>UMHM01084362.1_pt1 | contig 135258 bp, 192 predicted proteins | sample 1965501 | NCBI WGS metagenome assembly UMHM01 (sample SAMEA4836095, study PRJEB28245) | human gut metagenome | biome: gut microbiome; material: fecal sample | place: Denmark | collected 2008
CATAGCAAAAGATTGGATAGAGCAATTCATTTTGCTTGTTATACCTTGGCCAAACTGGGCCTATATACTTGTAAACCAGAACGAATTTCTTATAATGGCAGCCCCTCTTTTCCTGTCAACACTATCACCTATATTACCGATAGTAGTGAAGGAATAATTGCGGGCGTTCGAGAAGAAGATATTTCGCATCTATATAAGGAGAACTAAAATGAAGAACGAAAATCTGGTGCCTGTTTATACTAAGCAATTAGCATTATCTTTGCGGCGGCTTGGCTATCACATTATTAAAACTGAGCCTAATGACCGGTTTCCACAATTTGATATCTATTACTTTGAAGACGCACCAGGTCTTCAAGATAAAATTTTAGAATATCAAAAGGAGAAAACCAAATGAATAAGGATTTAGATTTCTTGAATCCAGTGGAAGGACACGAATCCCTACGCCGCAATTTCCCAAAAGATTAGGAGTTTTTTCACGCTCGCAACTTAGATGATTATCTACTATGTTGTATGGCATATCGTGGCAATTATGATCCAGAACACGACCAAGTATATATCAATATCCGAGACTGGAAAAAGATCCAAAATATGGTAATTGCTTTTGCTAACATCGGTGAGGGCAAACAAATAACTCCCCGCACATTAGTAGACCATAGAAAGGCTTTAGAAAAATTAGGCTATATTACAGAAGATGTCGCCGCGGGCCGATGGATTATAAAAAACTATTATGAACAAAGAAAGTATACTTTACTTTTCTGTGATGTGCTTTGGCATCTAATTACCACTGGAAACCGTTTTGTGCTAAAGATTTATCTTTATCTACTCGACGGCTATGAATGGCAACAACGGCAAGGGTCTCGTTATTTTACCTTTACCTTCAAACAACTGCGGCAAAACGCATTAGGTTATAGCGGCGGAGCAGATATCCGCAATGATAAACTAATCAAAGCGGTTTTATATTCTTTAGCTACACAGGGGCTAATTACTTTTACAAAAGAATACTTTTATATCAACGGACATTGCGATACAGATTTTGTTTTACAACACGTATCGACCACAATGGCGGAAGCTGTAAAATGGACAATGACAGGAGAAGAAGTAGAAGATCTAATTCACTATGTGGGTAAAAATAAGCAACCACAACCTTCTCCCGCGGCCCCAGCAATAGAAGAATCGCCTCGTGAACAAGTAAAAATTGAAGAACCGCCCCGGAAAAAACGCATACATTATGATTATGATGATTGGCTTGAAGGCTGAGGAGAGCAAACGCTCTCCTCTTTTTTTTATACACGAATGAACTATGACAAAAACGTTAGTGCTTTCTGACAAAAACGTATATCTGGACGAAATTCTGTCCGACCGGACTTGACGAAATCGTCATAGAACACTCGTGTGAAACGTCATAATACATAAACGTTTTTGTCATAGAGCACTAACGAAATTGTCATAATACATAAACATTTTTGTCATTGACCTCCTAATAGAATAAATAGATAAGAATAGTTCTCGAAGAGAACAATAGCCGGCCTGACGGCCGACTTCACGTCTGACAGGAGTGGATGAATGAGGTGCCAGCACAAAATTTTTCTTTTCCTCCCACCCTCAATCTTCAAATAAATAATTCCATAAAATCATATAATAAAAATCTCCTCACACCCAATAAATTTCCCTTCTAAAATCTCTTTCTAAACTTCTCTCGTATCTCTATTCAACTCAAAAATTCTCAAACAACTTTCCATCGCAAATCAAATTTTCAATTTTCAAAATTTTGTTTCAAAAAAGTGGTAAAATAACCCCCGCCCGCTACCTTATATATAGAACCCTGAAAAAAATTTTCTGAGACGGCTTTCGCCCTGTTCCACCCTCCCTACGGGTAAACCGTGCGAGTCCCTCAAAATTTCACAGGGTTTCCTTCATACCTTCTTCCAAAAAAATTTTTTTGGGGGGTGATTACTATTCCTATACGCATTATTTCCCCAGGCTCTCAAAAGAGACCTCTGTCCTGGGGCCTTCAAGGCGAGCACAATGCCACCCAGCTACAGCTCGACGTGCGTCAATTTCTCGCGGCCTGGCCTGACGGCACACCCGCGCTAATGGTGACAAGGTAGGACGGTCATCCCTATCTCTTGGATAAGTCGCAATGGGTGTTGGACATCCCTACTACCAACATAATTGCCACGCTGTCGAATAGGGAAACCGAACTGCTGGGTAGAATCGAATTGGTTGTGTCGTGGAGCCGCGCAGACGGCTCCATAGCAAAATCTCAATCATACTTGGGTTTTATCTCGGGGAACCCTACATCTTCGTCCTTGCCTCTTACACCCAGTGTTATTGAGGCCCTCGACGATTTAAAAGCTGCGGGAGAACGCGCGGAGGCGGCCGCAGAACGGGCCACCGCAGCCGCTGCTTCCGTAGATGAAAAAATAGCTGACGAAGATGGTTTGGTATATACCAAGGTTCTGACGGCCCTGGAGCTTCCATCAGTGGGTAAAACCAACAGACTGTATGTCGAAACATCTACCTCCAAACTATGGATTTGGGACGACGCAAAGCTGGCGTATGTGTGTGTAGGCACAGGCACCGCAGGCTCTTCTATTGATCCGGATGTTATCTGTGGGGGAGACGCGTTCTCTACCTAACAATCGGTGCCCTTTGCCGCTGGGCCGCAGGCCCAGATTTCTTCTTCTTCTCTATTCTATAAAATGGAGTTGATACATTCTATGAGTTCTACTGTTCTCAACACGAAAATCGTATCACGCAATGATACCGCAACCAACTGGACGACCCAAAACCCTGTTCTTCTCAAAGGTGAACTGGGTATTGAAATCGATACCAACCTAATCAAAATCGGCAACGGCACCGCCACCTGGACCGAACTTCCCTACGTAAACGAGTCCGCTCCTGCCGAAACCACCTACCACGCTACTCCCACCGAAGGTCAATCTGACCTCGAAGCCATTGCGGCCGTAGTAGGTGCTGCCGAACTCCACGAGGGCGATACCGCAATCGTAACTCGCAACATCGGCACCGCTGACCACAAATCCTACACCGCTTACGTTTATAATGGTAGTGCGTGGGCCGCAATGGATGGTAATTATGATGCGGCCAATGTCTATTTTGATTCCGATTTCACCGCCACCGAAAAGGTTGGCACAATCTCTATTCCTTCTTCCGGCTCTACCACGGTTGCGGCCCAAGGTAAGTCTGTAAAAGAGTTCCTCGCGGCCCTGCTTGCTTCCGAAAAGCAGCCCTCCGCGACCCAGCCTGCCGTAAGTGTAAACGTGTCTACCGGCAAAGCCTATGAAGTAGGTACAACCGTCACTCCCACCTATTCTGCTTCTCTGTCTGCTGGCTCCTACACCTACGGTCCCGACACTGGCATTACCGCCAAGACCTGGTCTGTTACCAACAGTGCCACAGACGAAATCCTAACCACGGCCGCCGGTTCTTTCGCTCCAGTAGTTGTTGGCGATTCCACCAACTACAGCGTGACCGCAACCGCAACCTACGACGCTGGCGCTATGCCTAAGACCAACATCGGCAACGATGCCCCCGATAAGCAAATCGTGGCCGGCTCTAAGTCCGCTACCGCTTCTCAAAAAATTACGGGCTTCCGCAATTTCTTCTATGGCGTAGTAAAGACTGCCGACCTTGACTCTACCGTCATTCGCGGCCTTACCGCTGGTGGTGCCTATAATGCCTCCAAGACCTTTGAGGTTAGCGTAACTGGCACTGGCAACGTAGCCATTATTGTTGCGATTCCTGCGGACAGTTCTCGTGCTGGCCTCAAGTCTGCCAATATCACCACCTCTCTAAATGCTGACGTGCTGGCCGACTATAAGGTAGCCGCAAATGTCGACGTTGAGGGTGCTAATGGATATACCGCGAAAGCGTACAAGATCTACAAATATGCTCCCGCACAACTTACTGCTGGCCAGACCCACAAACTTGTGCTGGCGTAATGGGAGGTAAAATATTATGGCTACTATTCAAAAAGAATTCAATGTAATGGCTCTACCTATGGCAATTGAGCGTGCCAACCCCGTATGTCTGGATTCTACAGGTGTATGGTATAGCTTAGAGGAAATGCGGGCCTATGCCTCCACTTCTCCAGTTGCGTATGTAGGACAAATGCTGGCCCTTGTCAACGAAGCTGACAATTCCGCCACCGCCTATATTATCTCCAATGCGGCGGGCGATCTTGTCGAAGTAGGCGCGGCCACTCTTGGCGACAACAAAACAATTACCTTAGATGAAAATGGTGTTCTCTCCCTAAAGAACTGGGGCAAAGAATACTACAGGTGGGTTGACGCTGTTGGTGAAGAAGGCCAAGAAGGCTATGTTGCGGCCCACCACGAAAAGCAACTTGTAGATGAAACCCACCCCTGGATTGCGGGCCTGGAACCCAAGTCTGTTGCGGGCGCAGATGGCACCTTTGAAATTGCTTGGTATCAGCCCTCTACCACTACCGTAGAAGGTCTGTCCAGCACCGTAAATAGCCTGCGGACCTCCGTTGAAACAATCCAGCAGACCATTGGTGGTATAGATACCGAAGGCACCATTCTACACGACCTTGCCGGTAAGCTCGACAAGACTGGCGGCACTATGACTGGCGACCTCGTGCTTTCCGATAGTAGCAAGGCCGCGTCTGAAGCCGTAGTTGATACAAAGATTGCGACCGCAATTGGCTCCGCTGGCCACCTAAAGCGTTCCGTCGTGGAACAGCTTCCCGAAGTCTCTGCCGCAGATCCCGATACCATTTATATGGTAAAGGATACCAGCATTACTTCTGGTGACGCCTACAAAGAATATATGCTCATTGAAGGCGCTATGGTCCAGATTGGTGATACCAGTGTTGACCTAAGCCCCTATGCCCAAAAAGTTGTTCCCGCCGCCGAAGATAACATTGCTGTTCTTGCGGCCGATGGTTCTTTGAAAGACGGCGGCAAAACAATCGCTGGTGTTCTGGCAGAGGTAGACACCAAACTTGAGGGTTATGTTGCGAAGGAGACCGGCAAGTCTCTGGTTGCGGACGACCAAATCACCAAACTTGCGGGCCTGGCCAACATCAAGTCTATTGGTGCTAACCTAACTCTAAGTGAAGAGGGCGTTCTTGCGGGCGCAGCTGAATACACTCTGCCCGTGGCCACGACTGACACCCTTGGCGGTGTGAAAGTTGGTGGCGGCCTGTCCATCACCACGGAAGGCGTGCTGGCAACCAAGGTTGTTGCTGAAAACGGCCTAAGCCTGGGTGAGAATGGTATTGCGATGGGTCTGGCTTCTGCGGATGCTGCTGGTGCAATGCCTGCGGAAATGTTTACCAAGGTAAGCAACATTGCTGCTAACGCACAGGTAAATACACTGGAAGGCATCACCATTGCGGGCGTGCTGGCTGAAATTAATGAGGCCAAGCAGGTTGATATCCCGATAGCAACGACTGCGGCCGCGGGTGTTGTAAAGTCTTCCGAAGGCGATAACGAAATCAATGTTGCTGCTACTGGCGTTATGAGTCTCAATAGAGTTGGCGTAAGCAAACTGTTTGTTGAATCAGAAACGACGTTGATTTTAGACGGCGGAAACTCCGGGATCTAAAATTTGACAAATTGAAAAATTTGTTGTAAAATAATATAAGATTGAGGGAGCAAAGGAGTAATTACCCTTTGAGAAAAGAACGGCTCATAACGTTCAGCTCAATCTTCAATTTCATTATGAGGTGAAATATTATGCGAGAAGGTATTGATTGTAATGGAAAGAAGTGGACAGAATATATAAAGCCGTATCCCAAAAGATATGATATTACTGGACAAGTATTTGGTGATTTGACTGCGTTATTTCGAGTAGATGTAGACTCTTATCGGGAATGCGCCTTATGGCTTTGTAAATGTAGCTGTGGTAATGAAATTGTAGCTAAAGCTACAGCTTTACGAAGTGGACATACAAAATCTTGTGGCTGCTCATCTAATGAACGACGTAGCAAAGCACTATCTAAAGAACTTCAACCAGGAGATAAATTCGGGCGATATACCGTTCTTTATAAGGAGCCTGAAATAGGGCGTGGCGGCTTATATCGTTGTCGTTGTGAATGTGGTGCTGAAAAATCAGTACGGCGTCAACTCCTGTTAGACGGCCGTGTTGTTTCTTGCGGATGCTATTCGCGCGACGAAAAATCACAGCGGCAACTAATTGACATAACTGGTCAACGTTTCGGTTTACTTACTGTCCTCTCTAAATCAGACTATCAAGGCGGAGATGGCGTTTACTGGAATGTTCGCTGCGATTGTGGGACGGAAAAAGTTGTTTCTGGGCACGCGATGAGAAGAGGAGAGATTATTTCCTGTGGATGTAGCAAGCGTTCAATTGGCGAAATGACAATTGAACAATTGCTATTAGAAAATAATTTGTTTTACAAATCAGAATATACTTTTCCTGATTTACCCCGATTACGTTATGATTTCGTTATTTTTGATGAAAATCAAAATCCCATCCGTATTATTGAATATGATGGCGAACAACATTTCAAACCTATTGATTATTTTGGTGGAGAAAAAAGATTTCAACAACAAATAATCAATGACGCAATCAAAAACCAATATGCCTTCGATCATAATATTCCCATTGTAAGATTCCCATATACAGACATCAGAAGACTTACTTTTGATGCTATTATGGGAGATAAATATCTACTTCACAGCCCTTCCTAAGGGCTTTTTATATTATAAAAGAGGTGTTTTATAATATGGCAACTAAAACCCTTAGCACGCGCATTCAAAGTAGAATCGATACTTATGAAAACTGGATGAAATCCGAGCTAATTCTGCTCAAGGGCGAAATTGCTCTGTGTCTAATTCCTACTGGCACGGAAAACAGTGGTTCGGTTTCCCTCCCGAGTACTATGATGCGCATTGGTGATGGAGTCCATAAATTCTCTGAACTCCCGTGGTTCCAGGCAATTGGGGCAGACATTTACCCTTGGGCTAAGGCAGCTGTTCCCGCAATCCCCGTAGAAAATATCACTGGTCTTGACGAACACATTGGGACAATCGCGGTCGACAGTGATACCCAGTACAACATCGTCAAAGGCGACAACGACTACACCTACAAACTAATGTCCAAGGCCAAGGGTGCTGAAAACTTCACCACTGAAGTCGCTACCCTAACCATTCCTAATCCCACTTCTGACATCAATTCTCTGAAGGCTCTGGTGGGCGACGTAGCAGTTGCTACTCAGATCTCCAATGCTATTGCGGCCCTGAAGCTCTCAGAAACATACGAGGCCAAGGGTGCTGCGGCCGCGGTACAAACTGCCCTGCTGGGTGATGCGGCCGAAGGCTACAATACCCTGGGTAAGTTGGAAGACGCTGTAATTGCGGCCCAGGCTTCCGCCAATGAGAAGACCACAATGGCAGCCGTAGAAGCTAAGAACTATGCCACCAAGACAGAAGCTCAAGGCTATGCTACTGCGGTAGTGGGTATGGACACGGATAATGCTGAAAAGGCTACCGTAAAGGGCGCCAAGGCTTATGCTAAAGGTCTAAACGAGGCCATCAATACTCGCGTAGAAGCTCTGGAGACTGCTATCGGCGAAGGCGGCTCTGTTAGTTCTCAGATTGATGCTAAGATTGCGAATCTGGATGTAGCAGAAGTCGCTGTTGGCACAGGCGAAATTATCGAAAAGATTTCTGAAACTGACGGTAAGATTTCTGTATCTAAGCGTGCTCTGGTTGCGGGCGATATTCCCACAATCGAACAAAGCCAGGTAAATGGTTTAGGCACTGCTCTGGCCGCAAAACAGGACACGCTGGCCTTCCAGAATAACAACTATGATAAGACCACCAATAAGGCCATTACCAAGAGCGATTTGGATGCGGCCGTAGCAGGTCTAACGGGCGTAACCCACTTCAAGGGCGTAGTAGAGAACCTGCCTGCTTCTGCTGAAAATGGCGATATCTACATCAAGACTGATGGCACCGAACACATCTATGTCAAGCCCGATGCCTCAGCTGAAGGTCACTTTGAAGAGCTGGGCGACCAAAGCTCCCATATCAAGCACGGCACAGTAGTAGATAGCGACATTGCCGCAAACGCCGCTATTGCTCAGTCCAAGATTGCTGGTCTAACCGATGCTCTGGCCGAAAAGGCTAATTCTGCTGACCTGGGTACGATGGCTTCTGAGACCGCCGCGGACTACATCAAGAAGACTGATGCTCCTGGCTACGCAGATATTCTGACAGCTACCGTCGCTGGCACCACTTACGAAACCAAGGCTGATGCTTCTGCCAAACTGACTGAGGCTAAGACCCACACCACAACGGAACTGGGTAAGCTGAATTTGACAGAAGTTGCCGCGGGCGAGGGTAAGATTATCTCCAAGATTTCTCAGGTAAATGGTAAGGTCTCTGCTGAAACTCGCAACCTGGTTGCTGCGGACATTCCTACCATTGAACAGGCTCAGGTAAACGGTCTTGGTACTGCTCTGGCCGCGAAGGCGAACGATGCCGACCTGGCCGCCATCGCCAAGTCGGGTTCTGTAATGGATTTGCAGCAAAGTGATTCAGATACGCTTGTGCTCTTTGGAGGTACAAGCACGCTCGTGATTTAAAATTTGACATAACTCAAATTTTGTGAGATAATATAAAAGTAAGGGGAGCATAGAATTAGCTACTCTATGAGACAAAGAGAGCCTCCACTCTCGGCCTTACTTTTCTAAATTATGGAGGTAATTTATTATGAGTAAACTTATTGATTTGACTGGACAAACCTTTGGGACCCTAAAGGTAATTGAACGAGTACCAAATCAAGGTCATTCAACTTTATGGAAATGTGTGTGTCAAAACTGCGGCCGCGAAAAACTCGCTTGGGCTTCCAACTTACGACGTGGCAAACAATCTAATTGTGGCTACCAAAGTTGCGGCGGAACTCGAATAGAGAATCGTGTTGGCGAAATTTTTGGAGAGCTTACTATTCAAAAGCAAGAAAGAATCAAGGGACATACATATTTCACTTGTAAATGTTCTTGTGGAAAAGAAGTAAAGGTCGCCGCAAGTAATCTTCTGAATGGCCATACCCGTAGTTGCGGCCACTTACGTTCAGAAGGTAAACCAATTGAACCTGGCACTATATTTGGAGAAATTACAGTATTAGAGCAGTTGAAAGAATCAGATAAATTCCAATGTAAACAATACAAATGTTTATGTTCTTGCGGCAAAGAATTCATTACTACCGGCGTAAATTTACGTAAGGGTATTCAGTCTTGCGGCCACGTAAAATCCAGAGGAGAAACCCGAATTCTTTATTTCTTACAGAACAAGAATATCAAGTTTGTTTCTCAATGGAAAAATGAAAATTTTATCCTACAGTCAGGCTATCCCTGTGTTTTTGATTTTGCGTTCTTCGCAAAAGAAGATGAAGAAACGCCTGTATTTTTATTGGAATACAATGGCCAGCAACACTACATCACTCGTAATTCTGGTTGGGATACTGAGGAGAATCTTGCCCGCACCCAGCAGCGCGACGCCGAAAAAGCCAAGCTATGCGAAGAAGCGGGCATCCCTCTTGAAATCATTCCCTACACTGACTTTGACAACCTCGAAGAAGTTCTAACTAAACTTCTCCAAAAATATAATCTATATGAAAACTGATCTACAAAAAACTCAGCACTACACAACCAACTATGACCTCATTTTTGACGGACTTCTCGGCACTATTCCTGCGGCCGCCCGACTTGTAGAACCTTTCGTAGGCCACGGAGATTTGCTCAATCTCTTTCCCAATCACATTTGGGAAACCTATGATATAGACTCTTCTTTGCCTTGCGTCTGTCAAGATACACTAAAGAACCCACCCGCTTATGCGGGCCGATGGGTCATTACAAACCCGCCTTTTTTGGCAAAAAACCACGCATCCGATAAATCATATTTTTCTCAATATGATTATGATGATTTATATAAGATTTTTCTTCATACCATCATTGGGTGTGAAGGCGGCATTGTAATTGTGCCAGGGAATTTCTTCTGCGATGAAGGTAGCGAAAAGATTCGCATAGAATTTTTATCTGAATATCAGGTAGAGAAGGTCAATTTTTTTACTTATCCCGTGTTTGATTCTACCTCTTATTCCGTATGTGCTTTTTCATTTACGAAGGGCCGCAACATTTCTCAAACGATTCAATTCTGTATCAATCACGAACAAGTGATTGAAGTAGAATTAGAGCGACAATTTGGCTATCAAATTGGGGGCCGAGAACTAACAGAAATCAAGCAAACTCCTTCTGTTTTCTCTCGTCTTGTTGCGGGCCGGGCAGCAAAACATCCCACTCATATCTATCTCTATGCGGCAGATACCAAAAATGAACGCATTCGCTTAGAGTGGCGCGATGATTTATATTATGGCAAATCCACCGACCGGATGTATGCTACGTTAGATTGTGCGGCCGACCTATCTGAAGAGCAACAACGTGTTCTAATTGAGAAGGTAAATATTGAACTCAATGAGTTGCGAGATAAATATGGCAACCTTCTCTTCACTAATTATCGAGATAATAATCGAAAACGTGTAGGTTTCGATTTTATATATAAACTTTGTTCAAAAAATCTTTGACACAAAATTTTTCATTTTCCGCCCAATTTTGTGCTAAAATCTACCGCTTTGGCTACCTATATTCTGAAAGGAACCTGCTCTGAAATGATGGGCATTATAGGTGGCTTGAAAGTGATAGCCGATGATAATGCCCGTCTGCGTGTAGCAGGCGGGCCTTTTTTATTTTTGACAAAATGTAAATTTTGTGGTAAAATAAAATGTAAAAGAAAGGAGTACAAAATGAAAGTTTCAGAAATTAGTAGAGATATGGAGAAACAGATTCATCGGCTTCAAGCATTACAGGTGTTGCTCAAGCAAGAGCGGCCTGATACCAACATTGAAGAATGTGAAAATAGTTTACTTTTCTATACTGTTATTTCTAATTATTCCGTTCAACGCAAGGCTCCTTTGAGCGATAAATATCTAATTCGCAAACTGAGTTATCATAGTGTTCCTGCTTCTCAAAATCGCGGCGACGCTTATGATGATATAGGCTATTATTATGAATTCAAAACTTCCTTTACCAATAAAGGCAATAAACTAAATTTGCGACAAATTCGCCTTTGGCAGCCAATAGATTTTTATTATTGTTTCTTTATCAACGAAGAGGATTTTTCTCAAAGTTTAGCTTTCGTTCTTACTAAAGAGCAAATGGAAGAAGAAGTAAGACTATTGGGTGGTGCAACCCACGGAACGGCCGCGGCGAATAGTGAGAATAAACGCATTGAAGTTTCAATTACAATTGATGTTTATAACACTAAGAATGAAGCCAATAAAAGATGGCGTGAAAAATATCTAAGTAAAGATCTAATGGAGGCAGTTTTTGGTGAGTTTAGATAAATTTTATACCCCGCGAGAAATCGCGGCTTTTTGTATTTCTCTTGTGCCAGATATGGAAAGTTATGACTTGATTGTCGAGCCTTCCGCGGGTACGGGCAGTTTTAGTTCCCAGATTCCTGCTTGTTTGGCTTATGATCTTGAGCCTGCGGGTGAAAATATTATTCAACAAGACTGGCTAACTCTCTCGGCTTTACCCCGCAATAATCATTGTTTAGTGATTGGCAATCCGCCTTTTGGGCAACGCAGTTCATTAGCAAAGCAATTCGTTCGGCAAGCACAAAAACTAAAAGTAGAAACGATTGCTTTTATTTTGCCAAATACCTTTAGTAAACTTTCTAATCAATCTTTATCTTTGTTTCCTAAAAATTGGTCTTTGATTGTTGAACAGCCTTTAGAAAATACAAATTTCTTGCGGCCCGATGGTAGTAATTACTTTGTGCCTTGCTCTTTTTATGTATGGACTCGTCGCGAATCTACTATAAATTTGCGGCAGACCAAAGAGCCAGAAAGCGAGGATTTTATTTTTCTACCTCGTGAATCACCAGAGGCTGATTTTTCAGTCAATGGTAATTCAGGCAAAATAAAAGAAATTGGTGAAATTACCAATCCTAAAGGTGAACATTATATCAAAGCTCTAAAAAGAAATAAAGAAGAATTGAAACAAATCTTTTCTTCTTTAGATTATACTTTTCTTTCTTCTGTCAATGGCGGCGTTGCTTGGATTGGGCAGCAAGATATTCTTAAGGCGTATAACCATCGACAGAAAGATTTATGATAAAGAGAGGTGAGTTGATTGAATTACATATCTCGCGGGGCCTTGACTGGAATCTATGAGCTTCTTGAGAAAATTACGGCTGGCTCCTTGGAGATTCTGGATTGGTCATAGATAAAAAATCGCCCCTTTTATGATGAAACAGTATATGAAAATGTAGAATGGGACGGCCGCACAGAAGGCTTGCTCTCCTTCACAGTAGAGAAAGAAGATGGTTCAACACTAACATACTATAAGTGTTCCGACCAAGTTCTTTCCTATGATGATTTATTCGAGTTCCTTGATTACGAGTATCCAGAGGAAATCAAGGTAGGTGTCAATTGCTGCTACATTCCTGGATGGTTTATTGCGGCCGAAGGTAGTCCAATTGAAATAGGGGAATATAACAATGGATCTGATATTGTTATTCCGGCTGCGGGCACCTACTTGTGTAATGCCAACGCAGGTATTGTGTATAAGAAAAAGCCCGTAAAATTGGACAACAAATACATAAACACTGCCACACCAGGTATGGCAGGAATTGCCGTTCCAACGTTCTATACGGCAGATATGACCTTGCCCGTAGGCGTGGATTCCAAAGGGTGTCTTTGGGCCGCAAAGCCTAAGATAAGCGAAAAAGACATCATAATTAGTTCTTCTACGGAAGGAAGCACAAAGAAATTCAGAATTCAAATTGATGATGATGGAAACATCTCAGCAATAGAGGTGAAGTGAAATTATGGCTGAGAAATCTTTACAAGCTCGTATTTAGAATAAGATCGATCTCACTGCCAACTGGGAAAAAGCAACAAACTTTATTCCCAAAAAAGGTGAAATTATTGTTTACTCTGATGGCGGCGGAACAGGAATTCCGAAGATGAAGGTTGGTGATGGAGCAACTAAGATTGGGAGCTTGAAGTTCGCAGATGAAGGACAATATTTGCCACGGACAGGCGGGAAGTTGATTGGCCCTCTAAGTTGCGGCGCTATAACAATGAACAGTCAATCTGGCGGCGGCAGCGGTTATGGATATAACAGTTTGATTTTTTATCAAACATCTGTCGGAACCACCACCAGTAACGCAAAAGTTGCTTTCCAATATCGAATTCCTACTGGTACAAGTGATGGCACAATGCGTGTCGTGGCGCCAGAATTTGAAGGCAAACTAATTGGCAACGCAGACACCGCTACTACCGCCACCACAGCTTCCAAGGTTTCCAATTCTCTCTCCATCAACGGCAAGAGTTATAATGGTTCGACCGCCGTAGATGTAGGCGTTATCGGCGCAGAATATGGCGGCAGCGGTAAGACAACATTAAAAAGTAGTGCTGAAGCATATGTTAGCGCTTTATCAGAAGCCGCGACTTCTTATGCTCTTGACGATAATCACAAGATTTTGACAGATACCCCTGCTGGCAGAGCTACTTATAAAATCCCTCTTTCCAATTTCTATACCTATATGAAAGGTAAGATGGATAGCGTATATCAAGCAAAGGGAACTTATCTAACTTCCCTCCCAGTCGCCTCCACCTCTACACTCGGCGGCGTAAAAATTGGTTCCGGCCTCACCGTCGCAGAAGACGGCACAATCAGTGCGGCCGCAGCATATACACTCCCTACTGCTTCTTCCTCCGTAAAGGGCGGCATAAAGGTAGGCACTGGTCTTACAATGTCCTCTGAAACCCTCAACCACAGCAACAGCGTTACAGCCAAGACCGCCTATGGCTCCACCGCCACTACCGCATCAGCTAATGGCGGCTCTATTACAGTCACTGACATCAAATATGATGCTCAAGGCCACATCACGGGTTCAACCGATCGCACTATTACCCTATCCCAAACCACCTACACGCTGGCAGGTCTTATGGGTTCTGCGGCTAAAGGTAGCGCAACGCAACCCGTATACTGGAATGGTAGTGCTTGGACAAATACAACTTACACGCTGGGTAAATCTGTCCCCGCAGATGCTAAGTTCACCGATACCGTTTATACCTTACCTACCGCATCCAGCACGCTTGGTGGTGTAAAGACCACTTCTACTGTTTCCGCCACCACTGGCCTCACTGCTTGCCCCATTATCGATGGTGTTGTTTACTATAAGGATACAAATAATACCTATACTCTTGCGGACCTGGTTGGTTCAACTGCTATCGGCACAGCAACCAACCCTATCTATTGGGACGGCACGAAGTTTGTAAAGACCACCCATACATTGGGTAAGAGCGTTCCCGCAGATGCTAAATTTACTGATACCGTCTATACACTACCTACCGCATCCAGCAGCACACTGGGTGGTATCAAACTTGGTACTGGCCTGACGGCCGCAGCAGATGGCACAGTGAATGTAAGTGTAGGCGGTGCCACCATTACCCTCAAAACTTGGACAGACGCAGATGTCGCGTAAGAGGTGATAGAGTATGCCTTTACACCTTGGAAATTCAACAATTGAAACAATTGGTTCATATGAAGCATTAGCGGCCCAGCCAGGCGTGCTTCAAGCGGTATCTGTAGTCCAAGCGCCTACAAAATTAGAATATATTACAGGTGAAACCATTGACCCTACCGGACTGATTCTGAATGCTACTATCGATGGCAACACTTATCAAATTGGTCCAGAAGGAACAGGTGATGGAACTGATAAATATATAAAGGTCGATGCCACAATGGGTGGAGCTATTCTTGATGCCTCTGAGTACACAGGCGTTAGGGTAAGGCCATGGGTTTCTTTGAATAATGAAAATGTTCAATCATCTAATGGATTTTTTATTAGTATCGCTGATGGTCCCACCGCGGACACCGTATTAGAAAATAATTCTTGGGAGACAATAGCTTAGATCGCAGCGGCAGGTAAGGCACAAGAATATTGGAATATAGGAGATAGCAAGGTGCTTTCTGCTGGTGGTGAAAATTTAGTAGTAAAAATTATGGGGTTCAATCATTATTATTTGAGTCACACAGATTCACGCTACGGGACAACTTATAATAATAGTTCCAATAAAACCGCTATAACCTTTATGGCCACTACAATTCCTTCTACAGACAGAAGATGGTATAGTTCTGACGCAACTTTGAAGGTACACTATGGAACTTCTGATATTGGTAATTATGTAAATACCACTTTATTAAACTCTTTTCCTTTCGAAGCGTCTTTGGTGCCCACCGTACAATTGGGTTATTAGGGTTCTAACACGACTTTTTCCAGCACTTCATCTTCTTCTATCATTACGTATTCTGATGATAATAAATACCAAGTTTTTCTTCCCGGACAATTAGAAGTTAGCGCCTCTGGAGATAATGCAGTTTCAGGCTTAAATGCAGTAGAGACTGAATTTACCTTTTTTGCCAATGGTAATACTACTGCTTTTACTAATGCCAATGGAACAACATTAGATAATATTTATGATGGACCATAGCTCCGCGATTTAGGCTTTAAAAGCAATAATACTATACCCGGAATTACGCGACTTGTGTATAGAAATTCTACTAACTCTGTTTCCACCTCAGAAATAACGCAAGACTCTACATGTAAATATACTATTGTCTTCAATCTCTAAGGAGGTGCCGCATATGCCTTTATATCTTGGTTCTTCTGAAATCCCAAAGACATCTGCCTCTACCACCTTAGCGGTTGATGTGGCAGGCACGTTATCTATCCAAACTTAGCCCGCAAAACTTATATATAAAAAGGGAGAAACATTTGACCCCACAGGAATGGTAGTAAGATTAACAACCGATTACTATGTCCTAAATGTTTTGGATTATACCTATTCTCCCACAACTCTTACCGCAGATACAACCTCAATAACAATTTCATATCCTTTCCAAAACTCCACTCTCACAACTTCTCTTCCAGTCACCGTCAAGTCCTATGATGATGTTCTTGAAAACAACACTTGGGCCGATATCGCGCAAGCCGCGGCTGAAGGTGAGGCATCTACTTTATGGAATCTGGGAGATACAAAGACATTTGCCATTGGTTCTACCACATATACCGCAATGATTGTTGGCTTTGATTTCCACGCATTGCGAAATATTGATACCGAATATGACACCACGTATAATAATAGCTCCAAGAAGGCAGCGATAACATTTATCGTAAAAGAACTACAGGCCGCGAAACGAATACACTCAACCTCTTCCTCGGCGACAAACTATAATAACACCGAGATGGCAAAAACAACTTTACCTGCGTTATATAATACCTTGCCAGCAGAACTCCAAAACGTGATGCGGCTTCCCACATATTATTGCTCGAAAGGCTCTAACACCTCTTCCAGCACACAAGTGTCTACAACCACATGTAAGATTTTTCTTCCTTCTGTTTACGAAATTATCGGCGCTACCTACGGCGGAACGAATGATAAGACACAGCTACCATACTTTGCTAATGGTGGGTCTAAAATTTTCAAACGCAATGGTAATGCTAAGGTTTACTATACTCGTAACAATGACAATAACAGTAATGACACCTACTATCGTTATATTTCTGCCAAAGGAGCAGTAAGTAGTTCAACGTCCAACTCAGCTACTACTGCCAGAGCATATACATTCCTTTTTTGTATCTAATCTGAAGGCGAGCAGCCCTATTCTCCAAAAGGAGGTAATCATTCCATGCCAACTTCAACAAACATGGAAAACCTTGTAATAAATCGAGTGCCTTCAACAGCGCTCTACAATAAAATGAAAGCCCAAAACCTAATCAACGAAGATGAGCTTTATCTCGTTGAAGGTGGCTCTACTCAATCTGAAACAATTTCAATTGCAACAACCGATTGGTCTGGATCTGGCCCCTACACCGCGGCCAAAACCTTAATCAACACTTACGATTCTACCAACCATGATGTCATTATTTCTTTACCTCAAATGTCTTCTTCTGACGTCGCTAAATATGACGCAATTGCTTCTGCGAAAATGGTAATCAGTGCGTGTAGCGGCACATCCGTCACCATTGTTGCCCTTGGCGACAAGCCTACTGTTCCAGTTTCAATCGCTATTATGCAGGTATAAGGAGGAACCCCAATGGCACGTTTCGCACTGTTAGATGATAATCTTGTAATTACAAATATTATTGAACTCCATCCCTCCAATGTCGGCGATTTCCCTAACAGTGTCCTGCTGGGAGATATCCCAGCAGGCATTGGAGATCATATGGGCAAGGGTGGGTTCTTTACCCCAGACGGACAGCTTATTGCGGCCCCAGCTGATGAACTCGCGGCCCTTCAAGCCGCGGAGGGCGTAGAGGTGGCGATGTCCATTCTGGATGGGACATATAAGGAGGCGACAACTAATGCGGCCGCTGACGAATGAAGATAAAGCAAAACTTATGAAAATTAGGGCTTTACTTGATAAGTATATGCCGTATATTTTGGATAATCCGACTGAAATAAATTATGCGGCCGAATGTATGTATGATTGGGCGCCCGCAGCATATGTCGTAGGGGATGTCCGCAAATACAATGGAGTTCCATATAAGTGTGTTCAGGCGCACGATAGTTCTGCCAATCCCGATTGGACCCCGCCTACTGTTCCCGCTTTATGGATGGAATATCACGGCACAGATAAAACGACAGCCCGTAATTGGATTGCTCCTACTGGTGCTCACGATATGTATAAGAAAGGCGAGTGGATGATTTGGACAGATGGCAGCCTATATGAGTGCTTGAGTGATACTACCTATTCTCCCGCAGATTACGCAGCCGCTTGGCAAAAAGATGGCGGCAGCACTGAACCAAATCCTCCTGCCGAAACTATTCCTGATTTTGTCCAGCCAACGGGCGCACATGATGCCTACAATATTGGTGATAAGGTAAAATTCGAAGGTAAAATCTACGAATCTCTTATCAATGGCAACACCTATTCTCCTACTGCCTATCCTTTGGGCTGGAAGGAGGTTGAGGCATAATGGCTTTGGCGTATAATTTACCTGGTGCTCTTCATACTGATTCCTTTACGGTAGGTGATTATACCTATACAGGCAACTCCATCTATATAGATGATGGAAATGGTAAGTGGCGTATCAAGTTTCTCTCCAGCGGAACCTTCACTCCTACCAAAAATGTAAAGGTTGATATCTTTGCTGTTGGTGGCGGCGGCGGAGGGTCGGGTGGCGACTCTGTTTTCCAGTCTTCGCTGGGTTCCGCGGGCGGCGGTGGCGGTTATACCACCACCGTAAAAACACAGACTCTTACCGCGGGCACAGCCTATCCAATTGTTGTGGGTTCTGGCGGCGCTGGGAGAGCCAAGGCGACAAAAGGTGGCTCTGGTGGCTCCAGTTCTTTTGGTTCACTATGTTCTGCCAATGGAGGCACTGGCGGCGGGACCGCAACTTCTTCATCTACTTACTACAAAGCGTGGGGCGGCGATGGCGGCTCAGGTGGTGCTGGTTCTGCTAATCCCAATGTCGCGTCCTCCACAGAAAAAATAACTGGTGGTTCTGACGGTTCTAATGGTCTAAATGGCACACAAGATGGCGACGGCCAAGGCACAACCACTCGTGAATTTGGCGAATCTGCTGGTGAACTTTACGCAGGCGGTGGCGGACACGGCGGATACTCTACCTACAGTGGTGGCACCTGGACTTGCGGCGCGTGGGCCCGCGGATATGGCGGCGCTGGCGGCGGAGGAAATGGCTGCGACTTCGTGAAGACAAGTAGCGGCTCTACCACTACCACTACACACACGGGTAGTTCAGATTCTACCAACTCACAAACAATTACTACAAGAAGTAATTATAACTGGTCTGATGTTGGAAATAGCACGAACCAGTGGAAAAACTATCCCTCCACTGGCACAAGCAACAAAACTCTCACATTCAATTTCTCTAATATCCCATCTAATGCCACTATTAGTTCAGTGACCCTACACACATCAGTTGCTTTTGAAGGTTGGTATATAGGCACTTGGTTAATGGAAATCAATGGCACAACATACAACAATACTAACTCTTCCGATATTACGCTTACTGGCTATACATTTAGTGGCTCTTCACTAACAACACCCAATATCAAAATTATATACAAAGGTAAGTCAGTCACTGCCACTTATGATGATATTGGTAAATCTTATTCCGCTTCTAACCACACCTTTACAGCAACAGTAGCCTACACTTACACCACATCTGCTGCTCCTTCTGATACCGTTTCTCGTTATTATTGCGATGCTGAAGAAAACACAGGTGGCGGTGGTGGTGGTGGTCCGCTAGCTAATACTACTGGCCTAAGCTATACTGGCGGCTCGGGCGGCTCTGGTATAGTAATTGTTCGTAATGCGAGGTAATAATATATGGCAATAATCAACTATCTACCTTATCGTGGCGTGCCCGCACCTGAAAAGATTTTCAAATTTGAATACACAGGTGAAGCCGTCTATTCTGAAACCGGTAATGATGAATGGGAGCTTGAGTTTGACTCAAGTGGTTCCTTTACTCCTTATGAAGCCGCGACCGTTGACATCTTTATTGTCGGCGGCGGTGGTGGTGGCTCATATGGTCCCATAGGCGATTGGACTTCTGCTGGCGGTGGTGGCGGCTGCATTTTCTACCAAAGAGGAATTACACTATTAGCCAATCAGACATACTCCTGTGTGATTGGTGCTGGCGGCCTTGGCGGCATTGGCGTCACGCCCTCTGCTCAAACTGGCTCGGACGGCGGCGAGTCTACCTTTATGAAAGGCACGACAAAATTGTATACAGCCGCTGGCGGCCGCGCCCCAACGTGGGTTTCAGATTCCACTCACGTCAAAGGCGGCAATGGTGGCTCTGGCGGCGCCGCACCGTTGAAGTGGAGCGTAATTACAGAGAATATAGACGCAGCCAAGCGTGGCGGCGAAAACGGGACTGACGGAGATTATGTCTCCTTCGCTGAAGCCGATTGGTCTGATTGTGGCCAAGGTCAATATTATAAAAATTTTGAAAATACTCGCAAATTCCGTTCCAACTCTGGCACTTTATATGCTTCTGGCGGCGGCCATGGCGGCTATAATACTGGCACCTACACAATTGGTGCTGGTGGCGGCGGTTCTGGCGCTGGTGATGGCTCTTCCGTCTCTGGCACACGTGGAAGCAATGGTTCCGCAAACCGCGGCGGTGGCGGCGGTGGCGGATGGAATAGTGCTGGCGGCGATGGTGGCTCTGGTGTAATTATTATTCGTAAGGCCAAGAACTTTACGTTGACAGCTCCTACAGATTTTCAAATCAATGGTAAGACCGCAGACCAGACGAAGGTAAGCCCAGTAACTTTCACTTGGACTCAGGGTATTATTTCTGGAGACGATGTCGGTCCTATTTATCACCAAATTGAGTCAACACAAGACTTAAGTTATAACTATAGTACAACTATTACCTCTCCTTTTGAACACCATTTCTATGCTTCTTCTTGGACAGAAGGAGACGTAATTACCTATACTCTTTATGCTGGCAACCCTGCGGTAGATATAAATGTTCCGGCAACCAATACTGTCTCCCTAACCTACAAAGACCCCGATACAGTAATCACTGCCCCGTCTTCTCTAAAGATTGCTGGCTCTTCTTCCCATACTGGTGAAACTGCTCCTCTAACCTGGACGGCCGCGACAGTAACGCCCTCTCAGACAATAACATATCAAATTTACGTAAATGATGTGCTGAACACATCTACTACCTCCACCTCATACACTTTTGCTAACCTTACTTCCACAACTTCTGCCCAAACAATCAAGGTACAGGCGGTCGCAGAAGATGGCACTGTGTCTTCCTTCTTAAATAGTGTTACCTACTACTATCAAGAAGCACCTTCTACAACCATCACTGCTCCCTCTTCTCTAAAGATAAACAACACAGCCGTCTCTTCCTCTACGGTTTATGGCAGCAGTTGCTCCTTGAGTTGGTCCGCGTCTACCGCAAATCCATCGCAGACGATAACTTACTATATTTATATGGGCGGCAACAATGTAGGCACTACCACAAGCACATCCTATAGTGTCCCCAATGCTTCCAGCTATACATCTGAAACAAGCGTTTACGTTCAAGCACAGGCCGCAGATGGAACCTGGTCAAGCAGTTCAAGTACGGGATATTTCCAATATGCCTATGTAAGTAATCCCTCTAATCTAAAGGTAAATGGCAGCACCTCTTCCACGAGCTCTTCTTGCTCACTTACGTGGTCTGCTCCCACAACTGTTCAACCTTCCGCAACAGTCAATTACCGCATTTATGTAAATAATAGTTCTTTCGCAACTACTACTTCCACCTCTTATTCTTTCTCTTCTTCTACTATTTCTTCTTGGACGTCTGCCCGCACAATAAAAGTAGAGGCTTATACTTCCTATGCTACTTGTCCTGGCTACTCCAATGAAGTCACTTTCACATATAAGCCCGCGTCCACAAACGTCACTGTCGCCGCATCCAAATACGCAACTACAGATAACAGTTCCTTCGCAAACAGTGGTGGCTCCTCCTGCGTAGTTGGTCGTTCGACTTCTTCTACCCCTGTGGGCACAGCTATGAAGTTCAATGCTCCTTCTGGCGGTTGGGGTTCTTATTCGCGGGCGGTCCTTCACGTTTACCGCACTGGCGGCTCTGCTTCTGCTACAGTAATTGTGGGACATCTAAATCAGGCTTATTCTGCGATAATTTATTGCAATAAGTTCTACTATAATAACTATACATCACAAATTGGAACGGTATCTGTTGGCGCCGCGTCTACTTGGTTTAGTTTGGACATCACTTCCTACAAGCCCTCCGGCAGTGGTGAATGGGGCATCACACTAACGTCCAAGAATGCTTATGCGACTGTAGACGGCACAAATGCTTATATTACTCTAAGTTGATATGAGGCAAAACTATGGCAACAAAAAATTATCTTTCTGAAACAGGTCTTGCGACACTATGGTCGCAAATAAATAAGAAATGCTCAAAATATCTCACTGAAATTCCAGTTGCCACATCCACTACTATTGGCGGAGTAAAAAGTGGAGAGGGTTTATCCCTCTCCACCGATGGCACGTTGTCAGTGGTGAAGGAAACGAAAAAGTCAGAGACATTTGTAGTATCTTCCAGTGAATGGAGCGGGAGCTCTGCTCCATACACAGCTACTATTGCTCTGACTAATTCCTATGATTCAGATAAAACAGTGATTTTATCTCACGCAACTTACACCGCTACCTCTTCCGATTTAGAAGCCTATAATGCGGCCGCGAGAGCAAGAATTGCCGTGCGTGGATATAGCGGCAGCACATTGAATCTTATTGCTTTTGGTATAAAACCACAGGTGGACATCCAACTATTCATTGCCGAGGTGTGATAGAGATGCCGATAATCAACCTATTAGACTTTGGTAATGCGGATACGATGTTCTTGAAAGACCCGAGCAACCTACGAATCAATGGCGAAACAAGTCAGATTGTAGAAGCAGAAACGTGTCATCTTGCTTGGAACGCGGCAGAAGTAGACCCGCCGCAAGATATTACTTATTATGTAAATATTGGCCAAACACAAAAAACTACCGCAAATTTATATTGGGATCTCGCAAATCCTTCGCAATATACTACATCTACCTATATTGATGTATATGCTCGAACAGATGACGGCACTCAATCAGGCACTACGAATGGAGTAGCTTTCAACTATAAACCTGCGATTAGTGTTAGCGCTCCCTATGGTCTTACCGTCAATGGTAGTAGTTCTTCCAGCACAGGAGATTCTTGTTATCTGTCTTGGTATGCTTCTACGGTAGAACCTTCTGGATATACGATTACGTATCGTATTATTATTGATAATAGTCTTCCTGCGTATGCCACAACTACAAATACACATTATAGTTTCTCTGAATCTGAAATTAGTAGTTGGACAACAGCAAAATCTATCAAAATAGATGCCTATACTACGGATGAGAATGGCAACACAATTTATTGTCCTGGGTATTCCAACACGGTTTCCTTTACTTACGAACTTAGCAATTATAACTTGTCGCTTACTCGTTCTCTTGGCTTTGGCGGCTATCAAACAAATGCCTCTGTTGTCAATAGTTCTAACCTACAAGTTGGTAAGGCCACAACAAGCGATCACTGGGCAGTATTTATGCGGTTCCCCGCTCCTAAAGATTGGAATAAGGTCAAGACTATGACTTTACATATCTATCGCAATGCCGGCTCTTCCAGCGGCCCCGCAGATTTTGGTGCTCCCAGCACTACTTGGAACGACGCAGGCACCAATATGAGTTATAATAGTATTTTTTATTTGTCTTCCAGTAATAGCACAAAGAGCACTATTTCTGCGGCCAATAGTTGGAATACTATAGACCTGTCTTCAATAAAGAGTATTCTTCAAAAAAATCAACAAACAGATTCCTCTGGTAATTTTATTGTAGTTAGTATGATTTCTAAAGGCACTCATATGAAAATCAACGCAGCCCCTGGAGGAACTTATTCACCTTATATCGAAATAACTGTATAATGGAGGCTTTCATCTATGAAAATCTCTTCAATCAGGTCTTCTCTCTCTTACAACAAACTAACCTTTACGGTGGATGCGGTAGGTGCTACCGCATACCACCTTACCCTTGTAAAAGGTAATTAGGAAATTCAGTCTCTTGGCTGGGTTGCCACCAATACCGCAACCTTTACTCTAACAACTCCAGGCGAGTATCGTCTACAAGTGAAATTACGAGATACCTATGGAAGAGAATCTAAATGGGCTCGTGGTCCAAAGGTAAAGGTAGCACAACTTACCACACCTCCTGCGGCCAGTCCATCTACACCGAGCACCCCGTCCGCACCTGTTTCCGATGATGCCGAAAAACTACTTGCTCAGGCTCTTCCTTTACTTGAAAAAGCCGTTGCTCTTTTGGAAAAGAGGTGATTTCTATGCGCATAGGTTTGCGTGGAGCCCCGCATAGCAAATCCTGGGCAATTGGTAAAAGGGATGGCCACGAATGTAATAGACACGCCAACAATCCTTCTCTTTGTGCTGGATGCCTTCGCGGCTCCGTGGCAGAAGCCGAGCGTTGTGATGAAAATGCTTGGTGGTGTGAAATGAAAGCCTCGGAATTACTTGAACAGGAAGTAGCGCAACAACTGCGTGTACATGGCCACCAAGTATTCATAGCAGACAAATCTCAACGTCTGGGCTATCCTGCTCCCGTAGGCGATGAACAATGTAAAGTCGCAATGAGAGAAATGTGGAGCAATGGATTAGATGTTTCCCTTTCTATTCATACCAACTCTGCTCGTGCGGACAGCCGCGGCATTCAATGTATGTGGCCTACCATCCGCAACCCCAAGTGGAAACAATGTATTCATCTGTGTGAGCATCTTGTGATTGCTTTCAAACGCCATTATAACTATATGGTGCGGGCGCGCTTTTATTCAAGTTATGAGGGAAATATGGCTCCCTGCCCGCATAGTTATCTTGAAGTAGATTACGGGAACTCTAATCCAGATGCGGCCCGCGATTTCTTACGCCATTATAAGGAGTATGCGACCGCAATTGTTGAAGGACTGGAAGCGTGGTGGGTGAGCGAAGGCAATAATCTGCCCAACCAGAAGCCCATCTCTCCCGTGGATAATTCCACTCTGATTTCTCGCCTAAAATCTCTTATCACCCGTATCAAGAAATTGAAGGAGAAATAATATTATGCTACCTCAATACAAAGTTATAGATATCGCTACAGACGAAATTGGCTATCTTGAGAAAGCCAACGCAAATGATTTAGATGATAAAACCGCCAATGCGGGTTCTGCGAATTATACTAAATATTCTCGCGACCTATGGGCGGTGAGATATTTCAATGGTGCCAAACAAGGCGTTGCTTGGTGTGCTGTATTTGTAAGTTGGTGCTATTTTCAAGCCTTTGGCAAAGATAAGGCATTGAAACTTCAATGTCAGCCCACCTCTAACAACTCTGGCGCGGGCTGTACATCTGCTATGAATTATTACAAGAGGAAGAATAGATGGTCTAAGACTCCTGAGTGGGGCGACCAAATTTTCTTCTACACTAAAGGCGACACTTCTACCTGCTCTCACACTGGTTTAGTTGTAGGAGTAGAGGGCACCAAAGTAATTACCATTGAGGGCAATACTTCCGCGGGCCCGCAGGTAATTCCCAATGGCGGAGCAGTATGTAAAAAGTCGTATGACCTATCGAACGCCCGCATTGCCGGCTATGGACATCCTGATTGGAGTATTGTTGATGGGGAGGATACACCTCCCACGGAGGATAATAATAAAATGACAGAAGTAAATTATATGGCTAAAGTAGTTGCGGCCAGTGGTAGCACAGTGAATCTACGTGCGCAACCTTCTACTGATGCTCAAAAGTTATATGCTGTTCCCGTAGGGAACACTGTTCAAGTTATTGCTGAGAGCACTGATTGGTGCCAGATTATCTACGGGCAGCAAACTGGTTATATGATGCGGAAATTCCTTGAGAAAACTACATCCACACCTACAGGCAGCGATATTGATGCGGCTTGGAATGATTTGCTAATTGCCGTAGAAAAAATGCGCATTGCTTTAGGTAAATAAAAAAGGGAGGCAGATGCCTCCCTTATTTTTTTGACAAAAATGAAATTTTGAGGTATAATAAGATATAAAGATGAAAGAAAGGAAGCTCCTTATGAACGCCAAGAAAGACAATCAGTATTATGGTAAATATTTCGAATATCTTGTGGCTTGTATTCTCAATAAAGAACTTCCTTGTCTTTCCGCAGAGCACTGGGGCGTCGCCGGAGAAGATGGACTTGCCATAGAAAAAGAAGCCCACGAAGTCGCGGCCTTCCTTGGGCCGCATCAGTGCGTTCACACTGGGCTACATACTGGTAATGCGGACGCTGATTTGGTGCTGGATGATGGCCAAACTATCGAACTAAAGCGAGTGAGCAGTGGTAGCGGTACGTATTATAATACCAGCATTTACCATATGACGAAGTATGGTTTCAATTTCAAAGATTATCTCCGTGAATTTGGTTTATATGATGCTTTGAAAGAGAACTTTTCTGACTTATCTATAAGTGAGAAAAATAACTCCCCAGTGTCTATGGCAGATTCCAGTAAAATTCGCCATCAATTTGCTACCATTTATACAGAAAAAATCTGTCCCATTGATGCGGCCGCCCGCAGTGCTTTTGTTCAAGATTTACGGAAGCATTTTGTAGAAAACCCCAATGATTTCTATAGTTTTGTATCTGATATGCTTTATAAGCAAAGTCTGACCAGTCATAAAAAGAAGCTTGATCGAATTATTGTTTATAATTATAAGAAACATACTATTTCAGAAATCAACTTGGCTGAAATTATTGCTAACCTCTCGACTTACTCTTGTCAAAATACTGATGCTGATTTTAGCATTCTTGCAGGTCCGCTCCGTTTTGTTTTTAGTTGGCAGAATGGTTGCGGCCTAAATAATCCCACTATTCGCACTTTCTTGAGGTGATTTCGTGAAACTTGATAAATTCTATACTAAACCTGCCATTGCCGAACAATGTGTAAGTTTTCTAAAAGAAAAACTTCCACTTACTGGAAATGAAACTTATTTAGAGCCTTCTGCCGGAGATGGCTCTTTTCTTGCGTATCTTCCGCAATTTACAGCTATTGACATCAAACCTGAAGGCTCTAACATTCAAGCAGCGGATTTCTTCATCTATTCTATTCCAGCAGATATTTGTATCGGCAATCCTCCTTTTGGTTCCCGTAGTGCGATGGCAATCAAATTTTTCAATCACGCGGCGGAACTTTGTTCAATAATTGCTTTTATTTTGCCTGTATCTTTTATGAAATGGGGAGTCCAAAAACAACTTGCCGCCGAATGGAAGCTATATGATTATTTTTATATCCCCGAAAATGCTTTTACAGATAATGGAAAAGACTATTCTGTTAGATGCGTTTTCCAAATTTGGACAAAAGCGGATTATGGCCAAAATTTACGTCTAAAAAAGGCTCCGCCTATTTCCCATCCTGATTTCAAAATTTGGCAATATAACGCCACTCAGCAGGCTTACCCTTGTGTAGAAGAAGACTGGAAATATGCCGTCTATCGTCAAGGATATAAAGATTACAACTCTTTGTTTACAAGAGAAGACTATGAACATATAAAAGAAGAGATGAACAAAAATATTCAATTCTTTTTTATCAAGCCTCTCACTGAACAAGCCGAGCAGTTTGTGCGGGCCTGCGATTTTAGTGCTCTCGCAGAACGTAATATTGCTACTCCTGGTTTCGGCAAAGCAGATTTTATAGGATATTATGAGGAATATCTAAATGAAAGGAACCACTAAAAGTCAAGGTCAAAAAGATCCCCTTGACCGCTTCTATTCGATTCTATTGAAAATACAGTCGGCCCTAAATCTCTCTCCAAAGGAGAACTAATTGAGGCATTAGAGGAAAATTTGACCTAACTCAAATTTTGGGGTATAATGTATATATAGAATGAAGGGAGAAGAAAACTATGAGTTTGTCATTCAAGGAAGCCCGCAAGATTTACGCAAGCATCTGTAGCAATGGAGGGAAAAATGTTTCGTCAAGACGATATCACCGTTGAAATCAAACGGCACCGCGAAACCCTGAATGCTCATTATCGCGGTAGAGCAATTGGTATGGCCACTTGTTTGATTGGCTCTCAGAATTATGGTGTTGATACTTTAGATTCTGATATTGATTCTCTTGGTATATTTGTGCCAGCATTCTATTCTCTTGCCACTAATGCTTCTTGCGAATGGGAGAAAAGTTTTCCTTATTCCTTCGGTATCGCACGAACTGTATCTCATTTCTCCTTCATAAAAAAACTGCGGGCGCCTAATATTACTACCTTAGAACCACTATATTCTAAGGTTATATCTATTGGCCCAGAATACAGTGATTTATGGGAAGAACTTGTGGACGCTCGCCAGGCGATTGCGTTTGTGCGGCCGAAGCAGATGTATGATGCTACAATGGGTTATATTGGGGCGATGGCAAAAGAACTCTATAAACAGACTGGTAAAAACTTCGATAAAAAGTTAGGCTATAACCCCAAAGCACTTTATCATCTCGCACGAGCCTGTCAATTCTTGGAGCATTACCTCGACCGTGAGATTTGTTATGAATGCGGGCCTGACATCCTCTCAATGAAGAAGGGTGAACTTAGTAAGTTTGAGGTTGATGAATTTGTTGAATCCACCCTCGCTGGTTCTACAGTTCGCAATCATCCTGAATGGTTCGCAGAAATGGTTCCCAGTGCGATGGTAAAAGCAGATTATGATGAATGGCTATATAAATGCGCCAAAAGGATGGTAAAACTAAATGAAGACTTTGATTCTCAATGCTGATGACGTCGCAGTAGAATACAATGAAGAAACACACGAGATTGCGATAACATATTGGTATAATTATAAGCGTCGTTATACCAAGTATGTTTCTACAATCTACGAGAATGGAACAATGGAGGATGGGCCGCGTGGACGAGAAGATGCGTGAATACAGAGAGAGCCATAAGAGATGTAAATTTTGTAGTTATTGTAAGCGAGGTGGCCCTCCTGCCGTATTGCCAGAAATTCCAGATTGGTTTGAATGTCAATTGAAGGATAAAATTATCCATCGTCCTGCTATGCCACGACCTTGGTGTAAGTGGTTTGAGGTGAAAGATTATGTTGGATATGGCTCAAATAATTGAGGATTTTAGAAGAAGACTCGCGGCTATAAGCGACGAAGAACTGCGGACCGCCGCGGATGAAGCATATGAGCAAAGCAGAATGTTGGATGAAATAATGAAGGAGAATAAAGAATGAATTATTTCTATAAGATAGGTCCCTCCTCTATCAGCTACGACAACGCAGAGCAGAAAATTATTCTTCGTGATGAACACGATGTTGTAAGTATTGCTCAGGTCCCTTTTGAGCGAATTATCAAGGCTTGGCGGGGCGGCAGACCTACTTATTGGAACGCCCGCGGCTCTGCTACTGGCTGGCGGCTATATGACGAGGGTGTCATCATTGAGTGTTATGAGGAAGATAACCTACGTTTTGTTTGGTTCCCCGAAGATGATTGGGAAGAAATTATTCAGGCATACAATAAGTTTACCAAACAGAATAAAGTCGAGTCTTCTTATGGCCGAATCCTGCCCAATGGTGATTTTTTGTGGTATGATTTTATTTCAGTCCCTTGCCCTTATTCAGTTATGGCCGCACTGAGTGCGACAGCTTCGTTTGTTCAGTTGACAATTGATGATTGGACATTTGTGCTACGAAACGACACGGTTTTTGTATACTATAAACAAGAGGATATTTTTGAACTCTCGGTAAAGGAATTCCTCGCGGCTATCATCTATTGGCGAAAGGAGACGCAAGAATGAGTTGTTATTCTCATAAAATTGATTCTTATGCCATCTATTATGATGAAATAAAAAAAGAAATTACTTTACAAGATCGATATGATTATGTAATTCTTACTCAAGACTCTTTTGAAGAAATAATTAAAATTTGGAGAAAATTTGATTACAAAGGCTTAGCCGCGTCTTTCGACGGCAAGCAGCCTGGCTATCGTCTCTATAATGAAGGTATCGCTATATCTCGTTATATGAGCAATGACATCCGTGATGAAATATGGATTTCTGAAAATGTCTTTGAAAAATTGGTCCAAGCATATCAAGGATTTATCAAACAGTTTCCGCAATCAGTCTTCATCCCTCGCGGAGAGATATTGATCAATGGCAACTTTTTATGGGAACATTCTTTTCAACTATCTTGTCCTCGTTCAATTATGAATATGCTTTATTCTGCTCCTCGTGATTTTACTAAAATAATAGTTGATGATTGGACGTTTGAACAGCACAATGAAATAGTCGAAAGCTGTTATAATCAAAAAGCCTCTTTTCAATGCCCTGCGGATGAATTTTTCGCTACAATTAATTACTGGCACATGAGGAATCAGGAATAATATGTGGTATTTTGTTTGTGCTTCTGTGGGATTTATTCTTGGCTTTGTCATTGCGGCCTGTCTGGCTGCTGGGAGCGACCGCCGATGAAAAGAGAAGGTATAATGGTAGGTGAGAAATTCTTGCCTGCCGATATAATCGAACACGTCCTAAATCTGCGGCGACTCGGTGTCCAAAAAGACATATGGAAGGGCTACGATGGATATTCTTGGGTATATACTTGTATGCCTGAATATGGTTATATTGATATCGTATGCCATAGAGATGGCCTTCAACAAGACATCTCGTTTGATTTTGGCACGTCTGCCGCTTGGTCTGTTGCGGTAGATGAATATTTGAAATTGTTGGATTGAGAGTTCTATTCGCGAAAATTTGACTTTTCGCGAATTTTTTGCTATACTATAAAAGTAGAAAGGAGTTGGAACCATTGCCTCCTGAGATTCAAGCTGAGTTCTTTTGTGCCTGGTGGAACAATGAAGACCGGGCCGCGGTAGTAGGTAATGATTACTATCATCTTTCCAAAGGCCATTTATATAAGAATGGCGAGAACATTGATAAGGAACTGTATTGTTATGCGGACGCTTGGATGGAAGCGCTTATGAGGGATCACAATGAAAAATGATGAATTTTACACTTTTTCTAAAGACGGCACGGTAAATTTGGCAAGCGGTGAATGGATTCCTCGTGAAGTGATGATGACTTTTATGTCTGGCGCCGTGTTTACCAAAGCACACTATTTAGAAATCATAGCTGACACTCGCTATTCCTACGCAGAAGAAGACGGTCTTGTGTATCTTTGGATTGGCGGCCATAAGGATGTATTTCCTTCAAATCTTTTCTATGAAATGATTTCTGAGTGGCAAAAAGCTATTAGTATTAGCGGAAAGGAGGCTCCCGATGCCTAAACTGATTATGCTTTGCGGCTTTCCTGGTGTTGGCAAGTCTACGTTTGCCCACGAAGAATTGAAGGATAAGGGTGTATATATTTCTCGCGATGAAATTCGTATGCGTTATCTCCAAGAAGGAGATGAATATTTTGCCTATGAAACTCGCGTATGGATGGACTATGTAGACCTCATTGTGGAGAATTTATCTGCGGGCAGGGATGTTATAGCAGATTCCACTAATATGAGTGAGAAGGCCCGCAAACGTCTTCTGAAAGATATTGATTTGTCCTATAACGGTGAACCCATTGAAATCCAGTGTTATTACTTCAACGTGCCTATTGATGTAGCGCTGGCCCGCAATGCTCAGCGAAAAGGGCGCGCTCGTGTTCCTGATGACGTTCTCCGTAAAATGGCACGAACTTTTGTAGCTCCTATTTACGAAGAAGATGAAAGAATTTCATTTATCTTTGAAGTGAATGAATATAATAAAATCAAGGTGGTATGATAATATGTGGGTATGTGTTGTTAGGAAGACTACTGTCCCTAAAACAACTGAGTATATTCTAAATCAAATCGGTCATACGTTATTCACTGAATATACTAAAGAAGAAGCCAAGGAGTTCTGGGACTCTCAGTTTTGGGGATGGGCACGGAAGTATGAGAATAAGGATATGCGGCAGGCCGCGATCAACCGTATTATGTTTGACATTCTCACTTCTCTTGGTGATTGGTATGATTTGATGGCTGAGCCAGAAAAAGACCTATGGTATAATCTGGTGAATTACTGTGAATGTGAACTTCCAAACTGTTTGTCATTTTTGAAATCTTATAAGTTGGACACGTCCGACGCGGCCGATGAAGAATATCGCCACAGTAAAGATTATATGAATGGATGGTATTATTACTCCTACGATTCAAGAAAGGAAGAATAAAATGGGCGAAATATGGTTTTCCTCCGATCTTCACGCAGGGCATCAACGCGATTTCCTCTATGTCCCTCGTGGTTTCTCTTCCATTGAAGAACACGATGAAGCCATTATCGATAACATCAATGAGGTAGTTGCTCCTGAAGACACGCTTTATCTTCTTGGCGACCTTATGCTGGGTGATAATGAAGAAGGAGCAAGAAAACTACGTCAGATTCAATGTAAGGATATTCGCGTAATTCGTGGCAATCACGACACTGATACCCGAGTTCGTCTCTATGAATATTCTCTTGGATACCAAATGTTGGGTTATGCGGCCCCGGCTAAGTTCAACGGTAAGAACTTTATGCTTTCTCACTATCCTATGGCCACAACTAACTTCGATTTTGAAAAGAAGCCTTGGGAACGTGTGTATAATCTTTGCGGCCATTCTCATACCAAAGAGAAGTGGGATCCCGCAACTGATTCGATTCACGTAGAACTTGACGCTTGGAACAACTATCCAGTGAATATTGAAGATATTTACAAACTTATTCGTGAACGCTATGGCTTCCAGTAATTTACTGGAAGCTTTTCTTTTTTGACAAAAGTGAATTTTTATGCTATACTATATATATCAAAGTGAAGGAGGAGCAGTAGGTATGGAGAAACAATTTGATCTGAATAAGGTATATACCGAACAGGAACTTGCTTCTGCGGATGGAGCGTTTTATAAAGAACGTTTGGAGAAATGGAAGAAACAGCGCATTGAAAAAGGGTATTGCGATTACGACCTGTGGGATATGGATGCTTTTCTTATGGAGATTCTGGTAAACGGTTTGCGTGAGTTCGCAGATAATACCCATTCTTATCCGGGCACGCCAGTAGAGGGTATCAGTGAGACACCGCAGCAATGGCACGATTTCCTTTACCATCTGGCCGCGGAATTTGAAGAAGGCTACGATATGATTGATGAAATTGAAGACCTGGAACGTGCTAAACAGGGTGCGGCTAAGGTCAAGGAGGCGTGGAATACTCTTGGCGAATGGCTACATGACCTCTGGGATTGATACGAACGCTCAGCCAATCCCCCTTATTATAGAAGAACAATGGCGTTGTATTTACTGTAGTGTTGTAATAACTATGCGGCATAAGCAACGTAAAGAAATTATTGATTTTCCTTGTCCTTTTTGCGGCCGCCCGCTTACACTGAGGGGCAGAGAAAAGATTTATCCATATGATGGAGGAAGGAATTTCTAATGGAACGTTATTATATTATTCGCGAATCTGATTTGAAAGAACTTGTTTATAATGAGATTTTGATTAGATATCTCAATGCTGCGGGCGTAGATAATTGGGAAGGTTGGTCTAACGCCTGGGAAATGCTTTTGGAAGAATATGGCGAAGACTTCGTTCCTGTAGCAATGGAGGAAATGAAAGATGAAGGACTCATCGAAGAAACAGAGTTGGGCTGAAATTTTTCAAAAGCAACGTCGCAACTGGGGAGACATCCATCCTGCGACGAAAGTAATTCCCAGTAAGAAACTTTATAAGAGAAAGAGTAAGCATAAAAAGGAAGAGGAATAATATGAATAATATTACAATTCGTCCTATTGAAAACTACGATCTCGTTGGAGTGCTTGATTGGAGATAAAATGTATCAGTGTGAAAAATGTAGCCAATGGCTAATTTGGGACTATCGCTATGGTTTCTACTGTCCTAAATGCGGCCGCCCGCAACTTGTCTATAGTAATAAAACATTAGGAGGACTACCTTATGAATATACCGTCAGCAGCGGAACTCAATCGAATTGCTGATGCTCAGCACGATGGACCTTCGCAAATGATTGCGATGAATATGGAAAATTATCTTATATATAGCTTATATGACGCGGCTGTTCACGGATATAGAAGTTTGTTGGCTTCTACTGAACCTATGGCGTCTTTCATTATGGACCACAAGCCAGAACTAATGATACGTGGGTTTGATGTAAATGATGCTTTGATTGATGGAAAATTTAGAAAGGCGGTAATTTCGTGGCAGAAGTAAAAGCGTTTGTTCGTGGCGATGCCCACGGTTCTTTTGACTGGATTGAATATTTCTGCGAGAATAATCATACTACCCGCAATGACGTGCTAATTCTTCTGGGTGATTCTGGCATTCTATACGGAGAAAAGGAAGATGCTCGTGAACATATGCTCAAGCAATATCTCTCCACTCTTCCCATTACTATTCTGGATATTCAAGGCAACCATAGTTGCCCTCCCGAAGATCGCGCGGCCGAAGGATATCTGAAAACACTTATGAAATTGGGCGATGATATGGTGGGAATCGCATACCAGAATTTCCAATATCCCAATATTTATCACGCGGTAAATGGCAATACCTATTATATTGCGGGCCATCCTTGTCTTGTAGTAGGTGGGGCCGGAAGCGTTGATAAAGAATATCGTCAAATGATGGGCTGGTATTGGACTGAGCACGAAGTTATTAGTCTTCAGGATATGAACAATATTCTTCATCAGATTCATACGCGGCACTTTGATTTTTGTTTCACTCACACTATTCCTACCCCTTATATTCCTACCGATCTTTTCATCAAGGGAGTCGATCAATCCAAGGTAGACCGTCGTATGGAAGATTTTTTGGTGAGGGTAAAGAAAGAAATTACCTATGACAAGTGGTATTGCGGCCACTGGCACGCAAACAGGAAAAACGCAGGTCCGAATATAGATATTCTGTTTGATGAGGTTGAGCAGATCATATGATTGATATGTGCTTGTGTAGTCATTGTGCGAGAATATTTCCACAAAAAGAACTTCGGGAATATTCTATGCCAATGCTTCATTCTACATTACCCTCTAGAGATAGGATAGCGGACAAATCAAAAGACATTCTAACCGTCAAGAAGCGGTTATGTCCACAGTGCCGCGAAGAGTTAGCCGAACTGATATGGAGATGGTCTACATATGGCTGGGAAGATGAAGAAAATAGCCGTTCCGATTGATATTAAAAAAACTTATTTAGAACGTGATGGCCGACGTATTGAATTAGGAAAGATAAATATCGAGACACTTCCCTCAGTAGAAGAAGATGTTGTTCGTAATAAATTTGCTGAGATTCATATGCCTCTTGTAACAGGCAGTCTTTCTTGTGAAACCACAATCACGCTAAAAACTTTTATTGGTCTCCTAGACGGTGTTTATGTGCGGCTACGCAATGCTATTATCCCTATTGCCGCAAAAGATTTAGTATGGGGTAATAATGATGAAGCTGCATGTTATGTATGGAAAGAAACCGGTGAGTCCAGTGTGCTTACTTGGCATAACTATATGAAAGACTGGGCTTTTACTGTAGAGGAATTTGGGGAAAAGAATGAGTGAAATAAATCTTGATACCAATAAATCTTTGAAAGAAATCTTCCAAACTATTCCAGTTATTTATTCTCGCTTATATACTAATGCTGACGGAACACCCGCGGAAAATAATACTATTATTGAAATAGAAACTGGAAATCTTTCGTGGTCGAAAGACGGAGAAGCCGCATATTATATATGGGGTTGGCCCGGCCCAGATTACAATATTTACAGTCGTGGAAATTATAAGACAGATTGGGCCTTTGCCAAGCGAGAAATGGAAAGAATTGTAAATCAGTAAATTCAAAGGAGAGAAAATTTGATTTCTCTCTTTTTTTGTGATATACTATATATGTAAGATGAAGAAAGGAGTGAAGCGAGTATGGATGTATTTGATACAATGAATATTCCAGAAGAAGAAAAGCAGAAACGTCGCCAGCTGGTCGCTTCCTATGTAGGACAGCAAGAATATATGTTTCGCAGAATTGCGAGAAATGAACGAAGAATATCGCGGCGGGCCAAGCATGTGAAACGGGAGCCCCAAGGCGACATTCAATATTGTTGGATGATGATAGCCTCGTGGCAGAAACGGATCCTTCGTGTAAAATCCGGTGAGCCACTTGAAAACATTGTTGGCAAAAAGCTAACGAAAAATGGATGATAAAGGAGTAATTATTATGAAGGATACTACTCAGAACTACACTTTTTCTCACTATGATTCCAAGACTGGTATCAACACCAGTCTCACCTTTACCTGCCCTCACGGTATTACCACTGATACCCTTGCTTATATGAGTTCTCGCGCGGCCGCGGCGTTTGGTTATATGGAACAGAACATTGATGCTTGTTTCTGCTATAATGATGACATCTTTGGTGAATTTGATGAAGAGAATGATGAAGAGCACTAAACTCAAACTTTGGGCGGCCTGTCTTGGAACCTTAGGGTTAGGATTTTTTGGAATTCTGGACAAGATTCCTTTTACATATTGCTATGGTTATTTTATTATCGCTTTCTTTATTCTCACTACTATTTTGGAGATAAACGAATGAAAGAACTCCTGCTCTTTCTTATCTATGGTTCAGCCGCTCTATTTACTTGTTCTCTCGGTCTTGTCGTATTAGCTATTATGAAAGGAATTTCTGATGCTTGATATCTTTGCTTATGTCGCTTTTTCGGGCCTGTGCGTGATAATTATTATGGCGGCAGTAGAGTTGTTTATTGATGTGTGTGAAAAAATTTCTGGTTTGATTCTTATGCGGATGAAAAGGAAGAAGTAATGGCAATTGAAGTAATTGTGCGGCACGCATACCACGAGCCAAAATATCTTATAAGATGTTATCGATGTAGGTATATTTTGAAGTTTGCGGAATCTGATGCGATTTATGATAATGATGATAGGGACTATTATCTTGAATGTCCAGTGTGCGGTTCTACTAACTTATTGGGGCCTAAAAATAATTGGGATGTTAAAACTAAATGGTTGAAAGGAGAACTCGATGGCAATCAAAGTGATTGAACGTCAAGAATATTATTTTCAAATGGAGTGTCCCCGCTGTCATTCTACATTAGGATTCCAAAAAGAAGATGTAATTCATGATAGTCTTGATTGTTCTGTTTGTGGAGTAACAATTTATCTTCCGGACCCCAATAAATGGCCTAAAATGAGAGGGGAATCCAATGGGGTTGAAGTAGTTGAGCGACATGAATACCACGAATCGAAATATCTTACAAGATGTTGTCGGTGCCAGTCTATTCTAAGATTCAAAGAATCGGATACTACTTTTGATGCTCATAGAGAAAATTATTCTCTTAGGTGCCCTGTGTGCGGTTATATCAACGCCTTTGAGCTAAAAAGTGATTGGGTAATTGAAACTGAACAATTGGAGGAAGAACTCGATGGCAATCAAAGTAATTAAGGCGTGTGAATTACCTAAGCCGATTTGGTATAGAGTTATTTGTCGCAAATGTGACTCTAAGCTGGCTTATACTGAAAAAGAACCCTACCAAATGATTCCTTTTGCTCCGTACGGTTTGACGTGTCCAGTATGTGAAGAGACTCTCTTTTTACCTGAAAAACGGCGTTGGAAAATTTTGGAGGAAGAAAATGATTAAAATTATTAAAGAAGGAGATAGAGTTCCTCCTTATTATTTACTAAAGTGTGAAATATGTCATTCTGTGCTTAGTTTTACTAATCACGATATGGACGCATATCGGGTGTGGGATGATAGAGACGCAGCAATTTATCATTATGAGCGTTCTTTAAAATGTCCAATATGTGGTTATAAAAATTCACTTCCTTGCTTTTCACACGAGTGGTCTGCCTTAGAAGAGGGCCTATAATGTGGTATATTCGATGTGGTGAGTGTGCGGCTCCATTTACTTTTCAAGAGCAAGATCTTTTCAAAGGATGGTTCGGTGAACTTTGTGTCCGCTGCCCAAAATGCCAAGCCATACTTCAATTTTTTTGTAAGAAAGAAGAATTAGATAAGCATTTAGAGAAAGGAGACTCCAATGTCTGAACGTATAATGGCTCACGTTGAGCTTATCAATAATATTACCCCTATCGAAGGAGCAGACAATATCGAAGTAGCTCACGTTTTGGGCTGGCAGGTTGTTGTTCGTAAAGCCGAAAACTATAGCGTAGGCAATAAGATTGTCTATGTTGAAATTGATAGTCGTTGTCCCTCTGACGCAGAGTGGGCGCAGTTCTTGGCGCCCCGCAACTACAAGGTAAAGACCATCAAACTTCGCGGCCAAATCTCTCAGGGTTTGATTCTGCCTATGTCTGTTCTACCCGCGGGCACGTATACTGTAGGACAGGATGTGGCTAAGGTTCTTGGTATTGAAAAGATTCAGGACGACTATGTTGCTCCTGAAATTACTCCGGAACAACGTATGAAGTCTAAGCGGCCTGACCTCTTCAAGAAGAAGTGGTTCAAGGCTATGATGAAGTGTGAGTGGTTCCGCAAGATTACTTTCAAGTGGATGTTCCGTAGCGTCCCCAAGGAAGGTCGCTTTCCTACTCAGTTTGAGTTTGTGAAGAAAACCGATGAAGTGCGTGTTCAGTCTTGGCCTGATGTTCTAAAGATAAAAACTCCTATGATTGTCAGCGAAAAACTTGAGGGTTCGTCGGGGACTTTCATTCTGGAACGTAAGCACGGAAAGCACTATAAATTTTATGTATGTTCTCGCAATGTGTGCCAGACTTCCGAAGCAAAGAAGTGCTTCTATGACGAGAACATTTATTGGATTATTGCTAATAAATACGATATTCGCAACAAACTTGCTTTCTTCCTCGATATTCATCCGGATTGGAAGTATTGTGCGGTTCAGGGCGAAATCGTTGGTCCGAAGATTTGCGGCAATATCTACGAACTGAAAGACTATGATTTCTATGTATTCAATTTTATCGACAGCCAGAATGGTCGTTATGGCAGCCTAACCGCGAAAAGCCTTGTGGAAGCCCGTGGCTTGAAGTTTGTCCCTATTTTGGAAACCAGTTATATTCTGCCTGATGAGGTGGATGATATGCTTGCGTATGCGGAAGGTGAATCTACTATTCATCCTACCGACCGAGAGGGTCTGGTAATTCGTTCTTGGGATGGCAAGATCTCTTTCAAGGCGGTATCGAATAGATATTTGCTGAAGAAGGCGAAGAAGGAGAACTAATATGCCCGGATTGTTTTGGTATCTTATTGGGTGTATATGGGGCTCTAGTGACCTGGTATCTGCTAAATGAAGATAGGAGGTCAAGGAAATGAGCATAATTCAAATTGGCATTGGTATTCTCGCAACTATAATGATGATTATCGCTATAGAACTCACAATTCAATTTGGAATATTTGTTGTTTATTTCATACTTAGTAAACAACATAATAGGAGTAAATAATATGCTATCTTTTATTGTGCGTTTGGCCGCATTTGCGGTGGGTTCTCTTATTGGGAAATGGCTTGCGTTAGACCTGCCAGATATTATACGAGAGCGTCAACATAAAAAAGAAAATGTCGCAAGCGCGGCTGCCCGTGAACAAGAGAAATTGTTGCGAGAACGACTAAAGGAGAGATATAAAAATGACATCTACTCTTGACCTCGTTCTTAGTATTGTTTTTATCGTTTCTTTGATAATCCCAGGAATATTTTGGCTCGTTGTAATAATAGTTAGCCTCCTAAGAGAATTGAAAGAATAAAATTGAAAGCACAATTGAGAGACTACTAAAAGAGGTATAAAATGACATCTACTTTCAAGATTCTCAACTTTATTTTTATAATTGCCGGAATTTTCGCGATTATTGTGGAAATTATCTACTCTTCGAAAGGATGAGTTTATGTCTGAACTAAACACCAATCCTATTACTGATCTCAATCGCTATAATCTTTCTATGTCTAAAAGTTTGATTGATAAGATCTTCTTTATGGATAAAATCGACGATACCATCAAAGTCATTGTTGATTATGGCTGCGCGGATGGAGCTCTTATTCGTTTTCTCGCACCATTATTTCCAGAAATGACTTTTATTGGCTATGATAAGAATGAAGAAATGATTTCACGGGCTGCCGCAGCGAACACATATGAAAATTGTATATTTTATGCCAATCCTTATGAGTTTATTACTTGGCTAAAAGAACACCACTATGGTATTGATGAATGTGCTCTCAACCTGTCTTCTATCATTCACGAAGTATATAGTTATAGTTCAGAAGAAGAAATTGATGATTTCTGGCATTTTGTCAATTCTGTTGGTTTCAAATATATAATTATTCGTGATATGTGTTTGGACGAAAATGCCCATCGTGCTTCTCTAAAAGAAGATCTAATCAAAGTAAAAAGCAACTATTCCGCGGCCGCCATACAAGAATTTGAGCAGGAACACGGCAGCATTTGTGATAATTACAATCTGATTCACTTTTTGCTAAAGTATCGTTATAAGGATAATTGGCAGCGAGAGGTAAAAGAAAACTACCTGCCTTGCTCTACGGAATATATTGCTTCACAAATTGGAACTTCTTATAGCCTGGAATATTATGACCACTATATTCTTCCTTTTTTGGCTAATGTTGTAAAACGAGACTTTGATATTACCATAAAAGATTATACGCACGTAAAATTTATCTATAAATTGAAAGGCTGATTTCAGCCTTCTTTTTTTGACTTTTTTCAATTTTTGAGATATAATATAAGAGTAAAAAGGAGAGGATTGAAATGACTAATCGCTTTGTATTTACTGACCTCCACGGTAATGGTGAGGTTTGGAATCAGGTCAAGAAATTCATTGGCAACCAACCTACTGTTTTTCTTGGCGATGCCGCAGATCGTGGCACGGACGGCTTCCGCATTATTTATGAGATGAAAAATATGCCCAATCTTACTTATCTCCGTGGCAATCACGAAGAACTTCTAATCGAGGCGGCCCGCGAATATATGAGAGATGAGGTTGTTGGCGAACAAGTTTATATTCTCTTCTGTAATGGCGGCGCCTCTACTTTCCAAGCGTGGGAAGATGCGGGCCGGCCAATGAATATTATCAACTGGCTTGATAAACTTCCTGCTACTTTGTCTGATGGAAATTACGATATGTGCCACAGTGGCTGCTTACAGACTACTCTCTATGAAGATTGGGCTAAACAAGATCTATGGGATTTTACGTGGCACCGCTCCCACTTTACCCAACCTTGGTATGAGTGCCGCACGCTAATTCACGGTCATACTCCCGTAGAACATTTGGCTAATTATCGTAATTTTGATCATAAAGCTGTTCTCTACAACGGCAATAAACTTGACCTCGACATAGGCACAGCTGCGTGTGGTGTTTCTGCCGTATATGATCTTGAGAATAAGAAAGTATTCTATATTGATAAAAACGGTGTTCAATCTGTTGAAGACCCTGTAAGGAAGTAATCCTATGGAAAAATGTTGTAGTTGTTATGATTCTTCACGTGAAGTTTGCTTGGGAACAAAAGAAAGAGATTGTTGCTCTTGTAAAGGAGATACGCGTAGATGCGATTTTTACCCCTATAAGCGAGAGAAAGATTATCGCACTACATTTTGTTGCGGGCGGGCGATGCTTATTACCTATAATTACTGCCCATATTGTGGAGGTAAGCTATGAGTAAAAATCGGCCGTATCCAGGCTATTATATTGCCTTCGAAGCCATTGACTGTGCGGGAAAGACAACTCAAATTGAGCGTGTAAAACATTGGCTTGATTGTGAAGGGTTCTCCACCTTCTTCACGCGTGAACCAGGCGGCACCGATTCGCCTATCGCAGAACAGATTCGTCAAATCATTCTGAATCCAGAAAATAAAGATATGACTCCGAAGACCGAAGCATTGCTTTTCGCGGCCTCCCGTGCTCAGGCTATTCCTACAACCATTCGGCCGCATCTTGAAGCCGGAGACGTAGTAATTTCGGATAGATCTGTATATTCTTCTTATGCTTATCAAGGTTGTGGTCGTGAATTATTTACCCCTTCTACCTTAGTAGAAGACACCAATGGCAATCTAACTCGTCGAATGCTTGGGCCAATGTTTTCTTTCAATCGATGGGCAACAGAAGAATATCTGCCAGATTGTATATTCTATCTTCGCATTCCTTATGAGGTTATGCTGGAACGTAAGGCGGCCCGTGGCATTCCCACAGACCGCATTGAAGCAGAGCAACACGACTTCTATGAGAAAGTTATTGCGGAGTATGATCGTATGGCTCGTTCTCGTGCTAATTTTGTAGCAATTGACGGCACCAAAGATGTAGATACAGTATATTACACTATCATCAATGTATTGCGTAAATTTATGATGGCGGATGAAGTAGGTAAATATAAGAAACTTGTAGAACCCAAGAAAATTTATCGTAATCAACTTGACTACCTCAAGATGGGTAAGACTAAATGGCTCGATGCTTCTGTGGAAGATTTTGAAGAAGCACAAAAAATTGCCCAACAGTCCTACCGCTATGATGGTAATATTGATGATGTCGATGTGGACCTCAGCGATTTATTCTAACAGATACTATGAAAAAGGAGTAAACAATGACTAATCAAGAATTGAGTAAAGTAGCCCAGGCCGCGGCTTATATGGATGTTTTGGTGAATGCTGGAATTATTGACAAAGAAACAGAAGACTTTTGTATCAATAATGTAAAACAGATTCTGGATGAACTATTGAAGGAAGGAAGCAAGACACAGACCATTACTGCTACTCCTCTTTATCGTGGTCTCGATGTTGTTCCTACAACAGGTAGCCATCCCGAACTTACGACCGCCCGCAATATGTAAAGGAGAAAGCTATGGAGTTTATCAACCCTTATAAGCGTTATAGTGAAGATGTAAAGCAGTTCTGCCATTTTGAAGATGCTGAAGCTCTTAATAATGAATTTTCATCTACTGAACTATCCAATTGGGTTCATACCTCCGACAACTCTTTTATCGATACTTCCTTCGGCCGCACCTGTAAGCAACTTCACGAATCCCATTATCAACTTATTGGTATTTCTTATGAAGCACCTTGGGCGCATAATGGCTATTATTGTGCTGTTGTATTTACAGATGGAGAAGATTATCTTTGGTGCCATACCAGTGAAATCATAATCAATTGGTGGAAGGAACAGATTCAGAATGTATAATCAAGAGCAGTTCTTGGTAGAAAAATTTTCTAATTTCTTGCGGGCCTGGGGAGAGTTCCATTACATTTATACCGAAGCAGACATTAGTGAACAGTGTATGAATAATGTATTGGCCGTCTTCGATCCAAATGTAGTGGAACTTACTATCTCCAAAGAAGATGACCACTATGAACTTCACGGGAGGATAAAGAGATGAATGTTTCTGGACTTATGAAATTCTTAGTTGAGCAGAACCATATGTCTACTACGCAAGCCGCAAATGGTATTATGGCTTGTATAGAAGAAATTCACCTATTAGCGGCCGAACCCGCGGCCAGTGCTTTTAGTTCCCAAGAAGAAATCATCACGTATTTCCTCAACATTGATCCTGAGCTATTCTATAATTTGGTAGGAGATTGATTTGAAAGAACGCTTTTTTAGTTTTGCGCGGGAATGTGCTTTGAATAGTGATTTTCGTGGGGCATCGAAGGCCCGCGTTGGATGCGTAGTTGTGTGGAAAGGAAATATTATTGCTAAAAGCAACAACAAGAGCCGCACAAGCACAGTTCAATGGCGATATAATTCTTTGCGTTTTGATACTTCTACCAATCATTACTACCCTTCTTGTGTCCACGCTGAAATTGCGGCTCTAAATAAGATAAAATATTTAGACATTGATTTTTCCAAAGTCGATGTTTATGTTTATCGTGAATTGCGCAATGGCACTCGCGCGTGCGCCCGCCCTTGTATTGCCTGTGAAAGTTTTATGCGGGACCTCGGTATTACGCACGTATGTTATACGATGGAGAACTCCTTTGTTGAAGAGTGGTATACATAAAAAAATAGGGGTAGAACCGAAGTTCTACCCCTTATATATTATAGTTTCGCAAGACGTTTCAGAAGATGCTCATATTCTTCAATCATATCTTCGTGTATTTGGTCCCAAAGACAAACTGAAACTGTCTCCTTAGACAAATCCTCTTCTTTCTAAGCATAGTTTTCAAACATTGCGTGTGTTTCTTTGAAAGATTTGTTGAGCCGTTCAGCTGCTAAGGAGCCAAAATACTTAGATAATTCTGCTTCTCCATCTTCTTTAGCGCTATAACTCCAGTCAAGAAGCTTAGAGGAATCCTTTAGATCATCTCGAAGCTTTTTATACAAAAAGCCATATAGTTTAGTTGTCATTTTACAATCTCACCACCGTCATCGCTACATTACTGATTGTTGCCGCAATACCTGTGTTCACCAGTGTCAAAGTAGTGGGCAAGTTATTGTCTATCGCACAACAGTTAGGTAAAACTCTAATCAGTGCCGTGAAACTCAAATTGGCAACGTCTGTAGTGCTTTCACTCGTCTGCGTCGCTTCTGCTCCCGCATATGCGGTGCCATTAGAATACAATTGTAGTGTGATGTTGCCAGCTGTTGCTGTGGTATTCGCGGCGTCAGCGTTGACAGTAATTCGATAGTAGCCCGCTCGCTGAAGACTTACAGAGCCAGTGCCTGCGGTGTGAGAAATACATCCGCAAGTGCTGACACCGTTGTTGCCAAGAGCGACTACTCCATTCACAGCAACAGTCTGGTCTGTGTTAGAATAGGTGTATAGCATTACTGTTTCCTCCTATTATATTAGCCGCGGCAGGTCTGGCAACCGCCAGCAGAAGAGCCAAAATAGGTATAGTCGTAGCCGTTAGGAACCATACCATTAGTAGCATAGCCAACCACATAAGCGGGCACAGGAGATTTGTTCTGTAGAGCACCAATAATAGTGGAGGTCTGACTATACTGACTAATAAGGTTGTTAGCTTCGACCAGATCACGGTCCTTATCAGCAAGACGATCGCGTAGATCCTGAATAGTGTTCGCAACGATAAGTTCACGAGTCTCGCGAGCTTCATCGCGAATGGTATTGGTAATTTCGCAAGTGTTGCGATAATTTTCGGCAGACAGAGCGGCCAAGCCCTGCTTGATATCACAGCAGCACTGAGACTGAGTATAACCCAGTTGAGCCATACCTTGCTGAACACCGTTGAAACCAGAGCATAGATCGCGGCCAACTTGGTTGAAGCCCTGTAGATTAGAAACATTGGCTTGGTTGAAGCCCTGTAGCATATTAGTATTGACACTATTGAAGCCCTGACACAGGGTCTGGCCCATAGTATCGAGTTTATCTGTAATTGTCTGGAAATTTAGTCCATCATACAGTTCCGCCCGTGTGAGAGCACCTTGAACCGCGGCATCGCCATTACCCCAACCACCGAACATACGGAAAGCGTAAATCCAGATTAGGTAGACAAACTTTGTGTTAGCTTTATATCACTATAAAGAACAGACTATATCATCCTCTCATAGAGAGGTCCCGCACTTCTTGCTTACGCAACAATACTCCTAAATAGGATAGTCGTTGAACCATTGATTGGTTGCTGATTGTCTTTCTTAGAAAGAGTTTCCAGCAGTTCACGGAATTTGCGATTAGATATCGCTATCTAATGTCCCTTTCTTGTCAAGGATTGCTTCACATTGCGTCCATTCCGTAGCCATCATCACGACGGTTGCCGAATACAGCTGCCATATCAGCAGGAGACATACCATTTTCAAAAGTCATAATTGATTCACCTCATATAAAATTTCGTGGTTTTACCACGTTTAGCGTCGTAAGTCTTGAATAAAGTTGATTCCAGCATTGATGTCCGTTTCACTCATTCCTTGTGAACGAGCAACCGCAGCTAATTGGTTCAACATCGCTGGATTGATTTGCGGCACCCAAGCAATAAACTGCTACTGGTTTATAGGTGGCGTTTGTGGCTGCTATCCATTAAACATCCCACTTTGATTCCGCTGGAACTGCCGTATTACTTGCTGAGGATTGTTGAACATTTGCTTTACCTCCCCCTTGTCGTATAGCATTTAGTTGTTGCTCCAGTGCGGCCACCCGCGACTCTAAATTAGATTGCGTGGACGTAGGAACCGTCTTAGGAGCCTCATATGGAGCGATTGTGTAAGCCAACAGAGTTGGTTGCCCATTTTGAATTGTTTTGATATACATCAAATTCTCAGGCATACAAATAACTGTGGCCAGCCCGCCAGAAGTAGGAATATTTGCTACTTCCAGACTATTTTGAATTAGATAAACATTGCCATTAGGTTGCGGAAACATTGGAGCCGACTGTGTATTGAAGTAAGGGCTCCCGCCATAATTTAGAGCCATCTCTATCACCCCTTCACAATATAAGTAGCAATAAAGGGTAGAAAAGTTATCAACGCGGGCTGATGGATATTACAACTTCTAAGAAACATTGTCTCAAAAAGAAATCAATTATTACAAAATTATTACAAAAATAATATTTGAAAAGTTTGATTTTTTTCAAATTTTCTGATATAATATATATACAATCCAAAGAAGAGGTGTGAATGTATGGTAAATCGAGCGGTAATCGTCAAAGACGAATACATTGTTTATGCCAGCTCCAACAAACTTGTGCCAGATAATGATGACTTTACCTGCCCTGCTGCTTTGGCGGCACTTGTGCGCGCCCGTAAGCAAGATATCATCCACGGTGTAATGTTTGTGGATGATGCTATTTCTCTAAATGGTGCTCAGGCAGTAGCAGATGCGGAACTAAGTAAAGTTATATATGCTAAGCCCGCACAAACTATGGACCAGGTAGCGGCCCTTCAACTAATGGAACAGCTTGGTATTGAAACCAAGTATAATCCTAATATCAACCTGTGAGGTAATTCAAATGGACACTATGAGTTATGTGTATCTCGGAATTGGTGGTGTGCTACTAATTGGTATTATTGTGGCACTATTCCTAAACAAGGACTACCTAAAGTATTCCGGCATATGTAAGACTGTGCTAAACGCTGTCAAACTTCTACTCGGCGCGGCCGGTCAGATTGGTCTGGATAAGAATGCTGTGGAAATTGCCACTAAGATTGTTCAGGCCGCAATTGAAGGCACAGTAGAAGCAGAAAACCTGTGGAAGCAGGGTCAACTCGATAAGGAAAAGCGTAATGAATATGCTCAGACTTATATTGAGACCACGCTGGCCAAGGCTGGAATTGATCTAAATGAACAGGCACATCTGATAGTAAATGGCGTTATTACTCTTGTATGCTATCTACTGCCGCATAACACACAACCGGAGGCGTAAGCCTCCAATTTTTTTATCGCAAAAACGCATTTTTCGACCTCCGCTTGCGACATTATTTATAAGGAGGGCGATAAAATATGAAAATCAAAAAAGCTCCTGTAAGCGACCTAATTGCTTACTTCATTGAATTATACAATAAAGATATTACAGGGACAGAATACACGTCTATTCCTGATATAATTTCTTCTTATTATCAAAAAATCGCCGGTTCTCGCATTCCCATTTATGAGAAAATTCTTATCGAGGACTGGTGTTTTAGTAGTTGGGGAGAGATTGAGGATATGCCGTGGACAGAGGGCGTCCTTGTAAAAAACAAGAATGGTGATTTTGGTATCACCTGCTACACCGGAGCAAGAGATATGGGTAGAGCAAATTATGATGAATATGATTTGCTTTATGTATATTTCCTTGACCATAATATTCTTTCGCGGGAATACTTCCATCCCGAAGATTGGGAATTTTATGGTATTATGACCGAATATTTCTTGTATAAAAATATCAATGTTGGTCAACACTATACCCTGGGCACTCGCAGTTTAGGGCCGGGCCGCAGTGGTAGTGATGTGTTGATGCTACAAAAGCTTTTGCGGGCCTACGATGGTAAGACTGAACTAAGTGGTTATTTTGACAAGGATACTGAAAAATCCGTGAAAAATGCTTAGTATTCTTTCTCTCTGCCCGCGACTGGTATGTTAGCAAGAGAAGATATTTTGCTAACCTTCTTGGGTGGTGATGGACGTGTCCAATGAAGCCTTTAGGATCGATAGTAAGGGAAACTTAGTGATTACAGGAAACTTCGCTTTCGCACAAGGAAACTACCTCAACGCCCCAGCAGAAGCAACACTAAAAGAAAACTTTATTACTTATCTTGACCTTCAATATGAACCGCTAACAGAACAGCAAATCATCAATATTTGCGGAGGTGAAGATGGCAATGGATAACAATCAATCTCAGATGAACTTTCTCCAAGCTTTCATCACCAACGCAAACGAACATAGTAAAAAACTTACTGTCATTGATACAGCAATTTATTGTATTCTAATGATGGCCGCGCTAACACTAACCGTCATATTTCCTCATCTTGCGGATAATTTATAGGCAATTGTAGGATACCTTACGACCGCATTCGTAGCATTACGTGGTCTATATAGTGGCAAGGCCGCCTTGGAAAATTATAGTCGTATAAAAAATGCTATGACCAACGCAACTTATGACTATGAAGAAATTTCTGACTCAGATGACGAATCACTGGGATAAAAATTTGACTTTTTTCAAATTTTCTGGTAAACTATATATGAACGATGAGAAAAGGAGATGATTCCAGTGGTGAGGTTTTATTCTTCTATCACGAATAAATATTATGACAGTCTTGATGAGGCTACCGCCGCGGAAAATGAAATCAAGCACGCACAGGAAAAGCGAGAAGAAAATCGCACAAGTGCTATTGAAGAACTGCGGGAATATCAGCAGCAGGTAAAGGAAATGAAGAAGGAGAGCGATAAGGCTTATAGGTCTTACGCAGAACTTCAGCGTTCTTATGCTAAGAAACTCCAGGAGTATTATCAAGAGTATGGTTATTACCCGAAGGAATTCAATGATATGAATCCTTTGACAATGTTTTTTCTACAGTAATTTCGCGGGCTAACTGCCCGCAGATAGCCGCGTAGCTTAAAGACAAAGCACCGGTCTCTTCACTATAATAAAATCGAGGAGCCTATATGAGAAATCATATAGTGAACAGTCCCCTAATAGACGAAAATCTCTCTGAGACAACGGCCTGCTAAGTTCGTAAAAACGATAAATGCGTAGAGACTATATAGGGACTACCTAAACCAGTAATGGCATGGTAATGAAATAGTCCAGCCTACAACGCTCGAAGAGCGGCCACAGCGATGTGGAGTAGGATAGAAAACCGTTATACTCCTTTGAAGAGGGTAATTCGAGTTGAAATCTCGACGCGGCCACCAAACACTATGCTTTCCAAGAGGTAGCATTGATTGAAAATCAGTGAGAAAATGATGATATCAAGCTTTTGGATTTCTTTTTTCTTCTCAACCAACAGAAAGGAACATACTATGATTGACAATTTCCCTCAATTCCGTGATGCCTTGAAAGCCAACTTCGATCGTCTTGTGTCCACCAATCCGCCTATCTTCCAAGTAGATATTGATAAAAATGCTTTCTACCAGCTTTACCAAAACTCTTTCCCCGATGGCACCAATCCTATGTATCGTGTTCGTCGTGAGTATGATTGTTCCTGCTGCCATCATTTCATCAATCAGGTGGGTTCTATTGTAATTTGGAATGAGGAAACCAAGTCTTTCAATACCATTTGGGACTTTGATGCTCCTTATCCTTTTACGGATGTTTGTAAGGCTTTGTCCGCAGAAGTAAAGCGTCATCCTCTATATGAACGTTTCTTCATTGATACGCCGCGGGCCGGTGAGACCTATTCTTACGAACGTGGCGAGAAGATTATTCGCTGGGACCACTTTATGCTGAACATTCCTCGTGCTTATGTTCGCGATCGTCAGGAAATTGCGGGCCTCAAGGGTGCTTACAACGATGATCGCAAGTGCTTCCAGCGTGCGATGATGGAACTTTCCTATGAGGCCATTTCTACCGTATTCGACCTAATCAATTCCAAGTCTCTCTATAAGGGCGATGAATGGAAGACGATTATTGACGCTCTGCTTATCAAGAAGGGCGAATATGAGCGAGCCGCGGATAAGGAACTGTATTGCTGGCTTGAGGCCACTAAGTGTCCTACTACCATTTCCCACATTCTAAATTCTTCTATCGGCACTTTACTGTCTGATATCGCGGGCGGCCGCGATCTGGATAGCGCTGTGCGGGCCTACGAAACTATTGTTGCTCCCGCAAACTACAAGCGCTCCAAGCCTATTTTCACCAAGAGAATGCTTGAACAGGCGCAAAAAGATATTACGAATATGGGCTATTTGGATTCTTTGGGTCGCCGCTATGCTACGCTGGATGACATCAAGATTACAAATGTCCTGTTTGCTAATCGTGATGCTCGGGCCGCGATGAATGCTCCGGCCAATCCTTTTGAAGCACTGGCCGCAAAGACTTCTGATAAGCCCAAGGATTTCTCTCGCGTGGCTACCATTGGCATTGAAGAATTCATTCAGCAGATTCTTCCTAATGCCATTTCTGTTGAGGCTTATTTTGAGAATCGATTGACCGCAAATCTCTGCTCTCTGATTGCTCCCATCAATCCCGAAAGCAAGACGATGTTCAAGTGGAATAACAACTTCTCTTGGGCTTACACTGGTAATATTACTGATTCTCAGATTCGTGAAAATGTAAAGCAGGCTGGCGGCAAGGTTGATGGTGTTCTTCGTTTCTCTATCCAGTGGAATGATATGAACGATTACAATGAAGCTGACTATGACGCTCATTGCGTAGAACCTAACAATCGCTTCCATATCTACTATGGTCAAAAACTCAGTCGTTTTACCTGCGGCAATCTTGATGTAGATATCATCCATCCTACCCAAGGTAAGGCTGCGGTGGAAAACATTACTTATCCTTCTCTGGATAGAATGCCTGATGGCGAATATAATTTCTATGTCAAATGTTATAATACTCATTGTTGCCAGGCCAGCTCTGGCTTCCGCGCTGAAGTCGAGTTTGATGGTAAGATCTATTCTTTCGATTATCCCAACTTCCTACGTGATAGCCAAGAGGTTCGAGTCGCTACGGTGGAAAAGAAAGGCAATACCCTCACGATGAAGAAAGAACATATTCCTTCTTCTCTGGCCTCGAAGGAAGTATGGAATATCTCTACTAACAACTTCATTCCTGTGTCTCTGGTATGCTATTCTCCTAACTATTGGCAGGAACCTGGCGTTGGCAATAAGCATTACTTCTTTATGCTGAAAAACTGTGTATCTTCTGAAACTCCCAATGGCTTCTATAATGAATTCCTCAATCAGGAACTCAATAAGAATCGCAAGGTTCTGGAAGCGCTGGGCGCGCAGATGGCAGTTCAGCCTATTGATAATCCTCTTTGCGGCCTTGGGTTTAGCACTACCATTAGGAACTCTCTGGTTGTCAACGTAAAAACTGCTACTACTTCCCAATATATGAAGATTCTGTTTTGAGAAAGGATGAAAAAATTATGACTGCTAATTTTGAACTGGCGTCCCGTAATCACTATCGTTTCCCCTTCAATGGTATGATTTCTACAGATGATCTGTGGGAACTCAACGTTCAACAGTTGGATTCTATTTTCAAGAAGCTCAATGCTCAGGTAAAGCAGTCTGAGGAAGAAAGTCTTTTGGCTTCTCCTTCTAAGGAAAACATTGATCTGATGAATAAGATTGAAATTATTCGTCATATCGTAGCTTATAAGCAGGCGCAGCGTGCGGAGGCCGAATCTGCTGTAGCTCGTGCTCAGCAGCGCGCCCGCATCGAAGAAGTCCTGTTTGAGCGTGAGAATGCTGAGCTTCGCAATAAGTCTCCCGAAGAACTTCGAGCAATGCTGGACCAACTGGGGAAGTAATTCCCCCTCGTCGTGAGTTGGTGTAATGGTAGCACACCGTGGCAGAATAGTACATCGCGGAAGCGCTTGGTCAGAACGGGCACTCACGACCATTATTGAAAGGAGTAATTTATGACACATCTTTTTGAAAATGATGATGTAATTCTGGAGAAAAATGAAAACAATGAATACCGCCTCTCTTTTTTCAAAGATGGGCATTCTAAAAGTGAAGAACATTATCCGTCCTACAATCTTACTACTTGGGCTAATCGTCTTCCTGATTGTGATGTTTTTAGCATCGATTGGGAAACTCCGCAAGGTTGGGGCCGCGTGGAATTTGTAATGCCTAACGAAGGCGGCCGCCCCATCCTTCATACAGAAGGAATGGGACCCGCCTTTGTCAAAGAGCTCCTGAATCAATTTGTTGATGAATGTATCGTGGAGGAATAATGATTTACAACGCAATTGTATTGAAGAAGCGTAATTGGTTGTCTGGCTTGTTCTATAAAGAAATTATGTATGTAGATACACTAAGCCTCAATATCACCAATAAAATTCAAGCCGCAGGTATTCACTTCAAGCCCAAGACATCCTTCACAAATGATACCTATTGTCTTGTATATTGTCTGGTGCGTTCTACTTATAAAAATCTTGAAAAATTTTTGGACTTGCTGGAAGAAAATCAAGACAAAATGTGCCTCTTGGGCTACCCTAATTATGAGGCAGATTGTAAAACCTTATTTACAAAGCTCACTAAGTGAGCTTATTTTTATTGGAGGTAAAGTGAAACTAATATGGACGAACACGAAATCGTGCTAACAATTCGAGACTTCAAAGAGATTCTCAATCAACTTCTGCGGCAGATTGATACTTTGGAAGAACGGGTTGAAAATTTAGAGCAGAAAAATAATTGACTTTTTTCAAATTTTGAGCTATAATATGTATGTAAGGTTGAGAGAGGAAAGAAACTTCCCCTTATACCAAACAACTGATGGGAATCTGGACTGAAACTATCACTGGTGGCTCCTGGGCCACGATATATGTAGTAAGCCAGGCTGGAACAGCCATAACACAAATCGGTTGGAGGATACCTATGCGGTTTAGGACCGAATGAAATCTCTCAACTCCTTCTCCCACAGACCCAATAGGAGGGCGGGAGAAAAGGGTTGTAGCTAAGAGTAAAGGCGTAGGCTACATAATAAGCAGGCCGGATAACGCTTTCCCACGGGAACTTCTTGCCGAGTTAGGAGACCCACCGCGGACGTGCCACTATAATGGCTAAGGCGAGTGAGCAGCATCTAAGACCAATAGAGATTACCGCACTCTCTATTGAACAAAGATGCCAACGCTCAATAGGTATGTGGAGGCAAGAGACGTCATCCAAGTGAGATGTATACCAGAATTGGGTTAAAGGATGACAAAAGGAATCACTGGCCGGTGTTTTCCTTGCGGGTGCTGCTTATCAACTAACGGATTTCGAATAACGGAGAGCAGCAATTATTGGCGGCAAGAGGGTGGCCGCACAAACGCCGATCTACAAGACGTAGAAACGGTTTCTGTAATCGTTATGCGATTACTGCAAAACTGGGTCGCTCCCATGAATTGAAGTTGTAGGGATAGTGGTGAAATTCATTGGTCTTGAAAGTAGCGATTTCATATAATCCCAGTGAACGAACCATTGTTCCAGTTAGTAAATTCAAAAGAGGTTTGCTACACCTCGGAGAGTGCGAGGGCAGTGTTCTCGCAAACGGCTTCGTAAAAATCTCTCCATTTATTCGCACGCGTAGTTCAATGGTAGAACCTCTGCCTTCCAAGCAGATCGTGCGGGTCCAATTCCCGTCGCGTGCTCCAACCTCCGTATTTTTCTCGAAGAAACCCGTAGCACCTTATCACCTTCTTCATTTAGAAAGGATAAGAGTCAAAATATCACAGATTATAGTGATTGGTAAAGGACAAATATGAATCTTTATACTTCTTATTGGGCTATGGTTCGTAATTTCCCAAAGAATCTTGTAGGGCTTAATACAACCATATGGCCGCCCAAATGGCGGCCCTTGGGTCAAGACAAACGCGGTATTTGGGTAATTGATTGTCCACCTCTAAAACCAGGAAAAGGCTGTAGTAATCTTTGTCGTGGCCTATGTGAGCCAAGGCATCCGCAAGATTGCGACTTTCTACAAAAGTATTATGAACAGCTTTCTCAAATTGATTTCTCTAAGTTTTGTAATTCTTTACAAAATTTAGCAGATCGCGTCAAAAAACACGAAAATTTAGAAGATATTGATTTTGCTTTCATTGTTTTCGAAGCCCCAAAAAATGCTTGTAGTGAACGAGTTATCATTCAGCAATGGCTTCGAGATAACAATGTTAAAATTCAAGAATGGAATTGACGATGGTTCATCGCGACGATATCATCCGGGGACACGCCCACCGTTATCGGGCGGAGCGACTTCGCGTAGCTCAGTTGGTAGTAGCACAGCACTTTTAATGCTGGGGTCGAGGGATCATACCCCTCCGCGAAGACCATACATGGGCGTATGGCGCAATTGGCGAGACGCAGCTGACTCAAAATCAGCCACTATGATACATTGATCGTTCGAATCGATTTACGCCCACCAGTATGTTGTTTCCGGAACAACCACGTGGCTGGATTTCACGCAGCCCACCCGATACGGAGAGAGCGGAACGCCTCTGATTCAAGCGGACCATGACCGCAGAAAGTCGGGTATTTGCTTCTGTAGCCTAACGGTAAGGCACCTCATTCGTAATGAGGGAACTGACGGTTCGAATCCGTCCGGAAGCTGTCTTCATAGTCAATGCCTTCACGCGGCGAAGATGTTTTCACCAAATTGGCTAACAATGGAAAGGAGAAACCTAAAATGATTCGTGCTGAAATTCTTCTAACTACTGCTCAGGATGTAAACAAGTTTGTCTCTGTCATCAACCGTGATGGTTCCGCAGATAAGTATATCCTGACCAATGTAGATGGAGACCTCAACGTGAGTGCCCGCAGTTATCTGGGCGCTCTATATGCGGCCACCGAGTTTGGTAAACTATATCTGGTAAATCAGACCGAAGATGGCAAATTCCCCAATGGCATCGATGACTACCGTGCGTAAGGCACGGTATTTTTTTTATATCGAGGTGAGAATGTGAGTAAAAAACTTTCGTCAAATGATGTAAATGCTCAGGAATGGCTAAATACATTAGGCGGTTTCGGAGTCACTCTAAATATAGAAGGCAACCCTTATATTCCTTCTTCCAATGCTTATCTTTCTTCTTTTCTTGAGCACGCAGACAGCGTAGCATCACAAGAAATTAGGAGCGTGCTCGAAGCAAATATTAAACAAAATAATCAAATTATTGGTCAATAGAAACAAATTTGGGCCTCCATTGCTCGTATAGTGGGTGGAGATTAGGCTCTGCGGGACCTTTTGAACAAGCGTGTTCAAGGCGACGCTTTCGGAAAAGATTATGGCTTGGGGGATGTTCTAAAGACAAGCCCGCAAGAATCTATAGATAAATCCTTATAGGATCTCAATGCCCTTGAGCGTTCTTAGAAAGATATAAGAAAGAAAACCGACCAAACAGAAAAGGCTTATCGTTCTATGCTAACTAAAGTCGCAAAAATATTTGATGACTTTAGAAGAATGAAAAATAATCCAAATTTTTCTTATAAAAATTTTTATGATTATCTAAAGCAGAATGAGCCAAAAGTCGCGGGCTTAGAGGAAGCATATTACCAAGACGAACTTTATGGGTTATAGTCCGAAAAATTAGAGGCAACTTATATTCAAATGCTTGATAAAATCGCAGATAGCCTATTTGGTTCTGATGAAGATAGGGTTTCAATAACTTCTGGCACAGGTCGAGGAAAAGGGGGCACTTAGGAATTACAAGAAATTCGTAAACAGCTAAAAATTTTCAAAGACAGCCAGAAGGCCATTATGAGCAACCCTAAATATTCCCGCTCTCGTCGTCAACGGGCTAAAGACGATAAAAATATAGATATTAGTCGTTATTTCTCTATTTCTAAAGCATAGCTCAAAAAAATGGATTCAGATTCTCCTGTAAGAACATTTGTTGAAGCATATCACGCTCTTATGGACGCTTTGATTATAGAAAAGCGAGGCTCTCTTGCTAAAGCGGAAGCCTCAGATTCAGATGTTGTTCACGCAATTGTTCGAGAAGCATTGAATGGTGGAGATACAATTCGGTTATTATCTTCTCACCGAAATCAATACAGCGAGACAGGTATCAATTGGGAGCGTGTTGGTAATAGTTTAGCCACATACGCACCAGAAATTGGAATAGCGCGCATAAATAAAGATCCAGGAATTGCTCAAGAGGTATTACAAAATGGACACTATCGATATAATCTAACAGTAGAAAATGTGGGCCAAGATAAAAATCGTAGTATTATACAGGATACTATTCCTGGTGGAGCTAATTCTATAGAAACACGAATAGAAGAATTAGGAGCCTTATCAAAAAGTCTAATCAATGAGCCTTACCTAACCTATACTCATCACGATAAAAAGACTGGCTTGACAGAAACCAAACGCTTCATAGAAAATAAAAGCAATCAGATTAAAAAACAAGAGGGAAAAATAGATACAGTTTTACATATTAGCTCTGGTCAAGAAAGTTATAATATTGCTTTTTCAGACAAACTTTATAATATAAAGAATATGCGAAAGTATGGCATTATGTAGGGTGATTTACTTACCAATCTCATTAGTTTAGATAGCGGCCACGGTAAAATGGATAACCGAGTTCTATACTTGCTTTTACTCAACCTTTCCAGCTTAGCTGCGTTTTATGCTGCGGGTGATGATAATCGAAGTAAAGCAGAATGGATAGTAAAGGCGTTGCTTTCTTAGAACTTTTTCGCGGCCGCCTTCGATCCATCTAATATAGAGTATAGCGGGAATCTATCGGGAATGAACAGTAAAAATACCCTGTATATTGCCAACTTTACTGGGCAACTTGTTCCTCTTTATTCTATTCTTACTACTATAAATAATTATATGAATTTGCTGCTCGAAGATAAAAAACTCAATGACTCTCCTTTAAAAATTACTATTGATTGGGCGGAAATGGGTAGTGATGGACAAGGAATGTATCAAGAAGCCTATGATACCTATCCGCCAAAAACAAATGATGATATTAGTAAAACCGCTCGTTGGCATTATGTCGCACAACAAGTAGCAAAGAACACCAAACTTGATATGGTTTTCGATATGATTGCTTTCAATGCTTTATATATGGGCTTTTATGAAAAATAAAAATTTGACTTCCTTCAAATTTTCTGTTATAATAAAGAAAATAAGAAAGGAGGTCTATAAATTTGAGTAAGAAAATCAAAGTATATCTTGCTTCACAAATTTTTGCCGAGTGTTGGCGAGACTATAATGAAAAGGTTGCCCAACGTATTGAGCAAGAATTTCCAGAAGTAGAACTATATGCTCCGCAACGCAATGCTTCTATCAATGATAAAACCAAATGCGCTACCGCTGAACAAATTTGTCAGGGCGATTTCAATAATAATCTTGATACAGATGATATTGTAGTCGCAATTGTAGATGGAGACACGCCCGGCATTGGCACCACGCTTGAGTGTGGTTATTTCTCTCGTATTTGTCAGGACGAAATCAATCGTTTTGGCAGCACGAAGAAGAAAATCATTTCCCTCTATACCGACACTCGTGAGTGCTCTCATACTACTAATGCCGCAAAAGATGCTGCTTTGAAAGGATTTGCGGAATGCCAGTATTCTTATCTGAATCTGCTACTGGTCGGCTGCCTAAAGCGTTATGGCACAATGTGTTCTACTATTGATGAAGTTATCGCGGCTCTGCGCGAAGCAATCGCGGCCTATAAGGAGGAAAACTAATGCCTCTTTACTTCAATGGTCCACGGGCTTCTGGTAAAACTCATTGGTGCTTTGAGAATGCTAAGATGGTAAATGGTATTGTATATCTTGGCTATGGCACGCCATCCACCAAGTCTTATTTCGCAGAAATTTATCAGTTTCCAGAAGAGGATATCTACCTTTACGAAGAACTAAATAGCGGCCGCACTCTTCCCCAAAATCGCCCTGTGTTTGTTGACGAAGGAACAGCCGCCCTTACCAAGTTCTTAGGCATTTCTCGAAAATTCCTTTACGGTGTATCCGATGGTCCTGATACAAGTTTTTTGGAGAAAAAGTTCAATGATCAAGTATGAGAACCTACGCGGCCAGTCCATCTATGAATTTGCCCAGTAGAAAAATTGCTACATACTTGGGCCATTTCCACAAAAAATTGCTTGTCTAATTGAACGGGCATACAACTTTCCGGTATTGAAGTTGCTCGACTATGCTCAATTCAATACCTTTTCAACAGATATAAAATTGAATATAGTCGTGGCTTCTTCTTTTATTGACTGGTTTGGGGATTTACTTTCCCATCCAATCGTAGAATATAAAAACTGTAATTTTTATGTAGTAAAAGGAGAAACTAATGTCTGAAATGATTTACGGGGTTCACGATAAACCCAACTGGCGAGAAACATTACTTTTTAGTATTCAGATGGTATTGGCTGTTTTCGTAGCAAGTGTGCTAATTGCCAATATTGTTGGTGTAAGTGCTTCGGCCGCGTTAGTGGGTGCCGGTATTGGCACATTAGCATATGTTCTGCTCACTAAGGCCGGTAGTCCAATGTTTATCTCGTCTTCCGGAGCCTTTGTCGCTCCTTGTCTCGCCGCGATGGCCATTGGCGGAAGTGCGGGCCTATCCCTGGGCGGTGCGGTATCTTGTTTGGTATATTGCCTATTTGGTTTGGCATTCTTTAAAATTTCACCCGAGAAAATCTACAAGGTGCTGCCTAAGGCACTGATTGGTGCTATTACTTGTGTAATTGGTATCAATCTAATGCCTTTCTGTCTAACTTATGTTCAGATTGCTGGAATCACTAATATTGTAGGTGTTGGTATCGCGCTATTTACTATGTTTGTAATTGCCTTAGTTAGCCATTATGCTAAGGGAGTAGCGAAGATTCTTCCTTTTCTAATCGGCACACTTGCTGGGTATGCCGTGGCCGCGATAATTACACTAACTGGTATTTATCCTGTAATTGATTTTTCTGTTTTCCAGAATCTGCGACTCTTTGTTATTCCTGAGATGGCATTTATGAGTTGGAGTGGATTGAACTGGGCAGCAGTGGCATCTATTGTGGTGAGCTATTTAGTATATACGGTTTCTGCCAGTTGCGAGTGCCTTAGTGATACCGCAGTTCTTAGTAATATTATTAGCGAAGATCTCTATAAAAAGCCCGGTCTTGGCCGAATCTTCTGTGGCACTGGTGTAGCTAATCTACTGAATGGTGCTATTAGTGGTCTTGGTAGTTGCTCTTACGGCGAGTCAGTTGCTACTATTGGCTTCTCTCGTGTAGCATCTGTAAGAATTACCATCGTATCTGCCTTTATGATGATTCTGCTTGGTTTCTTTGGTCCTATCCAAGCTTTTATTGCTTCTATTCCTTCTTGCGTTTTCTGCGGCGCCGCACTTATTCTTTATTCCTATATTGCTATGAGTGGCGTTAAGACTCTAAAACAGGTTGATCTTGAGAACCAGAAAAATCTACTGGTAGCCAGCGTTGCTCTGTCTTTGGGCGTAAGCGGTCTTGCTATCGGTGGAACAGTGTTTAGTCTAAGTGGTGTTGCTCTGGCAGTCATTGTAGGTATCATTCTGAATCTTGTTCTAAAAGATAAAGAAGTGTAAATATAAAAGAGATGATGAAAATCATCTCTTCTTTTTTATATAGATACAGCAAAGCCCTTCTCTTTAGAGAAGGGTATAGTTATCCCATAGAGAGCAAAAGAAACGAAAACGCTTTCGCGGGCCGTCGAACCGTGATTATTGGGCAGACCTCACACTCTGATTCCCACGTGCTGCCGCTTCATCCTTCGGTCGCGCATCCGCGAACGACTTTTCGTCTGTCTTAAAATTTTTACTCACTTCGTTCGTAAAAATTTTTCTTCAAATCGTTTTCTTTATTCAATTTTCTTATTCGTTTGTATATTATATAAATATACACTTCAATAAAGATAATATATTTCTATACTATCTTTTATAATAGTATCGCTTACACATACTATATTTTTCTATCTCTCTTTCTTCCCTTCTATTATACTAAAAATTTTATCTAAAGTCAAATTTTTATTCTAAAAATTTTTTACTTTTATACACACACAAATCTACTGAACAAACTGTATGAAGAAAACAGAGTAAACTACGAGCGAAGCGAGTAGTTTACGAGGTTTAAGACAGACAAAAAGTTCATCGCGGAACAGGGCCGCCATCGCAAATCAAAATTTGACTTTTTCCAAAATTTTTGCTATAATAAAGGCACAGTAAGAGAAAGGAAGTAAAGTTATGCCCGCAAAGTATGTTCCGTCGGACGATGAACTCAAAAAAATCCTTGATTTCTATGCTGCTCATAAGACCTATACGTCTGTTTCTCGTGAATTTGGTATTTCAGTTCCTATTGCGACACGCATCATCAAGGAAGCAAAATCTCTTTCTTCATCCTCTTCCTACGACGGCCCGCAACCAGTGGAATTCCCTGACCAAAATTCTGTTCTTCATTTCTATAATCCTGGAAAGGAATGGTTAGAAGATTATGCGGAAAGAGTATAAGTGGGTATATTTTGATAAAAATCCGTATTCCAACGCAGGTTATTATTCAGTTGGTCATACTGAACTTGCTTTTAACAACCTTTGTAAGTATGTTCCCGCAAATTGGGACGAATGTTTTTCCTACAATTGGGCAGACATTATGATGTTTGGTCTGAAACCATCAGACTATTTCAAATATGTTCAGTGGAAATACCACGCTTTAGTAAAGGAGTCTAACGGTCTTATCAAAGGAATACAATTTGCTAATGCTCAAGACGCAGAGCAATATGCGTTAGAACTTGAACGTAGATTTCAGCTGTGCGCTGACGAAGGTTATTTTGGAGAGTATTATGACGCAGACTGAGAAAATTATCAATGTTTATAGAAATATTGGCGCGAAGACGCGAGCGGCCGAAGTATTAGGAATTTCTCAAGGAGATTTGGACAAGGTTCTAAAAGAAAACAATATATCTCCCGCAGATAAGAATCTAAAACCTATTCTGTCTTATAAGGGATCTATTCCTGTGGAGCCGCTATCGCGTCAATGCTTTGATTATGATATCCGTGTAGAACAATTCTGGAAAAGGATGCTGGAGGAAAATGGAGAGATACACCTTTGAAAAAGATGGAATCGAGTATAAAATTATTCCATCATATGGAGTATTATCTGAATATACGACTAACATTTATACAGAAGGTAATTATTGTGTTCTCTACTTGCTTATGCGGGAATACAACTTTACAGAAATAGAGTTCTTCGCATATATAATTTCTAAATTTCACGCTGTAGTATACATTGAAAAAACTTTTCCATATTTTACAATTCGATTCAAAAATATTACTGACGCACAAAATTTTTGCTCAGAGCTGAATCAGAGATAAAAATCTGTCGTGCTCCCTACATATAATGTAGGGAGGTGATAGCGATGGGTGTTTTTAGTTCAATCAAGAAATTTTTTCAAGGTTTCGCTGGAATTATCAATGCTGGTGCGACCATAATAAATATAGATAAAAACCTCACATCTCTACAAGAGGATGTCAAGGTTCTAAAAAAAGACACCGAAGTAATCAAGACCGGCCTTCAATCTGAAATTCTTGAAACGCTTACTCGTCTTTATGAAAAAGTATTGGAACAAAACTATGCGTCTCAACAGGATCGCGATAGCGCGGATAAACATTATCGCGACATTCACGCTTTAGGTAAAGATGGCTTTGCTGAAAATATGTGGCATACAATTGTTTAGCATCCATATAGTTCTAAACGGCAGTATCTTGCTGCTCAACACAAGAATAGTAATAATTGAGAGGACGACGTCCTCTCTTTTTTTTTGACTTTTTTGAAATTTTGTGATATAATTATAACATAAAAGAAAGAAGGAGAAATTTGTAATGAAGTTTGGTTTGATACCATACCAGATATATACTGATGGCTCAGCGAAAGGATCCGACTATGCCCACCGTGCTGGCGGCTGGTCATTTATAATTCTTTATGACGGTTGCGTTGTAGCAGAGGGCAGTGGTGGTGAAAATGATACTACCAATCAACGTATGGAATTGCGGGCCGCCATCGAAGGAATCAAGAATGCTCGACATTTAGCAAATAATTCCAAGGACGCAGTATTCGAGATTTATAGCGATAGTGCTTATCTGGTGAATTGTTATATCCAACGTTGGTATAAGGGATGGCAGCGCTTTGGATGGTATAACAGCAAGAATGAGCCTGTAAAGAATCAAGACCTTTGGGAAGAACTTATTCCTTGTTTTGAAAATCTTCATTACTCCTTCATCAAAATCAAAGGCCACAGCAAAGACCAATGGAATGACCGAGTAGATAAACTCGCTCAGGCGGCCGCGGAACAAGCGCGCTTGGCCGGTAAGGAGATATAAAATGGAAAACTATTTAGATAATATAGATTTGTATGAAGTAGATAAGCAAGATTACCGCTCATACGAATATCGTTGTAAAGATCGCCAAACAATGAAAGTGCGGCCTCGCGAAGGTGTTAGTGTTTTCAAAGATATTAAAACAGGCGAATGGTTATATGGTTATGAAGAAGAGAATATAATGTGTATGCCAGCTCGCCGTTTCTTTATCTTTTACTTTCTTCCTAATGAAGAGCTTGGCCCTTATTTAGGGATCAAGCAGATTCAAATGAATGATGAAGATTATGAAAAATTCTTGAAGATGCTAACGGAGAAAAAGCAAAATGGTGAAACTATTTCAGAAGAAAACGGCTAAGATTTATAGACCTGTAGTTGGCGTTCTTGGCCACGTTTGTCGAATAGAAGATAAAATTCTTTATCTTTGGGAGTGTGGATATTCTACATTAGAGATAAAGGAAATGCTTGAATTGAAAAATAGAAAACTTCCGGGACGTGCCCTTCACCGATATGGTATTACAACTTCGGAAATTCAATCAAGAGCTTTCCTCCGCTCTAAAGAAATAGGGACGAACATTCTCCAATATGATCTTGAAGGAAATTTTGTGAAGGAATGGATATCGCAAGCCGCGGCCGAACGAGAGTATGGTATGGCACAAGGCACGATTCACAAAGTGCTTATTGGAGAACAAAAAACAGCGTTTGGATATCAATGGATAGAAAAAACAAGTGATGATTTTCCACGAAAGATTGCGGCCCGCCCGCGAAAGACAGTCATACTACAGTGTGATAAAGAGGGAAATGTGATAAAAGAATGGCCTAATGCGAATGTCGCGGAGAAAGAATTAGGCATCTATCCTAATTCAATCGGCAAAGTGCTAAGAGGACAACGCGAGACAACGGGCGGATTCTATTGGAAGAAAGTAGAGGTAGAAGATGGGAAAGAAGATTGATACGAATATTTCGCCGAAAGAGTGGATTCCTATGAAGTATTGGTCTATGGGATCTTCTCTAAGTTCTGCGGAAAAGCGTGAGAAATTGGATATGCTTGTAAAGTCGCACGCTTATATCAGTTCAATCAAACGTGATGGAAATCTTGGTAGAATTGTATGGGAAGATGGTGAATGTATCCTACAATCTCGCACAACTTCCAAGAAGACTGGCGAATATAGCGATTTGACTGATAAGGTCCTCTTTATGGATAGTGTTGCCGCGGCCTTTGATGATACAACTGTCCTGCTTGGCGAAATCTATCTTACTGAACCGACCGCGACAGCCAAAGAGGTTGGAACTATTCTGCGCTGTAATGCTGATAAGGCAATTGACCGTCAGAAAAAAGCAGAACCTCTTCATTTCTACATCTTCGATTGCCTCGTCTACAATGGCATTGATCTTACTGATGCTCCTATTACAGAACGCATCAAGTATCTTCCGCAGGCCGCTGAAGCTATCAATAGTCCTCTTGTAGAATATGCGAAATATTATGAGGTAAATGAAGATACATTTTATGATAGGCTCACTGCTGTGTTCAATGCTGGCGGCGAAGGTATGGTTCTCTATAAAAAAGATATGCGGCCCTGCCAAGATAGAACTGCCGCGTGGGACACAGTAAAAGTCAAGAGAGAGCTTGAATTTGACGTGGATGTCTTCATTAGTGGCGTGGCTCCTGGCAAGAGAGAATATGCGGGGGAATCTTTACCGACGTGGACGCTCTGGCAAAACAGCCGCACTGGAGAACTCGTGCGAGGAAACTACTATACAGAATATTCTCAGGGTGGCTGCTATGAGCCAGTATCTAAGACTTATTTCTTTGGTTTGCCTGGTTCTATCGAATGTTCTGTATACGATGATGAAGGCAATGCGAAGGTTTTGTGCTATTGCTCTAATCTGACGGATGAATTTAGATGTGCTTTGCGAGATCATCCGGATGATTATATCGGCCGGCCCGCGAGAATTAGCGGAATGATGATAAGTGAAACGGTTTCTAAGAATGGAGAAACACAATATTCCCTTCGTCATCCCAAGTTCCTTGAACTCCGTGATGATATTGATGCGGCCGATTGTCAACTAAGTAAACTATTGGCTCACTGAGATGTCTTTATATAACAATGATTACTCGCTTGAAATTGCTTCTTCTTACGAAAATATCCTATCAATCAATGAAGAAGACTTCTATGAAATCTCTCCTTTTTCTATCAAGTTAGATAATCTTGTCTTAGAGTTTGGAGAGGAGTGGCGAGTTTACGATAAAGAATGGAAAGATAAAGTTCGCTTTATTATCTATACTACAAAAATATATGATGATGTGCGAATTTACCACTGTAATTTTGCTCAAAGTGGAGACCCGCGAAGACCCGGCTTTTACTATGTCAGTAAAAATAAAGTGAAAAATTCTGGCGAAACGACCCCGTGATGCTACATTATTTTTGGAGGATAACTTTTTTATGGATGAACTACTTGACAACCTGATTGCCAATAACTCAATGGATATTGCTCTTTACCAGTATTTGAAACAGTTGCGTGATAATCGCACACTGATTCTCAATGATGGTATCTGTGAAGAAATTGTAGAACGCATTTATATGCCTTTGCGGGATTTTGAACGAGACGATTGTCAAACACCCGCGACGCTTATTCTACATTCTCAGGGCGGTTCAGTTGCTGATGGTATGTTCTTCGCGGATTATTTGGAACACTATTCCAAGCCTTTGAATATTCTGGTTCTTGGTTATGCGTGCTCTATGGCGACGGTTTTTCTTGCGGCCGCGGCGAAGAATCCTAATATCACAACGTATTGCTATAAGAACAGTTATGCTCTAATCCACGATGGTTATGTTGCCCTGGCCGCCAGCGAGTCTGGAACGGCTCAGGATATTATGGCTTTCAACCACGCGATGGATGAGAAAATCAAGGACATCATTGTCAATAATACGAAGATTACCGAAGAAGAATATAAAACCGCAGCTCGTAAGCAGTGGTTCTTGTTCTCGGAAGATATGAAGAAATATGGTCTGGTAGATAAGATTATTGGCGAGGATGACTAAAGCAACGGAAGTGATGAAGATTATATGGAGCTAAAAGTATACGATACCAGCGCGCTATTGGCCGTAGGTGAAGACCTTCATCTTGATGAAGAATCTTATATCAGTATCTATGTATTAGGTGAGTTGGAGAACATCAAAACTGCTTATAATAAAGATACCGAAGTAAAAGCGGCGGCCCGCAGAGCAGTAAACGTTATTAAAAGCTCTGAAAGTAAGACCGATTTAGTGAAAGAAAAAGAACTAAATGGTCTGATGAAGAAATATGGCTATGCGTTAGAAGATAAGAATGACACAAAAATTATCTTTGAGGCCATTCTTCTTTCTCGAAAATATAATGTTTCTTTTTATACTGGCGATTATGCTCAGTATCTAATTGCTCAGAAACTTACAGAAACCATTCCTAATATGAATTGCGTTTTAGTAGAACAAGAGAGCAAAGAGCGTTTTTGGGACGGATATAAGATCGTTCACCCTACTGAACAGCAATTAGCAGATTTAGCCAATATTGCTTGTAAAGATAATATTTTTGATTGTGAAGTCAATGAATATGTGTCTTTTGAACAAAACGGTGAAGAGCATCTTTGTCGTTGGACTGGTGAAGAATATGTCCAAACCGGTTATGAAAATATTCGCAATGATTGGTTTGGTAAAATTAGACCACGTTCAATGCCACAGCGGGTCTATTTTGATCTTCTTCAAAATCCTGAGATTCCTGTCGTGTCCTGTTTGTCTAAACGAGGTATGGGTAAGACCTTTCTCGCAATTGTAAATGGCTTGGATATGGTTTCTAAGGGGATGTATGACAAGGTTCTTTATTTGAGAAATAATTGGGCACTCGCAGGTTCTCAAGATATTTCTGCCTTGCCTGGAGATGAAAAAACCAAAATTTTGCCATACTTATATCCAGTTATAGATATTGTTGGCGGAGAAGAGGCTTTTGATAGTTTGGTCCAGCAAGGAATCCTCGATTATATGTTCATAGGCTTTATCAGAGGCCGTAGCTTCTCGCGATCATATATCGTAGTTGACGAGGCGCAGAACCTCACAAAGGAAATGCTGGCTGCTATTGTTTCTCGATTAGGTGAGGGTTCAAAAATTGTATTCTGTTCTGATTATAAGCAGATTGATAATCCCCTGTTTATGCGATCGAATGGTATGCTAAAAATGAATAAGACTTTTAAAGGAAATAGTCTTTTTGGACAAGTGCGTCTAACCCAGGTTGAGCGCTCTAAAGTATGCGAACTTGCCGATCTACTTGACTAACAATTGGGAGATAGAGAAATCTATCTCCTTCTTTTTTGACAAAAGATAAATTTTGAGTTATAATATAAGTGTAAAAAGAAGAAAGAAAGGTGAAAACCTATGCGTCTAATCAACACTCCTCGTGTAGTTGGCTACCCCACTCTTGAAGAATGCGCGGCCGCCTACCCTCTCTTTATGGTAATTACACGTAGTTTTTATGTAAAAGAACACGGTGAAGGCCCCGGTGAACGAAACATTCCTCGCTATGTAAGGGGATATGTTTTTCAAAAGAGCAAGTGGTATCCTTGCTTTGCGTCTGTAGATGGTGATTTCTATATGGATTATGAGCCTTTTGTTTGGGAAAAACACGAATACGCTCTGCCGCAACCGGCTGATTATAAGTGGCTGGAGAAGGATTGGGAATAAAGAAATGGAGGAAAATCACTATGGGTCTTGATATGTATATTGATGCTCGCCGCAATATTAAAACGCCGCAGGAAGAACGTAAGGAGGTCGTTTATTGGCGTAAGTTTTGGGACCTACAGAATCACATCGTAGAAATTACTGATGCTAAAGTAGATAACGGAGAAATTCCTGATACAAAACTCACTAAGGAAGACTTAGAAGATATCATCCATTTCTGTTGTTATAATCGAGATTATTTTGATGGCTTTACCAGCGTGCCAAAGTTGTGTGAATTGTGGCAGCAATGGGATGATATGGCGGCCGATGGATGGACTTTTTGGTATAATGGGAATTGGTAATGCGAAGATAAAGTCGCAACAGGGAGAAATTTGACTTTCTCCTTTTTTTGTGTTATAATAAAATGTAAGATGAAGAAGAAAGGAGAAGAATAGATTGAGCGAGTATAAAGCAACGGATATTCAAACACTATCTCCTGGTCGAGCGTTTCGAGAAAGATTGGGTATGTATTTGTCCGCAGATCTTCAAGAGGCAATGGACTTAGGCTTGCGAGAACTTATTTACAATGCTCAAGATGAATATGAAGCCACACATCAAAAGAACGCTTATGTCAGGATTCAGATTGATACAGATACAAATGAAATCACGGTTTCTGACAATATGCGAGGCATTCCTGTCGGTGTGCGAAATGATGGTGTGAACTCACTTACAGCTGCGTTTTTAATTCCTCACTCAGGAGCAAAATATAACGACAAAACAGCATATTCTTCATCAGTTGGCTGTAATGGCGAGGGCAACAAAATAGTCTGCCACACGGCGAAATTTTTGAAAGTGGAAGTATGTCGAGAAGGTAATAAATATTTCCAATCTTTTCACGAAACTTCCGAGGGTGCTGTAGCAGATTGCGATGTAAAAATCATTGGAAAAACCAAGGAAACAGGCACAAAAATTACCTATATTCCTTCTCCCGAAGTTTATGGAGAAAAGACTCGTATCGATATCGATGTTCTTTGTGAAACTCTACAACAACTTTCTTATTTCTCCAAGGGCCTGCGAATTATTCTTGAAGTAGATGGAGAAACTACTGAATTTTGTTCTAAGCACGGCTTGATTGACGGATTGAATAAAGAGAAAGCAATTGGCCATCCCATTGAATTTCTTTATTCCCAGCCTGACTGTGAAGTAGAACTCGCCTTACAATGGGTTGGTAATAAAGGAGACATTCGTGGTTATGCCAACAACCTTTTTATGCCGCAGGGCGGTGCTTTCATTAGTGGATTCAAGAGCTCACTAACTAAGACCTTCAATTCCCTCGCGGGCCGGTCATTTGATGGTGAAACTATTCGTAGTAAGTTGGATGGATTTGTATCTGTCAAGGTCCATATTGCGAATTTTAGCAATCAGGCTAAAACCTCTCTCGCGAATCCAGAGGCCCGCACAGCTACTTCGGCCGCAATTACAAACGCCTTGAAAGAGTATGCTCAAAAATATCCTGCGGATTTCCAAAAGGTTATTGATGTTTTGACTAAGGAACAAAAGGCAGAAGCCGCGGCCACCCGAGCAAGGGAAAGCATATTGAATTTTGAGAAGAAGAGTTCAGAACACAGTAAGAAAAAGATTACTTCCTCTGAAAAATTTAAGGATTGCGAGAAGCACGGACAGGATAGTATGCTTGTGATTTGTGAAGGGCTCTCAGCATTAAATGGCCTAATGCCGGCACGAAATGTCCAAACCGAAGCATTATATGCGATTCGTGGTAAGATTATCAATTTGCTCAAGCATCCACTTGATGAATGCCTAAATAATCCAGAAGTAAGCGATATTATCAATGCTCTGGGTTGCGGCATTATGGACAAGTATGATAGTAAGAAATTACGTTTTGGACGAGTTGCTATCGCCAGTGATGGTGATGTCGACGGAAAGTCTATCGGATGTTTGATTGCTACTATGTTCTATGTTCTTATGCCAGAATTCATTCAGGAGGGCCGCCTTTGTTGGCTACAGGCCCCATTGTTCAAACTGGCAAAAGGCAAAGAAAGGGTATTCGCCTACAATATGGATGAGCTCAATGAATTGAAAAAAACTCATAGTAGTTGGGAACAAACCAGGCATAAGGGCCTTGGTGAAATGAGTCCAGAGGATATGAAGGCATCTATGCTTCATCCTACCAATCGACATCTTGACATTCTTACTGTAGACGACTATGATGCCTTCTGTGAAAGTATCAATATCCTAATGGGGCCGCAGGTTGAAGATCGTCGTGAATTCTTGTTTGAGAATGTAGATTTTAGCATAATAAATAGGTGAGATATGGAATATAAAGTAAACATTCAAGAAAGTCTGGAAGCCGCGTTTTTGGAATACGGTGCTTCTGTGGCCCAGGAGCGCAGTATTGCCGATATTCGAGATGGCTTGAAGATTGGTTTACGCCAGGGCTTGTATTCCCAGTTTTATAATAAGCTCACAAGCAAGTATAAGTTTCAGAAAGCACAGAAGTCAGTCGCTGCGGCAATGAGTTTATGCTATGTGCACGGTGACTCTTCTATGTACAAAAATTTCATACGTGCGGCTAAACCTTGGTCATTTAGATATCCGCTGGAAGAGACCCAAGGCTCTTGCGGAACGCAGTGCGGGCCAGATACTGAATCGGCTGCACGCTACGTAGAAATGCGCAGCAATGAGCTTGCTGATTACTTCTTCGCAGGTATAAAGAAGAACGCCATTGATGAGTGGTATGACAATTATGATGATACTGAAAAAATTCCAGCGGTTCTTCCATCTATTGGTTTTTGGAATATCATCAATGGTTGTACTGGTATCGCTGTGGGTATGGCAACTTCTTGTCCTCAGTTCAATCTAAAAGAAGTAAACGCGGCCATTATCAGATTGATAAAAAATCCTAACGCTTCTTTCAATGAACTATATTGCGTGCCCGATTTCTGCTGCGGTGGATATATTCTAAATCCAGCAGAAACTCGTGCGAGCATTGAAGCAGGCCAAGGAAAATCTATTCGTTTACGGGCAAAGATTGAATATAATAGCAAAGAAAATTGTCTTATTGCCACTGAGTTGCCTTATGGTGTCTTTGTTGATACTATTATTGGACAGATTGCGAAAGCGGTAGAAGAAAATGAGGACTATGGTATTGACCGAGTGATCGATCACACCAAGCAGTTCGCGGATATTCGTATTTATCTTTCCAAGAATGCTAATCCAGCAATTGTGGAGAAGCGACTCTATAAGGATACCAGCTTGGAATCTTTCTTTGCGGTTCATATGCTAATGCTTGACCACGGTCGCTTCCCTCGCATTTTCGGCTGGAAAGATGCCCTTCAAGCCTATATTGATCATATCCGTGAATGTAAACGTCGTGAACTGGAATATGATTTCAATAAACTCAAGGCTCGTAATCATATTCTTGATGGTCTCCTCACTGCTATCGCAGATATTGACGAAACCATCCATATTATCAAGTCCAGTGCGAGCTCTGCGGCCGCAAAAGCCACTCTAATGCGGCACTACGATATTGACGAAGACCAGGCGAAAGCCATCTTGGATATCAAACTCGCACGTCTCGCTCATTTGGAAGCATTAGAATTGGAAAGTGAGCGTAAACAGAACCAACTTGAAATTGACCGTCTAAGTGATATTCTTTCCCACCAAGATAAACTTGATGAAATTCTTATCTCCATTCTTCAAGAAGTGGCCGACAAATTCGGTGATGAACGTCGAACTAAAATCCTCACCATTACCGAAGAACCCGAAGAAGAAATTGAAGAGAAAGAAATCAATGTGAATATTGCGGGCGATAAACTTCGCATCAATCCCAAGAAGGTTGCTGGTCAAAATATTTCCACGACTAATTTGGGCACACTGGTGTGCGTATCTTCCGCGGGCCTGCTCTATAAGATTAGTATGCGGGACGTCGAAGAGGGAAAAACATATAGTGTTTCTCAGCTTACTAAGGCCGCGGATGCTATCGTAGGAATTTATGACCTTTCCAATATCAATCTCAATAAGTATTGGGTATTCATTACAAAGAATGGCCTAATCAAGAAGTCTCCCGTCAAAGAATATAATTATGTTGGCCGTCAAGGCACTAAAATGCTGAAACTGAAAGATGATGATACTGTCATTGCGGTTTACCTACTTTCCGGAGATAAGGATATGATTTCTGTTCATACTTCTGACAAGTTCTATGCTCATTATTCTGGCCAGGAGATTCCTGAAAGTGGTAAGGCCGCGATGGGCGTCAAGGCAATCAATCTGGGCGCTAATCAAACTATTATCAAAGCACAACTCAATCCCACGGGCTTGAAAATCACAGGCCGTGCGGTAAAAGGAGTAAAAGAATGACTATTAGACCTGAATGGAAAGAACTATTGATGGAAGTTGCTCTTTCGGGTGCCAATCACGCAGAACAAGCAGCCGATCTTATGAGTAAAGCTGATCCTAATGTGGATGTATCTACTACAATGCTTATGCGGGATCGCTATCTAACAGCCCGCGAACATCTGGAGAAAGATGAAGATCTTACACAAGAAGATTACACTTATCTGTGGATTGCTGCTTCTATCTCCAAGCAACTAATTGAGAAGAAAATTGAAGCGTGGTCTGCGGTTGTGGATGCCTATGTGTCCCATCTAATCCCCAGCCTGTATACGATCGCGGCCCTACCTCCTGAAGAACAGGCCGCGAAGTTCCAAGAAATCTTCACAAAAGAATTTGACAAAACCTAAATTTTGAGTTATAATAAGGTATAATCTGAGAGAAAGGAGAAGAATATGTTTTCAGAAAACACGATTCGCGTCCTGCGGTTTCTTCAAGAGCACCCACAGGAAGAATTTACCAAGCAAGATATGATTGAAGAATTGGGTCTTCCTATGGCAAGTGTAAATGGGGCAGTTTTGGCATTCCTCAAGAAAAATTTTGTTGTAGAACGTCAAGAGGTTCTGCCCGCAACTTTTGGAACTCAAAATAAGCCTATGATTCTGCGATGGATAAAGATTACAGAATCCGGTTTGGCTTACGACCCCATTGCCGAAGAAAAGAAACAACTCTTGGAGAAGGCAGAAGCCGCAGCCCTTCGTCGAAAAGAGAGAGCCGAAAGAAAAGCACAACGAGCACAAGCAAATTCCGTATTGTAAGAAAAAGGAGAAAAGAAATTTATGAGTAAGAATGTAAACATCGCTGGTCAGAATATTGTAAATATCACTGGCACTGTATCTCAAATCGACACCCGCGAGGGCACGATGAAGAAGACTGGTAAGCCTTATCGCTCTTGCCGAGTGACTGTCCGTGTAGATCAGACTTATGGCGGTAAGGCTGAAATTAGTGAGGTTCCTGTAGACCTGTTTGCCGCCAAGTTCAAGAAGGATGGTAGCCTGAATCCTGGTTATGACAATCTGAATAAACTGGTCACTAACTATCGCTCTATCGCGCAGGCCGGTGTAGAAGGTGCTTCCCGTATTCAGTTTTCCGGTAAGTCTTGCCACGTAAATGAGAACCTATTCGTATCCCCCAATAACCCCGAAAATGTTGTATCCTCTTGGCGTATTTCTTCTATGTATTTCAATGAAGCTCGCGCCACCAATGACAGTGCTACTTTCGGTATGGACATTTATATTATGTCTATTGACCGTGAACTGAATGCGGGCGGTGAAGAAACCGGTCGTCTGAAGATTACTGGTTGCTATGTAAATAACCGTGGCCCTGGATCTGCGGCCTTCGGTGAAGTGCTGACCTTCTATGTAGAGCGTGCCGAAACTATTGACTACATTGAGCGCAATTGGGAAATCAATACTACTCAGTATGTGGAAGGCCGCATTCGTTATTGCGTTGAGGAAGTTCAGTATCATACCGAGAATACTTGGGGCGAAGATATTCCTAAGGCTTCTACCCGTGCGCGCCACGAACTGATTATCACCAATGGTAATCCTTTCCCCTATGAAGAGGAAATGTCTTATTCTACCGAGGATATTCAGGTATTGATTGCTGACCGTAAGGTTCGTAAGCAGCAACTGCTCAATGACGCGGCCCAGCCCAAGGCAGCCACTAAGAAGGCTTCTGTTGTTGGTATGGATTGGGATGAGTGAGACTCATCCCCGTCCTAATAAATTGAGAAGAAAGGAGAAAGTAATTTATGCCAAGAATTGATATTTTTAATATTGAACCAAGTAAGATTGATAAGTCGCTAAAAGGTAAGTATATTCTTCTCTACGGTATTTGCTAAAACGGGTGCCGTAGTAAAATCGCGGAAAAAACCTGGAACCCTGAGATGGGAATCAGAGGTGAAGGTTGATATGTATCAAACCAGCCGCAGAGCATAGAGAGTGAAAAGATATAATCTCTCCACGAGGCCGCGACTCTTATAAAGGAGAAAAGATATGCCGAACTTATAGGAAAACAACTATAAGAGCTATAGGATAAAAAGCCTGATAGGATAACATTTTTCTCTCAATGTTTTGAGAGAATGGCCCCAAAAACTGGCAAGTCTACTTTTGGTAGTAAGCTTCCGAGAGCACTGTTTCTCAAGTTCGAGGAAGGCACGAATGCATTGGACGGAATTCGTGGTGTTCCTATTATCAGCTGGGCTGATGTCAAAGATGTATTGATTTCTCTACGTAAGCCTCAGGCTAAAGAAATGTACGACACTATCGTGGTGGATACCGCAGGATTGGCATTCTCATTGTGCGAGCGTTTTATTTGCCAACAGAATCAAGTAGAGCAAATTAAGGACGTTCCCTATGGCGCTGGATATACGAAACTAAAGCAAGAATTTAGCGAAGTATGGCGTGAAATTGCCCTTCTTGGTTTTGGTATTCTTTTTATCAGCCACGAAAAAAGTTATGATACTGGCTTAGTTGGCCCTGATGGCGAATCTGTTATGGGCGTGAAGCCTGATCTAACTAACACCGCTCTAAATATTATTTCCGCACAAGTTGACCTTATTTGCTATCTAAAGACCAATATGAGAGACGACGGTAGCACTGAACGCTTCCTGTATACTCGCGCGACTCCTCGTATTTTCGCGGGGGCTCGTTATAAGTATATTGCTCCTAAGATTCCTTTTGGTGATAATGGCTACCAAGAATTGGTAGATGCCATCGGCGATGCCATTGACAAGGCTGTTGCTCAAGATGGCGCTGAAGTAAGTGATTCTCATAACCGTGTTGCTATTCAAGTTCGCACCTTCTCCGATGTTATGAATGAAGCCAAAGACGTCTGGAAGCAACTCGTTGAAAAAGCCCAGTCTATGCCTGAAGAAGAAGCCGATACCTTCGCCAATCGTATGAATGGTATTGTCAAAAAGACCTTCGGCCGCGATATGAAACTTAGTCAGGCAACAGATGCTCAGCAAGATTTGGTTGAACTTTGTATAGACGAACTAAAATCTCTTCTATGACCCTCTCCGAGGGTCTTTTTTTGACATTTTCTAAAATTTGTGTTATAATAACTTGAAAGGATGAGGACTATGCGAATATGTAAGAAATGTGGTAAGACAGTGGATGAACATCATTTCTATTACTATGACCCCGACAAAGAATCATACTGTTCTCGTGAATGTTTTCAAGTTGTTATTGACCGCCTGAAAGAAGTCCAAACGCGGCAAAGGCTTTATAATATCATCCGCGATATTTTCAATGTTTCTTTTCCCACTTCACGTATGCTTGCGGAAATAAAGAGATATAAAGAACAACAAGGAATTTCCTACACCCAACAGGCTCTCATTCTAAATTATGTTTATAATGTAAAGCAAAAGGAGCGGCCTTGGGAGTCTTTGTATCTTATCCCGCAATATAAAGATGAAGCCGCAGAATATTATCAAGAAATCAAGGTTAGAACTGCGGAAGCAGAGCACGCGAAAGAACGCGATGATGAAATGCGGGCAGCCGCGCAACAAGTTCGCCCGAATTATAACCAAGGCCGCGTAAACGCGGTGAAGCCAATAAAACTTGAAGATATACTATAACGTAAGAAAGGAGTGAATTGTATTTGGGATATGAAAACTCAGACCTGTATCAACAGGTCTTGGGTAGCCTAATGAAGATGCCCAGCCTACTTCAACCAGATACAGCCCCTCTTGCGGCAGAAGATTTCACCGAGCCTGGGACAACAAAAAACGCAAAGCTAATATTCTTTGCGATAAATAATTTGATTTCCGCAGGCGCTAATAAAATCGATATTATTGATGTAATAACCTACCTACAAGGAACACCGACAACTTGGAGACAATTTCAGAATAATAACGGTGAAACTTTTCTCACTCAATGTTTTGAGAAGGGGGACCCAGATAACTATCCGGTGTATTATACAGCCCTGAGAAAGTTATCGCTTCTGAGAGACTTAGCCGAAAATGGCTACCACTTTCCAGAATTTGATTATGAGGCCGCACGAAACCGCGGCCCAGATAAAGAAAGAGAAGTAAAAGAAAGGGCGGATAAAGCAACAGAAGAAGAAATTCTGAACTCAGTTGAAGCGGAATTTACAAAGTTGCGCGCCCGCCACACCATAGGAACATCTACTGCCACAACCGCAGCCGAAGACATTGATGCTGATCTCGCGGCCCTTCGAGAAAAACCCGACATTGGAGCAGAACTTTGTGGTGAATACTTCAATTCTATTTGCCGCGGTGCTCGATTAGGAACTTTCTATTTACGCTCTGCTACGCAAAGCGTAGGTAAAACACGTTTAGCTGTATTTGATGCTTGTAATATTGCTTATCCATTCAAATATAATGAGAGCAAACAAACGTGGATGTATCGGCCAGATGTAGAGCCGCAAAAAGTGCTATATGTGGTGACTGAGCAGACGGCCCGTGAACTACGCTTCATTATTCTTGCCTATCTCAGTAGTGTAGAAGAAAGATTTATTCGTGCCAATACTTTATCTATGGATCAAGAATTACGGGTGCGGCAAGCCGCGGATATTGTAAAGGCATATGCGGATTATTTTCATATAGAAGAAATCACTGATCCAGACTTGAATAATGTCTCCGCAGTAATAAAGAAGCAAATTCGTCAGAATCACGTAAAATATATTTTCTACGACTACATCTTTACTTCTCCTGGTTTGATTCGTGAATTTACTGCGGGCAATGTTCGCCAAGATGTTGCTTTGGGTATGCTCGCGAACCAGCTAAAAGAAATAGCAAAAACAGAAAACGTATTTATTTTTTCTGCCAGTCAGTTGAATGGTGAAGGCTTCAAAGATGGCGAGAAGAAAGACCAGAGAATGTTGAGAGATGCCAAAGGTTTGGCTGATTGGGCCTTGCGGCCCTGGTCGTTTCAGATAGTAATATTTGAAAGTATAAGAGGGTGAATTGCTGGAACCTCCTTCGTGGACAACCAGCAGCCCAGAAATGGGTTCAACGACTATCCGGTAGCTCGGAGTAGAAGCATATGCTTCAAAGTTCCCTCTATCCCATTGGGATAAAGATATAGTCTATTCCGTATGTAAATATCGCGAAAGCGACGGTAGAAAAGAAAATCGACCTTGGCTTCATTCTCTCTGAGGTCTCAAAAGTTGAATTAGATGAATTCAAAGGCTTCTTTGAGCAATATGGCTACGCAGATCACGTTATTGATGTCTACAAAGTGCGTAGCGGTGCTTATAAGAACGTCCGCATATGGTGCCAAATCAATATGGGCAATGGCGAACGAAAAGATCTATTTATGACTACCCAAGATAAAAAAGTAATTCAATTTGAATCATATGAATTTTTGAAAAAACTGGAAAGTATTCCTGTAGACCTATATGATTATATCAAGAAAGGAGACGCTCAATGAGCTTGACGTTATCCTATAACGAGTGCTTTGATGATGATGTAGCAAGACAAAATAGTCTATCTTATGATGATATCATTCATCAAATCACTTTGCCCCAAGTCAAACAGTTTCTTCTTAGTTTAGGGGTTAGAGAAATAGATGAACACTCAGACTATCTGATTTGTCCAACTATATGTCATAATCCCATAGATAGGGCAGAATCTATGAAACTCTATTACTATGATGAAACAAAAAACTTTCACTGTTATACTCAATGCTCAGAAAACTTTTCAATACTTACTCTTTATTGTAAGTATATGAAAATCAACCACTATGAAGTTTCATATCAAGAGGCCGCAGATTATGTGCGGCAGTTCGTATTCGGCGGCCCGCAGATAGAATACAAAGCTCCAGAAAAAGAAGAGAAAGTAGAAAGAGTTGACTTTATCACTCTACCAGAATATGATAAAAATGTTCTGGATGTATTTGACCATTACTATCATCCTTTATGGTTAGGCGATGGAATTACACCAGAGTCGATGGATAAATTCAACATCAAATTCTCTATTAGTCAAAATAAAATTATAATCCCGCATTATGATATTGATGGACGGCTTGTTGGTATCCGAGCGCGTAGTATAAATGAGGAAGATTTGGCTTATGGTAAATATATGCCAATAAGAATAGAAAACACGCTATATGCTCATAAGTTAGGTTTCAATCTTTATGGCATACACGAGCATAAGGAGGCAATTCAATTCTTCAAGAGAGCCACGATATATGAATCTGAAAAATCTGTTATGTTGGATGATGGATTCTATGGCCGCAATAGTGTTGCGGTCGCTACTTGTGGCTCTCAGCTAAATAGATTTCAAATCAATCTACTTACAAGGAAATTAGGCGTAAATGAGATAACACTCGCATACGATAAAGAATATACTGATCTATATGATGCTAAGGGCTGGAAATACAGACAGAAATTAGCAGAAAAATGTAATCGTTATCGCGGGCTGGCAACGTTCTATTGTATAGTAGATGACCAAGGGCTATTGGAAGAAAAAGATGCCCCGTGTGATAAAGGAAAGGAGACATTAGAAAAATTGATGACGAGGAAGTTTATGGTGAAATGAAATATAGACAATCACAATACCTAAGTAAAGACGCAAATACGTGCGTGGCAGAGATTTTGCGGGCCCGCGGTGTAGAAAACATTGAAGCATATATGCGGCCGAGCCAAGAATATGAAAATGATAGTATGCTATTAGACCATATTCAGGAAGCCGCGGGCAGACTAATTTGGCACTTGAATAAGAATTCCAGTATACTGTTTGTTACGGATGCTGATGCTGACGGTTATTCGTCAAGTTCCTTACTTTGGAACTATATAAAAGACTTCTATCCCGAAGCAAATCTCAAGTATATTTGCCACGAACATAAGGCTCACGGACTTGAAGATATAATTGACGAGATCGAACAATACGGGTTTGATTTGATCTTGGTTTTAGACGCGGGCTCCGGGGATTCTGCTTACTATGAGCGATTGGAAAATGTTGGAACAGAGTGTATCTGTGTAGATCATCACCCCTTCGATTCTTACCCCACTCATTGTATTTGCGTCAATAACCAGCTTTCAGAATATTACCCCAATAAATCCCTATGCGGCGCTGGTGTTGTGTATAAATTCTGCCAGGTGTTAGATAAGATACTTTGCCCGCAAAATCCCCGCTCCTCTTATTATCTCGATCTTGTCGCTATGGCAGAGATTGCCGACTGTATGAGTCCTGCTGATCCAGAAACACGCTATTATATTAGCAAAGGTCTAACCCAAATCAACAATGGTTTTTTCAAGCAACTAATTGAGCAGCAATCATATTCTCTATTCAAAACCTCTAATACTCTCAACTATATCAAAATTGCTTTCTATATTGCTCCACTAATAAATGCGATGGTTCGCGTGGGAACAATGGAAGAAAAACGTCAGATGTTCCAAGCCTTTATTGAACCAGACACTATGATTCAAAGCACAAAGCGTGGAGCAAAAACCGGAGATATGGTGAGGATTTGTGAAGAGGTAGCCCGCAAAGCAACCAATGCGAAGGCGCGGCAGAATCGTATCAAAGATAAGGCGACAGAATTACTGGAAGGCCGCATTCAGAAAGAAGGACTTTTAGATAATAAGATTCTGGTAATTGAGGTATACGATGAAGATGATATTCCTCAAGAACTACGTGGTCTTATCGCGGCTCAGTTTGTAAATAAATATCATAGGCCCACAATGATTGGAAAGACCAATGAAGAAGGGTTTTTCCGGGGAAGTATCCGCGGAAATGATAGTTTTGAGGAAGTGCCGGATTTCAAGAAATTCCTGGAAAACAGTGGATGTATGGAGGGAGTTTACGGGCACAAAAATGCGGCAGGATATAGCATTCCATATAATAAAATTTCAAATTTGATATCCTACGCCAACACCACTATCAGCGACCAAGGTCTTGAAAATGTATACGATGTAGATTACATCTTCAATGCCAATGAAAATTTCACGCAACTTGGCTTTGAATTGGCCGCGGCAGAAGATTTTTGGGGAAATGAAATAAAAGAGCCAACAGTGGTAATCGAAGATATCCCAATGAGTTCAGTTGCTCTAATGGGCGAGAATAAGGATACTACAAAAATCATCAATGGTAGTGTAAGTTATCTCCGCTTCAAAGACGCAGACTTTGCTCAGTTGGCAAGCCAGGTCTCAAGTGGTTCCACCATTACTGTGTATGGAAGATTCAATATAAATGTGTGGGCTGGTAAGAAATCACTACAGGTTTTTATTGATGATTATGAAATAAAGGATTCTAAATTTGACTTTTGAGAAAAAATAGGGTATAATAAAACTGTAAAATAAGAGAATAAAAAGGAGACTATGATGGACGAAATCAAACGGTTCGAAAACCACGCCCACACGGCAATGGGCAGCAACATTCGTCTGATTGACTCTATCAACACAATTGATGGTTTGCTTACGACCGCATACTCAAAAGGGTATGCGGGCTTAGCATTCACAGATCACGAATTCGTAGGTAATGCGGTGAAAGTTCTTCTTACTGAGAAAGATCTCAAGGAGAAAGGTAAGATAAGCAAAGACTTCAAAGTGGGTCTTGGTAATGAAATTTATCTTACTGATACCAGAGATAAAACTCAGATAGAAAAGTATTTCCACTTCTTACTTATTGCTAAAAATACTCGTGGCCACGAAGCTCTACGCAAACTAAGTTCAATTGCGTGGTATAATAGTTTTGAAGATAGGCGAATGTGCCGTGTGCCTACCCTCAAAAAAGAATTGGCACAAATTGTTGCTGAGTATCCAAATACGCTTATTGCTACTTCAGCATGTATTGGCAGCGAAACAGCGTATGCTTTTGAGAAGAAGGACTGGCCGCGGCTCAATGCTTTTATGGATTACTGCCTAAAACTTTTTGGAGATGATTTCTATTTGGAAATGGCTCCAGCAGAATATCCAGACCAGATCCGATATAATAAATTTCTTCTTGAACTCTCAAGAGAAAAGGATATCAAACTCACCATTGGCACAGATGCTCACTATGCTACAGAAAATGATCGATATATGCATAAAAGTTTCCTCAACTCTAAAGATGGTGCTCGTGAAACAGATGACTTTTATGCTTATACCTACCTAATGAGCAACGAAGAAGTAGCAAAACATATGTCATACCTTTCTCCTGAAATCCTACACCAATGTTTCCAGAATAGCGTGGAAATAATGAATAAGATTGAAGGATATGATATCTTCCGTAAACAAATTATTCCCAAAGAGCCGCTTCCAGAATATCCCAAAGGAAACTATCCTTATATTACTAAAGATAACTATCCTCAACTTCGTGCTTACTTAGATGATTCGGATGTCCAAAATTGCTATTGGGCAAATGAATGTATGTCTACAATGGAACGAGAGGGATGGAATGAAAAGCCAATTTATATGCAGAGATTGGAAGAAGAAGCCGAAGTTCTTGCCACTATCTCTGAGAAATTGGAAGATGATATGACCGCATATCATAATACTCTAAAGCAGTATATTGATATGTTCTGGGAATGTGGTTCTATTGTTGGTCCGGGCCGCGGCAGCTCATGTGGTTTTCTATCCAATCGTTGCTTAGGTATTACACAGCTTGATCCCGTTCAATGGCACTTACCATATTGGAGATACCTTAACAAAGAGCGTATTGAGATCGGTGATATTGATATTGATTTATGCCCTTCTGTGCGGCCTAAGATACTTAAAAAAATACGTGAGCGGAAAGGTCAAGATATTCGCGTATTACAAGTAGCGACCTTTGGTTCTGAAAAGAGCAAGAGTGCCGTATTGACTTCCTGCCGCGGCTATCGTTTACAAGATGAAAATGGTAAAGAACTCTATCCCGAAGGAATCAACTCAGATGAAGCCCTTTATATTGCCTCATTCATTCCCAGTGAGCGTGGTTTTCTATGGACACTTACTGAGTGTTTTGAAGGCGATGAAAGTAAAGACCGTAAACCCATTCGAGCAATGATTGAAGAAGTGGAGAAATTTCCTGGTCTAAAGGAAATTATGCTAACAATTGAGGGCTTGATTACTCGACGCGGCGTTCACGCTTCTGGCGTTATCCTTTATAATGATGACCCGTGGAAAACTAACGCAGTAATGCGGGCGCCCGATGGTTCTCTTACTACTCAATTTGAACTCCACGATTCAGAAAAACTCGGGGATACGAAGTTCGACTTCCTATTGACAGATGTATCTGACCGTATAAAAACCACGTTGGAATTTCTTCAAGAGTATGGTTTGGTCGAGAAAGATTTTACACTTCGTCAGCTTTATAACAAGTATCTTCACCCTGATGTTATTGATATCAAAAATCATATAATTTGGGACGCCTTGGGCCGCACAGAAGTGTTGAACATCTTTCAGTTCAATGATGGCGTAGGCCGTGATACCGCTCAACTCATCAAGCCGCAAGATCCTAATGAGATGACTATTTGTAATGCTCTAATGCGTCTAATGGCTGAAAAGGGTGAACAGCGGCCTTTGGATAGATATAAGGAAATGAGAGATCATCCTGGGCAGTGGAAACAAGAGGCCGCACAGATGGGCTGCTCTGATAAGGAAATTGCCATCTTGGAGCCTTATTATGAAGAATGTTCTGGTGTTCCTGCTTATCAGGAGACTCTAATGGAAATCCTAATGGACAAGAACATTAGCCACTTTACCTTGACAGAAGCTAACTCTGCACGTAAGGTAGTAGCAAAGAAACAGATGTCAAAAATTCCAGAACTAAAAAAGAAGATATTTGACAACTGTCCGCACCAAGAATTGGCTGAGTTTGTGTGGAGAACCGCAATTCATCCTCAGTTGGGTTATTCATTCTCTGTATGTCATTCTCTGCCTTATTCTTTCGTAGGTGTTCAAACAATTATTCTTGGTAAGTTTTTCCCGGCAATTTTCTGGAATACGGCCAATCTTATCATTGATAGTCAAGGTCTGGATCTGATGGAAATCAACAACTTCTCTGAGGACGTTGACGCACCACGACCAGATGTGGCAATCCTAGATGAATCTATTGATATGCTGGATAAAACCAAAGAAATAACCTATGAAGGCCAAGAAGATGACGATGAAGAAGTCAACCCTGATGATCCCTTCGCTCCTATTGAAGTAGTCAAAAAGAAGCAAAAGACAATCAACTATGGTAAGGTAAGCGCAGCGATAGGTAAGTTCCAATCCTGGGGTGTAAAGATTTTGCCGCCTGATATCAACACGTCTGGCTACATTTTCACGCCCCTCCCTGAACAAAACGCAATCGCTTGCGGCCTGAGAGGTATTACCAGAATTTCTATTGATTTAGTAAAGGAGATTGTAGAAAAACGGCCATATACCAGTCTGGATGATTTTTTGGAGAAGAACAATGTTAATAAAACTCAGGCCATTAGTCTTATCAAGGCCGGCACTTTTGATTCTCTTTATCCTTCTCGTGAAGAGGCTTTGCGGCATTACCTCTCTATTATTGTAAAGAAGGCAAAGGTTATTACTTTAGCAACCGTGCCTACGCTTATTGCCAGAGATCTTTTCCCGCAAGAATATGAGTTCCAGAAGATTGTATACTCTTTCAATAAAGCATTGAAACAAAAAATTACTAAAGGTTGCTACCCTATGAATAATAAAATGTTAGATTTCTATTGTAGCAACTTTGATGTAGATCAACTTGCCACAGAGAACTCTATTCCTATCAAAGCATGGGAAAAGCAATACAATAAAGCTATGGATCCGCTAAGACAATATCTCAAAGCTCATACCACAGAACTTCTCGCTGCTCTCAACAAGAGTTATATGGATGAAGCGTGGGAATCTTGCGCGGCAGGCTCTATTAGCAAATGGGAAATGGATAGCCTATCTTTCTATTACCACGACCACGAACTAAAGAATATCGATACTCAGAAGTATAATATTGATAATTTCTTTTCTCTCGCGGAAGAGCCGCTGGTGAAGACAGAGTTCAAAACCAAGGAGGGCTTTATGGTAAAAACTTATGTGCTATCTAATATCGCAGGAACAGTATTGGACCGCAACAAGACTAAACACACAGTCACTCTTCTCACAACAGATGGGGTGGTTCAGGTCAAAGTGTGGAATGCTCAGTTTGCCAAGTATGACCGCCGTATTTCAGAAGTAGGCGAAGATGGTAAGAAGCACGTTATGGAACCCAGTTGGTTTACTCGCGGCAATCTGCTCTACATTCAAGGTATGCGGCGAGGTAATTACTTCATTCCCAAAGCCTATAAATCCAGTCCCCATAAATGTCCAATTATGAAAATCACCGCAGTAGATGGTTCTACCTTCCTCTACACCGACAAGCGGTATGATGAGTGAGGTGCCTTATGATAGGCATAATGGATTATGATTTCACTTGTGCCGAGAAGAAGGCCGCGGTGCCTTCTCTCGGGGCAATGAAACTATATACTTATTTACAAAAGGAAAGGCCGCAACTTATTACTACAGATGTCCAAATGGGATTATGTGAGAAGGGTTATTTTTTCAGTAATAAACCTTTTGATGAAATACCTTATACATATCTAACAATGGACAACATTACAGCATTTGGTAAGTATTTTGAAGAGCCGCAAGAACGAATCATAAATCATATGATTCCCAATACAGATCTCTACAAAAAATACATTCAAACTTCTATCGCTGTAAATGAAATGACAGTAGACCGCGGCCTTGACATATTGGATTCAACATACTATCAGGCATATGTAGATGGTGAAAAAATCCCAATTCCGCCCTCGCGTTCTCGCAAGAAATTTTATATCTATGATAAAGACTTTCTTGCTTATCCAGATTGCTGGGAAATTTTAGATGAAGCCATTACACACAAGCCTACCAGTATATATATGGTTGAGCCAATACAATGCCACACAGCGAAACAATTCTTTTTCTTGCGGGAAGAGTATGAAAGGGTTGCCCGCAGTAATAAGATTGTGCTGGATTATTATGTGCCTTATCACGACTTAGACTTGTATTTTGGTAAATATAAATTGAAACTATTAGGTGAAATTACAACTAATTCAGATGTTTGTATTTATCTTGGCAAGAACTATGGCGCTCAGGCATATAAAGAAACTTTCTACACAAAGAACCTTTTCTACAATCTAAACCTTCTTTTCTCCTACTATTCCCGCAACATACCCGTGCGGGCCGTCGAATATCAAGATGCTCCCATGGATGCTGTCAATCCATATCCTAAACTTTATGAGGCGTTAGCAGCCTGGTCAAGAACAAGTTGGGACGTGAAAATTGAGCGATCCTTGGGCCGCACAAAGGAAGGAAAGGAGCAACTCAATATGCTTTTAGAAAAGCATCCTGTTTTCAAAGGTTTTATGGGTAAATCAAAAAACGATCTCAAACTTACAAGGGGGCCATGGCCACTACTATGACTAACGAGGAAATCAAAGCTAAGATTCAGCAGTATCAGCGTGAATGTCAGCAAGCCCTAACTGAGAGCGGGGCTACATTTGCTCTCAATAGAATTATTGTAGAGAATAAGAATAAAATTCAGGCTCTACGACAACAATGCACGCATATAAACGAACAAGGCGAAATTGCCAATGTATTGGGTCGCTGTTCTTATTGCGGTAAAAAACTGTAATAAGGGTGATAGATATAATGAAAGTTACTAAACGAAATGGTAATGTAGTTGATTTTGACAAGAACAAGATAATCGTAGCAATCAATAAGGCGGCAAAAGAAGTAGATGGGCAAGAATACCCAATCATTGCAAAGACAATTGCGGACTATATTGAGAATCTTGACCGCGATATGAGCGTGGAAGAAATTCAGGACCAGATTGAAGAGCAGTTGATGGACTGTGAGAGAAAGGATATTGCGAGGGCATATATTAGGTATAGGTATAAGCGAGAAGCCGTCCGTAAAAACTCCACAGAATTCATTGAAGCAATCTCTGAGAAGCTCAATGGCAAGAAAATTGAAAATTCTAATGCTAACATGGATGAAAACTCCTTCGGTGGTCGCATTGGCGAAGCGACGAACGTAATGATGCGAGACTATGCTTTGAATTACTGTATGTCAGAGATGGCAAAGAATAATCATCTTGGGAATCGTATCTATATTCACGATCTAAATGCCTATGCGGTCGGAGAGCATAACTGCCTCTCAATCCCATTTGACGATTTGCTTGCCAATGGCTTTACTACTCGTCAGACTGACATTCGGCCTGCAAATTCTGCGGATACCGCTTTCCAACTTATTGCAGTAATCTTCCAGCTTCAATCTTTGATGCAATTTGGGGGCGTCGCGGCCACTCACCTTGACTGGACTATGGTGCCTTATGTGAGAAAGAGCTTTTATAAACATTATAAAGATGGCTTGATGTATATTGCTGATTGTAGTGATATGGATAAGGATTCTATTCTCAAAGAACTCAATAATACTTTATCTATTGAGGATGAAAAATATAAGCGGTTTGCGACGGTATATAAATATGCTTTCAATATGACTTTCAAAGAAGTGAATCAGGGCGTAGAAAGTTTATTCCATAACCTTAAATAATTAGGGCGACATAATAGTAATATTATGAACATAACTATTCAAACGGGGAAAATCCTTTTAGGATAACCTACCGTGCTAAAATCTTCTTCATTATATTTTATAACAAAGGAGGTGATTATTATTTGGACTGTATATCAACATACCAATAAAACAAATGGTAAAAAATATATTGGTATTACTAGTAGAACCTGGGAAGAACGTGCTGGAGCAAATGGTGCTAATTATCATTCTTGTCCTCGTTTTTATGCTGCTATTGAAAAATATGGTTGGGATGGATTTGAACATAAAATACTTTTTCAGAATCTAACTCAGGAGCAGGCTGAAGAAAAAGAAAAAGAACTTATAGCTCAATATCACACTCAAGAACGAGAATATGGCTATAATATTTTAGAGGGCGGGCAAGCAACTACGCTTCCAGAAGAAGTGCGAAAAAAGATGTCAATTGCTATGATGGGCAATAAAAATGGATTAGGCAAGCCTTGTTCAGAGGAAAAGAAAAAGAAAATTAGTGAAGCCCAAAAAGGACGAAAGTTTACTGACGAACATCGGGCTAAACTTTCTGCTGCAAAGAAGGGGATCTCACGAGGCCCATGTCCAGAAGAAGTAAAGAAAAAAATCTCTGATAGCCACGCTAAAAAGCAAATCTATTGCCAAGAAACTAATATAGTTTATCCATCCATTCAACAATGCGGCCGCGATTTAGGATTAGACGCATCAGCTATTTGTGCTGTGTGTCGTGGTCGTGCTAAGAGCCATCATGGCTATCATTTCTCGTATTATAATGAAGAAGATAAAGCCTAACGACTATCTCGTAAGAGAGTAAAACCAAGTGGTTAGAAATATTAGTCTCCTATTTCAAATAGGATGAAGATATAGTCTGTTCTATATAGCAACATATAGCAGGAGTAATCCGGGTATAGCCTAACGAACTATACTGAACAGTAAGTAATACATTACAATCACGTAGTGGAAATCAGCTTCCTTTCTCTTCCATCAACTATGGCACTTGCACTCTTCCAGAAGGCCGAATGATTATACACGCTTTACTGGAAGGCTCTATCAAAGGCGTAGGTAAATTTCATAGAACCGCAGTATTCCCTTGTCAGATTTTCCAATGTATGAAAGGCGTAAACCGCAAACCTGGCGACCCCAACTATGATCTTTTCCAGCTCGCTTTGAAATCTACCGCTCTGCGTCTCTACCCAAACTATTGTAATGTAGATTGGAGCGTCAACGCAGGCTATGATAAAAATGACCCCAAACAATATGTAAGCACGATGGGTTTAGGTATCTTAGCTCATCTAAAATTTCTTGAACTTTGCTCAAAGGTGTGGGAAAAATCCTGCTAACGGTTAGGTCCTATAAAGGATGAGACCGTGCGGCCGAGCCGTGTATCGACTATCCCTCGTGGAGTAGAAATAGATATGAGCACTATTTCCAAGCAAAAAACTTTGAAGATATAGTCAGTGCTGTTAGTAATAACAGAAGAAATGTGTAGAACCTACAATGGCTATGATATCAATGGATTAGGCTTCCAGAAAGATGGCCGCGGCAACCTCGCCCCAGTCACCATTATTATGCCTACCCTTGCTATGGAAGCTAAAGAAGAACCCGGCAATACATTCGATAACTTTATGTCCATTTTGGATAAAGCCCTGTATGAAGCAAAAGATATGCTTCTTGAGCGTTATAAACTAATGTGTTCTCAGCCCGCGAGTGTTGCTCCTTTTATGTATGAGAATGGAACAATGGCTGGTTATATCCCTGAAGAAGGAATTGAAAGTGCTTTGAAGCACGGCACGCTGGCAATTGGTCAAATTGGTTTGGCGGAAACGCTTCAAATTCTAATCGGCGAAGATCAAACTTCTCCCGAAGGAATGCGGCACGCCAAACAAATTGAACAACTATTCAAGGACAGATGTGCTCAATTCAAACAAGAGTATCATTTGAACTTTGGTGTTTATTATACACCTGCGGAAAGTCTTTGTGGCACTGCTCTAAATAAGTTCCGCCAGAAGTATGGCATCATCAAAAATGTTAGTGATAGAGACTTCTTCACTAACTCCATACATTGCCCTGTCTGGCAACATCTATCTCCTTTTGAAAAAATAGATATCGAAGCGGAACTAACTAATTATAGCAACGCCGGTTGTATCCTTTATGTAGAACTTCCTTCCACAGTAAAAAATAATCTCAAGGCTCTGGAAGACCTTGTAAATTATGCAATGGACAAAGATATTCCTTATTTTGCCATCAATGTTCCCAATGATATTTGTCTCGATTGTGGCTATCAAGACGAAATCAATGACAGGTGCCCACAATGTGGAAGTGAGAATATCCAACAGCTTCGTCGAGTGACTGGTTATTTGTCTACCACTTGGAAGCATTTCAATCACGCCAAACAAGAAGAAGTAAAAGAAAGAGTAAAACACGTAGGAGATATAGAACAGTGAAATATAGTGGTATTATCTACAATGATGTTGTTTCTGGTCCTGGTTTCTTTCTAACCTTCTTCACCAGCGGTTGTCCACATCATTGTCCTGGCTGTCATAATCCAGAAACTTGGGATGAAAATTACGGTTATGAATTTACAGATGAAACAATTCGAGAAATTGTGGATTCTATTCACAAGAATGGTATCGAGCGCGGACTCGCGATTCAAGGCGGAGAGCCGCTATATCACCATAATCTTGAAATTGTTGATCGTGTTATCACCGCAGTAAAGGCCGTATATCCCTCCACCCCTGTTTACATCTGGACAGGCGATATTTACGAACATCACGAACAAGATGCTCGTTATAACCCCACTCTTCGCCATATTCTTTCCCTAACAGATGTCCTCATTGATGGGCCTTATCAAGAAGATAAGCGAGACATTACTCTCTATCTTCGCGGCAGCTCCAATCAACGTGTAATTGATGTTCAGCAATCCCTCCAGAAAGGAGAAACAGTATTACTATGCGACTAATTATTTCTTCTATGCTCGCGGGCCTATGTATTGCCATAGGCTCCGCGGCATACTGTGCTTGCGGCTCTGCGGTGGTCGGCGCTATACTGTTCGCGGCAGGTCTACTTACAATTTGCTACTATGGTTTTCATCTATACACCGGCCGCGTAGGCTACGCTCAAAATTTGACAGATGCCAAAAATTTGGGTATAATGTTAGTAGGAAATTTGATTGGGGCCTTTGCTGGCGGTCTGTTGGTTGCCTGGGCCGCAACATCATTTTCTGATATCGTTTCTTCCGCACTACTATTTATTCAAATCAAGAACACTCTTAGTTTGCCCGCGATTTTCCTCCGTGCGATTATGTGCGGCGTCTCGGTGTTTTTGGCCGTAGATATCTATAAAGAAAAGAAATCTGTTTTAGGTATTCTCTTCTTTGTTCCTCTCTTTATTTTATGCGGCTGGGAGCACTGTATCGCAGATATGGCCTATATGGCTATCGCGGGCCTGCCGATGGAGCCTTTGAGATTTGGTTTGGTAGTGTTGGGTAATACAGTCGGTGCGTTAGTGTTTAGAGCACTAAAAAGAGGAGCAATTTGAAATCCGCTTCATCAAAAATCAACCCTATAACTGGGCGGTCTAATTTACAAAGGAAAAGTCAAAAATAAAAATTTGACTTTTCCTCTTTTTTTTGTTATAATATATACATAAGAATGAAAAGGAGATTTGATTATGAAGTATCGCACAGTCGATGACCAAGCCCAAGCAAGTTTCGTGCGGCAAGCCCTTCGTGAGAATGAGAATTACTGTATTAGTATTCCTGATTCGCGCGGCCACGAAGAATACTTGTGTCCGTGTAAAGAGTTTCGAGAAGCGGAAAAAGGCACAGTCTGCCGGTGCGGTCTTTATATCAAAACAAAGAAGTAATGGATTACACAATAATTATTCTTTTCATCATTGCTCTGCTTCTCGGTATTTGTTGGATAACCCGTGAATAGAGAAAGATCCGAGCACAAAGAATAGAACTTGCGAAGTATGGTAATATTTGTGCTGAACTTGAGAAAGCATAGACCGCATATGATGAAACTCAAGCCAATTTATCACAAGCCCGCGAAGACTATGCCACTATTTCTGCCGAAGTAGCATCTGCTAAAGAAGAAGTAAACCGATATAATTGTGAAAGCCAACACGTTCAGAAACTTATTACTATCCAGCGAGATCGTATTGATAATGATATTGCGGAATTACGTAAGGCTAAAGTAGAGCAATTACAGCGAGACCTTGCCTCAATGGAATCTACAAACGCATAGAAAATTTAGGCTGCTCAACAACAAGCCGAGGCTGAGGTAGCCAGGTATACCGCGGAACTTGAAACTGCGAAGGCAAAGTATTTCTCTGTTCTTGAGGTATTGCGGCAAAATGAAGATGATGAAGAAACACATAAACTTCACATTCCTGAAACTGCCCGCACAGACATCGAATACCTCCTAAATGCTGTCGCATTACGTCTGAATAACCCCAATATCATTTATAAGCTCATTTGGTCGGAGTATATTCAAGCTCCTACTAATGAACTTCTAAACAACATTCTTCCCGCAAAGGACTGTTCTGGCATTTATAAAATAACAGACTGCGAAAATAAAAAATGCTACATCGGACGTTCTACTTCCGTCCGCAAGCGTCTTCAAGAACATATCAAATCAGCCATCGGCATTGAAAACATCGCCAGTCAACGTGTCCACGAAGTAATGCGGGATAAGGGTCTTTGGAATTTCCGTTTTGAGCTTCTCGAAGAATGTCCAAAAGACCAATTAGGTGAGCGAGAGAAGTATTACATAGATTTCTTCGACTCTCAAACTTATGGCTATAATCAAGTTAGCGGCTCAGCCTATAAGGATAAAGGAGACTAAGTATATATGTTTTTTATTCAACCCAATTGTCAAGAAATTGAATCAGATGTCCTTGTGCGGGATAAGGAGGATAAATGTTCTCCAATTTACATCAGTAAAGATAGGATGAATTTAGCTGGTGAAACTGGGAAGCAAGCTCTTCTTGGCCGCTCAATGATTTTCTGTGTAGATCCCAGTATTTTTGTCCACGGTTTCAATATGCCATATATTTTTGATACTTACGAGTGCCGCGATAGTGTATTTGATACTTATGGACTAAAAAATGAGGGAAAGAAACTTGTAAAGCAATATGGATATTATCAACTTCACGACGACGGCTGTATCCACGTTTGTATTCACGATGCCCAAGCAATTATTAGGCAGATGCTTGAGGACAAGTTTGGCTATCCAGTGAAGATTGATTTTATGACTATCAAACCAGGAGATATGAACGATTGTGAGCGAAACAATGAATAAAGCCCCAGTGTTTGAGCCTGCGAAAGAGGGCGATGTTCTTCCTGAGGGTATCTGGCTTCCGAATCGTGCGGAACGACGAGCCCTCAAAAAGATGAAGAAATTCAGAGGACAGGATTCTAAACTTGATGAATATATCAATCTTGCTCAGAAAACCACTAAGTCCGAAGATTTCAAACAATATGTCTATATGAAGACACTGGAAAAATTGAAAGAAAAATCTATGGAAGAAAGATTAGAAGAAAAGGAGCAAAAAGCAAATGGTTCTGTTGAAGGAAACTAAGAGTTATCGTGTTGACACTGAAAAGGAGGCTGTCGCTTTGATTGAACGTGAGAAGGAACGCTCTCTGGAAGAGGGAGAAGCCTTTACCATTGCCAAGGCCAGTTATACCTATAAGAAGAAGAAGCGTAAGGATGAAATTATTGAAGCCTATGTTGTTGACCTAACTTATTCCTATCAGGGCATTTGGGATGACCTTGTGGAGGGATACTAATTTATGGAAGAGATTCTTCAGATGGTTGAAGCCATCTTGAAGTATGATGATCAGATGTTTTCTCTCGTTCGTAAAGACCTTGAGAAAACTGTATCTGAGACTCTACTTCACGGGGCGGATTCTTTGGAAGCCCGCCGCGTTCAAATCAATGAATTCAAAGCTGCTGGTATGAGTCAAGCAGAAGCAGAACTTCAAATTGAGCAAATCAAGGAGGCTCTATTCGGTCTAATTGAGAATTTGAAGGATTCTGTTGAAAATGTAGACAAGAAAGAGTTCCTTGATAGTCTTTATCAGTCGGTCTGTGTTTATCTGGATGAAACTGTTGCGGAATATAACTCAGCCGCCCCTTCTATCCAAGTTGAACTATGCCACGAAAATGCTAAGATCCCTACTTATGCTCACGCGGGCGACCAAGGAGCGGATATTTACGCCGTTGAGGATACGATTATTCCTCCGCATTCCTATGGCACAATGGTTTCAACTGGTTTGAAACTCAATATTCCTGAAGGCTGGGCAATTGCCATCCGCCCGCGTTCTGGAATGAGTAAGAAAACTCCGTTGCGTATTAGTAATTGTGTAGGGACCGTGGACACCAACTATCGCGGACTTGTATGTGTTCTCTTTGATAACTTCTCTGATGAACCTGTTTCTATCAAGGCTGGCGACCGTATTGCCCAGATGATTCTTGAACGCAACTACCGTGGTATTTTTACCCAAGTTGATTCTATAGAAGATGATACCGACCGCGGAGAAGGCGGCTTTGGCTCAAGCGGGAAATAACCTCTATGGCAATCAATATTTATACTGTATAGGCTGATGTCGAATCTGCCGGATGGCAATTGGTTTCTACCACCTATAAAAACTTACGCACTCCAATGTAGTTCAAATGTCCTAAAGGGCACGACGTTGAGACTACATATGATGAATGGCGGCGATACAAGATATGCCCCGAGTGCCATAAAACTCTCACAAACTCTGTTGAAAGAAACAAAATTCTTCCCCGCTCAGATGCTGCGGCCTTCCGAGTGATTGGCTTAGACGCGGCGACAGGAACTACAGGATACTCAGTTTACGACGATAAGAAATTGACATCCTATGGAACTTTTACTACTGATGCGACTAAGGATGCGACGGCCCGCATAAATGAATTGAAGGTATGGTTAGATCAAGCAATTTATACGTGGAAACCAGACGCAGTTTGTGTAGAAAACATTCAATTGGAAAAGAATGTAAAAATGTTCCAAACTCTTGCGAATCTTCAAGGTGTAATTTGCGACTATCTTTATGAAAATGATATTGAGTATATACTCGTTTACTCCACTGAGTGGAGAACATATTTAGGTCTGAATCGTAAAGATGATCGTGAGAATGCTAAAAAGAAAGCACAAGATTACGTTCAAATGACTTGTAATCTAAAATGTACACAAGATGAAGCAGATGCGATTTGTATTGGTCGCTATGCTGTAAATCATATCAAAAGAAAAGTAGAAGATATAAATTGGGGCGAAAGTATATGAAGTGTAGCGTAAGCGAAATTATTTTGGCAGGTCAAGTTCTGAATGCTCTTATGAGCCAGAATTTTACTGGCCGCCAAGCCTTTACTATCGCTCGTCTGAATCGTGTGCTTCAGCAGGAAGCTAAGGAATTTGAAACTGTGCGTCAGGAACTGATTAGTAAGTATGCCGATAAGAATGACGCAGGCGAGCCGATTCTGGATGAGCAAGGCAATGTTCATATCGCAGATGAACACATTCCTACGGTGAACAAAGAACTCAATGAGATTCTAAACACCGAGATTGAACTGGGAGAAGTAAGTAAAATTCCGGCTGAATGGCTGGATAATGTCAGCCTTTCTCCTACTCAATTTGATATGTTGATGCCTTTCATAGAAGGGTAAAAAAATAAGGGGACTCCAAACGGAGTCCCCATTTTTTATTTATATTAGTCAAAGAAGATAGATAACGTCCATTCTGTGCCATTTTTATTCAAAGAAAGACGCGCCTTACCAGTATCTGCGACACCACCTTTATCATTTTGAATGATAACACAAGTCTTATTACGATTCGGACCATTAGTGAAAGTCGCCACATTATCAGTGTCCATATTACCTGTAATCTGTATCGCAGGCTCATTAGTTGCTGGATTGAAGCCCTTCGGGATATTCACACCAATTCCGTGGCGGCGAATAGCAAATGGAATGCCTTGTTCTTTTACGAGAACCTACGGTGTAGTAAGTTTATAAGTTTTGCCTGTAATTGAGGTAATGATAATATCAGCCATCAATTGTGTGTCGACCATTTCACTCATTCCAATTTGGAAGCCCGCATACAAGTTGCCGCCAATCAGGTTGCCAGATAACGCGGGTGTGCTGGTAGAATTGAATGTGTATTGCCGCACAACAGTTTTAGTGCCGCTATCATCTACAGTGCTGATAGATACATCAATGGAGGCAATGTTGTCTACTAAATCTGAGCCACCCCATTTAGATGTGCTGGAATAAATGCGGCCAATGATGGAGGGCGTAGCTCCAGCAGTTGTCCAATCCAGGTTAGTGAGGGTAATGTTAGGCTTTATCCAACGTCTCATATTGAGAGAACGAGTTTTGAAGTCTTCTGTAATGGCATCACTATATTGTTTGCGGACGGTATAAACATATGTATAAGTTGTGTCTGCGGCGACAGCGTCTTCGCCAAATGCGGCGGTATAAGATAAGTCATAGTTTGCTTCCGTTAGTGCTCTATTGAATAGAGTAGTATTACCATTGCGGACCAGCAGATTTGTTAGATGATCTGTTGTGGTATCGCCAAAGAAGTTCTTATGAACTACATTCACGCCAGATAGGTTGATACTATCTTTTGAACTTGCGTAATCCAATGAAGGATTTAGCTAATTGGTAATGGTAAGATTACCTGTGAGAGTGGGCTTAGTGGTGAAATCCGTGAGTAGGGTAGTATATGCTACGCCAGTGGCAATTGGGATATTTACATCATATGCCGTCAATCGATAACGCAGTATCGGTTTGCCCAAAGGAGCAGAATCGGTGCGAGTAAGAGCCTGATACAGCGTAGTTAGTTTACCTGCGGCATTTGCGGTTTTCACATTGAATTGAACCGCGCAAGATACATCATTACTCCACACTTTTTCTGACTGAACTTCATAAAACTCCTCGCCATATCCCACTTCAATCTTATATCGCATATCCGCAGCAGTTGAAGCTCCAACTGGTGAGATAATGAAATGAAGAGTAGCGCCTTGAATTGGTGGCGCGGGCGTAGAACCTGTAATACCCGTTATTTCTACCGTAGGAGCATCAAGCTTTTCGATTATGTATGGACCGGTGGTATAGGTTTGACCATATTCATCTGTAAAGGTAATAGTATATTTTAGCGTGCTCTTTGATAGACCGCCAACATTATCGCCATAAGAACCATTATTAGAAGTAATAGTTTCTGGCCCGCCATAATAGATAGTGGAAGTGTTGTCGTCTTTCGTAGAAATACGTGAATAACTTATAGATGCTAAATTTCCACCGTGCTCTGCGGGCGTGTAATTCCACCAAAGAGTAGTTTCACTAAATACATAGGTGTTAGCAACTTCTTCATCATCAATATTCGCGCCTTTTATACCAGTAGTAATTGTGCCGGCTTCAATAGTGTTAGCACGATAAACTCGATTAGAAGTAATCTTTGTGCCGTTTGTATAGCCACCATAAGGGCCGTTTGCGTATGGTTGGACAGAAATTGTAAAGGCTTCATTATTAGCATATTCAAGAATATTCTGTGTATAGGAAACTCCCTCTTGTGCCTAAGTTCCTGTTTTATTGGTCACCCAATATCCTACAGAACTTGCGTTTTCTGCGGTAGTTTCTGACCACTTATAACCGGGATTACTACCATATACGCTGTCTGCGGTAGGCTGCGTAGTGAAAGAAATGTCTGTGGGCGCGCCTATAAGTTTTACTTCTGCCGTAGATGTAGCAGAGCGACCGCTGGAAAAATAAACTGTTAGAGTGTATATTCCTGCCTTGCCAGAAGTAGTGGTAGTTTGCGTGAAACTCTCAGAACTATAACTATCATAGAGAGCGGTCTCATAACTTACTCTTGGTAAAATAGTGGGCTGGCCGGTATCACCTATGTAGATTGTTTTCGCAGATGTGGAATTTTTATCAGTATAAAGTGTTAGATCTGCTGAATAATCATTACCATATATATATAACCTGGCCGCATTTGATTCTTCGCTATCATAACCAGAAATATCGCTTATAGCTTTTACTGTGAAATCATAGTAGGTGCCCGCGGCCGCACCCGAGACAGACATTGAAGTTCCAGTCGTGGGTTGACCATAAGCCTGTCCGTCACGATAAACTTGATATCCAGAAACGGAGTTAGCATAAGGGGAATTGCTTACAGCATCCCAAGATAAAGTTGAAGAAGAAGACGAAGTAATGTATGTCGAGGAAAGACTTACATTAGTAGGCTTTGATAATGTTTGATAATTATAAGACCATTCAGCTGTAGCAGTAAAAGTGACATATACTCCGCTGGAAGGCTTACTTCCGCCCTCAGAACTCGTACGAGAGGGAGTATACTTTCCTTTCATTGGCACAGTCAAAGTCTAAGAAGATAATGCCTCAGTCCACCCAGAATAAATTGTAATCTGAGAAGGAGGAGCAGTATAGTCTGTCCCAGCAACCGTCAATACAAAACCATTGCGATTTTTGAAATCTCCTTGAAGTTCGATATTGAGAGATATTAGAATATTATTGATTGTAATATTGCTTGTAGGTAAATCTGGAAAAGTAAAGGATATATCACGCGGCCCACCTTCATATCCAACATAGGCCGTTCTTGTTTTCCAAAGCGTTTCTCCGCCAAATTGCCCATCTTCCCACCATCTGTTAGTTATCGCAAACGGTGGCTGATTAGAACTTGTTGAATAACCCATATTTCTTTCTCCTTTTACTCAAATATAAAATCAAGGCCAACAACAATATTATCTTGTATAGCCTATCTCATAATTGCTCCGCCCAAGGAAATTTCTGCCTTACCAGCAGGATTGTCTATACGAACTTGTCCAGTGGACATCTTCACTTGGGTTCCGTTTATATTCGTGATACGAGTGCTTTGAAGCGTGAGATTCTGACTTGTATCAACACCTAAATACCCATATCCCTCAATTTTCTCATATTGAGCTTCTTCATAAGATAAATAATTATCTTTCTCAGTAGGAGCGCCAGTATGACCAAGATACAACTTACCATTTTTTGTTCCAATAGAATAAGCAGAATAATCTTCCGCAATTGTTAGGTTGTGCCATTCCTTTGTCATTAGGCGGCCCGCGTCAATCGCGGCCAAATAAGGATAAGGTTTATTATTTATTTCAGTATATCCATAAGGTAAAACCGCGGTGCCAGTTTTTTCATCTCCGACCCAACCAGACAGTTCATCACTGTATGCTCTTAGGCCGCCCTCCCATATAGAAAGACCGGCGGAATTCATATCAAGAATATAGTCATCAAAAGTAGTAGGTTCTTCTTTATAGCCTACGAAGAAGTGGTTAGATGCTTTTTGTGGCACATAACCATCTCCGCCCTTTTCAATAAGGATACCAGCGGCACGGATTGAACCAGAAAACTCACTATTTGTAGCGATAACCTGGCCTTTGAACACACCCTTAGACGCATAAAGCGAACCGTCCTCAGTCACTATAAAAGGTGCGGCCTCTTCGCCAGCCTTAGGCTAATTCTTGCCGCCTGCCCAGATACGAACTGGAGAGGCAGTAGAATCAGTGGTGGGTAGATAAGTTTCACCACCGCTATAACCAACAGACATTTGATTTGTAATTCCTGCGTTAGGCAAGTTCAGAGCACCAGTGAGATAAGCTCTATTACAATATAAACCATAACCATCTAACTTACCGAATCCATTTACATCATCTACGATACCATCCAGACGACCCATACGCACTTTTGGTAGGGCAGTTGTATCAGAGATATCATAATCTTGAACATCAATGAAGGGGCTGCTATTAGAAGAAGCGGTAAGATAGATGTATTTCTTGTTATTGCCCACACCAAGTTTTAGCACTGTAATCGTATTTACTATAGAAGTCAAAGATTCGCCAGACTGTAAAGCAAGAATCTTTTTATTTTCTACATCGTTCTTTGGAATAGTAATATCAATTTGTTGCTCATTGCTGGATAGCGCGGCCGAACCATTCAAACCACTGTAAGAAATCTCTTTACCATTATTCAAAGCAGCAGTCAAATTTATCTTTACTTGGGAATTATTCCAAGAGGAATCCATATACTTAGAGCGCTCATCTATAGCATTGTTGATATGTAGATAGAAATTATCTGTATCATTCTCAATAGCTCCCGCTTTTTCTTTAGGAATGTCTACTGTGGGAGCAATATACAAATCGCCGCCAACAGAGCTAACGGTAGACATTTCAAAGATAACCGATGTTAGCTTTCCGCGGACAGTCGCATTATTGAATTCAGCATTTCCTCCATTATCAATCTTCCAACCGACCGCGGAAGAAACAAAAGGAGTCGATTGAAGACTGCCGTTCTCACCATCAATTAGTATGCCACTGGTTGTAGAGCCGATCCATAGCGGGCCAGTGATAGAACCACTTGAAGCATCAATGCGGCCTTGGATTTGAGCATTCTTAGCGAATACATAGCCAGCATCATTGACAATGAAATTATAATCATCGTTATCTTTGCCAGCAAAAAATCTTACGGGAGAACCTTCTTTGATGAAAGTTGAGCCAGAATACATTCCTGTGCTACGATTCTCGCTTATCAACTGATTTTCTTCAATTAGCCAGCCCGCGATTTTACCAGAAGTTGCGATCATATCTCCATTGGGAGACACCATAAATTTTCCATTTACATAAAAAGAATATTGAGAGTCTGGTGAACCATTGATGTAGATAGGATATTCTCCATTGACTGCCTATCCTACGCCAAGTTTTCCAGTAATAGAACCACTTTGTGCTTCAATGGCACCACGAAGACTGATATTACCAGTAGGATCAATGTAGAAATTCTTGAAGTGAATGGAGCCACCATTTGATAAATTTATGCGGGCACCCTCAGAGGTAAAGTGATTTTCATCGATAGAAGATACTGTTTCTCCTGCTTCATTTACATAAGAAACAGAAGGAAAAGAAGGCGGTGGACTGATAGAATCTAAACGGTTTCCAAATAGTTTATCAGCGGTCAAAGTGCTCGCAGCAATTTTATCGCCAGTAATTGAATTAGCCACAATAGAAGAAGCGACCACTCGGCCATCACCGATAATGACTTGGCCGTTTTCATCCACCATACCTAAATCAATTAGTTCATTAGCAAGCACAAATGGAATAGCCAATTCGACCAGTACAATATCGCCTTTATACAATGAAGCACGAATAGCACTCACATCCGAATTGCCGCCCGTGCGAGTATAACTACGGTCTTCAAGAATGACTTGATTATTCTCTGGGTCGTATAACACATAATTCAAATTGACTGTTTTTGTAGTATATGCCGCGGCTGTTTGGCCTGTGCCATAGCCTATCAGCGCATCACTTACTGTAAAATTCACAGTCTGCGCGCTTTCCTCATCCCAAGAAGTTTGCGTCAACTCAATTCTAAAATCTGTTCCGCACGCTACTTCTTCTTGAGTTCCATCCGCATTATTCACTAATGCTTTGAACTCAATAGATGTAGGCGAAATGGGGGCCACAAGGCCCCGCACTATGGAAGAAACGCTACATCTCAAACCATATTGCGGGCCTGCGGGACCAGCCGGACCAGGTTTGCCGGCAGGACCAGGAGCTCCTGATTCTACTGCCATAAAAGTTAGTGGTTCACTCCACATAGTAATAGGTTCGGGCATGGTTTATTCCCCTCCTTTTGTTAGAACTGCTTTACAACAATAAGTAGCACGATCAGTCATAACGACAGAATAAGTCGTGCCGGTTTCGCCTGCGATATCAACCCAAGCGTCATTTTCTTTTTTACACCATTGATAAGTAATAGTTGCTCCAGCGGGTAAAGTTGTAGGTTGTTCGCCTTTATATAATGTGGCGGTGAGAACGGTCGTTGCCGCCACGCCATCTTTATATGTAATTCCTAAAGAAGATTCAATACGAATTTTATATTGTTGAAGACTATCTTCTATGCCTTCGATAGTTAGGCTACCAATTTGTCCTTTAGAAGCGTAGAAACTACCATCTTCATAGACACGGAATGGAGCCTTCTCACGAGACTATGAGTCATTCGCGGTCGCACCAGTCCAAAAACGTAAGTCATTAGCAGGAGTCTCTTTACCACTAATGCCGCTACCGGTATTTTTGCCGTCTTCTACGCCACCAACCAGCAACTCAGATTTCAACCACAAATTGCCTTCGTTGGTATTATAGAAAGTCAGATTCTCTTCTGCTGTTCCATCATATAGTCGCAGTCCATAGTAAGCAATGCCATCCTCTTCAACCTTACCCAAATGAACTACCTTATTCTTTTCCGCGTTATAAATAACCAAACCATCTGAGCCGTTCAGACTCAAGGCACCATCTTGTGCGGAAATCTGTAATCCATTCCAGCCCAAGTCTACAGCAGTGAATCCATTGGCAATATACTGTAAGCCGTCTTGACTATAGCGGACATACGTGTTCAAATCAGGCCGCCCAAGATCATCCGTAGCATAAGCATACAAGCCTTCGCTATTCCACTGGAAAGACATATTATTGCCATTATAAATGCGAATAACATTTGTGTCTAATTGACCCGCAGTGATAAGAGCGGCATTGATACCATCAGGCGTAATAGCAGAATTCCACACTCTATTACCCAATTCATCTACAGAGTTTGAGCAGAAAATACCACCACCACGCAGTGCTACCTAACCATATACACCATTAGAATACGGTGTTTCATTTGTCAAGGTAATGCCGCCTGTGTTGTCCATTGAAACCTTTGTGCGAGAGAAGTTGAATGAGACATTTGTTTGCGCGAGAGAGCGTTCAAAAATCGTGGGAGCAATTGTGCCGCCTGATGTGAAGCCGCCCGCAGCGATATCATAACTTCTCTTGTTCACACGCATTGCTTCACTGGAAGCGGTAATTGTGCTAAACAAGTCTTCAAACTTTGTTTTATAATTTTGAATCGTTAGTTCGTCTTGACTTGGATCATCCAAAGCAAGCGTAATGCCACTGATGTAGCCTGTTGCTTTGAAAATAGCCAAACTGTAATCATTGATATAAGCAAGCTGTCCTAATTCTACGGCCTCCATTTCGTCAGGAATATTGGCCTTACTGAGATCGTAAGAATACTTGGGTTGGGAATTATCCAGCGCTACTTGTTTTGCGTCGAGATAGAGTTGATCATTCGCACGAGAAACGCGGAAAGTCAGGTGGAAATAATCATTGAAGATATTAGAAACATTACAACGTTGAGTAATTTTGAAGTTTACATAAGGTTTCCAATCTCTGAGCAATGTAGCATAGTCTTCAAAATTTGTCAAATAATCAGCATCTGTGCGCTGATCTTGCGGGATATCAGCCTCAGTAGAAGTAGTATATATAGTAAATTCATCAGAAGTATAATTCACATTTCTGTAGTCAAGGAATACGCGAGGATACACATACGTCGCGGCCGAAGGATACTCTTCGATACCCGTAGTGATTTTTGCTTTAGCAGTAACTGAACTCTCGTAGTAAACGCTACCATTCTTATACGGATCATAATTGATACTGTCATTGTTGAGCAATGCGATAGGCTTGATCGTTCCATCGGCGGCCCGCAAGAATCCAAATACATATCCTGCGTTTGGATATAATTTCATAGTCACCAAAGAACCCGCTAAGCCGCCAAAACGAGAAGTCAAGTTATTAGCTTCACTGGCTCCACTGCCAAATGCTTCCGCACTATCATACACTGTGATGTATGTTCCATTTACTTTGACCTTTACTTTAGGATTTGCGGTATAATCAATCTCTACAATGATTGTGTTATTGGCTCCATTGTAGCCGGTCAAATCAAAGTAATAGGCCACTGTATCCAATCTAACCATCGCGGGCCCGCCAGTGAAGTGCTCATCTGTTATATACGGGTTCAGAGGCTTAGTCAGATAAAGTGGGAATGTGTCTGTGATTGGAACGTTCGCCGCCAAAGGAGCAGATAAATCAATGATTGGATAATATGTTTTATTATCGTTTGCTTGATCTTCCGCGTTAGCATAATAATAAGGAACAGTTTCTTCCTCAAAGGCTTCACTATCCCAAATAAAATGATTGCCGCCATTATGTGCTGTAATTTTCACCAGAGAACCAGTATCATCATAAGAATCAGGAGTCCAATAACCTTCTCGTAATGCGCCATTCATCTGGCGTTCAAACTGGTTATTGAGCGCCGCTTTCTTCGCAAGCAACTCATCGCGGGCCGCCGTATTCTTGTCTAACGTTTCTTTCAGCGTTTTCTGTTTCTCTTCGGCCGCCTTAGCCTTCGCTTCATTGACTTGCTCTAAGGTCTGGAATTTTTCCATAACCTTCTCATATTTATTCTTAGGAGAATACCATAGGTCAAAGTAGACAACTGCGCCAGTAGACACTTTTTCGCCTAACTTGGTGTTCTCAATAGAGGTGTAGATATCTGTCAAGAATCCATATTCATCAATTACACCATAGAAAGTAGAGTTATCTGTGGGAGCAGATACCCCAGAAACCTTCACCAGATCAGCATAAGTAAAAATTGTAGCTGTGCTATATTTTACATCTTTATAAGCCCTAATATCATAGCCTTCTGCGAGGACACCATCTAAGTGAATACTACACTTCACAATACCTTCCGCGGCTGAAGGAACAAATACACCACTATAGCGATTGTTTACATCCTTATGTAGCGGAGTAGTATAAATCTCGTTTTCTGCTAAAGTCTGATATTGTAGATATTGCTCGTGAGCAGAAGAGACTCCTTCGCGGGCTGAGGTAGCATCCGCAGACGCATCATTTAGCAGAACCGTTTCATTGGCTATTTTTTCTTCCAAGTCAGCAATTTGTGAGTTATAGTCCCGCAAATTCACCTTGTATTGTTCTACTTGATTCTTCTGAACATCATTGATAGAACCAACAGAATAAAGGTAATCAAAGTTTAGTATAAAATCATCTTGAATAGGATTGCTCTCTGCGTCCGCAATAGAGATATAACCTGTCTCCATTTTGTCTGATTCGATAGGAGTGATATAAAGTTTACTATACAACTCAGATGAATCAGAGGTTCTGGAAATTGTTTGTAGATTATGTTGATAGGTAAGGTGTAAAGGCTTCTCTCCCTTGATAGCCTTATTGTAAAAAACCGCGGTGCGACCTGTTTTCACTTGCCCATTTTCAACATATGTTCTTAAGAATCGACCGGCCGCGTCAGTCTTGTATTCGTAAACACAGAACACACCAAACATTTCAGCAATGTCCTGTGTGATATTATACTTATTACTATTCGACGCTTCCATCAAACGAGACTTTTCTTCCAGCACAGAAATCGCGCCAGGAATCAGAGTTTTAGATGTAGCACCCGAACCTTCTTCCAAAGCCCAAGAAGTAATGTGAATATCTTCATAGACTTTATCGGCGGCCCGCTCATTGGCATCCGTATAACTGCTCCAATCCATCCGGATTTCATAACTCCACGGCGTAAGCCAATCAGTTATTTTTCCGGTTTCATCTCGTTTATTAGGGAACACTTTATCTAACCAGTAGTTGATGGTAGGAAGCAAATTCTCATTTGTCTCCCAATCATCTTTTATGGTTTGATCACTAAATTCAATCTTATATCCAACCTTACCCAGTTCCGCGAAAGCCAAACCAGAGCATTTGACCTGTTTCAAAACCTTAAAATCACTATCGCGGCCATCCGTTATTGAATCAATTATAAACGGATAAACTTTTGTTTCATCTGGATATTGGATATAAACTTTCAATACTCTCGTATTTTCTGCCAGAACTCCGCTCTAAACATCTCTCCAACGAGGGTTCTCAACTCGGAGGTTTGTGCTCTAATCCACGTAATAGTATGGAATAGAGAACTCCAAAGATTGTGAACCGTCATCTTGAATTGTCAATGATGGAGAGACAACCTGTCCCAAAAAAGAATCGGCATAGGACTACAGGGTTCCAATAAAGTTATCCTGTAGTCCGTATACCTCAATCTTATATGGGCGGGCGTTTTGAGCTAAAACTAATTTTACACTCAAAGCTCCTCACTCCTTTTATCACAAATACAGATACCGGTATTTCAATACAATATTTTTCTTGTCCAATTCAACAAGAACATTATCTTTGATATTGTAGAGAAGATAGCAAGTTTTTGGTTGAACGTCAAGATTATCATCCAAGCAACTTCCTCCCTCTACTTTTAGGTATTCTGAGAGCATCATTTCGCCACAATTTTCGCACAAATTTTCAAGATTTATGAGAACTGTGCCGATGCTGTGGCGGCCGTATGTAATAAAGGAGGCATTATCTTCACCATTCATCTCAATTGTGAAAGTGCCAAGAGAGCCATTGCGGGTCCAGCACGTTCCATCCTTTTCGGCGATATCGATAAGCAAATTATTGCCTGCTTCACTTTCTGAGGCTGGCGCACAGAAATTCAACATCCAGTAATTCAGGTATTCATACCACTTTACTGTGCGCGCAGTCCCTGTATAATCATAAATGGTAATAGAAGAAGTTCCAAATACACCAGTTTCCTGATTATAAAGTTCAGCGTGTGTGCTAATGAATCGCAGGCCCGCGGCAGCCCAGGAGAGAACTGCTTGATGATGGATTTCTTCTTGAAGAAGAGATTGAAAATCTATCAGATTAGCACCTATAGTGTCTTTATAAGAATAAGCGAGAGAAACAACATAGTTGATGAAGTAGAATAATGCGGGATTGGTATACTTCATTACATTAGTAATTTTCTCATCATAGTTGCGAATAAAGAACATACTGTATTGACGGTCTATGTCAGCCGCATTTATGCTATCGCGAGCAAAGTTGATATAATATGGTGCGGTAGATGTGATGGTAATGGACTGATCTTTTAGTGTCATATCTATAGGAGAAGGACGCTCAGAGGCATTATAAAGAACCATCTTATATTTATCATTGTCTGCGGTAGCATCATATGTGTTTTGCGCGGCGATACCATCTTTGGTAAGATAATATGTTGCGTCTCCTACATATAACGCATCTCCGCTGGTAATAAAAGCGTCTGTTGGTTTATTATTCAGCGCTGCTAAAATATCTCTATACAGTGGAGAATCTAACATAATTTTGTTGTCCGCTGTGTCAGGCTGCTCAGCGACTGGTTTAGAACTAATGTTTGTCTCATTATAAAAACTGGAAGAAACAGGAATATTGTTTACATATGCTTTGCGAACGCTCTCTTGTGTAAGCGCGGCCGCGATATAATTACTCTCGGCCCGCCAGAATGGATAATCCATTTCAAAAGAAATAGATGCTTCGCCTTTATAGATGTTTGTTTGGAAACTAACGCCCTGAATAGTAATGTCCTTTTGGAAAGGCACAAAACTAAGTGTGATCACAGAAGATACACGCGCATAACAATAGCGGCCGATTCGCTCATCAAGTATTAGTTTGCCATAGCGACCGGGAATAAAGTGTTTCTTGAAAGCAGAAAGTTGTTTCTCGGTCATTCCATCTGTAGCAAGTTTGAAATTTTTCTTTCCTGCGTCAAATGTTGTTCCCCAGAAATATTGGCCACTTAGACCATTTACTTTGCTCGTTTCATCAGAAAAAGACGGTGAAGCGTCAGTAGAGTGGCGGTCGCTGTCAGAGACAGCGACCAGCCCAAACTCACTGATGTGCTTACCATCGAAGGAGAAGTCTATAAACTCCTTTTCCCAAGGTTGGCGGCCTTGGGTCAATTCTTCGACTTGAAAGCCCATATAATCCTTTACCTCCTATTGACTCCTCGATTAGTAGCTTTAGAAGCGATAGTAGATAGTTTGTTGAATACATCTGTAGCCAGCTCATCAACATCATATTTATCATCCAGTTTGTCAACGTGAATTACAACTGCTCCGGGATTGATATTGAGTTCAGAACCAGCATTACGAGTATTGGAGAAAGAATAGGAACCGATACTGCTCATAGCACTCAGTAGAGAGTTGCCAGTGAGGTTTGCTGCGAGGGTCTGATAATTTTTGACCATATTGCGTAGCGCAGAAGTTTCACCAGCAGTAAATACGCCTTCACCTTTGTGGAGGATTGCGGGCGTATTGTCGGAATCAACCAAAGCACCAGAGTCGGCGTATAAAACGTTCTCTCTTTGAAGAGCGATAGGTTTCCTCTGAGAAGGCAGAGAGGGACTAACCTGAGGAGTTTTTCTACGATAATGCACCGTTACATACAGAGGGCCGCTACCGTTTGGAACAGTAACCTGTAGAGATGAAGAAGAGTGCCCTTCATAACTAACAGACAAGGTCGTAAAACCGTTCGCAGGATTTGGTGTAATTCGTAATTTTCTTCCTGGTTTAGCAGGAATAGAAGTTCCACCACCAGCCCACTCTGGAGCACCTCCGCCATCGCCTCGAACGATACAAGTTCTGGTTTCTGATACCGTGCTGGGTTTGGTTGTAGCAGAAGAACTACTATTGTCTTTACTTCCACCGCCCGCGTTGCTTCCGCCGCCACCGCCTGTGCCAGCCGTATTATCCTTAGGTGCTACATTTGGCTGACTAATATTCCTAATAGCATCCAGCGTAGTATTCTGAATATTTTTCATCTGGTTGTATGCTTGATACAACTTCTGATACATATCCTGACGAGCGACTTCATAAGCCGCGGCTTCGTCACCGCCATTTCGTAGCATCTCATTTGCGAACGCACTGGCAAAGTAATCTTGTAGTGCCTTCTGAGAAGCAACATCCAGAGCATTGAACATAGATTGCTTTTGCGGACCTTCGGCACTATTCCATGCTTCGGTGGCAAACATCTGATTAGCCTTTTGGACATAAGGCTCAAAGCCTTCTTCGGAGTTTGCCTTGTAAATACCAATTCTCTTTGCCCATTCTTCATTCAGCATATCAGCTTGTGCCAAAGCAGAAGCCTGAATAAACTCGCTTGAATTTTGAATTAGGAATTCCATAATTTTACCATCGCTTTGAGATAGCACTTCATATACCTTTGTCCACAGAACACCATTTTCTTTCTGGAAATCAAGTGTTTCTTGTTGTAAGGTAATTTGCTTATTCAAGGCATCAAGTTGCTTATCATTTGCTTCTTTGATGCTATCAATGGTTTCTTGTTGATGAGAGAAGTATTCTTCCTTTAGGGCAGAATTGAGTTGTTCTTCCAGACTGGCAATCTGGCTTGCGGAACCACCGGACCGCCGCAATAGCGAAAGCTGACGTTGGAGTTGCTGACGGTCGCTAATGGATTTATTTTGACTATATTGATTGCGTTCTTTATTTAGAGCATCATTTAGTCCATTTATGTAAGCTTCATTGGCTTCACGCAACATATCGGTTTGTTCTTGGAGTTGAGAAATTTGTTTCTCCCAGGCTTCAACCAGAGTGTTGTAAATAATTTCTTCCAGTTCTTTCTGATTGTCTCGAATTTCTTGTTCAATTTCGTTGATAGAAGATTCAAGTTTAGAGAGAGCTTCATCGGTTTCTTCAACTGTATCACGAAGTTCGTCATACTTGTCAATCTATGCCTGCGCTTCCTCAAAGAACTTGGAGATAAGGTCTTCACCATCAAGTTGCTCTCCATCATTGGTCACGTAGGAATAACCAAGATTTTTGATGTAGGACAACTGTTCGGCGCCAGACATTTGATTGAGTTGTTGTAGAAGTGTTAGCGTGCCCTTGCCGCCATTGACTTCATTACCCATATTATATTGGAGCAGACCATCGCTTCCTACATGGAAGAATTGCTTCCATATATCATGGGTATTGATTTGTTCAGCTTGTAGTTCAAGTTGCTTTTGCTGATAACCCAGCAGAGTCTTCTGAACTAAGGCTTGACCTTCAAGTAGATGCTGTTGCTCACGCAAACTCTTGAGATAGGCGCGGCCGTCTGTGATATTGGCACGTTTGGCAATAATATTGTTGATCTTTTGTTCAATGTCAGCAATCTAACGAGTTAGATTATACCATTCAACAAGGTCTTCAATATGGGCTTTCAGGGTATTACCTGAGCCGCCTCCACCTCCACCACCAGCAGAACCGAGCAGGTCCGCAGTGGTCATAGAAAGCAATGCTTTCCAAGCCATAATCTCACGGTCAATTGCGGCGATAGCACCAGATAGACCGCCCGCATAAGCGGGGCCGCTTACATTACCGGCAGCAAACGCGGGCTGACCATTTACAGTTTTGCCGCGACCATTATTGGCCTGGCCTTTGAGGATGCCCTCGGTTTGCTTATGATTGAAGATGATGGCGTCGTCGGGAATATCAACAAGTTCTGCGCCATTGCGGCCCAGCAGGTGATAAGCATTATCATAAACAGCTAATTCAGGACCAAGTTCACCAACGAGAGTTTTGGTTCCTTGAGCATAGGCAGGACCAAGATCGTTGACAGTGCCTTGGTATTTTCCTCCACCAAACCAACTCTTAACAGTATTCCATAGACCGCCCTTCTTAGGAGGTTCCGGCATACCTTCGCCGGCTTGAATACGCAGATTCTACTTTTCGACCCCGGTCATTTCAGAGCGATAAGTAACAGTAACAGTAGCAGATTTAGCCTCAATATCTTTGACAGCCTGATTGGCAGCCATAATAGCGGGCTTTGTATTTGCATTGACTTTAATCTTATGCTCTCCGCGTGCCATATCTGCTATTCTCTTTTTAGCTATGCCCGCGGCATCACCGGTCTTTTTGATATTGTCTTGGTTGGCAGATTCCGCATTCGCAATTGCTGTACTGGCATCATCTGCAGCAGTAGAAACCTCACCATACTTTGTAGAAACATTATTAACCGCATCATTAGTTCCAGCCAGTTTCTCTTGATTGTTTGTTTCAGAGGTATTGACTGCTAAACCCGTGGACGCCGCAGCAGCACCAATTAGAGTATAATTAGACGCTACAGTTTTAAGCGTCTTAGCGGCAGTTTCGCTGGTAGCATTGAGAGCTACTAAACTTTGTTCTGCCGGATTCAAATCCTTCCACAGATTTGCTAAGGCTTCTTCATTGCCATCATTTGCTAATTGAATAGCAACATCAACCTTCTTCTTTGACATATAGGCAACGATATTGTTATATAATGTTTCTGGATCAGAAGAGAGGTTGACGATAGCCGTCAAATCACTAACTAAAGAATTCTTATCAACGCCTGGGGCGGGAAGGAATCTGCCTACTGTTGCTACTAAGTCGTCTACAAGACTTGTCTTACTCGCGGCTCCTTCTGCTGTTGGAGCAAAAGAGCCAACTGTTCCATTTAGATTTTCTACCTGCTTGTTCGGGTTTACTCCGGGAGCATTGGTATATTTACCTATAACAGCTTTGAGTTGAATCTCCATGGGGGGTTCGGTAGTGCCCAAGCTGAAAGATTCTTTTAGGCCATTCAATTGAGTAGTCAAATCAGTTATTGCTGTTTTGATTTTCTCTATTTCTTCTTGACCGGTTTGTCCCAAATTTTTGAAGGCTTCTTCTGCTTTATCAATTGCGGCTGCTGTGTCTGTTAGAGCTTTAGTAGTATCTTTTGCTTCGGTAGATGTTGTTGTAGTAGTAGAAGGAACCTCAATTTGAGCATCGCCAACGATTTTAGCATTGGGAGCCTCAAATGTTGTTTTAGACTCACTTTGCGCGGTTTCCCATCCGATAAGCGCCAAGCGCTGGAATTCCTTATAATATGCTTTGCCCCATTGCTCGCTATCACTATAAGAAATACCACTTGCTTGGACATTCTCCGCCGCTTGACTCATTATGTCGGGAATCTTTGAAGAAAAAACCGCCATAATTTGATTAAAGGCGTTTTGTTGATCTTCTTCCCACTTAGCCATGTCCTCAGGCTTAAAACCTAAAGCATCAAGAATTTGTTTACCTATGGGGAAAGAATCAAGATAAGCCTTAGAAGCGGCTTTTTGCTCTTCGGTCAGATCGTCCATTGCATCGATAGCTTTTTTACCGCTATCGTTAATTCTTGTAATCCAATCTTCAACAGGATTTTCTTCTGACCAATCAACCTGCATATCTTCAGGCTTTAACTACATTGACTCTAATGCCTTTTGAACAGCCAACTGTGCGACCAACGCGGCCTTAGTGGCTTCCAACGTCTTGATACGCTCACGAGCTACTTCTGCCAAAGTTTCCTTCATCGCATCGGCCATTTGACCAACGCCCTGTGTCATCGCATCGGCAACCGCAGAGAAATCAACATTGCCAGCAATGTCTACTGTATTCATAATGGCAACAGCGAATTGGTCAAGACTTTGGCCAGCTATTTGCAAACTGGATGCATCCGGATGGAACTTTTGGATATAGTCAATCATAGACAGGAAGTTCTTATAATTCATCTTCCCGTCATTATCACTCAATCCTTGGAAGACATCTTGAACCTGCTGGATAGAATCAATCCAGTTATCAAAGTCATCCATCTAACCTTGCATCATATCATAGCCCATAAAGTCGAAACGTTGAGAATCGGCAATATTGGCATAAACAGCTTGCATTTCTTTCAGAATCTTTAGACGAGCCTTTTCTTGATCGGTGCTTTTCTTAATATTCTTTTCTACTCTCTCGATTTCTTTGGTGATGCTTTCATAACTACCAAGAACGCCGCCTTTGCCGCCTAATGTTTCTGTCAATTGACGAGAATAGGCGTAAGTATCGCGGCCCTTCATTATAGGAGAAGTAGTGAGGGTGGAGATAAATTGTTCGCCAGAGGTGCGGTATTTCCCGGTAGATTGGTCATAGGAAGCAATCTGATCAGGATTTACTTTGAAGAAATTAGAAAGTTGCTTTAGTTCAGATTGAGAGATACCATCTGTAATTCCTTTAGCCAGTAGAGAAACGCCATCTTCAATTGCTGTAGAAATGGTTTCGACTACAGTGATTGTAAGCTCGGTGAGGATTCTTTGAATTTCTTCTTCGTCTACGCCTTGAGATCGTAGAGAAGCGGTGATAATAGCCTTCAATTGTTCCATTAGCAACTGTGGGCTTTCTTTTAGTCCTCTCTCAATAGCATCGCGTTCGCCAGAATTCAAAGAACGACCAAGAGCTGATTCTACAAGGTCTGCTACGTCATTCGCGGCAACCTCTTCGCCAGAAACAATAGAAGTGAAGATATCTTGTAAGTCAGAAGAAAGTTTTGTTTTCATTTCTTCTCGGCTATAGGCTTGTGCGGCCTTAGCAATTGATTCTGCCTGCTCGTCGCCAATCTATTCAATTACCTTGTTCCATTCGTCTCCAACTTTGATCAGGGTAGTGTCGATACCATAAGTGGAAAGTTTAGAGATTTGATCAGCCGTAACTTTTCCAGTTAGACCGGCCGCATAATCATAGAATTCTTCTACATATGCTTTGGCCGCATCTGCGGTGCGCTTGTCCTCAGAATTTACATATTGCTTCGCAGTTTGGATATCCTTGATGTTGAGAGCAAAGAGTTGGTTCGTGGCATCATTGATAGATATTTGGCCAGCATCGATGAGGTCTTGAAGGTTTTTATTATAAATATCAACGTCAATTACGCCATCAATAGTCGCATTCTCTCTTGCTTGATCAACGGCTTGCTTTTGTTGGAGAGTAAGTTGAGAATAGGTATCAGCATAACCTCTAGTTCTAAAATCTCGACGATTTTTTACTTGTAATTTCTTTAGCGTTTCAGAATAATCTTGAACATTTTTTACTTGATCATTTAGACTATCCTGCATTGCCTATTGTGCTTCATTAGTCAAATAATAAGCACCTTGGAATACATCATAAACAAACGCAGAATCAAAACTATCGAGATGGAACTTTTGAACAATTTCTTTAGCTTCTTTTAGAGTAAAACCAGAGCCAAGTTGTTTATCTGTGGCAGAAGTAAATGCTGCGGCTAAATCGGCTAATCGTTCTGAAGTGTTATTTAGATAAGTATTTAGTTGTTCATATATATAATTATTAATGGAGTCTCCAACATTGAGAATGCCCGCATCCACTAACTCCTGAATTTCTTCGCTTGAGAAACTTGTAGCCCATTCAGAAGAACCAAAGTTATTCAAGAATTTCACTTGAAGGTCGGGAGCAAGTTTGGTAAGATTGGCATAATATTTTGCCAACAAAACCATTTGCTTATCAGCCTGTGTCTTTCCGTATGCTCCGCCTTCTTCCGCCATGGATTTCAATTCAACCAAACGAGAATTGAAGTCTTTGATCTATTCATTAGAAAGATCATTGATAATAGGAGCAACAAACTGTTGATAATATTCTGTCCCAAGTGCGATCGCGTTGACAGTTAGCATATCAACTGCTGACTTGCGATTTTCCTCGAAAGAAGCGTCAAAAGATTCAACTACGGCTTGAATTGCCGCATCATTACTTTGGCGGGCCGCCGCGAGAGCTTTATCCATCGCGGTCTTAGATACTTTATTGAAGTCCTACATATAGGACTCCAGAGTATCTGTGCCATAAGACTGCCAGAATTGAGCGAATTGGTCAGCAGAAGTATTGTAATTCTCTTGCTTATAATCTTTAGCAGAGATACCGGTCTGTTTGACCATTTGAGAAATGATGGCTTCTTCACCGGAGATATCCTTTAGGACGGAAGCATTTTTAGAAGTATCCAGATAGACGCGGCTATATGAATAAGTTTTTGTAGAGAGACTTGTCGCTAAACCATCAGTATACTCAGCAACGGCTTCTAAATAATTATTTACATTTTCTGAAACCGAATAGATGCCGTCTTCTACTTCAAAAACATTGCCTAGGATATCAGTGATATAACCTTCTAAGAACTATGTTGTTAGTGGATCACTTTCATTCAAAGTGGTCAGCTGTTGAGCCAATCCATTTAGGCTATCAACGCCAAATAGATTAGTTACTGCGGCAATAAGATCTTTATATGAACTATCTTGCGTAATACCTTGTTTCTTCAAATAAGCAGAGGTATTTTGAGAAGATTCAAAAACATTAGAGTATTGTAAACTACTAATATTTTGTAATACTTGTGCTCTTTGTTGTGGTTTGGCGATATAAAACCACTCTTCTGTCTCAGAAAGAGTTGGTAAACCACTCTCATCAAATTTTCTACTGGAAAGTCCAAGATTTTTCTCCGCTGATTTTACTTCGGCCTCTTTCGTTTCAACTAGTTTGTCAGCCCAAGTTTGTGCACTTTCTGCGGCCTGATCCAAAGCCTTACTTAGATCTTGCGTAGCAGTAGACATATTTACAACTGCGTCACCGCTTTCGGTCAAATAAGAAACATATTGCGGATATTTTTCAGCAATTTCGTTCTGAACATCCACATATGCCTATGCTGCTTCAGCACTATCATATTGAGCTTTTTGTAATTTATTATATTTATCAATATAAGACTGTAAATCAGACGCGGCCTGTTTATCTTCAACTCGCTTAATATTCGCGTCTTCTTGTTCTTTTTTCAGATTTTCAATAGACTCTTCTAAAGCATTCTTGAAAGAGCTAATAATGGCGGGGAGCTAAGATATTAAGCCAATTGTTCCGCCTACTACAGCGCCCTTGGGCCCGCCAAGAGTAAGGCCATAGCTGGCCATAGATAATGCGGATCCACCAGCAGAAAAAACGCTGCCCAGCCGAGAATTGCCATTTCCAGAAATTGCAGCCCCAGCAGAAGACAATAATCCTCCACCTACATTTAGTCCTAAATTAATAAGAGCAGAGGGGTTTTGTTTCAGATTACTAAGAATATTTTTTAGTTTTCCGCCAGTCGTTCCACCGCCTGTGGTAGAAAGATTAATATTTGGTTGTAAGTTTGTCCCATTGAATCCATCTTCATAGGCTAACTTTGCTTTTCGTCCTGCATCTCTGGCTACACTAATTGTTTCCTAAAATGCTTGTTTAAGTTTTATAGAAATAGAAGAGCCAGTATCAGAGAATGTCATCAGCAAAAAAGACGCCAAAGTTTTAACGCCTTTTATAATGGAAATAATATTGAATAATGAACTAAAATTACCCAGCTTGGTAAATCCTGTAATTACCTGGTTGAGAAAACTCAGGAAAGAACCAATTACTGGGCCATTTAATATAGACATATAAAATTGTTGGAAACTATTACTTATTTGATTGAGTTTTGACTCAAGTGAATCCAATGTCTTTGCATATTGCAAAACACTGGCATCCTCTGCATTCATAGCAGATTCTTGAATCTCAGCAAAACGGTCATAGTTCTCCATGAGCGCGAGAAATCTCGACTGCTGGCGGTTGCCGGCAATTATAGTACCTAACCTAATGTTTGAGAAAATTCGTTATATTTTCTCCTATAAAAAAGCCCCTGTTTTCACAGGGGAGCAGACTATATCATCTATGCCTACTACTTCGTGGAGGACTTCCTCCCTACTCTACTGGCCTCACGGGCGTTCGATAGTCGTTGAACTCGTTGCTATTCGCAACTTAGAAGCTGATTGTCCAATATAAATAATTTTTGGCATTCGCACTTAGGCTTGTTTCATCCTTATGCTGTAGCTTATTTATCTCTAAGGATTTTCCAGCAATTCAATAGATATTATAGAGATACAAAGGGAATTACAATCTAATGGGAACCATCATATCTCTTTGTCGCGCTGTCCAAACTGGACCACTTGCTACCTAATTCAATAATTACTTGATCCAAATCCCTAAATTGTCCTTGGCTATCACGCAAAGCAACACCAACGGATTTTAGGGCTGTTTCCACTTTACTTGCGTCAAGAAATTCGCCATTTTCGTCTTGGGAAAGTCCGGCTTTCATCTCGGACATACGGCTTATGATCGACTTCATCGCGCTACCAATGTTCGTCGCCGACTCACGGGTAGCCTCTTAGTCAATACCGTAGCTTTCGCTATATTTATTTCGGCTTAGACTATACAATCAACTTTTTCAAGTTGCTCCTTGGTAGTCGTTGAGGGCTTCAAATCTTATTTGCTATCCCTGCGGATTGTCCAATCCAATAATCTTTTTACCATACCTTTGGAATTACCCATTGCCACTTTCATTTGGTAATTATTGGCTCTAAGGAGTTTCCCGCATATTCGGAGTTCAATGTGGGCTCACGCCGCACAAGGGGCAGAGTAGTTTACCATCGTCGCGATCATTGCCGTAGTATTTTCGAAACTCATTCCCACAGATGCCGCGGAAGAGGCGGTCTTACTCATTGCGGTAGCGAGTTCTTGAGTATCACTGGCTGATATGGCTGCAACTTCACTATATACGTCAGTGATGTGCTGTGCTTCGGACATTTCTAATTTGAAACCACGAATCATTTATACTTCTGCTTTCACAAAAGATTAGACTATATCATTGCGGCCCGCCGCATCATTTGCTTCGCCCGCAAGGGCTACTTGGTTTCCCAATAGTCGTTGAACGATTTATTTCGCTGCTGGTTGCCCACACGGTTTCCCAGCAATTCAAATGGTTTTACGTGGCCTATCGTGGTAATTAAGCCACAGTCATAGCATCGGCTGCTTCAGCATAACCCATGCCTGCAATACGTGCCATCTTTAGGGTTTCTGTCGTGAGTTCCATTACGTCAGCGGTTCCAAGGCCTTGTTGGTAAAATAGCTAACTGACTTCATATACGCCCTGTGTAGTTACACCATACTGTTGAGCAATACTCATATACTCATTGATCTTGCCCCACAAGTCGGATACGCTCATATCCGTAACTACGGCGATATTTGTCATAGCCTTATCAAGGTTTTGGATATCCTGATAAGCATTGCGAATGCCATTTCTGACGATATTTATAATTTGTGAGAAGCCCATCCATCGTTTGAGAGACATCTACAAGCGATTTTGGAATTGCTCCGTCTCTTGTTGTGCTAAAGCGGCCGCATCTTTTTGTGCTTGCTCCGCGGCAACTCTGTCTTTTTCTGCTTGAGCGGTAGATAAAACTCTGGTATTGATTCTGCGGGCCTGCGTGCCGTAATCTGTACCGCCAGGAGTATACTTCCCGCGAAGTTGCTATTCAAGCTCATTAACTCGTTGCATAGCCGCATTCAGCGCAGTCTACAGCTCATCTACTTTAGTTTGAAGATTAGCTTGAGTAGCTTGAAGTTGTTGGACAATAGTTTCTTGCGCTTTTAAGTTTCCGCTTGCTATCCCCGCTGCATTTTGAGCCGAAGCTACAGCTGCCGCCTTCGCAGCTACGTCCGCTTGTGCAGCCTACTGTTCCTTATGTAGTTGAGAAACAGGATCTTTTCCTTTGCCCCAAAACTTCTACAAAGCACTTTCCATTTGTGCCGAATAAGACTCAATAGGGTTGTCCCGAAGAGCTTTTTCAATCGCTTCTTTGATAAGTTTTACACGATCAGCAGTATTTGTCTGAATTTGAGAAATGGCTGTATCATCCAATCCCAGCACTTTCAAATAATAACCAACAATATCTGCGCCGCCCGCTTTGAATCTATTAGTATATTCGCCCTCTTTATTCTTTTGAAAGGCTTCTGCGACTGTGCGATTGAAAACATCAGAAACTTTGTCTCCAATTGCGCCCTTTGCTTTTACTGTATCAGACAAAGCAGAAAGCATTTTGATTCTCGCAGTAGCAGAGTTTGCACGAGAACTCAAAATTTCATTTACTGCTTTTGTGCGAACTTCTTTTTCACTCTTACCGTTTAGATCTGAAAGTTTCGTTTGGGAGGCCGCCAATTCTGCATTTGCTTTTTTGACAGCATCTGCTGCTTCCTCGGCCTTAGCCTTCAAATCGTTATACTTGTCTGCGGCTTGTCCAATAGCATCTGTTAGCGTAGCGCTATCTTTGATGCCAGCCTTGTTTAGCCTGTTTTTGTCATCTCCAGAAAACAGCTAACCAATTGTGGCACTACCGCTTTTGGCATCGTTGATAGCCTTTACATACTTGTCAACTTCTTTTTGTGCGCGTTTCCAAGAATCAAGTTCCGTTGGTGTAAGAGCCAAAGCTGTTACATCAATACTCGCAAAATCCGTCTGAATCTTCGTCAGGGTAGTTTCCAGTTGACTTGTCAAAGAATTGACCTTATTCAAGTCTTTGATATTCATAAACTCCCCAGACGTTAGATTCTCCAACTACAGTTGTTTATACTGGGCATTACGCAAGGCGGTTTGCATTCTTTTGCCGACTGCTGAATTCACATCGACATTTTTCAGAGCCTATTGAATATTTCTGGTTATTGCCGCATATTCGTTGGCTGCTGTTTTGAATACAATAGGTATTGTAATTTCTTGCACCTTTCTGTCCGCCATTCTCCTTTACCTCCTTTTATCTCAAATTTCTTCGTCTATATAGGTAATCCTACACACTTCCTCCGTTGCGTCTGAAGCGTTTTCTGGCATAGCGATTACATTGAAAGTAGAAACCATAGGATCTGCCCGCTCACCCATACGTAAGTTGATATTACTTAGAATAGTAATTTTAGGCATTGTAATTACACCTGTGCGAATCAAGCCTTCATTTTCATCTTTTAGCTCAAAAGTTGCTTCAAGACGATATGTAGAAGAAAAGCGCTCTCTGGACATAGAATAGGAAACAGATTCCTTTCTATATATAAAGTAGTAGTCGCACAAGATTACTTCACCAGAATGGGCGGCCCCGCAAGAAATTTTTGTCGCAGCCTGGCCAGTTGCGGTTGTATAGTCAGATACAATGGGATGAAGTTTCTTTTGGATATTATTGAAGTCATATTGATAAACAAAAAACTTAGTATTGGGAGCAATTTGATAGGTAAGATATGCGTCTCCGTTATCATCTAAAAGAATTTTTTCTACATGTGGGACAAGCAATCCCTCGTTCTTTGTAATTACTTTGGCTTCCAAAAGGAAATTCAAACTCACAGGATTTATTGTGCCATTGGAGAAAGTAAATACAGTGTCGCCGCGGTCTTCCCACACTACGCGCGCTTCATTATGCAATCCGCCGCGGGCCGCAATAATACCACTGCGCTCACTTAGAACAGCGATCTGTAGATTTTCAAAGTAAATTATAGGTTCTCCTTTTTCTACTATCTTTGACCCCAAGTCGGTGTTTTGACGGGCCTTGATAGTGACGTGTTCAAGGGTTTTTACACCAAGTTCTTGAATAGTCATCTCCTTTACCTCCAAATAAAAAAAGAGATGCGTTAGGCATCTCCAAAGTCTTTTTGGTATTCTTCTTTGAGCCATTTGCGCAATCTCCATGCGGGTAGATTAGGGGTGCTTACGCAACTGAGCAAAGCTTTATAATCACAATTTTCCAATTTTTCACGTAGCCAGTCTTTTATAGAATCATCAACTGAGAAAACTATCTCGTTGGGACAAAATTCATTTTCTCCTAATAAGTGAATTGTTCCCCAAGCACACACTCGAAAATCCCAAGGATAATTCAAAATATCATCGCTATGTTGATATTTACCAGATCTAAAAATATGGCGGCACTCTGTAATACCTGGGATGGAAAAATCCTGCTTATGTCCATCTTTACAGTAATGGTAAATATTAAGGCAGCAATGGACAGGCCGGCCCGCATAAGGCAGTGTGCCCAAATCCTCGCTATATAGCAATTCCGTATCTTTCATCGTGCGATTTTGATTTAGCTGACTAATAGGTTGGATGAAAGAAAGATAAGGACTATGAGTGAGACTTGCCTTTACAAACTGAACGCTTAATTTGTTAGCGCGTCCGAATGGTGGGTTGGTGATTACTAAGGATTTTTCCATATAAGGAAGTTTCACTTCTCTATAGTCTGCCTGAATAATTCCATCTGCTTCTGGAGCAATATCATATGCTAAAGTGTTAGCCGGAAGATATTTCAAATATGCCCCAGCTCCCGCGGCCGCTTCAATGATACGATCCCAGTCTGACCCCAATATTTCAAAAGTTTTCTCTACACAGTATTTGGCTAAATTATCTTCTGTGTAATATTTGTCTAAGGCAATCTTTGCCATCAACGGTCCACCTCTATTTATGCCGCGGCCAGACGATTGAGTTCCTCAAAATCTTTTACGCGGTAGTTTTCTTCCAAAATTTTCCTATTGGCAACTGAATAAGTAATCGATATACAATCAGCATCTTCTTTCGCGGCAGTATGAGTATGCTGTCGAGAATAATGAAATTTCTCTTTGATATCTTTAGACGGCACAAGATAGATAATTACTTCGCCTTCAATGGTATCATATAATACAAAGAGAAATTTATCGCATTCATAAGGATGACATTGATTGAATGTGATACTCACACAAGGCAAACGAGAAGATTTTACTTCCCATTGCTCACCCGCAGCCGTGCATAAGTCATGTCCGCTACCATTGTCTTGAATAAGATTAGAACACTGACTTACAATATATGGCTCACTCCATCCCTCACCAAAAGCCTTATTGGAAAGAGCTTTTAAATTAGCAAAGGGGTTGATTTGTTCTTTTTCTTTTTGAAGAGCCGCAATTTGTGCGTCAATTTCTGCTAAGCGGGCTTTTTGAGCCGAAGTCATAAAGAAAATCCTTCCAATCTTTTTTCTATATTATACCTTAAAAATTGAAAAATGTCAAAAAAAAGACGATTTATCAATCGTCTTCTAATTTTTCAAATATAAGATCTTTTGGCAGAAAATCTTTACAAAGATAAAACGAACCAAAACTGATGCCTTTTTGAACTTGTTTCTTTTCTTTGTCAGTATAATAATTGATACGTTTGTCGAAAATTAGAGCCTGACAATCCGTCATATACGGAAACCGTTTTTGTCCTTGTAAAGCAGGAATAGGTAAAAGAATTGCATAAGGCTTACTAAGTTCATACAGGTGTTTGATAATATCGTCTTTTATTGAAAAGGGCGGATTACTGATAATAATATCATATTCATCCGGCTCATAAAAGAAGAAATTTTTACCTTCATCTATATGAGAATGAATTACTTGGTAACCTTCATTCTGAAAAATCTTCACATATTCACTTTCTTCTAAGTCAAAAGGACACCAAACGATGATTTCGCGGCCCTTTGATTGTTGAAAATTACGTAAATATTTTAATAATGGTTTGACCGCGAAGGCCGCAGTATAAACTTCATCACTGGCCTTATCAGTCTTAGCAGTTAGATATCCAATGTTTTGGGGCATTGTCTGATCTCCTTATACTCTAAAATGTCAAAAAAAAGAGGGGCGAGATTTCTCTCGCCCCATTAGCCCATAGAATATGGGTTGAGTTGTTATCAATAACGAGTTAGTGACATCATCTTTCCGTCACTGTCGCGCAGCACATTCAGGGTCATGCTGAAAGTGCTGGGATCTCCCTCCGGAGATACCTCAATTTTCATTGAGTGTCGGACTATATCTTTGTGCTTTGCACATCGCGCACTTCATTGTTATCATTACTCGATTGCTCGATAGTCTCTGAACTTTCTATTGCTCAGCTGCTGATTACCATTTCAGGCTTCCAGCAATTCACGCGATTTTAGCAGACCAAGGGAATTTAGCCTGCATGGTTAGGGTGACTTCGCTCATTAGCTTAGCCTTATTGATTACAAACTGGAAGGCGTAGTCGTGGCCGTCCTTTTCAGAGCGGATTAGAGCATCGCCGACCACACGGTATGTTCCGGGATACCTATTAGGAGAAATCACGAGGGTCTTGGCATCATAGGCTTCGTTGCCCTCGGCGGCCTTCTCTTCCCAGAAGAAACGCACACGGTTTTCGACGCCAGTTTCCAGAGCGGCCTTAGTGAAGGTGTCTTGCTGACCGCGCTTGCCATTGGTCAAGTTGATCCAACGGAATTCGGTGGGCTTATTAGCTTCCAGGGGGAAGGCGTTGACGCCAGCTTCGGTCTTGTCAGACTGGCCAGGCTTGGTAACAGGGAACGTCACATCCTGGTCCTGCACATCCTTAGCAAAGGTGTATTCGGCATTCTTGTAAATCGTTACGTTGCTGTTGGTGTCGGAGCCGTTCTTCATTTCGGCGCCCAGCAGAATGCGCATTTCTTCCCAAGAAATAACGGCATCTTCCAGATTCAGGTTGATATCCTTACCATCAATTTGTTTTGTTTATGCCTTTTCATAAACTTCTCATAGTTTCCTATGAGTTCAGACTATATCTTCACCTTGCGGCTCAGAGCAAGGGACTGGCGCTGGGAGATAAGGATTTTTCTCCACTTAGTCGTTGAACCTTCCGCGGGGCTACCGCGGCTTGGCTGCTGATTGTCTTCGGCATTATCCGGTCAGAGTTCCCAGCAATTCACCAGTTTGTTTTCTACACCTCACGATGTAGGGGACCTATGGATTTTATAGATGGATATCAATCAAAAGTCCCAAGTCACGAGCTTAGGGTTCATTATGTTCCATATAGTTCGTTAGGCTATATGCGGGAATTTACCCAGCTTATGGTTTCCCATAAGTTCAGACTATATCTTCACTTTCTTTTAAGAAAGGCTCTCCATTTGACGAGACTTCTCGCTACTATTAGTCGTTGAACTTTCAAGAGACAAGCAATCTACTTTATAAAAACGAAATAACCGCGGATATTTACCCTAAGTGCGCTCCTCTGTAGCTGAGGTGGCTATATAACTACGAGGAATAGTGGTATCTCTCGCGGCGGCCCGCAACGAATCAAACTCTTGTAAATATTGGCCTGTTTTACCATCATACATATAAACTTTTTTACTGGTTGCCTGAACATTCTTAGGAACGACTTCAACTCGTTCAAATTTTTCAGTCATCCAAACCCTCTGCTTTACGTGATGATTGAGTTGATTCAGTGTGCGGCGAATTGAGCCGGCATGAACATTCATAGCGCGTTCTGCGTCTGCTATACTGGAATAACCTTCAAGAAATTCGCCCGTAAATTCATCATAGCTATAGACAGGCACATGTCGGAGAGTAGCCATATATTTGCACCTTTCTTGCATAATGTTGTAGCCAAATTTTGGGTCTACAGTATTATAATCAAGAATATAATTGACTTCTGTTTCATCAATCACATCTAATGGCACTTCTTCAAGAATTTCTACTTGAAAATTTTCCCAGCCATATTTCTTTATAGCATTATTGAATGCGGAACAGCCTTGATAAGATTTTCCATTCACACCTGCTCGTTGCTTCAAAGTAGTTCTTGTCTGGCCTATATATTTCTTCCCACTGGGAGAAGTATAGCAATATATAAAACCGTAGCCGTATTGCGGCTTCTTGCTTAGCGTCTGATCATCCATTTTATTTATACCTCTTTTAGTATTTTCTATCCGCTATCCAGCGGCTTTAGGAGTTTCCAGAAATTAGGAGAGTTTTAGTGGAGCTAACCCATTTTTAACCCCACCCGCCGGTTGCTGACACATTTTGTGCCGTAGTCTCGACGGTGGAAACTTTTAGAGTCATTATATTCATTGATAAGCCATTTCTTATCAATCGCTTACGCTGCTCATACTTTCATATGAGATTAGACTATATCATCATTTGCCGGCTCAAAGCAAATGCTCCGCGCTGTCGAAGATGGATTTTCTTCGCGCTTAGTCGTTGAACCTTCCTATGAATAGGCTTGGCTGCTGATTGCCCACAACATTACTTGTTTGGGTGTTCCAGCAATTCACGGAGTTTAGTCTGGACCACTCTTTTTAATCCAGGTAAAGAACGATATCGCCAGTCTTGATGTTGCCTTCATCGTTCAAAGCTTGGAAATAAACGTTTGCAACTTCCTTGATGCCGAATCGTTCAAAAATGTTATTCTGAGCCATAAATTTTTAGCCTCCTCAATTGAAAGACATGTTCTTTATCCAGTGGGATAATTTGTCTTTATCAATCTTTGCTCCGGCCATGGCGGCCCGAGTATTTATATCAAACTCTTCACGCCAATTCATTCTTTTGAGCTGGTCTTGAAAAGCATAATAAGTGAGACTCCATACTGTTTGGTTATTTACTGCGCCGTTGCTACCCGCAAGTAAAGAAGCAATCAAATCAGAGAATCCCAATTTGTTATCCCCATCTTTTTTGCTTTTTGACTTTGCTTTCGCACGGTCTTTTCGGCCCTTTATCAATTTCATCTTTAGCTCCCTAACCTTGGGAGAATCTGTGTCGAGCAACTCAATAACTTCTTCATCTCGATCAACCAGCGCACAACTGGCGCGGATAAGAAACTAAAAGCCCTCAAACATATCTTCTGTGATGACCCTCTTTTCAGATGGGTCTCCGACTACAATTGACAGATTAGGGATAGTAATAATTGTTGGCTATTCATGAGTGAAGAATTCAAATCCTTCTTTGATTAGTTGTGATTGTTCGCCATCCAATTGAGCAAGAAAACAAAGATACTGAAAATCAGATAATTCTTTCATTACTTGACCCAATTCATCATTGTTCTCAACTGGCGGCTTTTCAATCAACATCAAAGAAAGATACCTATAGAATTTTTCCAGACCTGCTGTAGCTATTTCTCCCAACGTAGGAGAATAGACAAGGCAGATATCCTTGAAGAAAAGCGGGTCTCCATGCATAAGCCGCAAGATATCGCCATCAGTTAAATTCATTGATAGAGTAAAGCATACTATATCCACCAAGATGCGGCGAAAGAGTAAGGGCGCTGGAAGATACAAACTGTAAATTACCAATACCACTCATTTTCGCCTGATTGAACATAGTATCAATTTCCTGCATAATAAGGTAAGGCCGCAAATTACTATTGTCCACTACCCATTCATTATATGGGCAAGCAATATCGAAACGCACGGTAGAAATTTTGAAATCTGGGTTATTAGTATTTACAATGAACCTATCAAAAACCACCATTACATAAGCAGTTTCTTTCCCATCTTTTTCAGGAATTTTAGGAGTAATACAAATAGAATTGTTTATTAGCTCCAAACCATCTACATCAGGTAATTCCTTGCTAAAAGGGTCTTCATTTTGATACTTCAATAACCGACATAGTCGTTGATTAGTAATCAACTTATTCAAAATCCTGAACAAATTTTCTCCCATGACTGCGAATCTTCGTTGTGTGGCTTGCTGTTCCATCTTACTTCACCTGCCATAGAGAGATAATGTTGATTTCTTTTTCATACCGTTCGCCATTGTAAATAACATACACAGTTATGGTTCCTGTTTTGTTGAGATCATTTGCGTGAATTACGCAAGTATTGTGTTCAGACTTAGTAATTTTTGCTAATTTTGTAGGTTCCAGTTCAAACTGAACATCAGGATTTTCTGCCTTACTGTTGGCCCGCACAAATGAATATGTTCCATCATAAGTGACCCTCAAAGAGTCATCACCTATAATAGAGAACAATTCTTTCGCGGCCGAACCAACATAGATGGTCTATAGTGCTTCTGCCACATCTTTATATTTTATCAGTATACTGGTTTCACCAGATTCCATCTCAACAATAACGTCTTCGCCGTCTTGCCGCAAACCTGGGCCGAGCACATAACTGATCTCTTTTTCTATATCGGCTTGCACTTCACCATTCTTAGTAATTGAAAATACGGGATGAATTGTATCTCCTTTGGCCGCATAAGCAACCGGAGAGAGTTCAATTTTCCACTTGTTGAGTTTATCAACATTAGCAATATCTTGTTCTAAATCATCACGCAATTCATTGTATTTTCCTTCTGTGAAGGACATAAAAATAATTTCCGGGACGGAAACAACATCGTAATCTACAAGATACCAGTTTTCATCACCCACAATAATTTCTGTTCCTTTCGGAATATATTGCTTAGGCATAATAATACGGATATGCTTGTTAGGTTGCGGCGTAATAAGTGAGTTCCACATAAATAGACTATATCTTCACCCGGCGGGCCGGGGACTTTCACTTCAATTTCTCTACTCCTTACGGATAGTCGTTGAACCTTCCCTTGCGGGCATGGCTGCTGATTACCTGCCGGCTTCCAGCAATTCAATAGTTTTGTCAGGGTTATTACTAACCGAGGGACCTGAAACTCAAGTCCTGAAATTATCCTATATTTTTGAGTCTTTCGACCCTAAAATATAAGCCCAAGATTTATGTAAATCTCCTTTATCAACCCACTTGATTTCATAATTACATTTTACCATATAATACTTATTGTAAGGCTGATAAGAAGAAATATTATCCCTCCACACAAGCCAGGGCGCGGAATCCCAATAAATCAATTCTCCAACTGCTAATTTATCTTCCAACCGCGTAAGTAAAACCTGAGAAACTCTGTTCTCATCTTGCTTGTCTGTAAGCACAATTCCTTGGAAGCAACTGTCATGCTTACCAACGCGGTGAAGGGTTTGGGTTTGAGCATTATATTTCAAATTCCGTTCAAATTCCAGGATTCCTATTCTTTTGGCGCGCTCTTGAGGCGTTCTTCCCAAATGATTGATACGACGTTGATACGTCTGCCAGTATTCACTCATTGTGGCTCAACTCCCCTACTAAGTTGATACACTCAAATACTGTTTTTCTAAAATATTCATAATTCAAAAATCGGAGGGAAGATAATTTGCCAATAAGGGGCCAAAAGTTTATTGTCCTATCTAACTCGGAACTTCCCATGAGTTCGATGATGATGGTATCAAGGAATTTCTCCCAAGATCCTTCTTTTTCCTTCTCACACAATAAGCCGTAGATGCGACCTTTTAGCTTATTGTAATAACCTTCTGTCATTTGCCCGCCAAGCGTCCAAATATAGAATTAGGCTTATAGTGCTCAGAGCGGCCATACCGGTCAATCATATACCGGCAATCGTCATTCACTCTTTGCGCGGTCGCATTCAATTTTTGAAGGAAGTTTGCCATCGAATAGTCAGACGTTGAATACATCTGCCGCAGGTTTTCCCACGTAGCAACACAACGTTCCACCCATTGAAGTTTCATTAGATTTGCCAGAACTTGAACTTCATCATTGGTTAGATCATTTGTAAATTGAACATCATCATGGTCAAGCGGGATGCGAGAATATCTGAATTGAAAAATTGCTTGGTCGAGAATTTGTCGCCAGTCTTTTTCAACCTCATCCCAATACTCATTCATCATCCAATCATCTGCTTCGACTTTAGCGAGAAAAGCATCATAGACTACGGAAAGAGGGGTAGCCATAGGCCCGCACCTCCTTAGCGTTGAAGAGCAAGAGCATGTAGCACATCCACACCACAGTGATGCTTGATTAGGCTTACGCGAGTAGCATCCGCGATACTGAGGAACATTGCGCGGTCTACAATCTTTTGTTTGAGAGCGGGAGTGGCACTCATAAGAACCTTAGCAAGAGCCTGCGCGGACTGCTCTGTGAGAAGCTTATCCACATCAATCTCTTCCTCATCATTCTTAGAATTAGTAATCTCAGCAATTTGCTGCTTGACTTCCTCATCATCAGAAACAACCTTTAGGAAGCCGTCCTTCATTAGAGACTTACAACCAGGATCGCAACTAAATTCCTCATAAACATCCTCCGCGAGACTAACCCGTTGGCCGGGTTCGAGGTCCCGCACGTAGCGGACTTGTCGAAGGTTTAGCTCAATATTGAACGAGCTAACATTCTTTACGTAAACTTTCTTTTCCATTTTTCTTACTCCTTTTACTCAAGTCAAGTCAAAGGGAAGGCCGCTTTCGCGGCCCTCCCGTTATATGTTAGGGTTCGATATTCAGGCTACTGTTATCCCAGCCGCCATCGGGAATACCGGCATTGTAGTAGATACCCCAGAAATTGGGTTCGGCTACCATACCAACACCGATCTTCTTGTACATCTGGACTTCCATAGACCAATCGCGGTTCTCAACTTCCTTGAAGTGGGTGTCGCCAATCAGACCAACCTTTACCAGCTTTTCCTTACCGGCAGGCAGGACATAAGCAAAACGAGGATTGAACACCAGCTTGGTATTCTCGTCGTCTACGAAGGAGTTAGGAATTACAACCACAGGAGCACCAGCAAACTTGCCGATGTAGCCAGTATTGCGGAACTCTTCGATATCAGAGTCAGACATCTTTACGGTGCTACCATAGGTAATGCCGTTAGCCATCTTAGCAGCAAACTGAGGGCCGCAATAGATGACGGGAGCGCCATAAGCGCTTACAGTCTGAATCATATCAGCCATCTTGTCGGGGTCGAAGGCAGTCACAGCTATCTTGTTTGCGGCGGGACGACCAGAATCGTTCCAAGAAGAAATCAGGCAAGCCTGAATGTCTTCAAAAATGCGGTCCATCAGACCTTCAATCAGGATATCATAGATATCCATAATATCTTCGGTGCCATCCAGATAACGCTCGAAGTCAACGATACCAGCGCCGGCATACACATAAGGCTTCAGTTCAAAAGTCTCAGCGTCCAGACGGAAGGTCTCATAAACGCCAGCCGCAGTAGCGCGAGTGACGTAGCTCTTGCCGCGACGGCGGCCCAGCTGCTTCTTATAAATAACGCGCTCGTTGTTGCCATACTGGCGAACTTCGGCGAACATACCGATCAGTTCCTGAACGCGGCGGGGTAGCTCTTCCTGAGCGATCTCTTCCAGAATCTCAAATACTTCGGGAGCATTGCGGCGGCGCTGGGCGGGAGTGCCCATGATGCGGGCCAGTTCATCGCGCAGAGCAGAGCGATAATCTACATGCTCATTAGCAAATTCGGCAGGAATATTCTTGCCGCGAGCACAATCAAATAGTTGTTTCAAAGTCATTTCCATGTTATTGCCCTCCAATTACACACGAACAACCTGATACTTGATGGCCTTTTCGCCATTAGGCATCGTGGTGTATTTGATAACCTGGGCATAAGCACCAGACACAGGAATAGAAGCAGTCAGCTTAGGACGGCCATTGCCCACAACAGGAACCACATACAGAGGGGTTTCATCCAGCTTCTTCATAGCGGCCTCAACAGCCTCTACATTGCCGAAATCGCCCATATCAAAACAGTTGGAAGTGAAAGTATCGCCCAGGTCGATAATACCAACACGGGGATAATCACCGGCAACGTCGTGATGTAGATTCAGGCCATACTCATAGCGGCCCCATTCCTTTTCGGTGGTATATACGATACCAACCATTTCGCCCTCTTCCTTTAGAGTGCGAATTTCACCATTGGCCTTATTGGCACAAACCCACATACCATTTTCGCAGGGGTTCTCTTCAGTGAACTCAGCCGCCAGAGGAGTCTGAGACACGACATTGCCCTGAGCCAGATAACGGGCACGATTCATTTCAAGTGCCGCATACTTCTTTACAGGAAACTTAGCCATAACTAATTACCTCACTTTACATACTTTTTCAGGTATTTTACCAGAGCAGATTCTTCCTCTTGTTGAGGCTGAGGAATGCGAATCTCTTCGCCCTGATTCTTAGCCATAGAGAATTGAGTGTATTCCAGAGCCAGACTGGTGTTCAGAGCATCAACGCTCAGTTCATCCTTATGTTCCAGAATACCAGCGATGTTTTCCGCAGGCAGGCACTTGCTAAACTTCTCAATAATGCGGGTCTTTTCCGCATTTTCGTATTCCGTAATGGTTGCGGCCTGCTCAGCAATTGTGGTATCACGTTCGCCAATCTTGGCCTCATATTCGGAAGTAGCAGTAGTTTTTTCTTGCTGTAGTGCTTCATAGGTAGCCTTCAACTCTTCCAGAGACGCTTGAAGTTGCTCCTTTTCAGCATTGAGAGCGTCAAACTTATTTTGAAGCTCCGCAAGCTCGTCCACCTTAGATTGTAGAGATTCACCAGAAGAAGTCTTGAATGCTTCAAACTCTGCGCGGAGGTCATCTAAACCTTGCGTGAGCTCATCATAATCAAACTCGCTCTCGCAATTCAGAGCAAGCTCGCCTTCTTCGGAAATAGTGTAGCTATACTTCTTGATTCGCTTCTTTCCGCCGCAGGCGTAGGTTAGAATCTCGGTGTCATTCATGGAGAAAGGCACTTCATTGATAACCCAAGAATTTTCTTCTGTGAAGTCGGGATTCAGAGAATTGAAAACATCAGCAAAATGCTCATTCTCTACGCCATTTACTTTTACATTCATAGCGTTCTGACCTCCACTGTGTTCTTTCACTTTATCTTGTAAATCCATTAGCAATTTGGAGAATTGCTCAAATTTGAGAGCACCGTCTTTTTCAAAGAAGGTAGAGCCGGAGAAGCATGGCTCAACACCATCTCCCAATGCGCATAGGGCGTGTAGGCGGGCCTTCGTATATACGAAATACTCACCGTCATTCTCGCCCATATATGCCCATTCGCCCGCAAGATACTCCGGGTCGGGATTTAGTTCCATACTCTACTTTTTACCAACAATAGAGTTGGCTTCCTTCAAATACTCACTAAAAAGAACGATGTTGAATGTAGCGTATTCGCGTTCTACACCGTCTGCTGGGTCAACTACCTTTTCCCAGCCCGCAAAACTCTCAACATAACCATAAGCACTGGCAAGTTCCGGTCCTGTGTGAGAAGTCCAGTCGCCTTTTTCCTTATCAAAGAAACCAACAACAGGAACCGTTCCTTGTGCGGCCGAAGCAATTAGTTGATCGGCCACTTCGTCAGTGATGTAGCTGTAGTTGCGATTACGGTATTTGGTAAATACGTGGCATTTTGCGCGCGCTACATTTGGAAGGGATTCATTGATAGGTGTTAGTGGAGAGGAAATCATAATATCAAACGTTAGCGGAATTTTCTTATCCATCTTTTTTCCTCCCATTAGGTCATTCCATCAATATTTTGTTGCGTGCGGTCTGCGCGTTCGGAAATATCTAAAGCAGGTCGCCCGCCTTCACTATTTATGTCCTCTCCGGGGGTGCTTTCGCCACTTTTTTGCGACAAATTTTTTTGTCCATCGACGCCCGACTGAGTGTATGAAGAAGATAGAGGAACCATAAAATTAGTCATATTCAAAATATTGTTCTCAAAGTCAGTTTGATGTATGAGATCAAGAGTATCAATACCCAGAGCGGCCGCGACTGCGGTTTTAGGATAACCGTATTGCGCAGCCTTGAGGAACATATCCAAATCTTCCTTTTTGAAAATGGAAGAAATTGGAAGAAGACGAATAGTGAAATAAATGCCGCCCTTCGACTGCCCGCGTAGATAGGCATTGATCCATACTTCATACTGTTTGCTCCACGCATATAGAGAAGCAATATCTTTCTTGATGGAATAGGTTAGCGCGGTAGAACCGCTACCTGAGTTGAAAATTTCCTGAGAAATACCTAACTCATTATAAATATTTTGTGTGTATTTGTCCAGACGACTTTGAGAAGATGAAGCTGCTGTGTCAGCATCTTGGACACTTTCCAGCTTCACATCCGCATAGGTTGTCAGAACATCAATACTTTCGCGATCTGCCATCATGCCGCATACACTATTGTGGAGTTCTTCGGCCTCTGGCAGAGTAAAGAGAAGTTCACCATTAGACTTATCAATCGGCAACTTCTGGATAAGCAACTTATGTAGCTCGTTTTCATCTCTTTCTTCTTCGCGGCCTCGTGCTGCTTGAAGTTCTTCGGCCGCAATAGTAGCAGAGATAAAGGGCGGCAGCATATCATCATTGAAACAGAAACATATGCCGCCGTCTACTGGTGGAATCTCAGCCCAAAACGCATCCTTCCCCGCGAGACTGCGATATTTTTGTTGGATATATTTTGGGAAAAGATTTAGAAGTTTCTTGCGGTCTGCTTCTGTGGTTGCCACTTGAGTGAAGTATTGTAGATTGATCTCCAGAATTGGCAAATCATTCTCATCGCGGAAACGGGAACGACACCACTGGCAAGGTAAACGAAATGCTACCATGCGGCCGTCCGACAACTCCTTCATTAGCCCGAAAAACACACCCTCCAATAAAATAGTGCGGTTGATGCGGGGGAAGAGAGCATCAAGATTCGCTTCTTTCAGTTTCTTTGCCATAGCAAAATACGCTGTCTTCAGCTTCTTAGGGGCGGCCGCAACATTATAGTGCGGAGTTAGTAAATAGGTATAAGAAAGCAGAGAGCTCTTATACTCTATCATGGCCGCATACTCGCCGCAGAAGCGGGCGTAGTAGCGTGAAAGTTCGCGGATTTCCCGCGGGTCTCCTTGCTCAATGATATCCTTTATTTCTTCCTTATCAAAGGACGTAAAAGAAAGGGAGGAAACATTCCTCCCATAACGGTTCTAATAGCTTCTTTCACTATTAGGAAGCCGCACTCTATCCTTTGCTTTGGAAGTGTTTTGAGCAAATTGACGAAATTCTTCAATGTTTCTTGGTTGTTTGCTCATCGTCTTGTCCTCCGTTTATCTGAAGAGGAAGAGAAAAACGCGCAAGTTTTGCCGCCAAACATAGACTTTTTCTTGCGGCGGAATTCTTCATCTTCATAAAACTTTATGCGATATAATCCATATCCTAGGGCAGAAACACGGTCTTTGTTGATGCGTTTGGTAATTTGCTCAACCGCTATCTAACCTTGAACACCGGTCGGCCGCAGTTTTAGATTATTCAGCTCATCTATAAGTCGCGAGGTCATCACATAAGGCAACAAAAATCGCTCTTTTGCCAAAAAATTCATTTTTTGCCCTTTTTTGGTAGCAAGCAATTTTTCTTTCACTATGCGTTCGTTCGCAAGAAGTTGGACGTGTCCATTATTGATTTGGATAAAGAGATTGGAATAGATGTCATTGTTCATCGCGGCGTTTGCTTTGATGTTGTAGACAATTGCTTTGTCTTTTTCTTCACGGGGGTAGGGATAGGTTTCGGGATCGTTGGAGACGTAAAGAGGTTCCCAGTAGCGACCTTTGCGGTCCCATTGGGGGATAACAAGTTGGTCGACCAAGCCGGCACCAATACCGTTGCCATCAACTACTACCTCACGAGGATGGTAGAGGGAAACCAATTCTTTTATACGGACAGCTTGATCAGGAAGAGAAGTTTTTGTCATATTTTCTGTGTAGACAACTTTTTTCTTCCAATCATTTTCAGTGGGGATAACTTTGATTACCATTATAGATGAATCATTATTACCAGTACGTGCTACGTCGCAACTGATCTCATAGAAACCTTCTTTGAGAACTTTGCCCTCTCTTTCTGAGTGAAGAAGAGTGCGGCACTTTAGCAACCTATTCAGGTCAAACCAAGAGTCTTTGGTTGAACCTGTCCAAATGGATTGGCTTTCACGAGCAAAAGACTCCGCAGAAAAACTTGAAGAAAGTTTCTGGTCTTGAATAGTTTTTTTGTCGAATAAGCCATATTTTAGCGGTAGTTCATATCCTGCGCCGCATATAAAGTAATCTTCCTAATCTATTACTCCGAGAGTAGTAAGTTCAATCAGACGTTCATACGCGAAAGTATTCTTTGAGCCTGCACTTGTAATGTACACCTATTGGGCGTGTGGCTCAGTAGGATTGACTCCGCCGCCTGAGTGTTGACGAGGAATGTTCATCATAGGAATAATAACGTCTGCCAGTATCTTACCATCAATCAAGGCTGTTTCTTCGATTAGACCGCCCGATGCGCGTTGACCGCGGCTCGAAGCACTCAAGGTTAGGATTTGGAAGGTTGAACCATTTTTGAAAATTAGTTCGATGTAATCACTGGACATATTGTCAGAAAGCACTTCTGCTTTGAGAAGAGGCCAATAAGTCCATATTTCTTCCAACTTTTGTTTGGTGATACTTAGCGAGGCTTTCTTGAACTAAGATACAACGAAACGCTTAGATCGCGGCAGAAAAATACATGCCAAATACTATGAGATAATTGCGAGGAAAGATTTAGAAGTAGCACGAGTGAATGTGCCATAGAAGTATCTGAAACGCATCATTGCGCGAAGTAATATGCGTTGATAGTAATAGAAGCGAATTGGACAATTGGCACTGCGAATTGTATCCAAAACATTGATACCTATACTTTCGTATAGGATTAGACTATATCATCTAAGTTTTCCATTTCGAGTTTATTCTCTACTCCATTACTGGATAGTCGTTGAGCCAGTGTGTTTGGTTGCTGATCACCCATTGTTGCGAGATTTAGATTTTCATCGTATCTCATCCATTTATTGTGGCTTTAGGGCTTCCCAGCAGTTAGAAAAATTTTCATAGCTTTTACCGCTATGCTGCTTTTAGTTTACAGATCAGGATACAACATAAAATATCGAGAATAATCTTGGAAGAGTTGTTCGTGCTCTTCCAAGTATTTTTCAGTCAGTACCACACCTTTACTAATGGGAATACCATCGCGCATTGCTCCCTGTTGCGGTGTGGCGAAGTTTAGTTCAGACAATCATCATCACCACCCATTTCAGCATCGAGTTCTTCATCTCCCTCATACTCAATGGTAGACATGGCTTCAATTTCATCTGTAGGATCAACAGAAGATTGTTGTGGTTCATCTTCGGTCTCTTCAAGACGATTTGCTAGTTCAAGTTGTTTGCGGCGAGACTCTACTTGGTCAGATAGGTTGCTTTCACCTTGGACCAGCCGCACAAGATACTGTTGGATTTGCTTGATAGTGAAGTCTACGCTGTCTTGCGGCTCGACGTGCCAATCTGGCTTCCAGCCTCTACGTTCCAACCATTGGTAAAGTTCACCTACTGAGTCGAAATCCGAGATATTTTTTGCGTTCTTTGCTTCAAAACCCTCGGCTTTCATTATATTGTGATACATCAATTTTCTTTAGATAGAATCGTAAGTTCTATCCCATGGGGCTGTATGTTGCCATACAGATGAGACTATATCATCTAAGTTTTACGCTTCAAGGAGACTTCTCCCTTACTCACCGAAGTGATAGTCGTTGGACGGCCCGCGGAAGCGGGTGCCGCTGCTGATTGGCCGCTTGGGCGGCTGTTCCAGCAATTCATAAAATTTTACTTGGCCATGTATAAAACCTTTCCGGCCAATTCGTCTTTGGCAGGCAAGCCCTACCGTATCTTCTTGGTTGCCAGCAGGCCCACTTCCACCAATCTCTTCGCGTCATCTTTCTGAGTAGCCGATGTAATATTTTGCGTAGAGATAAGGTCGTTGTAAAAATTTTCCAGGTATCGGTAATCCTCTACCGTTCGTTCTACATCTGCGGGCCACTTCAGCCGCATTTCTCTCAGCCACGCCTGATTGATATCTGGAATCTTCTCATCCATCACACCAAGCTCCATAGCCTCTTTCCACTTGTCGTTAGTTTCTTTCCAGTCCAACGTTTGGTATTGCGGCCGGTCCTTCATTAGTTGCTTATAGAGGTGGAGGGCTTGGGACTTTGCGTTCCTATAGCATTTTGTCCATTGAGGAACCAAAAAAGGCCAGTCTAACCAAGCCATCAACTTATCGACGGCCCGCAAATCATCGGGTGGAACCATTTCTTCCAAACAATTCGTACAATAAATGGTGTAGCCGCCTGGGTGGAAGGGAGAAGAAGTCTGGAGGAATTCTTCTATGGGTTTGCTTTGGCGGCATTTCGCACATACTCTTTCCATTATAAGCCCTCCTTTTGACAATCGCGGCAGGTTCGTTTGAAACCAAGCGCAGAATTGTGGGATCTTGAGAAAAAGATCGGATGTTTGGGGAGGGTTCGATGGCATTTCGCGCACACGATTGTTTCTATTTGATGATGGGCCGCAAGATCAAGAAGACGTTGAACGCGGGCCGCCGTGGCGATTTTGCGCGGAATGGAACGGGTTTGGCGATGCTGGATTTGAGCAACAGTGAGGTTGATGCCTTCGTCGGCGAGAGCACGCTGGACAAGGAATACAGGGGTATGAAGCACATAGTGGTGGAGAAGGAATGTCTCCAAATCGTCCAGATGGGCCAACTCTACATAACGCTCTACGTCCCACAGTAGTATACGGGTGGCGACGCGCAACTTCTCGTAATTCTTCATCAGCAATTGTACATACCATTGTAGCAGTGCCTTTATGTGGTCTGGGTTTTCGTAATCAATTACGTTGTTGCTCACCGTCCAGAAGACTGTGCCATCGGGGCGGGCCTAGGCATCGGGAAGGGAAGGCTGCGGGTAGTCGCGCGGGTGGGGATTGCGTTTTCTCTCACACCATTCCTCGATAGGCAACCAGTAGCCTGTTGGGCAGTCGAAGACGTGATCGCAATTGGCGAGTGTGGAGGATACACCATGACTGCCAATGGTAGGACGGAAAAGGTCGCGAAGAGCGTATTGTTCTCGTTGTAGTTCCACCAGTAGTTTGCGTGCTTTGTAGATTGTTAGGGAGGTAGGCTTGTGGACAACGGAAACGCCACCCCCCACACGGCCGGCCCACGAGTCGAGGCGAGCTTTGAGGCGATCAATGGAATCCCAGAGATCAAAGAATTGGGGTATGGGATTGCCGTCGAGATCCGCGGCGTCGCCAAGATCGAGTAGGTTTCCTTCTTCGTCGTAGGTTGGGCGACGAATGGGAGCGCGCTTGGGGCTGGTGTAGACGGGTTCGTTGTCGGAAGATAGAAGGCTGGTTTTGGCGTGAGTGGGGTCTTCTATGTAGCCTTCTACAGAAAGAGCTTCTTTTCGACTGCGGCGTTTCGCGCGGGCGGGGTCTTGTATTTCTTTGCGGTCGGCGGGTGTAGAAAATGTGTGGCGATTATGGCCGCGAATGATGTAGTCGCCCATTTTTTCCAGTTCTGTTTCGTTAGGAACATATTCCAAGGAGTCGAGAATTGCCTATACGCAAATGACACGCTCATCGGCGTAGTCGAGCGATAGGTCAAGTGTATATAGACGCAAATTTTATCACCTCTTTATATATAAAGGATAACACAAAATTTGGAAAAAGTCAAATTTCGAGGCCCGTTTACGGGCCGAAGAAAGCGTGTGTAAGCACGCCATTTTTGCCAATGAATACAAATTTTCTGACGACCATTATAAAGCGGAATCAAAAAATGAGATTTGGCGGAGAAGTCGTATGGCGCCAG
>UMHM01019440.1_pt1 | contig 135238 bp, 118 predicted proteins | sample 1965501 | NCBI WGS metagenome assembly UMHM01 (sample SAMEA4836095, study PRJEB28245) | human gut metagenome | biome: gut microbiome; material: fecal sample | place: Denmark | collected 2008
TGTTTTGAGGCATGGTGAACATAGGCCTCTATTCTCGCATGCCCGCCTAGAATGGTTTTCGTTGAAAGCTTACTCAGCCGCTGCCCGCGCTCCGATTCCCGATGCGCCCCCTCTCCCCCCTTCTGACGCATTGCGCGACAAAGCGACCGCCTTCGGGACGGAGCCCCGAAGGCGGTCGCGGAGGCGTTCGGTCACGCGCGGTCTCCGATATTCTCAGGCGCCGCGCGTTGCCGACTCACTTGCTCACGTTGAAGCGGAATTCGATCACGTCGCCGTCCTGCACGACGTAATCCTTGCCCTCGATGCGGAGCTTCGCCTGTTCCTTGGCCTTGGCCAGCGAGCCACAGGCCACGAGGTCCTCATACGCCACCACCTGGGCCGCGATGAAGCCGCGCTCGAAATCCGTGTGAATCACGCCGGCGGCCTGAGGGGCCTTGGCTCCGGCGGGAATCGTCCACGCCTTCGTCTCCTTCACCCCCGTCGTGATGTAGGTGCGCAGCCCGAGAAGTCTGTAGACCGCCTTGATGAGGTCGCTCACGCCGGAGTCCGACGCGCCGAGGTCCTTGAGGAACTCGCGAGCCTCGGCGGGATCGAGCTCGCTGAGCTCCTCCTCGATGCGCGCGGAGATCACCACGGCTTCAGCGTTGTGATGCTCGGCCACGTAGCGGCGCACCGCCGAGACGTAGGGGTGGGCATCGGGGTTGGCAATCGCCTCGGCGAGCTCATCTTCGCTCACGTTGCAGGCGAAGATGCTCTTTTTGTTCGAGAGCAGGAAAAAGCTCTTGAGCAGCTTGCGCTCGTCATCGCTGAGCTCCAGCGTGATGGCGGGCTTGCCTGCGTCGAGGTGCGGGATGAGCTTCTCGATGAGGGCGATCTCCTCCTTCGCTTCCTTGTCGCCGCCGCGGGCCTTCTTGATGCGGCTGTCGCGGCGCTTCTCCATCGCGGCGAGGTCGGCGAGAATGAGCTCATCGTTGATGATCTCGATGTCGCGGACGGGATCCACCGAGCCGAGCTCGTGGATGATGTCGTCGTTCTCAAAGCAGCGCACCACCTGCACGATTGCATCCGTCTCGCGGATGTTGGAGAGGAACTTGTTGCCCAGGCCCGCGCCCTCGGCCGCACCCTTGACGAGGCCGGCGATGTCGACGAATTCGATGGCGGCCGGCACAATGCGCTCGCTCTTGCTCATCTCGGCCAGCACCGCGAGGCGCTCATCGGGCACCTCGACCATGCCGACGTTCGGATCAATGGTGCAGAAGGGATAATTGGCCGCCTCGGCCTTGCGGGAGCGCGTCACCGCGTTGAAAAGAGTCGACTTGCCGACGTTCGGAAGTCCTACGATACCTGCCTGTAACATAACGCGCGCATTATACACGACGCAGGCCGCCGGGTAAAGTCTGAAGTATGCCGAGCCCCGGCCTCCGCAGCGGGCCGCTCAGGCGGCTCCGCGACTCTCTCCCGGGCACGGCAAGGTGCGCCTCCCACAGTTTCGCTTGCCAGCGGGGGCAAAAGGGAGTACAATCGCGCGGCCGTCGGTGCCGCGCGCGCCGCCTCCGCCGGTCTTTCTCCCCACAGCAACTCTGCACCAGAATACCATTGTGACCATGGACTTCCGCACCTACCTCCGCAAATACCCCGACGCCAACGGCTACTACGGCCGCTTCGGCGGAGCCTACCTGCCGCCCGAGCTCGAACCGGCCTTCAAGGAGATTACCGAGGCCTACAACAGCATCTGCCACAGCGCTCAGTTCATCAGCGAGCTGCGCCGCATCCGCAAACAGTTTCAGGGCCGCCCGACGCCCGTCTATCACTGCGAGCGCCTCTCGCGCCTCAACGGCGGCGCGCAGATTTATCTGAAGCGCGAGGATCTCAACCACACCGGCGCCCACAAGCTCAATCACTGCATGGGCGAGGGTCTGCTGGCCAAATACATGGGCAAGAAAAAGATCATCGCTGAGACCGGCGCCGGCCAGCACGGCGTCGCCCTCGCCACGGCTGCGGCCTACTTCGGCCTCGAGTGCGAGGTGCACATGGGCGAGGTTGATATCGCCAAGCAGGCGCCCAACGTCACGCGCATGAAGATGCTCGGCGCCAAGGTCGTCTGCGTCAAGCACGGTCTGCGCACCCTCAAGGAGGCGGTCGACAGCGCCTTCGAGGCCTACCTGCGCGACTACAAGACGGCCATCTACTGCATCGGTTCCGTCGTGGGCCCGCATCCCTTCCCGATGATGGTGCGCGACTTCCAGATGGTCGTGGGCTTCGAGGCCCGCGAGCAGTTCCTCGAGATGACGGGCATCCTGCCCGACATCGTCTGCGCCTGCGTGGGCGGCGGTTCGAACGCCATGGGCATGTTCCCGGCCTTCCTCGATGACCCGGTGGACATCTACGGCGTGGAGCCGATGGGTCGCGGCCCGAAGCCGGGCGACAACGCGGCTTCGATGAGCTTCGGCAGCGAGGGTGTCATGCACGGCTTCAACAGCATGATGCTCAAGGACGCTGACGGCAACCCCGGCCCCGTCTACTCCGTGGCCTCGGGTCTCGATTACCCGGCCGTCGGCCCGGAGCACGCCTTCCTGCGCGAGATCGGCCGCGTGAAGTACGACAGCGCGACGGATGAGGAGGCGATCGATGCCTTCTTCAAGCTCTCGCGCTACGAGGGCATCATTCCCGCGCTGGAGAGCGCCCACGCCATCGGCTTTGCCATGCGCAAGGCTCGCGAGATGCGCACGGGTGCCATTCTCGTCAACTGCTCGGGACGCGGCGACAAGGACGTCGACTACGTGGCCGAGAACTACGGCTACGGCGAGGATCACTGCTTCTGAGGTCCGAGAAGCGAGTCCGAGACGACGTGACTCCTCTCGGCGTCTCCTTTGAGGCTCCCTCATGCGACTTTCCGCCGCGCCGCTCCCCCGCCCCGGGGAGCGGCGCTTTTTTTGCGGGAAGAGCGGACGCGTCGGGGAGAGCCGGCAGGGGGGCCGTCTCGCACGCGGAGGGCGTGCCGGCGGCTCTGCGCCCCGGCCCGGGCGTCGGAGCCGGGCTCAGGCGAACTGGCTGTTGTAGAGCTCGGCATAGGCCCCGCCGGCGCGCAGGAGCTGCTCGTGGGTGCCGTGCTCGATGATGTCGCCGTTCTGCATGTGCAGGATGAGGTCGGCGTCGATGATAGTGGAGAGGCGGTGCGCGATCACGAAGCTGGTGCGGCCCTGCATCAGGCGGCGCATGGCGCGCCCGATTTCCATTTCCGTCCGCGTGTCGACGCTGGACGTGGCTTCATCGAGGATGAGGATGGCGGGGTCGCAGAGAAAGACGCGGGCGATGGTGAGCAGCTGGCGCTGGCCGACGGAGAGGTTTTCCGCATCGTTGCTCAGCTTGGTCTCGTAGCCCTGCGGCAGGGTGTGCACGAAGTAGTCGACGCGCGCGGCGCGGGCTGCAGCGATGATTTGCTCACGCGTGGCTTCGGGTCGCCCGTAGGCGATGTTATCGGCGATGCTGCCTTCATAGAGCCAGGTGTCCTGCAGCACCATGCCGAATTGCCGCCGGAGCTGGGCACGCGTGAGCTCGGTGACGGGCACGCCGTCGAGCAAAATGCTGCCGCCGTTGACTTCGTAAAAGCGCATGAGCAGGTTGATGAGGGTTGTCTTGCCGGCTCCGGTGGTGCCGACGACGGCGACTTTCTGCCCGGGGCGGACGTCGAAGCTGATGTCGTGCATCAGGAGGCGGTCGGGGCTGTAGCCGAAGCGCACGTGGCGGAAGCTGACGGCGCCTCGGGCGCGAGGCAGCGGGGCGGAGTCTGCGGACTCGGGGCTCATCTCCTCCTCGTCCAGCAGGGCGTAGACGCGCTCCAGCGAGGCGAAGGAGGATTGCATGGCGTTGACCATGTAGGCGAGCTCGGTGAGGGGCTCTCCGGCCTGATAAACGTACTGAAAAAAGGCTTGGAAGGCGCCGACGCTCAGGCGCCCCTGCGTCAGCATGAGGCAGCCGCAGGCGGCGATGCCGATTTGCCCCGCGCGGTTGATGAATCGGATGGCGGGGTTGACGGCGAAGATGAGGAAGTCGGCTCGCCGGGCGGCGTCCGCCAAGTCGCGCGTAGCGCGGTGCAGCTCGGCGGAGCTCTCCTGTTCTCGGTTGAAGGCTTTGATGACGCGGCGCCCGGTGTAATACTCCTCGGCGAGGGTGGTGACGCGGCTGACGCACTCCTGCCGCCGCAGGGCCGTGCGAAGGGTGCGGGCGGAGATGAGGCGAGTGACGAGCAGGGAGAGCCCCATGAAGGCGAGGAAGATGAGGGTGAGCTGCCAGCTGAGCCGCAGCATCATGGCGAGCGAGCCGATGATCAGCCCGCAGGAGGTGAAGAGCTTGAGGGTGCCGGTCTGAAAGGCCTCCGACATCTTGTCGAGGTCATTGGTGACGCGGCTGAGGATTTCGCCGGGCTGCCGGCGGTCAAAGAAGGCGAGGGGCAGGCGGTTGAGTTTGCCGGCAATTTCGCTGCGCAGTCGGAAGCTGAGCCGCTCGGCAAAGCTGGCCATGAGGAAGGATTGCAGGAAGTAAAAGCCTCCGGCGGCGAGGTAGAGGAGGAGCAGGAGGACGAGCTCGCGTCCGCCGCTGCCCCAGCTCACGCTCCAGCTCTGCCCGGCGGCGCGAGCTTCGCGGATGCGGGTCCAGAGCAGGTCGACGACGTCGGCGCTGTAGAGGGGGGCGGCGATGGCGAAGACGGTGTAGCAGGCGACGGAGAGCAGCACGAGGGCGAGGCGTGGATACTGGTTGCTCACGGAGCCGCAGAGGCGGCGCAGGGTGCGGCGCAGGTCGGCGGGGCGGTCGAGGCCATAGTCGTCACCGCTCTCTGCGGCGGCGAGATCGGCCGTCTCCTCTGCGGCGCTCGAGTCTGACGCCTCCCTCGGCGCTGCCGCGGCACCGGCGTTGTTCGCCTGCCCTGCGTTGCGCGCATGACCTGCGTTATTCACATGCCCTGTGTTGTTCGTTTCGCCCTTGTTCGTCGTGCTCATGGGTAAACCCTCCTCTCTCTTTTTCGTTGCGATGCTCGCCCTGCGTCACGCTGTTTATCTCTCGCGCTTCATCTGGGAGTGCACGATGTCGCGGTAGACGGGGCAGTGGTCGATGAGCTCCTGATGGCGCCCGCAGCCGACCACGCGGCCGTCCTCCAGCACGATGATGCAATCAGCGTGGGCGATGGTGCTGACGCGCTGCGCGATCACCAGCAGGGCGGACTGTTGCAGGGCTCGGCTCAGGCCGCGGCGCAGGGCGGCATCGGTGCGGAAGTCGAGGGCGGAGAAGCTGTCGTCGAAGAGGTAGAGGTCTGCGGGCTTGATGAGGGCCCGCGCGATGCAGAGGCGCTGCTTCTGCCCGCCCGAGAAGTTGCTGCCGCCGCGGGCGACGCGCGTGTGCAGGCCGTCGGGCAGCTCATCGACGAAGTGGGCTTGGGCGAGGTGCAGCGCGGCGCGCATCTGCTCTTCGGTGGCGTCGGGGCAGCCGTAGCGAAGGTTGTCGGCGATGGATCCTGAGAAGAGCCAGGCTCTCTGCGGCACGTCGGCGATGCGGGCGCGCAGGTCGGCCTGCCGGAGGCGGCGAATGTCCGTTCCGTGGAGGGTGACGCAGCCCTGCGTGGGGTCGAGCAGGCGCAGCATCAGCTTGGCGACGGTCGATTTGCCGCAGCCGGTGCTGCCGATGATGGCGGTTGTTTGCCCGCGCCGGCAGCTGAGGTTGATGTCGTGCAGGGTGTCCTCATCGGCGTCGGGGTAGCGGAAGCTCACCGAGCGGAGGCTCATCACGGGCGGCTCCTCCGGCGATTCCGCGGCCGTTTCTCCGACCGTTTCCGATGCTGCTTCCGTTGCCAATTCCGCCGATACTGCAAGCGATGGAGTCGGCGATGCCGGCGCCGACGATATCCGAGCCGCCGAAGCGCACGATGATGGGCTCCAAGCCGCCGCCTCGAGGCGTCTTTCCGCATCTGCCGGAGCCGCAGATTCGGAGCGATGCTCGGCGACGGGGGCCTTGCCGTCCGCAGTCTGCGACCCGGGACGCGTGAGCTCGGGAGCTGCGGCGGATTCCACAGAGGAGGATTCCTCAATGGAGGCTCTCGCAGCCTCGGTGCCCGCGGCGCCCGAGTGTTGCGTCTCAGGGGGCGGGCCGCCCACCTCGGGATCGCTGATGCCGGGGCGTCGGTCGAGGACTTCGCGCAGGCGCCCGAGGCAGACGCCGGCACGCGGCAGCATGACCAACACCATCTGAGCCATCATCAGGAAAAAGAGGATGAGGACGGCGTACTGGCTGACGGCGGCGATGTCGCCGATCTCCATGGCGCCGGAGCCCGTGCGCTCACCGCAGAGCCAGAGGATGGCGACCAGCATGATGTTGATGAGTAGCAGCGCGGTGCTCTCCATGCCGGCGAAGAGGCGATTGACGCGCACGGCGGTGCCGCGGTAATCGCGAAAGACTTGCTCCAGCCGCGCCTCTTCGCTGTCCTCTTTGTTGAAGGCGCGGATCACGCGGACGCCGGTGACGGCTTCGCGCACGACGGTGTTCATGCGATCCAGCAGGCTCTGCAGGCGGGTGAAGCAGGGGGCGGCCCGCCGCAGTACGAAGAGCATGAGAGGCATCAGCACGAGGGTCATGCCGAGCATCAGCCAGCCCATGGCGGCGTCGAGGTAAAAGGAGAGGCCGATGCAGAGCAGGCAGACGGCCGGCACGGGCAGCACCATGAGCACGAGCATGACGAAGGCCTGCTGCACAACGTTGACGTCGCTGAGGGTGCGGGTGATGAGGGTGCTCGTACCGAAACGCTCCATGTCGCTATCCGAGAAGGCGAGGGTGTGGTCATAGAGGCGGTCGCGCAGGTAGCGCCCCAGTTCGGCGGCGAGGGCGGCGGTGAGGTAGCTGCCGGCGAGGGCGCCGAGGCCCGCGAGCAGGGAGGCCAGCGCCATTCGACTGCCGGCGAGGAGGATGGCGCTGAGGTTTGTGCCGGCGAGTCCGCTGTTGATGAGCGTGGCCGTCATGGTGGGGATCATGAGGCCGGCGCCCACCTCCAGCAGCATGAGCAGCACGAGCAGGAGCAGCTTGCCGCGACGGCGGCGCAAAAAGTCGGACACGATGTTCACGATTCCTCCTTTCGGGGAGCTTTACTTCGTGCTGAAGCGCGGCGCAGCGAGCTCTCCACGGCTGAGGTGATGCGGCGGGTCAGCGCGATGTAGAGCTCGAGCTCATCGGGGTTGAGTTGCCCGAGGGCTTCCTCTTCGGCGCGGCGCAGGGCGTCAACCTGCCCGCGGCAGAAACGGCGCCCGTCGGGGGTGAGATGAAGGGTCTTGCTGTTGCCGCTGCCGGGCTGCTTTTTCAGGTGCAGGTAACCGAGCTCGGTCAGGCGCCGCACGGCGGAGTTGACGCTTTGTGGGGCGAGGTGCCAGTGGGCGGCGATGCGGTTCTGGGTCTGCCCCTCGCCGTCGATGCGCAGGGTGCAGAGAATCAGGAAGACGGTGTCGGAGAGCCCGCTGAGGGCGGCGTAGGCGCGCCAGATGCTGTCCTGATGGTGAAAATCGGCGTCCAGGGCGCGCCAGGCCTCTCGTGCGGTCATGCTCATGCTCGGGTTCTCCTCTCGGCTTTGGGTTGGGCGTCGGGATATGCGGGATGCCCTGACTCCGGCAGTTTTACACGAGTGGGGAAAAGAGTCAAGCTGAAAATCCGAATTCAGATTCCCGAGTTCCCGAGCCGAGTTCCCGAGAGCTGCGAGAACCGCAAGGTCTGTCGAGCAGAGTCCGGCCCTCGGACTCAGCTCACCTCATGCTCGCCGCAGAGGATGTCGAGCATGGCCTGAATGTCCGTGCAGCGGCGCAGGGCGTACTCCTGCTCGGGGGTGAAGTCGGCGTAGCAGAAGGCGAGGTATTTTTTCATGCGGTTGCAGTGAGCCGCAGGGCTGCGGCGGGCGGACAGCTCGCGCTCGGTCTCCTCCGCGAGGATGCGGAAGTAACGGCGCCGCTCGTCGGGGCCTGGCTCGGGTCCTCCCCTCAGGAGGCGGAAGAGGTAGGGGCAGCGCACGGCGCCGCGGCCGATGGCGAGCCCGGCCGGCGACACTCCCGACAGCCAGCGGCGGGCCTGCTTGGCGCTCTGCACGTCGCCGTTGCCGAGCACGGGGCAGGCGAGCTGCTGCGCGGCACGGCGGATGGCGCCTTCATCGGGGACGCCGGCGTAGAGCTGGCGCCGCGTGCGCCCGTGGATGATGACGAAGTCCGGCCGGGCCTCGTCCAGCAGCTCCAGCAGGCGCGGGAACTCGCTCTCGGCATTCTCCCAGCCGAGGCGGCACTTGACGCTGAATTGGCCGGCGGGCAGCAGGTCGCGCAGGGAGAGGAGGATGCGACGCAGTTTCTCGGGGGTTCGCAGCAGGGCGGCGCCGGCGCCGTGGCGGTTGACGAGGGGGGAGGGGCAGCCGACGTTGAGGTTGATGCCGGCCACGGGCAGGCGCAGCAGGGCGGCGGCGTCTCGCAGCAGGGGGTCGACTTCGCTGCCCGCGAGTTGGGCGACGACGGGGACGCCGGTCTCGTTGAGCAGGATGCAGCGCTCGTTGGCCTCGGCCATGGCGCAGGTGGTGGCGGTGCTGCGGAAGTAGGGGGTGATGAACAGGTCCGGCAGCGAACCCACGCGTGCGAGGGTTCGCATGAAGGCCAGGTCGGTCACATCCTGCATCGGGGCGAGCACCAAAGTCATGCCCCATGCTAGCATGCCCGCCCGCGTCTGACAAGCCGCGAGCCGTGCCGGATGCCGCAGGCGTCCGGCGGCAGGCCGCAAAAGGGGGTTTACAAGAGGCGCGCGGCGTGATACAAAACTCCGCATGAAAGCAGCGGAGAAAACGAACGTCATGCGCCTGCTGGAGCAGAAAAAGATTCCCTTTCACAGCTACACCTACGAGAGCGAGCAGGCGATTACCGGGCTGGAGGTGGCCGAACGGCTCGGCCAGAATCCCGAGCAGGTTTTCAAGACTCTCGTGACGACGGGCAAGAGCGGCACGCACTACGTCTTCGTCATTCCCGTCGGCGCCGGGCTCGATCTGCGCAAGGCGGCGAAGGCGGTCGGCGAGAAGTCGCTGGAGATGCTCAAGCAGAAGGATCTGCTCCCGCTCACCGGCTACGTGCACGGCGGCTGCTCGCCCATCGGCATGAAAAAAGCCTTCCGCACCGTCATCGACGCCTCCGTGCAGCAGTTCGAGAGCCTGATCTTTTCCGGCGGGCGCATCGGTCTGCAGGTGGAGCTCAGTCTGGCCGATCTTGCTCGGGTGGTGCGCTTCGAGACGGCGGATGTCACCACGGATCTGATTCACCGCTGAGCCGCAACGCGGAATCTTTTCTGCGTTGCCCCCGCTGAAGGCTCGGCCGAGGCAGATGGAGTCCGGGGCGGCTCGGGAGAGCCCCTCGAGCCGGGTGGCGCAAGGGCTGAGGCGTGCGTCCGATGCTCTCGGGCGACCGATTCCAGCGCCTTGTGTGCCTCATCGGAGGCCCGTTCGGGGACTTTCTGGCAAACAGGTGGACTCTCATAAATGATTCCGCAGTCCGCTGATGGTCAGGTCGGGCGGGGATCAAGAGCCAACATATATTCAACCGCGAGGGTGCCGAGTCTGTCATGACAGCAGGAAGACATCTTGCTTTCACGATAAAACATGGTACACTACAGGGCAAACCTCAACTATGAATACACAGGACATCAATGAGCAAATCATCCGGAGCTCGGCCTGGGTCAACGCCGTCAGGATGGAGATGGCCAAGGTGGTGGTGGGCCAGCAGGAGCTGATTAACCGCCTGCTGCTGAGCCTGCTCTGCAAGGGGCACGTCTTGCTGGAGGGCGTTCCCGGCTTGGCGAAGACTCTTTCCGTCAAGGCGCTGGCGGGCACGATGCACGCGGCGTTCTCGCGCATTCAGTTCACTCCCGATCTGCTGCCGGCGGACTTGCTGGGCACGATGATTTACAACCCGGAGGAGCGGCAGTTCACGGCGAAAAAGGGTCCTGTGTTCTCCAACCTCATTCTGGCGGACGAAATCAACCGCGCGCCGGCCAAGGTGCAGAGTGCTCTGCTGGAGGCCATGCAGGAGCGCCAGGTCACGCTGGGCGAGACGAGCTACCGCCTGCCCAATCCCTTCCTGGTGCTCGCGACGCAGAACCCCATCGAGCAGGAGGGCACGTATCAGCTGCCCGAGGCGCAGTTGGACCGCTTCCTCTTCAAGGTGATCGTGAGCTATCCTTCCCGCGAGGAGGAGCTGCGCGTGCTCGAGATGATGAGCAGCACCTCCGCAGCGCCGACGACGCAGCCGGTCTTCACCGTCGAAGAGCTCGATGAGTCGCGCCGCCTGATGGATCAGATCTTCATCGACCCGGCCGTCGAGGGCTATATCGTCGACCTTGTGCGTGCGACGCGCGAGCCCGAGCGAGTGGATCGCGAGCTCGACGGCATGGTGCGGGCGGGCGCGTCTCCCCGAGCCACCATCAACATCGCTCTCGCGGCGAAGGCGCTGGCCTTCACGCGGCAGCGCGGCTACGTGACGCCGCAGGATGTGAAGGATCTCGCGCACGACATTCTGCGCCACCGCATTCTGCTCTCCTACGAGGCAGAGGCGGCCAACGTGACGAGCGACATGGTGATCGACCGCATTCTGGCCAAGGTTCCGGTTCCCTGAGGTTCCGCGCTCGGCGGCAACCGCATGCTCGAGCTCTCAGGGGCACGGGTGGGCCATTCTCCGAGCGGAGCTCCCGGCGCGGCAACCTCCTGCGGGCTGCTGCCGGCGATGGGGCTCCGAGGCGTTCCCGGCCCTCGGGACGGCTCTCTTCGGATGCACTCCTGCGCTTGCCCGACAGCCGGGCGGCATTGCCTCCGGCGAACGGGCCGCGCGGCAGCCCCCCCCGACGGCAGCAGGAGCCGCAGGCTTCGCGAAGGGCGAGCATGCGGAAGCGAATCCCGTCGGGGCTCTCAGGTCTGCTGGCACCCGCGCCTCGGCCCGTCAGGCCCCGTCCCGAATCGGGCGCAGACGACGGAAAAAGCTCCGATCCCGCGCTTTTCCCCGTCCGTCTCGAGGAGCTCCTCGGCAACGGTGGTCCAAAGCCATTCCGATCCGGCCCGGCGGCGGGCCCACAGAGCCGCAAGCGTCATGCGGGGGACGTCCCCGCGCTCTCACATTCCCTTGCATCCCATGGACAAGACACAGGAAATCATGCAGAAGGTGCGCCGCATCGAGATGAAGGCGCGCAAGCTCGCGACGGCAACCTTTGCGGGGCAGTATCGCTCGAGCTTCCGCGGCCAGGGTCTCGACTTCGACGACTTCCGCGAGTATGCTCCCGGCGATGAGCCCCGCTTCATCGACTGGAAGGTGACGGCGCGCACGGGCACGCCCTACGTCCGCAAGTTTCACGAGGAGCGCGAGCAGGCGCTGCTGCTGGCGGTCGACGCGAGCGGCTCCATGGGCTATGCCTCGGCCGGCGTGCACGAAACGAAGCTGGAGTACGCGGCGCTCATCGCGGCCGTTCTGGCCTACAGCGCGGCGCAGAACGGCGACAAGGCCGGGCTGCTGCGCTTCGGTCATCGCCCGCACTTCTACCTGCCCCCGGCCAAGGGCATGCGCCAGTGTCTGCGCATCGTGCGCGAGATCATCTCGGCTCCGGCGGAGGGTCAGGACGACAGTATCGCGGCCGTGGCGGACGAGATTCTCGTCACGCGACGCAAGCGCGCCATGGTTTTCCTCATCAGCGACTTTCTGACTCAGCCGGACAAAAAGGCCATCGGCAAGCTCAACTTCCGCCACGAGCTCATCCCCGTGCGCGTGAACGACCCGGCGGAGCTGCAACTGCCCGAGGCCGGGCGCGTCTGCCTGCGCGACCCCGAGAGCGGGGCCATGTACACGGCCAACCTGAGCCCGGCCCTGCGCGCCGAACACCGCCGTGCGATGGAGGAGCACCGCCGCGAGTGGGGCCGCGTCTTCACGCAGCTGGGCATCGACAGCCTCGATCTGCTCACCACGCAGGAGTTCATTCCCCCGCTGCGCCAGCTCTTCAACCGCCGCAGCCGACTCTTCGCCCGCTGACGAGCGAGCCCGTTCGCAAAACCTCCTTTCCCACCCCGTCCGCATCACCCATGCCCGCACCCCTGCCCACAGCCGCACCCGACATCACCGAGCTCATCCCGACGCTCGAGGCTGACCTGCCCAGCGAAACCTTCATGGTGGATCACTTCTGGCGCAACGTCGGCATCGGGTTGGGCCTCGCCGTTCTGCTGGCCGCCGTCGCACTCTTTTTCGTCTGGAGGAGCCGCCGGCGCCGAGCCCTGCAAGCGCCCGTCAGCGCCGAACAGAGGGCTCTGGAAGCCCTCGACGCCCTGCGGAGCCGCAAGCTGCCGCTGCACGACTTCAGCCTCGAGCTCTCTCTGCTGCTGCGCGAATACGTGACGGGCGAGACGCAGGATCCGGCACTCTTCGAGACGCACGAGGAGTTCAGCCGTCGCTTTGACGCGCTCGCCACCGTGCCGCCGAACTTCCGCCGCGAGCTCAGCGCTCTGCTCAGCGAGCTGGCCGCCCTCAAGTACGCCCCGCCCGCAGAGGGCGAGCAGGCCGACGAGCGCATGATCGAGCGCGCAAGAGCGCTCATCACGGGCATTGCCCTCGCGCAGCGCGAGGCCCGCGCCGTGCAGGCCGACAAGGCCAACCTTCACCCCGCGGAGAGCCCCTCCGAGACATCTTTCGTGAATCGCCCATGACCCCCTTCCCCCTCATCCTTGCCGCTGCCGCCCCGCCCGAGAGCTCGCGCGAGTTCGCCTTCGCCCACCCGGGGCTGCTCTTTCTGCTGCTGCTGATCCCGGCGCTTCTGCTGCTGCGGCGCCGCAGCGGCAGCGCCGCCTGCGTCATGCACCCGAGCATCCGCTTCATCGTCCCCCTGCTCAGCCGCCCCGCCACCCTCGCCGGGCGCATCGGCCCTGTCTGCGCCTCGCTCGCCGCGGCGAGCATCATCGTCGCGCTCGCGCGGCCGCAGTGGGTCAACCACTACGAAGAGCAGAAGGTGAGCGGCATTGACATCATGATTGCCTGTGACCTCTCAGGCTCCATGGCCGAGCGAGACATGCTCTTCACCGGGCAGGATGAGAACGGGCGGCGCGTGCGGCGCACCGTCGACCGCCTGACCGCCGCCAAGTTCGTCATGAACAACTTCATCGACGGCCGCCCGAATGACCGCATCGGGCTCGTCGCCTTTGCCGGCAAGGCCAAACAATGCAGCCCACTCACGCTCGACCACACCATCGTGCGCTACATCATCGAGCAGTTCTACCTCGTTCAGGACATGGGCTTCGGACGCTACAGGCCCGGCTACATCAGTGAAGACGGCACTGCTATCGGCACCGCCATCGCCAGCGCGGCCCTGCGCCTCAATGAGCGCACCGAGACAAAATCCAAGGTCATCATCCTCGTCACGGACGGCGTGAGCAACCGCGGCTCCATCACCCCGCAGGACGCCGCGCAACAGGCCGCCGAGCTGGGCATCAAGATTTTCCCCATCGCCATCGGGCGCGATGAGCGACTCTCCGCCTACACCGCCAAGGTCGACAGCATCGACGAGGAGACCCTGCGCGAGATCGCCCGCATCACCGGCGGACGCTATTACCGCGCCAGCAGCGGCACGGAGCTCCAGAAGGCCTTCGCCAGCATCGACAGTCTGGAGAAGACCGACGCGAAGCGCCGCAGCGTCATCCACTACGACGAGCTCTTTGTCTACCCCATGGCGCTCGCCGCCCTGCTCATCGCGCTGGGCACCGCCCTGCGCCTCGCGCGGCCCCTGCCCGCTCCCTGAGACCACCCCGAGTCCGCCCTGAGTGACCTTGCCGCCCCCTCTTCCCCCCCGTTTCCAGTCTTTACCCCGACATGAGCTTTCTTTATCCCTACGTGCTTCTGGCGCTCGCGCTGCCTCTGCTGCTCGCCGCGCTGGTTTTCGTCGCCCACCACCGCCGCAACCGCGACTGGCGCAAACTCGTCTCGGCCGAGCATGAGGCCGAGCTGGTGAGGCGCCGCGCCCCCTGGCGCAGCCTGCTGCCGCCGATGCTGGGACTTCTGGCGCTCGCCGGCTGCATCATCGCCGCGGCACGCCCCATCAACGGCTACAGCGACAGCGGGATGAGTGTCTCGGGGCGCAACCTCCTCATCGCCCTCGACCTCTCGCGCTCCATGGAGACGAGGGACGTCACCCCATCGCGACTTGAAGAAGCCCGCGCCGCGGCCTACGAGCTCATCGACGCGCTGCCGAACGACAAGATCGGCCTCATTCTCTTTGCCGGGCAGGCGGATCTCATCGTGCCGCTGACCTATGACCACACCGCCCTGCGCGACACCCTCGCGCAGGTGAACCGCGACTGGGCCGGCTACGGCGGCACGAACTTCGGCTCCGTTCTCAAATGCGCCATGAGCACCTTTGAGCGCAACGCGCCCGGGTCGAGCAACGCCCTCGTCATCCTCAGCGACGGCGAGGACACCGTGAGCAACACCGAGGGTCTCGCGGAAGAGGCCCGCAAGCAGCGCATGCTCGTCATCACCGTCGGCATCGGCACACCACAGGGCGACACCATCCCCGACCCGAGTGCCGACGACGGGCTCTACACCGATGCGCAGGGCAAACACGTCATCAGCAAACTCAATGCCGAGTCCCTGCAGCGCTTCGCCGAAGCCACGGGCGGCAGCTTCTTCCTGATGAACAACGGGGCGAATCTTACGGACTTCGCACGCCAGGCCGTCGCCAAAATCGACACGCATGAAGAGACCACGGCCTCGGGCAAGACGCCGCGCGATCTCTTCGCCTACGTTGCAGCCGCCTCCCTCCTCCTGCTCATCGCCTCCATCATCACCGGCACCGACTGGCGCCGGGCGCGGGGCATGCGCAGCCTCAGCAGCTTCGGAGCAGCACTGCTCCTCCTGCTCGGCGGGGCTGCCGGCAACGCCGACGCCGCCCCCGATGAAGGGTCCGTGAAGGCCTTCCGGCGAGGGCTGGAGCTGCAGAGCGAGAAGCCGGAGGAAGCGCGGCAGGCTTTTTCGGAGGCTCTGCTGGACGAGGATCCGGCGATGCAGGCGGCGGCCACCTACCAGCTTTCACAGATGGACGCGCGAGGCGTGCTGGATCACCTGCGCCGCCTCTACGGCGAACCGACGGAGGATCAGGCAGAAGAGGGCATCGCCCCTGCGGACAAGCCGAAGGCATCGCAGCCGACGCCGGAGGATCTGCGCGGCATCATCGACGATCTGCGTGCCCCCATGGACGGCTACCGCCAGGCGCTCAAGGATGATCCCGAACTGACGGAGGCCGGGACGAACGTCGCCAAGCTCGAAACCCTCGTCCGCAACCTCGAAGCGGAGATCAAGCGCCTCGAACAGCAACAGCAGCAACAGCAACAGCAACAGCAACAGCAGCAGCAGCAACAGCAGAATCAGCAGGGCCAGCAGAACCAACAGGATCAGCAGAATCAGCAAAGCCAGCAGAACCGACAAGATCAGCAGAACCAGCAAGGCCAGCAGGACAAACAGGATCAACAGAACCAGCAAGGCCAGCAGGACAAACAGGATCAACAGAACCAGCAAGGCCAGCAGGACAAACAGGATCAACAGAACCAGCAAGGCCAGCAGGACAAACAGGATCAACAGAACCAGCAAAGCCAGCAGGACAAACAGGATCAGCAGAACCAGCAAGGCCAGCAGGACAAACAAGATCAGCAAAACCAGCAGGGCCAACAGGATCAGCAAGGCCAGCAGGGTCAGCAGGATCAACAAAACCAGCAGGGTCAGCAGAACCAGCAAGATCAGCAGAACGACCCGTCCCGCTCCGACGACAGCCAGGCCGAAGAGCAAGCCGACAAAGAGCAGAAAGCCCGTCAGCGCCAGCAACAACAGCAAAAGCAGCAGGAGAGCAAGGATGAGATAGGACGCCCGAACGACGCAGCTCCGGAGACTGAGCAGGAGCGCAAGGCCCGCGAGCAGGACAAGAAAAAGAAGCGCGCCGCCGGCATCCTGCAAATGCACACCGATGAAGAGAGCGGCTCCCCGATTCCGCACCTCGACGCCGCTGCACGTCCCCCGCTGAAGGATTACTGATCAGAACACCGACCGCCAACACCTCTTTCCCCACCACGACATGAGAACCATCATCGCCTTCCTCACCGCCATCCTCACCCTCTTGAGCCCGCAGCTCTCGGCCGAGCTCGCAGCCATGTGGTCCACCGGCGTCGCCGTTCCCGGCGAGCAGGTGCGCCTCTACCTGCTCCTCAGCTCCGCGACGCGCGAGCCGATTCAACTGACGCGGCGGCTGAGCATCCCCAACGCCTCCGTCGGGCAGCCCTCGACGCAGCTGCGCACCTTCCAGTACAACAACCAAGTCGCCTCCTTCACCATCATCGCCTTCCCCGTCACCCCCGATCGCGACGGCAACATCACCCCGGGTGAAATCGAAGTGCGCTACCGCAACGGGAACACGGAAAAAGTCAGCGTGCCGCCCCTGCCCGTGAGGCCGACGAGCGACATTCGGTGGATGAGCCAGAAAATCCCCGGCGGAGGCCTTCCGCTGGTCGGCGGCGGCGTTTACGACACCGTTGAATACGGCTGCCTCTGGTACGTGCCCGAGGGCGAAGGCTACGTGGACCAGCCCGTCCGCGCCCAGCTGAAACTCTTCCTGCCCCTCACGCCCGCGCAATTCGTCTCTCCCTACCCGCCGCAGATGCAGTCCGTCGGCGTGCGCATCGCCAACGTCGACTTTTACGGCCGCGGCAGTCTGCTGGGCAACCTCGACACCAACCTCGGGCTCGGCCAAGCCTTCGCCCGCGGCAAAGACTGGTTCACCATGAACTTTCAGGGAGAGTTCACCCCCACGCAGGAGGGGCAGCTCGACATCGTCGGCAAGACGAGCATCTGCGTCATGCGCGGCATGGGCGAGATGGAGATTCCGCTCGCCTCGCTGAAGATCAGTGCCCTGCCGCTGCCTCCCGGCGCGCCCTCCAACTTCGCCGACCTCGTCGGCAGCTACCGCATCAGCAGCAAGACGGACGCCACCTCGCTGGCCATGCACGAGCCCGTGGAGGTTGAGATCACCGTCTCCGGGAGCACGAACATCGCCCACATCGAATGCCCCGAGCCCGATGACCCCGCCTCGTGGAAGCTCATGCCCGCCACGCGCCGGGTGGTGACGGACGCCAACGGGCAGGTGACCGGCGTCGTCTTCACCCGCTACATGCGCCCCGTCGCTGAAGTCAGCGGCATCCCCTCCTTCTCCTTCAGCTACTTTGACCCCGCCGGGCAGGAGTACAAAACAGCCGCCAGCGCCCCCATTCCCCTGCCCTGGCGCCAGACGGACAACGCCGCCAGCGGCCTCGTGGTGCAGAACACGGAGCCGCCGCCCGCCGGTGAGGTTCCCGTTGCCGAGATGACGGACATTTACGGCTTCATCCCCGAGGGCAGCCTGCGCGTGCTCAGCCTGCCGCGCTGGATCTGGTACCTGCTCTACCTGCCCGCGCTCGGCGTGCTGGCCTACCTCGGTCTGCGCGTAATGAAGGAGCGCCTCCGCGCCGGGGCCTCGCACCGCCTCCGCGAGCGCGAGCTCAATGCCCTGCTCGATGAGAGCAAGGGTGCTGACTTCCTGCGCAGCGTCGGCAGCTTCATCGAGAGCCGCGTGCCAGCGGATCGCATGACCCCGGAGCTCAAGAGCATTCTCGCGCGGCGCGACGAGCAGGCCTTCCGACCCGATGCCGGCGATGAAACCATCAGCGCGCAGGAGAAGCGGCACATCGTCAAACTCATCCGCAAGGCTCTCAGCGGCGTCGCCGCCCTCGCTCTGGCGCTCTGCCTCGGCTTCGGCAGCGGCGCGGAAGCCGCCGATGCAATGAGCCCCGCCGGCGAGGCCGCCCTCCCGGCAACCGCAGCGTCTGCTCCGTCTGCCCCGGACGCCTCAGCCACGCCGGCAAGCAGCAGCGCAACCGCCTCCCCGGAGGAGGCGCAGAAGGCCTACGAAGGCGGCCAGTTCAGCAAGGCCGCCGAGATGCTGCGCAGCCTGCTTGAAAAGCCGTCCGACGCGGGGCAATGCCCCGACGAGGCCCTGCTCTACTACAATCTCGGCAACTGCGAGTACCGCCTCAACCACCCCGGCGAGGCGGCCCTCGCCTACGCCCGAGCGCTGCAAATCGACCCCGGTCTGAAGGAGGCGGAGATGAACCTCGCCTTCGTCCAGCGCAAGCAGGGCGCCGTGCTGCCCCAGCGCAGCACGGGCGATGAGGTCTTCACCTACCTCAACCGCTCCCAGCTCTTCGTGGCCACCATCGTCTGCACCGCAGCGCTGCTCTTCTGCATTGCCCTGTTGCTGCTGCCCGGCAAGCGGCCCCGCCCCTGGCGCAACTTCTGCACCGGGCTCTTCCTGCTGCTCAGCCTGCTCTGCCTCGCGGACTGGGTCTATTACGGCACCCGCGAGACGCCCGACTTCGTCGCCGCACCGCCGGAGGGCCTCGCCTACGTCACCAGCGACAGCCGCATGCTCAGCGCGGCTTCGGACTCCGCCCCCGCCGTGATGCGCCTGCCGGCCTCCACGCCCCTGCTGATTCTCGCCGAGCGCGGCCTGTGGAGCTACACTGAAGCGGCCACCGGAGCCCGCGGCTGGGTGCCGACGGCAGACCTAGCCCCCCTCAACCCGGACGGCGGCAGCCCGCGCACACCCATGTCCCTGCGCTTCTGATTTTCCCGACGCCGTGCGGAGCCTCAGCTGCTCCGCACGGCGTCGCTGTTTTCTGAGCCTCCGCTTCCCCCCCCTCTCCGGCGCTCTCCGCTCTCCCCTCTGACACCGCTTCACCCGGCACTCCCATCAGCGCAGCCCCCATCGGCCTGCTCGCTCAGACAGACGAGGCGAAGCGCCGGAACGAAGCCGACGCAGCCGCAGGACTCCCGAGGACTCAATGGCAACCGAGCCCTCTCCTGAAAGCGCCGCGCGATCCCCCGAATCGATCTCTCCCGCTCCCCATGTCCCCCGCCTCCCCAACCGAAACCTCTCCCGCCCGGCCAGACACGGCATTCGGGGCCGACTCCTCCGCACCTTCCGAGTCACCCGCTGCAACCGCTGAGTCCCCAACGGCGCCCCCTTCCGCTCCCGCGGCACCCTCCACCGAGTCCCCGACCACGTCGAAAAGCGAGCCCTGCCCCGCGCCCAATTCTCCGCAGCACGAAGCCACCTCGCCGCCTGTGAGCCAAGCAGCCGCCGGGCATCCGCTGCTGCGCGCTCTGCACCGCCTGCTGCTCGGCCTCGCTCTGCTCTGGCTCCTCGGCTTGGCCGTCTTTCAGCCCCTCAGCCTCTGGGTCACCCTTCCCCTGCTCGTCCTGACGGCCCTGCTGCGCCGCAAGTGCCCCCTGCCGTGGCGCTTTCTGCTGTGGCTGCCCGTCATCGGCGGCATCGTCTTCTTCAAGCTCCTGCCGCCGCCCCAGCCGGCGCAGTGGCAGGGCCCTTGGGAGCGCGACCCTGAGCCGACCATCAGCGGAGACATCCTCACCGTCGGCAACCTGCGTGACTTCCGCTACCGCAGCCCCGATGACTACGACAGCCGTTACCGCAGTGCCCGCTATGACCTCCGACAGCTCTGCGGCGTGGATTTTGCCCCCTGCCACTGGGACGGCCACGAATTTTTCTGCCACACGATGCTCGTCTTCAACTTCAGCGACGGCCAGCACCTCGTCGTCTCGCCCGAGACGCGGCTGCCCGAAGGCGAGGCGCAGAACGGGCTGGCGGGGCTCTACAAGCGCTACGGCATCCTCTACGTCTTCGGCAGCGAGGATGACATCCTCGCCCTGCGCACGAACTACCGCCACGAAGATCTCTACCTCTACCCTCTGAACGTCACGCCGACGCAAGCGCGACGCCTGCTGGAGCACATCGTCGCCATCGCGCAGCAGAGCAGCGCCCGCCACGAAGCCTACAACACCGTCACCGACAACTGTTCGACCGCCATCGTCACCCTCTTCCGGCCGCTCAGCGACGTCATCCCCCTTCAGTACCGCCTCCTGCCCATCAACAACGGACGCATCGCCGAGCTGCTCTACCGCTTCGGCGGCCTGATCACCCGGCCCGGGGAAAGCTGGGACCAACTGCGGCAGCGCAGCTATGCCGGCTACGACATCACCCCCGGCCCCGGCCAAGGTTACTCCGAGGCGCTTAGACAGCGCATCGGCCTGCTCCCCGCCTCCGGCGGCAGCCCGAAGGACTCCGAACAGCCGGCCCCCTCCGCCGCCTCAGCATCCGATCCCGACCGCCCCTCCTCCTCGGCTCCCACCGAGCCCGCTGCGCAGCTCGATGCCTCGGCCCCGACGGAGCCCTCAGCGCAACCCGGAGCTCCGACTGAAGAGACCGCAGCCTGAGCAAACGCGGCGCACAACCGCCGTCACCGAAGCCCCGCCCCCCGTGTCGCCGGGCGAAAGGTGAGCCGAGCACGGGCAAGGGAGAGCCTCAGCATGCAGCCCTGCGGCGGAAGAGGCGCACGGAAAACAGTTGCCTTTTGCCGCATTTGCTGTATACTCCCCGCGCATGCTCACCATCAAGAATCTGACCAAGGCCCACGCCGGCCGCACCCTCTTCTACGAGACCGAACTCGTCGTCAACTGGGGCGAGCGCATCGCCCTCGTCGGCCCGAACGGCGCCGGCAAATCCACCCTCTTTCGCATGATTCTCGGCGAGGACAGCCCCGACGAGGGCCAGATCGTGATGGATGACTACGCCGTCGTCGGCTACCTGCCGCAGGAGGCCGGCGACCCCTCCGACCGCAGCATCCTCGAAATCGCCATGAGCGTCACGCCCGAGATGGGCGAGGCCATTCGCACCATGCGCGAATGCGAGGTGAAGGGAGATAACAGCAGCGACACCTTTGCCCGCGCCACGGACGTCTTCATCGCCAACAATGGCTACCAGCTCGAGCCCAAGGCCAAAAAGATCCTCAAGGGTTTGGCTTTCCGCGATGAGGACTTCAACCGCCCGGCGCGCGAGATGAGTGGCGGCTGGGTCATGCGCGCCCACCTCGCCCAGCTTCTCGTGGCCGAGCCCGATCTGCTGATGCTCGACGAGCCGACCAACCACCTCGACCTCATGAGCCTTCTGTGGTTGCAGCGCTACCTCAAGAATTACCCGGGCGCCATCTTCATGATTTCGCACGATCGCGACTTCATGGACGAGCTTGTGGAGACGGTTTACGACATCGAGGACGCCGAGCTCGTCCGCTACTCGGGCAATTACACGCGCTTTCTGGAGCTCAAGGAGCAGCGCTATGAGCTGCGCCTCGCCGCCTGGCGCAACCAACAGCGCGAAATCGCGCACTTCGAGTCCTTCATCGAGCGCTTCCGTTCCGTCGCGTCGAAGGCGGCTCAGGTGCAGAGCCGCATCAAGCAGCTGGAGAAGATGCGCCGCATCGAGAAGCCGAGACAGGCGCGCAAAGTCTTCAAGTTCATCTTTCCGCAGCCGCCGCGCAGCATGCAGCGCGTGCTCGAGCTCGAGAAAGTCGGCCAGAGCTACGGCGAGCGCCGCATTTACAAAAACCTCGACCTGCTCATCGAGCGCGGCGATCGCATCGTGCTCGTCGGCCCGAACGGCGCCGGCAAATCCACCCTGCTCAAGATTCTCGCCGGCGTCGTGCCCATCGACGAGGGCAAGCGCATCGTCGGCACCACCACGCGCATCGGCTATTTCTCGCAGATGCGCTCGGAAAACCTCACGCCGAACTTCACCGTGCTGGAGGAGATCATGAAGGCTGATGCCGAACTCCGTGAGGAGGAGGCGCGCGCCGTGCTCGGCTCCTTCATGTTCCGCCGGCAGGATGTGGACAAGCGCGTCGAGGTGCTCTCCGGCGGTGAAAAGTCGCGCCTCAGTCTCGTGAAGTTCCTCGTCAACCCGCCGAACCTCCTGCTGATGGATGAGCCGACCACGCACTTGGATCTCATGAGCGTTGAGGCGCTCTGCCAGGCGCTCAAAAACTACGCCGGCACCCTCGTCTTCATCTCGCACGACGTCCACTTCATCCGCTCGCTGGCCGAGAAAACCCTGCACATCAACCACGGCACCGTCACGCCCTACGCCGGAGGCTACGACTACTACCTTGAAAAATCCGGCATTCTCGACGACCAGAACGCCATGGATATCTGAGGCTCGGGCGCCGGAGCCGGGCCCCGAAAGGCGGCACTGGGCGGGCACTGCCCCGTGTGGCGCATTCTCGGCGGCGGCCTGAGTCAGCGCCGCCGACGCGTGCTCAATGGCGATGCGTGCTCCATGTACGCATCGCTCAGTCGCACTGAGGCGGGTATTCCGGCCGAGGCGACGCCTCACGCCCCGGCATCGGGCGGCGGCACCAGCTCGGCGAGGCCGGCCCGGGTGAAAATCTCGCGCAGCTGCTCGATGGGGCGCTGCGGCCAGAACTTGTTGGCCACGGGGCTCGCGGGGCTGGGATGCAGCAGCGTGCCGAGCGTGAAACTGCGCCCGGGCAGCTCGGCCGCCGCGCTCTCCAGCTGCTTGAGCGCATAGGCGCCCACGCCGATGAGGCAGCGGGGTTGCAGGATCTCGATGAGGCGCACCAGATGGCGCCGGCAGGCCGCATCGATCTGTGCCGCCTGATCGCGCGGCAGCTGGGCGGGCGTGATGTTCGCCCCTGTCTCACTCATCCAGATGAGCGGGCAGTAGTTGGCGACGTAGGCGTGCGCGAAGAAGTGCTCGGCCGTGCCGTAGAGCTGCGCGAAGAGCCCCCAGAGGCGACGCCCGCTGACTTCGGAGCGCGGGCAGGCGAAGCCCTGAATGGGGCGCTTCGGGTGCATGTGCGGGGGCTGGCCGATGAGGGCCATGAGGCCCATCCACTGCGTCACCGCCGCCACCTCGCCGAAGGGAACCCCCGTCTGCGCCATCCCGAAGGGGCCGGGGTTCATCCCGAGATACAGCACGTCCTTGCGGCCGCTGCCGAAGGCGCGAATGTAGGCCTCGTGCCCCGCGCGGGCGTACTCCAAGGGATTGTAGGTGAAGGCCACGGGCGGGCCGAAGCTGAGCTCCTCCATATCGCGGCTCAGCTCGCGCGCCGCCTCGATGAGGTCATCCGTCTGCATGCCCGGATTGTATCACAGCTCGCCCGGCGCGGCAACAATATCGGCTTGAAAAAGGGTGCAATTTCGAGTAGAATCGCCGCGTGAACGTCATCGCGATAGCAAACCAGAAAGGCGGCGTCGGCAAGACGACCACCGCCGTCAATCTCTCAGCGGCGCTGGCCGCCAAGGGCAAACGTGTTCTGCTCATCGACATGGACTCGCAGGCCAACGCCAGCTCAGCCCTCGGCATCGAAGCCAGCAGTGAGCAGAGCCTCTACCCAGCCCTCATCGGCGAGTGTCTGTTGGAGGATCTCATCATCCCCACCAAGCGGCGCAACCTCTCGCTCGTGCCGGCGCACATGGATCTCTCCGGCGTCGAGGTCGAGCTGACGGCCGAGGGCAACCACCTGACTTGCATGCGCGATGCAATGGTGGGTCTGCGCGAGCGCGGTGACTACGACTTCGTCTTTCTCGACACGCCGCCCTCGCTCGGCGTGCTGATGACGGCTTCTCTCTGCGCCTGCGACGAGGTGCTGACGCCGATGCAGTGCGAGTTCCTCAGCCTCGACGGTCTCTCCAAGATCATCTACGTCATCGAGCAGATCCGCGAGAGCGGGGCCAACCCCGATATTCGCCACGAGGGTGTGCTCATGACGATGTTCAACAACACCAACCTCGCCAACCAAGTCATCGCTCAGGTGCGCGAGAACCTGCCGGAGCAGCTGTACAAGACGGTGATCCCGCGCTCCGTCCGCGTCGCGGAGGCGCCGAGCTTCGGCAAGACGATCATGGAGCACGACCGCTACGGCACGGCGTCGCTGGCCTATCAGAATGCCGCCAAGGAATTCTTGAGCCGCCACAGCCTCTGAAGATTCTCGGCACTCCTCCCTCGGACGTCCCCGTCCGAGAGCTCTGCGGGAGGATGCCCCGCGAAGGAGCCCCGCGTGAGCCGCAGGCCGTAATGTGCGGCGCGGAACGGAGCTTGAATCGGAACGGAGCATGGCGGTACGGTGCCGCGTGAACGAAAAAGCCGCGCAGCGGTCGACACGCCGGAAGCGAAGACCGAGTACCCGTCATCCCGCCTCCCCGAGCTTCCCAGATCTCCCAAGTTTTTTCCCCCCCAAGCTTGCGGGCCCACCTGAGGTCCCGGCCCTCCCTTTCCCCTCGGTTCTCCCAAGTTCCCGGCTCCTCGGAGATCCCCGGCACCCAGAGGGCAGAGACGTTCGGCGGCGTCCATCCTCGCCGAAGCCCGGCTCAGCTCGCGCGAGGCGAGACCCCGCAGCCTGAACCCTTGCATCACAACGAAGAACGTCGCGCGATGTTGGATTGGATTTTCCCCATCACCTGTGAGCTCTGCGGCGAGAGCAGTCCCCTGCCCCTCTGCGAGTCCTGCATGCGCCGGCTGCCGACGGTGCCGCGCCCGATCTGCCTCTACTGCGGCGCGCCGACGGACGGCGGCTGCGAAGACGCCTGGCACTGCTCGCACTGCCGCGCGCAGCCTCGCAGCTATGACTTTGCGCGCTCGGCTCTGGTGCCGGACGACCATGTGACGAAGCTCCTGCACGACTTCAAGTATCACGGGGCCCTCTACCTCTCCGCGGCCTTCGGCGAACTGCTCAACCGCCTGTGGGAAGAGACGCCGGAGTTGACGGAGTACGACGACTGGGTTCTCGTGCCCGTTCCGGCCAGCGACGAGCACCTCTACCGCCGCGGCTACAACCAGGCGGCCGAGCTGGCCATGCGCTTGGCCTCCCGCCGCCACCTGCGCCTCCTCGAGCTGCTGGAACGCCGCCGCACGGCCGTCTCCAGCCAAACGAGGCTCGCCGCCTCGGAGCGCCGGCGCAACGCCCTCCAAGCCTACCACCTCAAACGGCGCCTGCCGCGCGTGATCCCGCCGCACCTGCTGCTCATCGACGACGTCTACACCACGGGCTCCACGGCACGCGCCTGTGCCCAAGCCCTGCACAAACTGCCCGGCGTGCAGCGCGTCGGGGTGCTCACCCTCGTGCGCATCCGCCGCCGCGCCGCCTCGCTCTGAGTCGGCTCGCGCTTCCTCGGCTCCGTAGCCCAAAGCCCCGCGGACGCATCATCCGCCGAGGCCACACCCACCAGTCCCGACACACACTAGTCCCTCATCGGCCCACCGGAAGGGTCGCCCCCCGGGCAAGCTCCACCACTCCGACCGTCGCCGAGACTATTGCCGCCGGAAGGTGTGTCGGCGGAAGGGGCGCCGCCGTGAGAGGCGTCGCCCGGGTGCAGTCGCCCGCGGGGGTGAAAGCGGCGGTGCAGCTGCTCGAGCCGCTTTTGCTCCACGTGCGTGTAAATCTGCGTTGTCGCGAGGTCCGAGTGGCCGAGCATATCCTGAATCACGCGGAGATCGGCCCCGTTCTCCAGCAAATGCGTGGCGAAGGAGTGGCGCATGATGTGGGGGAAGACGCGCTCCGTCAGCCCGGCGGCAGCGGCGCGGCTGCGGATGATCTGGCGCACGCGCTCCCGCGTGAGCTGCGTGCCGCGGCACGAGAGAAAGAGCGTCTCCGCGCGGCGCCCCTCGCGGAGCAACATCGGGCGCGCCGCCTCGAGATAGCGGCGCAGCGCCTTGGCCGCAACCCCGCCCATCGGCACGTAGCGCAGCTTTGAGCCCTTGCCCTCCACGCGGATGAAGCCCGACTCCCAGTCCAGCTGATCCGCGCGCAAATGCACCAGCTCTGAGACGCGAAGCCCGCTGCCGTAGAGCATCTCCAGCATCGCCCGATCGCGCGCCCCGAAGGGCAACTCGCGCGGATCGACGGACTCGAGCAGGCGCTGCACCTCCGGCGCCGAGAGCGTCTCTGGCACGTGCTGCGTCGCCCGCCCCCCGTGCAGCAGCGCGGCCGGATCCGTCGGCAGCACCTTGCGCGCGGCCAGGTAGCGGAAAAAGATCCGCAGATGCACCATCGCCACGCGGCACGAGGAATCCGCCAGACCCTCGCGCCGCAGGGCCGCGCCGTACGCGCTGAAGCTCTCGGGGCTCAGCTCCTCAAGCTCCAGCCCCTGCTGCTCCATCCAACGGGCAAAATGGTGCAGACTCTGCCGGATCGACGTGCGATAATTCGCGCTCAGGCGCCTCTCCGCCGCCAGATACAGCAGGAAGCGCTCCGTCAATCCGAGCATGGAGGGCGCCGCAGCCATCACTGCAGCTCACCGCCGCCGGCAGGCTCCGGCAGCGGCTCATAATCGTCCCCGCCCGCCTTCTGCCCCGAGCCGGAGGGTTGAGGCAGCGCCTCGCCGCCCTCCTGCCCCTGCAGCATCTCCTGACGGCGGCGCTCAAACTCCGCGCCGCGCTCGGACTGCTTGTTCGTCAGGATTACCGAGCGGCCCGTCGTGCTCGTCTGCAAGCGGTGCGTCTCATCAAGCTGCACGGGCACCGAGCCATCCTGCGGCAGAGCCGCCGCCCCGCCGAGCAAATCGATGGGCGAGTTGGACACCAGAGTCACCGGATTCTCGAGATCACTCTCGCGCACATAGCCGCGCTCCCCATCCTGCGTCTCGACGAAGTAATAGGTGCCCTCACAGGCGATGACCTTGACGCTGGGCGTCTTCACCAGCCGGCCGTCGGCCGCCTCGTTGCGATCCGGATTGTGGTCGAGCAAAAACACCTTGCCCTCCAGAACCGGCGCCTCGGCATCCGTCGGGTACTTGCCCTCCTTGAGGATCTTGGCGCGCATCGCCGCGCGGGCCTCGGCCGTGCCGGGAGGATCCAGGGGCGAATCGGGCTTCAGGTACTCGGGGAGATAGGCCTTGTTGTCATTCGAGTTGCAGGCCGCGAGGCCGAGCGCCAGGGAGAGAATCAAAAAATGTCGAACTTTCATGGCCTCATTTTACCACATCCGCCTCTTGAATCAAGTCGCAAGCTCCGCTTCCTCACCCCTACACCTTCAGTGAGCCGAGCTCTTTATCAAACAACGACCGCCGCGGCCAGCCCAGCTCACACCCCGAACGGCGCCTCTGGCCCCTGCGGGCATCCGCCCTACCGAACGCAGCTTCGTCGACATCTCCGTCCGCCGCACGCCTCAGGGCGGCACCGGTCGGCACAGGGGGGCTCAAACACACAGGCTCCCCGCCTCAACACACCAACGCTCCGGCCCAACGCCTCAGCGCCGCAAGCTCAACTCATCAGCGCCTCGCGGTTCACGAAAAACACCGCACCGAGCACGCAGAGGAAAGCCCAGAGGTAATCCCACTTCCACTGCTCGCCCATGAAAAAAATCATGAAGGGCACGAAAACGCCCAGCGACACCGTCTCCTGAATCACCTTGAGCTGGGCAAGACTCAGCCCCTCCATGCGCCCCACGTTGTTGGCCGGCACCATGAAGCAGTATTCGAAAAAGGCGACGCCCCAGCACATCAGCACCAGCTTCCACCACGGGAGAGCCACCGCTTCGCCCGGACGGCGGAGGAAGCCGTACCAGGCATAGGTCATGAACGAATTACTGCAAATGAGCAAAAAGACCGTCAGACAAACGCGTAACATGGGGGTAAGGCAAAGGTGCGGCGCATGATACCCCTCCGCAGCCGCCGCGTCAACCTTAATCCCTCACCGTCCGCGAGAAAGCTCCGAAGCGCCCCCGCGCGCACACGCGTGCGCCGCAGGCCCCACTCCCGGGCATCCGAGTGCTGCCCCAAAGCCGGAGCTATGGAGCAGTGCCGAGTCACGCCGAGGCGCATGCTCCGACGCGGCACCGAAACTCAGCGGCAAGGCGAGAGGTGAGAACACGTCCTGTAGCGCCGCCAATCACCAAGCGCCACCGGACGCAGCCGACCACTGAGCGCCGCTGCTCGCGGGACTCAGCCGGCCCCCCGATCATCGCTCCGTCGGCAGAGGGCTCTGCGCCGGGCGCGCCGGCTGCTGAGCCCCGGGGCGCCGCACGGGCCAATCCACCCCCACGGGGCCGATGTAGAAGCGGCTCCGCCCCTGTGCATCGGGCTTGTGCACCAACACATTCATCTTGAGCGCGTCCATGCCCAGCAAGCCGGGATCCGCCTCAGCCGGCAGCAACTGGGGGCTGAAATTCCACGTGCGAACCTGCGGCGTGAGTTGCAGCGAACCCCGCCGCCCGACACCCGCGCGAATCGTGCGGGGGCCGTTGACATCGGCAATCTTCACATCCTCCATGTGCTCGGCCCCGGGCGCCCACTGCTCGGGCAGCAGCGTCGTCACCGAACTGCCCGTATCCAGCAGCAAGGGGAACGATTTCTCCCCGCTCTGCACCGTCACGAACAAGCGCCCCGCCTCGTCGCGCCTCCCCTCCAGCGGCACAAAGGGCGACATATCGCGGAAGGCCCCCCAAGTGAAGCGCTCCGCCCGGAAATCCATGATAAAGGACAGGCGGCTCATCGCATCCATCCCGAGGATACCCGCCAGCGGCTTGCTCTGCATGGCGTTGACGCCGCTCAAATCCATCACCACCAGCATCATTCCGCGAAAGCGCGTGCCGCCGGCCTGCAGATCGCCGACAATGATGCCCGGCTTCTCCTCCGCATTGCCCGAGATCTGCATCTTCGACGTATCGACATACTCCGCCTTGAGCTCCTCATCGACAAACTTGCGATCGAGCACCGTATGCGTCGCCCCGGTATCCATCATCAGGCGAGCCGGCACACCGTTGACAAGGCAGGTCACAATGATCTGGCCGCACAGCGGATCGCGATACATCTCCCCCAAGCGCAGGGCCTTCTCTGAAAGGGCCTCCGCACTCCCGGCTCCCGCCGCTGCGTCCCCGGAGGCAGCGGCGGACGGCTTTCCGCCCTGGCCGGAGGCGTCCTCGGCAGACGCTGCGACACAGGGGGTGAAAATCCCTGCAAACAGCAGCCCGAACCCCAGCAGTCTCGCGACTGCCCCGCGAAGAGAGAGAGAAGTCTTCATCGCAGCTATTTTGGACGACCAAAGCTCTCTCTGTCAATGATATTTCATGTCACAAAAAAATTAACTTTAGCTCACTTTCCCCTTGCGCGGCCGCAGCAATCAGGATAAAATGCGCTTCATGAGGACGCTCTTTCTGTTGACACTGGCTTCGACACTCCCGCTCTACGCCTTTGACTCACCACCGCCCATTCCCTCCGGCGATGTTGAGTATCAGGACGTGAGCTACGATTCGAACGCCTACCTGTACGACGACGGCGCCTATGCGACGACCTACGATCCCGCCGCAGCCGCTGCGCCCATCCAGCCCGTGCCCACCTACAGCAAGAACGGCTACGTCAAGCTCAACCTCTACCAGTCGCAGTACCAAGTGCGCGGCATGGGCGTCACGGACGGCATGAGCAAGTACGGCTACTCCTCGCTGAGCGCCTCCTACACCTTCCCGAACCGCAACCTCTTCAACCTCGGTCTCGAGCATCGCATCTTCGGCGAGGTCGGCTTTGTCTGGGATCACAGCTGCCCTCTCGGCCGCACGCCCGTCGTCCACTTGGGCTACGGTATCGCCAAGGAGCTGATCCCGAATCTCAAGCTTGAGCTCGCCTACAACTTCCGCCACGGCGGTCTCGAAGGCTACATGGCCCGCTTCTACGACGGCAGCTCACACCGCTTTACGCAGGATCTCACACTGAGTCTCACCTACAACGATTTCCAGCGCGGCTTCTTCGGCCACGCCCTGGCCGGCCTCAGCTTCCAGGGGCTCAACGGCAGCTTCTACGACCTCGAAGCCGGCTACCGCTTCACCGACATCGTCAACACCGGCTCCTTCGGCCTTGACTTGGAGCTCTCGGCGGGCATGGCCATGTCGCTGAGCTACTGGGGCTCGGGCGTCGAAGGCATCGACGCCTACCGCGTGAGAGCCACCCTGCTGCCCTTCTCCCACGGCGGGCGCATCGGTCGCGACGGCACCTTCAGCTTCAATCCCTGGGTGCAGCTCTCCTGGTCCGGTGACAATGCCGGCAAGATTGACCGCGTCACGCACACGGGTCCGGTAGATCACATGCAGCTCTGCGTCGGCATTGATTGCTGCGTGAGCTTCTGATGATAAAAAAGCTTGTCAGGGGGGATTCTTTCCTGTAGAATCCCCCCGTCCCGCCGGTTTAGCTCAGTGGTAGAGCTCCCGATTTGTAATCGGATGGTCGTCAGTTCGAATCTGACAACCGGCTCTCTGCTCCCGCTCTTCTCATGAGGTGCGGGGGTTTTATTTTCCGGCCGAGAGAAAGCGTGGGTCCTGCCGAATGAAGACTCGGAGCAGCGCGCTCGGTATCCAGTGGCTGGCGCAAGGCGCGGCATCCGAGATGGGTCAAGAGAAAGGCCCGGCTCATTCCCCAAGGGGGACAGGCGACAAGGCTAGCGGCAGTGGTGCAGAATTCATGCTGAGTCCCTCGTATCCCATCGCTACACTCCGCGAGCGGGCGCAGTCGATCCGCTGCGGCACCGAGCCTCAGCGTGAGGGATCGGGTCAGAAGGTCCGACCTCAGCCTACGCGGTTGAGCTGAGAAATCGTCGCCTTGGGAGCCTCACCCTCAGCGGAGGCCGTCGCCCAGACGAGCTCGTGCAAACCCGCATCGAAGCGATAGACAACCAAATCGTTCACGCGCAGGCCCGTCTTGCCCTCCATCTGCTCAAAACAAGTGTTCGGGCTGTAGCGCAGCACACCGTCGTAGTCGTCAACCGTGCGCAGAAAGGCATAAAAGCCCGGCTGCGGGGCCTCGACGAGGAAGCGGGAGACGTAGCACTCCACCCCGGCGACGCGCTCCTTTTCCCAGTGCAGAGGCGCCTGCTGCGGGAAGCGAGCCCCGGCGCGGCGCTCGCGCTTCACGGAGGGCAGCAAGCGGCGGCGGCGGCGCATTGACAGCAGGCCGGAGCGCACCACCTGAAAGGACACGATCAGCACCGTTGCGCAGCCCCAGAAGAGCCAGATGCGAAGCCCCGCCGTAGCCACGCCGGGCGCATCCCAGATGAGGCATCCCGTCAGGAAGGCCGCGAAGAGCGCCGTGAGCAGGCCCCCGATACGCCAGCCCAGCACCATGCCGGGAAAGAGCAGAAACAGCAGGGTAAAGGGGATGAACTGCTTAAGGTTCAGCGGCGTGCACTTCAGAAAATCGCGGCGCAGGCCCCGCTCCACCAGCAGATTCAGCTCGGCCTGACTCGTTCGGGCGTCTATCTTCACGCCGCTGACGGTACCACAGAGTCCGCCGCCGTTCAAGAGCAAAGCGCTGCATCGTCTCCCGAGGAGCACCGTCCCGGCCGCATCTGAGCGGCTGCGGCGTCCGATCGGGGAGAGGACCTCAGGGCATCCGAAAAGGAACGCCCTCCCCATCCGCCGCCTGAGCGGTTCAGATCGAGCAGATCCCTCGCCTATCCTCGGTTGCGCTGCCGCGAGTCGAGGTGCGACGGTCGGTGACGGTTTAGACGCGCTGCAAGATTTGAGTTGCAACGCGGGCGCATCTGTGGTATGAAGGTGACGAGATGGAAAAGACGCTCTTCCAGAAGATCGCAGACAAGGAGATCCCCTCTGACATGGTGTATGAGGATGACCTCTGCGTGGCCTTCCGCGACATCACGCCCGTGGCTCCCACGCACATCCTGCTCGTGCCGCGCAAGCCGCTGCGCGATGTGGCGGCGGCGACGCCCGAGGATGCGGCGCTGCTGGCTCATCTGCTGCTCAAGGTGGGTGAGATTGCCCGCGCCGAGGGGCTCGAAGAAAAAGGTTTCCGCACGGTCATCAACACCGGCGCCGATGCCGGGCAGACGGTGCCGCACCTGCACCTGCACATTATCGGCGGTCGCTCGATGCAGTGGCCCCCGGGTTGAGTTGTTTGCGGCTCGTGCGGCGGCTCGCGGGTGCGGGCGGTCGCGCGCTGCTCTGAATGGCCGCGGCCATTTCCGCGTCTTGCGCCACGATGACTGATCCGAAGAACTGCATCAGACACTACGAGTGGGTGGAGCCCGGCACGCTGGAGCTCGCCCTGCCGACGAACCGCCTGCGCCTCTATTTCATGGAGGAGGGGTTGGTGCGCTGTCGCTACGTCAGCGGGGCGGTGTTTGAGAATATCCCCAGCTATGGGGTGAGCCCCGAGTACAGCGAGCAGCCGGTTGCCGTGCAGGAGCGCGAGCTGCCGGACTGTTATGAGCTGTGCACGCAGCGCCTGTTTCTGCGCATTCGCAAGGCGGATGCCGGTTTGGAGTTCGGCGAGCAGGCGACGGGCCGCGTGATCTGCGCAGATGCCGAGGGGATGGGGCATCGCCCGGTGGAGCGCACGGGCGATGAGTGCGTCTGGGTGCTCAAGCACATGCCGCAGAAGGCTCATTTTTTCGGGCTGGGGGACAAGCCCTGCGAGCTCAACATGCGCGGTCGGCGCTTTGAGATGTGGGGGGCGGATCACTACAAGTTTCACCCGGACAGCGACCCGCTCTACAAGAGCATTCCCTTTTTTCTCTGCCTCAACGAGGGCTCGCAGTACGGGATCTTTTTTGACAATACGATGCGCTCCTATTTCGATTTCGGCAAGGAGCGCTATGACCGACTGCTCTTCGGGGCCGACGGCGGGGTGGCCGACTATTACTTCATCATGGGGGAGTCGGCGCTGCAGACGATTGAGATTTACACGCGCCTGACGGGTCTGCCGCCGATGCCGCCGCTCTGGTCGCTCGGCTATCACCAGAGCAAGTGGAGCTACTACACGGAAGATGAGGTGGAGAGCTTGGCAGAGGAGTTTCGCCGCCGCCGCATTCCCTGCGATGCGATTCACCTCGACATTCACCACATGAAGCAGTATCAGGCGCTGACCTGGAACCGCGAGGCCTTCCCGGATCCGCCGGGCATGGTGCGCCGACTCGGGGAGGAGGGCTTCAAGGTGGTGACGATTATTGACCCGGGCATTCGCATCAACCCGGACAATTACGTCTGGCGCAGCGGTTTTGAGCGCAATGTGTTCTGCCGCCGCCACGACGGGGCTCTGCTGGAGGGTGAGGTGTGGCCGGGGGCCTGTAATTTCCCGGATTTTACGTCGCCGGCGACGCGCTATTGGTGGGCGGATCTCTTTCACCGCCAGATTGCGGAATACGGGGTACGCGGCATTTGGACGGATATGAATGAGCCGGTGATTCTGCCGGATCGCACCTTTCCCGATGACACGCGACACGCTTTTGACGGCTACTCCTGCTCGCACCTCAAGGCGCACAATGTCTACGGCCAGTGCATGGCGCGCGCGACGCGCATGGGCATGGAGCAGCATGCGCCCGACCGGCGTCCCTTCGTGCTGACGCGCTCGGGTTTCGCCGGTCTTCAGCGCTGGGCGGCGACGTGGACGGGGGATAATTTTTCGGACTGGGAGAACCTCAAGATGGCCAACCACATGGTGCAGCGCCTCGCGACGAGCGGGGTGTCGTTCTGCGGGGCGGACACGGGCGGTTTTCTCGGCAAGCCGACGCCGGAGCTCTTTTGCCGCTGGATGCAGATGGCGGCTTTTCACCTGTTTTTCCGCAACCACAACAACGGGGAGTTCGGCGGGCAGGAGCCGTGGTGCTTCGGTCCGGTGGTGGAGGAGGCGGTGCGCGCAGCCATCAATGAGCGCTACCGTCTGCTGCCGTATTTTTACACGCTCTTTCACCGCTACACGACGCAGGGCACGCCGGTGATTCGCTCGCTGGCGATCATGGACTGCGGCAATCCCGATACCTATTGGCGCGGCAGCGAGTTTTACGTGGGCGATGCGCTCTATGTGGTGCCGGTGCATCACCCGGGCGAGGGCGGGCGGCGGCTCTACATTCCGAAGGGGCGCTGGTACTCGCTGTGGTCTGACGAGCCCTGCGGCCCTTCGGGCACGGAGGAGTGGGTGGAGACGCCGATCAGCCACATTCCGGTGCTGGTGCGGGGCGGTTTCGTTGTGCCTCGCTGGCCGGTGCAGCAGTATGTGGGGGAGCTGGAGCTGCCGCCCTGCTCGCTGGAGCTCTGGTGGGCTCCGCAAGAGGCTCAGCTTTCCCAGCTCTATGAGGATGCCGGTGACGGCATGGGCTACCGCATCGGTGATTACCTGCTGCACAGTTTTGCGTACAGGGCGGGGGATCGCGGCTTTCAGCTCGCGCACGGCTGCCGGGGGCGGGGCGAGAAACGGCGCCGCGAGTATGAGCTGAAGCTGCATGCGCTGCCGGCTGATGCGGTTCCTCGCGTGCGGGTGGACGGTGTTCTGCGAGAGGGCGGGGCTTTCGGCGAGGGGCATGTGTTCTCCGTCGCTCTGCCGGCCGATTTCGTGCGCCTCGAGATTGATTTCTGACTTTAGGTTCTGACTTGCCGTGAATAAGGATACGCTCGACAAACTGATGAGCCGGCTCGACAGCCTGAGCACGGTGGAGCTGCGCCAGCTCTTTCTGCGTCTGGCGAGCGACCGCGGGCTGCTGCAGGATGTGTTTGATGCTCTGCGCGATGGTTTGATTCTCTTTGACGCTGAGGGGCAGGCGCGCTATGCGAACAAGATGGCGGAGAAGATTTACAACCGTCCGCTGCGCGACTTGCTCCGCGAGCCCTTCGAACGGCTCAACGGGGGCACCTGCCGCTGGGAGGATCTGCAGGGCAGCGGCGCGGTGATCACACGCGATTTGCAGGTGAATTACCCGGAGCCGCGCCACTACAATCTGCTGATGAGCCCAGTGGCGCAAGGCAGCGAGTACCTGCTGCTCATTCACGATGACACGGAGCTGCTGGCGCGGCGCGAGGCGAGCGCGGAGGCCGAGCAGCTCAACCTGCTCACCTTCCTCTCCGGCGCGGTGGCTCACGAGATCGGCAATCCCCTCAATTCGCTCGGGCTCAATTTGCAGCTCATGCGGCGCAAGCTGGCACACGGGCCGGAGGACTGCCGCGAGGCGCTGGAGCCGCTGCTGGACTCTGCCTTGGCCGAGACGCGGCGCTTGGATGGTCTGCTGCGCCACTTCCTGCAATCGATGCGCCCGGGGCGCTTGCAGCGCGAGCCTGTTCAGGTGAATGAGGTGCTCAAAAATGTGCTGGCGACGCTCGCGCCGGAGATCGCCCCGCGAGGCGTTGCCGTGCAGGAGTCCTACTGCCGCGATCTCCCGCTGATCGAGGCGGATCCGAAGCGGCTCTTTCAGGTGTTTTACAATCTGATCCGCAATGCCTATCAGTCCATTCCCGGCCCGGACGGCTGCATTCTGGTGCTCACGGGCTACAATGACACGGATGTGCGGATCTGCATCTCGGACACGGGCACGGGGATTTCTCACGAGGTCATGGGCAACATGTATGAGCCCTTTCACACGACGAAGAAGCACGGCAACGGGCTCGGACTTCTCATCGTGCGCCACATTGTGCGCGAGCACGGCGGCACGCTCGGCATCGCCTCGCGCGAGGGTCAGGGCACGGCTGTCACGGTGACGCTGCCCCGAGCCGACCGCGTGGTGCGCCTGCTCCCGCAGTGAGGCTGAGGCCGCGGACTCGCCGATGAAGCTGCGGGGCGTGCGAGTCCCCTGAGACGTCGACCTTCCCACGCCTGAGGCGCTTCGCCGTGTTTTTCCCTCGTGAAGGAGCTCGACAGGCTCGCTCGCCGGGACGCATCGGGGCCTTCTCTCCCCCTTTGCCCGAACATCTGCGCAGCGGGAACGCTCTTTTCGCTCTGTGTCATAACAGCCACAATACGTGTGGCCTCTTCTTCACGCTCCCGAGCGTGCACCGGGCTCGCTTTTGTGATAAAAGGGCGGCGTTATGAGCGAAATGTACATGGCATTGCTGGGCATCCTGCTGCTTCTGGCCATTTTTGACCTGATTGTGGGTGTGTCCAATGATGCGGCAAACTTCCTCAATTCCGGGGTGGGATGCCGCGTGGCGAAGCGCAGCACGCTGCTGGCGGTGGCTGCGGTGGGCATTGTGCTGGGTGCGAGTGTGTCCGGCGGCATGATGGAGATTGCGCGCAGCGGCGTTTTCATGCCGGCGCAGTTCTCCTTTCACGAGGTGATGATTCTCTTTCTCGCCGTCATGCTGACGGACGTGATTCTGCTGGATCTCTTCAACACCTTCGGTCTGCCGACGTCAACGACAGTCTCGCTGGTCTTTGAGTTGCTGGGCTCGGCCATTGCGGTGGCTCTCTTCGTAATGCACCGCGGCGGCGAGGATGTCGCCGGCAGTCTCGGGGCCTACATCAATTCGGCCAAGGCTCTCGGCATCATTTCGGGTATCTTCTGTTCGGTGGTGGTGGCTTTCACCTGCGGCGTGGTGGTGATGTGGTTCTCCCGCCTGCTCTTCAGCTTCCGCTACATGAAGGCCTATCGCTACATCGGGGCTCTCTGGAGCGCGTTGGCGTTGACGGCCATCACCTACTTTGCAGTGTTCAAGGGGCTCAAGAGCAGCACCATCATCAGCAAGGAGACGCTGATGCTGCTCGATGCGCACATCGCCACGGCCACGGCGGCGGCCTTCGCCTTCTGGCTGGTGCTCTGCGCGGTTCTCCAATACGGTCTGAAGGTCAACACGCTCAAGCTGACGGTCTTTGCGGGCACGGGCGCTCTGGCACTCGCTTTCGCCGGCAATGACCTCGTGAACTTCATTGGCGTCTTCATGGCGGCGGAATCCAGCTACCACATTGCCTCCGATTTCGTGGCTCAGGGCGGTAGCCTGGAGACGCTCAAGATGGGGGGGCTGGCCGAGCCGGTGCACGCCAATTTCTATTACCTCATCGGCGCGGGTCTGATCATGGTCGGTGCGCTCTTTTTCTCCAAGAAGGCGCGCACGGTGACGGAGACGGAGGTGAAGCTCGCCGGGCACAACAGCGGCAAGGAGCGATTCGGCTCCTGCCTGACGGCGCGCCTGGCCGTGCGCTACACGCTCAATGCGTCGCGCTTCATCTGCCGCATCACGCCGGCGCCGATTGCCCGCTTCGTCGGCGAACGCTTCCGCCCGCTGGAGGAGGACGAGAGCGGCGCGGCCTTCGACTTGGTGCGCGCCTCGGTGAACCTGACGGTGTCTGCCCTGCTCATCTCGCTGGCGACGTCCCTCAAGCTGCCGCTCTCCACGACCTATGTGACCTTCATGGTGGCGATGGGCTCGTCGCTGGCTGACCGCGCCTGGGGCCGCGACAGTGCGGTCTACCGCATCACGGGTGTGTTCACGGTGATCGGCGGTTGGTTCATGACGGGTATTGCGGCGTGCACGGCTGCGTTCATTTCCGCCAGCGTGATGATGTACGGCGGGATGTGGGGCGTGGCGCTGATGATTCTGGTTGCCGGCTTCGTGCTGGTGAAGTCCTCGGTGCTGCACGGGCGCCGCAGCCGCGAGAAGGCAGAGGTGCTGGATCTGAGCCGCACGGAGACGCTGCGCGAGATCGGCGAGACGTCCGCCAACCGCCTGGGCCGCAGCCTGGGGATTTACAAGGCGACGATTCAGGCGCTGCTGCGCGAGGATCGCGATGCTCTCAAGCGCCTGCGCCGCAAGGCCCGCGAGATGAATCGCGCGGTGACGGCGGAGAAGGAGAACATGGTGCTGCCGAGCCTCCACGGGCTGAGCGCCGCGCTGGCTCCGCAGGGGCAGATTCTCTTCCGCATCAATGAGAGCAGCATCGCTCTCTCCGAGAGCCTGCTCGGCATCGTGAAAGCGAGCTTCAAGCACATCGACAACAATCACGTGGGTCTCAACGAAGCACAGGCAGCCGATCTGATGGAGATGGGCCGCCGCCTCGACAGCCTCTTCCCCAATCTCTGCAAGATGCTGGAGGAGAGCCGATTTGACAACATCGACCAGCTGATCAGCCAGGGTGATGATCTGAGTGCGGAGTTTGCGGATGCAATTACGCGCCACTTGGTGCGCGCCAGCGATGATGAGTCGAACACGCGCACGGCGATTCTCTATCTGAACCTGCTCAATGAGACGCGTGTGATGCTGCGCAAGGCGTTCACCCTGCTCAAGGAGCAGCGCGAGCTCTTCGAGAGTTGAGGTCTCACAGGAAGCTGCCTCTCTCCGGCCGCCGGATCGCTCAGGTGATCCGGCGGCTTTTTGCGTGCAGGGCAAAGCTCCTTCGGTGTGGATCCGAGCCCCGCCGGCAGGGGGCATGCAGCGGCAGGGCACCCCGCGGGAGCGCATACCGCAGGAGAGCATCCCGCTGTCAAGCCGCCGAGGAAGCGGTCGCACCGACACCCTTTCCGGTCGCCCCCCGTGCGCCCCCTCCGAGCAGGAGCGGCGTCCGTGATATCCGCATACGCGGGAGAGATTTCCGGGTATCTCGGGGAATTTCGGGAGATTTTATCCTTGCCGTGGCGGCCTCCTGCGTATAGGGTAGGAGGAGGGTCGGTGTGATGCCGACCACGTCTTCAGATATCACCAACCATCAGCACAAGATTAACGATGAAACATTTCTTGATGAGCGGATGCACGCTGCTGGCGGCGGCTCTCGGCGCCGCGGCCGGCACGCAGGCGGGGCCCTATGAGTTGACCCCGATTCAGGATACGGCCAAGACGATGAGTATCCGTCTGTTCCCGACGCTGCCGGAGGCGGAGTTCATCCGTCTGGCGGGCGGACGCGAGGCGGCGGCCTCCATCAACACCTTTCTGCTGCGCGGGGACGGCAAGACCATTCTCGTGGATACCGGCAACGGCGGCAGCGTGGGCAAGACCGCGGCGCGTCTGCGCGAGCTGGGCGTGGCCCCCGAGCAGGTGGACGCCGTGCTGCTGACGCATATGCACGGGGATCACATCGGCGGGTTGATCGATGCGAACGGCCGCGCGGTATTCCCGAAGGCGGAGATTTTTGTCTCGGCGCCGGAGCGCGCCTTCTGGGAGAAGGAGCCCGGCTCGGGCGGTGATCTGGCGCGCCGCGTGCTGGCGGCGTACGGCGAGCGCGTGAAGGAGCTGCGCGACGGTCAGCAGCCGATGCCCGGCATCCGCGCGCTGGCGGCGCCGGGGCACACGCCCGGTCACACCGTGCTGGAGGTGGGCGATCTCTACCTCGTGGCGGATCTTGTGCACGCCGTCTCGGTGCAGGTGCCGCATCCGGAGGTCTGCGCGACCTATGACATGGATCCCCGGCAAGCGGTGGCGACACGCGTGCGCGTTCTCGATCTGGCCTCCGCCCCCGGCAAGAGGGTGGCCGGGGCCCACCTGCCCTTCCCCGGCGTCGGCCGCATCACCAAGGACGCGAAGGGCTACGCCTACACCCCGGAGTCCGTGCCCTCCGAGCCCTCCGCAAAGCCTGCGCCGGCGAAGGACTGAGATCATCTCACACAGAGCGGCCCTCTCGACCGATCGGTATCACGCGGCAGCACGAGACGATGCCCTGAGGCGCCCAAAGGACCCTCGAAAACTCTTGCCGGCGCTCACCGAGACGCTCCGAGTCTCAGCGCAGGCATGAATACGAAACAGCGGCGCTCCTGCCTTCGGGCAGGAGCGCCGTTTTGTTTTGATCGGGTGAACGCCGGGGCCCTGCCCGCCTCAGGCGGCGAGGGCCCTGCGTGACGGCTTCAACGGGGCTTCAGTCCTCGGTCGCGCGAAGGCGCTCGATGAAGCGGATGATCTCGCCGATGATCAGCACGGGGAGGGTACCGACGATGAGGATGAGCCATTCGGTCGCACTCAGCGGCACGGTGCGGAAGACTTCGCCGCCGAACTGGACGGCGAGGAACTGGCCGATGAGGATGACGAGGGCAATGAGCAGGAAGGAGCGGTTGGTGCAGAGTCCGCTCAGGAAGCTCTTGTTCGTGCCGTAGACGCGCGCGTTGAAGAGGTTCCAGAACTGCAACATCACGAAGCCTGTGAAGAGCATCGTGAGCTCGCGGGCATCGAGCACGCCGCCGCTGCTGCCGAGGAGGTTGATGAAGACCTCCGCTGCGAGGATGAAGGCGATGCCGAGGCTGAGGATCCACAGCCACATCGAGGGCGTGATGATGAAGGCCATCTTGTTGCGCGGCTTGCGGTGCATGACGTCGTCGCTCGGCGGCTCGGTGGCGAGGGCGAGGGCGGCGAAGGTGTCCATGATGAGGTTGACCCAGAGCATCTGGGTGACCGTCAGGGGCATGGCGCAGCCGGTGAAGGGCCCGAGGGCGGCGATGCCGCAGGCGGCCACGTTGACCGTGAGCTGGAAGACGATGAACTTCTGGATGTTGCGGTAGAGCGAGCGCCCCCACATGACGGCGCGGGTAATGCTCGTGAAGGAGTCGTCGAGCAGCACGATATCGGAGGCCTCCTTGGCGACGGAGGTGCCGGTGATGCCCATGGAGAGGCCGACGTCGGCGTGGTTGAGCGCGGGGGCGTCGTTGGTGCCGTCACCGGTGACGGCGACGACGTGGTTCTTTTTCTGCAGGGTGTTGACGAGGCGCATCTTGTCCATGGGCTTGGCGCGGGAGAGGACGCGCAGGTCGTCGACGCACTCCTCGAGGCGGCTGTCGCTGAGCTGGCCGAACTCGGTGCCGGTCATGACGGCGTGGCGCGGCAGCTCGCCCTCGGGCAGCAGGCCGATTTCGCGGCCGATCTGGCAGGCGGTCTCGAAGTTGTCGCCGGTGACGATCTTGACGCCGACGCCGGCGCGCAGGCAGGTCTTGACGGCGTCCGGCACGTCGGGGCGCACGGGATCCTGGATGACGAAGCAGCCGAGCCAGGTGAGCTCTTGGGCGGCGTCCTTGATGGCGTCGGGGCTCTGCGGCACCTCGCCGCTCAGCTCGCGGCAGGCGAGGCCGAGCACGCGCATGGCGCGGCGCTGGGCTTCGACGATGCGGCCGCGGATGCGGGCACGCGTCTCTTCATCCCAGGGGCTGCCGAAGGCGCTGCTGCATCGCTCGATGATGATCTCCGGCGCGCCCTTGATGTAGAGCACGGGAGCCCCGCACTTGAGGGGGGAAGCGACGCAGCTGGCCATGAATTTGTTCTGCGTGGAGAAGGGCAGCTGGGAGAGCAGTGTAGCCTGCTCGCGCAGCGGGGCGTAGTTGACGCCGTTGTCGCGCAGGTAGAGCAGCATGGCGCCTTCGGTGACGTTGCCGAGCACGTTGCCCTTCTCGTCGAGGTCGGCGGTGGAGTTGGCGGCAATGGCTTCAGCCATGAGGGGGAAGACGGGGGCCTCGGCCTTTTTCTCGCTGACCTCGGGGAAGAGGGCCTCGCGCACGCTCATGCGGTTCATCGTGAGGGTGCCGGTCTTGTCCGAGCAGATGACGGTGGCCGCGCCGATGGTTTCACAGGCTTCCATGCGGCGCACGAGGCAGTTCTGCCGCACCATCTTGCGCATGCTGTAGGCGAGGCTGAGGGTGACGCTCATGGGCAGGCCTTCGGGGACGGAGACGACGATGAGCGTGATGGCGATCATGAAGTAGAGCAGGAGCTGCTCCGCGGCGGCGGCCGGCAGCCAGCTGCCGGGGTTGGCCTCGACGTAGCCGCCGTTGCACAGCAGCACCATGAGGACGGCGAAGAGGATGAGGCCGGCTGCGATGCTCTTGATCCACGGCGCGCTGCCTTCGGCTCGCACGAGGGAGGGGCGCGGCAGCTTGATGCGCATGTAGGCGAGCAGGTCGCAGAGGATGGGGTACCAGACGCGCAGCAGGGCGACGGCGAGGGAGGCGATGGCGGCGAAGAAGAAGTACCACTGCCCCTCACTCAGCAGCAGGGTGCCGTGCAGGTGGCCCTGAATGACGAGGCCGGCGAAGAGGATGAAGGCGAGGGTGGAGCCGACGATGCTGATGGCTTTGCAGAGCCCGTCGAGCTGGAGGGCCAGAGGGGATTTGGCGCCGGTGTCCGCAGTGGCGGCGCGGGCGACTTTGCCGATTTCGGTGGCGTCGCCGACGCGGGTGACGCAGACGACGGCGTGACCTTCGGTGACGAGGGTGCCGCGCAGCACGATGTCGTCGGGGTAGGCGCCGGGGAGGCTCTCCTCAGCGGGGCTGTCGGCCGAGACGCTGTGCTTGAGCACGGGCTCGGATTCACCGGTGAGCGAGGACTGGTTGACGCGGAAGGCGACGGCCTCGAGCACGGCGGCGTCAGCGGGGATTTCCGCCCCGGTCTCCAGCATGAGGATGTCGCCGACGACGAGCTCGTTCTTGGGGATGAGGGTGGGCTTGCCGTCGCGCATGACGCGCACGGGGGTGACGTCGTTGACCTTGTTGAGGATGTCGAACTCCTTGTTGGCGCGGTATTCGTTGACGAAGCTGACGGTGGTGGCCAGCAGCACGGCGCCGAGGATGCCGGCGCTCTCAATCCAGCTGTGCCCGGGGACGAGCAGCACGGGGATGAAGGAGATGACGACGGCGACGAGCAGGATGATGATGAGCGGGTCGGTGAACTTGGAGAGCAGCAGCTTCCACCAGGCGTCTCGCTTCGGTGGTGTCAGTTCGTTGCTGCCGTGCAGGCGGCGGCTTTCCTCGACTTGAGACGGGGTGAGCCCGGTGTGGATGTCGGTGTATTTCATGGTGAATGAGAGAGGTTGGGGTGCCGCCCGCTGCGCAAACAACGGGCGCCCCGTTTGGATTGTAAAGGGGATGTGACGCGGCGTCAAGCCGGGGTATGTGGCTTTTTCGCCGGATTTCTGTCAGCAGGCCGTCCGTGCAGGGCGATGCGAAGAGATTGAGGCGAGTTCACCTTGCGCTGAAAAGGCGCGCTCCCGAGCCGGTGGCGAAGCCTCAGGCTGAGCTGGGAGCGAGCTTTCGGGCGACTTGCGCTCGGGAAGCGTCGGGGCGGGTTCAGGGGTTCGGGAGCTCGCGGTCCTCGGGGCGCGGGGGGCCGGCATAGAGGAGTTGCCCTCCCTGCTCTCCGGAGCCCGGGCCGAGCTCGACGATGTAGTCGGCGCGCGCGATGAGGCTGTGGTTGTGCTCGATGCAGAGGATGCTGTGTCCGGCATCGCGCAGTCGGTAGATGGCGCGCAGCAGCAGCTCGATTTCGCCGAAGTGGAGGCCCGTCGTCGGCTCGTCGAGAATGAAGAGCTTGTGCTCGACGCGGCCGCGCCGGTTGCCGCCTCTGCGGGCCTTGGCGAGGTGCGTGGCGAGTTTGATGCGCTGGGCTTCGCCGCCGGACAGGGTGGTGACGCTGCGATCCAGAGCCAGATAGCCGAGGCCGAGCTCATCGAGGGCTTGCAGGATGGCGGCGGCGGCGGGGATGGGGGCGAAGAAGTCGAGCGCTTCGCGGACGCTGAGGGCGAGGGCCTGAGCGATGGATTTGCCGCGCCAAGTGACTTCGAGGGTCTCGCGGTTGTAGCGCGCGCCGTGGCAGGCGTCGCAGGGGGTGTAGAGGTCGGCCAGAAAGTTCATGTCGACCTGCAGGAGGCCGGTGCCGCCGCAGCGCTCGCAGCGGCCGCCGCGGGTGGTGAGCGAGAAGCGCGCGGGGCTGTAGCCGCGCTGGCGCGCGAGGGGAAGCGCGGCGTAGAGGGGGCGCAAAACGTCGAGCAGGCCGGTGGCCGAAGCGGGGGTGGAGCGTGGGGATTGGCCCAGCGGGCTCTGGTCGGCGAGGATGACGTGGCTGATGTTCTCGGAGCCCTCGGCTTCGCCGGCCTTGATGGCGGGCAGCAGGCATTCGTGCACGAGGGTGCTCTTGCCGGAGCCGCCGGGGCCGCAGAGGCAGCTGAAGGCGCCGAGCGGGAGGCTGAGCTCGACGTCGCGGAGGTTGCGGGCGCAGGCGTGCCGCAGGGTGAGGCGGGGGCAGGCGGCAAGGTCGATCGGCCGGGACTCGGGCATGCGGCGACGCCCGGAGAGCCAAGCGCCGGTGGGCGAGTCGGGGTTGCGGAGGATGTCTTCGTAGCTGCCGGCGGCGAGGATGGCGCCGCCTTCGGGCCCGCTGCCGGGGCCCATTTCGACGAGCCAGTCGGCGGCGGCGAGCAGCTGGGGGTCGTGCTCGATGACGAGGATGGTGTTGCCTTTGTCGCGCAGATGCTTGAGGGCGGTGATGAGGCGCTCGGTCTCGCGGGAATGCAGCCCGATAGTGGGCTCATCGAGGATGTAGAGCACGCCGGAGAGGCCGCCGCCGATCTGCCCGGCGAGGCGGGCGCGCTGAAGCTCGCCGCCGGAGAGGGTGCCGGTGCCGCGGTCGAGGCTGAGGTAGCCGAGGCCGAGCTCGATGAGGCAGTCGAGGCGCTTGCGCAGCTCGTCGAGGGCGGGCGCGAGGGGAGCGCGGAAGGCGGGGGGGATGTCGAGCTGCTCGAGCAGGCTGCGGCTCTGCTCGATACTCAGGCGGCTGTAGTCGCCGAGGCTGAGGCTCCGGCCGCCGAAGTCGAGGGTAACGGCGAGGGCGACGGGGTTAAGGCGCATACCGCGGCATTCCGGGCAGAGGACGGGGTCGCCGCCGACGGGGTTTTCGATGAAGCCGAGCCCCTCGCAGCGCGGGCAGGCGCCCTGCGGGGAGTAGTGGGAGAAGAGGCGGGGGCTGAGGTCCGGGAGGGTGAAGCCGGTTTCTTCGTTGCGGTAGCTGGTGTGGTAGCTTCGCAGTTGTTCGTCGCCGCCGGGTTCGCGGATGATGGCGCGCAGCTCTTCGGAGCAGATGCGCAGGGCGGCCTGCACGGAGTCGGCGATGCGCGAGTCGCTGCCGGGGCGGACGACGATGCGGTCGATGACGAGCTCGCAGATGTCGCCCTCCTGCGGCGGCTGCTCTTCGAGTTCATCGAGGTCGCGGATGCTGCCGGCGACGCGCACGCGCAGGTAGCCCGATTTGCGCAGTTGCAGGATGTTGCCGGCGGCGTCGCGGGCAAAAGCGGGGCTGAGGGGGGCCAGCAGGGTGAGGCGCGTGCCCTCGGGGCACTCCGCGAGCTTCGCGCTGATTTCATCGGGGCTGAGGCGGGTGAGGCGGCGCCCGGTGGCGGGATCGTGCGGGATGCCGATGGCGGCGTAGAGGATGCGCAGGTAGTCGAGGGCCTCGGTGAGGGTGCCGAGCAGGCTGCGGCCGGGGCCCCGGGTGAGGCCTTGCTCGAGACAGAGGGCGGGCGGTAGTCCGTCGATGGCGTCGACGCGGGGCTTCTCGGGCCGCGCCAGCAGACGGCGAGCCCCGGGGGAGAGGCAGTCGAGGAAGCGGCGGCGCGATTCGGCAAAGAGGGTGTCGTAGGCCAGAGTGCTCTTGCCCGAGCCGCTGGGCCCCATGAGGGCGATGATGCGCCCGGCCGGGAGGGTGAGGCTGATGTGGCGCAGGGTGTTCTGCGAGGCGCCGGTGATGCGGATATCCATGAGCGGAAGGGGTGAGGCCGGAGTAGTTCCCGGAGGCGGTGAGCGAAGGCGAGGGGACGGGGGGAAGTCGGGAAAAAATCGGTCGGGCGAGCCGAAAGGCTTTTGCCCGCGGCGAGCCTTCCGACGGAGACGAAGGGAGCTGCGGGTGAGGCTCAGGCGACGTTCATGCGATGTTCAGCCGGCGTTCCGTCGGCACGGCATCTGCGCTCGAGCGGGCGCCGGACGGCTTGGCCGCGGCTTCCGCACGGGCGCAGCAACACGAGCGCCGCAATGCGCCAGCACGGTCCGAAGCGAGGGCACGGAGCGTCGCCGCATGGACACTCAGAACGGGCGCGGGCCGGGTGCGGAGCGGGGCTCTGGGGGATCCTCCTGACGTCCTCCGGGCTCAATGATGAGGCGGGCGGCATGGCAGTGGCCGCGCAGGATGCCGTGGCGGCGGATGCGCACGTCTCCCTCGGCAGTGATGTCTCCGACGACGAGGCCGTTGATGCTGGCCTGCCCCAGCTCGACGGGCGTCTCAAAACGCAGCTCGCCGCCGCGGCAGACTTCAAGCTCACGGACGCGGAACTTGCCGACTTGGCGGAAGCTGCCCTGCACCGTCATTTTGCGCGAGCAGCGCACGGCACCGACGCCCTTGCCGAGCACGTGGAGATCGCGGCAGGTGAGGTTGAGGTGCGAGAGCACGGCGTCGCTGAGCAGGGTGATGTCTCCCAGCGTGCTGACGGTGCAGCGCGTGCTGCCGCAGCGCAGCTCGACGTCGGCCATGTTCAGATGCGCGTGGCAGTGGATGCAGTTGGCCGAGAGCGCGGCGGCGGGCACCTGAGAGCTGCGGCCGCATTCGTAACAGATGATGTCGCGCATGGGCACGCGATGCGTCTCGTGCCGATTTGAAAACGAGGTGAGCGCAACGCGGCGGTTGCGCTCACCTTCAGGCAGCAGACCGGAGACGTAGGGGACGATCAGAGGCTCCGTCCTGTACTCCGGCATAGCTGTGTTTCAGCGGGGCTCGATCAGCCCAGAAGGTTGGTCTGCTCCTCCTTCGCGGGAGAGCTCTTGGCGGCTTTCTTGGGGGCGGCCGCGGCGACGGTGGCCGAGCCGACCTGGCAGTTGCCGATGAAGACGGCGCCCTCCTGAATGGCGATGCGGGCTGCGACGACGTCGCCGACGAGCTCGGCGGTGGAGGCGAGCTCGACGCGGTCGGAGACCACGATGTCACCCGTGACCTTGCCGCGGATGATGGCACTCTGCGTGCGGATGGCCACCTTGTTGGTGTCGCCGGCCTGAATGATGGCGTTGGCGCCGACCGTCAGGATGCCGTCCGAGGAGATCTCGCCTTCGACGGTGCCGTCGACGAGGAGGTCATCGGTGAAGCGCAGCTTGCCCACGACGGAGACGTCGGAGTTGAGGACGTTGCGCGTCGAGGAGGCGACGGACTCGCTGCTGAAGGGGGCAGCGGGCTGGGCGGCGGGCTCAGCGGAGCCGAAGAAGGGGCTGTCGGTCGCGGGGGTCGCCGGCGCGGCGCCGGCCGGGGTGCCCCAGTCCGTGGGGACCGCGGTGTCGGCGAAGGGAGAGGGGGGATTCTGCTCGGAGTCAGAACGACGCGGAGAATTGAACTTGAATGCCATATGATGCTTGAGTTGTCGGTGAAAGGTGTAGAGGCTGCCGGCGTGTGAATCACCGTCTGGGCTATGGTAGCCTGTTGCGCTCGGTTTGTCGATAGGAAATTTCGTCAGGCGGCACTTTTTTCTCGCGCGCTCGGCGCGTCCCTGACGGGACAGCGTCCCGAGCCAGAAGGCGGGGGCTCGGGGTACAATGGCTCGGGGGTACAATCTCCGAAGGGGCGAATGCGGCGGGGGCGGCGAGGACGCGTCCGGGCGTCACGAGTTCCGCGGCTGCGAGCGACGCAGAGCACTCCGAGTGCGGTCCCGCGCCCTGTCGAGAGCTTGGCTCCAACCGGCGGCGGCTCCATTTCCCGACGACAACCTTCCCTGCTGGCGGGGAGACATCCCGCGATGAAGTTCAGGCACCCGACGATGAGCTTCAGGTATCCCGTGATGAGCTTCAGGCCTCGGCGGTGTAGATGGAGGCGATGCCGCCGGAGAGGGGGAGCGCCGTGGCCATGCCGTAGCCGCAGCGCTGCAGCAGCTCGCAGAAGGCGCTGCCGCGCGGGAAGGCCTCGATGCTGGCGCCCAAGTAGTCGTAGGCTCCGGCGTTGCCGGTGATCAGGCCGGCGATGCGCGGCAGGATGTGGTGCAGGTAAAAGCGGTAGGGAGGGGCGAGGATGCCCTCCGGCATACTGAAGTCGAGCACGAGGAGGTGCCCGCCCGGGCGCAGGATGCGGCGGAACTCGCGGAGCGCGGCCTCATAGTCGGCCATGTTGCGCAGGCCGAAGGCGACGGTGGCGGCGTCGTAGCTGTGATCCGGCAGGGGGAGGTGAAGGGCGTCGGCCTCAAGCACGCGGCTCAGCCCGCGCTTGACGGCGACGTCAAGCATCGGGCGGCAGAAGTCGGTGCCGAGCACCTCCGTTTCGGGGAAGGCGCGCAGGACGGCAAGGGCGAGGTCGCCAGTGCCGGTGGCGATGTCGAGAAGGTTGCAGGGGCTCCACTCCGCAATGATTTGCAGCGCGCGGCGGCGCCAGAGGACGTCCGTGCCCAGCGAGAGCACGTGGTTGGCCGTGACGTACCGCGCGGCGATGGAGGCGAAGGCCGCGTGCACAAAGGCAGGATCGGGCATGGCGAGCGCAGCGAAAGGCTCCGCCCGCGCCGGCGCGCCGCCCCTTTCGCGAGCGGGCACCGGCTGCGGGCCGGAGGCGTGTGTCAGCCGAGGCGGGCGATGAGCACGTCACCGAAGGCGCTGGTGGACAGAGCCTCGGCGCCGGGGATCATCTCGGCCAGATCGGCGGTGACCTTTTTGTCGGAGATGGCTTTCTCGATGGCCGCGACGATGAGGTCGGCAGCCTCGCCCCAGCCGATGTAGCGCAGCATCATCTCCGCCGAGAGCAGGAAGGAGCAGGGATTGGCCAGGTCCTTGCCGGCGAGGGCGGGGGCGGTGCCGTGCGTCGCCTCAAAGACGGCGTGACCGGTCTTGTAGTTGATGTTGGCGCCGGGGGCAATGCCGATGCCGCCCACCTGAGCGGCCAGCGCATCGGAGCAGTAGTCGCCGTTGAGGTTGAGCGTGGCGATGACAGAGTGATCCTTGGGGTGAATGAGGATCTCCTGCAGGAAGGCGTCGCAGATGCAGTCCTTGATGACGATGCCGTCGGGCAGGCGGCACCAAGGGCCCTTGCCGATGGGCGTTGCGCCGAATTCGCGGCGGGCCAGCTCATAGCCCCAGTCACGGAAGGCGCCCTCGGTGAACTTCATGATGTTGCCCTTGTGCACGAGCGTGACGCTCGGGCGGTGATGCGCGATGGCGTACTTGATGGCGGCGCGCACGAGGCGCTCCGTGCCCTCGCGCGAGACGGGCTTGACACCGAAGCCGGAGGTGCCGGGGAAGCGCACCTTGTTGGCGAGCTGCGGGAAGCGGTCGGACAGCCAGTCAAAGAAGACCGAGGCGTCGGCCGAGCCACTCTGGAACTCAATGCCCGCGTAGATGTCCTCGGTGTTCTCGCGGAAGATGACCATGTCGACGAGCGAGGGGTCCTTCACCGGGGTCTCGATGCCGCGGAAGTAGCGCACCGGGCGCACGCAGCAGTAGAGATCGAGTCCTTGGCGCAGGGCGACGTTGAGCGAGCGGATGCCGCCGCCGACGGGCGTGGTCAGCGGGCCCTTGATGCCGACGAGCAGTTCGCGGAAGGCGTCCATCGTCGCCTGCGGCAGCCAGGTGTTGAGCTGATCAAAGGCTTTCTGCCCGGCGAGCACCTCCTTCCAGACGAGGCGGCGGGTGTCACCGTAGGCCTTGGCCACGGCGGCGTCGATCACGCGCTGCGCAGCGCGCCAGATGTCGGGGCCGGAGCCGTCGCCGATGATGTGGGGGATGATGGGATAGTCAGGCACGCGCAGTCCCTGCGGTGTCATGGTGATGGGTGTACCTTCGCTCATGGTTGTGTGTTCTGATCGGGTGAGTTTGCAGGCTGGGCCTGCTGCGGGAGGGCTCCGATGAGCTGCACCTGGCGCAGCACGAGGAGTCTGTTGTTCCGAAGGGAGCTGATGCGCAGGCGGCGCACGTCGGCGGCGCGGGGAAGCGTCCATGCCTCATAGCCCTCAAGGGCGAAGCCCGCTTCGCAGAAGTTGCGGCTCAGGCGGCTGCCGTCGGCCAGTGTCAGCTCGACGCGGAAACCGCCGCAGAGCTTGCCTCGCTTGCTCTGCGAGCCGCCGCCGTAGATGACGACAGTCGAGACGGCGGCGGTGCTGCCGGGGGCCGGCGTCCACTCCGCCCAGGCCGGCTTTCCCTCCGCCGGCAGAGCGAGGGCGACGGTGTCATCGTTCTCCACCGAGCCGTCGGTAGCGTTGCTGAGCGGGTAGGCCGCATCGGTGGCGCTGGCGCTCGCCGGGGTGTCGGGAGGCAGCAGGTTGTCGAAGCCGTCGGGAATCGCGTAGGGGGGCAGCGTCGCGTTGGGGTCGGGGTCCGCCGGCAGATCCGACGCCACGATGGCCGTTCCCAAGGCGGTCTTCACAACGCGGGAAGAGGCCGCGGCACCGGAAGCCGCGGGCGCCGTGACTCCCGCAGAGGGGGTGCCGGCTGCCGCTCCGGGGGAGGCGTTGGGCGAGGCTCCCGCAAGCGGGGTCGCCGAAGAGGCGGGGGCACCGCTGCGCGCCGCCAGCGCGGCGATTCGACCCTCGTGCGGAACGAGGGCGCAAACGAGGAAGGCGGCAATGACGACGAGCGGGGGAAGGATGAAAAACAGCAGGTCGCCGAACCTCACGCGGGTCGGGGCAGTGTTCGTTCGGGTCTTGCGGCGGGCGTCCATGCTGATGTTGCGCGCATTATAGCAGCAGCCCCGAGGGATTGCAACCTTAAAGCGAGGGCCGACTTGCCGCGGCGAGTCCCGCGCGCGCCGTGCGGCGAAGTCCGCCCTTCGGGAAAAGTCCGAAATCGAGTCTCGGATGGATCCAGAGGTAGCCCCTGCCCGAGCATCAGATGGGGCCCTGAAAAGAAACGGCCAAGGCTAAGAGCCGGGCTGCGCTCGGGAGGATTCAGGGAAAGCCGCGTGAAGCGCCTCAAATCAAGCTCGCGGAACGCTGAGGGAGGCCCTGAGGGAGAGGCGGGGCGAACCGCGCGGCGCGGGGGCTCAGAGGACGTCGAGCAGGCAGGAGGCAGCGGCGAGGGACGGCGAGCCGAAGTACTGTTGCCCGGCGGCTCGGTGCAGGAGGCGGCGCAGTTCGCGCGTGAGGTTTTCCGCTTGTCTGAAGGTGGCGATTTCAGCAGGGGCAGAGCAGCGGGGCTCGCCTTCGGCACCCTGCGGCAGGGAGGCCCGCAGGAGCAGCAGCGGCATCAGGGCACGTGCTGCGGCGTCAGCGCTGTCGCGATCGTCCGCGTGCTTCAGGGCGCCGAGAGCCTGCTGCGCCGCGGCGCAGAGGTCGTCAGCCGTGGGCAGCGAGGGTCGATCGGGGCTCAGCGGCCTGCCGTCCACGGGCAGCTCGGTGCGCAGGAAGAGCGCGCCGAGGGGGAGCAGATCGATGGTTTCCGAGAGGTCGAGATACTCCTCGGGGAGCAGCTCGATGTACTGGCGCAGGGCCAGAGCGTTGAGGCGCTCGCGTTCGCAGGCGCGATCCAGCTGCTGCAACAGGCGTCGGTGGAGATGCGAGGGAAGTTCCGGGTCCGCCAGCCGCCGCAGGGTGGCGGTGATGGAGTCCGGGCAATGGAGGATCTCGGCAGACTCAGCGCAGACGCCCCATATCTCGGGGCTGCGGCGGTGGCGATTCCGACGCGAGAGGCTGTAGAGCTCGCCGAGGACGCGCAGGGTGACCTGCCGACGCTCGAAGGCTGCGGCGGAGAGCGCGCAGGCTCGGCGCTCCACGGCCGCCGCAGAGTGCTGCTGCGGCAGAGCGAGATGGGGAACGGGGTGGATGAGCGAGGCGCGGTCGCGGAGTTTTTCGCCGAAGCGCACCGCAGCAGCGCCCTTCCCTGCGCCCTTCTCCGGCTCCTCCTGCGCTCCCGGCTCTTCCTGATTCCCCAGCTCCACCTGGTTCCCCGGTTTCGCCGACGACTCCGGCTGCTCGGTCGCCGCCGAGGAGGCCGCCTCAGCGGGCTCTCTCGGAGCACCGGGGAGAGCGTCACCCGCCGCTGCGCTGCCGCCGAGGGCGAAGGCGCAGAGGGCCAGCGTCAAGGTTCGGCAACGGAACATGGCGGGCTGAAAGCTCACGGGCAGCATAAGCGGGTGCGGGCGGAAGGGGGAGGAGGTGGGAGGTTCCGCGGGGGACTGAGGACTCAGGCGAATTCGCCCATGAAGAACTTCTTTTTGCCGCGGCGGATGATGACGACCTCGCCTTCCAGCGCCATTTCCGGGTTGACGTAGTAGGCGGGATCTTTCACGACGTTGCCGTTGAGGGAGATGGCTCCGTTGGCGATGAACTCGCGAGCCTCGCGCTTGGAGCTGCACACCTTGCTGCTCACCAGCACCTCGGCGAGATCGCCCGGGGTGAGGGTGACGCGGGGGACGTTTTTCATGCCGGCGCGGATGTCGCGCAGGCTGAGGGAGGCGAAATCGCCGGCGAAGAGTTTTTCGCTGATGTCGACGGCGTGCCGATACTCTTCCTCGCCGTGCAGGTCCGTGATGATCTCACGGGCGAGGGCCTTCTGCGCGAGGCGCTGCTCCGGGTGGGCGCTGTGCTCGGCCTCGATGGCCATGATCTGCTCGGGGGTGAGGAAGGTGAGGCGCTTGAGGTAGGAGATGACGCAGGCGTCCTCAGTGTTGATCAGGAACTGGTAGAGCTCGTAGGGCGAGGTGCGGTTTTTATCGAGCCAGAGGGCGTTGCCTTCGCTCTTGCCGAACTTGTTGCCCTGCGAGTCCGTGACAAGGGGCATGGTGAAGCCGTAGACCTCTTCGCCGGTGGTTTTGCGGATGAGCTCGATGCCGGTAGTGATGTTGCCCCACTGGTCGCTGCCGGCGACTTGGAGGTCGACGCCGCGCGTCTCGTGCAGGTGTTTGAAGTCGATGGCCTGAATGAGCATGTAGGAGAACTCGGCGTAGGAGATGCCGTTCTCCATCTGGCGGCGCACGTGGTCCTTGGTGAGCATGTAGCCGACGTTGATGAACTTACCGTAGTTGCGGAAGAAGTCGATGACGTTCATCTCGTTGATCCAGTCGTAGTTGTTGACGACTTCAAAACCAAAGAGTTTTTCAACCTGAGCCTTGAGGCTCTCATAGTTGCGGAAGACGACGTCCTTTTGCTGAATCTCGCGCTCGACGGTGCCGCGGGGGTCGCCGATGAGGCCGGTGGCGAGGCCGACGAGCAGGATGGGGTGGTGCCCGGCGGCTTGCATGCGGCGGGTGATGAGGAAGCTGGAGTAGTGCCCGAGGTGCAGGCTGTCGGCAGTGGGATCCGTGCCGATGTAGAAGGTGAGCCCGCCCTTGTTGAGCTTGTCGATGAGTTCGGGGCTGGAGATTTGATTGACCAGCCCTCGCCATTCCAGTTCTTCGTAAAATGTCATATGCCTGAGGAGTGCCTGAGGAGGGCGCATGATAGCACGCAGCCGCTTTCTTGTCAATGCGCGGCTCCGGGCTTTGCCCCGCTCCGTCTCACGTCAGACGGCAGGCGGCCGCGCCCTCGGAGAGAGTCATGCGAGCGCGGCAGTGCGGTGGCCGCCGGATAGCGGGGATGAGGGAGGCGCCGCGGCCCTCGGGATCGAGCGCTTTTTGACGTCATTGTATCGCGGCAAAATAACTGAGAAAGAAACGGCAGGGAAATGAGAAACGGGGCGGGGTATCGGCCAAGGCTGTGCCGATGGTGTGCAGGGGGGTCGGCAGGGAGGTGGCCACAAATGAGGCGGAGCCGAGATGGCTCCGCCTTTTTGATGGGCACTGCTACCGAGCAAGTGGGAACACGAGGTCGGTGCGCATTCGGTAGTTCTCTAGCTGCTGCGCTGTCTCTCGGTCGATGGAGGATGCATCCAGCAGGCGGGGTATGTCATTCGCCCCGTTGCGTCCGAGCCATCGAAGGAAGGGCTCCTCGGCCCAGATTTCTCCTTCGTCCGCGGCGTCCCAGTCGTCTGTTGTGTAGCGATGCCCGGTTGCGTCCGGTGGAAGCCACAAGGCGGTGCGGTAGGCTACCCGAACCGGGGGTGTGAGGGTGCAAATGGTCTGCAAGTTGTCCACTCTCTGGCAGAGATGTCGCCACCGCAGCTCGTCACAGACAGCCGGCGGCAGAGGTAGCGCCTGTTGCAGCTCGGCGTCGATGAGGGCGTCTCGCAGATCTCGTATCCACGGCTTGTACACTTCCGGTGGCAAGGCGTGCTCCAGTTGTATCTCCACCCGAGCAGCGCTTGGACGGCGCAGACGGAGGAGCGGAGGAGCGGCCGGTTCAGCTTCGAGGGGCTCGGCGCTGAAGTCGATTCCGGCTGCGCTGCAATGACAATAGACGAGGATGCTATCGCCCTCGCTTATCGTGAGGCCATCCGTTGCGGCGCGGCTGGCGATGACGTTGACGGCATACAGGAGCTGCTCTGCAAACTCGTGCGAGTCCGCAGGGCACAGCTCCGCAAAGGAGATGCTGTGTTTCATGCTGTGATGTCAATCTTAGAGTTAGTTTTGTAGCCCGTCGGCTACGGCGTTAGTCTACTATTTCTGGTTCGTTAATTCAAGCCTAAAGGATTTGTCTTGAATTCGGGGTTGCATCACGATAGAATCCTCTCGCAGACGACGGTCTGCCCGATGTCAATCGGTTTAGAGTTGGTCACCGGGGCTTCGGCCCCGGTGGCTTTCTTCATTCCCCGCCGGCCGACACGCCGCGCTTGTGCGGCCAGCGCTCCAGAAGGGTGTCCATAGCTGCGATGAGCCGGGGCCTCAGGCGCTCGGGGTTGATGTACCAGATGGCTGGTTCCGTGCCCTTCTCGTAGGGCGGGTACGGCTGCTCTTTCCCGTTGCCCACGAACTTGGCCGAGGGGTGCAAGAAGTAGATGTAGCGGTGCGTCTTGGCGCGGAAGATATCCATATCGCCCGACAGCAGGGCGGCGTTTGTTCGCACGAAGCCACTGGCGCAGGTGGAGCACGTGAGGATCTGCTCGTGGGTGATTTCACGGGAGCGCCGATTTTGCAGAAACGTCGTCCAGTGGTAGCCGAAATAGCGGAAATTGGCGGCCTTGTAGATGGTCCCGCACCCGACACGTCCGTCCGCGAATGACTGCACCGCCACGATCGTAGGATCGAGCGAGCGCAGCAGCTTCAGGCTCGCGCCAAGCAGAATGGTCTCGGCGTTGTGTCCGAGCTCATCGCTGATCCACATCCGGTTGAGCTCAATCATCCATCCGCCGAGGACAGAGCTTTCGATGACGTGAGCCTTGGGAGTCTTCATGTAGCCGAAACTCGCAACGCCCAAGCAGTCTCCATCCGTCTCTGCACCCTCACGAAAGATGCCGAAGTTGTGGATGCCGAAGGAGGCGAGCCACTTGTGGCTGTAATGCCCACGAACGACCAAGTCACGAGCCACGTCCTTCGGCACCAAGCGGATCACCAGTGTACCCATGTGGCGGGTTCTCTTTCTTATCTCATGTTTTTTGCAATTCATACATTCCGTTGTTGGTTAAAGAAAATTCTTCGGAGAGTCCGTGTTGCCAGCGAATGGTCAGGCCAGTTTCTGCGTTCTCAAGGACCTCGCCGACAGCATGCGTTTTGAGACTGAGCGACTGTTTGCCCCTCAGCAAGATGGTCTCGACATCGCCGGAACTGCGCAGAACGCTCACCACATCCTCAACGGTCTCATCCCCCACCCCTGTGGAGTCACAGAGAGAGCGGCGCCACTTCGGATCAACCAAGCCCCCTCGCATCACTGATCGATTACTGAACTGCACCGTCACCAGCGGAGTCGTTGCATAGCGCCGAGCAAAGGGGCCGATGTCCCTAACTCCCCGCTCACCCATCAGCCCCAGGATGAATCGATCTTCCGAAAAGGAAACGTCGGCGGAATCGATACCGAAACGGAGGTTGACCTCGCGGCGAAAATCGGCATCCGTCTCCCCTCTCCACATCTGTGCCATCACGTGCTGCGGCCAGACCTGAGTCGGTCCGCAGCAGCGCAGAGACGACCGACAGGGATGCGGCACGGCGTCTACACGCCGCAGCACCCATGGCAGGTGTTTGTACACGCATGATGATCCCGGAGGGAGCGTGTCGAAAAAGGCGTTGACGGTGCGCAGGTACAGCCGCGAGTAGATATCGTCATCGTCGATTTTGCAGAACAGGTCGAAACCGGACGTATCACAACCGCGGACGGTATCAAGCAGGTTGGATAGTTGTCCTCGATTGGGGCACCTGCGCAATGTGAGGCGTCCTGCGTCGATGAAATGCTGCACCAGAGGGAGCAGGAAAGCGCGGAAATGGAACTCCGATATCCCCTTGGCTGCAACAAAGACGTGGTAGAGCTCCGGCGGATAATCCAGATCCATCATGGCGAGAATCTGGCGTTGCAGATCTTCCGGCCGTCGATAAGAAGCCATCAGCAGAGCAAAGCGGCGCAAGCCTGCGCTGCACTCGTCACTTATCGCGGCGCGGGAGGAACTCGGCGATAAGAGACGAAAAGCCTTACGTCGGTAAACGTCTGCTTCGTAGGCCCAGGCATGCCCTCGCCAGCGCGGCGAACCGTGAGACCGAAGGGGGTCAAAGCCGACGAGCACAAGCGGCAAATGAGGTGCGGCCTCTCGCGCCAGATTGGCAGCAATGTAACCGGTCGTCGGGCATTGCCCGGGATTGTCCCGGCAGTAGCGAGACCACCATGCCCGGCCCACGCGCAACGCTGCATCGTAGATATAGAACACCTGCGAAAATCCATCCTTGCAGGGAGGCTCAAACCACATGCGATCACCTACCCCAGAACGCCCGGAGCGCACCAGCAGCACATGCCAAGTCCCCGGCACCCGCCGAAGCTCATCGAACCAGCGAGCTCGGTTCAGATGCACGCACAAATCGCCGGCACGCACGCCTATACTCTCCGGATCCAAATCAGCGACGTTGGAAATGATCAGCACACGCCGACACGCGGGAGGCACCGCTATGGCAGCCTGCGCCGGTATTGCCCTGTCCGTCCCGTCCGTCGATCGGCGCGCCGGCAGAGCACACCGGCGGGGTGCCGGCAAGCGCCGTGTGGACTGAGGCTGCCGCCAAATGGGAGAGTCATCCGTCATATCACCACTGCGGTATAGTTGAGGGTTAATGCTGCCCGGCCAGGCTGCACCGCCCATGAGGCCGACGTCGTGAGCCGGTGGCGCAGCGTCCATGCTGCATCAACATACCATTCCGAGGGGCTGAGGCGAGCATCGCGATTGCTGTGCTCCACACTCGCTTGCGCCAGCTGCACTTGAGTCATCACGGCCGCCAGCGTTTTGATACGAACCGCCAAATCACTCTCCATATGCCACAAAGGTGTCTACTTGTCCGCTGCCGACAGGCCCCTGACCTGACGAGGTTATCGTCAGGTTGCCGCGATAGGTCTGCTCGATGAGGCCTTGCACATCCACGGACCATTCGAGCTGGCGGATACCCTCCGCGATCAATTGCTCGATCTCATCAATCGTGAATCCTCCGGCCGGTCGGGCTTCAAGCTGTTCAACTTTGCGCTCCAGCTCAGCCACACGAGCAGTCAGGGCCTTGAGCTCCACCCTGCAAGAGCAGTCATCCCCACAGACTCCTCCTTCTGTCGATGAGCCGGAAGGCGTCGAGCCACCGGGCTCCGGGTCTCCGCCGCCACCCGAACTTCCGCCCCCGGCTTCCTCGCTGCCTGAAACCTCACTTCCGACTTCATCGCTGCCGGAAGAGAACAGGGGTGGCCCCGGCTCCACATAGGAGCCCGTGTCCCAAGAATCAGAGGGCACCACCGGAAGCGACCCTTCCGTATCGTACGACCCGCCAAACGACGCCGAATAATCATCCGATCCCGAGTCGCCGGACTCGCCCGACCCGTCAGATTCATCACCCTCATCCGGGCTCTCGCCGCCATCCTGCCCCGCATCCTCCAGCGGCTGAGCATCTGCGAAGTCGGGGTCGGAAAAGTCACGCCCCAAACTGATGGATACCGTGCGTGCGAGGAAATCCCACGTCACCCCGGAAACCGCGGCGCGCATCTCATGCCAGCTATCATGGGTACCCGGGCCAACGAGATTCAGACAATAACCCAAGGGACTCTCCTCCAGAGAGTCCATCATCACACTCACAGAGCCGCCCCACTGAAGCACAGACGCCGATTCGTAATACTGCCGAGCCACCTTTGACCAAGACGACACGTAGTAATCCCCCGAAAGCGCAAACACCTTCACCCCGTCGGCACTCATATCCAACCCTGCCGGCCACGTGTAAACACGCACGCGGCCCGTCGAAGACGTGTAGGCAATGGCCACGCCCGTAACCTGCGACTCATACTGGGGCTCGATACCATCGCAAGCGAGCACCTCCTGTCGCTGCGTGTCGAGCGTCATGCTCGGCATATCGTCAATCGCCGTAGCCGTCAGCGTGCCGGAGGCATAATCTACGATGAAATACACATCAGCCTCACGCCGGCGCAGCTTCCAGAGCGCGGACGCCGACGTGATGAGCTTGTCCGTAACAGCCCAGCAGACGCGCCCGGACACATGCCCGGACGCCGCAACCGTCAACCGGCTGCCGCCACCGCCGGGTGCGATCTGCGCCGGCGCCGTCCATCCGTCGGCCTGCAAGGCCATACCGTCAGCAACCGAAGCCCACGTCACATCGCTGCCGGCCTGCGAGCCGGCTGCACCAATCTGGCCGGTAAGCCGCAGGGTCCCGGCCTCGGCATCGCCGGCCTTGAGCTCAGCGATTTGCTGCGCCAGCGTCTGGCGATTGAGCAACCAGAAGAAATTGCTCACCGTCGCCTGTGTCGACACCGCCCCACCCGCATTAGTCCTCGACAGTCTCGTCACCTTGCCGTGAAAAATCACGCGTCCGTGATGCAGAAGAGACACCGGCTCCATCCATGCCAGCCAATCCGGCCCGAAGCCCACGAACGAAAGCTCCAGGGATGAAACGTCGCGGCCCGACTCCGTCAGCACCGCTGAAATAACCCCCTCCAAATCACCGACCGTTGCCGTATCCAAGATTGTCATACGCGTCGAATCCCATTAACAGCTGACTCCATCACCGAGAGGCGCTTCGACAGACCGGCCAGGCCGCTGCTGGCAGCCTCAGCTCCGCGCGTCGCCGCGCCGGCCACACGGTCCATCACATCGACAAGCCGTGCGAGGTCGCGTGCCATAGACTCTTGGCTGCTCGCAGCAGCCCCTCCGTGCTGCACCACAGAAGCGAGAGACGCCTGCGCCTGAGGCTGAACTACCGCAGGCGCCAACGCGCTTGCCGCCGGCCGGCGAGTCAGAGCAGGCGCCGCCCTGCGTCCCTGCACGGACGTCGGATGAGCAACCGCAGAAGCCCCGGAAGGGTTCATCCCTCGCGTCATCACATCGAGCGATCGGCGCGTGCGAGAGAAAAACTGCTCCGTCTCATCCCCCCCCTTGGCCAACCTCTTGATATTGCGCTCCAAGGTCGACATGTAGCGCTGCCCTCGCTCCACGGACTTGTCATCACCGCGCGACGATGCCCGCTCCACACGCTTAGCCGCGGCAGCATAGGCCTTCTCCAGACGCTTGAGTTGAGCACTCGCAAACTTGCTTTTGCTCTGCAACTCCGGAGGCTCAAGCTGCCTCAGCCAGCGGCGGCTCGCCTCCACATTAGCCTCCCATGCCTTGTAGAGATAACCGAGTTCGCGCCGCGTTGCCGTCAATCGCTCTTGAATCTCGCGTGTCAACTCAGCGTCGCCCTGAGCTGACATCAGCAGATTCACCAACTTTGACTCCTTTGCCGCCAGCATCGCTGCATCCGCCCTCATCATCTCCTCTTCACTCAGGGAGCGTTTGCGTTCGTATGACTGCATCGTGCGATACTGGCCATCGATGCCGCTGAGACTCGTGCGAATCTTTTCGAGCAACTGCTGCTGAGCCTCCGCCTGCTGGTTCATGCGGCGCGTGCGCTCCTCCAGCTCTCGGCTCTCCGAACGCAGCCTCTCCTGATACTGAGAGCGCAGCTGCTCATCGCGCAAGGCCGCAGTGGCAGACTGCCGGGCGGCCTTTGCAGATGCCTCCCGAGCGCTCACCTCATCAGCCAGCTGAGCCCCCAGATCCTTTTGGCCCAGCGCAAACTCCAGAGCATCGCGGGCCGAAAGCTTGGCGCTGCCCGTCATGCCGCGAGCTGCGGCAATCTGCTCATCATAACTGTCCAGAAGAGTCTGCTGGCGAGCTTCAATCCCCTTTATCTGCATCTCAAGATTACGCTCTTGGGAAAGCAGACGCTCAAGTGTCTCCTCGTCGTCAAACCACTCCTTTGCCTTCTCCTTAGCCTGACCTATCTCATCAATCTGCTGTTGCAAGCCCTTAGCCGTCGCCTGCAAATCATCCCACTCGGCCAGATCTCGGCGGGCACGGCTCTCATCCAGCGCCCCGATCGCATCCGCAAAACCACCCATCTGCTGTCGGTGTTCCGCATCCGCCCGGCGCGCCGCATCCAGCAGACCCTCGGCACTCTCGGCATCCTGGCGCCTAAGCTCCATCTGCCCTCGGCGCCGCTGCGTCTCAAGCTCCTCGCGGCGGCGAGCTGCCTCATCAGCCATGCGTCGCCTCTCCTCCTCCGCCGACTTCTGAGACCTCGTTCCGGCACTCACTTCCGCCTGCAAAAGCTCCTCCCGCCTCGCACGCAGCTGCTCCTGCAATTCCAGCTCCATCTCAGCCGCGGCAAGAGCCTCATTCATTTGAGCCTCTCGAGCCTTCTTCTCATCAGCCGCCGCCTTGTCCATCGCCGCGAGACGAGACTGCGACCGCTCCCTAATCGCCTGAGACTCGCGTTCTGCCTGCCGCTTCGCGAGCCCGGCCAAAGCCTCATTGATCTCCGTAGCAATGCGCAACTCGGCCTCCATCGCCTCGCGGTGCGCCTTGACCGCGGAGGAATACGCATTCCACGCCGCCTGCACACCCTCCAACAGCATCATCGCCCAGCCAATCGGCCCCAACCCCGCCTTGATTGCCTGCCCGAGAGAGAGCACCTGAGCCGCCATGCCGGCCACATCATCAGCCCCGCCTGCTGCGGCACGACCCAAATTCGCCAGCGTCTGGCCGGCCATCATGCCCATCTGCGCCTGCTGCGTCATCTGAATGTTGGTCAGCTCAAGTCCCTGATTGAGCTTCTCGAACGCCTCGCGCGTTTCCGCAGACTGTTGAGTCAGGCGTTGAAACTCCTCCTTATTGCCGGCCTTCGCCGCCTGCTGTCGCGCCTTGGCCAACCTCTCCAGCTCCGCAATCAGCGCATTGCGGCCCTTGCCTGCGAGCTCCATCGCTCGCAGCAGCTTCTCCTCCTCCTCCTTCTCCCTTGAGGCCGCACGTGCCTGTTGCTCACTCGCCGCAGCTTGACGCTTGGCAGACATCTCGCCCGCCTCCCTCTGCTGCGACACCTCACCCTCCGCCTGCGCCAACTCATCAGCCAGAGCACAGCCCTGCTCACGAGCCTGAGCCAATTGCTCCTCAGCCGCAGCCAACAACTCAATCCCGGCGGCAGCCTCCTCGCCGCCCCCTGGCACAGACTCGGTAGACACCTGCTCCGCCGGCGTCGCCGGAGCAATCTCGGCCGCCGCATTGCGTGCGGCGTTAAACGATGCAGAGTCAACCTCTGCATTCACCCTCAGCGTTAAATCAACCTGCTTGTTCATCATCTCAAAACGTGTAAATAAGCCTCCAAGCCCCGCTGCATCGCATCCTCCAACCGATCATCGGGCGGCAGCACCTCAGGGTTCGGGCGGATCGTTGCCTGATCCACCAGCCGGAACATGACACGCCCCTGAGGCTCTGCCGCACCCCGCCTCCGCTGCCCGGGCAGCACCAGCAAACCGCGCAAGTGGGGGTAGCCCCGCCGCACCCGGCGGAACACCATCCCCGGGTAAAAAATCGGCGACTCGCGCACCCCCTTGTCCGCCGGGATCGCCAGCAGCTTTGTCGGCTGCCCCGTCTTGGAGCTATCCCCGCGACCCGGGTGAACCGTGCCGCCGTAGAGATGCAACGCCACGCCCCGCTGACTCACCGTCACCACCCCCGGCTGCTCCGGGTGTGCCTCCGTCAGATCACCGGCGCGTCGCCAATACTCACGCCCGGGCATCTCGTAAAAATGCCCGCTCACCGTGCTCTCCAGCTCCGTCGCCGCGCTGCGTGCAATCCCCTCGCGCAGCCCCGCGCCCGCGCGAAAGAGGCCTTGCGGCACAATGGCTTCAAACGAAAAAATCATCCTTGCCTAACCCGTTGAATTATGATACCCTGCAACCGTGAAGAAGAGGAAAAAGCAGCTCCACAAAACCCCGGCCGAATTCGCCGAGGCGGAAAAGGCGCGCTCCACCGAAGACTGGAAGCAGCGCATGGAGCGCGCACGACGTTTGCAGGAGCGCTTTCGCAATGCCACGTGGCCGAGCCACATTCCTCCCAAGACGGACGATCAAATCCAGAATGAAGCTCGCGGCAGTCGGTATGGTCGCTGCGTGGATCTCACGTTTCTTCTTCGACAGCAATCTCATAATCGTAACCTCCCAGGCGGTTCTTCTTCTTACTGATCAGCTTGGCCTTGCCGAAGCGTACCGATGCCGGCATGATGCTTTCACCCTCTGAGGCCACCGGTATCCCCTCATACTGCTTGTCAATCCTGAGGTATTTGTACAGACCGTCAATCCTGCGACGGCTGCGGTAGTTGCTGCACCGCAGAATGATGTTTGTCTGCCCCTTGGCATATCGCCGCACCGTGAGCTCATTGTTGTTCCAGCTCTCTCCGATGTAGCCCGGGCGGCAGGAATAAACTCCCTTCTCCAAGCGATCGAGCACATCTTGTGCTTTTTCGGCTGTCCGGAACCACAGTGCCCGGCTGATCGGGCCTCCGTCCTCATCACCGGATGCCGTCGGCACGATGCGGTTCACCAGCCGGGCCAGATCTTCCTTCTCGTCCAGCGTTGCGGCAAAGTCCCCTTTCGCGTTGGGGGCGAACCTGTTGGAGTCCTCACACCAATTCTCCAGGGCGGCCTTCTGGCGCTGCTCCACCCCGGCAGCACGAGCCGCCGGGCTCAGAGGGCCGGCAATCATCGGGCCAATCTCATCCCAGCGCGCCGACCGCGTGCCGTTCACGTCGTTGAGATAATACGTATTGCCCCTCCGCGTCGCCACACCCGAGAGCACCTTATCCAACTCGCGCAGCAGCGCTGCATCACTCAGGCGCACCTGCGCCTCCACATTCGCATTGAGACTCTCCGGCATCGCATCACCCCCATCTGCGGCATTCGGCAGCAGCCCCAAGCGCTCACACGTCGCCGCATCCACCGCACGCGTCCGCATATGGCTCCCCCAATCAAACGGGGGGTACGGATTGCCAAACGCCGAGAGCTCCTCCCAGATGGGAGAACTCACCAGAGCCACCCATGCACCGCCTCGTGCCACGCCGACCCAGCCCACGGCAGCAGCCGCCGCACGCCAGCGAGCATCCCAGTCACGCGGCTGCTGCGCCTGCCCCGCGCGAAACAACTCCCAGCCGGGATGAGCCGGATCAGCCAGCGCACGCTGCCGCCGAGCCCAGCCCGCCGCCATCGCCACATTCGTATCCAGCGTCGCGCGCATACGCTTTGCCGTCGATAAATCCTTGATCGTGCCCTCCAGCCCGGCTGCGGCCTTGTACTCGGTATCTCGCAGGTAGCGTCGCAGGGTATCGCGGGCCTGCCCGGCACCCATCTCCCCCGCTGCTACGGCTCGAGCCACGGCGCGGAACCTATCCAGCGTGGCGGCATCGGCAACACTGGCCATGAAAAAGGCCCGCTCCTTGATCAGAGCGGCCACGTGATTCCACTCCCGTGTCCTCATCTCCGAAGGCACCGACACCTTGCGGTCTATGTAATCACTCGCCTTCGGCATCATCAATCCTCCTGCGGTTGTGTTAAATTCAGCTCCAAAGTCAGCAAGGCCCACGCCGCTCCGCTCAGAGGAGGCGCATCATCAAGCGAGCACAAATGAGCCTCGCAGCTCATGACCACCGCCCGCCACGTCGTTTGAAGCAGAGGGCACCCGCCGTCATACGCCTCAGACAACCTCAAGAGCCCCTCGCGGTGCGACAACAACGCATACTCCATGCGTCGCGCCTGAGCCTCGACCAGCGCCACACGAGGAGCCTCAAGCATCAGTTGAAGCCCCAGAGTCAACGAAGCATTGCCACTCGGAATCGTACGCGACCAAGCACTACCCACCAGCTGGTGTTCATCACAGGGCAACGACCACGTGCGCTGTGGCAGCTCACGCAATAGCGTGCGGCCGAAACAGAGCAGCTCCAACTCCCCCGGAGACTCGCCCTGCCAGGCATAAGTCGCACTCAAGCGCGCTGCGTAGAAATCACTCATGAGTCACATCCAGACCGGCCAATAAGTCATCTTTCCGAGCCAGCAGCTCGGCGAGCGCGGTATGCTCCTCTGCACTCAGGTGCACCACGACATCATCAACGTGAGAGATCGGCGCATACTTTTCACGCATCGTCTCGTAGGTAAGCGTCATCTCCAGCCTCCCGCCGTAAGACTTTCCGTTACTTCCGACAATGTTACTGCCATCTGACACCTTAACGATGCGACCGCCGATGCTGTGGGAGCCCTGCCAAGTCTCAGAGGGGTCGGTCGTAGGACAGAGGCGCAGCCAGCGCCCGGGGATAAACTGGGCGGCGGAGTCGAACTCCCAGACTGAATCCACGGCCACCTGCGGTGTTATCGAGTTACTCGATGTTGCCACGCAGCTGAACTGCCCGTTGCCGTCGCCTCATCCACGGCCACCTCCGGGAACACCAGGCGGGAAATATCCAAATCCTCGCCCGGGTTGGCGTAAGCGCCCTGGGCGTAGCTCGTCAGCACCTGATTAAACTGATCTGTGTTCTGAAACATCTCAAATCTCCTTTCTCGTTTTCGTTACGACGCCGCCAGAGCCACCGGCTCCACCAGTCGCGCCTCGATCATCTGGCCGGCCGACCCGGCCGCCAGCGCCACAGCCACCAGCGTCCCGCTGGCGCCCGCCTTCGTCACCTGACCATTGGCCGCCACGCTCAGCCGGTCACCCGGCACCACCGCAGACGTACCGCTGTGCAGGCGCACGCCGACGATACCCGCGTACCCCGGCAGCACCACATCCACCGGCGCCCCGGCGGCACCCACATCCGCCAGCAGGCCAAACACCTGAGCGGGCGTGCTGGACGCCGTCGCCGGCGACACCGTACCGGCCGAGCCGTTCACCGTCACAAAGCAGCCCTCGGAGCCGCTCAGATCTGTGGCGGCCGTCAGCCGCACCACCTGATGCTGATGATAGATTGCCATATCCTGACCCTCCTCTCATCAGTTGGCGGCCGCCTCGCGGCGAGCCTGTTCCATCGCGGCATACCAGTTCGCACGGCGACCGGCAGCACGGGCCGCAGCACAAATCTCCTTCGCTCGATTCGTCAGAGCCAACTCCGGACTCACCGCTCGATTCGTAACCACCGGCATGCTGCCGGTGCCGGCATAACGGCGCTCGCGGTTGCTGACCACACGGCGCTTGCTCTGACAGAGCAGGCGTGTGAACCTGATACCGTGATCGCGGTTGCAGAGGATCTGCTCCTTGGCCTCCTCCTTCTCCTCATTCGTGAGCTCGGAGCCTTCCTTCTCCGCCTCGGCATTGACCACCGCCTCAGCCTCCGCCTCCGCAGCGGCATCGGCAGCAGCCTTCAAATCCTTGACGGCTCCCAGCACCTCCTCATCCGTCGCACCCTCGGCCAGGCCGAGCAGCGCGAGCAATTCAGGACTATACATGATTGTTGTCTTCTTGTTCGTTTCTGTGGCCAGCTCCCTGTTGCTTATCGGCGGCTGGCCGGTTCTGTTGTTGGGCTGGTTCGTCAGAGCCAGGCCGATAAGTTTTGCCGGGGCATACGCCCCACCGGCACCCACCTCGCCGGCATCCGGCGCGGGATACACCGTTGAAAAATGCTTGTACACGCGGCCCTTGATCAGCGGCAACCCCACGGAGGTCCACTGAATGTAGCCGGCCAAATCACCCTCGCAGAGCGCCAGCTCACGCAGCCAGCCCATCGCCTCACTCGGGTGATCATCATCCAGGCTGAAGTGGTCCTTGTCCACCAATAGCCCCTCCGGCGGCACACCCGCCGCAGCAATCCGCTCCAGCACCCCCGGGCGCAAATCCTGCACCAAGGCCAGCACCCTGTCATCCACCTCCCGGCGGTACGGGTGCTGCCCTGCCGCCTCGATAATGTACCAGCCATCCCCCGGCTCATCCGGGTTCACCAGCTCGTTTCGTGTGATTGTCTTTGCCTTCATACTCAAAATTGCCTCTTGCCGAGTTTTGCATACACTTTGCAGGGGGGCTTTACCTCATAGCCCTGCATCCTCCCCATTCGCACCCCTCGCGCGTTTTACGGGCGTTTCCTGCGTTTTGTCCCCGCAGCCGATGCCCCGGCGATTTTTGCCGGCTCTCTGTCGATTCGCTGTTGACATTCTCGTCATTCTGATATACCTTGAAGTTCCTGACAGCACCTTGCAGCGGTGGGGCCAACAAGCCTCTGCGAGTAAACCGGGCACGAACGCCGAGTTATCTGTCAGTTGGCTCCGGGTCATGCTCGGGGCATTTTTTTAATCCTTGTCCGTCTTCTTTCTTGTCGTCACGATGGTATAGTGATCTCCCTTGTCCGCCAGAATGACTTTTCCGGAGCGGCGGACAGATGCCACTTCGGTTCTATCCTTTTGTTTTTTCCCTAAAACGGCAGTCTTGGCAGCATCCCTCCGGGATGTATCACCAGGTCTGTAATGCTTTGTCATGTGGGATGCCCCTCCCGTGTCCGGACTACCTCCTAGCACATCGAGGCGTTTCCCTCCAACCCGTGCAGCACCTTCCGCAACGCCACCACCACCCTCGTGTGCCTTCAAGGCATGCTCAACGGCATCCACCTGAGCCTGTGCTTTCGCTCCCGGTGCTGCCTTTAGCGGCGTGTTGCTCTGGGTCGTCGGATTCTTCGGATTCCCCTTGCTTGCCCTGCCGTGGCGAGGATTGTGCTGAGCCGCTCCGGTGGAAGCAAACTGCCCGTTACGGTCTCTCTTGTACGTGCGGTTCTCCAGCCCCTCATCGGTCAGATCCTCCGAAGCGGGGGCCTCCACGCCCTCCACCGCCTCCGTGAGTGCGGCCTCTGCCGTCTCCGTATCCTGCGCGACCAAATCATCAAGCCTGACCTCCGCCAGTGAGCGCAGCGCCTCCAGCTCCTCCGGAGTCAGCGCCTCGCCGCCATCATCCGCCGGTTCCTCCTCACGTTCCGGCACCTCATCGCGGTTCTCCAGTGCCCACTTCTCCGTATTGTCCAAAGCCGGCAGGGGATGCCCCGATGTAGCATCCAGCGTCACCGGCAGACTCTGCTCGGCCTCTTCGACCGCAAAGCCCATCGACTCGGCCACCGTTGCCGCCTCGGGCTTCCAGCCGGCCTGAAGCAACTGCGCGAAGAGAGCCGCCATATCCGCACGCTCATCCGCCGGCTCCGGAGCCAGCTCAAAACGCACCAGCAGCGGACCTGCCGGGAACGTCTCACGCAGCATCCGGTGCAGCCACTGGCGCGTCACCACCGACGAGATACTCCTTGCACTCGCCGCGCACAGACGCGTGAACGAGTCCGTATGAGCGCTTCCCGCCAGCGTCCCGCTGTCCGGAGCCGTCGCCACCGTCAGCAGGCCACCCGTAGCCAGCGTGATGATTGCCTCATTGCACCACTTGGCCCGCGCCTCAAAACTCTGAGTATTGTCCTTGCTCGTCTCAATCGTATGAAACTTCGCACCACTTGGGATCGTGCCGCGCCCCTCGCCGATGATGCGCGTCACAATCGCATCATACTCCGCCGCGCGCGCCTCCGTCGTGGCGGGCGGCATCTCGAAAAAGATATTCGGAATACCGAAGGTGTCCAGGAACGCATCCCACGCCGCAATCGCGTGGTACTTGGCCGTGAGCAGAAACATCGCCGGCAGGTCAATCGGCTCCGCCTCGCGGATCATCACCGCGGCCGGATCCAGCAACTCCAGAGCCCCCGGCACCGCCGTTGCACTCTCGTTGTACATCCAGGGCTCCCGGCGGTTCGGTCGGCACAGATTCCAGGGCTCAATCACCTCCCAGCGCATCCGCTGCGCATTGCCCGTCACCTCCAGCGCCGCGACCCCGCGGAAATCCGCCATGCCGAGATGCACCAGCGCCTCCTCCAGATTCTCCACCGCACCCATCCACTGCATCGCATACCGCTTCTGCACCCGGGCTACACGCTCAAGATCCGGATCACCGGCCACGGCGTCGGCATCCACCACCACGCGCCACGGCATTTCCGCCAGCGCACTCAGTCTCGCATTGAGCACCGTGCGCAGCGTCTCATCCCGCTGCTCCAACTGCTCAAACATCAGCTGGATCTCCGCCATCTCGCCGCGCCGCCATGCCTCATACAACTCCGCCGCCCGCTGCGGTGTGAGCAGCGGCAAATCATTGCGCCGCTCCGCCTGCGTCAGGTGCGACATCACCAGCCGCTGCAACAGCACCGATTCCCCCGTGCGCGCCGTCAGGTGCTGCGCGTCATCATCGGCGCGGCGGGCCAGTGCAGCCGCCGAGCGGCCACGCTCGCTTGCCCTCTTCCTGTACCTTACCTTCTTACCCATGACATCAAACGCTCCTTCCAGTTAGCCATCACTCCGGAGTTTCCGCCTCGGCTGCGCCGCTCTCCCGGTCGCACCGCCGGCAGCACACCCACGTGGGCACACGACTCCGGGCTGCTCCCGGCACGCACGCACAAGGCTGCCGCCGTGCAGCGGTCACTGTGCCCCTCGCGAGTGCGCGGAGCCTCATAGCTGAAGCCCCCCGCCGTCACCACCTGCTGCATCGCCGCCAAGTCCACCCGCAGCGACTCATCGCGAGGGATGCGCAGCCGCCCGCCCTCCATCGCGTCGCGCAGCCGCGGAAAAATCTCCCGCTTGAGGGTGGCAGAGAAGTTGCAGAGCTCGACCTTGCCGAACTTGTGAGCCTCGGGCTTATACTCGCCGAACTCCCGCGCCAGCATATCGCCCAGGCCAATGCCCAGCCCCGTGTAGTCCAGGCAACAGCGGCGGCAGGCTCGCACACGCGTGCGCAGCAGCTCCAGCTGGTCAGCGTGGCTCATACCCGCCAGCACCAGCACCTCACGCGTCACCAGCACATCCGCCAGGCACTCCGCCGTCCAAACCACCGTCGGGTCACTCATGCGCCCCACGTCTACCCCCATCACCAGCGACCGCCCGGAGCCAAACACCTCGCTTCCGCATGCCGTGCTCGCCTCCGGCGACTCCGCCCTCAGAATCACCTCACCGGGCAGCAACTGCCCCTGCGCATCCACAAACTCCGCGTCCAACTCCTGCGCAATCGCCAGCGGATCGCCCAGCGCCCCTGCCAGCACCCGGTAATCCATCGGCAGACCCTCGGCAATCGCCTCGCCGAGCGGCAGCCGGTGCACGCTCCAACCATTGCCCGGAGCCTCCGAGCATATATCATAAAAGCGCTTCCCCTTGCCGGCCTTGCCGTTCGGCGTTGACGTGATAATCGCCCTCTTCTCCCCGCCTCGCAACGGGTTGGCAATCGACGGCAGAATCGCCATCCACGTCGCATCCGGATCATCAAAAAACGCAAACTCATCCAGCCACACATTCGCGCTCATACCGCGCACCGTATCCGGGCGCCCCGGCACCGCCAGACAGCGCGACCCGTTCGCCAGCCGCACCGCAGCCGCCTTCTCCTCCACATCCCGGAGAGACTCCACATAATCCGCAAACAGCACGCCCAGCGCGCGCAGCCACTGCTTCACCTTCTCCAGCGCCTCCAGACTCTGGCGCTCCGACGGCGCCGCAATCATCCACATCTGGTCATGATCCCTCGCCAGCGCCACCGCAATCTTGCACGCCGTCGAAAAACTCTTGCCCGTCTGGCGGCCCCAGACTCCGGCCAGGAAGCGCGCATCATCATCCACCCAGCGACGCTGATACGGCAGCAACAGCCCCAGCGCATCCTCCAGCGTGGGCAGGGGAGCATGAGACGCAGCCGCCCGGTCGGCGGAGCCCTTCGGCTTCACACCTGCGGCGACTGCGCCCCTTTTTGTCCGCGCCCTATCACTCATGCGTACCCACGCAAAAAAGTTACAACATCCCGAAAATACGGCGCACCTGCTCCAGGCGCTCCTCCGCACTCAAACTCTCATCCGCCGCAGCCGCGGCAGCCTCATCCGCCGCAGCCGCCTTGCGCTCCAGCAACGTCACACGGCGCTCCTCCAGCCGCTGCGCCTGCGCCTTCAACACAAGCCCGAACAACGTATTGATGTGCTTCACCTCAGCGCCCGGCGTAATTGCAAGCTCCATCGCCCGAGCGCGAACAGCATCCAGCGTCGCCTCATCCAGCCCCTGAGTGTCCACCGCATCCAGCGCGCGGGCAATACCTTGCTGGCGAGCCCACTTGCGCGGCAGCACGTGGTTGTGGTAATAATCCGCCACACTCGTCTGCGAACACGTGTAACCGCGCTCATTGAGCCACCCGCGCACGTCCTCATAGCGGCAGCCGGAAAGCAGCATGTCATCCACCTCGGCAAGCTCCTCCGGAGCCAAGCGCGAGAATGTACTGTCGGCACGTAGTTTCTTCATCGTTCAGCGGTCATTGAAAGCAGCTCGTCCCAAAGACGTCACGCACCAGCGCTTCTCGCCCAGAGCGCTAATCTCGCAGTGTATGAAGCAGTCTGCCTCCAATCGGGCCAGCGCCTCATCATACTCCACCTCCGAAGGCGGCGGAACCAGACTGAGACCCACGCTGGCCAACAGGCTGCGCTGCGTCTGCATATACCCTCGCGGAGTGTTGGTCAGCTCCTCCAGAATCGCCGCGCGAATGCGGCGCTCGCGTTCCTTGTCACGCATCATGCTGTTGCTTAAGTAAAAGGTTCAGAATCCTCTGTTGAGTGTTGGCAATCACAACGAGCTGCCCGCGAATCTCAGCCGTCACCTGATCGTTCTTGTCGATTCGGGCGTGCACGCGCCTAAAGTCCTCGCGCACCTCATTCTTGAAGTCATCCAGCTCTGCACGCGTCGCCGGGTCTCGCACGCTGCGCACCTCCAGCGGCTGGGGCTCGATGCGCAAGGCCTGCATCTTCTTGCAGCCCTGCCAGCCCAGCGCGCCGCCGCCACCCAAAGCAGCCAGCAGCGCCGCCACCTGAAACCAGGTCTGCCCGCTGGGTTCCTGCATCGGGTCCGCCGGCGCGCCCGCCTCATCGGCACAGGCAAGGGGCATTGCGCCCATCAGGAGAGCTAATAGAATCAGGGATTTCATGCTTGTGCAAAATAGTCAGCCACACCCTCGGCAATCGCCTCGGCCACGCGCTGAGGCTCCATCGCCGCATCTTCGGGGTTCGTGATAAACCCGCACTCGCAGAGCACCCACGGCGCCACCGTTTGCTTGAGCACGTACAAATCCGTGCGCCTCACCACCGGCTCCGCACGCCCCGGCAGCAGAGCGCACAATCGGGATGCAATCTTGCGCCCCATCGCCTCGCCGGTCGTCGAGTAATAGCAGCAATGCGCCCCGTGCGGCACCGGATTCGGCTCATAAATCGCTGTTTCGCGAGTCTCCCCGTCCTCACACGTCACGCGTCGATAGCCTGTAATCCTGGAAGCCGAATCCATGTGCAGCGAAATACCGAAATCGCAGCCCTGCGCATTCGCGGCCGCCACGGCCGCCGTCAGGTCGGCACTGTTGGAAAGGTCCGGAAAATCCACGACCGTCACGCCAAAACCGCGCTTGAGCAGAGCCGTCTCCAACGCCTCTGCAAGGAGCACGCAGCGCTCATGCTCCTCCAGCCCATTCCCACGCGCGCCCGTACCGCGTGCGTGGCCGATGTCAATGATGATGTGATTGCCCATAAGCTCAGATCCGTGAAGCGTGCGGCAGGGCTCGAACCTGCTTCTCCCGGCCGGATGCCGGGCGCGATACCGACTTTCGCCACACACGCGCTTGATGAGCCCATCCTAGCAGCTTCACGGCGCGCACGTCGGCACTGTGGCTGCCAATGAGCATTATGAGCGCTATGAGCGTAAATGAGCGATGATGAATGACAAATAAAACGCTGCCACGCTATGACAAGCAACGAGCAACTATGCTACAATCACTCCATGCCCGTCGACCCTCCCAGCACTCTCAAAGCCCCGCGCGGCATCACCGTCGCAGAAGCCGCAGCCGCCCTGCGTTACTCGCCGGCGACCATCCGGCGCATGATTGCCGCCGGAGAACTCATTGCCTGGCGCCCCCGCGGCAGGAAAGGCCGCCGCATCCTCATCGACGAAGTCAGCCTCGCGGCCCTTCAGTCCACCCTCATCACCACCGCCCGCGCGGCCGCCGCCCCCACCCAGCAAGCGCTCATCCAAGGCGCGCTCTTCTGAGGCCCGCACCGTCCATCACCGGGGCACAAAAAAAGCCCCGGGGATTCCGGGGCGTTTGATTACTTGTGTGTGTCATCCACCTTTGGCTGATTCCTTGCTTCCTCCTTTGCTCTTGGAAAAAGCCAGTGCAACACGATCAAGAATATGCCAATAACGCTGGCAGTTGTGGATCCGATCAATGTTATCAGAACTGTATTTGATAGTCTGAATGGAACAACGGATGCACCCTGCGCGAGAAAGGGGGCAAGCCCCCTCATCAACACAGCACCCAACACAGTACATATAAGACAAATGGGCACTGAGCCCACACTTCTCCAAACTCGCAATTGGATATTCCTCTCTGACAAATCCATGCGTTCGGGAGTTCCAACTCCTAATTTGTATACAGCCTTAACATCTCGCAATCCTCGCCAGTTCCTGCAGGCATATCCCCACATTCCTCCAATCCAAAAGCCCGCGAGTGCGCCACCAAGCCCATACATAACATATACATCCAAGCTTTTTGTGGCGTGAGCCAACAGCACAACGACATCTACACCGAGCCAGCATATTAACATCGCAAAAATGCCCCATGCATAACGCACCCGCATGAAAGAGACGAAATAATCTGCGTACACGGAGTGAATCTTGTGCATGTCCCCAGCTTCTTGAGCAGCCCTTTCTGTCCCAATCGCCGTAGAATAGCGATCATCCACGCTATTATTCCACGCCTCATCACTCTCACATTCAGACGCAACCTTCCTTTCTGCATCACTGAGAGCCGCTCTGAAACTCGACTTTTCTTGGTTGTCCTTCATCGACTGACTTATAGAACGAACTATGGCAATCAGTTTTCTGATGCCTTGGATGATGACGATGAGAACCCGTTTGTGTTCGTGAGTTCTCTAACATCTGAAAAGTACAAGGCCATCTGCCAGAGAGGAATGACATCACACCGACCTAGAGAATCTTTCCACGTTGCTGCCCAGGGAGACCCCTTAGCGTGAGACAAGTCAACCAATCCTGCGGCGCTAAAATCATGCAAATCATCCATCATCCGATGGATGACAACCGCAGCAGGACTCCCATCTGTAATTATACCCAGCGTCTCTAAATTCTCTGACACGGGATTACTGCCATAATGTTTCAATTGGCGATACAACTTCGGCACTACAGGTCCGTAAGTCCACGCCTCGATCTCTTCTCCATATAATGGATGGCCCAGCATTCCCAAGGCGTATCCTTGAGCAAAGTATACCAATTTTTGTAACATCAGGTTAGTGGGAGCTGGCATCCCGCGCTCTCGCGCCTCAAGCAAGATCCTGTTTACGACGGCTTCAACCGGTAACAGGTTATATTTAGAGTTGAACATAATATAACCTCCTCGCTGTTTTATTCGAAATTACGGATGCGTCTGCCTCTGCGTTCTCTACCTCTCTTCGGGCTCATTCTAGCACCCTCTTTTCCTATGCACAAGACCATTCTCACCCTCATAAGTCTTTTTCTCGTCATCACACCCCATTCTACACCATGCTCGGAAATTGTCAATGACTGCGCATGCGTCCTCATCCCCTCCAAAAAGCCCCAAGAAACCGGGGCTGAAAAACACTTGGGCACCACTGCATCACAGCCGTGACTGAGCCTGCCTTCACGGCGAGAAGGATGAAGGAGGGTAACTTGTTGGCAAGCCTAATGGATCGTCGCTTTCTTCTTCCTTCATGGAATGCTGTTCGGTGAACTTCCGATCGCTCAAGTAGCTCTCGATGACGTAGACTGCCATTTCGTCAACTAGCATGCCTTTCTTTTCTGCTTCGATGGCCAGCTTGATCTTGAGTTCCGCAGGAATGGTGATGCGGGCGTTTCCTGATGCTTTCTTTTTCATCGTTGCGTTGTTTCTTTCTTGTTCAACTTCTGGAGCTGTTCCGCGGAACTTTAATGAAACACATTTCAACAAAGTTCCGCGGAACACTATTCAGAAATAAAGGAAGCAAGCTTGTTGACGACCGATCCGAGCTCCTTAATGATCGGTTTCATCTGTTCTAGCTTTGAAACGTCCTCAGGATTTGTGACTGCGACTTCTCTTGTGCTGACGGGGATCAATCTGCCTTCCCGAAAGGATTCAAGAGAGCATTTCATCGCCTCGGCGATTTTCAGGAGTTCCTGCCAGTTCGGTGTTGTTTTTCCTGTCGCATATCTGTTGATCGACTGCTTGTGTATACCGGTCATTGCTGAGAGTTCGAGCTGAGATAAACAGGACTGTTTAAGACAGGCGGTGAAGTTTTTTGAAAAATCTACAGATGTGGGCATTTTTTTCTTGCAGAAGATAAACAGAACTGATAATATCACCTTGTTCCTAGGAACGAGATAGACAGAAAAGATTACTAAGACAGTATACCACAAGGCCATGAAAACTCAAGATAAAACCCAGATCGAGAAAGATTTGCTGGAAAAAGGCTACACGATCAGTGCTGCGGCTCGAGCGATCGGCAAATCGAAAACGCACGTGTTCTACGTGGTGCGGGGGAAAAGAGTAAGTTGCAAAACGCTGAATGAACTTCAATCGTTGACAGTTCGCCCGTTCCGTTCCCGCGAAAAGATCAACCTCTAATCCACCCCCGCGCCCACCCCCCTCAACGGATCTAGCCCTGCACCATGAACACACAACATGAAAACAATGATGAGCCCAGCGACGGGCTCGAAGAGGACGAATCTATCGGTACCTCTGAGAGCCCTTCAGTGCTGAGGAGCCCAAATGTGGCAAAGGGTGCTTCGGCGCTGGTGCTGGCCATGCGCCCTGAATTTGCGGAGGCAATCCTCTCAGGTCTCAAGACTGCGGAGCTGAGACGGTGCGCCCCGGTGAGACTTTCCCGCGGCATGAGATTATTCATCTGGGTTTCCGGTGCGCTGGTCGGCGAAGTAAGGCTGGAGGGGTGGGATCTGGACCGCTCCGCTGATGACCTCGCGGCTCGATACTGGAACAAATCCGGCTTATGCTTCGATGATGCCCAAGCTTACCTCGAAGACGCACGACGCCCGGGTGTCCTGCTGGTCGGGCATCCGATCTGCTATGCCGCCCCGAGACCCTGGCACGGCCACACCATACAAAACTTCACCTACGTGGATGAGCTCTGATGATCTTAGTTACAAGGAGCGCAGCGAGCAGATCATGAAGGAGCAAGCCATCGCGATCGCTCTGCTCGGGGTGCCTGACTTTCGCCGCCGTGCTGGCTTGCCTCGCAAGAGCTACGGCGACGCTGAGAGTTTAACGCTCATTGCTGCCGTAGCCGGTATCTCTCGCCAGCAGGCGCGCAACATCTGCCTCAAAGCGATCCTCAAACTTCGCCACGCCCTTCACAACCACCATGAGCTTCATTGACAAATTGCTCCTCGCCCTTCTGGTCTCCCCCTTTCTGGCGCTCGCGGCCGCCTTCGTGATCGCAGACATCATAGATCGCTGGGACGCACCGGAATACCCTTACTCAGGGTTTTGCCCGGACTTCCCCACATGGGAACCTTACGACGTTGAACTTCCTCCCGAAAATTAACATGACACCATCCACCACAACACAAAATCCGCTCGGCCTGCCGGATGCTTACCAACCGGCGGCGTTCAGCCCAACTCAAACTTCCGGACTTGCCACCGGCAGCCCGGAACTGCGGCACACCATGCACATCTGCCGCATGTACCACGGCATCATGACCAACGCCGCGCACGCTGCTCGTGAGGCCGCCCGCGTGCACCTGTTGGCTACCCTCAACCTCGCTTGCCTGCTGCGCGATCTGCAACAACAGGCCAGACTCAACGGCATCCCCGCTGTCGCCCTCTACAAGGGGAATAAATGCAAACCAGAAGACCAAGCCCGCGCCATGGAATTGGCAGGCGGCACCCTGCTGCCATTCACGTACAAAACCTCCCGCACCTACATCAAAGTCTTGGAGGGCGTAGAGGATCGCATGCAGAAAGGCGGCATGCCCCCTGCCGAGTGCGTGCAGGTGTTGCGCGAGCATGCAGCCAACCTCCTCTCCGGCGCTTACGATGACCCGAACGAATCCTCCTCCGCCCTCTGGACTCCCTACCTCACAGCCGATTCCCTCCGCCAAGCCTACCTCGAGCTTGCTCCGGCAAAGCCCGCGGCGCCGACGCTCAGCGAGGTGCTCGACGACTCCGTCGATGCCCCCACGCCCTTTGCCTCCTGGGAGGAGCAGCGAGCCAAGATCGTCTCTGACTTCGGCGGGCTCTGGAGCAGCTTGGATACCTTTGTTGAAGAATTCAGCCGTTACACCACGTCGGCAGACCGCGAGGCTCAGGCATCCAAGCTTGAGGACGCCGCGCGCCGTCTGCGTGCCATGAAAACACAACCGGATCTCCCCGGTATCAATCCCAACCGGCAATGACGCATGACGGCCCGACAGATCTGATGCTTGACGAGCTGACGCCCGACGACGCCACGCGGGTGCGCCTCATTGAGCGCACCTGCAAGTGGCTGCTCGATCAGACCTACCCCACCAAGCATTTTGAGCAGGCCGCTGTCGATCTCACCGCACGCCTGCGCGGGCTGAAAGGGCCGGCCGGGCGGGCAGTGAGTGCCAAGACGCTCACCCGGCTATACTACCGCTACAAGGCGGCAGGCTGCCGCTGGCAGTCTTTGCTGGATGGGCGCAGCAGCACCGCCAACCGCCGGAAGGCCCGCACGGCAAACAAGGCCTTTCGCGCGCACCTCGCTCTGCTGGCCACCCGCCACAAGCGCGGGTTGGCCGGCGCCGTGAGGGAGCTCTATGAGGAGTGGAGCACCTGCCAGACCATCCCCGGCTACGAGGGTCTCAACTACGAGCCGGACATGCCCTTGCCGTCCGGCTGGAGCATGGACAACCTGCTGCGACTCATGCCGAATCGCAAGGCACTCGCCATTGTTACCCAGGGCGTTCGCGCTGCCTCGGCCGATTTGCCTCAGGTGTTCGCAACCCGCGCCGGCTGCTGGCCGTGCTCGCATGTGATGTTCGATGATGTGTGGCTGGACGTGCTGGCCGTAGGCTACGGCGAGGACGGCAAGATGCAGCTCGGCCGCCCTCTGCAACTGGGTTGTCTCGACTATTATACCGGCCGCCGCCTTTGCTGGGGCACCAAGATACGCACCAAGCGTGAGGATGGCTCGAGCGTGCAGCTCAATGCGGATGAGATGCTCTTCCTCCTCTGCGACTTCCTGCACAACGTGGGCTACTCTCCTCGAGGCACAGTGCTGGTGGTGGAGCACGGCACCGCCGCTATCTCTGAGGCGGTGGAGGATCAGCTCGCCTTGCTCACTAACGGTCTCGTGCGCGTGGACCGCTCCGGCATGCAGGGCGTCCGGCAGGCCGGAGCCTTTCCCGGCCGAGCTGTGGGCAACCCACGCTTTAAGGCTTCGCTTGAGGTGTGGCACTCGCTCCTCCACAACTACATGGACAGCTACGCCTCCCAGACGGGCAAAGATCGCACTGAGCCGGAGGCTCTCTGGGGTCTGCGCAAGGAGAGTGAGTCGCTGATACGACAGGCGCAGCAACTCCCCGCCGAGCGAGCCTTGGCTCTCATGCCCTACGCCCCAACCCTTCGCGAGCTGGCCGATGACCTCGTGCGCCTCGTCGGCCAGATCAACAACCGCACTGACCACGAGCTGGAAGGATGGGAGGCGTGCGGATTCACCCGCGCCGAGTTCTCACTGACGGGCCGCGACGGCTGGGCGCCCCTCGACTCGCTCGACCCTCAGGCCGCTGCCTTGGCCAAAGCCATGGCCTTGGGGAATCCGGCGCTTCTCCGGACGCGCCGACTCAGCCCGCAGGAAGCCTGGGAACTCAGCCTGCGCGACCCCGCCAACAAACTCATCCGCCTCAGTGCCGCTGAATGTGTCACCCTCATGGGTGCGCACCGCAAATTTCCCCTCTCCATGCGCGGCGGCGCCTTCAAGATCAAAGACAGCAGCCGGCACCATGAGCAGCTCATCTTTGACGCCTGCGTCACTGACGCCCGCGGCAACGAGCGTATTCTGCCCGCCGGCGGCACCTACTTTGGTGTTCTGAACCCCTTCAACTGCAACCTCTTCATCCTCGACGACCGCGGCCGCGTCCTCGGAGAGGCGCCGATCCGCCACCGCTTCTCTCACACCGATGAGGCCGCCCGCCTCCGCGAGTTCGGCCGCGTCCAGCACTTGCGCGCCCAACAGCTCGCCGGCGCTGAGCTCCTCGCAGCCCCCGACACCGCCGCCATGCAAACCCGACGTGACTACAACAAGCGCATCATCGACGGCGAGCCCTTCGACCCGCTTGGACTCTCCGATGCCGAGACTCTGCAAGCCCCGAGCAAACGGTCTGCAAGGCAGCGGCCAACGAAGTATGTTCCCCTGCCTGAGCCCGAGGGGATGGGCCTGCCTGATTCCTATGATTCAACCTACTTCAACCCCTAATCACCATGAATAACACTCAACTCAACCATCCCGCCAGAATTTGGCTCAAGGAGTACATCGAGCAGCCGGGCATGACCAAGACCCGCGCCTCCGATGAACTCGGTATCTCGCACAAGGTACTTAACGCCTTGCTCGAGGGCAACTACGCCGGAAACGCCGACAACCAGCTGGCCAAGCTCGATGAGCAGCGCAAGCGCATCTCCGCCATTGTGCGCGTGGACGGCGTCGATCTTGCCCACATCCCCACGGAGATGATGCTGCGCGTGTGGCGGGCCGCAGACTCCGCCAAGATCGCGCACCTGTGCATGCTGCTCGCGGGTAAGTCGCAAATCGGCAAGACGACGGCCTGCGAGGCATACAAGATGCGTTACCCCGAGACCACAATCTTCTTCAGAATGCCAACGATGCCCACGGTGTCTTCCATGGTGTGCGAACTGCTTGAGGCGGCAGGTCTGCCCAAGGCTCGCACGCTCTCGGAGGGGCTCTCTCTGCTCCGCGAGCACGTTTGCGCCCGCCACCTGATTATTGCAGATGAGGTGCATATCGCCCTCACGAGGCGGCAGGGCGTGGATGCGCTTGACGCACTCCGCGAGATCTTTGACCGCTCCGGTTGCGGGCTCATGTTGGTGCTCACCGACGTGGGAGCGCAGGACGTTGTCAAGGGCACATATGCGGGACGCCTTGCGCAGCTCGAACGCCGCGGGGAATGGGAGATCCTGCCGGAGTGGCCCACAAACCGCGACATTCGCGCGGTGTGGGAGGCGTACGGCCTCCCGGAGCCGGACTCCGATACGCAGAGGCAGATCGGTGCACTGGCTCGCCGTTCCTGCTTCGGGCAGTTCATCCACCGCCTCAAGCTCGCCGCAAGCGTCGCCCAGCAGGAGGCACGTCAACTCACCTGGCCAGACTTCATCGACGCCGCATCCCGCATGGCTCGACGCCCTGAATAATCATGAATGCAAAATCCGTCATGGCTGCTGCCAGCCTCAATGATATCTTTCGGAAGCTGGGCTGGCAATCATACAAGCTCAGTGCGTTCCCGACATCGAATGCCCGGGAAGTCGACATTCAATACCGCAGCTCGAAATACGGCACTCTGCGCTCCGTCACCTGCGATGCAGCCGGCCTGCTGCGCTGGCTCAATCAAAACTTCTCGACATTCGGCGTGCGGCGGCGGCTCCTCGAACTACTCGACCGCAAGGAAGAGCGAGAAACCTCGCAGATGGACACGCCAGAAATCCCCAATCTCTTTTCTTAACCCCACAACAAAGAACATGAAAGCAACATACACAATCAAGTCCGACGCCGCCTTCCTCCGGATGGTCGACGAAGTAGCCCAGATGCAGCCCGTCATCAAGGCCAAAGAATCAGAGCTCGACGCCCGCCTTCAGGCCGTGCGCTCCGAACTTACTCCCGCACTCGCCGATCTCAAGGCGGAATACGACGCGAGAATGTCGGCTCTCAAGTCTTACTTCGCCGACGAGAAGGTTCAGTCTCGACTCATCCTGCCGGGGAAAAAGCACGGAGAAAGCGCCAACGCTACCTTCACCCTGCGCATGGGCAAGCCAAAAATCACAGCCGCCAACGGGATGACGGAGGCCGACGCCGTGGCTCTCCTCTTAAAAGAGGATCGCACAGAGTGGCTGCGTAACCGAGCCCCCGAGCTCAACAAGGCCGCCATCCTGGGCGCCGGTCTCACCGCCGACGAACTACTCGATTATGGTCTTGCCCTCATCACGGAGAGCAAGTTCTGCGTCACCCCCAAGGATACAAAACCATGAAACCCCTCTCCAAAAAGCAGCTGGCCGTTCTCGGCCAGCTCTCCACCAAAGCCTACCGGCACCTAGTGTCGGTAGGCTATCCTCTCGAAGCATACGACACATGGCGGCATGAGTTAACAGCCGAGCACTGCAATGGCATCTCCTCCTGGCGCTCCCTTAATCAACTCCACTTCGTGCCCCTTTGCAACGCGCTGCGCGCCATCCTCGGCCTGCCACCGCGTGAAGATCACACACCCAGAACCCGGAAAGAAGCCCTCATCGAAACCATCCGAGACCGCGCTCATCACTGGGAGCTGAACACCGGGTATATCTCGGCGATCACCTCCAAACGATTTGGAGTCATCATCCGGCAGGGGCAGAGCCTGGAATCCGCCCTCATCCGCCTCAATGAGGAAGAACTCCGCCAGCTCATCTACACCTTGGAAGCCCGAGGAAGGGCCAAGACTGCCAAAATCTCCCGCCAATTTAACCTACCCATACCGGCCGAAATCCACAAATCGGCATCAACCATGCCACCTCCGAGACTCGCCGCATGGCGCGGCGACCGACTTGCCTGACATTCCTTCCGGACCAACATAAGCCACTCCTCAGAGAGTGGCTTTTTTTGTACCCACGTTTCTCATTTATCTGCGGTTTTTGCGGTGCCTGCTGGCATCTTTCCCAAAACCGCCTCTTTAGCTCTAAACGTCACAATCGCTTACTAATCAGGCAATATAACCCATTCTCAAGCTTTCTCCCCCCTTCTTCCTCTCATCATCATGCAGCCTTGACAGGCAGGGGGCCCCGGCGGTAGAATGACGAAGGGTATGGTGAGTGTGCTGTGGGTCAGTGTCGCGTTGCAAGCGTTGCCGATCGAAGGGCCGATGGGGTCTTCGGGCGCGTCGTCGCATGCCTTCGCGGTGACGGAGTCCGCGGCGTCGATCTCAGCGTCGATCTCAGCACCGAAGGCCGCGGCGTCGGCCTCCAAAACGCGCCTGCCAGCGTCGAAGAGCAAGCAGGATCCCGTCGCGGCTGAGAGCGGAGCTGCGCTGGAGGCGCTCTGCAATCGCCTGCTCGACCAAGCCCGTCTAATTGACAGCCAGCTCAGGGCGGTGACGGATCTCGCCTCGGCGGATCGGGCGGCGGATCAGCTCAACGTGAGTATGGAGCAGATGCTGACGCTGCTCCGCTCGCTGGAGGATCTGCCGCCGGCCAATGCGGATCAGGCGCAGCGCATGTCGCACCAACTGAGCGATCTGGTGCGCATTTCACAGAACTACATGGCGCTGGTGGCGCGCATTACGGAGGTGAACGCCTACGGATCCGATCGCCTGTTGAAGGTGTTCGCCAAGTACAAGGTTTTGGATTTCGGCTCGGATGCCGAGGGGAGCGAGACAGCGCTGTCCCAACAGGCGGAGCTGCTGGAGGAGATGGGTGATCGCTTGGAGGATGTGCTCTATCTCGTGCGCAAGGTGCAGGACAAGCCGAGCGCCCAAGCGGCGGTTCAGGGGCTCTCTCCGGCGGTGACGCGCTTGGAGAATTTGCGGCGTCGGATCGATGCGCAGGCCGGAGCGATCGCGGCGTCCCGCGGCGAGGAGGTGCGTGAGTCCATGCAGCGACTGCGCCGCTTGCAGGGGGAGCTGCGTCGCCAAGCCGCCCGCCTGAAGGACTGCGGCTATTACGACGTTCCGGTGATGGAGGTGCTGCTGCGCGACTGCGAGCGCTGCTGCCTCTGAATGGGTACCATCCCGAGGTGACTGCTCCCCAGAGAGCCTGCCTTCCCCGAGTCGCTGCGTGTGTCGCCCGGGCTGCCGACATAGACAGCAGGGAATGCGGCTCAGGCTTCCCGGCCCGGTTTGAAATTGCCATCCGGTCGGCTCAGCGCCCAACCCGCGTCGGTTGATTTGAATCCGACTCGCGGGCTGAACCAGGCGACATGAGGAATACCTGCGGAAGACGCCCTCTCAACAGGGAGCCCCCCTGCCCTACCCGGCCTAGGAGTCTGAACGCAGGCCGATCTCAGGCGACGGCAGCCTCAGCGCGCCGTTCGCGAGGCTTGAGCTGGCTTTGTGGTCTTTGAGGACTTGGCGGGCGGCGTGGTAAAGGGCGGCAGGCCGTACTCCAGAATGATGGCAGCCTCGGATTCCAGCGAGGCGGCCTCCTGCGTGAGCAGTTCGCGCTGCATCTCGCGAAGGGTGCGCTCGCGCTCGATGTAGTCGGTGCCGGCATTCGCCTCTTGGCTGCGGAGGAAGGCGATGCGCTTCTCCATATAGCTGCGCCAGTGGAAGTATTCATCGACGCTGCGGCGCAGTTTGGCCAGCTTGACCTTGCGGTCCATCATCTCAAAGGAGACGGTTTTCTTGGTGCGCTCGTACTCGGCCTTGCTGTCCTGATAGCGATTCCACTGCGTGAGCTTGGTGTCCAGCGAGTAGCTGAGGCTGAGGTTGAGGCGCGTATCCTCACCGCTCAGGAAGGTGCCGGAGTAGGTGCCGCCGGTGGAGGAGAAGAGCGAGGGGCTGTAGAGCGAGGTGTTGATGGTGGGCATGAGCTGAAGCGCCACCCCGTAAATGCCGAGGCGGGACTTCTCCAGTTCAAGCGCCCACTTCGTGGCGACGAGGGGGTCGAGCGTCTCCAGACGATCGCGGTAGTCCTCCCAGCGCAGCTTCGGGACGGATGAGGGCAGAATCTCCCAGCGGGCATCGCGGTTGCCGAGGAGGGAGGAGACTTTGTTCCAGTATTCGGCGTCGGCCTCGCCGGCCTGAGCCTGTTGCAGCGCCTCGTCCTTGCGGTCGGGCGTCTCCTTGTCCAGAGCCGCCGTACGCTGAGCCACCTCGCGCTGTCGGATGGCCAGATAGAGCGCGGAGACGTTTTCACGAATCTTTCCCTCGCGAGCCTTGATGGCCGCATAGGTGGATGCCTTGGAGGCGTAGACGTCGTAGCCAACGCGGGTGAGCGAGGGCAGGTTGAAGGTGACGTTGATGTTCTGCTGGAAGTCATCCAAGCTCTCCGAGCTGGCGAGATCCTTGATGGCCGCGGTGAGGTAGCCGTAGTAGGAGACGCCCGGAATCAGATCCGTGTAAACGCTGATCTCTTCACGCTCGGCGCTGGCGATGCGCTGATCGAGGCGCAGAATATCGAGGTTGTTGCGCGTCATCATGTCCACCGCCTGATTCCAAGTGATGGTGCGCACGGGCAACTCTTCCCAGACGTCGAGGCTGTGATACTGAGCATCGAGGGCCGAGGAGATGTTATCGAGGCGCTGATGGAGGCTGCACCCCGCAAGCAGCGGCAGAACGAGGAGGGTGAGGGGCAGCGTCTTCATCGGTGGAGCATCGGCGGGGCTCATTCTAGCAGGCAGCGAGCGGGCTGGCAAGCCGTATTCGCGGCATGGGGATTGATTTTCTGCGCTTATGAAGTCCCCCCACCGAGCCGTTCAGGGGGATGTCGAAACGGAGCGCGAATCCGGCAGGAGCGAGCTTCAGGCCAGCCGCCGCATGGTGCGGATGATGAAGAGGGCCACGGCGGCACTGAGGACGGCCATGATGCCGCACTGCCAGGCGGCGCTCAGTCCGGCATTGCTCATGGCCTGCTGCACGAGCACGGCCATGATGCCGAGGAAGCAGTCGACGAGGTTGCCGGCAGCGATGACGTCACCGCGCTTGTCGTTGTCGGCGCGGTCCTGAAGCAGAGCATTGAGCGGCACGAGGTAGCCCGCCGCCATGAAGCCCGTCAGGGCCAGGGTGGGCAAAAAGAGCGGGGAGCCGTAGGGCTGCACGGCCAGCAGCACGCAGCCGAGCGTCATGCCGACGCCTCCGACCTGGGCAATCCAAGTGTGGATACGCTTCAGGCAGATGAGGGAGGCGAGCACGCCGCCGAGAATGGAGCCGCCGCTCAGCCAGGCGAAGAGCAGGGCCGAGTCCTTCTGCTGGCCGAGCACCTGCATGAAGTCGCCCTCCCCGGTGGTGGGGTGAGCCTCTTCCGCCATCTGGAGCACGATGAGCATCATCACCCCAGCGATGAACCAGAAGTAGCCGATGCCCACTTCGCTGCACCGCAGCACCTTGTTGCGCCAGAGCATTCGAAGCTGAGTAAAATGCTCCACGCAGATGCTCAGGCGGAAGGGGCGCTTCCCGGTGGGCGGGTAATTCGGGATGGTGAGGCTGAGCAGAAAGACGAGAACGGCCGCGAGCATGCAGCCGGCGCAGGGCCAGGCGGCGGCCTGCCAACCGGCCTCGCTGCCCCAGTGGCGCAGCAGGGTGTAGACCATCCACAGCGCACCGATCTGGCCGATGAGCAGCGCCATCATCGAGCTGATTTCGAGGATACCGCTGGCCATGCCGATGTGCTGCGAGCCGACCATGTCTTTGACCAAACCCTTTTTGGCGGGGCTGAAGAACATGGCCTGCACGCAGAAGCCCCCGAAGCCGATGACGGTCAGCGTGAGGTTTTGCAGGAAGAGCCCGACCGTCATGGTGATGAGCACGAAGACCTGCAGGAGCACCATGCTCTGCAGAATGCGCGTGCGGCTGTAGCGATCCGCGAGCCAGCCGCCCAGCGGCGAGAAGAGGACGAAGGGCAGCACGCAGAGCAGCGAAAGCGGGTATTGCAGGCGCACGGACATCCAGATACCCAAGGCGATGAGCAGAAACTGCACGGTTTTCTCATTCAGGGAGTTCATGGACTGAATGACCACGAGACTCCAGAAGGCACGCCAGGAGTGTTTTTCCGTCGATTCGCTCTCCATACGGGCGGATTCTACACCACGGCGGGCAGCTGCGGAAGTCTTTTTTCGCGACAGTTCCGCCGGGGGCGTTCACTCTCGCCCGGTGGGGGGGACAGCCAAAGGGGTGACCAAAGGGGGCGACAAGGCGACGCCAAGGGTGCAGCAACGGGACGCCGAGAAGATGTCCGCAAGGAGCAACGAAAGCACCCGTCCCGATGCGCCGAGCCAGCGTCGGGTCGGGGGAAAAGGTGATGACGGAGGCTGAGACAGGAGCGCCGAGGCTACACCGCCGCTCGCGGAGGCTTCGGTGCACATCCGCAGGGGGCTCAGAAGCAGCGGGGCTCAGAGCCGCCGAGCTGCGGAAACGCCGCAGCTCGGCAGGAGGAGCAGCGGGCGGAGCTCCACGGAAGCGGGAGCCCCTGCCCCGCGCCTCGGCATTCAGGGCTCACCACTGATGATCGGCCATGAAGGCGCGGGCATCGGCGTGCCCGGCTGCCGCGGCCTTGGAGATCCAGAAGCGCGCAGCCTGCTCGTCGCGCGGCACGCCGAGGCCGAGGTAATAGCAGCGGCCGAGGTTGTACTGTCCGCTGCGGTTGTTGAGCTGAGCGGCGCGCTGGAAGCAGCGGAAGGCGCTCACGTCGTCCTTCTGCACACCCTGACCGTTGCGGTAGCAGAGACCGAGGTTGTTGAGGGCGTAGGCGTTGTCCTGCGAGGCAGCTTTTTTGTACCACAGGGCGGCCTGCTGCTCATTGCGCGGGACGCCCTGCCCGGTAATGTAACAGGTACCGAGGTTGTCCTGAGCATCGCTGTTGCCCTGCTCGGCGGCCTTGCGGTACCACTTGGCAGCCTCCGTCATGTTCTGCGAGACGCCGTAGCTGAAGTCGTAGCAGCGGGCCAGCAGGAGCTGGCTGGCGGCATCGCCGTCTTCTGCGGCCTCACGCAGCAGAGGCAAAGCCTCGCTATACTGCTTGGCGTTGTAGTACACAAGGGCATCGGCGGCCACCTGCTCGGTGGAGGAGCAGCTGAAGAACAGGGGAGCTGCCAGGAGAGATGAAATGACGAGTCGGAGTTGTTTCATATGTGAGATCTGGAGAGTCAAAGGTTCGGGATGCGCGCTCGCGGCGCGGGAGGTATGCGCGGCGCGGGCAAGGCGGAGCGGCGCCGGCGGCAGAAGGCGCCGGCACCGGCCTCGGGCGGCGGGTTTTGGGGCTCCGCCGCCCCGCCGAGGCTCAGTCCCCGAGGCTGAGCAGGTAGCGCTCGGCATCGAGTGCGGCCCAGCAGCCCATGCCCGCGGCGGAGATCGCCTGCTTGTAGACGGCATCGGCCACGTCGCCGGCGGCGAAGAGCCCGGGCGTCTTCGTGGCCGTGCTGCCCGTCGGGCGAATGATGAAACCGGCCTCATCGCGGTCGACGAGGTCGCCGAGGAAGGCGCTGTTCGGGCGATGGCCGATGGCCATGAAGACGCACTTGAGCTCGAGCTCGCGCGTCTCGCCGGTCACGGTATCCTTGAGGGTGACGGAGCTGAGCTCGCCGCTCTCATCCTTGTGGTAGGCAGCGATCGTGCTGTTCCAGACGGGTTCGATGAGCGAGTTGCTGAGCACGCGCTGCTGCATGGCCTTGCTGGCGCGCAGCTGGTCGCGGCGGTGAATCAGGTACACCTTTGAGGCAAAGCGCGTCAGGAAGGAGGCCTCTTCGCAGGCGCTGTCGCCGCCGCCCACGACGCAGACGGGCACGCCGCGGTAAAAGGAGCCGTCGCAGGTTGCACAGGCTGTCAGGCCGTGGCCGACGAGCTCTTTCTCTCCCTCGAGGCCGAGGTAGCGCGCCGTGGCCCCCGTCGCCACGATCACCGCCTTCGCCTTGTAGGCGCCGGCCGAGGTCGTCACGACGAAGAGTCCGGTGCAGGCCTCCTGCGAGACCGAGATGACGCTCTCATAGGCGTAGCGCGCGCCGAACTTCTCCGCCTGCGCGCTCATGTTGTACATGAGTTCGGGGCCCATGATGCCCTCGGGGAAGCCCGGGAAGTTCTCCACCTCCGTCGTCGTCGTCAGCTGCCCGCCGATCTGATCGCCGGTGAAAACGAGCGGTGAAAGATTGGCTCGCGCGGCGTAGAGCGCCGCCGTATAGCCGGCAGGTCCGGCTCCGATGATGATGAGTTGTTCGTCCATTGCGCGTATTGTATCACAGCTCCTCCCTCAGGCAAGCGGATAATGCGTCACGCGCAAGCGGCCGAGCATCCGGCCGTGCATCCGACCGAAGGGTGCGTGCACAGCGCCGTCCACCGCTGCTCGGGTCGGCGCGGGAGACGCCCCCGCACCGCGGCCGCGACAAGTTGCCTGCATGCCAGCATTTAGGCTTGCACCGCGGGGCAATTTCGCCCATACTAGCGGGGCTGACATGAAGATTTTGAGACGGAACCTGAGCCTGATGCTCGCAGTGCGATACCTCAATCCGCTGCGCACTGTTTTTTCTGTCATCACCCTGATCTGCACCGTCGGCGTGGCGCTGGGCGTCATGGTGCTCATCGTCGTGCTCTCCGTCATGGCCGGCCTGCAAAAGGAGATGGACGAGCGCTTCCTGACCTTCGTGCCGCACGTCGAGGTCTCCCTCTGGGACAACGGCGAGAACGTCGCCATCAGCAGCGAGCAGGTCGACCGCGTCGCCCTCCAAGAGAAGCTCGCCGCCATCTCCGGCGTCACCGGTGTGAGCGCGCAAGTCAACGGTCAGGCTAGCATCCGCGTGGCCAACACCCTGCAAACCATCACCTTTCATTCGATCGACCCGACCAACGCCTCGCAGATGGAGCCTCTGCGCAACATGATTGTTCAGGGCGAGGCCGACCTCGGCGCGGGGCTGGACCCGCTCTGCATCATCTCGGCGCCCGCGGCTCGATCGCTCGGCATCGGCATCGGTGACACGGTCACGATCACGCCGCTGGCCGGTGGTGTGGAGGATGCCGCCCGCATCTACGCGCTCATTCAGGAGCCGCTGCTCCTGCAGGAGGATCAGCAGCTGCGCGAGGCGCTCAACAGCTTCTTTGAGGGAGCTGAGGCCGAGGGGGAGGGTCTGCGCGTCGACCCGGCGAAGGTGACGCAGCTCAGCGGCATGCTCTACGCGCTGACGGATGACAAACTGCGCCCGGGCGAGCAGGAGTTGCGCGACACCTTCCTGAACCTCACCGCCCGCCATCCCGAGGGCGCGCCCTACACCACTGAAGATCAGAAGGCCTGGCAGGAGGCTCTCGCCGCCGTCGATGCCCTCGATCGCGACCGCGAGGACGGCAAGGCGGCCAAGAGCATCAATGAGATGGTCATGCCGACCGATCTCGAGGTGGTCGCCATCTACCAGTTCCCGGAGAATCTCACGGGCCCCGGCCTCTACCTGCCGCTGACGATTGCGCAGGACGCCATCGGCTTCTCGGGCAGCGGCGAGGACAAGGTTCAGACCTTCAACCTGCGCCTGAAGGATCCGAACAACCCCGATGAGGTGGTGGCGAACATCGAGCGGGCCCTGCCCGACCTCCGGGCCTCGACGCCGGAGCACCCCTTCGGTCTGCAGTGGTACGTCGCGCCGTGGAGCGTCCGTCTGGAGCAATGGCACCGCCTCATCGCCAACGAGCGCACGATGCTGAGCTTCGTTCTCTCCATCATTTCCCTCATCGCGAGCTTCTGCATCATGGCCGTCATGTTCACGGTCTCCATGCAGCGCAAGCGCGAGATTGCCGTTCTGCAGGCTATCGGCGCAACGCCGAGCAAGATCGTGGGCATCTTCGCCTGGCAGGGCGTCATCATCGGCCTGATGGGGGCGCTGTTGGGCGTCGGCCTGGCCGTGCTGGTGCTGCACTATCGTCTGGAGATTCAGGCGATGCTGGCGAGCTTCAATCTCGACCCCTTCCCCATGCAGGCGCACGGCATTGAGCTGCCGGCCGTCTACGACTACGCGATGTTCTTCCGCCAGGCCTTCAAGGCCTTCGTGATGGTCATCGTCGCCGCGACGATTCCGGCGCTGTTCATCTCTCGTCAGGATCCCTCCAAGGCGCTGCGCTCGAACTGATCGGGCGCCCCTGCCGATTTTCCCTTTCTCCTCCCCCTCCCCGCTACGCCTTCTGACTGAACACTATGGATATCTACTGGATCAAGGACAAGCACCGCTGCGGCCCGGCCACCGTGCCCGACGTCATCTCGTTGGTGCAGATGGGCGAAATCACGCCCGACACGCCCGGCTGGCACGCCGGCTGCAAGGGCTGGATGCCGCTGCGCCGCCTGCCGGCGCTGGCTGACTTCCTTGACGAGCTGCAGGAGTCCCCCGCGGCTGAGGCAGAGGACGAGAATTTTGAGCGAGAAAACGCCGAGGAGGAGCCCGAGGGCTCCGAGACCCGGAGCCGCAGGGGCGGCGACGATTTCGCGGGCGCCCACGGCGGCGATTTTTCCGCCTTCGGGGACGAGCCAGAGGAGCCGAGCCGGCGCCGCGATGCGGCCGACGGACGCCGAGACGAGGAGGCTCGGCCGAGGGAGGGGCAACCCGGCGAACCGGTGCTGCCCCCTCTGCCGGCCAAAGACCTCGCCTCCCTTCTCGGTGATCATCCGAGGCGCGTCTACCTTCCCTCACCCGGCGCTCGCTTCATGGCGCGCATGGTGGATTACGCGCTCTACATCATCGTCGTCTATCTCATCATCTACTACCTTGGCGTCCCCTATGATGAGCGACTGCTGCCGGGCTCCTTCTACATCTGGCTTCCGTGCCTGTTGCTGGAGGGCCTGCTGCTGTCGCGCTTCGGTACGACGCCCGGCAAGGCTCTCATGGGCATCCGCCTGAGCATCTTCGGCGAGGCGGAGAAGCTCAGCGTTCTGCGCGGCACGGCTCGTGCCGCGCTCGTCTTTGCGCTGGGCTGCGGCCTGATGATTTTCCCGCTCATTCCGCTCACCGGTCTGCTCGCCCTCTGGCGCCTGCGCCGCCGCGGCATCACCGGCTGGGATGCCGGGTGCAGCACTATCCCCGTGCAAGTGAAGCCGGCGACGACGGAGCGCATGCTCTTGGGCTTCACGATTCTCTTCGGCGCCTTCATGACGATGAGCGTGCTCATCATGCCTTGGATGCCCTCGATGCTGGCGGATCTCGAGGCGCAGCGCCCGGGCAGCACGCGGGCGCTCTCGACGCTCATCGGCGCCCCGGCCGAAACGCCGCAGGCCAGCCCGCGCCCGCGCGGCGAGGTCGGCGCTGCTGCGGCATCAGCCGAGGCTGGCGGCACGGGCTTCACGCCGCGCACCGCAGCCCCGACCGGCACGGCGGGCACTCCGAGCGCGACACAGCCGTCCGCGACTTCTCCCCTCCTTCCCCTGCCCGGCTTCTCCGCCCCGGTGGCACCGTCGACCGCCCCCGTCACGGGAGCAGCACCCCAGCAAGCCGCCGCTCAGCCGAGCGCTGTTGGGCCGAGCGGCGCCGGTGTATCAAGTTCTCCAAGCTCGGTGATTCAGCCGTCTGCCGGCCCCGCTTCGCCCGCAGACGCCCCTGCCGCCCCCGCTACTCCCGCAGCCTCTTCCGCGACCTCCGTCGGCCCCGCCATGCCCTCGGCTCCCGCTGCGGTGCCGGCCCCTGCCTCGGCATCTGAGCAGCCCTCCGAGGCTCCGACCGCGCCGGGGTCCGGCACCACCCTCCCCTCCACCGTTCCGTCCCAGCCCGCAGCCACGCCCTCCGGCGGCCTTCCGGCCTCCCCCGACATCGGCTGACCCCCGCTCTGCCGTCATCAGCTCCACCCTTCACCGGACTCCGCACGGCCACTGGCTCGCCCCCACGTTCTCCTATCCCCTGCCCCCCCAGTCTCCGCCCCCCACAAAGACTCAGCCTGCGTCTCCGGCAGCCTCCACACCCTTTCCTCGTCACCACCTCCTTCCGTCCCGCTTTTTCCCTTTCCCAACACAACCCAACCAACACAAACACCAATCGATTATGAACACCATCACTCTGCTCAGTGCCGTGGCACTCACCGTCGGGACCCTCACTCCGGGCCTCTGCGCGCAGGAGCCAGCCGTCGCTCAGGCGCCGGCCGCTGAAGTGCAGATCACCGCGCGAGCCTTCAAGGACATCGCAGCTCTGGCTCAGGAGTACAAATCGCGCAACTACGACCGCTTCGAGAACGCCACAGGCATCTTCGGCCGCAAGGGCGAGACGCTCCGCGTCCGCGTCAACGGGCAGCCCGCCGCCCCGATTCACCTGCTCATCCACTCCTTTGAGGACAAAACGGTGAACGCCGAAACCTCCATCCCGCTCAAGGCCGGCGACAACACCGTCACGCTGCCGCACGAGGGCCTCGTCTACATCAGCTACTTCACGCCCGACGGTCAGGGCAAGCCCGTCGACATCACCATCACCGGCGGCACGGACAACGGCGTCTACCGCAAGGGTGACGGCGCGAAGCGCTGGCAGCAGCTGCTGCGCAATCCCGGCAGCGAGTATCTCGACATCGTCACCGACTACACGCATCTGGTCTACAACAAGGAGGGCCTGCTCAAGCACTGCCCGACGAATCCCGAGCCCCTGCTGGCCATCTACGATGACCTCATCGGCGACCAGTTCCGCACGCTGGGTCTCTTCAAGTACAAGCGCTGGTACGGCAACCACATGATGGGCCGCAACGGCATCGGCGGCTTCATGCACGCGGACGGCCTCGGCGCCTACTACAGCAAGGACAGCATGGGAGCCGTCACGGACGTGAACAAGCTGGACTACTGGGCCATCGCTCACGAGTTCGGCCACGTCAACCAGATTAACCCCGGCCTGCGCTGGCACGGCACCGGCGAGACGACCAACAACATCTTCTCCATGCGGGCCCGCTACAAGTACACGCCCGGCCAGCTTCCGCTCGAGGACAATCCCTCGGCCTCGATTGACGGCAACATGGTCTGCGGCTGCTTCAACACCTTCTTCCAGGGAGCCATTATCAACGGAGAGCCCTTCCGCTTCCAGATGGGGCCCTCCAACCTGCGCGATTATGCGAAGGGAGGCGACGTTTTCGTCTCCATCGTCCCCTTCTGGCAGCTCGAGCTCTACTACAACATGGCCGGCATGGGAAGCAACAAGGATTTTTACCCCGACCTCTGTGAGAAGCTGCGCCTCGACCCGAGCGAGCCCAAACTCACGCCGGGTGAGAGCCAGGTGCGCTTCTGCTGCTACGCCTGCGACGTGGCGGGCGAGAACCTGATCCCCTACTTCGAGAAGGTCGGCCTGCTCAAGGAGGTGGACCGCGCCATCGGCGACTACGGCGACGGCCGCATCACCATCACGCCCGAGATGATCGCCCAGGCTCGCGAATACGGTAAAAAGTACAAGGCGCCGGCCAGCCCGGTCATTTACCTGATTTCCTCACACAGCCTCGATGCCTTCCGCAACCGCCTGCCTGTTCAGGGCAGCGCCAATATCGGCGTGACGCCCGGCACGGACAGCATCACCATTGACAATGGCGCGTGGAAGAACGTGGTGGCCTACTACACCTACGCCGGCAACAAGCTCATCCGCATTGCTCTGCCCGGCACCGGCGATGCGAGCGGCAAGACGACGCGCGTGGCCTTCCCGGAGGAGGCGACGCGCGTGGAGGCCGTGGCTTGGGACGGCCAGACGCGCGGCGTCTATGAGCGCCCGACGCATGCCCCGTCGACGACTCAGCAGCACTGAGGCCCCTACTGAGGGCCCTGCCCCTCACCGGGCTCTGCCGCGCGGAAGCGTTTCCCACCTCCCGAGCCTGCACCAAAGAGCCCCCGAACCCTTCAGCCCCCCTCCCGGCCTCATGCGGGAGGGGGCTTTTTTCATGCCGAGCTGGGGCCGGCCGTCTCCGACGCCTTGGTGACACCGGCCGGCGGCCCCATTGTCAGTCGCTCGGGCCTCGATGGCACCGCCTTGCAGACGTCTGATCGGGCAGAATTTGCTTGCGACGGCCTTCGCGCTCTGGCAGAATATCCGTGCATGAAGATCGTTCAATCTCTCCGCCTCTCCTGCCTCGGTGCGCTGGCCCTGCTCGGCGCGGCCTGCAGCCCCAACCTCTCCTCGCTCGAAAACCACGCTCAGGTGATGCTCGGGCGCAGCCAGTCCGAGCTCATCGACGCGATGGGGCAACAGCCGGAATACTCGGCCGACGGCACGGAGCTTCACTGGCGCCTCTTTGACCGCGAGGTGCGCGAGCACTACCACCCCGCCGAGTACTATGAGGAAAAGGATGAGGTGAAGGATCACCACGGAAAGGCCAGCGAGACGCGGCGCCTCTATCGCGAGGCCTACATCGACTACGAGACGATCGACCACGCGCTCGAGGTGAGTGCGGAGCTGTCCGGTCACCGCGTTTCAGGGCTGCACATTTGCTCGGAGAACTGGCCCTTCCCGCCGTCGCGCTCCTGGGTCTCGCGCCACCGCGCCGAGCTGGAGTGGAACTCGGCGGCCGCCGATGATGATCTGAGCCGCCTGCAGGAGCTGGAGCGCAAGTACCCGATGTTCACCAGCCGCGAGCACCGCACGCGCGCCTGCATTCAGGCGGCGCGCTTCAATGGCGATGAGGTGCTGAGCTTCTACATCGGCAAGGGGCTGGTGAATCTCGACGATGCGGTTGAGACTTGGGCGCCGGCCGGCGGGCGCATTGACGCCGAGAACGTGAGCTACGTGCTGGTGCGCCGCAGCATGCGCGACATCCTGCGCTCTCAGCACAGCGACAAGCTGCGCGCCAAGCTCGCCGCCAAGGGCATTAACTACTGAGTCAGCGGCTCGGGCTTTGCCGAGTCATGACGGAGGCCGCGGCGATCCCGCGGCCTCCTTTTTTGCGCAAATCGGTATCACTTTGAGCTTGCAATCGGGCGGCGATGCGTGTAGGCTTGCTCTGCCGTTCGGGTTCGGGTGGTCGCTGTCGGGCGCTGAGCCCGGCAGAGGAAAGTCCGGACATCACAAGGCAGCGCGTCCCGTGAAAGCGGGAGACGCCCGGCTTCAAGGCCGGGTGGACGGAAAGTGCCACAGAAAACAAACCGCCCGCAAGGGTAAGGGTGAAAAGGTGGGGTAAGAGCCCACCGCTCCTGAGGCAACGAGGGAGGCACGGCAAACCCCGCGCGATGCAAGACAAACAGGGGAAGGGTCGCCTGCCCGCTCATCCCCGGGTAATAGTTGCACCCCGCCTCGGCGGGGCACGCCCGGCTCTCCGCGAGCCGAGCGCGAGAAAAATGGCCACACAGCCCGCAAGGGTGGACAGAATCTGGCTTACAGAACCCGAACGGCATCCCCTTCCCCTCCGCGCAGCCTCTCACGAGGGGCACAACGAGCGCGAAAGCCCCTCACGCAGGGGACAAAGCGCGCGAAAGGCCCTCACGGCATGTTGCCGCGAGGCTTGCAGCCAAGGGGGATGTTGCTGAGGGTATTGTTGCCGCGGGCTATGATGCCCGCGGGCGAATGGCCCTGACGAAAGAGATCAAAGGCGGCGGCAGAGGCACGCGCGGCGCGAATCAGGCGGGATCCGCACTGCCGCTCTTCACGGGCTCGGTTTCGCCGTCCTTCGCCGCAGCAGCGTGAGCGAGGCGGTTTTTCTCGCGCACGGCGAGGGCCATCTGAATGGCGTTAGCCACGTTGTGGAAGAAGACGTAGCAAGCGGGCGCCACGGAGGCCAGAGGCGTTGCGAAGGGCTGGTTGGCGATGTAGAGGGTGAGGATGGTGTTTTTCTGCCCGAGGGCCTGCGAGCACTCGCGCTTGAGCTTGGGGTAGCCCAGCCAGTAGCCGGCCACGAAGCCGAAGGTGCAAATGCAGGCAGCGGCCAGCGCCATGGGCCAGATATCGTGCCAGGAGTAGTGCATCTGCAGCATGCGCTCCGTGCTGATGGCCGCGATGAGCGTGAGGTTCCAGATCCAGATGCCGAGCGAGAAGTCGCGCAGCTTGGGCGCCCAAAGCTTGCTGGGCGGGTAAATCAAGCGAATGACGCAGGCCACGAGGGCCGGCACGACCATGATGTAGATGAGCTGCTGGCCGACGAGGGAAGCCAGCGTCGCGTAGGAGAGGCCGGGGTCGTGCACAACGAAGGGCAGCACAAAGGGAGTGAGCACGGCAAAGACGACCTGACTGAGCAGCATGGCCGTGGCGCTGAACTCGATGTCGCCGCCGATGATGCCGACGATCATGGGGCTGGCGGCGGCAATGGGAGCAGCGCCGCAGTAATAGAGAGCTTCGGCGAGCACGGGGTAGCCGAGGCTTTTGGCGATAAACCAAGAGCCGATGCCGATGAGCTGGATGCACAGGAAGATGAGGATGTGCATCCACGTGGGCTTGAGCTTGCGGAGCTCAACGCCGATGAAGGTGACGCTGAGCATCAGGCCGATGCCGATGGGTTGCAGCCAGTAGAGCTGAGAGAGAGACTCGTGGAAAACGCCTCCGACGAGGAAGGAGAAGATCATCAGAATGCTGCGAATCTGCCCTTTCATAACGGAGGAGCCATACCACGTCCAACTGCTTTTTTCAAGTTCAATTTGCAACTTTTCAGACACGAAGGGCAACTTTTCTCTCCCCGCTCCTCGCTGAGGCGGAGCTTCTCCTCTCCCGGCATCTCAGCCGGAGGAGGAGAAGAGGCATGCCCGGGCGTCTCCCGCTCCCCGGCGGCCTTTTCTCGCGCTTCTCCACACCTTTCCCTCCGGGTGTTGTCCCCAGCTCAGACGCCGCTCTCCGTACGCCGCACGCCGTACTCCGCTCCCGGCGCCGACTCCGTTATCGCCCTTCCCCCGCCTCGGGGCGCTGGTGTCGCACCCCGGCATGCCGGCTTGTGAGCTCCTCGATGGCGCCGCCCTCCCCTGCTTCGGCGGCCTGAACGGCAGCTGCGGAGGGGCAGGAGCGCCAAGTGGGGGCAGGAGGGTCGATGGCGAAGGCGCGCCTTGACGGCGGGGCCCTCCTGTGGTAGAGTGCGTTCATGGCCGAATCCCTCTACACGCGCATGGCCGAGACGCCGGTCACGAGCTTTGATCTCTCGCTGCGTCCGCCCGCCTTCAGCGAGTTCTGCGGGCAGGAGAAGGTGAAGGAGAGGCTCATGCTGATGGTGGCGGCGGCCAAGATGAGGGATGACGTGCTGGATCACGTGCTGCTCAGCGGCCCGCCCGGGCTCGGCAAGACGACGCTGGCCAACATCATCGCCAACGCCGTCGGCCACAAGCTGCACACGACCTCGGGGCCGCAGATCGAGAAGGCCGGGGATCTCGCGGGGATTCTCACCAACGTCGAGCGCGGCGATGTGCTCTTCATCGATGAGATTCACCGCCTGCACCCGGCCATTGAGGAGTATCTCTACCCGGCCATGGAGGATTTTCGCCTCGATATCATCATTGATCAGGGGCCGAATGCGCGCTCGATTCAGCTCAATCTGCCGAAGTTCACGCTCGTGGGCGCGACGACGCGCTCGGGCATGCTGACGGGCCCGCTGCGCTCGCGCTTCGGGCTGGTGAATCGTCTGGATTATTATTCGGCCGAGGAGCTCTGCCTGATTCTGCGCCGCTCGGCAGGTCTGCTCGATGTCGACATTTCAACGGAAGGGGCTCTGGCGATCGCCCGCCGCTCGCGCGGCACGCCCCGCGTGGCCAATGCCTTGCTGCGCTGGGTGCGCGATTACGCTCAGGTGCGCGCCGACGGCCGCATCACTGATGAGGTGGCGCTCGCGGCTCTCGGGATGCTCGACATTGACGACGACGGCCTCGATGAGATGGACAAGCGCCTGCTGGAGACGATGATCTACAAGTTTGACGGCGGCCCGGTGGGTCTGTCGTCGCTCGCGGTGGCCGTAGGGGAGGATGAGTCGACCATCGAGGATGTGCACGAACCCTTCCTCATCATGCAGGGCTACATCAAGCGCACGCCCCGCGGTCGCGAGGCGTTGCCGGCTGCCTACCGCAAGGTGGGGGCGGCGCCGGGCGGTCAGGGCGAGCTGCTCTGAGCTCCGCCGACGGAGGCCGACGAGCTCCGAGGAGCACCGCCCTCCGCCCGGCTTTGCGTAACGCATCCCGCGCAGCTTCGCGTAACGCCTCCCGCTCAGCCCCATCCACCGCCGCCTCCCGCACGCCTTCCGCAGCGCTTGGCGCAGCTCCGGCTGCGCCGCGGGATGGGCACGGGCCGCGTCTCCCGTCCCCTTCCCCCCCCTCCCCTTCCGATCCACTCATTCGCCTTCCCCCACCCCCTCTCAGCACCATGATGAAACACACGCTGCTCTGCTTCGCCACCTGCCTGACGATGCTCGTCGGGCTCAACTCCTGCACCGCCTGGCGCATGCGCGCCCAAGTGCGCGAATCTCAAACCGTCGTCCTCGATATCGGCCACTACTACCACCCGGAGCGGGGAGGCCAGGGTGCGCGCACGCCCGATGCGCGCTTCGGCAGCATTGAGGAATGCGAGTTCTGGTACCGCTATGCCGGCGAGGTCAAAAAGGTGATCGAAGACGCCGGCTTCACCTGCATCATCTGCAACCGCGGGGCGGCCCCCACGGATCCCGAGCTCGCCGCCGCGGGCAAGGCGGCAGGCGTGCATCAGGTCAACACGCCGGAGGTCGGGGCCGTGTACCGCTCCAGCCAGCACCCGCACCGCATGGCCGTGGGCATGCTCAGTGTCAACTATGCGCTGAGCTGCAAGCCGGCCTGCGTCGTCTTCCTGCACCACAACAGCAACTCGGAGGACTGGAAGGTCTGGACGCGCGGGGCCTTTTACTGCAATGAGGAGGGTGTCGAGATGGCCGAGACGATGGCCGAGGTGATGGATGAGCGCATTCTCGATCACGGCATGCCCAACGGCGGGGAAAAGTGCCGCGTCATCGTGCGCGACAACGGGCGACTCGGCGGCGGTGACTGGCTCAACGCCTGCGAGGAGTCCTACGTGCCGGCGGCCATCACCGAGGTGGCCTTTCTGTCGAATCCCGAGCACGCCCGCTTTCTGAGCAAGGATGCGAACGCGCGGCGCTACGCGCGAGCCATCGGCGAGGGCATTGTGACCTACATGCGCAACCGCTGACGCGACGCTTGCATACCCTCTGCATGGAAGCCGGCCCTTCGCGCGGCTGACGCGTACATCGCCGACGCACCTCTGACTCTCCGGACTTCCTGAGCCCGCACCGGCTCGCCGTCGGCGAGGCGGCTGCCGCTCGCTGAGGCAGCTCAGCAATCTTCGGACGCGCCGCAGCGGCGGTCCTCCGCCAGAGCGGCGATGAGGCGCTGCACGCGCGGCCCGGGCAGGATGCCCATCTCCATGGCGTTCATCACGTAAGCGAAGGAGCTGCCGCGCTCCGGCTCGCAGAAGGCATGGCAGCCGCCGGCGCCGGCGTGCCCGAAGCCGCCCTCACCGAAGAGCTCGGTAGGCTCGCACATGCAGCCGCAGGTGAAGGAGGTCGGGCGCATGAGGATGCGATCAAATCCGCTGCTGCGGCACTCGCCCATCCACTCCGCGACTTCCGGCGGGTAGGGGCTGCCCGGCAGATGCCCCAGCAGCGCCTGATAAAAGGCGGCCAGTCCGCGCGCCGAAGCCACGCCGCCCTTCGCGGGCGAGGCGCTCTCCCAGGCGGCGGGGGTGTTCATCTCGCGCGCGCCGTTGAGCCCGATGATGCTGTGGAAGGCGGCCCAGACCTCGGTGGAGGGGTCGAAGAAGGCTTGATAAAAGGGCCCGCTCGGCAGGCGGCTGCCGCGAGACAGGTGCGGCGCGCGCAGTTCAGCGACGCGCCCGCGCTCGCTGACGGGCAGGCCGATGTAAAAGTCGAGCCCCAGCGGCGCGCGCACGCGCTGCTCCCAGAAGGCGCCGAGGCGCTGCCCCGTCAGCTCCAGCATCAGCACGTCGATCATCGGGCCGATGGTGTGCGGGTGATAGCCGTGCTCCGGCGGCCCCCAGTGCGGATGGCTGTGCTCAATGGCGTAGCGGCAGGCGTCCCAATCGAAAATTCCCGCTGTGACGTCCAGCGCCGCCAGCCCCGACTGGTGCGAGAGCAGCTCCGCGATCGTCAGATGCGGGGTCGGGAACTTCGGCCAGAGGTCGCCGACCTCCAGCTCCGGGCTCTGGCAGCAGTCATAGAGAGCCAGCAGCAGGCAGGACGCCGACGCAGCCTTGGTGGCGGAAAAGACGGGCACGAGGGTCTCGGGGCCCCAGGGCACGCCGTCGCGGGCTTCTCCGCCGCAGAGGCTGAGCACCTCACGCCCCTCGTGCCAGAGGCTCAGGGCGGCGCCGCGCTCGAGGCCTTCGGCGAAGTTCTGCGCGAAGGCCGCGCGCAGGTGCGGGAAGGTATCCGGGGTTGTCGTCATGGCAGGAGGCCGGGATGCGGCCTTTGAAGGGAGGAGGGTGAGGAGGGGGAATGAGGAGGAGGAGCCGAAAGTCTCAGGCGCTCGGAGAGCCTCTCAGGAACTCGCAGAGCCTTCGGGCTCGATGCTCAGCACGATGGCCACTCCCCGTTCCACCCGGAAATGGACTTCGCAGGGGGCGAAGGAGAGGTGATAGACGCGCTCGGGGTCGTTCTGGTAGGCCGGGCGGGGATCCTGCGCCAGCGTCTCTTCGAGCGCCTCTCGCCAGTGAGGGGGCAGATGCGGCGGCAGCAGGGAGTCGGGGAGGGAGATGCTCAGCAGGCGACGCTCGACGGCGGTGAAGCCGCCGGTTGCGTCGGGGATGGCGTCCGCATAGGGGACGTAGGGCTTGATGTCGTAGATGGGGCTGCCGTCAACGAGGTCGGCGCCGGACACGCGCAGCACGGGGCCGGGCAACAGCTCGAGGAGGCGCACGACGGAGAGGCCCAGGCCGTTCGGGCGAAAGGGCGAGCGCGTTGCAAACACGCCGCGCCGCTCATTGCCGCCGAGTCGCGGCGGGCGCACGGTGGGCTGCCAGCGATCCCCGTTGCGGTCAAAGCCCCAGATGAGCCAGATGTGCGAGAAGCCCTCGAGGCCGCGCACGCAGCTCTCGTCGCGGAAGGCCGGCTCCAACACGATTTCGCTGATGACGTGGGGCGCGAGATTGCCCTGGCGGGGCACGCCGAACTTTTCTCGGAAGGGCGAGCGAATGTGTGCGACGGGCACCATGCGCGTCAGAGGCCGAAGAAATCGCTCATCACCTGCCGGTAGACGCCGCGCTTGAAAGACGGCAGGGCGTCGAAATCAAAGTCCGCCGGCTGAATCCAGCGATAGGAGCAGAACTCCTTGTTGTCGAGCCAGGGCTCGGCCTGATCGCTGTGCATCCGGCAGAGGAAGTAGTGCTGCTCCTGCCCGGCGTAGGGGATGCCGCGCTTGCGCAGCACGCGCTCGCGCTCCTTGGGCGGGTAGTCGTAGCGGTAGGGCCCGTGCTCGGCGATGACGTCGTATTCATTCGGGCGGAAGCCCGTCTCCTCCATCCCCTCGCGGCAGGCCGCCTCCATCGGAGCCTCGCCCTTCTTGATGCCGCCCTGCGGAAACTGCCAGGCGCCGGCAGGCTTGACGCGCTCGCATACGAGAACCGTGCCATCTGAGCGCTGATAGATGATGGCGGCATTGGGGCGGTAGAGTTCCGTGGTGTGTGACATCGTGTGTACCGTGGTGGGAATCAGCCGAAAGAGAGCCGTGGCGGCGCGGGCATTGTAGCCTAAAACGCCGAGGCAGGCAAGCACATTACCGTGAACATTCCCTCAAGCCGCTCAGCCGCGCTGCTGCCAGACGGCCCCGCTGGCGTCGCTGGGCATGCGCCAGTCGCCGCGCGGCGAGAGGGCGATGGTGCCGACCTTCGGGCCGTCGGGGATGCAGCTGCGCTTGAACTGCTGGGAGAAGAAGCGCCGCAGGAAGGTGTTGAGCGTCTTGTCGATGAGCTCGGGCGGGTACTCGTCGGCAAAGGCCAGGCAGGCCAGCGCGCGCAGCTTGTCGGGCTCGGCGCCGTACTTGATGAAGTGGTAGAGGAAGAAGTCGTGCAGATCGTAGGGGCCGAGAATGTCCTCAGTCTTCTGCTCGACGCTGCCGTCGTCGGCCGGCGGCAGCAGCTCCGGGCTCACGGGCGTGTCGATGACATCCTGAAGCACGGCGGCCAGCTCGCGCGAGCTCTGCTCCGCCACGTGAGAGATGAGGCAGCGGATGAGCGTCTTGGGGATCGAGCAGTTGACGGCATACATGCTCATGTGGTCTCCGTTGTAGGTGGACCAGCCCAGCGCGATCTCCGAGAGGTCGCCCGTGCCGACGACGAGACCTCCGGTGAGGTTGGCGTGGTTCATCAGGATCTTGGTGCGCTCGCGCGCCTGCACGTTCTCGTAGGTCACCGTGCGCTGCGAGGGGTCGAAGCCGAGCTCGCGGAAGTGGTGCAGGCAGGCCTCGCGGATGTTCACCTCCTTGAAGGTCGCGCCGACGAGCTGAATCATCTTCACGGCATTTCCGTAGGTGCGGCCCGTCGTGCCGAAGCCCGGCATCGTGATGGCGAGAATCATCGACGGATCCTTGCCCAGCATGCGGCAGGCCCTGCAGCACACCAGCAGCGCCAGCGAACTGTCCAGTCCGCCGGAAATCCCGATCACCAGCGAGCGGGCCTTCGTCTGCTCCATGCGGCGCGCCAGACCGGCGGCCTGAATGTTGAGGATATCTTCGCAGCGTTGGCTGCGCACTGCGGGCGGCGGCAGGAAGGGCCGGGGAACGAGGCCGGCGTGGCTGAGGTCACAGGTGTCCGGCAGAGCGCTGAGCTCCACGCGGCGCACGCCGCGCCATGCCTCCGGCAGCTCGGCATCGTGGAAGGAGCTCTCGCTCATGCGGGCATTGCTGAGGCGCGCGAGATCGAGATCGGCCACGATGTAGCTGCTCTCGCGCATGAAGCGCGTATTCTCGGCCACGATGCGCCCGTTGTCGGCGATGAGCGCATGGCCGCTGTAGACGACGTCCTGCGTGCTCTCGCCGATGCCCGCCGATGCAAACACATAGCCGGCCAGACAGCTGCCGCTCTGCTGCGCCACCAAGCGGCGGCGGTACGAGGCCTTGCCCGCCAGCTCGTTGCTGGCCGAGGGGTTCAGAATCACCCGAGCGCCCTGAAGGCAGAGGCGGCTGCTGGGCGGGATCACCGTCCAGAGGTCCTCGCAGATCTCAATGCCGAAGACGAGCTCCTCCGCATCGGCGAAGAGCAGATCCGTCCCGATCGGCACCGTGCCGAATCCCGGCAGCGACAGCTCGCTGACCGGCAGCTTGGAGGCCGGGAGGAACTGGCGCTTCTCGTAAAACTCGCGATAATTCGGCAGCACGGACTTGGGGACAAAGCCCAGCACGCGCCCGCCCTGCACGACGGCTGCGACGTTGTAGAGGCCGTCCTGCACGACGAGAGGCAGCGAGACGACGGCGACGGGGGAGTGCCCGTCGCGGCTGAAGCGAGCCGTCTGCTCCGCAAAGCTCTTCAGGCCGGCGAGAGCCGCCTTTTGAAGGCGTCGCTGAAAAAAGAGGTCACCGCAGCTGTAGCCCGTCAGGCAGAGCTCGGGGAAGAGCACCACCTGCGCCCCGCCCTGAACGGCGGCCTGCATGCTGCTCACGAGGCGCGCGACATTGTATTCCACATCGGCGACCCTCACGGAGGGGGTCACAGCGGCGAAGCGATAATATCCGAAGCTGCTCATTCTGCGAAACAGTCTAGCACAGCGCGGGGCAAAGTCAAGATCGGAAGCGTCGCTCGCGGACTCCGAATTCGCGGGCCTCCCGCATCCGCCCGGCTTCGGATTCGGCAGGCCTTCCGAATCCCTCGCTCCCCGATCGTCCCGAATCATTCGCGCCCCACACCTCCCGAATCTCTCTCCTCCCGCACCCGCGGCGCAGGGCACGCGGCTCCTGCGGCTCCTCAAACGCACCCGCCGGAAGCGGCGGGCGATTCTCTTGGGGCCGGGGCCCGCCCGAGGCAGCCAGCTGAATGCACCCCGAGGAATCCGCCGCGCCGAGCACACCGCGCCGGGCCCTTGCCGAGTTCACACCGCCAATGCTGATCGGCGGATCAGCGCTGCGGCATCATCTTGGCCTCCGTGTGCTCGCGCAGCAGCTTCTGCCCCCAAGCGGGCTGATCCCGGTAGCGGGGCGCGGGCGTCGCGTTCAGGTAGGCGTCGAGCTCGCGCGCAAGACAGCGCAGGATTTCGGGCTCGGAGGCGGAGCGATCCCGCTGCTCGGTGGGATCCTCGCGCAGGCAGTAGAGGCGCGGAGGCACGCCCTTCGCGCGCAGCAGCTTCCAGCCGTCGGCGAGGATGGCGTTCGTCTCAGCCGTGCACCACTCCAGACGGCGTCCGGCGGTCGGCTCTCCCCGAAGAGCGGGCAGAAGGCTGCGGCCGTCCATGGCGTCCGGAGCATCCTGATCGTTGAGATCCAGCACCGTGGGCAGGACGTCCATCAGAGAAACCAGCTTGCGACAGCGACTGCCGGGCTTGAACGCATCGGCGGGCAGCGCGGGGCCGGGCTTTTCAGCAGCACAGCTCACGATGAAGGGCACGCGCACCCCGCCGTCGTAGTGCAGGCGCTTGTGGCCTCGCCAAGGGGCGTTGCTGGCCGGGGCCTCGGGGGCACCGCCGTTATCGGACATGAAGAAGACGAGGGTATCCGCAGCCACGCCCTGCTCGCGGAGCGCCTCGACAATCTGCCCCACGCCGCGATCCACGGCGTGAATCATGGCGCAGTAATGCAGGCGATCACCCGCCGGCACGGGAGCTCCCTGAGCCGCTGCGTGGCGCTTCGTGGCCTCGCGATCCGCCGACAGAGACTCCAGCGGCCAGTGCGGCGCGTTGTAGGCGACGAAGAGGAAAAAGGGCTGCTTGCGAGCCCCCTGCTCGCGGATGAAGCGCAGCGCCTCGCGCGTCACGTCGTCCGTCAGATAGCTGACCTGTGGCGTGGGGTCGTAGTTGGAGACGATGCGGCTGGGGTTGAGCCCCTCCTGCTCCTTGGCCATCGGGAGGTAGGAGCGCGAACCGCCGAGGAAGCCCCACCACCGGGCAAAGCCGCGATCCTGCGGCCGCTGGCCTTCCGTGTGCCCCAGGTGCCACTTGCCCACCACGCCGCAGCAATAGCCCAGCGGGTTGAGGTAATCGGGCAGCATGCGCTCCGTGGTCGGCAAGCCGTAGCGGCTCTCGGGCAGATTGGGGTCTTTCCAGTTGGGGTTCATCGTGATGCCGTAGCGCTTCGGCTGGCGCCCCGTCATCAGAGCCATGCGGGAGGGCGCGCACATGGGGGCCGCCGCGTAGGCGCGCTCGCAGAACACGCCCGTCTCGGCAAGGCGGTCGATATTCGGACTGAGCACTTGGCGGGATCCCGTGCAGCCTAAATCACCGTAACCGAGGTCATCGGTCATAATCACCACGACATTCGGTCGCGACGGAGCGGCCTGGGATGCCGCCGTGGCACAGGCAGCGGTGCAAGCTGCAGTGCAGCAGGCAGCCGCCGTGAGCAGAGAGAGCAACAAGCGGAGCATGCCCCATTCTCCCAGCCGGGCCCCCCGGCGTCAAGCCCTTTTCGTCCTGCTGACAGAGGGGGGACGAAGCGCAGCGAAAGGAAAAGGGCACCGAGCCCGTCCCCCGCGGCGAATCCCCAGCAGTCCCCCCGAGGTGCCGCCGGCGCCGTTGGCGCGACTTCCGGTTGGCGAGCCCACGGCCTTGAACGACCTCCGCCGGGCGCACTCTCAGAGCGGCTCACCCTCGGTCCTGCCCCTCTCGTCCCTCTCTGCACGGAGGCGATGCCGCCGCTCACTCCGCCGCGGCATCGTCGGCCGGCTCGAGGCGATCGGCGGCCTTCTTCAGCTGCTCGATGTACTGGTCGACCTCCCAGCCCTTGTAGCAGGAGAGGTTGTCCGCCACCGTGCCGTCGGGCAGGACGATCGCGCCGCTGGGCTTAGCCGTGCACTGATATTTGGGCATCGGCTTGCCGCTGATGTAGCCGCAGCCGATACCGCGGCTGCGCTTGAGCTTCGGGTTGTTGAGGATCTCTTTTTCAAAGACCACGCAGACAGGGCAGGTTGCCGGGTCGCTGTAGACCATCCAAACGGGCAAATTGTATTTTTTGCCGAAAGCGAGGGCGGCCTTCTCAGAGCGGAACCACTTGAAGACGGCCTTGGCGCGAGCCGCCTTCCTCTTGGCCGCCTTCTTTTCCGCCGCCAGCTTCTTGCGCTCCGCCTTGCTGAGGTCGCCGTGGCTTGCCTCGGCGCTCGGGGACGGATTGGCATCAGCTGCTGCGGGCAGCGGCGCGAGCGTCAGGCAAAACGCCGCCGCGACCAGCGATGAGAACAAAGCTTGCATCTTCATGTCGGCATGATGGCACGCCGCCGGCGGAGCGTCAAGCAGAATTCGCGAGCGTCAGCGCCTCACTCGACCGCCTTGATGACCGCCCGGACCGACCGTCTCGCATCAAGCTTATCCGAGAATGACTAGAAAAGGTCTGAAGCTAACAGAAAGACCATCCTCTCGCCCATCCGCTCCGCAGCGATTCGATCGACACCGCGCACACCGCAGCGCCTCCCTTGGCCGCCCCCTCGCCAACTTCTCGCCCCCTTCCCCCCACACTGATCTCGGACAGCTCCTCTGCGGCTCCCCCGGGGCGCCCCTCGGCAGCCCTGTCTCTGGGCTCACCGGAGCCTCTTCCCTTCTCGTTAACGCTCGCGCGCAGACGCCGCTTTGCCCTTCCGAACTCCCGAGCGCTCACACAGAGCACGCAGGACGGGGCGGAGCGCACCCGCACGACGCTCCGCCCGAGCCACTCCTCCTTTTTCGTGAACATCGGCAAGGGCGCGTCGGGAGCCGCACCGCCCTTGACCAGTCAACGCTCCTGTGCTAGAGTCACGGACATGGAACGATCGGAACAAAGCAAGATGCTCCGCGGGGAGCTCTTCGACGCCAATGACAGCGAACTTTTAGCCCTGAGGGTTCAGGCCAAACACCTCTGTTACCAATTCAACCACACGGACCCGGCCGATGAGGCCGCCCAGCGGGACATCCTCAGCCGGCTCATCGGCCGCATCCGCGGGCAGGCGATGATTATGCCCAATTTCTGGTGCGACTACGGCTCCAACATCGAGCTGGGCGACGGCGTCTTCATCAACCACGACTGCGTCATTCTCGACGGCGGCAAGGTCACCTTCGGCGACAACGTGCTCGTCGGCCCGCAGTGCGGCTTCTACACCGCCTCCCATCCCGCCGATGCGGAGACAAGGCGCACCGGCGCCGAATACAGCCTGCCCATCAGCATCGACGCCGGCGTCTGGATCGGCGGCGGCGTCAAGGTGCTGCCCGGCGTCCACATCGGTGAAAACAGCATCATTGCGGGCGGCAGCGTCGTCACCCGCGACGTGCCGGCCAACGTGCTGGCCGGCGGCGTTCCCTGCCGCGTCATTCGCCCCCTGAGCGCGCCCGAGCAGCAGCCACTGCCGGGCATGGAGCGCTTTCGCGCCGCCCATCAGGAGGGCTGGACTCCTGAGCATCCTGCACATCAGGGGGCCGATCTTCAGGCTCCCTGCGCTTCAGGGAGACGCGGGCATCCGACGGCCTGAGCCTGCCGGACGAAACCGCGCCATCCTCACGCTGAGTCATCCTCACACCGCGCAGGACTCACCCCAAGCAAGACTCACCCCAAGCAAGACTCACACCGCGCTAACGCCTCCCCGAATTGACCGCTGCCGCGGACGGCCTCGTCACAGCTTCGACCCGGAAGCAACCCTTCGCCGCGCCCCCCTCTCAGCGAAAGGCGAGGCGAAGGGAAAGCCTCAGGCGGAAAGCTCGGGCGAGCTCCTCCTCCGGGGAGAGATGCTCCTTCCCCTGCCCCACTCAGCCCAGCAGCCACTTGCCGGGCACGACGCGCTTGAGCAGGGCCACGAAGCACCAGGTCACGGGCAGCACGATCAGCGCCGCAGCCGGCACCAGCAGTTCGCCGGGGATGCCCAGATCACGGCAGAAGGAGAAGGCCGGGCCGACGAAGACGTAGTGCACGAGGTAGATCCCGAAGCCGCAGGCGGTGAGGTTGGCGAGCAGGCGGCGCAGCCACAGCGGAGAGTCCTGGATTTCGCGGAAGATGAGTAGCAGGCCCGTGACCATCAACGCGACATTCGGGCTGCAGAAAAAGAGGAAGACCTCGTGCGCCGGCACGTAGGGCGTGCCCGGGGTGGCCGGGGAGAGGGCCAGGCTCAGCATCTCGCCGAAGCCGTCGGCCGTATAGGACTCCGTCTGCACGACGCGGAAGCCGATCAGTGTGACGGCGTATCCGAGCGCGATGAGCACCACCCCCGCCGCCAGCGCGCGGCCGATACCGATGCGGCGGCCGTGGCGCATGAGGTGCCCCAGCAGGAGGTAGCCGCTGAAGCCGGCGAAGTAGTGCAGCATGCCGCAGTCGTTCCAGGCGCACACACCCCAGAGCTCGGGCGTGGCCAGATTGATGTAGGGGATGAAGAGGGAGAACACCCAGATGCCGAGCACGGCGTATTGCTCGGCCGGCGTGGCACGCTCCAGCCAGGCGGAGAGGATCGGGATGAAGAGGTAGAGGCCGATGAGCAGGTAGACGTACCACATGTGGACGGCGTAGAGGGAAAAGCTCAGCGGGATGCGGGCCACGTCGCCCAGCGCGCTGCTCAGCGCGCCGCTCGGCTCGGCCGCGGCAGAGACGAAGTGATCGGCCATGCTCGCGGGCTCTGCCCCGCCGAGGCCGAGGAAGAGCCAGGGGAAGAGGCAGTAGAGGGCGCTCCAGATGAGGAAGGGCCAGAGCACGCGGGTAATGCGGCGCTTCCAGAAGCGGAAGGTGGACTCGCGCGCCGGCAGCAGCAGCGCCCCGGTGATGCAGACGAAGAGGGGGACGCAGGCGCGCGTCGAGCTCTGCCAGACGGCTCCCCAGAAGCTCAGCTCGGCTGACGGCGCCGCGAGGGGATTGAAGAGCAGTGGGTCGCAGCAATGGCAGATCACGACGAAAAAGAGGGCCAGCAGGCGCAGCCAGTCGAGCCAGAGGCAGCGCTGCATCAGCGCCGAGGATTCGCAGGTGAGCATGAGGCAGTTTACACCGAGCCGCGAGACGGCGTCAAGGGCAAAGAGGGGGAATGGGTGTCCCGGGGCTCGAGCAGTCCTTTCGCGGGGACAATTCCCGAGGGGAAAGCGCCCGAGTGGATAAGGCGCAGGGGGCGGCTTGCCGCTTCGAGAGCCCTCTTGCCGGGGCCCTGTGGCTTGTGTTGATCTCACGAGGCCCTTATTTGAGTCATACGAGGCCCGATTTGCCCTCCTTTTACTGTTGGCAAAGGGCGGCGGAAGTGCTACAATAGGGTATCACCCCCATGGCCGACTCCAGAAAAGCAAGCAGCAAGCGCACAACAGGCGAGACTGACATCAGTCTTGAGCTCAACCTCGACGGCAGCGGATGCGCCGCCATCGCCACCGGGCACCCTTTCTTTGACCACATGCTCCACCTCTTTGCCCGCCACAGCCTCATCGACATGGCGCTGACGGCGCAGGGCGACCTCGAGGTGGATGCCCACCACACGGTGGAGGACACGGGCATCGTCATCGGTGAGACGATTGCGCGCGCGCTGAGTGACAAGCGCGGCATTCGCCGCTACGGCTGCTCCTACATCCCGATGGATGAGACGCTCTGCCGCTGCGTCATCGATCTCTCCAACCGCCCCTACCTCGAGTTCCGCGCCCCGGAGGGTGCGGCGGATGCCCCCAACATGCCTCTCTCTCTCACGGTCGAGTTCTGCCGCGCGCTGACGAACAATCTGCGCTGCAACCTGCACATCGAGGTCTTTTACGGGCGCGACGGCCACCACATTGCCGAGGCTGTGTACAAGAGCATCGCCCACGCCCTGCGCGACGCCGTCGCCATCGATCCGCGCACCGCGTCCCTGATTCCCTCCACCAAGGGAGCGCTCTGAAAGCCACTTCCCCTCCGCCCCACCGACCCCAGGCCCGCTTCCGCCCGTCCGCGCCTCCCCGTTCCCTCCCCTTCCCGCTCCTTCCCGCTCCTCCCGTCTTTCCCCTCATCCGCACCTCATGAGCAAGCTTGGTATCATCGACTACGGCGCCGGCAACCTCTCCAGCGTTCGCAACTCCTTTCTGGCCGTCGGGGCCGCTTCGCAACTCGTGCGGAGCCCCGAGGATCTGGAGGGCCTCACGCACCTTGTGCTACCGGGCGTCGGGGCCTTCGGGGACTGCGCCCGAGCCCTGCGCGAGCAGCAGCTCGACGAGGCCGTGCGCCGCTGGGTGGCCGAAGATCGCCCCTTCCTCGGCATCTGCATCGGCTACCAAATCCTCTTTGAGAGCGGCGAGGAGAGCCCCGGCGTAGCCGGCCTCGGCATCTTCCGCGGCCGCGTCCGCCGCTTCCCCGAGGGAGAGCTCAAGGTCCCGCACATGGGGTGGAATGAGGTGCACTTCCGCCACGCCGATGACCCCATGTGGGCCGGCATGGGCGAGAACCGCCACTTTTACTTCGTGCACTCGTATTATCCGGAGCCCGAGCAGCAGGACATCATCGCAGCCGACTGCTGCTACGGCGTCAACTTCGCGGCCGCCATCCGCTGCGGCAGGCTCGTGGCGACGCAGTTCCACCCCGAGAAGAGCCAGAAGCTCGGGCTGCAACTGCTGCGCAACTTCGCCGATTCTCCGGCCTGACGCCCTCGGACACCCCTCCGCCCCTCTCCCACACTGCCCGCCCCATGAAGACGCTCGACCGCTACATCCTGCTGCAACTCATCGTCGTCACCGCGCTGGGGGTTCTCTCGCTGACGCTGCTGATGCTGCTCGGGCAGCTTTTCAAGGAGCTGCACTCTCTGCTGGTCGAGAGCGGGGCGCCGCCGCGCATCGTCGTCGACTTCATCCTTCAGGTCATCCCCTTCTCGCTGACCTTCACGGTGCCTTGGGGCTTTCTGACTGCCGTGCTGCTCGTCTACGGGCGCCTCGCGGCCGACAATGAGCTGACCTCGATGCGCATGGCGGGCTTGAGTCTCTGGCGGCTCAGTGCGCCGGCCATCGGCATGGCCGTCGTGCTCTCGGCGCTCTGCTACTACATCAACATCGAGGTCGCACCGCGCGGCAAACAGGCCATGAGCGAGCTTGTCATGCGCGCTGCGACGGACAACCCGCGCAACCTGCTCAACGCCTCGCAGAACGCCACGCGCATCGACAAGACGCAGCTCTACGTCGAGAACCGCCACGGCGATGACATTCTCGGGCTGCACGTCTACCCCATCGACGACAGCGGCAACCCCGTAACCGGCAGCGGCAACTTCGATGCCATGCATGCGGAAAAGGCCCGCATTGGCACCTTTGACGAGAAACAGCGCATTCTCTCTCTGGAGCTCGAGAACTGCACCATTGAGACGCACGACGGCGACATCACAAACCTCATCATGGTGGAGAGCATGCCGATGCGCATTCACATTCCCCTGCGCACGCACCGCAAGCTCAAGCCGAACCGCTTCACCAACAGTGAAATCAGCCAGGTGCTGCGGCACACGGAGCTGCTGCAACCCGTCGATCTGGAGGCTATGAGACGCTACAGCCTCGCCGCAGACAGCCATGAGAGCTTCCCCTGCGCCTCCTTCCTCTGGAACGCCGCGCGCTCAGACGCCTCCTACTACAAGGGCGGGATGAATGAGAAAAACATCAACGCCTTTGAGACCGAGGGCGTGCAGCGCGCCTCCTTCGCCTGCGCCTGCATCGTCTTCTCGCTCATCGGCGTGCCTCTGGCCATCACGGCGCGGCGACGCGACACCTCCACGGGCTTCTTTCTGGGCATCATGGTGGCCGCCATCTACTTTATGGCGCTCGTGCTCTGCGAACTGTCGCGCAAATCCGGCGGCATCACACCCTATATTGTGCTCTGGCTGCCGAACGTGATCTGCCTCGCCTTTGCCCTCTGGCAGCACCAGCGCGCCAAATACCGCGGCTGAGGCGCGCGACGGACGCAGCAGGTCGATGGGTACGGCAGCCGAGTTGTGAGCCGCCGCGGGTCGTCGGAGTGCACTATGCGGACTCTGCCGTGAACGCGGCGGCCGGTTCTGCGCACATCGGGTTGGGGTGCCCGTTACTCTGCGGTATGGAGCCGACAGTGAGAGGGGATACCGAGTCCGGGGCCCGATGTGACTGCGCAGCATCCGGTCGGTTGAAGGGTGGCCTTTGTCCCTGAGGTTCTGCTGACTGCCAGTCAAGAGGGGAGAATCTCGCACGGCCCGGGCCCTCCTCCTCGAGATGACGGGATCAGTCAGACAACCATCCGGCGGCCTCGTCCGCCGGCCTCATTGAGCCCCGCACACCCAACTGCCATCGGCTCCTCACACGGTCGGCTCCGCCGAGCCCCCCACAGCTACACCCGCGTACGCCCCGAGCTCACCCCTCAGTCCCCGCGGCGATACAGAGGGTCATCGCGCCGTCGAGCAAGAGAACGCAAATGCCGCGTCCCTCGGCGAGGGACGCGGCACGACTCAAAACATGAAAAAGACTTCAGCGAGGCGATCAGGGCTTGACCACCGAGGCCAGCACCACCGTGCCGTTGAAGGGCGAGGTGACGTTGGCGGGCAGCTGCACCTGGCTCATGCGCAGGGACTCGTTGAGCTTGATGCCCGTGATGTCGGCCTCGAGGTGGGTCGGCAGATCCTTGACGGCGGCGCGAACGGGCACCTCGTAGATGATCTGGTTGACCTGGCCGCCCATGCTCACGCCGACGGGGGTGCCCTTGAGGCGGAGCTCGATCTTGGCGCGCACGATCGTGTCGGGCGTCACCGTCTGGAAGTCGAGGTGCGTCGTGGCATCGTTGAGGAAGTCGCGCTGCACGTGCTTGATGAGGGTGAACATCTTCTCGCCGTCGATGTCGAGCTCGACGACAAGGCTGTCCGTCTCCTTGTCAGCAAGGAGGGCGCGAACGTCCGAGGCCTTGGCCTGGATGTTGATGTTTTTCTCGACGTGGGAGCCGTAGACAACGCCGGGCACGTAGCCCTGGGCACGGAGCGCATTGAGCTTGCCGGTGCCGACGAGATCGCGCTTGCAGACCTTGAGAGTGTACTCAGTCATGGTATCAGAATGGTATGAAATGATCGTTTGTGTGGAGTTCTTCCGACGTCGGTGCGTCCGATATCACCCGCCGGGTTGATCTCGCCCTCACCACGAGGCGGGAGCGGACCCGCAAGATGCCACAACACCCCCCTTTTGTCAAGGAAATTCAGCAAAAAAAACATTCAAGGCACCTTCCCTCCCCCGCCCTTCACGCCTCAGTCACCCTCGGTCCACCCCACCGCCGCCGGAGGCAGCCCCCCACTTCCCCGCACCTTTTTCTCACCTTCACCCTCCTCACCACCGCACACCTTGAACTTTACCACAGAAGACCGACCTGTTCATGCCTCCCCCGCGCGCTCCCTCTGTCCACAGTCCTTTACCGGGGCCTCCGCCTCCTCTCCGGCCTCCGGCGTTCCCTCGAGCTCCCACTCCGGCCTCCGACGTTGCCACGAGCTCCCACTCCGGGCAGCCACCCCTCTGTTTCCCTCCCTCTGTCCTGACGGAGACGTATCCCTCCACCTCGGCTGGAGAGCGCGAGGAGAAGCAGGGGCGGAAGCCTTCTCAGCTGCGCCGCATACCCGACGGCAGACGATCCTATCATGGCGCCTAACGCCGTCCCCCGCACGAGAACACAGAGCAACGGCAGGGCAATGGAGCAGCGTATATCGGCATTGTAAGCTCTTGTCAAGCGCCTCCTCCAGCGAGGTGCAAGGCCTTGTCTACACAGCCCGTCGCCCTCGGGAGACAGCTCCGAAAATTCGTTCTCATCGTCAAAAATGGCTTGAAAACGGCAGATTTCTGCATTACACTCCCGATGGGGCTTTTTTGCCCACAATAGTTCTCGCACCACCATGAATACCACCTTGAAATTACACGGACTCGTGGCCGCCACCCATACGCCGATGAATGCGGACGGCACCTGCAACCCCAACGCCGTCGATGCCCAAGCTGCCTTCCTCGCGTCGCAGGGCATCAAACTCGCCTTCATCACCGGCTCGACCGGCGAGTCTGCCCACATGCAGCTCACCGAGCGCAAGGAGAACATGGCTGCCTGGGGCGAAGCCGGCCCCAAGCACGGCATCCGCTTCGTCGTGCACACCGGCGGCAACTGCGTGCGAGACGGCCGCGAGCTGGCCGAATACGCCGTGAAGTGCGGCGCGGCCGCCACGGCGAGCAACTCCCCCTGCTACTTCAAGCCCGGCAGCCTCGATGCTCTCGTTGACTGCTGCGCCTATGAGGCCGCCGGAGCCCCCGAGCTGCCCTATTACTTCTACGACATCCCCGCTCTGACGCACGTCTCCTTCAACCCCTGCAAGTTCATGGAGGCGGCCGCCAAAAAGATTCCGAACTTCAGCGGCCTCAAGTTCACCAACCCCGATCTGGCGCTCTACATCGAGGCGCTCAACTACGAGGGCGGCAAATACGACTGCCCCTGGGGTGTTGACGAGTGGTTCCTCGGCGCCCTGGCCACGGGTGCACAGGGCGGCGTCGGTTCGTCCTTCAACTACGCGCCCAAGCTCTATCAGAGCCTCATCGCGGCCTTTGAGGCCGGCGACATCGCCGAGGCCCGCCACCTGCAGCAGCTCTCGGTGAAGATGATCAACATCATCGCTGCCAAGGGCTACATGGGCTGCTGCAAGGCCATCATGGGCTGGTGGGGCGTGGATCTCGGGCCGGCCCGACTTCCCATGGGCACGCCGGATCAGGCCACGCTCACGCGGCTGCGCGATGAGCTGAAGGCCATCGGCTTCTTCGACTGGGCCATCAACAAGTGAGACTCGGGTATCCGCACGGCTTCATCTGAAGAGAAACTCTCACACCACGAGAAAGACGATGGATACGAAAGCTCTCGGACAATTTTACCGCGACAAGCTGCTCAACGAGGTTGAGCCCTTCTGGTTCCCGCGCGCGGTTGATACCGTCAACGGCGGTCTCTACCACTGCTTTGATGCGGACGGCACGCTGGTGGACACGGACAAGAACGTATGGGCTCAGGGCCGCATGGCTTGGATGCTGCTCACCTGCTACAACAGCATCGAGAAGCGCCCGCAGTGGCTCCAGTACGCCGAAAGCGCGCTGAACTTCCTGGAGACGAAGTGCGTTGACCTGAGCGACGGCCGCATGTACTTCCACGTCACGGCGGACGGCACCCCCATTCGCAAGCGCCGCTACGCCTACAGCGAGTGCTTTGCCGCCATCGCGCATGCCGCCCACTACGGAGCGACGGGCGACGCGCGCAGCGCTGAGCGCGCCCGCCACTGGTTTGACATCTTCGCGGACATCTTCTTCACCCCCGGCAAGATGCTGCCCAAGACGACGGGGCTGCGCCCGACGGAGAACCTCGGCTGCCGCATGATCATGCTCGTCACCTGTCAGGAGATGCGCAAATACCTCGGCGACCCCGACGGCTTCTACACCGGCTGGATTGACCGCTGCATCGGCGACCTGCGCCGCCTCTTCATGAAGGAGGACATCAAGGCCGTCATGGAGAACGTCGCGCCCGACGGCTCCATCATTGACCACTTCGACGAGCGCACGCAGAACCCCGGCCACGCCATCGAGGGCGGCTGGTTCATCCTCGAGGAGGCTCGCCTGCGCGGCAACGATCCCGAGCTGATCGACACGGGCTGCAAGATGATCGACTGGTCGCTGGCGCGCGGCTGGGATCCGAAGTTCGGCGGTCTGCTCTACTACACCGACGTCTTCGGCGGCCCCGTGCAGGAGTACTGGCACAACATGAAGTTCTGGTGGCCCCACGATGAGGCGCTCATCGGCACCTGCCTCGCCTACGTCATGACGGGCGACGAAAAATACGCCGAGTGGCACCAGCGCGTTCACGACTGGGCCTTCGAGCACCTTCAGGATCACGAGCACGGCGAGTGGTTCGGCTACTGCGAGCGCGACGGCTCGCCGGCCAACGGACTCAAGGGCAGCATGTGGAAATCCTTCTTCCACCACCCCCGCGCCCTCTGGAACTGCGCCCACTACTTCGGCGCCATTCCTGCCCCGACCACCTGCAAATAACATCAACCTTCCCATTCACACGACCCATCCATGATTATCGGCATTCTCAACTCCGGCGGCGATTGTCCCGGCATCAACGCAGTCATTGAAGGCTTTGTCACCTCCGCCTACCGCCGCGGCTGGCGCGTCATCGGCTTCCACGACGGATTTGAAGGGCTGCTGCCGGTTGCCGGCGGCCGCCGCTATGAGATCCTCACCCCGATCAAGACGCACAAGATTCGCTCGATCGGCGGCACGATTCTCGGCACGACGAACACGGGCAACTTCAACGTGCGCACCAACAAGGTCGGCCGCGCTTCGATTGACAAGGACGTCATGGCCAAGGCGAAAAAGACCATCACCGCCCTCGGCCTTCAGGCCCTCGTCGTCATCGGCGGTGACGGCTCGGCCAAAACCGCCCAGCTGCTCTCCGAGGAGGGTCTGCCCGTCATCAGCATCCCCAAGACGATCAACAACGACCTCTGCGTCGCGTCGGACTACACCTTCGGCTTCCAGAGTGCCGTGACGGTCGTCACCGAGTCCATCGACCGCATTCGCACCACGGCCAACTCGCACCAGCGCATGATGGTGGTGGAGGTCATGGGCAACCTCTCCGGCTGGATTGCCCTGCACAGCGGTATCTCGTCGGCAGCCGACGTGGTGCTCATCCCGGAGATCGCCTTCGACCTCAACAAGGTGGTCGATTGCATCAAGGCTCGCAAGGCCGCGGGGCAGCGCGAGATCATCGTTGTCGTCGCCGAGGGCGCGCGCATCAACGGGCACCTCGTCACCGTGCGCAACACGGAGAACGGCGATGAGCGCCTCGGCGGCATCGGCAATCGCCTGGCCCGCGAGCTCGAGGAGCTCACCGGCATCGAGACGCGCTACTGCGTGCTCGGCCACACGCAGCGCGGCGGCAGCCCCTGCGCCTTCGACCGCATTCTGGGCATCCGCTTCGGCGTGGAGGCCGTGCGCCTCATCGAGGAGAAAAAGTTCGGCACCTCCGTCGTGCTCGAAGGGCTCAACGTCGGCACCGTCACCATCGACGAGGCCGTCAAGCAGCCGCGCCTCGTGCAGCCGGACAGCCAGATCGTGCAGACGGCCCGAGACCTCGGCATCATCTTCGGCGACCGCGAGCCGGAAGACCTGCACGACCGCCCGAAGGCCGGCAAAGCGGCGCGCAAGACCAGCAAATCCGCATCATGAAGAAGCTCTTCCGCCTCAAGTCAGCCCTCATCGCCGCAGCCTCGCTGCTGCTGGGCTCCTGCGCCGATTCGGTCGAGCAGCAGCAGCCTGCCCAGCCCCTGCAGCCCAGCTATCTGGCCATGGAGGTCTCGACCGGCCGCGTGCTCTACGCCTCGGAAGCCAATCAGAGGCGCCCCATCGGCATGCTGGCGAACTTGGCGACGGCGGCCATCGTGCTCGACTGGGTTCAGGGGCAGAACATCAGCCTCAATCAGATGATTACGGCGCCTCCGGCCGTGCTGGAGAACCCGCACACGAACCTGCTCGGCCTCGTTCCCGGCGCCCGCATCTCGATCCGCGATGCGCTCTACTCGGCGCTGCTCTGGGACGACAGCTCGGCGGCGACGGCGCTCGCTTACGCCTGCGGCTCGGTGCTCAACCCGAGTGACCCGCTCGACGCCTTCACCACGCAGATGAACCGTCTGGCGCGCCAGACGCTGCAGATGAAGACGACCTACTTCAAGGGGCCGAGCGGCGCCCACGTCTCCTACTCCACCGCCAAGGACATGGCGCGGCTCTCGATCTACGCCTTGGACAACACGACCCTGCGCACGATCTGCTCGCAGCGCTCGGCCGACGTGAGCATCCACATGCCCGACGGCAGCGTACAGCACCGCACCGTGTTGAACACTAACCGCATGCTCTCTACGGGCGAATCGGTTGACGGCCTCAAGGCCGCCCGCTCGGCCAGCGCAGGCAGCTGCCTGATCGCCACCGCGCGCCGCGCCTCCGTCAAGTTGATCAACCCGCAAACCGGCAAACAGGCCACCTACGCCCAGCGCCTGCTCGTCGTCATTCTGGGTATGCCCTCGCCGACCCAGCGCTATCAGCTGGCCGCCCGCTTCATGCGCGACGGCTGGCAGGAGTGGCGCAACTGGCAGGCGACCAGCGACACCTCCGAGCCGAACAAATTCATCAAACTCTCCACCCAAACGACGCCCGAGCCGAACACTCCAGCGCAGCACGCATCCTCCCAGAACGAGCCTGCACCGCACGCCGCCGGGCACCACACCTCCTTCACCCCCATCTACTGATAGCTCATGAACATCGGAATTCTCAACGCCGGCGGCGACTGCCCCGGACTTAACGCAGTGATTGAAGGCGCCGTGGCCGCAGCATCGGCCCGCGGTTGGACGGTTTACGGCTTCTACGATGGCTTCGAGGGCCTGCTTTCCACCCCGGAGAATGAGCGCTATCGCATTCTCACGCCGCAAAGCTGCCTGAACATCCGCTCCACCGGCGGCACCATCCTCGGCACCGTCAACAAGGGCAACTTCACCGTCAAGAGCGGTGTGGGCGGCAGGCTTCAGATCGCCGAAGACGTGCTGGAGCGCAGCAAGGCCACCGTCGAGCGCCTCAACCTCAAGGCCCTCATCGTCGTGGGCGGCGACGGCTCGCAGACCATCGGCCTGGAGCTCCGCCACATCGGCCTGCCCATCGTCGGCGTCCCCAAGACCATCGACAATGACCTCGGCGCCACGGACTATACCTTCGGCTTCTGGACGGCCGTCTCCGTCGTGAGCGAGAACCTCGATCGCCTGCGCACGACGGCCTTCTCGCACCAGCGCATGATGGTCGTCGAAGTCATGGGCCGCCACGCCGGCTGGATCGCCCTCTACGGCGGTATCGCCGGCGGCGCCGACGTCATTCTGCTGCCCGAGATCGAGTTCACGCTCGAGGACATCGTCCGCAAGGTGGAGCTGCTCAAGGCCCTCGGCCAGCGCGAAATCATCGTCGTCGTGAGCGAAGGCGCCCGCATCGGCGGCAAGCTGCTGACGCTCGATGAGGAGACGAAGGGCGAGGTGCGCCTCGGCGGCATCGCCGCCTTCCTCTCCACGAAGCTCGAGACACTCACGGGCATCGAGACCCGCTACTGCGTGCTCGGCCACATCCAGCGCGGCGGCTCGCCCATTCCCTTCGACCGCGTGTTGGGCGTGCGCTGCGGCGCCAAGGCCATCGACCTCATCGAGGAGGGCAAGTTCGGCGACACGGTCGCCCTGAGCCGCAACGACATGGTCTCCATGCCCATCGAGGAGGCCGTGCGCACCCTGCACCTCGTCGACAGCCAGAGCCAGATCGTGACCGCCGCCAAGGAGATCGGCATCTCCTTCGGTGACGAATCCCTCCAGCCCAAATCTTAAGAGGCAGCAGCCCCAGCCCTTTTCAGAGTCCCGGCAGAGCCTCTCTGCCGGGGCTTTCTGTATTCGAATATGAAGCAGCTGCCCCTCTCCATACCGCGATCGTCGCAGCGGCATTGCTCAGCTCTATCCATCTTTTAGAGTCATCACCCATCATTTTACTTGACAGAGCAATCCATTCTGCTAGAGTTAACAGAACTAAGAGCCTCAATCTCTATCCTTATGAAAAAAGCACTCAGTCTTTTGATAGCGTGCACAGCAGCATTCTCCTGTCTTGTTTCCTGCAGCGGAGGAGGCGATGACGCCTCAGCTACCCGTGGCATCATGACCATGCAGCAGTTCTACAGCGGCTCGCGGCAGTTCACCCTCAATGGCGCTACCCAGCTCAAGATCTACGCCACGAATCCGCAGAGCGGTGGCAGCCACACCGACACGCGCTCGGATGCGGAGGGGCAGTTTGTGCACGCTGTCGGCAGATATCCGGTTTCTCTTGTCTATACGATCCTCCAGCAGACGGATGAGGGGCTTCCCCAGTATGCAGCCCTTGAGATTACCTTTGAGGACACGCCCCTCGCTCAGCTTAACGAAAATCAGGATCTGCTCTCAGATCTGGGACTCGGCAATGATGGTGCCCTCCAGATCATGCAGGCACCAATCGTTATCGTGCTTGATTATACCACTGGCACCGCCTATTGCCAGTTCGAAATTACCGATGAAGGAGAAGATGGGGGAGAGGCAGGAGACCAAGAGAATGATGTTCGAGAGCTCCTCTTCAACCTCCTCATCCAGCCCGTCGGTGCCTGACAACGACAGCTCGACCGTGCGAACAGCGAAGCCCGTCTCCCGGACAGGGGAGGCGGGCTTCTCCGTTTTTCCGACCCTTCCATTCGTCTCGCGTCTGCCGCAAAGGCCATCATAACACTTAGCATCCCATGTACGTGTCTCAGATTTTCATTGCCAAAAACGGCTCGCTGTGATACCCTCACGCACGCGGGCAGAGCTGTGGATGCCCGCTAACTCAAACACCCCCACACAAAGCCAGTGAGTACAAGTGCATATTATCCTCAGGCTCAAGGCCTGTATGATCCTGCAGAGGAACATGACGCCTGCGGCGTCGGCATGGTGGTCGACACCAAAGGCAAACCCTCCCACAGCATCATTGAAAAAGGCATCACGATTCTGGAGCGACTTCTGCACCGAGGCGCCACCGGCTGCGACCCCGAAACGGGCGACGGCGCCGGCATGCTGATGCAGATTCCCCACGAGTTTTTCGCCGCCGTCAGCAAATGCAAACTTCCCGCCGCCGGGCACTACGCCGTCGGCATGTTTTTCCTGCCCAAGGACAAAGTGCCCTGCGCCGTCTGCCGGGCCAAGGTCGAGGAAGCCGCAGCCGCCGAGGGCTTTGAGTTTCTGGGCTGGCGCGAAGTTCCCGTCGACGAAGAGCGCATCGGCCATCTGGCCCGAGAGAGCGCCCCGCTCATCGAGCAGTGCTTCCTCGCCCCGAAGGACGGCAGCCTGAGCGGCGATGAGCTCGAGCGCCGCCTCTACATCCTCCGCCGAGTCATCGAGCACGGCGTCGAAGCCGAGCAGCCCAAGCTGGGCGACCGCTTCTACATTCCCTCGCTCTCCTCGCGCACCATCGTCTACAAAGGCCTGCTGCTGGCTCCCCAGCTGCCGCTCTTCTACAAGGACCTCGCCGACAAGCGCTTCAAGAGCTGCTTCGCCATCGTCCACCAGCGCTACTCCACCAACACCTTCCCGAGCTGGCCGCTCGCGCATCCCTTCCGCTACATGGCCCACAACGGCGAAGTGAACACCCTGCGCGGCAACCTCAACCAGATGAGCGCGCTGGAGGGCAACCTCGCCAGCCCGCTCTTCGGCGACGACATCAAAAAGATTCTGCCCGTCATCCCGGCCGGACAGAGCGACTCCGCCAGCCTCGACAACGCGCTGGAGCTGCTCGTCACGGGCGGGCGCAGCCTGCCGCACAGCATGATGATGCTCGTGCCCCAGGCCTTCGGCAACCGCTACTTCATCGGCGAAGACCTGCGCGGCTTCTACGACTACCACTCGGGCTTCATGGCCCCGTGGGACGGCCCGGCCGCCGTCTGCTTCACCAACGGCCTCGGCGCCGGTGCCCTCATCGACCGCAACGGCCTGCGCCCCGCGCGCTTTGAGGTGGACGACAACGGACTCTTCATCCTCGCCAGCGAAGCCGGCGTGCTCGACACCGACCCGGCTCACGTCGTCAAGCGCGGCTGCCTCACCCCCGGTGAAATCGTCTGGATCGACTTCTCCACGCACCACATCAGCTATAGCGCCGAGACCAAGACGAAAGTCGCCCGCCGACGCCCCTACCGCCGCTGGTGCCAGGAGAACCGCATCAAGATCCACGGCTTCTTCGACAGCGTCAACGCGCCGGAAGTCAACCCGAATCAGATCTTCTCGCGTCAGGTGCTCTTCGGCTACACGAAGGACGAGCTCGAGCACTTCATCATGCCCATGGCCAACACCGGGCACGACCCCGTCTACGCCATGGGCAACGACGCCGCCCTCGCGGTGCTCTCCGAGCGCCCGCAGCTGCTCTTCAACTACTTCAAGCAGCAGTTCGCGCAGGTGACCAACCCGCCGATCGACCCCATCCGCGAGCAACTCGTCATGTCGCTGACCACCTTCATCGGCAACCCGGCGAACATCCTCGACGAGACCCCGCAGATGGCGCGCCTCATCAAGCTCGCACGCCCCATCCTCACCATGAGCGACCTCGAGGCGCTCAAGAGCAACAAGGAGCCCGACTTCCGCTGCATCACCCTCTCCACCGGCTTCTCCGCCCTCTCCGCGCACGGACTGGAGGAAGGCCTCGCCGAGCTCGAGCGCGAGACAGAGCAGGCCATTGAAAAGGGCTACCGCATCATCATCCTCTCCGACCGCACGCTCTCGGGCAACGAAGCGCCCATTCCGAGCCTGCTGGCCGTCGCCGCCGTCAACGCCAAACTCCGCGAGATGGGCGTGCGCACCAGCACCGGCGTCATCGCCGAGACCGGCGAAGCCCGCCAAGTCATGCACTTCGCGCTGCTGCTCGGCTACGGCGCCACCGCCGTCTGCCCCTGGCTGGCACTCGGCACCATCGTCAACCTCGCCCGCGAGGGCAAGCTCGGCGAATCTGTCTCCGCCACCAAGGGCATGGAGAACTATCTGGAAGCCGTCGACTTCGGCCTGCTCAAGACCATGTCGAAGATGGGCATCTCCACCCTGCGCTCCTACCGCGGCGCGCAGATTTTCGAAGCCATCGGCCTCGGCGACGACATCGTCAACCGCTTCTTCCCCGGCACCGCCTCGCGCATCGGCGGCATCGGACTGACGGAGATTGCCGCCGAATCCGTCGAACGCCTCAACCGCAAAAAAGCCCTCATCTTCGAGCCCCGCACCGAGCTGGAGGACGCCGGCCTCTACAAGTGGCATCGCGGCGGCGAGAAACACATCTGGACGTCCAAGGTCATCGGCCAGTTCCAGAAGTCCCTGCGCAACGACGACTACGCGCAGTTCAAGGTCTTCTCGGAGATGGTCAACGAGAACACCGAGACGCTCTGCACCCTGCGCGGGCTCTTCGACTTCGCCCCCACGCCCCCCATCCCGCTCGACGAGGTGGAGAGTGAGGAGAGCATCATGAAGCGCTTCGTCTCGGGCGCCATGAGCTTCGGCGCGCTCTCCAAGGAAGCGCACGAGGCCATCGCCATCGCCATGAACCGCATCGGCTCGATGAGCAACAGCGGCGAGGGCGGTGAAGACCCCGCCCGCTACATTCCCCTGCCCAACGGCGACAGCACCTGCTCGGCCATCAAGCAGATTGCCTCCGGTCGCTTCGGCGTCACGGCCGAATACCTCGCCAACGCCCGCGAGCTGCAAATCAAGGTGGCTCAGGGCGCCAAGCCCGGCGAAGGCGGCCAGCTGCCCGGCAGCAAGGTCGACGAAGAGATTGCCCGCGTGCGCCACGCAACGCCGGGTGTCACCCTCATCTCGCCGCCGCCGCACCACGACATCTACTCCATCGAAGACCTGGCCCAGCTCATCTTCGACCTGCGCAACTCCAATCCCGAGGCGCGCGTCAGCGTCAAGCTCGTCTCGGAAGTCGGCGTCGGCACCGTTGCGGCCGGCGTTGCCAAGGGCGGCGCGGACATGGTGCTCGTCTCCGGGCACGACGGCGGCACGGGCGCCTCGCCCCTCACCTCCGTGAAATACGCCGGCATGCCCTGGGAGCTCGGCGTCGCCGAGACCCACCAGACCCTCGTTCTCAACGGCCTGCGCGAGAAGGTTCGCCTGCAGACGGACGGCCTCATCAAGAACGGCCGCGACGTCATCATCGCCACCCTGCTGGGTGCTGAGGAGTACGGCTTCGCCACCTCGCTCATGATTGCCCTCGGCTGCATCATGGCGCGCGTCTGCAACAAAAACACCTGCCCCGTCGGCGTTGCGACGCAGGATCCCGCGCTGCGCAAGCGCTACCGCGGCAAGCCCGAGAACATCGTCACCTTCCTGCGCTTCGTCGCCCGAGAGACGCGCGAATATCTGGCCGCCCTCGGCCTGCACAGCATCGACGAGGCCGTCGGCCGCGCCGACCTGCTGCGCGTCGATCGCGCCCTGAACTACTGGAAGACGAAGAATCTGGACTTCTCGCGCATCATCCGCCCGGAAGCCCTCAACGTGCACGGCAGCGCCAATCACCGCAACAGCTGCACCATCTTCGATGACGCCCTGCTGCCTCAGGTGAAGCCGGCGCTGGAGGAAGGCAAGCCGGTGGAACTCGACCTGCTCCTCCGCAACACGGACCGCGCCGTCGGCACCCGCCTCTCCTACTACATCGCGAAGAAGTACGGCCACGCCGGCCTGCCCGATGACACCATCACCGTCAACATGGTCGGCACCGCCGGTCAGAGCTTCGGCGCCTTCCTCGCCCACGGCATCACCTTCCGCCTGCAGGGACAGGCCAACGACTACGTCGGCAAGGGCCTTTCCGGCGGCAAGATCATCATCACGCCCTTCCCGGGCACGCGCTACGTGCCCTGCGAGAACGTGATTGCCGGCAACGTGTTGCTCTACGGCGCCACCGGCGGCAAGGTCTTCATCCGCGGACAAGTCGGCGAGCGATTCGCCGTGCGCAACTCCGGCGCCTGCGCCGTCGTCGAGGGAGCCGGCGACCACTGCTGCGAATACATGACCGGCGGCTGCGTCGTCGTGCTCGGCCACACCGGCCACAACTTCGGTGCCGGCATGAGCGGCGGCTACGCCTACGTCTGGGACGAGCAGCACCTCTTCGACCGCTACTGCAACCTCGACATGATCGACCTGGACCCCGTCACCGAGCCCGAGGACATCGAGCGCCTGCGCGGCCTCATCGAGGAGCACGCCCGCTACACCGGCTCGCAGCGCGCCGCCGAAATCCTCGCGGACTTCGACAACGCCCTGACGAACTTCGTCAAGGTCTTCCCGATGGAGTACCGCCGCGTGCTCGGGCAGATGACCCAAGCCGACGCCGAGGTCAAGCGAGCCCAGACGCACAACTGATTCCCCGACCCGGCAGGCGAGGCCACCTTGGCCGCGCCGCCGAGCCCCGTCCCTCTCAACCGGCCTGCGCCACGCGCAGGCCGGTTTTGTCTTGCCCCCCCCTGCCCTCCATCCGCACGCGCTCATCTGCCAACCACCCCTGCCGGCCACCGCCACCTCTGCCGGGCACCGCGCTCCCACCGCAGGCGATCCGGCTCACGCCATACCCGACCACACCGCGTCTTCTCCGAATGAAAAGCCGCGCAAATAAAGCTTGCCAAAAAAACCATTTGTTGTATACTGCCCCCGCGCTGCGCGCGACGCGCAGGGCAGAGTCGAATCACCCCCATGAACCTGAAAAACCCCAGAGTCGCCATTGTGGGCGCCACCGGAGCGGTCGGCGTCGAAATCCTCTCCTGCCTCGAGACCCGCAACTTCCCGCTGGCCTCGCTCAAACTTCTGGCCTCCCGTCGCTCTGCCGGTAAACAGGTCAGCTTCCGCGACAGCATCCTCACCGTCGAAGAGCTCACCCCCGACTCCTTCGGCGACGTCGATATCGCCCTCTTCTCCGCCGGCGGGGACATCTCCCGCGAATACGCCCCGATTGCCGCGGCCGCCGGCTGCGTTGTCATCGACAACTCCTCCGCCTTCCGTCAGGACGATGACGTGCCGCTTGTCGTGCCCGAAATCAACGGCAAAGAAGCCTTCAATCACCCGCGCAACATCATCGCGAACCCGAACTGCACCACCATCATCACCCTGATGGCGCTCTACCCGCTGCACCTTCGCTACGGCCTCAAGATGATTCTGGCCAGCAGCTATCAGGCCGTCTCTGGCAGCGGTCAGCACGGCATCACCGAGCTGGAGAATCAGGTGCGCGCCATCGTCAACGGCCACCCCGTTGAGATCAGCACCTACCCGCGCCAGATCGCCTTCAACGTCCTGCCCCAGATCGACAAGTTCACCGACACGGGCTACACCAAGGAAGAGCTCAAGATGCTCAACGAAGGCCGCAAGATCATGGGCCTCCCGAATCTGAGCGTCAGCTGCACCTGCGTGCGCGTCCCCGTCTACCGCAGCCACTCCATCTCCTGCATCGCCCAGTTTGAAAAGCCCATCGACGTGGAAGGCGCCCGCGCCTGCTACGAGGGCATGCCCGGCGTCGCCCTCATGGACGAGCCGGAAAAGGGCATCTGGCCGACCCCGCTCGACTCCACCAACGGCGACACCTGCTACGTGGGCCGCATCCGCAAGGACCTCGCCATTGACAACGCCCTGAGCCTCTGGGTCGTCGGCGACCAGGTCCGCAAGGGCGCCGCGCTCAACGCCGTGCAGATCGCCGAGCTCCTCGTGGCCGGGAAGTGAGCGAAGCTCTCGCGCCGAGCCAACGCGGCGCGAGCCTCGGACAAGCCTGTCATCCGGCAACTTTCCGATTTACAGCAGGGGCGTGCTCTGGCATAATAGCCGGAGCACGCCCCTCTCTTCACCCCGGGCGCAAGCGAGAGGCCCCGCACCCCACCACTCTCTCATGGACATCAAAGAGCTCATCAAAGAAACCGCCGCCAAAGTCGAGCAGCGACTCGGCGAACTGCTGCCCTCCGAACAAACCGAGCCGGTCATCCTGCACAAAGCCATGCGCTACAGCATCTTTGCCGGCGGCAAACGCATACGCCCCCTGCTCTGCCTCGAAGCCGCCAAGGCCTGCGGCGGCAGCGACGACATCGCCCTCAACGCCGCCTGCGCTCTGGAGACCCTGCACACCTACACCCTCATCCACGACGACCTGCCCTGCATGGACAACGACGACCTGCGGCGCGGGCGACCGACCAACCACAAAGTCTTCGGCGAAGGCATCGCCGTGCTGGCGGGCGACGCCCTGCTCACCGAAGCCTTCGGTATGCTCGCCCTCGTACCCTCCAACGACCGCTACGACGTCCGCGACTACGTCGCCGAGCTCGCCTACCGCACCGGCAGCCTGCAACTCGTGGGCGGTCAGGCGCTCGACCTGCTCAGCGAAGGCCGCCAGCTGAGCATCGACGAGCTGCGCACCATCCACCACGGCAAAACCTCCGCCCTCATCATCTCCTCGCTGCGCCTCGGCGGCATGGCCGCCGGCTGCACCCAAGAGCAGCTCGAAGCGCTCACCGCCTACGGGCGCAACCTCGGACTCGCCTTCCAGATCATCGACGACATCCTCGACGTCACCTCCAGCCCCGAAGTGCTCGGCAAGAGCATCGGCAAAGACGCCCGGGAGCAAAAGGCCACCTACCCGGCCCTCCTCGGCATGGACCGCGCCCGAGCCGAAGCCCGCGAACTCACCGCCGCCGCCCGAGCCGCCCTCGACGTCTTTTCACCCAAGCGAGCCGAGAATCTGCTGGCCATCAACGACTACCTGCTCAAGCGAGACTACTGAGTCCGAACGCCTCGAGCCGTCTCCATTTTTCCCAAGCGTCGGCCCCAAGCCGACGCTTTTTTTGCAGGGCTGCACCACCTGACAAAGCTTCTGTAACCATCGGCAACCCTCTGCAAAGCTTCTCCATAACCTCCGCAGACCTTCACACAACGCACCATCACCGAGGCAGCGAGCCGCCGTCCACCGGAAGCGCCAGCCCCGCGCCCTGCGGGGCAGCGGACAGGAGGGACCCTCCCGTCACCAGCTCTCCGGCGTGAACATCACCATGCACAGCACCGGAGGGAGCGCCATCACAAGCCACCCGATGGCAAAGAGCGCATCCGCACTCAGGCTGCGGCGCAAGCGGATGAGAATCTGCAATGCAGCACAGCCCATGGCCACCATCACGCAAAACGAACGCTCGTAAAAAGGCGCGCGGATGCTCGTCGCCAGCGCCGCAATCATCACCAACAGCAGACCTACCGTGACGAACAGCTCCGCCGCCCCATCTCCGGCCCGAGATCTCCACGCCCGCCTCATCATAAAAAACAGCCCCATGAGGACGGAAAAATACCACAGCGGCGCCGCCGGCCCCGGATCAAGCCCCATGCAGAGATAACGCGCCGGCACCACGCAGGCCGCGGCGAACACAAGCCCCGATACCAAATCGCCGCACATGCGCAGCGATGCGCGCGACAGACCGATGCGCTCCAGCACCGGCAGCAGAAAAACCAGCACCATGGGGAAAGCCACGCGGCCCAACTCCCCGATCATCGACTGACCCACGTAAAAAAACAGCAACCAAAGCGCCGCCATCACCACACTGAGCGTCACCACCAGCATAAGCGCGAAGTGAGAGCGATAATAGCGCGGATACCACCCCTCATCCGAAACCGCCCCCGCCAGCCTCACCAACAGAGCCACCATCCAAGCCGCCACCCCCAGCAAGAGCACCGGCCCCTCATCCACCACCACCACCTGCATAAAGGCCGCAATCGCCACCCCCCACAGAGACGCCGCCAGCAGGACATCCAGCCCCCAGAGCTGCAACAGCAGCCACCACGGCGCTCTCTTAGCCTCATCACCCATAAGCGCCGCCCATCATATCACAAAACGCAGCTAAAGCAAGCCGCGATCGCGACAGCAAGTGCGGCTCGCCCGCCCCCGGCACCCGAGCGCGGGCGAGCCGCCCGCCGCAAAAATCCGCAAAGGCGTGAAATTTTGCTTGCAAAAGTGAGAGCAGCGTGCATAATGCCTCGCGGATGTTTTCGATGACTGACAATGAGACCACCAAGCCGCTCCCCGCGCAAACGCGGAGCTGGTATTGGTATCGCCTCATCTAACTCACCGGGAAGCGCCCAGTGTGTCACACCGACGCACACAGCACAGCAAAGCAATGACACCGTTCTGGCTTCCCGATATGCCGGAACGGTTTTTTCATTGATCGGGGTCACCACCATCACCATCACAAGCCATGACAAGCTCCATCACCCTCCACCAGCAGTGCCGCCGCCTCGCCGAAGGCGACACGCAGACACCCATTCGACTCTTCATGCAGCTGAGCCGCAGCAACCCCGAGGCCATCCTCCTCGAAAGCGCAGAAGTCGACGGGCGATGGGGACGCTACAGCATCATCGCCACCGACTACCTCGCCGAATTCCTCTGCCGCGGCGGCAAGCTCGAGGTCAAAACCCACCGTGACGACCTCGCCCCCCTCCGCGAACTGAGCGGCCAGCCCTACATGGACGGCATGCGCCGAGCCCTCGACCTGCTGCACATCGAGCCCGAAGAGCCCGAGCTCGCCCCCATCACCCGCGCTCTCTACGGCTACTGGGGCTACGAAATGGCCACCGTCTTTCAGCCGAAGCTCGCCCAAACCCTCAACGTCGCCGACGCCGAGAGCCACCTCGTGCTCGCCGCCACCGTCCTCGTCTTCGACCACGTCTATAACCGCCTCTACCAGCTCAGCCTCGGCGAGCACCGCGACCTCGTGAACATGGAGCCGCTGAGCAACTCACACCCGCGCCCCTTCAGCATCGGCCCCATCAGCTACAGCCCCGACGAAGAGACATACAAGAAAGGCGTCGAAACCGTCCGGCAGCTCCTGCACGACGGCGAAGCCATCCAAGTCGTCGCCTCCTCGCGGGGCAGCGCTCCCTTTGAGGGTGACACCTTCACCCTCTACCGCCGCCTGCGCAGCCTCAACCCCTCGCCCTACATGTTCTACATGCGCTTCAACGATCTGGAACTCTTCGGCGCCTCTCCCGAAGTCATGGTGCAGTGCACCGGCGGCCACCTGCTGCTCGCCCCGATCGCCGGCACCCGCAAGCGCGGCCGCAACGCCGCCGAAGACGAAGCCCTCGCCGACGACATGCAGCGCGACCCCAAAGAGCGCGCCGAGCACGTCATGCTCGTCGACCTCGGCCGCAACGACCTCGGCCGCATCGCCGAGGGCGGCAGCGTCAAAGTCCGCCGACTCATGGACATCGAGCGCTTCTCACACGTCATGCACATGACCAGCCGCGTCACCGCCGAGCTCGCCCCCGGGCGCGACGCCCTCGACGTCCTCGCCGCCACCTTCCCGGCCGGCACCGTCTCCGGCGCCCCGAAAGTACGCGCCATGGAAATCATCCACAGCCTCGAGCAAGCACCGCGCGGCCCCTACGCCGGCTGCATCGGCTGGATGGGCCTCGACCACGACGCCGTGCACCTCGACACCGGCATCACCATCCGCTCCATGTGGCTGCGCGACGGCCACCTCAACTGGCAGACCGGTGCCGGCCTCGTCTACGACTCGCAACCCGAGCACGAATGGGCCGAATGCCGCAACAAAGGACGCATCATCGATGCCGTCCTCACCGCTCAGGACTGAAACACCAACCCGTCCGCAGGCCATGATCCTCTTCATTGATAACTACGACTCCTTCTCCTACAACATCATCCAATACCTCATGCAGACCGGGCGCACCCCGCTCGTGCTGACCAACGACAACCCCAAAGTCCTCGAACTGGCCACCTCGCCCGAGCTCGAAAGCGTCATCCTCTCCCCTGGACCCAGCAACCCGGAAAACGCCGGCTACTGCCTTGAGTTCCTCAAGCGCCTCCCCCACCACATCCCCGTGCTGGGCATCTGCCTCGGCCACCAGTGCCTCGGCGCCCATGCCGGCTGCCCCATCGTGCGCGGCCCGCGCGTCATGCACGGCAAAACCAGCCGCATCGAGCACAGCGGCACCGGCCTCTATCGCGGCATCGCCAGCCCCATGACCGTCGGGCGCTACCACTCCCTCGTCGTCAAATGCCCCGATGACCACCCCCTCATCGAAGTCACCGCGCGCGACGAAGACGGCGAAGTCATGAGCATGCGCTACAAAGACCGCCCCTGGGTCGGCGTGCAATTCCACCCCGAATCCGTCCTGACCCCCGACGGCCTGCGCATCATCGAGAACTTCCCCAAGGCCATCCTGCGAGGCATGACCATCGCCTCCATCCTCGACACCCTGGCCGACGGCAACAACCTCAGCGAAGAGCAGGCCGACCAGTCCTTCGCCGCCCTCATGGACGGACGGATGACCCCGGCCCAGGCCGGCGCCTTCCTGCTGACCCTGCGCGCCAAAGGCGAAAGCGCCACCGAAATCGCCTCCGCCGTCCGCTGCGCCCTCGAGCGCTCCAAACCCGTCAACGGCATCGAAGGCGACTACGTCGACATCGTCGGCACCGGCGGCGACGGCAAAAAAAGCTTCAACTGCTCCACCGCCAGCGCCATCGTCATGGCCGCCCTCGGCTACCAAGTCGTCAAACACGGCAACCGGGCCGTCTCCTCCAGCTCCGGAGCCGCCGACGTCCTCGAAGCCCTCGGCTACCCCCTGGCTCAAGACGCCGACGGCATCCGCGCCTCCGTACGCCGCTGCGGCTTCGCCTTCCAGTTTGCCCCGCAGTTCCACCCCTGCTTCAAAAACATCGCCCCCATCCGGCAAGAGCTCGGCGTGCGCAGCCTCTTCAACCTCCTCGGCCCCCTGATCAACCCCAGCCGCCCCACCCACATGATGCTCGGCGTCGCCAAGCCCGAGCTCGTGCCCGTCATCGCCGACGTCCTCGCACGCGGCGGCTACAAACGAGCCATCGTCCTCTGTGGCGCCGGCGGCTACGACGAAGCCACCACCTTCGGCCCCGCCACCGCCTGCTCCGTCACCAACGGCATCGTCGAACCCATGGAAATCGACCCCGAAGCCCTCGGCTTCACCCCTCCCGCCAGCGAAGACGAACTGCGCATCGAGACCCCGGAGGAAGCCAAGAGCGTCCTGCTCGACATCCTCGCCGGCAAAGGCCCGCGAGCCATGAGCGAAATGGTCGCCCTCAACGTCGCCCTCTGCATCAGCCTCTTTGAACCCGAGACAGACCGCCACGTCTGCGTACGCCGCGCCCGGCGCGCCCTCGCAGAAGGCATCGGCCTGCACGTCATCGCCAACTGGAAACAATCATGAACCTGCAACGCTTCATCAACGCCAAGCAAGACGAGCTGCGCGCCCTGAGGCAGCACATGCCCGAGCCCCTCGATGAGAGCGCCGCCTTCCCCGGCGGCAAGCGCCCCGACTTCCTGAGCGCCCTCACCGCACCACTCACCGACGGCGCACCCCTGCACATCATCGCCGAATACAAGCGCGCCTCGCCCTCCGCCGGCACCATCAACGACGAGCGCAGCCCGCAGCAAGCCGCCCGGCAATACGCCGCCGGCGGCGCCCGCTGCATGAGCGTCCTCACCGAGCAGCAGTACTTCCGCGGCAACACCGCCGACCTCAGCGCCGCCGCAGCCGCCGCCCCCGGCCTCCCCCTGCTGCGCAAAGACTTCATCTTCGACGAACTCCAAGTGCGGCAAAGCTTCGCCACCCCCGCCTCGGCCCTGTTGCTCATCGTCGCCCTCACACCGAGCGCGAGCCAGCTGCGCGACCTGCGAGAACTGGCCGAGAGGCGCGGACTGCACGCCGTCGTTGAAATCTTCAGCGAAGCCGAGCTCGACATCGCCCGCACCTCCGGCGCCCGCATCATCCAAGTCAACGCCCGCAACCTCGAAACCTTCGCCACCGACCGCCGCGCCGGCCTCAGCCTCGCCGGCCGTCGCCTTCCCGGCGAATGCTGGATTGCCGCCAGCGCCATGAGCCGGCCCGAGCACCTGCAAGACGCCTCAGCCGCCGGCTATCAGGCCGCCCTCATCGGCACCGCCCTCATGAAGGCCCCCGACCCCGAGCGCGAACTCCGGCAACTCCTGCACCCCGGCATTGCCACCTAAGCCACCTCAGAGCCACCTCGGAGCGGAAAGGCGGGGAAGACCCAGGCCCCCATGTCCCCGGACACCAAGCCCGCGGGCTTCCCCGCCACCTCCCGCCTTCGGCCTTCGCACCCGCCCGACGCCAGCCTCAGTCATCCTGACATCCATCCTGCCATTCCCCGTACATCTCATCCCCCTTTACCCCGCCATGAACACCAGCACCGCCCAGCCCAGCGCAGCAGCGAACCCCGCCTCATCCGCCGTCACGAACAGCATCGGACACCGCACGACCAGCGCCGGTCGCACCCCCTTCATCAAAGCCTGCGGCCAAACCCACGCCACCAGCATCGACTGCGCCGCCGCCTGCGGAGCCCGCTTCATCGGCTTCGTCTTCCACCGGCAAAGCCCCCGCAGCATCACCCCTGAGCGCGCCGCCGGCATCGCCAGCGCCGACATGGAGCGCGTCGGCGTCTTCGTCCGCCAGGGGAGCGAAAGCATCCTGCGCACCATGAAAGAAGCCAGGCTCGACTACGCCCAGCTGCACGGCAACCAAAGCACCGCCGACGCCGACGCCATCGGCCCCGAGCGCGTCATACGCGTCCTCTGGCCGGCCCAATACAGCAGCCTCGACGAACTGCAACAGGACATCGACACCTGGGCCCCCCACTGCGCCTACTACCTGCTCGACAGCGGGCGGCGCGGCCAAGGCGGCACCGGGCACACCCTGAACCTCGATCAGCTCGACACCCTGCACTTCCCCCACCCCTGGATCCTCGCCGGCGGCATCAAAGCCGAAAACATCCCCGGCATCCTCCGCCACTGCCACCCCGACGGCCTCGACCTCAACAGCGGCATCGAAATCGCCCCCGGCATGAAAAGCCCCGTCAAAATGCTCAACGCCTTCAGCGCCCTCGCTCAAGCCGGAAACCAGCGCAGCGAAGGCGACATCGACACACTCTGACACCTCGCGCATCGAGGCCCAACACAGACCGCACCAGCGGTAGCCCTCCGCCCGCCCGCCATCACCCTGTGCCCTCCCCCCGCCGCCCATCCCCACAAGACTCACATGAGAGCCCCGGGATTGCCGGCCGCAGCGGGGCACCACCCGGGAGTGGCAGCGCCCAGAATGAAGCCGCCTCGCGCTGTAGCACAGGCGTCACGTAACGGCAGCGCAGCAGCGAACTGTCGCGGTGCCCCATCTCCAGCTGCAACCGGCCCAAATCGCAGAAATACGCCGCATGGTAACTCGCAAACGTATGGCGACAAACATCCGGCGCCCAGCGCGTAAAACCCGCCGCTCGCCTCAGCGCCCGCCAGCGGCGCTGCCAGTTGCGAGGAATCACACACTCCTCGCGCCGCAGCACAGAGGCCCCGCGCAGCGGCACCGCACGCCCCCCGCCCGTCTTGCTCGCCTGCGGGCGAATCACAACAAGCCCATCCTCCCAGAAAACATCCCGCTGCTGAAGCCTCTGCACCTCCGTCGGGCGAATACCGCAATACAGCAGCAAATGCAGCGAAAAGCGCATCGCACGAAACGGCTCATGCTCACAAACCCCGCGCAGCCGGGCCACCTCATCCGAACGCAACGGATCAATCGGGCGCTCGCGCACCGCCGGCACCTCCACACAAGCCACCGGATTTCGATCACACCACCCGCGCCTAATTCCGTAGACAAAAATACCGTGCAGAATCACCCGTCCCTTCACATAACTGCTGCGGCTCCGCCCAAACGCAGCCTCCAGAATGCGGCGACACTGCGCCGTCGACATCCGGCGCAGCTGCAACTCCGCAGCCCCCTCCACACGCAGAATCCTCCGCACGAAATGCCGCAAATCCCGACGCGAACTCGGCCGCAACGATTCGCGGGCCTCCACACTGGCCCAAGCCGCCTCCGCCAGAGACACCGTGTACTCTGCCCGCAAAAGCTCCTCAGCCCCGAGCCGCATCGCACGTCGCAGCAACTGCATGAGATCTGCTCGAGACAAGCCCTGAGCCCTCTTCCCCAACACCTCGACAGACTCCAACACCAAGCGGGCAACGTCACAAACATCCAGAGGAAGTTCGTCCAACAATTTCTGCACAAGTTTAACTTCAGACATCCTGCTCATCATCCTACACGTCGTATGCATTGAGAATGCATATATCGGTCATACACCAGAGACCCTCTCTACCTCACCCGCAGACACAAACAAGTCCCCCGATTGCATTTGACCTAAAGTTTTGGAGAAAAACGCAAGCCCGAACTGCATACAAACGACACCATATAAAGGTCAAACCCAGATTCTCACCAACACTCTAGCAAGAAATAAATATGTTTTAACGAAAAAAAGCTTGCACAGCATTCTCAATGCAGTATACTAGGCGCGTCATGAGAGGAGCAGGAACCAGAGCCCATCGAACAAACGATCGAGCTGAGGCCTATCCCGGCGGACTGCTCCGTTCCCAGAGGATGCATCCGGGAGCAACCGAGCACTGCGCTCGGATGGCGAGCCGAGGACCCAGTCGCTAAGCCTATAATTATAACTATTTTGATACATTATCAACCAACCTATCCAAACATAAACAACAATTAGTTAGAACAACCCTCCTTCATCAATCAAAAGAGCTCGAGAACCACAAAACAAGTGCCGTTCATCGATCGGACGTCACTATTCCAAACCAGGAAATAGCGTACAAAAATCAAACTATTAGGCGAAACACCAGGCAACAAAAAGCTGCGACATCCCCAAGCTCCACCTCCTATAGGAGGGGCAAGGAGTCAAAAAATCTCTGCAATAATTTATATTTTATAGACCACAACAGCTTGACATGTGGCGCCAGGGCTGCTATATATAGCAGCGCTTCTGCGATACACCGCCAAGCGCCCAACACCCCCCCCAGCCACGGTGTCGAAACAACCACCCCTTTTAGCTAACCGCATCCCTCATATGAAACCCAACACGCAGATCCGCAGGGCCGCCCTCATCGGCACAGCCGCCCTGCTCCTCACCGGATGCTTCAGCCCTGATGAAGTCGCCTATCAGATATACACGGAGGTGCTTCAGTGACACCACGCAAAGCCCTCAACACCCCGCTCTCGGCAGTGCAAAATCGCCACCCTTTTCGCTAACCACATCCCTCATATGAAACCCAACACACAGCTCCGCCGGGCCGCCCTCATCGGCACAGCCGCCCTGCTCCTCACCGGACTCAACTCCTGCGTCAGCTCCGAAGAAGTCGTCTACCTGCGCGACGCGCAGTACGGCGTCACCGCCAAACAGCTTCAGAGCTACCAGACCACCATCCAGAAGAACGACGAGCTCTCCATCACCGTCAGCAGCAAGCAGCCGGAACTCGTCGCCCCCTTCACCATCACCGAGATGGGCGACTCCGGAACCAACAACAGCAACCGCCAGCAGAAAGGCTACCTCGTTGACGCCAATGGCAACATCGTCCTTCCCGTCATCGGCACCGTCCACGCCGCCGGCAAAACCTGCTCCACCCTCGGCAAGGAGATCGCCAACCGCCTGCGCAGCGATGACTACATCAAAGACGCCGCCGTCAACGTCCGCATCATCAACTTCAAATTCTCCGTCCTCGGTGAAGTCGCCCAGCCCGGCGTCTACAGCGTCGACGGCGAGCGCATCACCATCCTTGAAGCCCTCGCCAAGGCCGGCGACCTCACCATCGACGGCAACCGCGACATCACCATCATCCGCGAAAAGAACGGCAAGCGAGAAATGGCCAAACTCGACCTCCGCCGCACCAACATCACCGAATCCCCCTACTACTACCTGCAGCAGAACGACGTCCTCTACGTCACCCCGAACGATAAAACCATCAACACCCGCAGTGAAACCATGCAAATCGTCGGGTGGACCGCCAGCGGCGTAGGCCTCATCGCCGCCATCGTCGCCATCTGCTGCATCTGATGCAGCCCTCTCCCGCCGGCTGCCGCCGAGACACCAGCGACGCGGCAGCCGGTTGATGCCCCCCAACTTACCCCTCCTCCGCCCCGACACCCGGTACTGTACCAAGACATAGGTTACAAAAAAGTCTCAGGACA
>UMHM01023794.1_pt1 | contig 120978 bp, 186 predicted proteins | sample 1965501 | NCBI WGS metagenome assembly UMHM01 (sample SAMEA4836095, study PRJEB28245) | human gut metagenome | biome: gut microbiome; material: fecal sample | place: Denmark | collected 2008
CAACTGTAGTTGATAATTTAGATAGCACATCTTCTATTGATGCGTTGTCTGCAAATCAAGGAAAAATTTTAAATGAAAATAAATTAAATTTTGGATATTCTGCAAAAGTTAATGATACTTCAATACCAGTAAGTAAATTAAGATTTACTGTACTTGAAGTAAGCGGAGTAGGAGATTTTAATATTAAACTTAATAAATATTACACATTAATTGATGGACAAATTATAACATCTTTTATTATTGGGCAGGCAAATACACAAAATAATATAAATGTAACATCTATCGTTCCTGCAATTAACCAAACAAATTATTATAATTATTTATCAGAACTTCAAGTATTCAGTGATGCTAAAACCGCAACTACTTTTGTTCATATAGGAGTTTTCTATATTCCAAATGATTAAGCTAAAGAAAGGAGAGCAATATGGCTACATTAAAATATAAAGACCCAAATACAAATACCTGGAAAAGTTTGTCTGGATATATACAATTAGGAACTGATGTTCCGATAGGTGCAATTTGTGAATATGCTAGTGATGACATACCAGATGGTTATTTACCATGTAATGGACAGTCATTATCAAAAACCGATTATCCAGAATTGTATTCTAAAATAGGCGACAAATATGGAAATGTTGATTCCACTCATTTTAATTTACCTAACATAGAAGAAAGAGTAGTTGTAGGTAAATCTTCATCTTCACCTTATGATATTTTGGGAAAAACTGGGGGTGAAGAGACTCATACGTTAACATTAGGAGAGCTCCCTTCTAATCCAATATTAACTACAAATACCAGCTCAGCTGCAACTGACGGATATATAATGAGAGGGTCTTATACAAGTGTCTCTAATTACAATGTAGGAGGAAATGGAGAAGCACACAATAACATGCAACCTTATATTGTATTAAATTATATAATCAAAGCAAAATCAAGTTCTTATACTTTAAGTAAGGTTATAGATAATTTAGATAGTAATAGTAGTACAGATGCTTTGAGTGCAAACCAAGGAAAAGTTTTAAATGAAAAAATAAATAAATTAGTAAAGACATATATTTTGGCATCTGATGCAAATTCATTTACAATTGATGGACTTGATATTCAAAGAGACGGTGGAATATATGATATAGATATTCAATTTCAACAATCAATTGCAAATGCAACAGCAGTAAGATTAAATATTAATAATATAACAAGTAATAATTACAGCTATGCTGGAATAGCAGTTATTGGAGATAGAGCACCATCACAACAATATGTGAAACAAACAGGATTTTATAGACTTGGTGCATTACGTGGTAATTTTACAGCTTTTTGTAGACTTACAATAGCAGAACATCAATATTCAAATACAAGATTTGCACTTGACTCTTCGATGTTTTCAGAAGGTAACGCCTTAGATTTTGAACATATTACAGGACAGCTAGCAACTGCTGGAAATCCTAACTTAACAAGTATAACGATTACCTGTTCAACATCTACTGAAAAATTTATAGCAGGTGGTACACAAGTAAGAATATATAAAAGATAATGAAAGGAGATTTTTATGGCAATACAACAATTAACACAACCTATTATTAATCCTATTTCAGCTTTTGATAGCAAAAAAGCACATATAATTAGCTTTATAGTAATAGGCGGTGCTCAAGTAATTGGGAATAGATTGGTAATTAGAGATAACCAGACTGGAAAAGAGATATATAACAAAATACAATCCACTATGAAGTTAGAGCATTTAATACCTGCTAATACTTTAATCAATGGTGGATATTATAATGCGGTTGTTTATACAATAGATAGTGCTAACAATGAAAGTATGGCAAGCACTGCCGTTCCATTTTATTGTTATAGTCAGCCAAATTTAACTATTGATAATATACCAGCCACAGAGACAATTGAAAATGGTACCTATAGATTTATTGGTAGTTATTTACAAAAAGAGAATGAATTATTGAATAGTTATCAATATACATTATATGATAGCAATAAAAATATATTAAGTCAATCTGCATTAATATATTATGATACAGATTCGAGTTTATCTTATACCTTTGTAGGTATGAGTAATGATACTGCTTATTATATAGAATTATCTGGTGAAACAGTAAATGGGACAAAAATCACTTCTGGTCTTAAATACTTTACCGTAAGATATTTACAACCAGCCTCGTTCGCTATATGTGACCTTGTTAACAATTGTGAAAATGGATATATACAAATATCTTCTAACATTGTTGCTATTGATGGAAAATCCAATCCTGACCCACCAATATATATAGATGATAAAGAAGTTGATTTAAGAGACCCAGATAGTTGGGTAGAATGGAACTCTGGATTTAGAATACAAGATGATTTTACAATGAGAGTATGGGGAAGAGATTTTACTCCTTATGAAAATATTATAACATTAACAAATGATATTAACACTACTTCAACTCCTAATAGAATAGAATTAAAATGGATGATAGGAGATGTAATAAAAACATTACCTAGTTACACAACAGTTGAAGGTGAAAACATTAATATTTTAAATGCAGAAGTCGCTAAAATAGAAAATTTATCTATTGGTGGAAGCTTAGAACAAAAGAGTCAAATAGTTAGGGAAATTCCAAGTCCATATAAACCTTCTAACATATATTCTTTAGGAGATATAAAAAATTTAATAGACATTTCAGCATTTAACATAAAATATAACCAACAATATTTTCAATCAACAAACACTAACTTTACATTAAAACCTAATTTTATTTATACATTATCTTTTGATTATAATGTCAATGAAACTAGTACAGATTTATATTATAGTATAGGATATGGAACAAATGGATATGAAGTTGATTTGAAATCAAATATACAATATCAATCTTTAACAAAAGGTAGAAATTCAGTTTCTTTTATAGTTTCTGAAAATATTCCTAATAATGCTTTATTATGGGTTAAATTTGCTCAAACTATAATATTAGCAGATATAAATGTAGATATTAGTAATATACAATTAGAAAGTGGAAATATTAGCACTGATTATGAAGACCCTAACTTATATAATATTTATCCTACTTCTGCATCTAAGAACTTATTTAATTATGACTCACCAGTATATTTATTAAAGAACAATGTAAATTATACACCAATTCAAAATGGTTATAATATTCAACCAACTGTAATAAATCAAGATGCTTATATTGGAATTGGAATAAAAAATGTGTTAAATTCTGGGGATATTTATACTGTTTCATTTAATCAATTAGGTCAATTTGAGAAATTTAATTTATATACGACAGAAAAAGGAAGCGAAAACATAATATCAGAAATTCCTATCAACAATAATTCGTTTGTTGCGCCAGAAGGAGTATATGACTTACAATTAGTTTTCGGAGTTGATAGTAGTAGTTTATCTAATTATATAGAAATTTGGAATATCCAAATTGAAGCGAATAATGTAGTTAGTGAATATGAGCCATATATTTCAAATAGCTCGGTCATATCGTTAGATGAGCCATTAAGGGGATTAGGTGAGTATAGAGACTTAATATGTTTAGAAAGCCCAAATATATTAAATCCAGAAATTCAAAGTGGAATCGTAAAAGGAAATACTGCTTATTATTTAAATCAAGCCGGTAATACGCAATATTATATTTGGTATTATAATGAAGATGGTAACTTGATTAAATTTATAGATGACGAGGGGCATGAAGCATCTGGAATTAGTGGTACAAAAGGAAGTTTTACTACTCACAAAGATTGTGTTAAAATAACAATAACAAAAAGCAGCAATCCTGATAGCAAAGATGTTACAGCAGATGAGCTTAAAACTAATCAAGTAGGTATAACAAAAGGTGATACTGCACAGGTTTATTATCCTTATGTAAATGAGCCAAGTATTATTAGGAATATTGGAGAAGTTGTTTTGGTTGGAAATGAAAATATTACTTTAAACACTGTATATGCTAACACATTTAATATAGAAATACCCGGAATAAATATAATGAGTAGACAGAGCTGTTTGTCCAATATTGCGAAAGGTTCTGTTTATGATTTAAATTTACTTGTAACGCAAGATAATATAATCATGGTGGCTAATCCAAATAAGATTATTTGTAAAAGCACATGGTTTAGTTCTTTGAGTGAATTTAAAGTCTATTTGAAACAACAATACGAATCCGGAAATCCTGTAACTGTTTATTATGTTCTCGATAATCCAATAGTTGAACAATTGTCTTCAAATAATATATTGGCTTTACAAAACTTAAAAACATATAAACCAATTTCTAATTTATTTACTAATAATGAAGTATTTGGATATTTAAAATTAGACTATGTAAGTGATTATACAGAACAACAAACAGAAAACGCTTACGTTCAATTAAAGTGTTATAACGTTAATACTATGCCTTATTATATTCATAGTAATTATATAGATATACCAGAAGATAAAAGCAAGGTATTTATATGGCTTAGAAGAAAAAACAATTTATTTGATTTAAAAATAGAAGACCTTGGAGATTATAGTGGTGATAAACCAGGAGATAAAGATAAACCAATAGTTACTCTAAATATCAATGCAGATAATATAACTTCTTCTGAAATTCCAGTAGTAGCTCATGCTGTGGATAAAACAGGACTAAAAACTATTAGATTTAGTAAAAATAATGGTGAAAGTTGGGATGAAATTATTACAGTTGATGGTTTGTCTTCTACTAATAGTTATACATTTGAGGGATTAACACCTAATACAATCTATACAATTAGGGTTGAAGCAATAGATATTTCAGGAAATATTGGAGGAATAAGTCAACAAGTAACTACAAAACCATAGGAAAGGTGGCTAAACAATGATATTTTTAGGATATAATTTTTTGCAGGACAGGTATTGTTGGCAACCTGTTCCTACAAATTTAGTTAATATAGAAGATGTAATACTTAAAAATGGTATATATGACCATTTTAATATTACTAAAGATGTAGATTTCCCTTACATTACTACTTATCCAGGAGCTTGGGATTTATCTACACAAATGGATGCTGATTTTAATGGAAATATAAATGCGGGTAATATTGATTATGTTGTAACTCAAATCAGCAATATAAAAATAAAAAGAAGAAAAAAGGGTCAATTTGACTGGTACACATTATATAGTGTGCCAGTTACAGACCCAAAAGATGTAGATTTTGTTCGATATGATTATCTTGCACAAAACGACACAGAATATGAATATGCAATAGTTCCAATAATTGGAAATGTTGAAGGTGAATATTCTATAAATAGTATTAAATCTGAATTTTATGGTATATTTGTTACAGATGGGGAAAATAGTTATAAGTTTAAAGAGGGAGCTTCTTATGCTTCAAATGAGAGAGTTCATTTAACTACAACTTACGAACCATATGGAAGCAAATATCCTATTGTAATTAGCAATGGTGATTTAAGTTATGATAAAGGTTCTATGGGAGGAAGTGTAATTATGTTTACAGCAGATGAACAGTTAGACAGAAAAGCAACCGTAGAAAGATTAGAGGCTATAAAAGACTTTTTAACTACACCTTCTGCAAAAATTCTCAAAGATTTCAACGGTAATATTTGGCTAGTTACTTTAAGTGACAATTTACCTATAACTTATTATTCTGAAGTAGGTATGGGATTTGCAAGAGTAGATTTTAACTGGTCAGAAATTGGTGATGCTGATAATGGGCAAGATTTATATAATAGTAATTTAATATATGCAAATAATTAGAAGGTAGGTGAATACAGGTGGCAGTAATTCCAACACAAACAGATTATGATTTAGTGCAAATGAAAGTTAGAAATTTAAGAGTTAAAGTAGATGTATTAAATTTTAATTTTCAAACAGTAAATTCTCTTCAGGGATATGTTATAGATGGAAGCATCAGCATAGATGCAACCTCTGACATAAGAAGAACTTGTAATCTAACATTGGCTATTGAGAAAAGTGATAAAATAATTTCTTCTGAAGGAGAATTGTGGCTTGATAAATTTATAAAAATTTATGAAGGTATAGATAATCCTAGGAATAACGGAGAAACGGTTTGGTGGAACATGGGAATATTTTTAATAAATAATCCAAATACAGTATATAATGTTAGTACTCATACTGTATCTTTTGAAGGGTTAGACCTTATGGCTAAACTTACAGGGAGAAGAAATGGTCAGCTACCAGCTGTTTCTACTGTAGTACCTGCCGAAAGTAAAATTGCTGATGTAGTTAAACAGACTATTACACAATTAGGGGGATTTGATAAATATATCATAGAAGATGTAGGTTATACAATCCCCTATGATATAAAAAAAGATGTGGGTTCTACAATATATGATTTACTAGCAGAAATTAGAGACTTATATTCTGATTGGGAAATGTTTTTTGATGTTAATGGAGTATTTCATTGGCAACATATACCAAATGGAGAAAATGAGCCGGTCGTTATAAATTTTGACCAATTAAGTCAAGCATTAATTATTAGTGATAGCAAAGATGTAGATTTTGAAAACGTAAAAAATAATATAATAGTATATGGTAGATTGTTGGATAATGGAGAGCAGGTTATGGCTACTGCTACAGATACTATTCAAGATAGTCCATATAATACAGATAAAATAGGAACGATTAATTACATAGTTGATGATGAAAGGATATATAGCAATGATTTAGCAAGGCAAAGGGCAGATTATGAGTTATTTTTACATGCTAGAATGAATGACTCTATTACTCTAGAAATAGTTCCTATTTATTGGTTAAATGATGTTAATATAAAAATAAATTATACTAATGCAGAAATAGGCATTGAAGGAGAATATTTAATAAAATCAATGGAAATTCCTCTTAGTATCAGCAGTAGTATGACAATAAATGCTATAAAAATTTATCCAAAAGAACCGACTATTGCTAATAGAAAATAATATACATGAAAGGAGATAAATTATGTCAGTTTTATATCCAGATTTAGATTTTACCAATTATCCTGGCGAATTGGATAATATACAGTTAAAAAGTAATATAACTAATTCTACGGATGCTCAACTTGTGGCTCAAATCCAAGCTTCGATTATAGCTGGAGATTTTTCTAACGCATCAGCTATTTTAAATGCTAATCCACAATTAAATGGTAAAATTTTTAATGCAAATGATTATAACCAAATCAGAGATGCCATATTAGCATTGGAAAGATTTTATAATAATGATATATATAATTATATAGCAGAAAAACAAGCTGCTTGGACAGCAGAAATAGATAAATTTAATTTTAAAGGAGTATATAGTCCTACTACACAATATGAAAGAAATAATATGGTTAATTATACTACCACAGAAGGAACATTTCTTTACTTATGTATTGAAACACCTGAAACAGGTATAGCTCCTACCAACACTACATATTGGAAAATGTTGACTCTTAGAGGTGAGAGAGGTTTATCGGGTGATGGATTGTCTTTTGCTTGGATATGGGATAGTACTATGCAATACAATTTAAATGATGTGGTTATATATGAGAATAAATGGTGGGCTGCTACGCAAATTAATAGAGGGCAACAACCTGCAAATGGTTCGGCTTATTGGACTGAAATCTTAACAGCACTACCAGCAATACAAATACCTGTCACCAATGTTCAACCAACTAACCAAATAATAGGTGACCAATGGTATCAAGTACTATAGAAAGGAGATAAAAAAATGGCTAGAAGAGTTATTGAATTAATGGATGATATGCATTTAAGTAGTCAAAGTACTTTTTTAGATTACTATTATGCTATGCAGGCAAATAATATATCTCAAGCTGGTTCTATTCTTGCCAATAATCCTACAATTAAAAATCAAATAATGATAGCTGATAATATAAATATATTATTAAATGAAACATACAGAAGAGAATTGCAACCTAAAGTAGACATTGATTATTTTTTAGCTGGATTACAAGCTGTGTTTGAAAAGATGATACTTTATACACAAGTAAGAGGTGAGTGGAGCAAAGACGTACAATATAATGTACATAATTTTGTATATTATAATGGAAAAGGATATTATGCATATACAAATTCTGAGCCACCAATTGGTACTCTTCCTACTGATACTAAATATTGGTTGGAATACGATGTAAGAGGAGCTAAAGGATATGGAGGAATAAATTTAAATTTAAAATTTGCTTGGGATAGTACACAAAATTATAAAAAGGGTGATGTAGTAATATTTAAAAACAAGATGTGGTGGGCAATAGCTGATAATATAAATTACGAGCCTAACTTAAATCATTACCCTTGGAGCTTAATTATGCTTCCAGACAAAGCAAATAAAACACCTATACAAAAAGAAGAACCTACTTCTGGTTATAATATAGGTGATTTCTGGTTTAAAATAACACAGGGGGAAGATGTAATCCAAACTGCTTGGAAAACAAAGACTCCGGAACCAGCTCCTAGATTTGCCTCAGCTTCTTTTATGATAGGAAACAACATATATGTAGTTGGAGGACAAAATAGAGCTATAATTCCTACAAATACAAATGAAGCATATGATGTTATAACAAATACTTGGTCTACAAAAGCAAATTATCCTGTTTTGGCTGATGGTGTTTTTGGATTTGAAGTAAATGGAATTGGCTATTGTGCGGGAGGATTAAATGCCAACTTACAACCAATGGTTAATGCATATTCATATAATCCAAATACAAACACATGGGCTAAAGTAACAGATTTGCCTGAACCTTTAGCTTCTGTAAACTCAACAACATCTTATGGAGAGTACGGTTATTGTATAGGAGGAATTACAGCTACGGGTAAAACAGCAGATAGTGTATATAGGTTTACTCCAGCAACATCAACATGGGATATGATTACAAATATGCCGTTGCCAAGATATTCTCCAGCAGTAGAAAGTTTAGATGGAAAAATTTACGCTATAGGTGGGTCAGATTCTTTAGGAAACATTTATGGAGATGTACAAATTTATGATATAGCAACTAATACATGGTCAACAGGAAAAAACATGCTTAACCCTAGAGGTTTTTCAGGAAGTTTTAAACATGAAAATGATATATATGTTGTAGGGGGATTAGATAAAATTCAATATGCTACAAATTTAAATGAAATATATAATACAAAAACGAACACATGGAAAAATGATATTCCTATGACTTATATAAGAACCAGCTTATGCGGAGAAGCAAATAATTCTAAAGGATATGCAATTGGAGGAATTGATATTGCTAGAGCTGACGTAAATGGTTATGTAGAAGAATATTCATTTGTTCAAAGTGAAAGTTCTTTTGAAATGCTAATAAATACGACACTTGGTTCTAAAACAGTATCTATACCTATGACACAAGATGGCAATTATAATTATTGGATAGATTGGGGAGACGAATTTAGCTCTACTCAAATAACCACTTATAATGACACAAATGCTACACATACATATGCATCAGATGGAGAATATACTATTAGACTTACTGGAACCTTAGATAGGTTGCTTTTTACAGGAGATATAGCAACAGACTTAAAAGAAATTACAAAGTCTACTTTGACATATTCTTCTATTGAAAATATGTTTAAAGATTGTATTAACTTAACTTCAGTACCATCAGATATATTTAGCAAATCATCAAACATAGAAAGTGCTATAAGTGTTTTTGAAGGTTGTACAAAATTACAAACGATACCAATAGGTTTATTTGATAATAACAGCAAAATAATTTCTTTTGTTAATACATTTAAAAATACTGGTTTGATAAGTATTCCCTTAGGTTTATTTAACGCTAATCAAAAAGTAACAGATTTTTCATCAACTTTTAGTGGAACGCACATAGCCAGTATTCCAGAAGGATTATTTGATAATAATTCAAATGTACTTAAATTCAATGAAACTTTTGGCGCATGTGAAAAATTAGTAAACATACCTAATAATCTTTTTGTAAATTGTCCTACAGTAGTTACATATGCCTATTGTTTTAGAGATTGTAGTGCACTAACTAATATACCTATGAATATTTTTGGTGAAGCTTTGATTTCCACAACAAATATGGAAGGAATTTTTAGTAATTGTACTGGAATAACAACAATTCCCCAAGGATTGTTTCAACATGGTACTTCGGTTATTTCCTATAAGTCTGCTTTTAATGGTACGAATACAACTACAATTTCAGATAATACTTTTAATGGAGTAAATGCTTCTACTGATAACATATTTGATATAAGTAAAATAGTTTCTGTTGGGAAAAATTCTTTAAAAGGGTTAAATATTCCTGCCGGATTTTTTCAGAACAATACTGTATTAAAAACAGTAGGAGAAAATGCTTTATCTGAAAGCTATATAGAAGATATGAATAACATATTTAACGGTTGTACAGCATTAACTGATTTAGGTAATTGGGACTTAACAAATATTTCTACTGCAAGTGGCGATTGTTTTAAAGGATGCTCAAATTTAACTAATCTATCTGGATTTAAAGACGTAGAAACCTTGACTAAACCTACAATTAAAAATGATTTTTTATTGGCTGATTGTTCTAAATTAACTCATGAAAGTCTAATGAATGTTGTAGATAGTTTGGTTGTGCAAACGCCAACCACTATAAAAACATTATATTTATCAAGCACAAGTTTGGCATTATTAACTGATGTAGAAAAATTAGTTATTATTAATAAGTACTGGAATTTAGATGGATATACTCCTAATGTAACAGAACAAGTAGCTAAAGATTTAGTATTAGAATTAGAAGGGCATCCTGGATTAACTTCTACAATAGTGGAAAGCACTTCCCTTTATTATTATGTAAGTTTAGAAAATACAAGCACAAGCACTAACGTAGGAACATATGCTGTGGACAAAACAACAGGTTATGTTTATGAAGAAAATAGTTTGCCACAATATGAATATTATATATTAACTAACAATAATAGTGGAGAAGAAAAATCTTATTGGGTTGCCAAGGGTACAGATAATGATATTGAAGGTAATGTTTTAAGAAACAAATTATCTGAGTTAAATAATGCTGGAAATTTGGTTTCAATACAAATAGGTGCTGAAAATTCTGGGGCTTTAAATACAGGCATAGAAGGAGATATAAACCTAAAGGAATTATGTAAGAATTTCACACATTTAAACTCATTTACTTTACAGGATACAAACGCCACTCCTATAAGTACGGCTGGAATGTTTGATAACTGTCAAACATTGGTAAACGTAAACTTTGGAGATTTAAACGTTTCTAAAGTATCAAATATGAGTTCAATGTTTAGAAATTGTAAAAGTATGACAAATTCTAATTATTCTTTCATTTCTAGCTGGTCTAATAGTGCATGTACAACTATGGAGCAAATGTTTTTAGGAAATACAAAGCTTACTGCTATGTTAAATATAAAAATGCCTAATGTTAAGAATGTTTCCTATATGTACGCTAGTACTGGGCTAACAAGTATAACAGGAAATCTTTTAGGACAAAAAATAGATAATGCAAGAGGACTATTTGCCGATTGTACTTCATTAACAGAATTACCTTCTGATTATAGAACTATATTTGGAAGTAATAATGCTCTTGTAAATGTGTCTTATTTATTTAAGGGATGTACAAAATTAGCTGTAAAATTAGATAACAACCCATTATCTTACAATCAAGATGGAACAATAACTGTAGATGAGACGAAAAGAAATAATCAGATATTAAGAAATTGCCCTAATATTACAAATGCTTCTCATATATTTGAAAATTGTACGGGTGTAACCGATTTACCAGTATTTGTATTTTGGTACAACCCTAAATTAATAGATGTTTCTTATGCATTTTCAGGATGTTCTAGTATGGCTTTCCAAGCACCTGAAACTGGAGCAGAAACTGCTTTACTTCATAATAATATTGCACTTACAAATATTTCATATTTATTCCAAGGATGTACGAATATTGTATCATTCTTGTCTATTCCTGGATATTGGGGTTATGGAGCTTATGATACTTTAACAAAATTAACCAACGTTGCTGGGTTATTTAAAAATAGTGGAGCAGATAGTATGTTATTTGATATTGGATTACCTAAAAATTCTCCAGATATTATAGATATTAGTGAATTTTATTCTGAATGTAAAAGTATATCTAACATTCCATTTGGTACAGAAGTTGCAACAAATATGCCTAAGTTACAGAATTGTAGTAAATTATGTTATAACTGCACAAATATAAATCAATATGGAGAACAAGCTGGAACAAAAGAATATGGAAATAATGTAATATATCCTATTGCGCAACTTTCAACACTTACAAGTTATGCAGATGCGTTTACAAATTGTAGTAAGTTAACCGACTATGCTAATTTACCAATGGGATGGAGAAACGGTAGTACATCAACGCAAACTCCAAATAATATTGCCATAGCATTAGCAAAAACAGCTTTTGGTACCAATGCCGACAGTTTTTCTTGGACTGTCTCAAGTACTAGTGGCAATGAATATACTGTACAATGTAGAGCTACTGGTTCTACTACTTTAACAGCAACTTATGTTGTTAATATTCAAACAGGTAAGGTAATAGAACAATAATAAAGAGAGGGTTGAAATATACTCTCTCTTATAAAGGAGAGAAAAATCAATGATTAATGAAAAAAATATATTGGAATATGTTAAAAATAAAGGAATACAAAGTTCTTTAGAAGAAATATCTTCATTAATTAAAAGCCAAGATAGAGAGAGTATAGAAAAATCTCAAGAAAAAAGATTTAGATATGAAATTTGGGATAAAAAGATGGCTATTAATGGAATAAGTGCTAAAGATATAATAAAAAGCAGAGAATACACTATTGATAAAGCATATTTAATATACATAGATGAAAATATTGTATATTTTCAAGACCACAACCCTAATGAAAGTGGGTATGTGAAAATGAATAAAACTCAAGCTACAAAGATAGCTGAAGATTTCATAAATAAAAAAATAGAAGAAAACGTAGATAATATAATCATAGAAAAGGTAATAAATGAAATATTATCTAAATAGAAAGGAATGGTTAAGATGTCTAAAGATATTATAATGCAAGTTTTAACTAGTACGGGTTATGAACCAATGTATCCGTTTACGCCTAGACAAATTTTAAATAGTTCTTTTTTGGCTTCAAGTACAAAGACACAATATAATATTAATATAACAGGAATACCTGTACCATTGACCAATAGCTTTGGAAATAATATGGGAATAATAGCCTTTACGCCAACTATAAACAATGCTGACAATATAACTTTATCTATTAATGGAGATAGTGCATTACCAATATTATTTGCAGACGGAATACCGGTAAGGGCTAATACTTTAATTGCCACGAGAACAGTATTAGTAAGATACTATAATAATAATTTTTATTTAATATTAGATAAAAATCAAATAGGACTAAGTAATGTAGACAACACTTCAGATGCCAATAAGCCAGTATCTATAGCTGTAACAAATGCTTTAAATAATAAATTAAACGTACCTACTCTAATACCTAAAGATTCAAATTTAAATAATTATACAACTGCTGGATTATATTACAATCCTATTACTGCTGATGTTAAAACTATGACTAATGTTCCAGTAAAAGAAGCATTTAGTTTATTTGTTGAAAGGCATGCTGGTGTAAAACAAACGTTTACAAGATATACAACCAGTGGAATTCAAACATGGGTAAGAAATTCTCATGCTGGAACTTGGAGTCCTTGGTATCAAGAAGCTATTATATTGTCAGGAATTAATGAACCAGATAATGCTTTAGGATTAGATGGTAATTTATATTTAAAATATAGTTAAAGGAGATATAAAATATGGCATTAGTGTATGAACAAAACTGGAGTAGCCCTACTTCAAATGCAAAAATATATATAGATGTAGGAAGAAATGGTGCTAATATTGAAGTTTATGCAACGGTAGTGTGTACCCTAACATATTCAAGTGGTTTTATTAACTATGATGGAGAAATAAATTTTAATATGTGGCATGGAGGTGCAAGTGCTAGTACTAATATAAAAGGATATTACGATAGATGGGCAAAAAATACTGATAGAACTAGAACCAGAACATGTTCTATGAGTTTTACCGATATAGGAAGTTCATTTGATATTGGATTTAATATGACAATTCCTTCAAGTAGACCAGCAGGAGCAGCATTTAGAATAAGTGACCAATATAGAACATTAGGTGCCCCTTCTTATAATGCTCCAAGTCAACCAACATGGATTAATATTACGCCAAATCCTTGTGATATAGACAATAGACCATTAATAACATGGGGTGGTGCTAATGCTGGAACCTTAGGAAGATTATACTATGACGTAGAAGTAAAAACAACACGACAAAACGGAAGTTGGACAGATTGGCTTAGAATAGCAAACGCACAAAGCGCTACTTTTTATCAAGAAATTGCTTTAAGAGGAATGAATGTATATGGTCAGAGACCATTTGTAGGGGTTAAATATAAGTATAGAGTTCGTTCATCTGATGGGTCTTATCTTACTTCGGGGTGGATTGAAACTGCTGATTTAAATGTGTCTTTTATAAATCCTACTGCACCAGCTAATTATGTCTTAAGTGATAATAGCATAAAAAAAGATGGAACAATACAAATATCGTGGTCTGGTGCTTCTGGAGGTAGTGGAAATATTTCTTCTTATCAACTAGATTATAGAATATATAATCACAGGACTTCTACATGGACTAATTGGAATACTATATATAATGGAACAAATTCTTCTTATGATTTTTCCATTGCAGATTACTATGAAGATGCTTCAAATGGAGATTTGCTTCAATTTAGAATAAGAACATATAATAGTTGGGGACAATGGAGCTCTTATAAAACTACAATTTCAATTACTATTCGTGGAAATCAAATGTGGATAAAGATTAATGGAAGTTGGAAAGAAGGAGATACCTACTTAAAAGTAAATGGAAGTTGGAAAGAAGCCACACCATATATAAAAGTTAATGGAAGCTGGAAAGAGACTTCATAAAGGAGAGATAATATGAAACAATTAAAATTTTTAAAAACAATATCTTGCGATGGTAAACCAATATGGTATAAAGACTGTTGTTACGATGTTAAATGTGAAGGAGCTAATTCACAAGGTAGAGAAATGTATAAATTGTTTTGCGAAGACTTACAATTTAGAGGAATTGATGTTGCATTAGCTGATAAATTTTATAAAGTTATAGAATTAGAAGATAAAAAAGAAGTAAAGAGAAACATAATAACAAAAGAACAACCAGAAACTTCTTTAGATAAAGTAATCAATGAAGTTAAAAATGAAGTAAAAAAATCAAGTCAACAACCTAAAAAATCTACGCAAAAAAATCAAAAAAAGAAAAACAGTGCAAAAAGATAGGCTTTTAGAATGGATTTAGAGTCTTTTTATTTTGTATAGCTAACAAGTTATATGGCTTAAAAATAAGGGAGAATTTAATTATTCTCCCTTTTCTTTTTCTGTCATAAAGTTTTTAATTAATTCTAGCATTTTATCATCTTCTATATAGAATAAATCATTTATATCGTAAAATCTTTTTATATTTTCTATTAATTGTCCAAATCTCCAGTCAGGAAATCTTTCCCATTGTTTTTCAATTTCCATTAATAAAGGTTTTATTCTTTTTGGGTCTCTCATATTTTATTCCTCCTTTTCTAATAAGTATGCTGTTCCAATAGCAATAGCATCGCTTTCATCGTCTTTTAAGATTTCTATACCATATTTATCTTTTACATAATCTATTGTTTCTTGTTTCTTTGCTTTTCTGTCTAATGCTCTGCTATTTGACAATCCTAATATTTTACGCCATCTTGTAGTCCTGTATGTTTCGCAAGATATATTATTTCTATGAGCATATACCTCAATTATAAATTGCAAACCTAATAAAGATTTTGCAGTAGCTGCGTTCATTGTGATTTGTACATCCTCTATTACCATATTGTCTGGTTTATAAGCTTTAATTAATTTTTCAATCTCTTCCATAATATAACTTACTCTTTCTAGAACATCTTTACTTTTCAAAGCGAATAATCCATGTTTTATCAATTCACCATTATTAAAAACGGCATATCCCGTACATGTCGTACTTTCATCTAATGCAATTAAAATTTTACTCAAATGATTTCTCCATCCTTTCTTTTGTCTGAATTATTTCTTTCATTTTTTCTTCATCTATGATTTTATTCTCAATTCTAATTTCTAAAGCAAGAGCTTCAAGAACTTTTGCTTGCGTTTCTGGATTTGTAATTTGCCAATCTTCATTTAAATAATTTAAAATACATTCTTTCATTTCTTTTTGTTCTCGCCTTATAATATCCAAACAGTCTTTACATACATATTTTCCACTGTCAAGTTTATATAATTTTTCATTTTGACCACATTGAATACATTTTCTCTCATTGTTCATATTTTTATTCCTCCTTTGAGCTCATATTTCGTTTTACATTACTTTTATTTCTCTAGGTATATAACTTGTAGTCTAATATATAAAAATCCGTCTGCGTTCATTCTCGTAGTTCCTAGACCTATTCTATTAAAATAAGCACCAAAATTTTACTATCTTGGTGCCATTTCATAATTATTCATTATTTTTTAATAAAAATTTAGGATTTATAACCTTAAATGATATGTTATTATCTATATCTCTCCATACTTTTCCTTCTCTTTCTGTATTATATAGTGTAGATTTGCCCTCAGCATTTGCTACCATCTTATCTATAGTATCTAATAGTTCAATATTTTTATCAAGAATTGGTACAGTATTTATATCATAAGGTTTTAATATGTCTTGCATATCTATTGTTCTGTATTTCTTGCCATCTATTATAAAATTAAATGCAAAGAATTTATATCCTTCAATATGATATTTGTTTTTTTGTATACCTTCTCCTGCTATTTCCCCTTGCAATACTATTTTTTCTGCTTTGTATTTCTTTAATAATTTTATTAATACTTCTTCTATATTATATTGTTTTGCTATAGTCCAATATGAAGAATTACTTGGAGTTTTTAATCTTAGATTTCTTGAACATACACCGAATTCATATTGGTCAAATATTCCTAATATTTTATGTTTTTCTATGAAATATGTTGCTGATTGACCATCAATTTTTTCTGTACTGTCAAAAAGAATAACTTCGTGTGGATTTGGATTATTCACTATTTCGTAAAATTCCTCAGGCATAGTTTGCAATCTTCCGTTCATCTGTTTTTTTTATCCATTTTGGAAATCCACCTTTTTTAGGAATAGCAAATTTATTATATATCTTTCTATACCATTTAAATCTCATTAAGAACTTGTGGATAGGATTTTTATTCCTTGCCATTTCTTGTTCAATTAGTTTTCTTTCTTTTTCGCCTTCTGGGTCATATTTAGTAATTCCTAACAAAGCTGTTACATCTTGCCCTTCTTTTAATTTAGAAATATTTATATTAAAGTTTTTCTCCAATTCTCTTAAAGGAATAACCAAACCTTGACTTACTTGTTTTCTTAATTTTATTGTTTTAACTATATATTTTCTATCTTTTAAAAATTCAAACATAGGAATTTCAGGCACTCGAGAGTCTGGTTCTATATAGCATATTAAATCTCCAATATTATGATTTTCTGATTTACTTGCTACAATATGCCAACCTAATACAGTTAGTTTTTCTATTTTATCTGCGCCTTCTATTGGTTCTATGTTTACTATTTTTTGAATACTTGCTAATTTTCTTGCCATTTATCATTCACCTCCAAATTTATTTGCTAGTACTTCCCCAGCCTCCTACACGAATTTCTTCTGTTTTATCATCATCTGTTGTATAATATTTCTGAAAAATTCCTTGACCTAATTTATCTCCTTTTTCAATAATAACTGGTTCATTACTTAAATTATAAAATAAGAAACCTATTTCTCCTTCGTTGTCAAGGTTATTATAATAATCCATTTTGTTACCATATAAGCATTTAACTTATATTTCTTATAGTTTCCTATAAGTTCAGACTATATCTTCACTTTATATTAAGTGTTGGGTACTCGTGTTGTGTTTATCGATTTAACTATCTCACACATTAGTCGTTGAACCTTCCATTTACTCTTCGTTATTCAATGGCTCGGCTGCTGATTGCCCAATCTTTTAAATTTTTACACTTTGGTATTAAAAGCTCTAAGGGGTTTCCAGCAATTCTCCCAATTTTTAGACACCAATTACTTTGTAGAATATCTCCACTTAAATCCACCAGCTGTACGAGAGTTGCCCTTACATACACTATTGATGTTTTGTGGATATATTTTGTTTTCTATTCCAGCTTCTTTTATACTATTATATGTTCTTATATATTTTCCATTTAAATCTAATTTATCAACTTTTTTACAATTTCTGTCTTTCGCATGTAATTTTAAATGTTCTGATTTTGTCAATACGATTAAATTTTCCATTCTATTATCAGTCTTGTTTCTATTTATATGATGTACATCAAATTTTGGATTTAAATATCTAACCCCATTAATTTCTATCGAATTTTCATTGGTTAATAAATACTTTTCAGCGATTAATCTATGTTCTAAGACAAAACCGTCACAGTCTTTAAAAGGATGATTTGGTTTTCTTATTTTTATATATCCATAGGTCGTTATTCTTTTGTCTGATTTCCAAGAAGAATTTTTCTCACCTTTTATTCCATATTGATGATTTCCTTCTCCCTTCATGTATTCCATTTTCGCCTTTCTATGGCATTCCATACTACAATAGTGGTTTAAGCTTTTATCCAAAAGAGAAGGTTTTTTATGAAAAATTTTCCCACATGTCAGGCATATACAATTTAAATAGTCTGGTTCATTAATTTTGGCTTTTGATTTAAATTCGACTTCGCATTTTTTATTACAAAAAATATGGTCTCTTTCTAATCTTTTTTTATGTCTTATTTCCACATTTTTTCCACAGTTAGAACATTGTTTTACACAGAGAAGCTTTCCTTGTTTATTCATTCTACTACTCCTTTTGTTTATTTTATTAGGAATTATAAAAACTCATTTAGCGTCCACTATTCCAATAGAATTAGGAATTACCAATTTCTTCTTTTTAGGGTTAGAACTTCTATTTACAAGCATTAAATATTCATCATCAAGCATATAAGCTTTAACTCCTGTTTTGACTAATATAGGATTATCTCCTAATTTATAAGGTGGAATTTCTGTTCTTTCAGGACATTCAAAATCATATCCTGCTGAATATTTTGTTGCTCTTTTAGGCAAATTAAATCCTGGATTTTTCATTTCATATCCTGTGCTCGTTACTCTATTAACGTATTCAAATTTTCTACTCATAATATCTTCCTTTCTATAAAATAAAAACTATGGAATTAAATTCACACATATAATCAAATTACCAGTAGATTAGATAATAATTCTTCTAATTTTTCATCTTTTTTATTTAAGATTGCTCATTTGATTGTATGGTCACATATACTAAAATATACGCTTAATTTGTCAGTTGTTATTTGTAAATATACGCATACTAATAAATAATTGTAAATTGTAACTTGTCTATCACAAAATTTATTTTCCTATTTACATTTTTAAACTTTCTTTTTTTTGATTTTAAAATAATGTTATTATATGTGATAAATTTAATTTCCATAGCTATATGTTATGTTATATTATAATTAAATAATATAACAAAATTAAATACTAATTAATCTATTTCAAACATTATAGAATTTAATTGACTTATTTCGAATTCAAGATTTAATATTTCTTTTGTTAATTTTTCTTGCAAATTATCCATTTTATCTTTATCATAAGCTAATTCTTTTGAAGTAAAATATGAATTATTTGTTTCACTAGTTCTTCTTTTAGAAGGTGTTTGTTTAGCTAATTGTTTTACCAATTCTAGTTGTTTTCTTTTATTTTTAATATCTACTAATGTTTTTTGAATTGTATCACCATTCTTTAACATTAATGAGTTGTTTTTCTCAAATATAATTCCTTTTAATCTTGTTATTTCATCTCCTAATTCACAAAACTCTTCAAAATCATCTTCAAAATCAGGATATTCCTCTAACATTTGGCTTTTACCATCAAGCTCTATAATGCGAATATTCATAGACTGACTCCTTAATGTGTATTCCATATCTGAATATTCACTTTCTAATTGTGATACTCTTGACATTAAATCTACTAAATTTGTTTTCATATAAATCTCTCCTTTTTATTAAAACCGGATACAAACCTTAAAATTATCCGGATTTGACTCAGTAGTCTTTTTTATATATCACATATAGTATATAAAGGAAAATTTACTTAATCCCACAAATTATAAAAATATTTAGAAAATAATTTAAATGCTTCATCTTTCATATGTGTTTTATAATCTGCTATTTTTTTTTCTCTATCCAACCATTTATCTCGTAATTTTTTAAAATCTTCTTGATTATCTTCATACATAGAATTTAAATATTCTTCTTCATATTCATTCTTTTCTGAACAATATTTATCTGTGCTTTCTTTAAAATAGTCAATCATAGCGTTCAAAGTAATGTTCCATTGTTGTTCTGTCATGTCCATAGGATACCCATGTTTCGTTTTTTGTAATTGCTCTAACATTGGAATAAGTGTGTTTTCAAACCAAACATCTATAGCCCAAACATCTCTATCACTATAACCTCTAAATCCCCTTTGAAAAAACCATTTAATTTCTTTTGGAATATCTTTAATGAAATCAATTAGTCTATAAATTCTCCACATATTACCACTCTCTTTCTTCGCATCTTATTCTGTTTCTTAAATGAATATAGGTGAATTTTTTGCAAAACCCATTTTGTTGATTAGAACAATTTTTATTATTGCAAACAATATTTCGTTCTAGGTTTTGTTCATTAGTATTTTTTTTCATATTATATACCTCCTTTATAAAATATGTATTGGTGGGTAGGGATGGATTTGAACCACCGTAGTCCGAAGACAGTGAATTTACAGTCCACCGCAATTGACCAACTCTGTCACCTACCCATATGTAAAGCAAGAATTATCTTGCTTTTGAAAAATTCAACCTTTGAAGGGTTCCATTTTTAGTTAGTTCCTTTTTTGTTTCTTTCCAAGATTTTAGTGTTAAAAGATAAAGATTTTTATCTATCCCTATCATTCTTACTGATTTCATAGTACTAAATACACTTATATCTCTTGGGTCTACCTCTAATTCTTCTATATGTCCATTTTCATATTGATACTTTTCTGTATAAATTTTTCCATTTTCGTCTTTATGTTGTAATTTTTTTTCAGCAATTTTTCTAACTTGAATTTTCATTTTAAATCCCCCCATTATTTTATTTTATTTTTTTTATGTAATTGGAGATATGGTGAATTGAACACCTATATAATAAATAATTTTCTACAAGTTTATCTTATAAAAAGTATAAGCACTTAACATTCTACTTAGAAAGGAGGTATGTTTATTAAATGATATTTTTTAAGTAGATTATCACTACTACTTGCTTATTATTATATTATAGAACCATCTATCTCCATATTTTTTTGGCGGTGCCTATAGGACTCGAACCTATGGAACATTAACTGTTCTACGGTTTAGCAAACCGCTGCATTACCACTCTGCCAAAGCACCAAGAGAAAAGAAGTTAGGTAGGACGACATACCCTACATCTCTTTTAAGACCTCATATCGACCATCTTGCGTTAATTCAATGTGCTATACACTAAATCCGAGTGTGGAACATTTTATAATATAAGGCGTGATAGCTGCCAATTTCTATCCTCTAACTTATATAATTTGCAAAGGGAAACTGCGGATAACCTCTGCTCGTTACTTTCTAATTTGATATATTTATCTTACCTACAAACATATCTTAGATTTCACTTTTCTATCTGTATTCAGGGTAAGCCTGATACTATAGTTACCTAATACCTAGAACTAATTAGGCATTTACACTTTCAGTTTTAATTATGTATGCGGTTTCATAAACAACTAACTTTCAATCGCTGTAGAACGGACATTGCCTTCATATCACAGTCTTCTCGTGTATGGTCATAGTGATATATATCTACAAAGTTTTTAATAAGATAGTCCATACAAACTACTAAAATCTTATTTTATTATAGTTGATTTTGCCTTACTCTGACCGTTAAGGCTCGGTAGAATTAAGTCTTATCCTTAACTCTATATATATTATAACATATTTTATAATAAATGTCAATACTTTTTATAAAATTTGTTAAAATATTTTACATTTTATTATCTAACTTATCAGTAAGCCACTTCCAGGCTTTTTTATGTTTGATATATGAAACATTAGCGTCACTAATATTATATATTTTTGCAAGCTCTATATTTGATAGGTTTGATGAATATATTTCTTTTACTTGATTTTCAGTCAATTTATGTTCTCTATTTAATGTCCCTCTAAGTTTTAGAGCACTATTAATTCTAGCATTGTGATACTTGTCATACTGTCTATTAATTAAATCTTGAAAGTTATCTCTATAAGACCCCAATTCTAAATGCTCTATATTACAACAATGTGGATTATCACATTTATGTCTTACCAAAAATCCTTTTGGTATTTTTCCATATTTTTGTTCATATAAATATCTAAAAAGTCTTTGTGGTTTATTGTTTATGAAAATTCTTGTATAACCACAGTTATCTCTACAGTGCGAAATACATTCAATACATCCATTGTCCATTTGTTTTAGTATTACATCTTTACCATTTGGTGATAATTTTCCTATATTTATCATATTATATTTCTCCTTACATTTATTATTATATCATAATTTACTATAAATGTCAAGTACTTTGTAAAATATTTTTAAAATATCTTTCTAACGTTTTATATTTAAAACTATCTAAATATTTCATATTATCCTCATTAATAGGTTCACCTAAATGCTCTTGCTCAATCCTATTTGTATCTTCATCATATTTATGACATATTCTTATAGCTGCTTCTACTGGTAAAAAATCTGTGCCAATAACATCAAGATTTTGCTTTAAATTTATTAATGTATCTGGAATTCTAGAAATATAACAATCCTTTATAGGTTCTTTATTTACTGCATATCTTGATATAAACTCATTTAATCTTACACAATGAGAAAGTTGTTTCCCATCAAATCCATACTTATTAATTTTTTCTATTAAATTAGGATAAGGATGGCATAAAGCTTTTACTTTTTCCTTACTCATTCCAGCAATACAACGTAAAAATTGGTCAGGATTTATATTTACAATATCATCTCTATGGTTAATTAATTCAGATACTAAATCTTTATACTCTGGATTAATAATTATAAAATCTGAATATAATAATTCTATATAACTTATATTTTCTTTTTGCCACATTTCACACATTTTTCTAACATCTTTAGTGTCAATATGTTCTTCATTTTCTAAGATATAAGTATAACTAAAAGGAGATTTACTATGAACGAAATCTTCAAATGAAGGCAATACAACTGCTTTACTATCTATATCTGATTTTTCATAATCTAAATTATAGTTGTACGAACCTTGGTGGGCAAGAAAGACAACTTCGTGTCCTTGGTTTACTAAATAGTCATAGTGTTCTTGCAATCTTTTCATTACTTTTTCTTTTCTATCCATATAAATCTCCTTTATATTTTAATATTCTTTTAAAATAACTTTGTTTTCAGCTAAAGATTTTTTACAATCTATAACTCTTTGATTTGAAGAGCCTCTTAACTTTAATGTAATATCTCTCTGTTCTAAAATAAATTTTCCATCTATTAATACATCAATATATTGTAAAACATTTGTATATTTTTGCATTAAGTCTTCAAATCTATATCCAGTCCAACAATAAATTAATATATTAGGATATTGTTGTTTTATATCTTTAACAAGTTTTTTTACTAAATCTATATTTTCTCCACATAACGGTTCTCCTCCTAATAAAGAGAAATTCCTTAATATTCCATTAGCACATATAGCTTGTAATATTTCTTTAAGTAAATTGTCATATTCGATTAAAAGTCCACCTGTTTCTGACCATGTCTCTGGATTATGACATCCTTTACATCTATGTGGACAATATTGTGTCCAGAAAGAGACACAAAATCCCTTTCCATTTACAATATCATTTTTATCTAATCCTGCATATCTAACTAACATATTATCGTCTCCAATTTGATAATTTATTAGAATGTTTGTAACGAAGAGATACCTCTTCTTGTTTTCCAAGATTAAATGCAGTTTTATAATTTCCTGTCAAATATCCTGTAACTCTTCTTAATTGTTGAATATTATCACTACCACATTCTGGACACTGTTTATTAAATTCATCACAATATCCACAATCTAAACAAGTGTCATTAGGTATATTAATTGCAAAATAAGGAATATCTTTATCCATAGCATAATTAACTAATGTTTCTAATACATCAAGATTATTTTTTACTGTTCCTTCTAATTCTACATATGTTATGCAACCGAGCCGAACTATATCCAGTTAATTGACTTTCAATATCAATCTTCTCAAAAGGAGATAATTCTTTCCATACACTACAGTGCATTGAGTTTGTAAAGAAATCTTTATCTGAAACATCTTTGATTTTACCATATTTTTTTTGAAATTTTTTCATGGCTGTATAACATAAATTTTCTGCGGGAGTAAAATAAACACCAAAATTTAACTTATATTCTTTTTTAAATTCTAAACATCTATCTTTAAATAATTGCTCTATTCTTTTTGCTAATTGCATACCTTCTTCTGTCGTTTGGTCTTTGTCTATTAAAATTCTTAATGTCTCAGCTAATCCCAATTGTCCAATAGCAAGGGTTCCATGCCTCATAGCACTTTCTATAGTTTTACCATCAAATCCAGTCATTACATTATTTTCATACATAAATCTTCCAGACTCTGGATTTTGTGATATTATATAATTATATCTTTCTATAAGCATATCTTTCGCTTCATGAATTTTACTATCTAATAATTTCATAAATATTTCTACTTTTCTACCAGCTTCCATTGCTAATGTTGGCATTATAATAGTAACTGGGCATATGTTTCCTCTACCATCTTTTGTTTGTGGATTGACTCCTGGATTAGCATTTATATCAAATCCATTGGCGGTGCGACACCCCATCGTAGAAAAATAAGTCTTAGGGTCATTTTTATCATAACCTTCATTTCCAGACCAATCTACATTTGCATAATTAGGATACAATCTTTGGGCAGTTGACTTTAATGCTAATTTAAATAAATCATAATTTGGTTCTCCTTCTTTTCTATTTACACCTTTCATACATTGGAATATTCCACAAGGAAACACTGGTGTCCTATGAACCTTACCCACACCTTTTATAGAACCTTCTAATAATGCTTTAATTACCATTCTGCCTTCTGGCAATGTACATGTTCCATAATTAATTGAAGTAAAAGGCAATTGATTGCCTGACCTACTTTGTAAGGTGTTTAAATTATGATACATTCCTTCAACCGCTTGTTTCAACTCTTTCTTCGTTTTATCCATAGCATATTTATAAGATTTTGGAAACTTTTTATATCTTTCATCTTCTATTGATATTTCTTCTTTATCTTCTAAATCGAAAAAACAGTTCATTTCTTCAATATATTTTACCCCATCCATAAAATGTTTATAAAAACTTTTTCTAACATATGGAACCATAGTCCAATCTAAATGTGTAGCAGAAACTCCACCAAATTGTTGTAAAGATTGTAGCTGAAATATAACCGCTAATAATTGGAATGCTGTATTAATACTTTGAGCAGGTCTAACATCTGTTTGTCTAGTATTAAAACCGTTTTTCAATAGGTCATCAAATGGTATAGATAAACAATTGTGCATACCTATAGCATAAGAACTTAAATCATGTATATATATTTCATTGTTCAAATGATTGTTTTTTGACATGTCAGATACTATATAATTTAAAGCATAATCTTTAAGTAATTCATCTCTAGCTTCGCCTGCTCTTCCGCCAAATGAATTTTCGTCAACATTGGCATTTTGATTTTGAACATCAGTGGCATTAATTTTTTTTGCAACATCTTTCATTAATTGACTATTTCTATTTCTAGTATTAGTTCTTTCTTCTCTATAAAGTATATATTTCTTTGCCAATTCAAATTTTCCTAATTCCATAAGTTGATTTTCTATAATATCTTGAATTTCTTCTACAGAAATCTCCATCTTTTTAAGAGATTTGATATTTTTTGCAATCTCTTTTCTCTCGTTTAAATTTGCTCGTTCTTGTTTGCATACACTTTTGTTAGCTTTAGAAATAGCTTCTATAATTTTGTTTTGATTAAACCTTACAATTTGACCATCTCTTTTTACTACTTTCATGTTCTCACTCCTTTATTAAAATTTTGTCAATAAGAGATAACTCATATATTTATTATATCATATTTTATAGTAAATGTCAATACATTTTATAAATTTTATTTTTTTAATTTCCAAATATATCCACATGATGTTTTTTGTTTATTATTTATACAAGAACTAATAGTAGTAGAGCATACACCATAATACATTGCTGCACTTATAATGCTTTCCCATTCTTTTATAAAATTATTGTTCAAATCATATTGTTCAATTACCTTTGTTCTTTTTCGATTAGCATTAGCAACAGCTTTAGGAACATTTTTTCGCAATCCTATTTTCCATGCATGACGAGAATTTTCTTGTATGGTGTTCCATTCTAAATTATCTACTTTGTTGTTCTTTTTATTTCCGTCTATATGGTTTACAGTAAGTTTATTTTCAGGATTTGGAATAAAAGCTTTTGCAACAAGTCTATGCACCCTAAAACACCTTGGCTTTTCTTTATAGTATAAAGTAACTTGTAAATAACCATATTTGTCTACTGAGGCAGCATGAATTTGATTTTTAAAATTTTTTATTCTTCCTAAATTACTGACCTGGTATAATCCTTCATATCCTTCTATATCTTTCCAAACTTCTTTCATTATTTTGATAACTCCACATTAAAATTAAATTCCAAGCATTTTCTTGAAGCAAGATAATCACATTGATGAACAAACTTTTGCATTCCTGTTGAAGGTCTTGGTAAAACTTCTCTTCCAGTTTTATAGTCTTTATTAAAATTTCCCATGTGGGTTTCTATATTTTTAGCTATAGTTTCTCTATATTCTGGACTTATAACTCCTTTTGATTTTCTAACAGCTTCAGCAGCTAAAAGAGGATGTTCTACAACTGTAAATTTTGAACCGTTATTACCATGTTTTCTACTATCGTGTAAAATTAAACTAGCAAGTATTATATCTTGTTGGTCTGAATTATAAGGATATAAATCCGTTCTAAATAATTCATATGCTATTCTAGTTGCTGCTTGAGTGTGTCTAACTAATCCACCTTCTCCTAAACTGTATTCTGGATGATACTTGCCTGTTGAAGAAGCAGCCACCGTAAAGAAATATTCAGGTGCTTCATTTAAACAAGTTTCCACAAATTTTCTAATTTCTATATTTTTAATTAAATTCAATTCTTTTGAAAATATTTCTAATCTATTCATTCTATAATTCCTTTCTATAATGTTTTGAATAATTCCTTCCATTGTTTTTTAAAAATTAAATCCCATTGTTCTGCAGTAAAATTAGGCATTCTTTGAAACCAATCAAATAGTTTGTCAAAATCATCATCATTAAATTCATCTTCAAAATCCCAAGGATAAATATATAATATTTCATAAAATCCTTCTTTACTTACTGGTTGCATATATAATGCACTTTTTATCACTGTATCTAAATCTACCCCAGCAAATTTATTATTAATCCATACACAAGGTTTATGATTGTCATCATTCCATAACAAAATTCTATCTTTCATTTAAAATCTTCCCTTCTAGACATTCTCTACATATAGGAATATAATATTCACCTACAAGAATATCTTCTTTTTTATTTTTTATTGAATAAGTATAATCTGCATTAATTCTATTACAGCATATACATTTAGCTTTTAATATTTCTATATCTGTAGCAATACACATAATATCTTTCATCAACCCAAAAGGTTTTCTTTCTGAAGTTAAATTTAACCCAGCGATTATAAAATCATATCCTTTTAAATGTAAGTCCATAATTATAGACACATCACCTTTTAAAAATTGAGCCTCATCAATTACTATTGTTTTAACATTCTCATCTATATACTGCGGAATCTCTGCTAAATCATCTATTAATAAAGCCATATATACTTGGTTGCTACATCTACTTTTTATAACGCCTTTATCTCTAGTGTCTATATTAGGCTTAAATATTTCTACTGTATCCATATCTAATTGTCTCAATAACTCAATAAGTTCAAAACTTTTACCAGAAAACATGGCTCCTGTGATTACTTTAATCATTAGCCTTTCACCACCTTTAGAGTATTCCCATATATTTGATTATATTCTGTAGGAGATAATTGTTCCATACATTCTTGAATAGTAGCTTCACGATATTCTATATCTACATTTTTAAAATCATTTATTTTGTTAAATTTTACGCTTGGAACAAATTCAAATCTCCAATCATATATATATTTATAACCATAAGAATTAATTTCATTTTGGTATTCTATCACTTTGTTCCTGATTATTCCGTACACTTCATGGTGTAGATTTATTTCATTACTTTTTATATAAACATAATCTGATTTTACTTTTGCACTCACAGGTTTCATTTTTTTTGATAAGAATTTCTTTTGAAATCCTTCTAAAATATATGAATAGCTAACTCTATATAATTTCATTACTTTTCTACCTCCTGCACATGCGTAGCTATTAAATCAGCTAGATGTAACATCATAGCGAATGGATATTTGTCATAAGCCGCCCCTAAAGTATTCCAGTCTTGCTGTCCACTATAAGCTCCCATATGCCATCTAATAGCCATTCTCTCATAAGGATAAAGCTTAATATATTCAGAAATCATTAAAACAGACTTTTCTCCATGTCCATAAGGTATCTTATCATCAACAGTATAATAAGGAACTTGTTCCCACTTTCCTGTTTCTTTGTTTTTTACATTTCTAGTATCTTCTGCGTAGAAATAAGTCTTACAAATATCGTGTAATAATGGGCAGATTATATAGCTAGCTTCATCTTTTACTCCTTCTAACGGAAAAATTCCACTATTCTTTAACTGAATGAAATTTTCATAAACATTTAAGCTATGAAGTAATAATCCTCCTTTAAAAGCTCCATGGAACCTAGTGCTTGAAGGTGCTGTAAAAAAATCTGAACCTTCTAAAAATCTAATTAAATCTTCCATTCCTTCTCTTTTTGTATCTCTTAATAATTTAATAAATTTGTCTTTTAGATTTTTAATATCTAAATCAGTTAATTCCATATTAATCTTCTCCTTTCCATAATTCCTCTTTACAATATAAATAAATATTAATAGCAAGGGCAATCCCTACCGCTAGTATTATTAGAGTTGCCAGTGTATTTCCTATTGCCATTGCAAAAAAGAAGACCCAAACAGTTCCTAAAATAAAAACCAACAAAATCATAGAAGCAAGGATTGCAGCTATAAGAATTAATATATCTTTCATTTTATTCCTCCTTTTCCCAACATTCTTTTATTACCTTTTTAACTTTAAATACTTCAGTTTCCCAGCAAGTATCATTCTAATCCATTGACTCACTTTTTAAAGTAGTTACTTCTGTAGCTCCAAAATAATATTCTTACCCATCTATATTTATTTTATATAAACTATTTCCAACTATATACCATCTATGCTCTTCTCCACCCACCATAGGTTCAACAAATTTTATATCTTTTACAAATTCATATCCTGGTTCGTTATAATATTCATCTACAAAAATGTCTAGTGAAGCAAAATTTTTGGCTTTCTCTTTTATTTTATTAAAAATGTCTTCAAAAGGTTTATTTTCCTCTTCAAGTTCTTTTTCAAGTTCTTCTAAAACTTTATCTAAATCTTCTTTAGAAAGATTTTCTATTTTCTTTATTAACTTATTTATTGTTTTTATATTATTGACCATAATAACCTCCTATAATAAGACCTGTTTTACTAAATCGCTTATTGTTTTTCCATCAGCTCTAACGCCAACTTGTTGCTTTATTTCTTTTATTAGCCTTCCCATATCCTTTTTATCTATAGCATTAATCTCTGAGGCTGTTTCTTTTACAATGATTGCCAATTCTTCCATACCTAAAGGTTTAGGCATATATTGTTCTAACGTGTCTATTTCTTCATAAGTTTGGTTTATTAAATCTTGTCTATCTGCCTTTTTAAAATCCGCCAAGCTATCTTTCTTTTGTTTGATTTGCTTAGCAATAATTTCTAAAATTTCTTCATCTGATATATCTCTTTGTAATTCTTTAGATTTATTTAAAATATCAGCTCTTAATAACTGAACTGTATTTTTAGGAATAGTTAATTTCTCTATTAAATATTTTTTAAAATCTTTAGCTAATCTATCTGATAAATTCATAATCTAATACCTCCTTTTATTAAAAAATATCTGCTATATCTTCTACTATGCTTTTAAATTTAGATTTTATTGGATGACATCTTTCATATTTTTCTTCTTCTGCTTGTAGCTCTTTTTGTTCAGCTAACATTTCTTTATAAGTTTCAACAGTTGAATAATCTCCTTGCATTTCATAATAATTAATAGCTCTTTCTAATTCATTAATATTATTATAATATGCTCCTTTAAATAATAATGGAACCCCATCCATCCATTCTTGATACATATTATCTACCTCCTTCATTATCTTAATTATAGCACAATAAATTAAAAATGTCAATAGTTTTTAATATTTTTTATAAATTAATTTTTCTATATTCCAATCTACATATTTGTTAGAAAGATAATTCTTTGATTTTTCTTGCATTACCAATTGATTTACTCCTTCATCATGTTCTTTATGACAATCATTACAAGCAGTAAATATATTTTCTTCAATTCCGCATTCCACCTTGAGAGCGCCTAATATAATGACAACAAGCGCATTCTACAGGAACATTTTTATGACAAAATATACACTTATGATTATCTCTTTCCCATACTTTTTCTTTAACAGATTTTGGAATGCTTGTAGCTATTGTTCTCGTTTTCTTTTTAGTTGGAATAGATTTTTGTTCTTTATATTCTTTTAAAGTGCAAATTTTGCACTTTGAATAATCTATTTCAGACTTTATATTTAGATGTCTACAATAAAAATACTTTTTATAATTCTTTGACCTAGTTGTCAAATATTTACAATTCATTATTTTGAACCTTCTTTTTGCAATCTTCGCACAAAGGCATAATCCAGCCACTATTAGTTAATTCTCCTGGCTTTCCACACATTATGCAAGTTTTCTCACTTAGTTTTTCATATTTATCCATCCATTGGCTATATTCTTCATAAATTATTTCTGGCACACCGTTATCATACCAATGTAAAAATCCGCCACTTTTCTTTTATTTGAGCGATTTTATATTTATCTTGATAATTAGCTTTTCTTAATATTTGGTCTAATTCTTCGACCATTTGTAGACCAAAAGCTTTTCTCCACCCCTCAGGTAAATCATCAAGCCAAGTAAATTCGCTATCTAATTTTTCATTAGTCCAAACGTTTCTAATTTGTAGCCATGGATATTTTTTAATTAATTCAATGTTATTCATTGCTATTCACCTCTAAACCACATTCTATTAGTTCTTGAAATAATTTTTCTTTATCTATGTCTTCAAATATTTCGTCTAATTTTTTATTAAATTCTTCATCATTCAATTTAAATATATCCATATTAATGCTCCTTAACAATTTTAACATCTCTGCCAAGTTCTTGACAAACTTCTTCTAAAGTCATTTCTTCGGTTTTTTCTCTTTCCCAAGTCCATTTTGGTTTTCTACAAAATTCACTCATATCCAATATTCTCATAATGTCATACTTGCAATTCTTACGGTCTTCATAACGCAAATCATCATTATAATCAGCAAGTCGACTATAATCCCCATCTTTAAGATTTACAATCACTTCATCATTATCTATGCTATAAATAGACCAATCTTTATATTTTTCTATATATACGTATCTTTCCCCATTTCTAAGTTCCACTATATCTCCATTTTTTAAATCTGACTTTTTAAATTGTTTTTCTTTTTCATCTACTAATTTACAATTAAACAAATAGCATTCAAGTGGTTGCCCTTTAGAATTTGCCTCTTTAAATATAGCATAGTCTGAACCAGAGAATGGGCATTTTCTTATATCTATAACTGTATATATATTTCCAACTATTGGACAGCAGTCTGTATCTTCATGTGTTATACTAATCACTTTTACCTTATCTCCAACTTTTATTTCTCTCATATTTTTCTCCTCCTTATTTTTCTTTTCTCTTATATAAGAGCCTATTATATAACCATTTTCATCTATTTGGCAAACCCTTTCAATATTAGGCATCTCTACCCATTTTCCTTGAACTTTCATACAAACTTTCATTATTTCTTCTTTCATACCATCACTTCTTTCTATAATAATATCTCCAGCTTCTCCTCCAGAAAACACATCCTTTTTAGGCTTTGTGACATCATTTGTTTCTACAATCCAAGAAAATACATACCATATAATAAAAACAACAGCACAAAAAATTACAAAACAAACAAATCCCATATATTTACTCTCCTATTATTTCATCAATAACCCCAAGCTTTAATGCTTCTTCAGTATCCATCCACCAGTCTTGTTTCTTTTCATTTACTTCTTTCAAACGCTCTTTAGTAATTTTTGTGTCTTTCAATACTAACTCTTCCAAAAGTTTTTCATTATGTTTTAACATATCTAAATTTTCTTTTATATCTTGATATTTAGAGTAAGGTATTCTTGTGCTTAATTGGTGGTACATTAGTTGCGTATTTTTATAAGCGAATACTTTTGTAGCTGCACCAATTAATATAAAACCACCACTACAACATTTTCCAGAAATATAAAAATAAACTGGCGTTTTAGAACTCTTAATTACATCATACATGGCAAGTGTTTGGTCAACATAACCTCCTGGAGTAGTCATATAAATTTCTATAGGCTCTCGCTTGAAATCTTTTTCTTTCCTTTCTTTTTTATCATCATACTTATTTATGTCTATAATAAACTGAATAAGTGCTTTGGAAAAATCTTCGTCTATTTCTCCAATTAAACATAGACTTCTTTCTTCATAATCTATATCTTTAGTCATATAATTAATTTCCTCCTAAATAAATATTATCTTTACCATTTCTAAAATCATCTTTACAGAAATAGTAATTATCTAAAGCTTCACATATTTCATAAAGATAATTACCTTTTTCCCATACGTCATTAAAGGCTGGCGTTTTAAAAGTAATCTTCCCATTATTATCAATTTTATACTTTATATAAATAGGATTAAAAGGAAAATTTTGCATATATGATTTTGTTATCTTTAATATTTGTATATCTTGTGAGTGAATATTTCCTTTTTTTATCACTATATAATCTTTGAAATTAAGAAAATTACTTCCATAATTATTCTCAATAGTAAAATGTAACTTTAACACTTTTTCTACTTCACTGTACAATATTTCTAATATTTTTTTAAAATTATTTTCACCAATGATACCTGAATCAACTTTGTCTCCTATGTTTCTTCTGCTCCAGTCGTTTGTCATACCTTCACTTTTAAATAACCATAATCTTCTAGTCCAACCAGTTCTTTGCCAACCTAAATCATCAAATCTTGTCTTGTGAAAATCTAAATCTGTAATAAGTCCAAATAAATAATCTTCATCTTCTTCATGATAATTATGATAGCCCCAACTTTTCATATAAAATACCTCCTTAACTTAATCTATAATTATTATAACATATATAGAATTAAATGTCAATAGGTATTCTATAATTATTCTCCTTTATTTATAATATTTTTAAGAACATCATATAGAAGACAATCATCTGCAATAATAATTTCTGATGCTATTTTTGACATTTCATCTAAATCTTCATATTCAAAAAGTGATAATTGAGAGGAATAAATTTGAAATATGCCTTTATTATCAATTTCATTTAATATTTTTTCTAGCTCATCTAATTCTTTTATACAATCTTCTCGACTATCAAATGGTTCTTCATTTGACCTATTCACATCTTTTAATGATATTTTTACCCTTTCTTTTAAATACTTTATTTTATTTATATAGTCATCCATTTTATTCCTCCTTTGGTTCCCAATTATCAACCATATTTTTTATTTCTTTTTCAGTCTTAACAGGTATTCCCCTATCTATACATTCTTGAACCACGCCTTCAATTAAATCGCTCATTTCTTTTGTATTTAAAGTGTGCGTTTGCTTATAGAATAAATACTTATTAAACTTTATCCCACCTTCTATACAATCTCCAAACCATTTTGCATATTTATAAAATTTTTTAATATCAACATTGGCAGGAATTTTTACTCCTATACATTTATTTTTTTCATCTCTTGCAATAGTTCCATATTGTAAATTCATTTTAATTTTCATTTCATCATCAGAAATATTATAAAATCTAGCGAGCTTATTAACTAAAAAGTGAAAATAAGCATTTGCATCTAAACTTCTTCTATTATAAATCCTTTTTATTTCAATAGACATATCTTTTTGGCTGTTTCGTTGTTTTTCTAATTCTTCCATAATAGTTAGATTGTCAGTAGAAATTAATATATTAATTGTATTTGTGTCTGGCATAGATATATCTTTTATTTTTCCTATAAAATCCATATAAGTCCTCCTACTACATAATATAGGCTAGCCAAATAACTAATCCTAAAATAACGATAACTCCAACTATTATTACAATACATGCTATAATAGATTGTTTTCTATCTTCTTTATTTATTTCTTCTTTTGCTTTTTCACCATCTTTTAATATTTCTTTTATTTCATCTTGAGAATATCCTCTTTCTTCTAATTCTTTAGCAATATCTTGTTCTGTGACTTCTTTACTATTATCATTTCCATTATCTTTCATACAATTAAAAGCCCACATTGCAGTCCAAAAATTTGGTCTAAATATATTTGTAGAACTATAAGAACTAAAATGACTAGGATTAGTATTTACTGTTTGTCGTTTTATATTACTAGAATTATATTTGCTTGTGTATGTTTTAGGTTTAGTATAAGTTTTTGGTGTTGAGTAACTTTTTACACCAGTAATTGTTTTTGATTTACTACTGGAAGTAGTTGAGTGTGAACTTGAAGAATGTGTTGTAGAGTGAGTAGAAGTATGTGGTGTTGAATGAGTTGTAATATGTGTAGAATGTGAAGAATGGACACTTGCCCTCGCATATACTGGAATTGCTATACAAGATAATATAGCTACTAAAATTAAAATTTTACAAATTATCGTTTTCATTATACATTTCCTCCTTTAACTCTTTTAATTCTTTTTTTAGTTGTTTTACTGCTTGTATTAATTGATTGATTGTATTTCTTTCAGTATAATATTCTACTGTTCCTTCTAATTTTTTTATACTATCTATATCTATTTTATCTTCTATTAGTTCAACTTCCATACTTATTACCATTCCATTTAATATTAATTCGCACATAAAATCTTGTGCTGTTCTTCTATCACTATATCTACAATTAGCATTTTTGTGTATTCTTGGGTCTGTATCTTCCCATTTATTAATATCTATCATTACAGGACTTAAAAATATATATTGTACTCCTCTTGAAAAGCATAGATAATAACAACTATCATAAGGCTTTTTACATTTTTTAAATCCAATTTTTTCAAATTCTTTCATATCTACTATTGGTACTAGCATATCTTATTTACTCCCCTCTCAAATCATATTGTTCTATATTTTCTAAAGCTTCTTCAAAATTATATCCTAAACAAGGGTCAAAATAGCTCTCCTCTTCATCACCGCTACAAAAAGCCCAGCCGCCTTCATATCCGCTCATTTCTGTACTACCCCTTATAGTCTCGTACCACACTTCTACATTTTTATGCCCTAATTTTTCTAGCTCTTTTTGTATTTTTTTAGCTTTAGGTGTACTATTTACTTTTTTATCTGTATATTTTCCCATATTCCTTATTCTCTCCTCTCTTTTAAAGCTTTCTCAAATTCTATATTATATTCACATTCTTCACATTTTTCATCACAAATAGTGTATGTTTCTGGAGCAAGTGGACAGATTATATATCCTTGCTCTTCTGCTAAAGCATCTCTTAGCCATTGTTCCATATTTTATTTGCTCCTTTCAAAGAATAAACCAGCGTATTCTATTATTTCCACATCATAAGTTTTAAAAATATAATCTATATCTTTTTCTAACACATATATTGTTCCATTTTCTACCTCTAAGTATTTTCCGTCTTTTCCTTGCACAGTATCTCTCAATCCATTCGTAGCTTTTAATGTTACTTTAAAAATTTTATTCATGTTCTATTCACCCCTTTACTATTAAATTTGCATTGATTAAATCCTGTATCCATTTATCTTCCAGTTCAACTTCATCATATCCGAATAATAATGTAAATCTTCCTTGTTTTATTTCTCTATCATCTTCATATATAAATAATTTATGCTGATTATCTGGCAAATACTTACACCAATATTCTTCTCCGTCATCTTCTTCATATTCGAATCCAAACTTTTCAAGTTCTTTTAAATCTACATCGTCTTTTATTTTTGACATATCTATTCTCCTCCTAATAACTCTGGATTATTATATATATTGCCCATTACTTCTAACTCTTTGCCGTAATAGTTATCAAAATCTGCAATCCAACCATCAAAATGAATAATAAATCTTGCTGTTTCTTCGTCCCATTCGATTGTTGCATTCTCATCTTCACCGGTTACATATACAATATCATTTTCATATATTTTTTTCCCACATCTATCATTAAATCCTGTGTATTGCCCTATCGTTTCTGGAATTACTTCAAGCATATATACATTGTAATCATCTCTTTTTATGTTATCGTTAATACTCAAAGCTATATAATATTTATCCTCTTCAACCACTAATGAACCATATACCCATTCTCCGATTATCTATTCCTTTTCCTCTAAATTTTATTTCTCTACTCATATCAATTATCCTTCCTATAAATGGTACTACTTCTTAATTCAGACCATGAAATTTTATTATTTTCTAATTCTAAAAAATGCCCCGTAGATTTAACATATTTGTCTATTACTACGGAGCCATTCCTTAATATACAATATACTTTTTGACCCTTTTTAAAATTATGATGTACCATATTTATCTCCTTAACTTAATAGTATTATATCATATTTTAAATCAAAAGTCAATACATATTTTTAATTTCTTTCAACATTATATTCATTTAATATATTTTCAAATATAGTGGTAGATTTTTTCCATTCTTGAGTATCTGGATTTATAGACCATTTTCCTTCTCTCATAAAACTGTCTATTGATAATAAATCTCCTTTGTTAAAAGGATTAGAAGAGAATATTTTACTTCTAACTTTGACTTTAATTTTTTCGCCATTGTTTATACAATATAAGTCTACTATTTTATTTTTACTTCTTTCTACCATATCTGTTACAAGCCAAATATCTTTATTTATATTAGTATCTACTATATCTACATATCCAAAATATTGTAGTTGATATAATAATTTATCTTTAATAGATATGTCTTCATCTGCCATTTTATCAATTAGTGAGCTCAAGCATTTGTAACTATCAAAGCCGGCATATTGTTTTTCTGTTTCTTTAGCACAAAATTCTTTTAGATATAGCTTTTTGACCAAGTATTCTTTGTCTTTCTTCAAAATCTTTTTATTATATAATTCATTATATATATCTAAAAATCTTAATATTTTGCCTATTTTTCCAAATTCACTAAAATAATCTAATTTAGCTAAAGTTGTTAAATCTGATATTCCAATTCCTTTTTCTTTACAATCTATTAATAAATCTAAAAATGTAGGATAAGAATTGTCTTTTAATTCATATAATTTGTCACCTATAGTTTTTGATAAGCCTTTGATACTAGCTGTACCCTTATATATAACTCCATTGTCACAAGAATATACATTAATAGAGTGTCTAAATTTTGGAGATATAATAGATATATGTTTTAATTCCGCTAATTGCGTACCTTTCTTTATATCCTCATCATTTGCTGCTAAATTTAAAAATGCAGTAATAAATTGAGCCGGATAATAATATCTCAAGTAAGCACATAAATATCCTATCATACTATAAGCAGTTGCATGGTTAAATCCAAACTGATAACTTGCACTATCTTCTATAACCTGTAAAAACTCCTTAACTTCTTTTTCTGCTTCTTGTCGTGGTTTATCAGATTTATTGCAATATCCTTCTAAAATTTGTGGCATTGCAGCATCTAATCTATCCTTTTGTTTTCTTCCTATCGCCCTTCGAACATTGTCAGCTTCACCACCACTTAGACCACAAGCTTCTTGTAAGAACGCAATAGTTTGCTCTTGATACACCAAATATCCCAAACTACTTTTTAAAACATTATCAATTAATTCTGAAGGATTTTTATGTTTCTTATGAGCGAAAACACTATCTCTATAAGTAGCCCCACTAGGTCTTATACAAGCATTGACTAATGTTAAATCATCAATATTTTGCACATTAAATTTTTTTAAAGAGTCAAAGGCAAAATCGGACTCGTACTGGAAGATACCTACAGGGCTACTTTTTATATCTTTCCATACTTTTTTATCATCCCAGTTTATTTCATAGCTTTTTGGATAATGTTTATTAAGCATTTTATATACTTCTTGAATAATTCCAACATTTTTTAATCCTAAAATATCATATTTTACTAAACCACATTCATGTACTTCTTCCATATCATAATAAATAACAGTTTTATCATCTTTATCTTGAAAAACTCCATAATTATCTGGTAAGGTAACTGGACTTGCCAATATACCTGCTGGATGAAATCCTTGAGATATAACAGTATTAAGCATTCCGTCAAAATAATAGAAAACATCAGGATATTTTTGTTTCGCTTCGTCTGGGTCTTTATCATATAAATCTTTAATTTCTTTAACCTCGTTTAAAGGGATTTCTAATGCTCTTCCTATTTCATCTATTGTCCCTTTATCTGAAATTGTACCTAAACTTAATATATATGAAGTTTTATCGTGTCCAAATCTATCCATAATATAATTATATACTTTTTCTCTATCATTTGGTGCGAAATCAAGGTCGATATCGCCGTACCTCGGTTCTGTACTCATTACAAAATCTTGAGAATATAGTATTCCACTTTATTGGGTCAACATCTATTATATCTATTATATATGCTATAGTAGAACCACAACAACTTCCTCTACCAAATCCCCTTGGTATATCATTATTTTCACACCATTCTGAAATTTGAGCCATACCTAACATAAATCCTAACATATTAACCTTTTTAAATACTCTAAATTCTTCTCTAATATTATCTAAATATTTTTTGTCATTAGATATGATACCTTTGTCTAATTTTTCTTTATATTTTTTATTTATTAAATCTTTTAAATCTTTCTCATCATTATCTGATACAATAGGATATTTTATACTACAATCATCTATGATTTCTTCGCACTGGTCGGCAATTTTGTTAGTGTTATCTATTGCTTGTAATATAACTGTTTCTGGCAATGCATTCTGTTTATTAAAAGCTTCTTTAAAATCATTATAGTTTTTAATAACTAAGTCAAAATCATCTTCATTGCCATAACTTTTATGTTTTGCTTTTAATAATATTTTTCTACATTCTGCTTTATATTGTGATACGGAATGACTGTCTCCAGTTGCCACTAAAGGTTTGTTATATTTCTGTGATAATTTATATAAAAATTGATTGTATCGTGGTTGTAAGTTTTCTTTATCTTTATGATACTGAATTTCATAATAATCATAAGTTTGACATAATTTATCATAAATTTGAGGGTCTATATTTTTTCTATCTGCTAAAGGAGATTTTAAGCACGCTGATATTTTAAATATATGAGAAGATATATTAAAAAATTCTTCAAAAGATAATCTAGGATTATAATAAAAATGTTCTTTATTTGTTGCCATTCCTACTAATTTATTTAATTCTCTATATCCTTCCATATCTTTTGCAATTAGTATAGTGTGATAATTATCTCTTACTTTAGGCTCTAATTGACTCGTCAAATAAACTTCACAGCCATGTAAATATTTAATACCATTTTCTTTACAATATTGTCTCTTTGCAAAGTGCTGAAAAATATTTCCATGTTCTGTAAAACAAATTGCTTTTATACTATTATCAACACAGAATTTTACATAATCCTTAAAATTAGTACAACTATCCAACAAACTTAATTCTGTATGAACATGCAACGGTACATAATTATTCATACCTTTTATCCCTCCTATATTCACCAAAATATTGTAATTCAGCATTTTCTCGAGCCTGAACAGCATCATCATATTCTTCAAATGAGCCTAAATATAATCTCTGCTTATTATAAAATATACAAGCAATCCATTTTTTATTCTTTTTATGCCAATATACTCCTTTATGTCCTGTACTATTATTCTTGTACTTTTTACAGTTAATAGAATTATTAGATTTTTTACATATTCTAAGATTAGTTTTTCTACAATCTGCCCTATTTCCATTTTTATGTTCTCCAATTAGTCCATCTTCTGGATTGTATTCCTGTGATAAACCCAATACTAACCTATGAATAAACATTTCTCTACCATTGACCCACATAAGAGCATAACCGCTAGAATTAACAGCAACATATTTATTATAAGATTGTATTAATGTCAAATCGTCTTTATCTATTTTTACCTTATTATTAATCAATATATAACCATCTTTTTCTTCGTATTTATTGTCTTTTTTTTGTGCTAAAGACTGGTTGTTTTTAAAAACCTCTTTCATTGCGCAAGAGCGGCATGCCATATATTTAGATTGTAATATCTTTTTACCTGCAATAAATTCATATCCACAATCACATCTTACTTTATATCGCCATTCATTTTGCTTTATATTTATTTTTTCTAAAAATGTCAGGTGTCCTAAATGTTTTGGTAAAATATCTAAATCCTTATTTGTATAATTATTTTTATCCATTTTACACCTTCAAATTTAATTTCTTAACAAATTCTGTTTGTTTCTTTATTTCTTTAATTAATTCTTTTATATCTGCCTCATTATTTTGCACGAATTCTCTTGTTTGAGCCTTTAAATATCCATTTAAAACTCCCTCTAAAGTAACATAATATCCCCTATCTCTAAAAACTTCTTCGCCATAATTTTTAGATTTTTTATCTTGTATTTTATCTTTTTCTTTTAAAGTATAACTATTACTATCAGCATCAATAAAAAATTTATCATCTATTTTTATCATAATTATCTCCTTTCAAAATTTTTAATGCTCTTTTATATTCTTTTCTTTGAAACCCATATTTATTATTGCACCATACAAAATGTGGATTAAAATCAATTCCATTATATTTATCACCAATAATATCAGCCGTGTCATCATCTATTATAACATATTCACTATCTAATAAATTATTATTTTCTAAATAATGTTGAATTTCTAATCCTCTAATTCTATTTTTATCTACTTCTGTTACATCTACCGGCACATTATAGCTTTTCATAAATATAGATAATTTTTCAATAATCTTATTAACAGCCTTTTTATTAGTTCTCCAAGTGCTAGATATAACCAATTTAATATCTCCCTCAAAATAATCAATTAATTTAGCAACATATCTAACACTTCTCAAATCAAATATATCAAAATCTTTATTCATTTTTTTAATATATCTTTTTCTACCTAGAATTTTATATATAAACATTGAATATTTTTCATTATTTAAAACACCATCAACATCTAAAAAAATTATTCTCATATTATCTCCTTATAAACCATACTTTTGTTGAAATTCTGCTTCTTCTATACTACAAGCAGTAGTCTCTTCAAATTCAACGATATAAATATATATTATCTTAGGAACTGAAATATGAGTTTGAGTTGCCGTAAAATTTATGACTTTTGCGCCACTATTCTTTTGTAAAAAATCATTTACTTCTTTGTCTAATTCTACTAAAGAATTTCCTCTAAAACTTTTAATCATATTTAAGCCCCCTTAAATTCACTTGCAAAACTATTCATATATGATTTATTTGCAAATTGAATATAATTTTCTAATATTTTTCTACTTTGAGAATATTGGTTCCAAATTTCCTCTTGTTTAATTATTCTAAGTCTAATAGGTTGATTAGTATTACCAACTTCTTGCATTAATTGCATAAATTGTAATTGCACCATATCTGAAGTACCTTGTAATTGCTGCCTTTGAATATTGTTACCCATTTTAATTTCTAAAATATAAATTTCCAAATTATCTTCAAACCCAAAGTTTATAAACATAATATCACCTATCTCTCTTTGTTCTTTTCTTTTAATTCTTTTAATTTCGCGATTACATTTTCTAAATCTGATATAATTTGAGTTACTACTTCTTCTTTATCTTCAATATCAAAATAGTTTTTACTTATATTTAACTCATATAAAGGATAGCTTTTATTTGTATTTATTTCCATTATTTTGCTATTTTTATTTAAATATGATTTATTATACCAGCTTTTCTTTATATGAAATTCTAAATTATTAATATTCATATTTACCCCCAAAAATCAGCATCCCCATACCCAGCACTTAAAATTTTAATACTAGGAACTTTATTATGAACTAAATTTTCTCCATAAGTTCTTTTATAATAAGCCAATTTATTCTTAATACTTCTATATCTATTTACTATAAATTCAGTATCTCTTTGTCCTGGGATAGTGAGTTCAACTGCCACACTTTGAGCATGAGTCTTTAAAGCTTCATTAAAAATATCTTCTAACTCTGATATTTTTTCAATTTTTCTTAACATTTTATATTTCCTCCAAATTACTATTCATATCATTTTCAAAATCTTCACTTTGCATATATTCTAAATATTCTTGAATTTCTGTTTTTAATTCTGCTATATTATTATTCTCTGCTAATATTTTTTCCCATTTTTTAATTGTTTTATCGTTCCTTGTTGCATTAGCAAACATTAAATATAAATCTGGAAATATAATATATTGCTTTTCCTCTAGCATTCTTCCTAAATACCCGTCTAGTTTTGTATTATTAGATACATAAGCATCAATGTAAGTTTCTCTAATATCTTCATTTGAGACATCATTTGCATCCAAAAAATCTTCAGCAATCTCTCTAAGATAGTCTTGCTCATTACTATACATTTCTTTTAAATCTAAATAATCCTCACTAGCAATTATATTATATTTTTCTAATTTTGATATAGCATCAAAAACAGAAGACTCAATTAAAGTTTTTAAACAATTTAAATCATTAATTTTCAAAGAATAATATGCATAATCATTTGCATCTTTATCTGAATTTCTTCCCCATTCATATGAATATTCGTTTTCTTCAGAATTATCTTTTATTTTTATTTCAAAATTTATTTTCTCATCTTGACAATTAATAGACGTAAGTCGTAAAGTTACAACAAATGTTTTATATTGAAATAAAGTCCAAGTTTTTTGCCACATCTCTGGGTTCAAATAATTTTTTATAATAAAGCTATAATCAATATCATATACTTTTATAGCTGGTAATTTATTTTTCATAATTAATCTCCTTTAAATAAATTTAAAAATATTTTTTCTAAAACTTTAACAACAATGGAATTTCCAGCTTGTTTATAAAGTTGACTATCTGACATACCAGATTTTTTTACTTTATAAAAGTCTTCATCATCAAAACTCATCAAACGCCAGTATTCGAGCGGAATTAATTTCCTAATATTATTACCATCTTTTATTTTTGCTTGTGTATTCCCTCCTCCACATGTAGTCAAAGTCGGAGAAATACCTTCTGGCGAATATACTCTTTTGATACTATCATTACCTTTTATATTTAGATTACCAATCTGAATACATTTTGGGTCTTTAAAATCTCTAGTACATAAAATATCACAATAATCTTTTTCTTGTATTCTGGTTTTCCTTGAATTGAAAGTTGAGTTTTTAAGGGATATAAGTTGTTTGTCATTTAGATAGTATTTTTCATCAACTTCTTTTTCTAATAAATCTTTTAAAAATATTTTTAATGGTTCTTTTTCTGGGAATTTAAAACTACCTTTATCAATGTCTTTTCTTATGCTAACTGTATAAATTCTTTCTCTGTGCTGTGCAACTCCATAGTCTTTGGCATCCAATACTTTATAATAAGAATTATAACCTAATTCATCTAATTTATTAATGTAGTTATCAAAGTTGTGTTTATGCTTTTTACTTAACAAATTTTTAACATTTTCCCAAACTACATATTTGGGCTTTAACTTATTTATTATTCTGATGCTTTCATACATAAGACTAGAACGTGTTCCTGAACCTTCATCACCTCCCATCTGTAACCCCGAAATTGAGTAATCTTGACAAGGAGAGCCATGCATAATTAAATCTATATTTATATCTTTATTCCATTTTGTTATATCTTGAGGTTCAAAATTTGTATTATTTATTGCATTATAAGATTTAACTGCATATTTATCTATTTCTACATAATCCACTACATTAACATTCATTCCTATATTTTTTAATGCTTTAGTACAAGCCCCAATTCCTCCAAACAATTCCAAAACCGAAATATTTTTATTTTCCATAATTCTATAATTCCTTTCTAATAATAACTTACTTCTTTCCCAGGTTCTCTTAATTCTAAATAAACTGGAAATCTTAAACTTAAAGAATTATCTTTTTTATTTGTAGTTTCTTCAAAATATTGAACTGTAATTACTCTGCCTAATAATTCTTTTTGATTAGCCCAAAAATAATCTCTATCTTGGTCAGTAAACCCAGAACCAACTTTTACTTCAAATCCTTTATAATCAACTATTACAGCACCTAAAGTTCCTTTATTCTTTCCAGTTCCTTCTTCAAATCCTATTATTTTTAAATCACAATCTTGCATTGCTTTAACTTTTAAAATATTTTTAGTCCTTTTACCTTCATATACAGCATCAGCTAAATTAACCATAACTCCTTCATGTTCTAATGCGATTTGTTTATCTAATTCTTGCTTAACTATGTCTTTGTCATATTTGCCTTGGTATAAAATAGGAACAGGCTGCCAATATGTTGGAGACAATTTTTTATATAAAATTTTAACAATATTTTTTCTATATTGGCATATTAAATCTGAATATTTATTATCAAATTCTTGAGTGGATACGGTATCAAAAATATTAAATATTATTCCCTTTTTATCATTTTCTTTACTATTTACCACCATTACTGTTTCTCTGTACAAATCTTTAGAAGGAATATTATCTTTATCTAATAATAATTCACCATCATAACATCCGTTTGGTAATCTCCATAAGTCATTTTCTAAGTCTTTCAAACCTTCTATCAATTTACCTTGTCTAGAAAATATTTCAACTTTATTATCAATAACTCTTGCTACCGCTCTTATCCCATCTAATTTTTGAGTTATTATTATATCTGGCTTATTAATTTCTAATTCTTCAATTCTATCCCAATATTTTTCAGCTAACATAACATTAAATTCTGGAATTAATCCTGGTATAACTTTATTAATTGTTTTTGAAGTAATGCCAAGTTTTAATTCTTTTGTGAATATTTGTACATACATATCTTTATCTTCATTTCTTTGATTTGAGATAAATTCTAATACATATGCAATATCTATATCTGTGCCAGTATTGTGTTCGTTTAAATAATAAAATACATCCATTATATCTTTTGCCGGTGGATATTTCGTTTGCATAGCAACCTCTTTATTAATTTTTTTTGTAGATAATCCTGTTATAATATAAGGATTATATAAAAAGAATAAAACATCTCTAAATAAACTATTATTTTTGTTTTCATTAATTATTTCTTGAAGTCTCTTACCAGAACTATTTTGTAATTCTTTGAATATTTTAATTACTTCATCCATATTTTTTACCTTCTTTCTTAACTTTTCTATATTATAACATAGATTATTTTATTTGTCAATACCTTTTATAAAATTTTATCTGCAATTTTTGGAGCAAAATACCAAGCAAAAGGCATTGGTAAAAAAGTAGTAGTAAATATAATAATGTTTGCAACACTTTCAATAGGTTTAAAAATTAGCAATAAAGGCAACCCAAATATTATTAATCCACCACCAAATGCACACATTGACATTAATGTTAATATAATTATTTGAATAATTGATATAAATATTTTCATTGATTTCTCCTTTAAAAAATAAATTTATCTAATTCGTTATCTATCTCTTTGTTTTCTTTATCTTCTTTATACATTTCTAACGCATCTAAAAAATCTTGCAAATATTCACATCTTTGTCTATGACCGCATAAATTTTGACAGTAGAAAGAAGTATAAGGTGTAATTTCTTTTGGTTCCCACCAGCTTTTTTTATTTTCAAAAGTTTCTATATTATCTATTTTTGCATTAATAAAAGCTTGTGTTTCTTTTTTCCTTTCTTCTGTAAAATCATAATAACAAATATAATCTTTAATGGTATATTTTTCTTTAATTGATAAGGGCAAATCTTTAAAGCTGTTATCTTGAATTGCTTTTTCTACCATTAATTCTATTTCCAACTCACTATATTTTTTTAAAGCTTTTAATTCTTTTGTTATATCAGACTTTAATTTTTCTATTATATATCCACGTTCAGCAATAGTAGTTCTTATATTACCATTTTTTAATTTATAACTAATTTCAACATATTTTAACATTTCCCATGCTAAATCTTTAACTTTATATCCTAATTGTTCCATAGCCAATCCATATAGAATTAATTGTCTGCCTTTTTCTTCCAAATCAGCATTTGCAAATTTACTACTAGTTTTATAATCTCTAATAGAAACAGTGCCATCTTCATTATAAATAAGCAAATCTATAATTCCTTGTAAATAATGACCATTTATTTCAATTAAAAACAATTTTTCAGTTTCTACTTTATTATATACTGGTGCCTTATAATTTTGAGCAAAAGATATAATATCATTCTTCCATTTTTTTTCTATGTTTTCTGTTGGAAATTTTATATCTAAAAATTTAGCTTCATCTAACATTTTGTTTACTTCTTTTGGAAAATCTACTTTTATTCCATTTTGTATATTTTCTAAGCATTTGTGTATTCTTGTCCCAGTAAAACCATATATATTATCTTTTCCCCTTAAATGTTCTACATAAGTTTGCCAATATTCCCAACCACATTCATCAACTGTATTAAGTCTGCTAATTGAATAAATAGTATTCCCTTCTTCTCTTAGTTGATTTATTTTTTCTTTAATATCCAATTATTCAGCCTCCAATCTTATAAAATCAGCTTCGGGTTCTTCATCTCTTATAATCTTAAATTTATATGTCTCTGGTTTATAATCATCCCATATTGGAACTTCTACAAAATAAATATATTCTGGTTCCTCTTGGTCATATAAACTTATCCAATTGTCCTTATAAAATTCAACTCTTAAATTCTCAAACTTTCCTAGGGCACCATCTAAATTCCCAATATTATCATATATTACTTCTACTAATTTTATAGTGAAAATCCCCAATTTGTTTTTCACTTTTTTAATATCTCCTATTTCCATAATTCTATCCTTTCTTTATAATTCCAGCCTCAATTAAATCAAATATTACATCAGGAATAATCCAATCTTTATTAATACAAAAATCTTTCCATTCTTCTGCTAGGCAATAGCAACTATCGCAATACATAAATCTAACCCTATTATCGTTGTTATCTGTGTCATTTACCAAAATAGAACAATCACTATCACCATCTATTTTCTCAATAGTATAATAATAAATATCATAATTATCATAATGATTTTTCTTAAATCCAAAATTCTCTAACTTTTCTAAATCTTCATTGTTTACTATCATAATTTTCTCCTAACTCCATTCAAAATTTTTACAAGGTCTTATACCTTTCTTACAAGTTCCGCCTATCTCAGAATATCGACAATCATAGCAAGTAACTGGCGGTTGATTTTTACAATTTGTACAAGGAAAAATATCTTTTCCACAATACCTTTTATATTTACATTTTTTGCATTTCTCTTTCATCTTCTATCACTTCACTTAAATCTTCAAAACATTCTTTAGGATTGCTTCCTGAATAACTTCTTTTTAAATAATCATGCCCACCATCTACCGCACATTTTCCACAAGAACAAAACTTAAAGTCATGTCTATTTTTGCTCTCTATAATATCTCCGCAAAATTTACATTTTATTTTATTACTAATTATCATCTTCATCGCCCCATTCTTCATAATAATTATTATATTCTTTTATAATTTCTTTAACACTTTCCAAATCCAATTCTACCCAAATTCCATTACCAGGTGATAAAATCATACTATCTTCTAAACAATTAATTATCATTATATTACTCCTTTATTATTTGTAATTTGTTATTTACATATTCTGTAATTCTGTCTAAATTCATTCTTATTTGCCTATATATATCTATTTTTTCAAATTCATCTGGATATTTACTAAATAATCCACCAACAGCAATTTCATATTCTGTTTTGCTCCAATAATGGTATTTAGCCCAATTATCTATATATTCTCTTAACTCTAAATATGTTTTTATTTTCGCAGCTTGTATCTCCAAAATAAAATCATTACCAAATATATTACAGTTTTTTATTTTTCCAGAGTTAAAATCTTGCATTAATACATTCCACTCCAATTTCATATTTTATCTCCTTATACTAATTCACTATCTATATCTAAAGCTTGAAATATTTCATTTAATAATTCATACCCAAATTCATTGAATTCATAAGATTTTGGTTCATAATCAAAGTCTTTTTCATATTTTGCTAATTCTATTTTATTCATAAAAAATACACTATCATTATCCACAAAAACTTTATATAAATTTTTATTTTCTAATAACATAAGAAACATGTCTTTATCACTCATATTTTACTCCTTTCTAAAACAACAGTCTTTTAATAATTTCTTAAAATTTTCTTTCCCAAAATCTGTAGGAGAAGCTTTACTTCCTTGTGGTATTACTATATTTTTATTATCATATATACAATATATTTCCTTATTATTATTAAATATACCACCTTTTAATTTATCACATTGGGACATTATATGTTCAATACTAACTCCTTCATCTAATGCAATAATAACTTTCTTAACAGGCAAAGATTTTATTATTCTTGCTTGTTTATCTGTAATTGTACAATTTCCAAGAGCTAATCCATTATGATAACCATAACTATCTAGCTGCATTACAAATTTTTCACTCTCTCCAATTATTACATATTCGCTTTCTTCTATTGTCTCCTTATTTTCGTACAACCCATAAAGATAATTACCTTTTGGAAAATTTTCTAATGCTTTCCATTTAGGATTGTTTCCAATATCTGAAAAATTATATCTACCAGTTAATCCAACAAGCTGACCTTTTTTATTAAACCAAGGAACAACAATTCTTTGTGTTAATGTATCATATTTTATATTAAATTTATACTGAGTTTGCAATGAAATATTGTCTCTTAAAAATCGTATATTAGGATGATTAACAAAATTATTCAATATATCATTTGAAATAATATTTTCTTCTTTATTTTTACAATGTTTTACTCTTTTATATATTCCGTTAAAAATATATGGAGTTTGAATTTTGTCAAAATCTTTAATTCCCAGCGCTTTTAATATAAAATTTATAGTCTTATTTAAGTTCCAATTATTATGAAGGCTAATTAAATAGAATAAATCTCCACCAACACCTTTGCTAAAAACATAAGATTGTAATGTGTCACAATTAATACAAACAGAAGTAGGATTTCCACCTTCATAATAAGCACATCTAATTTCCCTTTTCTCTTCAGAAAAAGAGATGGTATGAAAATCAGTTAATTCTAATATTTTTACTATCTCGTCTGGGTTAGTTATAAGATAATTCTTTAAAATTTCAACTGACATTCTTCCATCTCCTTTTATAATTTATTTTCATCTCCAACATCACAGAAGCCTATTTCTTTCCATTTGTTAAATCCTGGCACAAATTCATAAATAACAGATTGACCTACTTCTCCATTCCTACTCTTACAATGGAAAAATATTTTATAATGTTTTCTACTATCTCTTTGAATTGGAATTTCTTGTTTAATTTTTGTTCCATTTTCTTCTATTTGAAAATTATAAGGTTTTATATCTTGCTTATCTCCAGTGTATTCATCTCTCCAAATATCTCTAAACATGAAAATTTCTTCATATATTTCAGAAATTTGTTTGCTATTAGATAAAACACTTTCATTTAGCCATCTGATTCTACCTTTTGTAGAAAGAGCAATTTGAACTGGAGTGATAACCGCAATACTCTCTTTTGAAGCTATTTGAAATAATTCTTTACTATCATTTAAAAATGATTGCCATACAACATCTGTAGTTGCATCAACTTTAAATGTATCATATATAAATAATTCAAATCCTTGTCTTGCTAATTTTTTTATAGTCCTTTTTACATTCTTCATACTGTAGTCATAAACCCTTTGAAATATTACATAAGGCTTATATTTTTCTTCAATAATTTTATTGGCTTTTTCAAACATTTTCCAATCTTCTTCATTAAAATCTAAATCTTTTAATTTACTTCTATCAATATTCCAATAGTCTAAATCATTTGTTAATACATGCAAATATAATAAATCTTTAAATACTATGCTATCTTGCTCGTTACTAATTATACAAACTTTTATTTCTTGATTAAGTAAAGGTGTTATTATGTTTTCAAAAACAAAACTTGTTTTACCACCATTTGTATAACTAGCCAACATAGTTAAGCCTTTTCTTGGTATTCCGTTACAAAAAGCATTAAGTAAAGGTGAACTAGCTGAAAATTGTAATCCAATTTGTTCTCCAGATTGTTTTCTCATTATATCTTTTTCTGTATAATCTAATGTTTCAAATCTCATATCATGGGTTATTTTTAAAGCAACAGTATTTAATTGAGCATCTAGAAAATCTACGACTTCATCAGCAGAAGACAATTTGTTAAATATATTTAAATTATTAGAAATATCAAAACCTTTCTTATCTAATTGAATAAGTAAATTATTCTTTACAAGTTCATTATAGTAAGCTTCTATATTATCACTGTCTAATATTTCTGTATATTCAGCTATAGCCTTCCAACCACCTCTAGCCTCATATTCAGATTTTAAATCTGGATAATCATTTAAAAATGTAACCAATGATATTTCATCAAAGTTTTTTATACCTTTGTCAAGCATATTCTTTCCTAAATTATAATAAAATTTTCCATCGCTTGTTATTAAATCAGTATCAGGGTCAATAGGGAAATCTCCATAAAATTCTAAAGGGCTTTTATATAATGACAATACGAAATTGCCTTCTAATGGAGTTCTATTTTTTGTTAATTCTAATGATTTGTTCATATTTTTTCCTTTCTAATCATCTAATAAGTCAGTCATATCTAATCTTTTAGTTGGTTTTGTTGTTCTTTTTTTAGTAAGTTCTCTTGCTAAACTATCACTAATTGTTATATTTTTTTGTTGTTCTTCTTTTTCTTGCATATCTTTATACACTTTACTTAAATTATTTTTTATAATAGCAATCATATATGATATTTTTTGAAACTCACTAGAGAAAGTTTTATAATATACATAATCTAAACTTTTCTGTTGATATACAATGGTGTTATAAATAATCTTATATGGAGCATATTTATTAAGATTTTGTATTCTAGAAACTAAAATAGGATTAAAATGTTTTGTTTTATTATAATCAAAATATTTTTTACACATAATATCTATACATTTTTTTCTATATTTTTCTTCTTCAGGAGTTAAATTGAGTTTAGTTGAAAAACTTTTTTGGTCAATTTCTTTGTTGAGTCTTCTGTTTTTCATTGCTTCTTTAATTTTTTGCTCATTATATAACCCTTTTTCTTTAAGCTTCTCTACATTTTGATTAAATCTCTTTCTTGTTATTTTTAATTCTTCTATCGTTTTATCTATTGAATATCCTTTATTTTCTCTATAATCTAAAATTTTTTGTTGTATTTCTGATATTTTTTCTGCCATTGTATATCCACCTTTCTATTTTTTATAGAAATCCCAATAATTATTACCTAAATTCTCAAAAAATGTATTAACATTTTCTTTTGTCATTTCAAAATCTTCATTTAGTTGCATTATTTTATCTAAAAGCATTAAAGAAATTCTATACATTTCATATCCATATGTTCCAGATTTTAAATCTATTTTTATAGTATCTGGATTTTCATTATCTCTATATGCTTTCATTATTAAATTATTTTCGTCCATAATTAACTCCTTTTAAGAAAAAGGGAAGTTTTATTTCTTCCCCTTATTTGTTTTTTTTAGTTCTTCAGGTATAGGAATATTTAATGAGTTTGCTAATTCTATAACATCTGATTTGTTTTGTTTTTCAGACAATACTGCAAAACTTGAGTACCCTAATGTTTTCATTACATTTCCAACATTAGTTTTTATATCATCTGTTCCAGAAGCAAATGCTCTTTTGCATTCTTCTATAAGTTCATCTAATACGCCTTTTTCTGCTTTTTTCTTTTTCTTTTTTTCAAATTCAGCCGCATCAAACATATCGGCTTCAACAATATCAAAAGCATTCATATATAAATATCTTCTTAAATATGTTTGAACCCCACCATAATTTTGAATACTATTTGCTCCTTTAAGGTTAAGTTCTTTTACATCACAAGAATAAGTTTCTGTTTCATCTATTTTATCTATATTTATAATTGTTAATGTTGCTTCTTCTCCAATTTTAGTAGCAGTTGTAAGAATTTCTTCTGAATTATTTTTTGTTGTATTTGAGCTAAATTTGTCTTGAAAATCTACTTTTGTAAATAATCCATATTTATCACATAATTCTATAATTGAAGGTAAAAAGTCTCCTAATTCATAATAACTAAAACCAGAAAAATCGTTCTTACCAGATTTTTTTAACTCTCTTTCACTTAATTCTTTTTTTACTTTTTGTATTTTTTTATAAATGTTCATATTTTTTATTAAAGTACTTTCATCTACTTTATCTTCCATAATTTCCTCCTAATTAAATGGATTTTCTATTGCATCTTTCTTTGCGATGCTATCTATAGTATTTTCATTTTGTATTGTATAATGATTTATTTTGCTTTTAAATTCATTTTCAGTACATTTTAATGGTATATATACTCTACCTTCTTTGTTTAATGTATTATCAGGTCTTGTTAGGCATATAAATTCTGATGCTTCTCCAACTACATTACTCATATATTCTTTTATATCTCTTCCAGCATTTTGTATTTCAAATTGAATATCTTTTGGTAAAGTTTCTAATGGTGGTAATATTAATTGTGCTCCCCTAACATATTGAGCTTCCCAAATTGCTTTGACATAGCCTTCTTCTTTTGAAGGATTTAGATTAGCTTTTCTATGTTTTATTATATCAACTTCAGCTGGATTTTTAAAATCAAATCTATTAGTAACAAATTGAACTTGAATTGGAAAATATTCTCTTTTCCTTGTACTATAATTATATTGGTCTAAAAAGGCATTAATTAAAAATTTATTTCTTTTGTCACTTTCATCTAATGACTCGCTATTATAAAACAATTCAAGTTTTAATTTTAATTCAGGTCTTAATGAATTATCTATTTTGAATGTTTTTATATTAAAATTATTATATAATTTTCCATTTACATAACTTATAGAAAATTCTCCTGTAATCTCATAAATAGTATTATCTGGTTTGCTCATTATTAATTCATAAATTGTTTCTATAAAATCATCTTTCCATATATATTCTCTTTTATCAGAATTTGAACCAAATATTACATATTTAGAAGCATAAGATATTTTTTGTAATATATTACCATTAAGTCTATCTTCAAATTTTATTAATTTTCTACCTGTTTCTCCTACAACAAATACAGGGATACAACCATTAATCAAATTATCACAATATAATTGAACATAAGCTGAATTATTTTCATTTTGTTGTATCAATAATCTTAGATATTTTTTACCTGTACTTGTAGTTTTTATTATATTAGACTTATTTGAAGGCTTGTGTATTTTACCTATAAAAGTAAAAGTATTCATATAATTCACCTTTTATATTATTTATTTTTTTTAGCTTTTTCTTCTTTTTTTAGTTCTTTTTCTGCTTCTTTCATTATTCTGTCTTCTTCAGCTTTTCTTTTTTCTTCTTCAGCTTTTTGTCTTTGATAAGCTTCCATTTGTCTTACATTAGCAGTAGTTGTTAAATAAGCTTGAAATAAAGTAGCATATCTTTTATAATTTCTAGTATCATCCTTTCTAATAGCTTTTTGTAATTTTGTAGCTTCTCCTCTTAAAAATTCTAAATCATCAATCATTTTTTTAACCTCTCCTTTTTATTTATTCTATAAAATAGAAATGTATATTAGTATTAAAATAAAATTAAATTAAAATCATATGCTATTGAATATCAATAGTTTTTATACTTCCTTCTTTTGGTTCTTCGTATTTTATAGTAATATATAAAAGACCATTCTCTAATTTAGAACTTATATCTTCAATTTTTTTATTATTGTCTAATATAAATTCTGAATGAATAGAATATTTACTTTTTGGACTACCAAGCGTAGGTTCTGTTTCACCTTCTATCACCAATTTTGATATTCCATTCTCTTCTATTAATTTTACAGATAAGTCTTTCTTATCTACTCCTACAACATTGTGAACTAAAGTCACTCCGTTGTCATTTTTATGAACCGAGTATGGCTTCATATCCTTTTCTAATCTATTAAATTGATAAACTTCTTTATTCCATGCAAATGGGTTAAATAATAAATCTAACATATTAAAATCACTCCTTAAAAATAAAAATTTACCAATATACATTCCTACTATATACTATTATAACATAATTTAAATCAAATGTCAATATTATTTTTCATTTTTTGTTTCTTTTTTTGTTGAATAAAAATCAGCATAATCTTTACAACATATATCTATATTGTGTCCACATTTTGGGCAACCATTTAATAATCTTCTTTTTATTACATTCTCATTGCCATATTTTTCTTTACTTTCTTTTGCATAATTTTTACATTCTTTAAGTAATTCTTTATCTTTTTTTAATTCAACATAAGCAAAAGGTAAATCAAACTCCATGCCATTATCTGTTGTCATATGTTCTTTTTCTTTACAATGAAAACATTTTGCTTGAAATTTTGCTTTTTTCTTTTCTGGTTTTTCTGGTACGAAATCTACTTTTGTTTCTTCCATAATATCACTCACTTTCATATAAATAATCTAATTTTGATATTAAAACGTTTGAGAACTCTCTCACATCTTCTATCGTTGCTTCTGGCGGCACAGTTATTCTAATAACACCATTCTGAAATTCTTCAGGAGTATCTATTTCTTTAACAACATAAGATATTGTCTCATTTGAATTAGAATGACAAGCAGACCCCACGGAAACACAATATCCTTCTTGGTCTAATAGTAATTGTAGAGTTCTACTATCTATATCTTTAAAAGCTACCAATAAACAGTTGTCTATCCTATTCATTGGAAAACTCAAAATACTAACCTTATCTTTATCCCAATTCCATAATCTTCCAATTAATTCTACTATACTTCTTCTTATTTCTACTCTCTTGTCTATATTCCATTTTTTTGTTATTGTTTCTTGAAGACAAAGCGCCATATCTAAATTTCCAAACACATTTTCAGTTCCAGCTCTTAATCCTTTTTCTTGTCCACCACCTTGTATAAGTGGATTTAAAGTAATGTTTTCTTTTTTGTATAGTATGCCAGTTCCTTTTATTGCTCCAAACTTATGACCAGAAAAAGAAGCCATATCTATATTTGACAAATCCATATCATATAAACCAACACCTTGAACCATATCACTATGAAATACTATTCCATGTTCATGTACAATATCTGCTATCTCATTTATAGGGTTTATTACTCCTGTTTCATTATTAACTGCCATTACACTTACCAATTTTGTTTTATCTGTTATTAATTTTTCTACATTAGAAGCGGTAATTGTGTTTCTAATATCTGGACTAACATATTTTATAGCATAACCCATTTGTTCAAGTTCTTTGCAAGTATTTAAAATTGCTGGGTGTTCAATTGTAGAAGTAATCAATTCTGAACCCTTTGGAAATTGTATCATATATCCCTTCAAAGCTATATTATCACTTTCAGAACCACCACTTGTAAAATAAATATCAGAAGCTTTACAGTTAAGCATTTTTCCTATTAAATTTCTAGCGTTTTCTAACAATAATTTAGCATTAACTCCATTATTATGAAAACTAGAAGGATTTCCAAATAAATATTCTTTTGAATATAATTCCAATATATCTTTAATTACTTCTATATTAGGTAAAGCAGTTGCAGCATAATCAAAATACTTCATATTTATTTCTTTCCTTTCTTTTTTAATTCTTTGGTTCTTTTACAAACCATAATTGTACTTCTAAAACTTTGTTTACAATCATAAGGACATTTTATACATTCTGAATTATATTCTATATCTCCGATTTTCATTTTTATAATATATGTTTTCTAATTTCATTTATTGCACCACCCTTAGATTAATTGTTTTCTTTCCAAAATTTAATGCAGATTGGTGGTTGCTAAAAAATATATCTATACGATTACCTTTTATAGCTCCACCTCTATCTTCAACAACGTAATTTCCCATGCCTTGTATTTCTATTTTAGTTCCAAATTTATAAAAACTTGGCATAGCTACTGTCCTACCTTGTGTTGCCATTGTTCCTGAAGCTGTTCTTCCTGTTGATTTTCCACAACATTTGGCACAGCCACAATATGCTGTAGCTGTAAAAGTTACCCAACCAGAATTATTTCTAGGAATTTCTTCACTACGATTTGTAGTTTTTGCTATTTGCACAGCCTTAGCCTTTTCTTCTTTTTCTTTTTCTAGCCTAATTTGTTCTTGTTTTTCTTTTTCAATTCTTTCTGCTTCAATTCTAGCCAATCTTTCTTTTTCTAGTCTTTCTGCTTCTTTTTTAGCTTTTTCTCTTTGCATCATTTTTTCTTGTATATCTTTTGGAATTGGTACATTAAAATCTACCTTTTTATTTTCTACTATTTTTTCTGTAATTGAAATTTCAAATGTTTGAGAAACATCATTTTTTATTTTTAAAATATCATTTTGGTTTTCCATAAAATCCATAAATTTCGGTATTATAAAAATTCCAAAACTTATAAAAATTATACTAGCCAAAGTAATTATATATTTTTGCATATATCCTACCCCTTAACAACAAAATTTTGAAATACATGATTTGCTCTATCATCTAACCCTTTTAAATATATATCTGTAGTTCCAGAACTACTATGTCCTAATACAGACTGAATTTCTTTTATATCAAAACCTTCTCCATACATTGCAGTTGCTGCACTTCTTCTTAAACTATGAGCTGATATATTTCTATTAATATTAGCTCTTTTTTGTAATTTATGAATTGTTCTGTCTATACTTTGTCTAGACATTGGATTTCCAGCATTTGATACAAATAATTTTTCACATTCTGTTTCTTTTCTAACTTTAAGATAATTATTAATTAATTCGGTTACATAAGAATTAAATTCAATAATTTGTAATTTTCCACCTTTTCTTTTTGCTAAAATACGAGAACAATTTTCTCCATCTTCATTAATAAATTGTTCATACTTATTTAAATCTAAATTAATAACTTCGCTAACTCTTAATCCTGTATTTAAAAATATACCACAAATTGCCGTTTCTCTAGGATTTTTACATTGTTTCATAAAGCTATGCATTTCTTTTACTGTTAGCCATGTAGTCCTTTCTGGATTTACAGTTGCTTTTACATTAGAATGGATACCTGCATTTATTATAGGATTAATAGTAATATCATATTTTGAATTTTTTAATAAATAAGAATAAAATGAACTTATTGCACTGATTTTTGGTCTAACTGTATTTTCTGTGTTTCCTTTTTCGTTGATTAAATAATCTATCCAATTATAATAATCATCTGCATCCATTTGTTTAAATTCTTCAAAAGAATTTATATTTTTATATTCAAAAAATGCCTCAATATTTGTTCTATAAGATTTTTTTGTTCCTGTTGAACGAATTGTATTTAACCAATTTTCTACTTCTTTAATCATATCTATCTCCTTCTTTCTATAAGTATTATAACACACTTTCAGAAAAAAGTCAATACTTTCTTAAAGATTTTTATATTTTTTTTGAAAATTTTATTCATCTTCTATTGTAATATATAACCTATTATCTGATAATGCATTGTTTTGGTTTTCATTATAATTATCATTTGTTAAGTTAATATATCCCATTTTAACATTTTCATCATCATAACATATTAAAATTTGAGATATATCTTTTCTGTTTACATCAAAATCTTCCTCATTATCACAACTAATAATTTTTGTATAATCATCTACAACCAATAATAAACTTCTAACCATTGGTATATCAGACATTCTTCCCCTCTCTATTTGAGAACAATCTATAAGCATTTCTTCAATTATACAATTACACTCTAGAATGTTTTCTTTTTTTATACGATAAGTTGTGAAATCTGAAAGCATTAATTCTATAAATTTAATCTTCTTCATAATTTGTCTCCTATTTTTTGTTTTTAATATTTTTTATTTTATTTATATCAAATGTATATACTTCATTAACTATTATTGGCGTAAAAAATCCAATTAAATATGGTGCTACAAAACTCGTATAAATTGTTGCTACATATATAGATAAGAACACACTAGCTAAAGTTATTAACATTAATAATATCATTTTTAATTTCATTTTACATACCTCCTTTATATTTTATATAAGACAAAACCCAGAATTTGTCTTATTACTAAAATGGTAAATCATCATCAACATTTGAACCAGTTATTACATCTTGTATTGGTTGAGCATTTTGAACAGATTGAGCTCCAGGAACTGTATATTCATTTATATATAATCTCCAATAAGTTTCTTTTCTTCCAGTTTGTTTATTTTCAACTATATCAAATGTTAACCATCCATTTGTTACATTAATTTTTGTTTTATTAGGAATATCTACGCCTTTTCTAAAACCAACATTGATATAAGCATTATCATATCCTATACTCCCATCTGGATTTTTCTTTGTTTTTGCAATGCTTGTAACATAAAATCCTTTATCATTTTTAAATATCATTGTTTCTCCAGTAAAATTACTTTTTAACATATTATCTTCCTTCCTTTTCTATAAAAAATTTTTCTAAATAATCCCTTTGAATATCTTCAAACGAGATAGGTTTATAATTAATTCTTTCTACACAAACACATAAATGGTTATTTAAGTTCATATCTGGGTATTCTGAACTCAATAAACTATCGTGTATATGTCCATGTATATTGAACTCATTATTACTTATATATTGTGGCTCGTGAGACAAAGTAACATGTCTAAGATTAGAATTTCTATCAACATAATATAATACTTGCGGAGTACTAAACACTTCTTGAAATCCTATATTTCTCCAAGACATTTCTCCTCTATCTCTATCATGATTTCCTCTAATCATAATTTTATAACCATTTAATCTATTACATATATCTTTTGTCATTTCTGTAGATGCAAAAGAAAAATCGCCTAAAAAATATAGAATATCTTTGTTTGTAACAATTAAATTCCAATTTTCTATAATTTTTTCATTCATTTCATTAATAGAACTAAATGGTCTTTTGCAATATGGAATTATGCTTTTATGATAAAAATGCGTATCACTAATTAAATAAATCATATTTTCACCTCTTCGTATATTATAACATATTTTTAATCAAAAGTCAATACCCTTTTTAAATTTTATTTATATAATAAGTTTCATTAGTTCTTTTTACAGAATAGTATTTTTTATTTATTTTTGAAAATACTTTATCTAACTGTTCACTATTAAATACAATTCCTTCTTTGCCATTCGTTATATCTCTAATACAATTGGATATTATATCTTCTGAATAACTTTCTAAAGATAAGTCATAAGGTTCATTTTCTACTGTACCAGGAATACATTTTTGGAAGTCACAATATTTAAAACTTTCTTTGTAATTTCCATTATCTAATACTATAAATGAATTAGTTATTTGACATATTTTCCCTTTTACTTCTCTTGTGTATTCATTGCCTTGGTCATCATAGCTATATGTGTTTAATTGAACACTTTCTCCTAATTTGAAATCTTCTTTTTTCATTTTAATTACCTCCTAAAATATTTTAGCTCCAATAAATTTTTCTATTTTTGCTTTTAATTTTTGTTCTTGTATACTTATCTTGTCTAGAGTTATGTTTTTGTCATCCTCTAACATTTTAATAGTATCTTGGTTATTTTGAATTTGAGCTTGCAACAATTTATTTTGTTGTTTTAATTCTTCTATAGTCATATTATTCCCAACAACTTTGTTATTATAATCTTCTTTCTCGTTTTCTATTTCTTGGCTTGCATTTTCTACAAATTGTATCATTTGAGAAATATATTGTTTATTAAATTCTTCTCCAAGACCTAAATCTATTTTATATAAAGTAATTAATTTTGTTTTATTTTTGTCTATAACAATTAGCCAACCATTTTTGTTAATTCTAAAATAAGTATAATTATGTTCTTTATTTTTTCCATACCAAAAAGGTTCTGAATATTGGTATAATTTTAATATTTGTTGTTTTACTTGCTCTTCATTTTGAGCAAGGAATTGTTTTATTTCATTCCCAGATTTATCCATTGTCCTTTCTACATATCTTTCTAATACATGTTCTGTAAATTCAATGTTTTCTAAATTTTCTTCCATTTTACATACCTCCCTATTTCTTAACTATACTAATTATAACATAATATTTTTAATTTGTCAATACTTTTTGAAAAATTTTTTGATACTTTTAAAAATTATTTATTATTTTTTATTAAAACATTTCTATAATAATTATAATCACCATCATGTTTTGTATTAAAACTCATACAAGTAATATGAATTTCATCAGTATTTAAAAATTTTCTTAAATATTTCAATTTATTTAAAGTTTTATTATCTAATGTTTTGTATTGGTCTTGAAAATAATTACTACATTGTTTTCCTTTTACGTAAGGAGTAATATCTTTGTTAAACCAGCTTTTATATAAAGCAAACTTTATAAATTCTACACCTTGATATAAAGCTCTGCTAATAGTTTTATGAGCACTAGTATCGCATATTATAACTTCGTTACCTAATGCTAAATCTAATAAAAAATTATAATCTAAATCACTTAATAATTTATCCCATAAATGTCTTTCGCACACTGTACTTTGTATTCTTACAAATCTATAATCTTCATTAAAATCTGGATTATCTAAAAATTCAATCCCATTTGTCAAATTAAGATAATATCTTTTCATATTTTATCACCTACTCTTTTACTTTATTTTCAAAATATTGTTTTATACTTCCTTCTATTCCATAATAAGCAATATCATCTTCTTTTAATTTTTTTATTATCTTGTCATAAGCCATACAGCATATATAGTTTGACATTAAATCAATTTGTTTGTCTTTCTTTTCTAATAGCTTTAAGACTGTTTCTATTGCTACTGAATTTCTTGTTTTTAAATATTTTTTATCTATATTTTCTTTCATTGTTTTTAATGTTTCTCTTGCTTCTTCTTCATTCATGGTTTATTCACCTAACTTTCTCCCACACATTGGGCAATAATTTATATCTATTTCTAAATCATCTGGTACTCCTTCTAATGCTTTTCTTAATTTACCAACTGTTAAATTACTCATTATCATCATCTTCCTCTCTATAAAATATCATTATCATTGCTAATATTATATTTGTAACTATTAAAATAGGCATTGAAATTATCCAGCTTAGTCCTATTATAAAACCGTTAGCTACATCTGCTATTATCTCTCCCGTCCATATTTCTCCGTCCTCTAAATCTTTCAATATATATCTTATTATAGTAAGTATTGAAACTATTATTCCTATTATCAAATATGCTTTAATATTAATTATCATTTTTACCCTCCAATTCTTCATTTAATATATTGTATTTTTTATTAGTTCCAGAATATATAATGCTATCATCATCATTGTTTAAAGCTTTCTTGGCATATTCTACCAATTCATCTATTACATTTTTTAAATTGTCAGTATCATTATATCCATCATAATCAAAACCAATTCCTATTATTAATCTTAAATACTCATCTTTTATTTTTAATTTTCTTTCTAAATCCCTTTCCTTATCTATATTCCATTTTTCTACTATTGGATTTATTTTTACTGGATGAACATATTTTACTTCTTCGTTTAATAATCCTGTTAATCCATAAGTATGTTTTTCTAATTCTACAATCTCTTCTGGTAAAAATGCTCTAGTATCTGCTTTTAATATCATACAATCTACTAATCCTAGTCCTTCAGCTGGGCTACCATAATATGCATTTTCTGTTTCTTTAGACACCCAAAATATTTCCCATTCTTTATTATCTATTTCTTTAATTCCAGGACTTCCTATAGCTTCATTACCATCTGGAAATAATAAATGATAATATTTACAAGCTAAAATATCCCCTTTATTTTTTATATATTTACCTTCTTCTAATTTTTTATATTTCATTATATCCCTCCTAATTTTCAACTTAATGGGGTAGGTTTTCAAAGCAAATCTGGATTTCAAAAAACTACTTTTAAAATTGAAAAATCTACTTTTATTTTTGTTCGGAATTTTCTTCCGTTTTTCCATATTGTTCTATAAGCCAATTTTGATAATCTTCATTAATTTCATTATTCTTATCTAATATATTGTTTATATCTCCATTATTTTTCTTATTTATATATTGTTTATTACAATATTCACACAATGCTTCATCTACAAAATAATATAAACATTCTATAAAATTAAAACTATTTCTATCATATATTATATTACTTATATATTTTGAAGCATTAAATGTATTTTTTATTAATTTATATTTTAATATTTTTTTATTATTATCTTTAATTAAAATATAAAATTCAAAATTTAAACCCCTTAATTTATCTGAAAAATTTTTACTTTTCATTATATCATTAATTTGAGCAGCAATTTTTTTCTTATATAATAAAGACATTATTTCAATATTAAAAACTTTATTATAATAATATGCAATCTTATTAGAAATAATTCCAAAATTATTATCTCTTTCTGTGAAAAAATCATTATTAATATCCATATTTTTCTCCTTTCTAACTTTTATGATTATATTTTATCATATTTTTTATCTTTTGTCAATACTTATTTTAAATATTTTTAATATTTTTTTGAAAAATTTATTTTTATATTTGCCGGGTGATTTTTTTATTTTCTTGTTACAATTGCTTTCTCTTCTTCGATTTCCAAATTGATATTGCCCGGGCGATTTTTGAAAATTATGTTACATAATTTTGTATCTCCCAAAGTTTCAACAGAACTTTATGTCAAAAATATGTTCGATTTACATAATTTTATGTAATAATCACAATTTATAATTATATTATTCTACTAAATAGGTCTAGGAATAATGAGGATAGCCGTAGAACGATTTTTATATTTTAAGTATATAATTATATTCCTAAAATATAAAATGGCTTATTTTGGATTTTAATTTCAATGTTCAAAAAAATAGAGAATACACTATGCTTATCGCAAAAAATGTAATCTCTATTATTACCTTCTAGTTTTAAGTTCTAGCAAACTCTTATGTAATTAATTTTATTTTAATAATTATAAATTCTATATGTAATAATTTGTAATTGTTTATCATTATTAATTTTTTCAAATCTAATATTAAAATAATTTAATATAAATTCAAAAATATTAATTTGTGAAATATAATCAAACCAAATGTCTTGAACTGTATTACATTTTAACCCTTTATTTTTGGCTTGTAATAAACTATTTATAATATGTCTTAAATTTTCTTGTCTAATATCTTCTATATGTAATACTATATCATTTTGTATTTTTAATCTATTCATATTATATAAATCTGAGAATTTTTTATCACCATAAAATGCTATCATATTTTACCTCCTATATAAAATTTTATGTAATTAATTTTTAAATTCAGCAATTATTTTTATGTCTTTTGAATGTTTAGCTTTTTTCTTAAAGTTATTTAATAAATAAAGACTATTAAAAGTTTTGCTAAATTTTTGGTTATTCTTTAGATTTAATATAACCAATTCATACATACTGACCACCTCCAAACTGTAATTACATTATAACATATAATATTTTATTTGTCAACACTTTTTAAAATTTTTTATAAAAATTTTTTAATCTTTAAAATCAAATTTAAAGAAAGCTAATATTAATATATATAATTATATGCCTATTATATAAAAATGGCTCTATATCCATTCTCGTTGCTCCTAGACATATATAAAATATTATTACTATATAATATATTGATATATTTACATAATATTTATTTTATTGCTCGGTAAGTGTTTCTCGCAACTAAGTTTTTTGGAGTTGTAAGTCTTAACTTTCTCTTAACTTAATTATATTATAACATACTATTTTAAATTTGTCAAGTGTTTTTTTAAAAAAATAAAAAAATAAGAGAAATTAAATTTCTCTTATATTATTATGTTGTCTATAAAATCTGAAATATCCATTTTTAGTATATCTTCTATTGTCATTCCGTATTGTGTTAAACTTGAAACAGTATATACAATATTATATATATTAATATTAGTTCCGTCATATTCTAAATAAACCTCATAAATATAATCACATAGTTTTTCTTCTTCTTCATCTGTTATATCTAAGCCTTGCCCATTTATTTCGTCAATTATTTCATATATTATATGAATTTTATAATATTCCATATAATTTCCAAAAACTTCTTTTGATATTTCTTTATAACTTTTTAATACTTTATCATAAATTTTTCTATTTTTCATATTTTTTTCTCCTTAATCTAATAATTTATCGTATTCTTCAGTAGTTATATTTCCATTAATAAGATTTAATTTTAATTTTAAAAATTCTACTAAAGTGTCAATTTCATCTTCATCAAGAGGTTCATTCTCCCAATTATTATCTGTATAAATATCTAGTATATCGTATAATAAATTATAATATCTTGTATCATTTTGTATCGCCTCTTTTGTTCTTATTGTGATATATTTTAATATATCTGTATTTATTTTAAAATATCTTTCTAAATTTTTTATAACTTCATCTTCTTTTGTATGATATTCTATTCTTATATAATGCCCTTCTTTTTCTCCTTGTATTTCATAAGCTAAATCTTTGTTTCCTAAATCTTCAAAAATTTCAACATTCAAATCTCCTATGATTTTTAATATTTTTTCCTTAATATCTCCTATGTATTTAATTTTTGGGTTTACTATTATTACAGTTTCATATTTGTTACAAAATTCTTTTTTCATAATTTTTACCTTCCTTTCCTTATTTCTATAACTATTATAACATATATTTTAAATCTTGTCAAGCTTTTTTTTAAATTATTTTATCTTTTTTATAAGTTTACTATACATTGCAAAACCTTCTTTGTTCTTTTTTATTGTAATTTCCATACCTTTTTCAAGTTCCTCTAGCATTTTATCGCTATTTTTGTTAAATGTTTCAATAAGTTTTTCTTTATTATCCATAATTTGCCACCTTCCTTTTATTTTTTTGTTATATATATAATTTTTCTCTATCATCGTATAAAATTTCAATAAAATCAAATTTTTTTATATCTATATTTGTTAATACTACTTGCAAATCGTCTCCCCATTTTTCAATTTCTTCTTTGTGTTCTTCTTTTATTCTGTCCATTTCGTTTTGAAAATCTTCTATTTTAATTTTATTGTTTAACAATATAAGACTATGTGTTGTGTAACTACTATAATCTCCAATTTTTACAATTCTATAATTTTCTAATATTTTGGCTATTCCTTCCATATTTTTTACCTCCCTTTATTTTATTTTGAGTTCTCTTTCTTAACTCTGTATATATTATAATATAATTTGTTTATCTTGTCAAGTATTATTTAAAATATTTTTATCTTTTTTTAAATATTTTGTCTTTGACTTAAATTTGTAATGTAAATACATAATATTTTGTGTTTCTTTATCTTTTGAGTTTCTTATTCTATTTGTTACTGTTTGCCTACTAATTCCAAAATGTTCAGCCGTTTCTCTTGTTGTTGCATTATTCTTTTTTATATATTCTATGATTTCACTGTCTGATATGTCTAACATTTACTACACCTACAATTCTAAACTAATTTTTATTGCTTTATTTACATTCTCTAAATCACTTTCGCAAATTTCCCCTATTTTATAATATAAATAACTTTTATCTATTGTTTTTATTTGTTCTAATAAAACAACTGAATTTAATTCTAAATTGTTTCTTTTATCTTTTGTCAAATATATATGTACTGGTAAGTCCAACCTCTTTTTTACTGAGGTCAAAGGTGCAACAATTACGGTTGAACTATACATATTACCTATATTGTTTTGGATTATCAAGACAGGTCTAACCCCACTTTGTTCGTGTTTACTATTTTTCCCTAAGTTTGCATAAAATATATCTCCTTTTTTTATATCCATTTTAGCCCTCCTTGTCAAATTTTACATTAGTTCCTAAATATTCTCTCAAAATTTTTGAAATTTCATTTTCAACATTTAACTGCTCTGTATAATCTTCTGTATTGTCTTGTATGTCATAATTTAAACTTGTTATATAATTGTTCATATATTGTTCCGCTAACAATTCAATTCCAAAACTTCTAAAATCTTTACAAAATCTAAAATTATCTAAATTATTATAAAATTCTGTATAATTCTCTTCTAAGTATTCTTTAAAGTCATTTATTACTATATCTCTGTTTTTATTTAATTTTTCTATCCAATTCATTATATTATTTTCCCCTTTCAATTTCTACTTTTCTACTAGTTACAAATTCTACTTTTGTGCTTTCTATTTGTATTTTTTTTACAATTAAATTGTTTCTTTTATACATATCTACTAATGATTTTATGCCTTTTTCTGCTCCTTGTTTTGTTTTATATCCTATTTCTCCTACTATCAATGCTAATTCATTCATATCTTTCTCGCTATTTAATGGCAAATATTGTTTGTTTTTTCCATAATAACTATCATTAATATTAATAAAATAATATTTCATAGTTTAAATTCCTCCTTTATTTTTATAATTATTTTACAAAATAAAAGTCATCTACACAAAATCGTGTTACTTTTTTATCTTCATTTAAGTTTATATAGTTTTCATCATTTTTTAAATCTACATAACAATAAGTATTATGCCAAAAAACTGGTACTAATTGCATTAATATTCCTTGAAATTTTATATATTCTCCACATTTTCCATTATTAATCTCTTCTATTAATCTTTTTGGGTTTCTATAATTTACTAATCTTTCCATAATTTCTCTCCTTTTCTATGTAAAAGCGGATTTTCCGCTTATTTTTTAAAATAAACCGCCATTATTATAGTAATAAGTATTATATTTAATGTTCTTTTAATTATTATTAAATCAATTGTCATTAAATAATCAACAACTTTATCGCTTAAAATATAACTTGCTACTATCATAACTAATAATATAATTATTTTAATTACTTTTAGTACTTTGGGTAATATTTTACTTTTTAGCTTTACTGTTTTTTCTTTCTTTTCTTCTTTTTTTTCTTTTTCTTTCATTTTATATCACTTCCTTTCCTTAATCTATTAATATTATACCATATTTTTTACTTCTTGTCAACATTTTTATTAATTTATTTTTCATTTTACATTACATTTTTTATAAATATATCACAATAAAAATAATTTTTCACTGTTAATACAAAATCTAATTCAATTTCTTTATTGTCTATTTTTAAAAAGGCATAAAATATATTTCTATTATTAGCTTTATAAATATCTATATAAAATCCTCCTATAAGCTTATATAAGCAACTCTATCATTTTCTAATTGTCTATACCCCTCATAATCATAAATCATAGCTCTTCCTAATTCTTCATAATCAATATAATTTTTTAAAAATTCAGGTATAGTATAACCATTGTCTAGCTCACATTCTGCCAAATCTTCTATACTTTCATATACTGTTGCTATTTCCGCAAATTCATTTGTATGAAAATCATCTATTATATTTAATAATTCCTCATTTTCTATATAATATTTATTATTCTCTTCAAGAAAATTAATTTGTTTTTCATTTAATTTATCAACATCTTCTGTAAATCCTCCTAATTTTTCTAATTCATCATACATTTTTTTTAATTCCATTTTAAATCTTTCCTTTCTTAACTTTCCTAAATTATATCACAAAATTTTAATCTTGTCAAGTTTTTTTATAAAAATTATATTTTTTTTATTAATTTATTTACAATATTACAAATCTTGTCAATATGTTTTTTGTCTGTGCAATAATGTTTATCAATATCTCTGCCTGTAAATCCTTCAAAATAGCAACCGCTTTCGCTTAAATAATTAGTTTTAAGCTTATTAGATACAAAAGTCAAACATTCTTCTTTACTTTTAAAATAGCTAGCTTTATTGGGGTTGCTATCAACTGCATTCCAGCCTACTAAGTTATTTCTTTGTGCTGCAAAATTAGATTTTCCAAAATTACTTTCTAAACAAGCTAAACCTAATATATATAAGCCATTTATGTTGTATTGCTTTTCTATTTGTACAAAAGTTCCGCCTAGTCCTTCTAACCTAGTTCCCCTTAACATATTATTATAGTCGTTTTCACTTAAATTACTTAATACACGCAAATCACTTTCAGGATTTAATTCAGTATTTTTTACAGGTTCTTTTCTGACTTCACTAGCACCCCTACTTGTAATTTCTGTTTTTATATTTTCACTTGCACTTTGTATTATTTCTTTTGCTTTTGGGTTAGGTATAATACAAATCAAAACTATTAATATTATATTTATTAGTATTCCTTTTTTCAATTGACAACACCACCTTCCTTTTACATTTTTTACATTTTATTTTTGTACTTCTATTAATGCTTTTTTATATCTTAATAATTCATTGTGTATAACTGTATCTTGCCATTCCTTCCCAAAATCTTCATATAATAAATTTCCAAAATCCTTTAAATCACTTTGCAAATTATCATATTTTTTCATATCTATATTATTTCTTAATTCGTTTATATCTTTTATTAATTCTTTATTTTTAAACATTTTATAACACCTCAATTCCAAAATAATCATATAAATAACTTCCGCTTAATCTACCTAATGCACTGTCAATAGTTTCAAAATTAGAATAATTACCTCCTAAATACGCATTTTGTAAATCTATTAAATTTAATGTTCCATTTTTGTTTATTTCCAAATCAAATTCGCAACCATATATATAGTCTAGCATTTCTTCAATATCTTCATTTTGCATAGTAAGTTCAAAATTATAATTTTCTATTAAGTAATAAATGTAATCTTCTAATGTATTAATATCTTCATTAAAATCTCTTTCTTCTTCAAATAATTTCATTTCTTTTTTATCATTTTTAATATATTTTGCTATTTTGTCAGTATCTAATGCACTTGAAAGATAACCTTGTATATTATTATCTTTTATGTATTTTTCTACTTTGTTCATTTTTAAACACCTCTTTCTTAATTTATCAATATTATACCATATTTTTTACTTCTTGTCAACATTTTTTTAAAATTTTATAAAATATTTTTTTTATAAATTTCTTTTATTTTTCTTAATATATTATTTTTACCACTTGCTAGTTGATTATTTTCCATATCTAATAAATAATATTTATTTGTATTTGTCTTTTGTAATTTTAAAATGTTATTTCCTTGTTTATCTTGAATATACTTTTCAAAAACAATATGTATTTCTTTCATTTATATTCCTACCTTTCTTTTAGCTTAACCTTAGTATAACACAAATTTTAAATCTTGTCAACTATTTTTTTATATTTTTAAAAATTACTTTTTAAATCTCCCTTTATTTTTCAACTTAATATATGTATATGCAAAATCAAATCTGTAATTTAAAAATCTACTATTGGGGTGGGTTTTCGCCTTAAAACGATTTTATACAAATTCAATTCTGCATTTTAAAAAACTACTTTTAAATTCGCTAAAAATTTATGATAATTTTTCAATTAATTCTCCTAAAGTGTTACAATCATAAGTTAAAATTGTCAAATCGCAAATATAAAGTAAAACACAAACTAAATTCCATTCTGTATCTGTTACTTTTAAATCTGTTCCAAAATTTGCTTTTCTTTCTTGCACAATGTCATTAAATTCAAAAATATTTTCACCAATTAATTGTGCGCTCTTATAAGTGTTACAAGTATATGAGCCATCATAAAATCCTGTAATATCACTGCAAATATCTACCAAAGAACTATCACTATTATAATCATCTATGGCGTCATATACAAAATCATCTATAATCATACCACATAAGCTTTTTTCTGTATAATCAAATCCATTTTCCTTATATTTATTCATTAATTCTTTCTTTATTTTCTCTCTTAAATTTTCCTCAATTTTCATATTTAATCCCTTCCTTTCTTTTATCTTGACTTAATTATAACATAAAATTTTAATCTTGTCAAGCTTTTAAAAATATTTTCTTTAAATTTTTTTATTTAATTTTTAATTTTCTTTATTATAATATATAAAAACAAATTTGTCAATATTTATTTTAAAATTTACTTTTTTATTTTTATTATATGTATTAGTTGGGCAATTTTTTGATTTCTTGTTACCGTTTCGTCATATACTAGTGGTACTACGGGGAATTTTTAACTTTGCTTGTTACGTATTTCTTTACCTATTGGTTAGTTACCAGAACTTTTTACCAAATATTTGTTCTGTATATCGAACGGTTGTTTTATATAACCAATTAGTATAATTTAACTAGAGCCATTATTTTGGATTTTAAGCCGTTTTGTTTTATAATATATATAGTTATATATCTAAAATATAAAACCTTTTATTTTTGATTTTAGTGTTTGCTTGTAACTTCTGCAATATATCAATAGATAATAGAAGCGGTCAAAATCTCTTTTTATTTACTTATTGTTTTAGTTATATAATTATATATTTAAATTATAAAATTGGTTTATTTTGGATTTTGGCAAGTCGCTTTTACTATTTGCAAATGCTTTTTTTGTTTTACTAATAAATTAATGATATAATTTTGATTCGTCAAAATCTTTTATAAACAAGCTAAATTATAACTATATGATTATATTAATAAAATATAAAAATCGTTTATTTTTGATTTTAAAAGGTCGTTTTTTATTTACTTTTCAAAGTTCTTTGTTATCTGCTTTTTTTTATTGTCTTGTATCGTTATTTTATTTTTGTATAAAATAATCATATAAAACAATAAAAAACAAGCCATAAAATACTTTTGTATTTCATAACTTGCTACTTGCTTTTTAACAATGCTTTCGTCTGTTATTATCTCATATTCTCATCATATTCAATCTTTTTATTATCAATTAATTTTTGAATATATTTTCTTTTGTTTTTTTCTCTATAAAGACATATAAATAATTCGCAAATATCTTTTTTTAAATAATGTCTATAATCGTCAATAAATAAGTATAAATGTTTCGTAGTAGTATTTGAGTAATCCCAGTCAATCCCCAATTTTAAAATTCCTGTTTTTTTATTTATGCTAGCAACTAAGCTTTCGTAACTTTGAAACTCTATCAAGTTATCGCTTTCAATTAAAAACTGATTTTTATTATAAAAATTTTTTACTTTCATTTTTTTTATACCTCCATTTTTTTTAATTGTTTATAATTTTATAATCATTTTCTATGATTTTTTTTATTTTTTCCAAATCTTTTTTTGGTATATCCCAATAGTGCCAAGTTGTGCCAAATTTTACCCCGTTATCGTATAACATATTATTTTTATTTAAAAAGTCGCAGGTTTCTTTATATTTATTCGCCCAGTCTTTAATACAATATTTTTTTAAAAATTCCTCTTGTTTTTTTGTTCCTGCGTGTAGGTTGTTTAAGTGGTATAAATTCCAAAGCCTGTATATCTCTATAAATAATTTATTGTTTTTAAAATATGGCAATAAATCGCCTAAACATTGACCACCCATCAAAATATCTGTTTTTTTACTGTTCCAAACATTAGCCAAAACAGTAAAAACGGGCTTTTCTTCTCCTTCTAAGTTTATTTCTAATGTTACAAGGTTTATTTTTCTTCCTGTTCTATTAAAATCTATTTTACCAAATTCTATTATTTTTTTCATTGTTTTTTTTCTCCTTTTTTTATAATGTTTTAATAAATTTTACACAACTTAAAAAATCTTTAAAATATAATTTTTTTGTGTATTCAATTGGAGTTGTGTAAATATTTAACTTGTTTAATTCAATACTGGAAATATAACCATAATGTAAAAATTCTATTGAATTGATAATGCAATTTTCGTCCACATATGTTGCACCATCAATTGTAATGTAGTTTTTTTCCTCGTTGTTTTTATTTATTCTAAAATTTTTTGTGTTAAGTTCTAACGTGATTAGGTTTGCACTATGTGCATAAGTTCTATTCAAAAATATTCTTATTCTCATTTTTCTTCCTTCTTTCTTTTTATTCTTCAAACTTATAAATATTTATTGTTATTTTTCTCATTTTTACCACCTTTTTAACCTTACTTTTATAATTTTATTCGTTGTATAAGTCATTTTCCGTGTATTCGTTGTCAATATCTTTTATAATATCGCTTAAGCTTTTATATTCTTCCATTTCTTTCGTACCTCCATTTTTTAATATTCTATTTTTTTATAATGATATTGTATAAGCTTTTTTATTTATTACAACCAATTTACTTTTTCCACTTGTAATAGTAAAATAATTATAATTGTTTTTTTTAAGTTCGTGTTTTATAATTGCTTTTCTAATTAATGTTATTATTTTATCCATTTTTTTCATCTCCTAACTTCTTCTAAATTATATCACAAAATTTTAATCTTGTCAAGTTTTTTTCTAAAGTTTTGTAAATTTTTTTGAATTTTAAAAAGGACTTTTTCTACTTTTTCAATACCACCATTTACTTTTTAAACTTCTTTTTTTTTACATTCTTATTATATATCTACTTTTTAAATTTGTCAAGTCTTTTTTGAAAAAAATTTATTTTTTTTGTAGAAGGTGGCAACTGCCACCGCTCTACTTATATATTAGTAAATAATTAAAATATAATCTAATACTTTGTTTAAAATTCCGCTATTTGCTAATAATGTAAATATTAGTACAAAATTTGTTATTAATGATATTGTAAATATTGTTTTATAAAATTTTGTCTTATTTACTATTTTTCTTTTTTTCATTTTTTCCCCACTCCTTTTCTTCTAAACTATACTTATTATATACTAATAACATTTTTTTGTCAAGGGTTTTTATAAAAGTTTTTTTATTTTTTTTTGAATTCAAAAAAGCTTTTTTCGTTTTGGTATTCTCTCCGCTATATCGTTATATTGTTTTACTTTATTCTATACCTATATATTATTTTTACTTTTTGTTTTGTGTCTTTTAGTTTTACTGTTGTTATTAGTTCGGGCGTTGTCTATTACTACTATAGTAAAAGTGTTTTGCCTGCTAATATATATAACTTTACTATATAAAAAACGGCTATTTTTTTATTTTTGACATTTTTAGGGTATGCGGTTATCATATTCAATTATAAGCATATATCTTTTACTTTTTACTTTTACTATTGTTATTGTTAGTATTGCTATTGTATATATTATATATATGTTATATATTATATATATATTATATGTTATATATATATTATATGTTATATATATATTATATTAATTATTTTATTTTATTTTATTTATTAAATTATATTAGTATAGCGTAGCGTGAGTGCGTGAGAGTGAGAAAAGAAGAGATAGAAGAGGAGAGAAGAGAGAAGAAGAGAAGAGAAGAAGGAAGGAAAGTTCATATATTAGCCTTTTATAGTTACCCTATTAATAAAATCAAAAATTTTTAAAAACAGGTTTTTTTAAAAAATCAAATTTAATTAAATAGTTAAAATTTTAAAATAAAAACATAAGTTTGCATATAATATAAAAAATTGTTGCTAAAATTCTAATTTTGTAAACAATATAGGCGGGATAGGGTTTTAAATATAGTTAACTAAGGGGGTAATATTAACAACTAAGGTTATAAAAAATTTTAAAAATTGACCCCTAGCACATCCATTCTCCAACTTTTTTTAACCTTTCCAAACTAATCCGACTAAATCCTACTCTCCCTTTAATTATCCACTTTTTAACTTAAAAAAATTAAGTTATCGTTTACGATTAATAAAAAAATAACTCAAACCATTGATACTATTGCTTTTCCAAGATAGATTATATCTTTACGAATAATTTAATATTTAAACGACTACTAAATTTAGATATTTTTATCAAATTTTAAAACCTTAGAATTTCTAAGTATTTCTAGAATTTTCTACGAATTACTTTTATATTCGAAAAAATACCTATAAAATTTCTAGAAATTTTAACATATTTAAAATAGTAAAAAATTTCAACCAATTCAACCAAATATGAATAAAAGATAATGGCATTGTTTTGGACTAGCAAAAAAATGGAAGGGGGAGTACTTTTAAAATTCCAAACTCAAAAAAGTAAATAATCAAAAAAGTACCTAATTTAAAAATTAAAATAATAACAAATTATATTTTTTTTAAAGATTATAACCAATTAAAGAGTAAAAAGGGTTTATAATAGGCTGTTTCTCAACATATATTACATATAATACATATATTACATATTTAGGCGAAAAAAATGCAAAGTGATGCGAAAAAAATGCAAAGTGACGCGAAAAAAATGCAAAGTGATGCGAAAAAAATGCAAAGTTTTCAAAAAGGTATTGACATTTGTTATAAGTTATGTTATAATAGAAAATGTCAAGAGACAGAGAGTAGGTGGTGGTAATGGTGTGAAAAAGAAGCCTTCATTACTAATACCAAGTGAAACTAAGTTTTTTTCAAACAAAGACATATCAGACAGACTATATGTGTGGATACTATTAAATGGAGAGAAAGATGGGGGAGACACATATATAGATAAGAAGCCAGTAAATGGATACAAGAAGTTAGGAATAAGCTATCGTACATTTTATAAGAAGTTAAAAGAGTTAGTAGAGAACAATTATTTAGAAGATTGTGGATATTCATATAGAGTAGTAACTGATAACTTTGAATTTAGCAGATTAATATATAAAAATGTAGCTGAGACTTTATATCAAACTGGAATAGACAATATAATAAAAGTATATGTATATTTAGGTACTTTATATTCATCTTATGGAAATAAAGCATATTTTACTTTTAACAAACTGAGTGAAGATATAGGTTATCTTTCAAAAAGGAGTGTAGAAGTAAAAAAGAATATGGAGAATATTATAAGTAAGTTAGAAGAGCTTGGCTTGGTTAAATGTTATAAAGATACAGAATGTGGAGAAAGGTATCATGTACGTTACAAAGTAGCATATGTAAAATCAGATTTGAAAGGAGATAAAAATGATTAATGGAATTTTTTGGTTTTTTATGAATTGTATAGGACATATTGTAGAATTCATAATAGTAGCTGGAATGATAGGATTTATTCTAATATTGCCATTCTTATTAAAAGGTGGATGGATATTTGGAATGATGTTATATGGATTTTTAGGATTAAGTTTTATAACATTTCTAATTGATAAGCACAATAGTGCAAGAGAAGATTTTGAAAATAAATTAAAGGAGAGAAAATAGTATGAAAGTAGAAACAAAGTATGACATAGGAGATAAAGTTTGGGTAGTATATGAATGTAATGGAGAGGTTAATGTTTATTCAGATATAATAGACTCAATAGTGGCTACAAAAGAAGGAATTAAAATATGGTTTAAGGAATGTTGTGATTGTGATATGACAGAAGATGAAATAATATTATATGAAGATACAGAAGCACTTGTAGATAAAATAATGGAGTTAGATAATAAAATAAATAATATGAAGGGATAATTATGTGTGACTGTATAATAATAAATAAAGATATAAAGATAATAGGAAAGTGTATATTTATAGGAGATATTGAAATTTGTGGAATACCAAAAGAATTAGAGAAGTTGCTTATATCAGGAAAACTTAAGATTACGGTTGATAGTACAAAATTATTAATTAATGAGTGGGAATACAAAAATGGCAGTTTCAAAAAGACAGTAAGGGGGTATATTCACAAATGGTTATAATAGAAAGGGGTACTTTATATGAAGGATGAAGGATTTACAGATTGGTTAATAAACAGAGAAGATTCTATAAAAGATATTGTGGATAAAACGGCGGATAAAAGATTTGAAAAAATAGGATACATTAAAAAAGAAAGATATGCAGGAGAAGAATTTGAAAACCAAGAAGGGTTAGGAATTTATTTTAAAAATACTCATCTTCTAGAATTATCTTATCTCTCACCTGTTGGTGGATATGAAATTATTCAGTTAACTCCTGAAGAATTATCTATCATATGTCAAAAAGCTCGTGAATTGAGGTGGAAGATATAAGTATGGAAATATTAAAATATGGGAAACAAGTTATAAAGAATGACATGTGGATTAAAAAATGCCACAATTGTAAGTCTAAACTTGTATATGAAGACAGTGATATTAAATTAGATATAAATATGGATTTGTATATAGAATGTCCAATATGTAAAGAAAAAGTTGCAGTTGGAATGTTTGATAGAAAATATAATCCAAAGAAACATGGAGAATGCATTCCAAAAAATAAAAAGATAGGATTTGGTGATTAAAATGGATAAAGAATTAATTATTGATATGTTAGAAGATACAGATATTGATAAAGTAATATGGATTGAAATAAAGTTAGAACTAGATGGCAATGATAAAGTTAGAATGCAATATTATAGTAAAGATGGTCAGTTTAAAACAGTAAAAAAAGAATTTAAATAAGGTGGTGTTAAAATGATAGAACATTTAAATAGTTTATATATGAAAGAAGTAGAAGATAATAAATGTTTAAAAGAGTGGATAGATAAATTAGCTGAATTTATTTTAAATGAACATTACAAGATGACTTATGTAGATGAAAAGCAGTGGATAGAGAAGAAAAAAGAAATTGTTAAAAAAATTTGTTTAGGAGAGTAATCATGGAAATGTTAATGATTTTATTAGAGATATTTGATAAAGTTAGTTGTTCAGTTGCTTTGGCATTTGGAATTTGTTTAGTTCCATATAGTATATACAATTCAATTAGTTTTATTATTAATAAAATTGGTTTGTATATAAATGGTTTAAAAAGCACTGGTAAAGGAGAATAATTATGTGTAAAAATTGTGTATATTTTCCTTGTACAAGAAAAGAATGTAATATACAATGTGGAAATTGTGAATATTATAAATCTATTATATCAAAAATTGTAGGAGGAAAAGATGATAAATAAATATATACCTTTAGGGTCTGCAAAAGGATATAGTGAAAAGGAAAAGAGATGGATATATGGTTGGTATTGGAAAGAGACACCATACCAATGCTTTGAGACAACTCAAAAAATTAAACATTATATTCGTTATCAAAATAATATAGATTGGGGATTAACAAAACAAGAAGATTATGAGGTTGCAGCAGATAGTGTTTGTTATTATATAGGAATTAAGGATAAAAATGGTGTGCCTTTATTTACTAGAGATATTGTGAAAGTAGGTCAAGAAGAATTAGTGGGCTTTATTAACTACAGTATTAGACATTGTGCTTATGGTGTGTTTACTGAACAAGGTATAGTTATGATTAATGATAGAACAATAATTGAAAAGATAGGAGAGAAGAAAAATGGAGAATATATATCTAGATAGAGAAGAAATATATGAAATGCTATGTGATTGTGGGCTTATGACTATATATACTAAAGATTATGGTTCTTTAGAAATGACAGATGAGGATAGTATTATGAATGAATTTGTACCACAACTATTAGATTACATTAATATGAAGTCTGAAGATAGTAAATTTTTTATGGAATAATATTGACATTTGATATAAAATGTGATATAATTATAAGTAAAGGGAGGTAAAACAAAATGAAATTAATAATTACATTAAATAAAGATGGGGCAAAAGAAAATTTAGAATTAATGATTACTAGAGAACAATCTATAGAAATTAGAAGAATTATGTCAGAAAATAAAGAAGAAGAGATAATTGAATTTTTCAAAAACATAGTAGACATAACTGGGAGAGAACATAATATAGATTTTAATGAAGTAGAAAGTTTTGAATTGGCTTTATAATAGCCCCAAACAAAAGAAGGGGTGAAATAAATGTGTATAGAAGGCAGAGAATGTGGGTGCTGTAATTGTCCTTATTATATAAATTCTTGTGAGTATTGCGTTATTAGTCAAGAATATATAGATAATTTGGATTTGTTATCTAGAGAAGTGGAGAAATGTTATGAAGTTAGAATTGATAAATATAATTAAAAATAATAAAAACTGGGAAGAAATTTTAACTAGCAAACCTTATTCATTAAAAATAAAAAGGGATAATGGGTATATATTATTTAAATATGACCAAATAAATTCTGATTTTTCTCTAGGAGCTGTTAGAGAAGCTCGTGGAATAATATTTAGAGAAAAAGATTGGAAAGTAGTTTGTTTCCCTTTTATTAAATTTTTTAATGTAGGGGAAATATATGCAGACAAAATAGATTGGAATGATTGTAAAGTTCAAGAAAAAATAGACCGGTTCTTTAATGAAGGTATGGTTTGATGATGTATGGCACATATCTACTAATAACTGTATAAATGCTTTTGAAAGTAATATTGGGAATGATTTATGTCCTTTTAAAACTTTTGGAGATATGTTTTTAAATAATTTTAAATATATGGAAAATCCTTCTGGTATATTAAATAAAGATTATACTTATATGTTTGAAATGGTTTCTCCTTATACAAAAATTGTTGTTGATTATCCTGACATTAATATATATCATATTGGAACTCGTAATAATATAACAGGAGAAGAAGTTAATATAGATATAGGAATAAAAAAGCCAAATGTATATAATTTAAAAACTGAACAAGAAGTTAAAGAAGCTGCAAATAAACTTCCTTTCGATGAAGAAGGATATGTGGTAGTTGATAGTTCTTATCATAGAGTAAAAATAAAATCTCCTGCATATGTTAATGCACATAAATTAGTAAACAATCATGTAGTTAATAAAGAAAAAATATTAGATTTGATAAGGGCTAATGAACAAAGTGAATTTTTATCATATTTTCCAGAGTATCAAAATGATTTTAAAGATATTGAAGATAAATTTTTAGATTATAAGAGCAATTTGAATATAATAATGAATAGAGTTAAAGATATGAATATGACAAATAAGGAATTTGCTTTATTTTGTATAAAAGAGTTTAAAGAAGACAGTGATTTTGGTTTTAAAATTTTTCAAGGAAAAATAAAAACTGTTCAAGAATATATAGATAGTTTAACAAATAAAAAAATTATAGAAAGGTTATATAAAAAATGAAAATTAGAAAATATGAATATGTTTATGCGGTTAGAGATAGAAAAAGTGGTAGCTTACTTAATAAGCAAGGATATGGAAATCCATTCTTTGTTTCTGAACATCAAGCAAAATTACATTTAGAAAGATGTAAATTTCCTTATTGGAAGAAGGGTGTTGAAGAAGATGTTGAATTAGTAAAATTCAAACTGATTGAAGAAGGTGATATTAATGACTAAGTTTTATATGATGGTTGGAATACCGGGGTCTGGTAAGTCTAAAATAGCTGAAGAATTAGGAGTTAAAGTATATGCTTCTGATAAATTAAGAAAAGAATTGTGGGGCAGTGAAGAAATTCAAGGAGACAACAATGAAATATTTACTGAATTGTATAGGAGAATAAAAACTTCTCTAAAAAATGGAGAAAGTTGTGTTTTAGATGCAACTAACATAAAAGCTAGTAAAAGAGCACACTTTCTTAAAGAAATAAAAAATATAGAATGTGAGAAAATATGTATATTAGTTGCTTCTGATATTAATGTTTGTTTGGCTAGAAATAGAGAAAGAGAAAGACATGTTCCTTATGAAGTTATTAAAAAAATGTATATGAGCATACAAGTTCCACAATATAGAGAAGGTTGGGATAAAATAATTATAAAAAGAACATTAGATAGTAATAATGAATATGATATTTTTAAATTCATAGATTACTTAACAACTGTTAATCATGATAATCCCCACCATTTATTAACAATAGGAGCACATATCCAAGCAGTTACTAAATATATAATTGATAATTATAAATTAACATTTGCTGGAGATATTCATAGGCTAGAAAAATTAATAACTGCGGCTATGTATCATGATATAGGTAAAAAAATAACAAAGACATTTGTAAACACAAAAGGAGAAACAACAGATATTGCTCATTATTATAACCATGAACATGTTTCTGCATATTTATATTTGCTATATGAAAAAGAAGAAAAAATTGAAAATGATTTAGATAATGTTTTATATGTGGCAGATTTAATTGATTTGCATATGAGATTACATTGTATAAATGGAGAAAAAGAAAAAACACAAAATAAATTAAAACAAATGGTAGGACAAAGAGAATTTGAAGATTTATGTATCTTAAATGAAGCTGATACTATTTGTGGATAGGAGATATTATGGAAAATTTATTTACGGTAATTGCTTATGTTCTGGGAATAATAGCTGTACTTGTTATAGTATTAGGAATATTTGCTTTAGAGGCATTAATTATATGGGGAGTAGGAAATGCAATAATATATTTATTTGCAATATCTGCAACATGGACTTATTGGCAATCATGTGTGGCTGCATTCTTAGTATGGGGTGTTAGAAAAATAGTTAAATTTTGTATAAGATAGGAGATATTATGGAAGTTATTATGAAATGTGGACACACTGCAAATGCTACTTGTGAAGGAAAACCTTGTTGTGTTATTTGTAATTGTTTTGAAATAGAAGATAATAAGCCCAACCTAGAAGGGAGAATGGCAAAATGTACTGAATGTGGACATATTACTCAATCTAGATATGATTTGCCATTTTTCTTATATAGAGAAGATAAAGATACTGATGAATATTATTGTGGATGCTATGGTTGGGATTAAAGGAGGATTATATGAAAAAGAAAATAAAATTAGTTGATTTTTTAGAATTTGTTAATTTTAGAGATTATACTGATAGTGATGATTATAATACTAAAATAATTAGAATAGAATATCCAGATAAAGATACTCATGATAATTATAGTAAAGATAGATATTTTGAATATGGAGTATATAATTTTGGAGTAGATAATAGAAAAAGATTTGTTCAAACACTTAATCCTTATATATTAAATTGTTTTGTGAGTGATGTTAGGGTTAATGAAGATGGCGTATTAACTATATATGTTACAACAGAAGATGAAATAGATGATGATAATTTAGATTGTGAAGATTATGAATTAGAAGGATATGAAAATAACAAATCAATTGATGGCTTAGATAGCAAGATACAAAAAATTTATATTTGTTCTCCTTTAAGAGGAAATATAGAGGATAATATAAATAAAGCAAAAGAATATTGCAAATTTGTTGTGGCTAAAATGAAAGCTATGCCAGTTTGTCCACATATATATTTTACACAGTTTTTAGATGATAATAATGAGCTTGAGAGAGAAATAGGAATGGACTTTGGATTAAGATTGCTTTCTGAATGTGATAGAGTTATGGTTTTTGATAATAATGGAATATCTGAAGGTATGAAAAAAGAAATTGAGTTAGCTAATAGACTTAATATTCCAGTTAAATGTTGGAGCAGTGGGGTGTATGATTTGTTATGATAAGTTGTTATAAAGATGCTTGGGATTATTTGACAACGGTGTTAAATGGCGTTGGTAAAGTATGTAGAACTATAGATATAGAAAAATTACAAGAGTTAATGTTTAATTTAGAAAACAAAATTGAAGAGCAAAATAACGAACATTAAAGAAGGAGGTCTTGCTAGTGAAAGATAGTACTAGTAGAAAATTGCTAGAACAAAGATATGGAAAAGGTTGTTTTATGGAAAGAGCTGGAATAAGAAAATTTACTCCAACTGAAGAAAAGAAACTAAAAAAGATAAAAGGTTATAAGAAGTTAGATAGAACAATAAGCTATCACCATATAAAAGAAAAAAGTAAAGGTGGAGAAGTATCTGCTGATAATGGGGCTAATTTAGCTATATATAATCACCAATGGTTTCACCAACAACCCCCAGAAATAATAGAAGATATAAATAATAAACCGCAAGATTTTAAAGTTTCTATTGATTTAGCAAGACTGGAAATAGGTGAAGAAGGTTTAAATATTGAAAAAGTATTATCTATAAATTTTGATATGGAAGATACTATTTCAATCCCTTTATATGACAATACTCCTGAGATAGAAGAAAAGAGACATAAAAAGTTTAATAGAGCAGAAGTAAAAAGAGAAACTTCAAAATTAATTGAAGAAGAATTATATAGATAGTGGGGAATTAAATAATGCAAAAATTACAACAATTTTATGTTTTAAAATTTAACTCTGGCAGATTAAAAAAGGATAATTACAATATTAATATTACAATTAAAGCTGCTAGAAAAAATAATGAACTTATAGCATTAGGAGATAACCAAGTGCTTAGGTCTATAAGGAAAATAAAGAATAAAGATACTGATTTTGATTTTATAAATAGTCTATTTAAAGATAGGAGAAGAGTGGCTCGAAGGAAGAAAAATTCAGAAAACAGAGAAAAGATAAAGCAAATAGATAAAGACATAGACAATTTATTATTTATTCCTGAATATATTTCTGTTGTTATAGAAAAGCATTCTCATTATAAGCATATAATAAAACATGGATTAACTGTAAATGGAAAAAAATATGTAAGATTATTATGTGGTGCAGGAAATGCCCGTAGAAACACAGTATTTTTTGTACAAGAAGATATATACAATGATTTAGATAAAATATTAAGAAATGGTCATAAACCATTAAAAATAACTGAGAGCAAATATAATGCTTATTATGCATTGTCAAATAGTGCAACATATAGTGTTAGTGAGCCAAGAGTATGTGTTGTTCCAGACAAAGAGATAAATATGGTTAAGAAGGTAGATTGGGTTACGGAGAGTGAACCGGATGATATTATTGAAGAGCAGGAAAGAGAGCTTACATTTAACCTTTGGGATGGAATGGGAATATGTTCTCCGGAACTTGCAGAACAGTGGGCTCAAGATTTAGATTTAGATTACACACCATGTTCATTTTGTATTAGAAATTATTTTGTTAAAGGAATGGTTTGTGTATTTGATTTTCATAAATTTTCTAGAGAAGTTGCTGGTAAACATATAATTATAGATTTATATGGGAATGAAGTTGATACTGATAATATAGATATGATTATTACAGAAAGTCAATTTAAGCTTTGGAAAGGTTATGATAGTTGGCAGGATTATTTGGATTGTTGTAAAGAAAATGATGGAAGATGGGGAGTTACAAAATTTACTCCTAAAGAAGATAAAACGGCAGTATTTACTAATTACCAGTTCTTGCAAGTATTAAATTTAGATACTCCAGAAAAAATCGAAGAACTATGTAAACCTACAGTAGAATGGCTAGATAAAATAACTAGCCAAGATAGCGATTATGCTTTGTTGTATTTATTGGGTGGTTTATGTGATAAACCGTTAAATGAAATGGAAATAGATGATTTTATGGATGTGTTTAATTCATTAGAGGCACCTGTTAGGGCTTTGATTTTAAATAGAGATATGTTAGGAGATACTTATATAAAGACGAAGCTGGCTAGATATTTAAATGCAAAGATAAATGAAGGTTATTTAGGTAAATTATTGGTAAATGGAAACTTTCAAACAATGTTAAGTGACCCATATCGGATTATGTGAACATATTTATGGTCTAGAAGTAAAAGGATTGTTAAATGAGTTTGAACATTATAGTCAATATTGGAATAATAGAAATGTAGATACTGTAGTAGCTATGAGAGCCCCGTTGACATGGAGGAGTGAAGTAAATACTTTGCACTTGCAAAATAATGATGAGGTAAATGAGTGGTATAAATATTTATATTCTGGGGTTGTTTATAACGTTTGGGGTGTAGACACAATGATAGCGGCGGATAGTGATAAAAATAAATAAGTTAGTCACTTATTAATAGTAATATTAATAAAAAAATCAGGTGAACCTAGAAATCTAGGGTGTTAGAGAAATCTAGCTAACGGTAAAAATCTAAGTTATATTAGTAAAGAATAGGAAAGAGGTGAGAAAATGGAAAATACAAATAACTATTATGTTTATGAGTGGTTTGATATGGATACTGGAGAAGTTTTATATGTAGGAAAAGGGAGAAATAATAGATGGAAAAGCAAAAATAGAAATAAAAAATTTAAGGAATATATAGAAACACATAATTGTGATGTGAGAAAAATAAAAGAAGATATGTCAGAAGATGATGCTTATTTATTAGAAAAACAAACAATTTTAAAATATCGTAATATGTATTCTATTTTATGTAATATAGATGATGGTGGAAGAGACTTGCCAGTTTTAAAAGGAGAGAAAAATCCTATGTATCATATTTCTCCTAAAGAAAGAATGAATGAAGAAACATATGAAAAATGGAGAAAAAATAGAAAACCAATGGATGGAGAAAATAATCCGAATTATGGAAAACATACATTAAAAGGGAGAAAACAGAGTCCTGAGCATATTTTGCATAAATCTGGAGCAAGAAATGGTAGGGCAAAACCTATAGAAGTTTGTGATTTAAATGGAGAAAGTATTGGAAAATTTGGATGCAAAAAAGATTTTGTATTATATCTAATTAAGAATGGAATAGAACAAGATGGAGATATAGATAATATAAGACATAAAATTAATTGGAATTTAAATAAGAGAGGATATTATAAAAATTTTATAATAAAAGAGATAAAAAAATAATTTGAATATGATAAGATAATACCGTGCCAAGCTCAGAAATGAGAAGGTGTAACGACTAAGGGTGATGAGTGTAGCCCTGTAGTTTTAAGGTGAAATTCCTTATTACGAAGTGCCTGACTACCTTATAAAGGTAGAAGAGATAGTCTAATCTGAGGTTTGAAATAAAACCTGTTAAAGTATTGCGAAAGCAACAGTAGTAAATGTACGACCGGAGACATAGTTTTTAGTTCCGACAATGGGATTATGTTAAATAATGCTTTTGGTGGCAACCCCATAACCTACAAAAAGAAACCAACAGAAAAAAAATATATAGATACAAAAGATTTATATAAAGCTGATTTATTATCTTTCGATAGTAAAATTGGATATATTACAAATTGTAGCACTACACTTTATAGTATGCTTCCTTTATTTGATAAATATAGCAAAGAATATAATACTATAATACACAGATTAAAAGAGTGTAGGGTAGCTCAAGGAAATGAAATCGATAAAGCAAAAGGTTTGGTTGTCAAAGATTTTCCAGCTCATTGGACTAACTGGCAAAATCCAGATATACCAAATGAAAAATTTACAAAAGAAGAAATAGAATTTAACAATAAATTACTAATAGAAAAAAGACCTTATTTTATGAAATATCTATATCCTAAATATAAAACGCAATATAATGAGCATATAAAAAGATATGATTATTTATCTAATAGATTATTTGGAATAAGTATTCAAGAACTTCTTAATATACAAAATAAAACTAAGGAACAACAAGATTTAGTTGATAATTATAATAAATTTAATCCATTCTTAGAAACAGATTGTCCTATGAATAATATTTGTAGATATATGGAAAAAGAAGTAAAGGAAATAAAAATTAATGTAAATAAAAAGAACCCTGAGTATATTTTTAATATATTGTTTAATAAAAATATTAGTATTACACAAGACCAAATTGAAGAAATGGAAAAAGTATATAAAAAATATAAAAGAAGCAAAACAAAAAATAAAACTATAACTGATAGTATTTCTACCGAGCAAGGTGAAACACCGGTAAGTGCAAATTTAATAGAAAGTTTAGACTTAGATTATATTAGCGATGATATTCAAAGACTTGCTAATTTAGCAGTATATGTAAATTATTATTTGTATCCTACTTCTCCTAAAAATTTTTGTTGGGATTTGTTTGGTGAAGGTATTGTTTTAAATATATATGATAATTCAAATAAAGAGTTTAATATACCTGTATTAGATTGTAATGGCAAAATAGAGTATATGGGAAAAAGATATGAGAATAAAGAGGTGAAAATACAATGTCAATAATATTTAATGAAAGAGAACATGCTAAGAAAGTTATAGAAAAAGGAATACAAACTCCAAGAAATAAAGGGAGAGAACTTCAGTTAGTAGCAAACTATTTAAGGGAGCAAGGATATAATGATAAACAAATAGAAACTGAACTTCATAGAATTTCAAAAAAAAGTTTTAGTGATTATAATAAAGTTATGATGTATGATTTTATAGATAGAAGAGTAAAGAAAAGTAAAAAGGGAACATTAAAATCTAACATTCCTGTAAAAATAACACAAGCAGAAATAAATACCATTTTATCTGAAGAAAATATAAAACATCAAAAGCTTATGTTTGTTTATCTTGTATTAGCAAAATATTATATGTCTAATAATAATTCTGATAAATATTATGTTGGGTGTTCAGATACAGACTTATTTAGTTTATGTGATATGTACACAAGTAGGCAAGAGAAAAGAGAGATGGTTCATTATTTAACTAAGAAAGGATATATTGAGCCCACAACTAAAATGAGTTCTATTGTGAAGTATGTAAATGAAAATAGTGATATTGTTATGGAGATAGTTCCAGATGAAACTATGGTATATAATTTTGAAAAAGAATATTTAGGTGGAATTTTTATAAATTGTGAAATTTGTGGAAGACTTGTAAAAAAGACTAATAATAGAGTTAAATATTGTAAAGAATGTGCAAGAAAAATTCATAATTCACAAATCAAAAATTAAATTCCGCATTTAGAAAATCCCCTTAATCTGTTAATATCAGTAGGGTTGAGGGGTTGTACTTTTTCAATCTTATATGGAAAGAAAAATACAAAAACATTGCGGAGTGGAGCAGTGGCAGCTCGCAGCCCTCATAAGGCTGAGGTCGTAAGTTCAAATCTTACCTCTCGCAACCAAGATAGCGGTACAGATTTCTTCGGAACTGTAGGAGATGAAAACCCCTCCAATAATTAGTGGCTAAGAAACTTTCGAAGCCTTAGCCCATTTTTATTATAGAAAGGTGATTATATGAATTCTAAGTATTTAAGAAAAGAGAATGAAGAAGATTTAGATTATGCAATGAGATTAATAGACATAAAAAAAGAAGAAAGACCAGATGATTTAGACTGGGGAGATATAGTTGAATTGTTAGGGCTAGATTTAAACAAAGATAGTCTAAGAAAAAGTCAAGATACTATATTTGGTGGAGTGGCTGTTTATAAAAAAATGAAAGAAAAGCAGATAAAAGAGGAACCAGTTGATTATCAAAGAGAAGTTCAAGTGCAACTACAAGAGTTAAAAAAAGAAAGAATAAAGCTTAGTGATGAAAGAGCAGCATTAAATAGAAGGCTAAGAAGTGAAGCAAGGAAAGAAAGTTTACATGACTTAATAATAGAATGTGCTCAATCTATGAAAGAAGACGATAAAAAAATTACTCCTGCGTTTATAGAAGAAGATTCTGAAAGAGCGGCTATATTAACATTAAGTGATTTTCATTTTGGTTTAGAAATCAATGAATTTAATAACATTTATAATTCAGATATATTCTATAAAAGAATAAATAAAGTATTAAGTAAGACAATAGAATATATACAATTAAATAAAGTAAAAACATTATATGTACTTGGATTAGGTGATTACATGAGTGGAATAATCCATACTACAACTAGGATAGAAAATAGAGAAAATATTATCCAACAAGTAATTAAAGTATCTGAGGCTTTAACACAAATGTTAACAGAGTTAAGTAAATTTGTTGAAGTTTATTACTATGATGTTACTGATAATCATGGGAGAGTATTTCCTAATAAAGATGATTGGAAAAACGAAGATAATTTTTCATTATTTGTAAGATGGTATTTAGATGCTAGATTTAAAGATAGTGAATATATTCATATAATGCAAAACACATATAGTAATGAAATAGGTGTTGTTGAAATATTTGGAAGAAATTATGCGTTTACACATGGGCATAGAGACAAGATAGGAGATATAGTTCAAAATCTAAGTTTAATGACTAAAAGGTTTTATGATTGCATATTTGTAGCACATTGTCATCATTTTGAAGCAAATGAAATCCATGGAACTTATATATATATGAACGGAACTTTATCTGGCACTGATAGTTATGCAAATAATGGCAGAAAAACAAGCAATCCATCTCAGAACTTATTTATAGTTAATTCTGAATATGGAATAGAATGTCAATATTTGATAAAACTTTAAGGAGTTGAAGAAAAATAATAGTGAAGTTAAAACAAAAAGCAAAACAAATTGGCGCAAGTATTATTATATTTGTTATGCTTATGACTAATGCGTTAATGTTTGCACCTTCTTTTAAGGTGTCAAGCGATACGAAAGAAAATGTTATAAAAATAGCCAAAAAAGAGCAAGACACAGTAACTTTAGAAAAAGAAATAAAAAAAACAACTTCAAGAAATGGAACTATAAGAAAAAAGAAAGAAACATTTATTATATATGAGTTCTTTATAAACAATGAAAAAAAAATATATTTTGAAACATTAGATAAAGCAAATTATCAAAAAGATTATTTATTAAGAAATACTGTTGGTGTTTCTGTAAATATAGCAGAGATAGAAACAGATAATAAAGATTCTTTATCTTCTGATTTTGAAATTAATAATACAATAGAAAATTATATATTAAAATATAAAAAGAAAACTACAACTAATAGGAAGTCATCTTCTATAAGAACTGAAACCAAAAGTGCAAAAACATCAGAAACCTGCTATCCTACAGTATCAAAAACGGTAAGTTCTGGATATGGTAAAAGGTCTCGTGGTTTTCACACTGGTATAGATATTTCAGGGAACTATGGGGACAATATTTTTGCTTATAAGAGTGGAACAGTTGTAAAAGTACAATATTCTAATAGAAGTTATGGCAATATGGTATTAATAACTCATGGAGACGGAACGCAGACTAGATATGCTCATATGAGTGACATAAATGTTAGCAATGGGCAAATTATAAGTTGTGGGCAAGTAATTGGTCATGTAGGTTCTACCGGAAATTCTACTGGAAACCATTTACATTTTGAAATAATAATTAATGGGGCTACTGTAAATCCTTATAATTATATATTTTAATTAAATTCCTTTATGGGGGATAGTATTTCATGAGTGGAATATTATTCTAGGAAAAGCTAAGCTTTGCGGCACTGGGTTAAATTTTTAGCTCGGTGCTATTTTCATAATATGATTGAAGAAGGTGATTGAATGCCAAGAAAAAAAACAAGTAAGGTAGTAAAGAAAAAAGTAAAAAAAGATGATACACCAGTTCAATGTACTTCTTGTGGAAAATTTAAGTCAAAATCAGACTTTTATATAAGTTATAATGAAATGCATGCTTTAACAGGTGTATTACCTTACTGTAAAGTATGCATAAGAAAAATGTGCAATGATAAATTTAATAATATAGATAAAGAAAAGACTTTAAGAGTTTTAAGAACAATAGATAGACCTTATATACATAGTATATGGGAAAAGGCTGTTGCAAAAGGTGGGGCTAACGTTATTGGTATTTATCTTAGAATGATTAATATGCAACAATTCAGGGATTACAAATGGCTTGATAGTGACATGGATAAACTAGAAGAAAAAGAAACTAATATAAAGCCAGCTTTAACAGATTTGAAAAACACACAACCTATAAAAACAGAGATAGAAAAGTTTGAAGATTTTAAAGTAACAAACGAAGTTATAGCATTATTTGGAAATGGTTACACAGAAGAAGAATATTATTATATGTGGAATAAATATGAATTTTTAAGAGGAAACTATACAGAGCAAACAAGTATGCATACAGAAGCATTAGTTACATATGTTAGATATAAAGTAAAAGAGGAAATGGCTGTTGCCGCTGGTAAAGCTACTGAAGCTAAAACCTGGGGAGAATTAGCTATGAAACAAGCAGATAAAGCCAAAATAAACCCCAATCAGCTAAGTAAAGCAGATTTACAAGGTGGTTTATCTACTATAGGTGAAATAGCCCAAGCAGTCGAACAAAATATAGATATAATTCCTATATTACCACAATTTAGATATAGACCTAATGATGCGGTAGATTTTTGCATATGGAATTATATAAATTATGCAAGAAACTTAGAAGGCAAACCTTTAGTTGAATATAAAGATGTTTATAAGTTCTATGATAAAATGAGAGAAGACTATATTACTAGTACTGGAGACCCTTATGGTATATTTGATGGTGACCCAACTTTAAATAATAGAAAAAAAGTTGAACAATTTATTGAGTTACCTGAAGAATATTACGAAGAGGGGGATAAAGACTAATGGCTTATATCCATAATTTTGAAAGAGAAGATACTAAACATAGAAGAATGTCGGGTGTGCCTACTAGCAATTATGATGCATGGGATAACCCTACAGTAACTGCTAGCAATGATAGTCAAAAAAGTTTTTTTGAAGCACATATAAAACAATATACAGAATTGATAAGTTGGGCAAGGTGGTTTCCCTGACTTGTTTCTAGATTTATTAAGACCTAAAACAGGTGGAATAAATTTACATTTTGACCAGAGATTATATTTAAGATGTATATGTAGATTTACTAGTGTATATGGAGTATTTCCTAGAGGATGGCGGTAAAACTCATGGTGAGGTTTTATCTATGATTGTTTTAGCCGTATTATATCCGGGGATTACTATGGCATTAACAGCTCAGACAAAAGCTAATGCTGCTGAATTATTAAAAGATAAATATGATGAAATAATGAGGCAATATCCTTTATTAAAAAACGAGATATTAAAAGTAAGGCAGGCAAAAGATGATTTTGAGCTTACTTTTGTTAATGGCTCAAGAATAGATGTACTTGCAAATGCCCAGTCAAGCAAAGGACAAAGAAGGAATAAAATACAAATAGAGGAAAGTGCCTTAATAGATAATTATACATTTGAGGATGCATTAAAACCTATTGTTGAAATAGGAAGAACGACTCAAGGAAAATTAGGAACAATAAATCCTTTGGAATTAAATCAACAAATAAACTTCTTTACTACGTCTGGTTTTCGTGGCAGTGATGAATGGGCAAGAAGTGTTCAAATGTATAAAGATATGATTGATTTAAAAGGTGAAATAGTAATAGGTTCTGGTTGGATGCTTGGATGTTGGATGGGAAGAGGCTCTAATAAAAGCCAAATTATGAAAAAGAAAAGAGACATGGGTTCTGTAGCTTTTGCAAGAAACTATGAAGAAAAATGGGTAGGAGCCGTAGACAACCAACTTGTTGATATTCAAAAGTTATTAAAAACAAGAACTTTAACTCAACCCGTAGATAATGACTTAAAGAATGAAAGAGAAATAATACTAGGCGTCGATGTTGCACGTTCTGCAAATACTGCTAACAATAAAACTGTTATTAGTGTAATTGAAGAACACCATGCTGACAACGGCTTAATTAGACAATTAGATTTAATAAATATGTATGTAGTTTCTAATGCATTAAGCTTTAGTGCTCAAGCATGTTTAGTAAAAAAAATACAACAGCAATTTACTGCTAAGATTGTTATAGTGGATACCAATGGTTTAGGAAATGGTCTTAGAGATGAATTATTAAGACCAAATGTAGATGTTCAAACTGGAGAAACATATTTACCATGGGATGCTGTTAATGGAGAGATAAGGTCTGAATATAGAGATGCAATTCCTATGTTATATGCATTAAACTCTCAAAATAAAGATGAAACAAAAAAAGATGGAAGAATTAATAATTATGCTATTATTAATTTTATAGATTGTGTAGAAAGTCAAAAATTAAGACTTTTAGAAGAAAGAAAAGATAATACTTTTGACCCAGGTGATATAGACCAAGTAGAAGCTTTTGTTCCTTTTGCTCAAACGAATGCTTTAGTAGAAGAAATTACAAATTTAAAATTAAAGCATTTAACAAATGGTGAAGTAACTGTTGAAAAAGTATTAGGAAAAATAGATAAGGATAGATTTTCTAGTCTCATGTATGCCTTGTGGTGGGCTATGAGTTATGATAATATATTACAAACTGATAATAGAGATTTAGTAATGACTATTGCCAAAATGAATGGTCTTGGTAGTCGTAGGAGTAATTCATTGAATAAATTATTTAGATAATGGGGGTGTAAATAAGTGAGTAATAAAAGAAAATCAAATAAAAAAACTACAACTCGAAAAAATAATAATCAAAAAATGGCAACCCCAGAACAAATAGAAACATTAAATAACTTTGTTAAGACATATTCTGCTGATTTATCAAAACAATTAAGACAATTAGATTTAATAACAAGAATATCTAGTAATAAAGGAAGATATAATCCGGTATTATCAGAACAATATGTAAATGACCGTAATTTTAATCCAAAGTCTGCATCTTCTAATGAAATACAACGTTGGCTAATGGCACCACAATATTATGATGCAAATATAAGACATTTAAGTCAATATTTAGAAAATGCTGTAGGTCAATATGGTAGAGCCATTTGGTTTTTAAATACAGAAAAATCATTTAACTATATATTAACGCCAGCAGATGCTGACAATAGAGATTATATAGATACAAAAGAATATATGAATAGTTACAATACAGCTTTAAATACATTGAGAAAAATGAATATAAAATATCAATTTTCAAAAATGGATTTACAAGTAATGGAAGATGGAGTTGGATTTTATTTTATACAAGAAACAGATGATACGATAACATTTTTGCAATTACCTACAGATTATTGTTATATAACTGCACCATGGACATATGGTTGGTTATTTGCAATAGATTTAACTTTCTTTGATAGATTAGTAGGTTTGCCAGATATGTTGCCAGAACTTACAGAAGCTTATAAAGTTTTTGTAGAAAAAAGAAAAGAAGGATATACAGGTGAACGATTAGCACCTTTTCAATATTATAATCTTCCACCTGAAAAATCATTCTGTTTAACATTTAATCCAAATAGAGCAGATAAAATTCCACCATTAACTGGTGCTATGGGTGCTTCATTAGATGTTTTAAGTTATAGAGATTTATTAAAAAAGAAATCTGTATTAGATTTATGGAAGTTAATTGCAATGAAAATTCCTATTGATAAAAACACTAATAAAATGCAAATACCATATGATGAAGCTGCTGAATTGATAGCAATGATAAAAGAACAAATGCCTGAAAATATAGTTGCTTTTGCTACTCCGTTTGATGCTCAAGAGGTTGCGGCAAATCAAGTAAATACAATGGATAAATTAGTAGATTTAGGCGATAATAATGTATTTAGTGCTATGGGTATGGGAGCTGCAATGTTTGGAAAAGATAATAAGAATGCAGGACAATTAAAAATATCTTCACAAATATCATTTGATTTTTCTGCTACTCATATGTATAATCAGTTTGCAAATTTAGCAAATTGGATAATTATGCAAAAAACTAAAACATATAAATGGAAAGTATCATTTTTTGGAAATAAATTAGATAAAGATAAAGAAATAGATAATGCTTTAAAATTAGTAACAACTTCTAACTATCCTGTAGAATATTTAATGGCTAATACTGGTTTTGAACCTTTTGAAGTGGCTAGTTTTGTAAATTGGGCTAATAAATTAGATTTAAAATCAAAGATGAAACCACTACAATCAATGAATACCATGTCAAACAAGCCTGGTAATGAAGGCGGTAGACCACAAAAAGATGTGGGGGATATGCAAGATAGTGGTGAAAAAAGTAGAGAATATAAAGATAATAGGGTAGGTGAAAGATAGGTGTTTATAGATAATACTCAAGAATTAAAAAATGTTAAAAAATATACTTGTGGTTCTCCAAATCTTTGTAAATTTTTAGAACAAAATGGGTTAAAACCTATTTATTCTTACCAATTAAACAAAGAAAGAAAGAACCGTACTATGTGGGTGTTTATTATGACAGATGAGTTATCAAAATTATTAACTCAATGGTCTAATAATAAACCTTCTAATAAAGTAATATAATCTAGGAGATTTTTATATTGAAATCAATATGGAATAAAGATAAAATACAAAATTTGATAGATAATTTTAGTCAGCCTTATAAAGTGATTTCTATTGAAAGACGTGATAATTCTATTTTATATGCTTATTTAAAATGTAATATATGTGGTTATAAATTTTATAGGTCTTTAGAACGTATAAAATTAGGAACTATTTGTTGTGAAAAATGTATAAAAAATAAAAATACAATTAAAAATTTCTCAGAACATGAGAAATATCTACATTTAACATTTCCTAAGTATAAATTATTGGATATAAAAAAAGAAAAATCTAAAATATATTATAAAGTAGAATGTGAAAATGGGCATATATATTGGGGATATAGAAATCATTTGCATAATGGACATGGATGTAAATATTGTAATCACAAACAAGTTAAAGTTTGGAATAAAAATAAAATATTAGATTTATACAAAAAATTTAATCTTGAAATAATTAATTTTGATGAATATACTAATTCGGAAAGTGTGTTGTATGCTAAAAATGATGAAGGATATATAATAAAAACTGTTCCAAGTAAGTTGAATAGTCTTGGAATACAACAATCATATTTATATAATAAATGTAATAAATATGCACAATATAATTTAAATCATTGGTGTAAAATTAATCGACCAGATTATGAATGTATTAATTTGATTACTGATGGAAAAAGAAATAAATGTACTTTTTTATATAAGGGTAATTATATAAAAGATGGTGAAGATAGAGAGTTTCAATGTGCTTTGAAGGATTTTATTTCAGGCGTGGAACATCCTAGTTTGAACATGTCTAAAGGAGAAAAATATGTTTCTTCATTTTTAAAACAAAATAACATTAAATTTATTTCGCAATATAAATTCTCGGATTGTTTTTTTAAAAATAAAAATGCACCTTTAAGATTTGATTTTTATCTTCCAAAATATAATATTTGTATAGAATATAATGGAGTACAACATTATAAAAAAGTTGAAATATTTGGTGGAGATAAAGCATTTGAAGAACAGAAAAAAAGAGATAAATTAAAAAGAGAATATTGCAAAAAGAACAATATTAAATTAATAGAAATAGCATATAATGATAATATAAAGGTTAGTATGGATAATATCTTAAAGGTGGTGAATAATGATGCTTATAGCAGAGGAAACTATTGAAAAAATTAATTTGTTAATACAAGCTATGTTTAATCATAATAGAACTCTTGACCGTTTTTTAGGTTGGGCAGATAGCCAATGGTCTTTTGTTACGTTTAGTAAAGTGTTTCATGAAAAGTATGCACATTTAATGCCTTTGTTGGCAGACCAATTTGCTGATATTCTTTTGAGATATAATATTGCTCCAAAATATTATGAAACAAAAAGAGATGTAAGAGAATATAATTCTATGATAGATTTCTTTAATGTAAATCTTAATGAACATATAGAAACATATGAATTAATAAAATCAGCTATTGATACAGCTACAATAAATGGAGATTTAAACGTAGAGAGTGACCTAAAAAGATTATTAAGAATATGGAATAAATTTATGAGTCAAGCTATATTATTAAGAGACAAGGCTGAAATATACAAAGACAACTTAGCAATGTTTGATGGATTTGCTGAGCAATTTTATATATTACAAGATGAATATAATTTATTAAATGGAATACAAAATGATTAATGAAAGGAGAGTAAAGTATGAGTGAAGCAACAGTAAATTTGCAATTTAGTTTAAATTCTGATAATTTTAGATTATTAGAAAATGATGGATATTGCAGTATAGCAGAAATTGACTTTCTACATATAGGATTAAATAGAAACAAATGTGATATTAGCAAAGAATGTGTAGAAAAATCTTTACAATCTTTTTATAACAAACCATTATTATGTATATTAGACAATTCTATAATACCTTCTTTATCTTCAGACTTCAAAGAACATGCTTATTCTGATGAAGAAAGAAAAAAATTTATAGCTTTTGGTACTATACCTGAAAGTTCTACATTTAGCTTTGTAGAAAGAAATAATGGAAAAACTTATTTAACTGCTAAAGTAGTAATATGGAAAAATTATTTTCCTGTTATTATGAATATATTAAAAAGAAGAGATGGTAATGTAAAAGTTAGCATTGAATTAGCGGTTATTGATGGTGACCAAGATGATATTACAGGTGTATTGAAAATAAATGAATTTAGATTATTAAGTTGTGTTCTATTAGGTGAAGGTATAATGGAAGGAATAGAAGGAAGTCATTTGGAGGTTTTAAAATTTTCTTTGGCTGAAGATGATTTTAAACAAGCAAATGAATATTATTTAAGCTTTTCTCAAAAAAATGCAGAGTATGAGTTACCTGAAGAAGTTAAAAATGCAATTCAAGAAGGATTAAATTCATATAAAGGCATAGGGAAAGGTTGCACAACTCAAGTGGTTACAATGGCTAAAAATTTAGCCAATGGAACTTATATAGATAGAATTCAAGTTAATAAAATTGACCAATCATTGTCTAACTCAAAAAATAAAGAAAAGTCATTAACTTTTGATGTTTTGGGTGGAGAAGTTATGGAAAATTGGATTAATGATATTAAGGAAGAAAGAGTGGGTGATAGAAGATTGAAAGGTTTAAGTAATCAAGAACTTCAAGAACAACTATGGCATGACTTAGATAAATATAAATATCATGATGGTGAATGGGAAGGTAGAAAATATTATGTAGAAGAAATATATAGCGATGAAAAAATTGCTATAATAAGAGATAATGAAACTTCTGAATATTTTAAAGTGCCATATGAAATTAAAAATGGTAAAGCTAACATTAATATGGAAGATAAGAAACCTGTTCATAAAACTTATGAAGAAACAACTGAAACTTTCTCAGCAAAAGAATTTTCTGCTAAAGATATAACTGTATTTGCAAAAAAAGATTATGGTACAGGAGAAACAATTACTGTAGATAAATCAAAAGAAGCAATGTCAGAAACCAATTGGGGTTCAGTTAATAAAACAGAACTAAGAAAGAAAGTATTAGAAGCAAAAAATTATAAATCTTTGGTAAAAGATGTTTATGCTGATGTACAAGAAGGTTGGGAAGATGCACCAAGTTCAAAGTTAAAATATCCAATTATGGAAATAAAAGATGGAAAAGCTGTTTATAATAGATATGGATTAGCTAGTGCTTTAGCTTATGCACAAAAGAATAATGAAACAGCTGTTATTAGTAAGGTGAAAAGTTTATATAAAAAACTTGACATAGATAACGAAGATGAAGGTGGTGAAAAAGAGATGGCAAAAGAATTAGACAAAGACAAAGAAGTAGTTGAAAACAAGTTAGACAAAGACAACAAAGACATTGAAAAAGTTAGAGATGATGCTGATGCACAAGAAGATGATGTAAAAGAAAAAGAAAAAAAAGAAGTTAAAAACTCTGACACATGCGATGATATAGGATTTGCTAAAGAAGAAAAAGCCAATAAAATCGAAAAAGATGATGAAGGTGAAGAAGACTTAGAAGATGATGTTGACTCTGATAAAGACTACTGGAAAAAGAAAGCTAATGCTTTAGAAATCAAAAACGCTGAAATCGAAAATGAGCTTAAAAAATACAAAAGAGCTGAAGAAGAAAGAGAGATGGCAGCAGAAGTAGATAAATTTGCTCATTGTATGTCAGAAGACGAAGCTACAGAGCTTAAAAATTCTATTGAAAAAATGTCAATGGATGAAATGAAAGAAAAAATTAATGCTAAAGTTGCAGAATTTGCTTTGAAAATAAAAAATAAGGAAAAAGAAGAAAAAGAAATGAAGTATTCAATTAATCCATTATTTGAATTAAATACTATGAAATTTTCAGCAGCAGAAGTAAGCAGCTTAGATGATATTATTTCTAATAGCCATGCAAAAATTGCAGGTAAATAATTTAAAAGGAGTGAAATGAATTATGGCAAAACATTATGTTTGTAGAGCAGTTACAGAAAATCCAAGTTATATGCAAGCACAAATCAAAGTACCAGCTGCTGATGTATTACATGCAGGTTTAGTAGTTGTTGCTGAAACTTTAGATGCTTCAATAAATGGAAATTTAAGTGTATATGCACCAACAAAAGTTGCAGATATAACAAAAGACGATTTAGCAATCGTATTAGATGGTGGATTTGAAACATTATCAGATGGAAGAAGACCAGATGGTCAACCAGATTATACACAATACACATTCAAAGAAGGAGAAGTAGTTACAGCTATGAGATTACTTCCTGAAACAAAATATGAATTATCAATAGATGCTTGTGGTGCTTCAGTTGCAGCAGCAACAGTAGTACCTGGAGATAATTTAATTCCAGAAGTTGGAAAATATGAATTAAAATATTCTGCAAAAGGTACAGCAGTAACAGCTAAAAATTACTTAACAGTAGAAGCTGTTAAATATTTCAGATTAGGTGGACAATCTGGAATGGATATGGCTAAAACACTTGTTGTTAGAGCTAAAATGGCATAAGGAGAGGTGAAAATATAAGATGGAAAATTTAAATATTATCAGAAACTTTTCATTAAAAGATGAAAATGTTAAAGTAATAAAAGAAAACTTAGAAAAAGTTTGTAAATATGCTATGAACCATGATGGAAAACTAAGCAAAATGGCAGACAGAACTTTTGCTTCAGTAGATGGTGAAATAAGTAATTATAATGAAATAAATGAAAAAACAAAATTAGCTTTATTATCATTCTGTGCTGATAAAGCTGGAATAGACAAAATTGAAACAAATGCTGATGTAATAAGAGCATTTAATAATACTACATTTGCTGAGTTATATAACTCTATAATAGTAGATGTATTAGAAAGTATAGTATTAAAAAGCAGACCTGAACAAATATTCAGATTAGCTAATGTTGATGAAGTAGATGTTGGAGATAGTAAAACATATGAAATCGAAACAAAAGGATTACCAATTGCACAAAGAACATCTTACACAACAAATGTAACATTCTTAGATAGTTATTCAAGAAGTTCATTAACAGTTACACCAAAGCCATATAGCATTGGTACAACAATGGATTATATTAGAATATTATCTAATAATTATGATATGGGTAGAGAATTAGCAAGAGTTGCTTTTGCTTTATTATATGCTCAATTAAGACTTATTGTAGATGAAATATATTCTATTACACCTATAAACAACACACCATTCTATCAAGCTGCTTGGAACAAAGATAGTTATATTCAAATGATAGAAGACTTAAGAATGTTAAATGGTGGAGCTGATGTTACAGCATATGGAACATTACCAGCATTCAACAAAATCGGTGCTGTTCTTACTCAAAACTATGGTTTACAAAGCCAAGATGAAATGATAAGAGAAGGATTTTTAGGTAGAGCTTATGGTGTAGATAACGTTGTAATTGACCAATTTACAGATTTATCACAACCATTTACAAATACTACTGCATCTGCTTTAAGAGCTATACCAAACGATAGAATACTTCTATTATCTAGTGTTGGTGATAAACCAGTTAAATTAGTAAGAGAAAACTTCGTTCATGTAAAAACTAAAGAACCAACAGAAGGTTCACAATACAGACAAAACTATGAATATTTCATGAGTTTTGATGCTGCTATTATAACACAAGCTAACTACGGAATTCAATCTGTTAATTAGTAAGTGAAATAAAGGGGTAGCAAGTCTATCCCTTTATATTTTATTATAGATTATTATAGGAAGGAGTCATAAAAATGGCAAATACAAAAACTACTGCTAAATCAACAAAAAAAGTTGAAGAGGTAAAAAATGTTGAAGAAAAAGTAATAGAGAAAGGTGAAGAAAAATCAATAGATGAAGTTTCTATATTAAAACAACAATTAGAAGAAATGAAAAAAGCTATGGAAGCCCTTATAAAGGAAAAAAGTGAAGCTAGTGTACCTTCTAGTAAAATCGTTGTTAAAAATGAAGAAGATGAAGTAATAATTGGTTGTAGAGTTCTACAAGGAATTGGTTGGTCTGACCCTACAGGAGCAGCAGGAGATATAAGATTAGCTTTTAACGAAGAACAATCTATATCTGTTTCTGATATGAAAAGATTTTTCAGACAACATTCAGTAAAAAAACTATTTGAAGATGGTTTATGCTATTTTGTTGAACCAGAGAGTTATGCTTTATTTAATATAAGAAAGCATATTGATTTATCTGATGAGAAACTAATAGAAATATTAACTAATTCAGATTTAAATGAAATAGTTAGAGAATTAAATAGATTAACAGATAATAAGAAAAAGAGTAGTATAATAAACTGTTTAGTATTTAGAATTTGTGAAATGATAAGAAAACATGTTCTAAATTGGGATTATTATACTAGAAAAGGTGTTGAAGACTATTTCAATATGGAATTTGATAGAGGAATAGCTACTTTAGATGCTATTGATAGTATTAGAGGTTAATATAAAATTGTAGGGGAGGTGGAAGAATGGCAACAAGTTTTGAAGAAATATATTGTCTTAATTCGGTTATAAAAATTGACCAACGTTTGACTAATAAACCTTCTTATATGCTATATGATTTGTATTGGAAATATTTGCAATTGGCAATCCCTTATTTTCAATATGATTGTAGAAAAAATTTGCTTGATTTAGTTCCATTTTCTCTTACAGAATATTCTTTTACTGGAGATGGGGAAAATAATATATTTAAATTAGACCCCGCTCCTACAAGTATTGATAATTTAAGTTTCTATATTGGCATACAAACTGATTGTGAGCAACCAATTAGACAGGTAACAAATTATCAATGGGATGAAACAAATAGTACTATTACATTGACAAATATAACTCCTGCACCAGGAGAAACAATTAGTATAATCCTATATGATATAGGACATTTTAATGCAGATTTAAACTTTGATGAAAAGGCTATATTGGCTAGAGCAATGAATATACCTTATTATGAAGAACAAATGACCAATAGTAAAATATTAAATTTTGCTACTTATGGTGGTAGTATAAAAATGCATTCACAAGCAGAACAATTAAAAACTTTAACTTCTGCTTATCAAATGACAAAAAGAGAAGTTGAAGGCGATATAAGTCACTATACTTATCGTACTGCACCAAAAGGTTTAGGAGGATTGGGGGCGAGAACAGTATGCTTACACCCACTAAGGTATCAACCAAAACCGAATGTATCCAAAGAATAAATTCATTACTTCATTCTGAAGAAACAACTGAGTCAAATAGTCAAATAACGCAATTAACTAAAGATGGTTTTATGAATAGTACAGACCATAGAGTAGTATATAAGAATTTTGACTATAATACTGCTTATGATGCATGGATATATGAAGGTAATGATGAGGATAAAATAGTTGGTTATAAATACTTTCAATCATATCCTTATGATGTTCCAAAATTTAAAATTGGTGATTATATTCATTGGAACTTTAATCATAAAGAGCTATCTAGTTGGATTCTAATATCTTTAGATACAGAATATCTTTATAATGTCAAAGGTAGAATGTTGCAGTGCAACAATTCATTAAGATGGACTGATAATAAAGGAGAAATTAATTGTTATCCTTGTGTAATTGAAGATGCTTTAACTTATACTAACTTCAAATGGGGTAATAAAGGGATAGTAGAACCTGGAGGAGATATTGTTGTTATTGTACAAAAAAATAAATATACTTCAGAAATCAAGGTGAATGATAGATTTTTATTTGATAACGTAGGATTTAGGGTAAAACAATTTTTTAATGAACTAAATCCAAACTATTTAGAATTATATATGATGAAAGCACCAGAATTGGAAGATGATGATTTTAAGAATAACATAGCAATTAATAATCAGCCAAAAGAAGATACTGTACTAAATGACATAGTATTATTGCCTAATGTAAAAGAAATTATGTTAGGAGAAAAAAAAGAATTTAACATATACAATTATGTTAATGGAGAAAAACAAGACGATACTTTCACGATAAAAGTAAAAGGAGTTCCACAAAAATATTTTAACTTTGTATTAATAGATGGAAATAATTTTACTATAGAAAATTTAAAACAATATCAAATCAATCCATTAGAAATAGAATGTATTGATGATATTATAGGGAACAAAATAAATAAAAAAATATGGTTAGGAGGTAACTGGTAATGTATTCTCCTTGTGATGAAAACAGTTATGAAAAAACGGCTTATAATGATTATAGTTTAGTCAGAGATTTACCTACTATAATAGTTAATTATTTATTTAACAATTCCCCTGATTTTTGGAAACTATTAAAATATTCGCAAAATCCATTAGATAAAACAGATTTGACAAACGAAGAAAAGGCTAAAATGATAGCAAAAACTTCATTTAACACTGAAGAATATAATGTATTATTTCAAAAATATACTGTAGATGCAGTTGTAAAGGCTAAATCCCAAGTAAGAGTTTTTGTAGATAATATCAGTTCTTATGGTAGAACGAATGCATTAGCTAGAATAATATTTCAAGTAGTTGTTAATAATAATGAAATGATGATAGAAACTCCATATTCTGCACATGATAAAAGAGATGTTGCAATTATGCAAACGATAGTTGAAACATTAAATGGTGTAAAATTAGATAAAACAAAATCACAAATATTTATTAATAATGAAATAGATAGATTTGCGGGTGCTGCTCAAGTGAGTTATAATAATGACTATTCAGGTTTTCAATTAACAATGGATGTGTGGATTTAATGAATATTAGTTATGAAAATAAAATAAATTTGGCTTTTGATAAGCCTTTAGAGTATAAGAGTTTATTATTATATCCAGCAACATTACCTTATTATTCTATATTTGTTTCAGCAGATGAATGTTTAGATGTTTCTCGTATAGATGAAAAAAATAAAAGACTTTTAAGATTGCCTTATTTAGAATATTTATATGAGAAATCATTAATAGATGATAATTTTAAAAATAAATGGAATATGTTGATATGTATATTGAATATAGTTTTAAAGGAAGAACAACCTTTTGATGTATTGAGACAAGAAGGTAAACTATATATAAAGGTTTATCAAAAGTCAGAAAATTATGAATTATTGAATAAAGAATATACTATTTTAAGAACAAATTTTTTAGCACAACATAAAGAGAAAAAGGCAAGTAATCAAGAATTAGAAGCGATAGCTAAAAAATTACAGGATATACAAGACAAAATGTATGTTCATATAATGATAGGCTCTGAAGATTTTGAAGAGATTAGAAAACTGATTATGATACAAAATGATATTAAAGCGCAACATTATGATGCTCAAACTGAAAAATTTTTGTACCAAATGAAAGAAAAATTACAACAAACAAGAGCCGCAAAAGATAATACAGATTTAGAAGATTTGATTACTGTAGTTGCTTATAGTATGAATATAAATCCTACAGATATGGAAAATATGACCATAAGAAGATTTAATAGATATTTACATATCGTATTAAGCAAGGATGATTATTATATGTATAAACAATTAGAATTGAGCGGTATGATAAAAATGAAATCTGATTTACCACATTGGATTAATCACTATGAACCAAAAGGAAAATTTGATGATATTTTGGTTGATAGTAGTGGTTTAATGTCATCTTTAAGAGATGGCGATAAAATTTAATAAAAGGAGAGATAGATATGGCAGGAATAATTAATAAAGGTTTAGCTTTAGTTTCTGTAGCTGATGTATTATTTTTCAATCCTACAACTGATGAGTATATGGGAGAAGGATTGGCTTTAACAAATTCTACTCTAACTCAAGAAGTTCAAAGTATTGAACAAAGAGGTGGATATTTAAATGCACTATTATTTGATATTAAACATAGTAAAAATATTACTGTTGAATTAGAAAGTGCAACATTTAAAATGGAATATTTAGCTTTTCAAACAGGTACTCCAATTGTTACAGGATTGTCTGGAGTTTATAAATTTGATGAATGTGTTTCTTTTACAAATGGTGTTGGAACAACAGCTGAAACTCCATTAGGAAATGTATTTGTAAGAATGCCAAATGGTATGGTTAAGAAATTTAAACCAACAGGTAAAAATGTTGATATTGGTATGGGTGAATTTACAGGTTCTCTACAAGTTGTATATCAATATAGTGAAGAAGTTGACCAAGTAACAATAGATACAAAAACACAACCATTAACAGTAAAAGCTGTTATGAGAATTCATGTAATTAGTCAAGATGGTGTTGAAGGATATATTCAAATCACAATACCAAGATTGAAATTCAACGGAAGTATCACATTAAACATGACTTCAGATGCAGTTTCTACATTTAGTTTAGCAGGTACAGCTCAAGAATATGCTACAGATTGTGGTGAAGCTTATTATGCTGATGTAAAATATGTTGCCTCTTCTGAAGAAGCAGTAACACCAGTTGAAGACATAGTTGCATCACCAAATGTATTAACATTCTCATTAGCAGGAGTTAAAGAAGCTACAGCAAATGTAATAGGGGTAAGAAGTGCACCATATTCAAATGTTATTTTAGACAACGCTAAATTAACATTCAAGAGTTCAGAAGAAGAAAAAGTTTCTGTAACACCAGCTGGTGTAATAACAGGACTACAAGAAGGTACAGCTAATGTTACTGTATCTTATGAAGGATTACAAGATATAATTACAGTTACTGTAGGTGCATAATTAATGGCTTGTAAAGAATATCCTTTATGTAAGTATGCATTTTATGAAAAGCAACCAAATAAAATGGTTGTTTTGAAATGTAACAAAAGTAATGAACTATGTGCATATTCTAGGTATTGTTCAATGTTACTAAAAGTAATTCATACAAGCACCTATGAAAGCTGTGCAATTAAGAAACAATAATAAATTATAGCAGAGATTGGTTTATTACTAATCTTTGCTATTTTTTTTTGCGTAAAGGGGTGAGAACAAAATGATAGATGTAGCTACTTTAACTGCATTATCAAAATTGTTATTTGATGGTTTGGCAATTTTAATAGTATTTATCCTTTACATAAAAGGAAATCAAAAAAGAGATAAAGAGTACGAAGCTGAAAGAAAAGAACAAAAAAAAAGAAATGAAGAATTGCAAAAAAATTACAATTCTATAATACAGGATATAATAAAAGGGGTTTCAAAAAAACATCTTACGCCCGTAGAAAGCAAAAAGATAGGTAAGATAGAAAAGCAAATAAATGATATAATAAATCAAATATTACAAGAAACTGAAGCCTCAAGAGTTTGTATAGTAAAATACCATAATGGAAATAAAGATATGACAGGAAAATCTTTTTTAAAAATGAGTATGACAAATGAAGTAGTAAACTTAGGAGTTGTTCCTATGATGTCTGATTTTAGAGATTTATTTAGGTCTTTATTAGCATATTGGTGTCATGAAATTGAAACAAAAAAGTGTTGTATAATATCAGATGTGGAAACTTTAAAAGATAAGGATATTACAATGTATCAATATCTAACTGTTAGAAATATTGAAGCAAAATATGGAATAGGATTGAAAGATAACAATGACAATATTATAGGTTTTCTTTGTATTGAATACCTTAGTAAGTCCAATTTTGATTTAAAAAAAATAAATAAAATTATGGCAAAAGACTTCCCTAAAATAGAAGCTTTAGTGTCGCTAGATGGAGGTGTAGACAATGAATTGTAATAGCAATACTGTACCATTATTAAAGCAATCTGTAACTATGTCTTGTAATAATGGATGCACACCTAAGGATATAAATGTAATATGCAAAAAAATAATTATTCCAACAGGGCAAGAAATCTTAGGAGTGCAAGGAGAAAATGATATTTCAAAAAGATATTTTTTAATTCCAAAAATTACAGAAAGTGGAGATGATTTATCTAACGCACAATTTAACATTATAACAAAAAGTAAAACTAATGGAGTTGAATCTATTAAAATAAAACAAACTGAAATATTAGAAAATTATATTAAATTAGAATGGAAAATAGACATTAATATAACAAATGTAAGTGGAGAGTTACAAGTTCAAATAGAAGCAACAAAAGATAATGTTATTTGGAAAACTTATCCAGCTACATTTATTATAGCTTCAAGTTTAGATGAAAAAGATGGAGACATAATACATCCAGTAGACAAGAAATATGTTGATATACAAGATAAAAACGTATTAAAAGATGCTGAAGAATATGCTGATAATCAAGATAAAAAGGTATTAAAAGATGCTAAAGAATATGCTGATAATCAAGATAAAAATGTATTAAAAGATGCTAAAGAATATACTGATGCTCAAGTGCCTAATATAGTTGAAACATATATTGAAGAGCATAAAGAAGAATTAAAAGGCAAGGATGGTACAGATGGATTTTCTCCAAGTGCAAGTGTAACGCAAACAGAGACAGGAGCAACTGTAACAATAACAGATAAAACAGGTACTACAACAGCAGAAATAAAGAATGGTACTAACGGTAAAGATGGAACTAATGGTACAAATGGTACAGATGGATTTTCTCCAAGTGCAAGTGTAACGCAAACAGAGACAGGAGCAACTGTAACAATAACAGATAAAACAGGTACTACAACAGCAGAAATAAAGAATGGTACTAACGGTAAAGATGGAACTAATGGTACTGATGGTACAAATGGAAAAAATTATTCAGTAGAAATAGTAGAAAGTGCATTGACTACACAAGAAATAGAATCAAATAAATTCTATAAATTTGGCGAAGTATCAAGTTTAAATATCACACTTGCAGCAATAACAGATACATCAGTTTTAAATGAGTTTATGTTTGAATTTATAAGTGGAACCACTGCAACTACTTTAACTTTACCTAATGCAGTCAAATGGCTAGAAAAACCGTCTATTGAGTCGAACAAAACGTATCAATGTAGTATAGTAAACAATATTGGAATACTGGCAGGTGTTGCAAATGTCTAGTTTTAGAAGAAGATTAATGATGTCTGTAAAGAAACAAGATGAATATACAGAATTAAAGTGTCTGCGTTCGACTGGGACTCAGTACATTGATACTGAATTTAAACCAAACAGCAACACAAGAATTATTGTAAGAGCAAAAATAACGTATTTTTTAACAACATTTGTCTTTGGCGCTAGAATTTCAGCTACTAACTCGAATTTTTGTGGATTAATGGAAAAACAAACAGCAAATTTAGGTTACTACAGACTAGATTATTCTAAAGCGGTTAATAGATTAATAAAAATTACAGATTATGATAATGATATTCATTATTTTGAAATCAACAAAGGAAAATTATTTTTTGATAATGTTGAGTATCAAGCAAAATCTACAGCAGAGTTTCAAAGTAATTATAATTTAGTGCTTTTTGGAGTAAATACAGCAGGAACTATTACGAAGTCAAATAAAATTAATATATATGACTGTAAAATATATGATAATGATATATTAATTAGAGATATGATACCCGTTTTGGACAAAAACGGCGTAGCTTGTATGTATGACAAAGTAAATAAAAAATTCTACTACAACAGTGGAACAGGAACATTCTTGTACGAAGAAAAGGAGAATTAATATGTTAGTAAAATATATAAATGAAACAACAGTAATATATGCAAATTACAAAAAGATACTTGAATATGATAATAAGCAAGTAATAAATCCACGAGAAGAAGATTTTGAAAAAGCAGGTTATAAGACTTTAGAAATAGAGGAAGAACCTGCTTTTAATATGGAAACACAGTACTTAGAACCTTACTATCAAGAACAAAAAGAAAAGATAATACAGAAGTGGAAAGTTAAAGAGATAGAAGAAGTTTAAATTTATTAAAAGAAGTGTTTGGACATAAAATACAGGCAGATTGTGATAAATTATAATAGAAACAATTTATAAAGGAGTGATATTATGGAAACTTTAAGTATAATAGTTATTGTAGTAATTATGGCTATATTTTTAGGTCTAGTTGGATTAAAATTATATAGTAATATAAAATTAAAAGGATTAAGACAAACAGCTATAGATTTAATATGTGAAGCAGAAAAGGTTTATGACAAAGGGAAAAATAACGAAAAATTTAAAATGGTTTTAGATGGTGTTTTAAATGCTTTACCTGCACCTGTTAGAATTTTTTTAAATGAGTCTACTATTGAATATTTTGTTCAATCTATATTTGATAGTATAAAAATAGCATTAGATACAAATACAGAAAACAAAGAATAGTAGAAAGGAATGATTTCTATGGAAGAAAAAGATATAATCGAAGGTACAATAGAAATACCAACAATAGAAAATCCTGAAAACAGAGAATATGAAAATATCGAGATAGAAACAGAAGGAGGAAAATAGTATCAATTACGGGTATATTTATAAAACGACCAATTTAATTAATGGGAAAATTTATATTGGTCAACATAAAAGGGAAAATTTTGATAAGAGATATTTGGGGTCAGGAAAATATTTAAAATGTGCAATTAAAAAGTATGGCAGAAATAATTTTAAATGTGAATTATTAGAATATTGCGAGTCATTAGAAGATTTAAACGATAGAGAAATTTATTATATAAAGGAAAACAAAAGTCAAAATAAAGATATAGGTTATAACATAGCTAATGGTGGCAATCAGATTAGTATTACTACTTCCATTGCTGAGAAAATATCTAAAAAGCAAAAACAAAATTTTAATGACCCTATAAAGGGGAAAGAATTAAGATTAATGTTATCTAAAGCGAATAAGGGAAAGAAATTAAGCGAAGAACATATTCGCAAGTTAAAAGATATTAATAAAAATAGAGTTAGAACAAAAGAAGAAAGGGATAAAAAATCTAAAAGTTTAAAGGGACATAAGCCTTTTTGGGGTGACGAAATGCCTGAAGATATAAGAAAGAAAATTGGTAATTCCTCTGCAGGAAGGCATTGGTATAATAATGGATTTTGTGAAAAATTTTGTAAAGAGTGCCCCGATGGATTTCGCAAAGGAAGATTGGCACCTTCAGAGGATACAAAACAAAAAATTTCTAATTCAAACAAAGGGAGAATTCTTTCGGAAGAGACTAGACAAAAAATCAGTAAAAGCAAATTAGGAAAAAGCAATCCTCAATATGGAAAACCTGGAACAAATAAGGGTAAAATTAAAATCTATAATTTTGAAAAAAATTATGCAAAATATATTTACCCTGAAGATTTAGATTTTTATATTCGATTAGGATTTAGAAAAAAATAAATTTAAGGAGGGAAAAATATGAAAGCGTGTTATTACAACCAAATGGACAGCCGTTGGGCAAACCATCCTTATACAAGTGTTAATCATCCTTATGCAACAGTAGGAACAAGTGGATGTGGAACAACTTGTGCTGCTATGGTAGTTTCAAGTTGTAGAGAAACAATAACTCCTGATGTTATGAGTGATATTTCTAAACAAAATGGATATAGAGGATTGGAAGGTACTAGCGATGAATTATTTGGCTATGTAGCTAATCGTTGGGGAATAGAAATGAAAAGATTACATTCTTCATATGAAGCACATCAAGCATGTAAAGAAGGATATTTCGTTATTATTTGTTGCGCTGCTGGATTGTGGACAGATGGTGGTCACTATATATTAGCAGTAGGGGCAAATGATACAGATATAGAAATCTATGACCCTTATTTATATAATGGAAAATTCGATAGAGCAGGAAGACGAGGAAAAGTTAGACTTGATGGTGTTAGTGCTTGGGTGGAAATAAACACATTTAAAGCAAGTTCAAACGCTCAGAGTTTTTTTGCCTTCAAAATAACAGAAGGAGAACAAAATAGCGATAACCATACTCCAGAACCAACACAAACAAATATAACAGCTTGGGTAAATACTACAAGTATGCCTTTAAACGTTAGAGCAAGTGCTGGTGGAAATGTAATTAGTTCAGTTGCAAAAGGAACACAAGTTACTATACATGAAACAAGTGGTTCTTGGGCAAGAATAGACCAAGGCTGGGTAAGTTTGAGTTATTTATCATATAGTGCGCCAGTTTCTAATACAACTTCTACAAAATATGTAAAAGTAAATAGTGCGTTAAATGTAAGAAGTGGTGCTGGAACAAACTCTGAAGTAGTAAGAACAATTGCTAACGGAACAAAAGTAACAGTATATGAAGAAAGTAATGGTTGGTCAAGAATAGGAAATGGCGAATGGGTATCAAGTCAATACTTAGTATCTGAAATTTCGCAACCTGTACACTCAAGTGAATATAAATTAGGAAGATATAAAGTTATAGCAAAAGGGTTAAATGTAAGAAGTGGCGCTGAAACAAATTATCCAGTAAGAAGAACTTATAAAAATGGCACAGTATTTGACACATATCAAATAAAAGGAAACTGGGCAAAAACTCCTAGTGGATGGTGCTGTTTAGATTATTGTAAATTAATGTATAGATATTAATAGAAGGAGAGATAAAAATGGAACATTATATTTGTAGAACAGTAACAGAATTACCAGGATATATGCAAGCCAACTTAAGAGTTCCTGAAGGTACACAAGTATATGCTGGTGAAATATATATGGCTAAAACTTTAGATACAGATTTAGGTTATGGAAACTGGTCTGTATATCTTCCAGAAGTAATAGAAGATGTTTCTAAAGAAGTGCCAGCCATTGTTTTAAATGGTGGATTTGAAACATTAAACGATGGAAGAAGACCTAATGGTCAACCAGATTATACTACTTATGCATTTAATCCAGGTGATATAGCTACTGCTATAAGATTAGAGCAAGGTACTAAATTTGAAATAAGTTACGATGCTATCAGCAATGGAATTGATGTAGACGGATTAGGATATTTAATTCCAGAAGAAGGTGTAGGCTTATTAAAATTTGTTGATACTTTAAATGAAGTTAATAGCAAAGTTTATTTAAAAGTTGAAGCATTAAAACACTTTAGAATAGGTGGTAAATTTGGTGGACAATTCATTAATACAATGGTAGTAAGAGTTGTGTATAAAAAAGCAGAAGCTTAACCTGTAGACCCAGAAATAACAGCTATACAAGCTGAAGTAGTACAAGGATTAAAAGTTGGAGATGCAAATGTTGCTAGTGGGGCAACTGTATTAACAATGAATACTGTAGGTGGAACTCAACCTTATGAATATTCTCTTGTACCAGATGGAGAAGTAGCTCAAGATAATGACAAATTCGTTATTGGGTCAGCAGAATTAAAAGTTGGGGCAGAAGCTTTAACTGAAGCTAAAACTTATAAAGTGTATATACAATCTAAAGATAGTAAAGGAAAAACATTTAAAGAAGGATTTGATATACCAGTTGCAGCTGAATAATTATAGAAACTATAACTTTAATTAGTTATTTATAAACCGTACTTTATTTGTACGATAGTGAGAAGGGTAGTTTCTAGCTATCCTTCTTATTTTTTAAGAATGAAAGGTGGAATAATCATGGGAAGAAGAATAAAAATTACTTTACCTGAAAATACACAACAAGAAGTTAAAGTTGGAGAAAAAATTGTAAAAATAGATAGTTATATTTCATTAGAAAAATGTGATGCTATAATATCAGATATAAAAGCTACTATTTTATATAATTCAGAAATTGAAAATAAATTTTCTCTAATCTATCCAAGATACATAAAAGATGTTCTAGATTTATGTACCAATATTGATACTGCGGAATTAGGTGGAGAAGATTTGAATTCGCCAGTATTAGAAGAATTATTAAAAACTAATTTAATAAATTTTGAACGTATATATGAGTGCATAAAAAAAGAATATGACAAATGGGTAATGGAAAATTGTTTTGGAATATTAGCTCATAAATTACCAAGTGTTGAAGATATTGAAAAAAGTATGAAGAATTTATCTGAAACAATAGATAATTTACCTGAAGATAAATTAGAATTAATAAGTAAAAGTATCGTATGGAATAATATGCCTGCATTAGGACAACAAATTGCCCCAGCAGAACATAAACCTATATTAGCAGAAACTTAGGTGATATAAATGGCTATTAGAACAGATGAAGATTTAGAAAATGTATTTTATGACTTAATTGCAGATGTAATGGAGTCAATGTGTGAAAGAGCCAAGAAATTATTGCAACAACATATTAATACTGATACTTATGGAATAAACAAAACAGAAACTGGTCACCCAAAAATAAATAAAAGTTATGTAGATGGTACAGGAACACCTAGTTATGAATTTAGGGATAAGGCTTGGGATGCTGAAGTTAGAAAAAGCTTATTTACTATATTCTATAATGGAGATTTAATGTCTCCACCTAGTGTTTCTTTTCCTTATTTACATGGTAATATGCAAGAAGATAGAAGAAGCAGATTAGCAGAAATATTAAATGTTTCTGGGGTTGCTTCTGAAGGTGATATGTATAATGCTAAAATAAGAGCACCATTTTGGGATAATTTTGAAGAAGAATTAAAACAAAAGCTTGGTGATTGGTTATATACAGAATTTAATAACAGAGGATTAAAAATTCCAAGTCTAAAAAATGCCAAATTTTAGATTGGAAATATTATAGACTTCCTTTAATTTTCATAAGAAAGGAAGGTGGAAACTAATGGCAACAAAATTTGAGGTATTATTATCTGCAAAGTTAGATGACAATTCAGTAAGTGATATACAAAAGCAGTTAGATAGTATATCTAAAGGAACAACCCTGAAGATTAATGCAGATAATTCTCAAGTTAATAATTTAAAACAATCTTTGACTGATTTAGGAAACTCTGCAAAAGAAGCAAAAACTCATACTCAAGGATTGGATGATATTATACAAAAGTTCAGTAGTTGGCAAATTGTTGGAGATGTTATACATGGTGTTAAAAATGCTATGCAAGATATGGTTCAGCAAGTATTTGACTTAGATGAGAGTTTAACTGAATTAGATAAAGTTACAGATTTGACTTCTGGTGGGTTGCAGAGTTTGACGAATGATGCTTTTACAGTTGGAGAACAAATTGGTGCGACGGGAAAAGACATTATTGATGCAACAACATTGTTCGCACAAGCAGGTTACGAAGCAAAAGATGCTTTAGACCTTGGAGAGCAAGCCATAATGTTAAAAAATGTATCTGAAGCTGGAGCAACAGCTGAAGGTAGTGCTAATACATTAATTGCTGCTATGAAAGCTTTTAAATTAGAAGCTAGTGATAGTGGGCATGTAGTAGATGCTTTAAATGAGGTATCGAACAAGTATGCAGTAAGTGTAAACGACTAAAATGACTGGTCGGATGTATAGAAATATGCATTAAAGAATAATCCTAAACCCAGAAACCCCTAAAGCTTAAATAACTACAACATAACGATGAAATATGCGTAAGTGTGAAAGTGGGAAACTGATAAAAATATTTAAGATGATATATGGTGGAAACACCTAAGTATTATAATAATGGGCAATTGGGTGCGAAGTTCCGAATAGGAATGTGTCAAACGACTATCCCTTGGTTATATTATTTTAATAGAAGGTATTGACATTTGATATAAAATGTGATATAATATAACAATAGGAGTAGGGCACAAGTGTGTGGGTGAAAATCCCTTAAATCGAAATGGATTACCCTTAACAGATTATGCTGAAGGTGAAGAAATAGTCTAATCTCATATGAAAGTATGAGAGTATTTATAAAGGAAGTTTTATATGAATAAAGAAGAGGTAAAAAATAATTTAAAAAAGCATGGATTAGAGATAATAGATGAGTATAATAATCTAAACAATATAGCTGTGAAAGATAAAAATGGTTATATGTATAAAATAAGATATACAAATATTGTAACTTTAAATCAAGGAGTAAAACCTTTTCATTCTGCAAATCCTTATACAACATATAATATTCAGCTATATTTAAATGATTTTAATCCTAGTTCTACGATTATATCTAAAGAATATTTTGGAAATACTAATTATTTATATTTTAAATGTAATATTTGTGGAGAAGAATATAAAAGAGCTTGGTATAAAATGCAAGAATGCAAATACAAGGTATGTAATAAATGTCAAAGAAGTATTACTGTAAAATCTCAAACAAAAAATTTCCAAGATGTTATTAATATTTTTAAAAGTTATGGCTATTATATATTAGATAGTAAGTATATAAAAAATTCTATGCCAATGCATTGTCAAGATAAAGATGGATATAGGTATAAGATATCTTTACAAAACTTACAAAAAGGAAGAATACCTAGAATGTTTTCATGGGCAAATAATTTTGATGATTGTTATTTTAATTTAAATAATTTTATATCAAAAAATAACCTAAATAATAGAGTGTTAGAAGTTTACCATAATGGTAAAGCTAAATTTATTTGTGGTTGCGGAAATGAATTTATTACAGATGTATATAGATTTATTTCTGGAGAAAAAAGACGATGCGAGAAATGTACTAAAAAGATATCTGGATTAGAATTAACAGTAATGAATTATTTAAAAGACAATAATATAAAATTTGAATATCAGTATTCTTATAGTGATTGCAAAAATAAAAAATTAATGCCTTTTGATTTTTATTTGAATGATTATAATACATGTATAGAAGTAGATGGAGACCAACACTTTCATTGTGCTTTTATTAATGAAAAGGAAAAGGCTCTAAAAAATTTAGAACAAGTAAAAATAAATGACAGAAAAAAAGAAGAATATTGTCTTAATAATGGTATAGGATTAATTAGAATTCCATATTGGAAGATTAAAAGTGGAAAATTTAAAGAAATTTTATCTCAATTTATAAATACTGGTTAAATTAAACGAATTTAATTAATATAATGTGTCAACTGCAATACGAAAATCTTCTGCTTCAATGGCAGCAGGTAATAACTCATTAGAGCAAACATTTGGACTTGTTGCAGCTGGAACGGAAATCCTTAGGGAGCCAGGAAGAGTAGCGAATGGTAGACTTATGCCATTTATATGTAGAAATACATATATAGTAAATCCTTTAATTGCTGAAAATCCTTGTAGAGCTTTATAAACCACAATATAAAAAGATGAAACAAGCTTAGAATATGAAGGTTTGAAAATTATAAAGATTAGGTAATCAGCAGCCAAGTCTCGAAAAGAGAAAGGTTCAACGACTAATTGTAAGGCACAAGTGTTTGGTGTCTGAAATGGGGATATACTGACCAGGTAAAGCTGAAGTATAAGATATAGTCTCAACACATATGAGAGTATGTGGAGCATTATGCTCTATTAAGAGGTAGCGTTCTTAATAAAAGAAAATGTTAAGTACAATTACGGCTCGTTTAACAAAAAAGAACGATGAATATATTGCTTCCATAACTGGAGGCATGGGTACAATAGATAAAAATACAGGAGAATTACGTTCAACTTATGATATTTTACAAGATTTATCAAAAGCTTGGGATAATTTGACTTCTGTTGAAAAGCAAGAATTAGCAGAAACAGTAGCTGGTAAAACACAAAGGTCTTTATTTACTGCTATTATGACAAACTTTAATAGTGCAGTAGGAGCAACTGAAGCAGCATTAAACAGTGAAGGTAGTGCGGCGGAAGAAAATGCAAAAAGAATGGATAGTCTTCAAGGTAAAGTACAACAGTTAGAATCAGCTTGGCAAAATTTTTCAAGAAATACAGTAAACAGTGATTTCATAAAAAATATTTTATCGACTTTAACAAACCTAATTAAATTAGTAGATAAAGTAGGCGGTCTTTCTACTGTATTGGCTGCGGCTACAGCTGCTTTAATGCTTTTCAAAGGCGGTTTAATAATAGACAAAGCCTTTAATGTTTTTACTTCAGGTTTAAATATGATAAAAAATGGTTTGACTACAGTGACGACAGCATTGCCAAATGCTATAGCTGCTTTCAAATCTTTTTCAGCAGGGGTAGTTTCAGCAGGTACGGCTATTGAAGCTGCGGCTCCATTATTATCTTTAATTGCATTAGCTATTACAGGGGTAGTTCAAGGTTTAAATGCCTATAAAAATGCACAAAAGGAAGCAACACAAGCGGCAATTGAGAGTAGTCAAAAAGCAAAAGAAGAAGCTGATAATAAAAAAGCAAAAATAGAGACAACTGAAAAAGAAATAAAAAAACTAGAAGAAGAAAGAGATGCTTTATTAAAGAACTCTGAAAAAACGGGTGAAAATGGCACTGCTAGCAGAAATTTAGCACAAGACAAACAAGAGGAAATTGAAAAAAGGCAACAAAATATAGACAAAATGAAAGAAGAAGCTGCAGAATCTTTAAAACAAAGAGAAGCTGCTGCTAGGTCTATGACAACGAACAAATCAGACGATAGCCTGGGTTGGTTAAAGAATCAGAAAGAAATTTTAGATGCTGGGTTATGGAAAGATTATAAAAAAGAAGTAGATAGTGTAAATGCATCTTTAAAAGAAACAGATAATAATACTGGTGCTTACCAAAAGACATTAGAGTCTTTAAGAGCAAAATACGAAGGAATAGCTCAGACAAAAGAAAAAAACAATGAAAGTTCTGTTGTTGAAACAAACATAATAAAAGAATTAAATACAGAAATAGAACAAAATAAAGAAAAATATGAAGAAGATAAAAAAGTTGCTGATGAATTTTACAGTATTATAAAAGATGGCGGCTCTATTTCTCAAGAAAACTTAGAATGGATGCAAGATTTTTTAGATTTATCTGATGAACAAATAGAACAATTAAAAGAAGGTATTGATGTACTTAATGAACAAACAGAAGCAACAGGAAACTATATTGATGCTGTTGGTGGGCTGACTGATGCTCAAAAAGAGATGCAAGATTCTCTAACATATACAGATGAAGAATTAAAAAATATCAATGATGATATAGACAATACGCAATCTGCATATGCTACTTTAGCCTCTGCTGTAGATGAATATAACAGTTCTGGCGGAATTACTATGGACACTCTACAACAATTACTTTCATTAGATAGTGAATATCTTAGTTCTTTAGAATTAGTTAATGGGAAGTTGCAAATTAGTCAGGCTGCTCAAGATGCACACTCTAAAGCTATGGAAGCAGACACTTTGGCTTTAATTGAAAATGCAGCAATGGAAGACTTAATGGCGATGGCTACAGAAGGTGCTGGAAGTACTGCATCGGCTGCTGGAAGTAAGATATATAGTGCTGGAGAAAATGCGAAAAAAGCTGGAGATTATGCTAGAGAAGGCGCTCAAGGGTTCATAGAACTTGCCGGAGCTATGTCTCAAGCTGGTATGGTAGACATTAATTCTGGGGTAAATACTGAAGCTTGGGCTAATAAGTGGGCTGGAATTACTAATAAAATAAAAGGCTTGACTTCTAGTAAAAGCGGAGGTTTAACAAGTTCAAGATTTACAGGTAGGTCAGGTGGTTCTGGAGGTTCAAAAGGTTCAAGAGGTTCAGGTAGAAAATCATCAGGTGGTTCAGGCAGAAAATCTGGTTCAGGTTCAAAAAGTTCTTCAAAATCAACTAAAGAAGAATATAAAGCCGAAATAGATACTTTATATGCTTATAAAAATGCTTTAGATAATGCAAAAGACTCTGTGGATAAATTAAATGATGCTTTAAAAGATACAGACAACTTTAATGAGCAAGAGAAAATATTAAGGCAATTAATAGATGCAACAAATAATCAAATTAATAAAACCAACGAGTTGAAAAATGCTCAAAGTGCACAAATGAATAACTATATAAATCAATTAAGAGCTCAAGGGTTTGCAATAGACTATAACTCATCTAAAAATGAATTATATATAAACAATATGCAACACTTAGCAGACTTTTCTGGAGACACAGCTAAAAATCTTGAAAAGCTTATAGATAAGATACAAGATTTAAATAGTGATAATAGAAAGTTAGATGGTTCTGTTAGAGATTTAAAAGCAGATGTTAAAGATTATTATGACCAAATTGCAGATATACCAGAGAAAAAACTTAAAAAGTTCAATGAACTAATGAAAGATTTTCAACAAAATAGGCTTGACCAGATACAAAATCAAATTGATGACATACAACATGAAATGGACAATGACCCTCGTTTAAAACAACTTGAAAATCAAATTGAAGCATTAGAAAATCAAAATGATGAACTTGATAAGCAAAAAGAACTTGAAGAAAAATTATTGGCAGTAGAAGAAGCTAAAGAGAAATTAGAGAACCAAAGAAAGCAAAAGACGCTCCAGGTGTACCGAGAGCGGTCAAGGGTAAAATGTGAGCCCTTGTAAAAGATAACTATATCGGTTAAAGTCCAGAGATGGATAAGACCGAGGTAAGACTAAATTTAAGGAGTTATAGAATGCGGAAGAAAATTAAGCAATAAAGAATTTTTAAAAAGAATAAGAGATATTAATCCAAATATAGAGATATTAGAAGAATTTACTAGAACAAAAGATTATATTAAGTACAAATGTCTTAGATGTGGGTATGAAAACAGTTGTATAGCTAACGATTTGTTGAGAGGGCATGGGTGTCCTAAATGTGCAAAAAATCTAAAAATGACACAAGAAGATTTTACGAAAAGACTAAGTTCAATAAATTGTAATTTAGAAATTATTGGACGAATAAATGGAGTGTCAAACAAAATAAGATATAAATGTTCTATATGTGGATATGAAGGAGAGAAAATAGTTAGTGATATATTAAATGGAATTGGTTGTCCAAAATGTTCTAAAAGATTAAAATTGACACAAACAGATTTCGAAAATAGAGTCAAAGAAATTAATAGAGATATAAAGATAGTAGGAAAATATAAAAATATGAAATCTTATATAAAATGTTACTGTTTAAAATGTGGCCTTGAGTATAATTCTATTGCAAAAAATGTAATAGAAGGACATGGATGTCCAAGATGTGCAGGTAAATACAAAAAAAATCATAATGAATTTATTTATGAAATGCAAAAAATCAACCCGAATTTAAAGATATTGAACATGTATGAGAACAGTAAATCTATTATAAAATACAAATGTTTAAAGTGTGGTTATGAAAATGAAGTCAGAGCGAATGGTTTACTTAGAGGATATGGTTGTCCAAAATGTAAAGGAGTTGCCAAATACACGCAAAAAGAATTTGAAAATATAATAGAACAAAAGAATAAAAATATAAAGATTTTAGGTAAATATAATGGAAAAAATAAAAGGATAAAATGTAAATGTTTAATATGCGAAAATGAATGGGAGACAAAAGCATCTAACTTAATAAGAGGAAGGGGTTGCCCTAACTGCAAGTTTTCAAATGGAGAAGAAAAAATAAAAAATGTATTAAACGAAAATAATATCAAATATGAATCTCAAAAGAAATATTTTGATTTGTTGGGGACTAATGGTGGGCAATTATCATATGATTTTTATATTTCTGACTATAATTTGCTAATAGAATATCAGGGCATTCAACATGAAGTCCCTATAGACTTTTTTGGTGGAAAGGAAAAATTCAAGAAGCAAAAAGAACACGACCGTAGAAAAAAAGAATACGCAAAAGAACATAATATCCAATTATTGGAAATATGGTATAATGAAAATATAGAACAAAAACTAAAAGAAACCTTAAATTTAGAGACCGTAGAGACTACAGGCGTTTAATAGTAATATTAATCGTGAAGTTATCCCACAGAGAGTGGAATATATAGTCCGAACTCACACTATAATCTAAAAAGGAAATGTGAGAGTTAGCCAGAAATGACTAACCGCCACAATAAGTGGTCAGTACCTTAACAAGAGGGAAAGTAACAGAATGTCGTATGGGAAGCTGATTTTGATGCCATCAAGGATGCTCAAGATGAGCTAAAAGATGCTCAAGATGACCTTAATGACAAAATAAAACAAGACGAAATAGATAGACTTAAAGAAGAAAAAAGTCAGATTGAGGAAAGTTATCAAAACAGAATTGATGCGCTTCAAAAATTCTTAGATGAACAAAATTACCAAATAGACAAAGCCAATAGAGAAGGAATACAATCATTCCAAGACTTACAAAAAGAATTAGCGAAATTTGGTTTAGATAGTGCCCAGTATTTAGGCAAAGCAACAGATTGGCTAAATAACTATAATAAATCCCTAGCTGATTTGAATAATACAGTTAATGGAATATTATCAAGTTCTAGTCAAGCAACAGATGGTCTTATATATAGTTCAGCTGTACAGGATAGAATAAATCAAGCGTTATCTAGTATTATTCCTGTAACAACACAAACTGGTCTAAAATTAAATCAAATAGATTATGACAAGATAAAAGGAAATACAGATAATCAAAGTATTTATATAAACAATATAGAATTACCAAATGTTAAAGATATAGATGACTTTGTTGAAGCTTTGAAAGACTTGCCAAGAATGGCAACAAGTCAATCAACTATGAGAACATAATAAAGAAAGGAGTTTTAAAATGGCTACTAAAGAGACAAAAGATGGGCTAGGCTATATAATTCAAGCAATTAGTAATATAGTCGAGCCCAAAGTGGCTGACTTAAGATATGACAAAACATATAGAGCAAAAGTTACTGAAAAGGTAGAGGCTGGTATATATAAAGTAAAAATAAATGGTAGAGAATATCAGCTAGAATATAAGGGAGACTTAAATGTTGAAGATATTGTAAGAGTTAAAGCTCCTTTAAATAATTTTTCAGATATATATATAGAAGCAGAGCCATCAACAGGTGGAGGAAGTGGAGGTACTTCAGACTATGATGATTTGTTT